>Ga0209700_100010_pt1 | contig 395269 bp, 392 predicted proteins | sample SiratroredBW_FD_187528 | JGI IMG/M metagenome (GOLD analysis project Ga0209700, IMG submission 187528) | Root nodule microbial communities of legume samples collected from California, USA - Siratro red BW (SPAdes) (version 2) | ecosystem: Host-associated > Plants > Roots > Nodule | place: USA... | reverse complement strand
AGCGCTTGCCAAGCCAACAGACCGGTGAGCGGGCGGGGTCAAGGCCGCCAGCCGCCGTAGGCGGGGGCGCGCCAGCGCCAGCCTTGAGGCCGCCCGCTCGCCGGGCTACTTCGCCACAGTTGCTCTTGGATAAGAGGGTGGAGCGACGAGCAAAGCTCGGGCGAAATCCGCCGCGAGAATGCGAAGGCGTGTCTGCGACGCAGATGCGGATTGGAGAGCGACGCCTTGCCCCTTGCTCCGTCATTGCGAGGAGCCCTTGCGACGAAGCAATCCAGAATCCCTCCGCGGAGGGATTCTGGATTGCTTCGCTGCGCTCGCAATGACGTTGTGGAGGCGGCGTGCGCCACACTGCGCTCTCGTGCCCCGGACGCAGCGCAGCGTCACCCTGGCGATGCGAAGCATCGTCCAGCGACGATGCGCTGCAGAGCCGGGGCCCATGAGAGGGGCTCGGTGGTGCAGCAGGGCGGCGCCGACTCAGCCGAGCTGCCTCATCGTCAAACGGGGGCGCGCTGCCTGTGCTGTGAAATCGGAAGTTGTGGATCATCATCCCTGCGAGGGTATCTTGGTAGGACAATCCGTGTCTTCCATGCCACGATTGTTGTGTTCAAGCAACAGTGATTGGTGTTTTAACCCTCATCACCGGCCGTTCGCATCAGCGCCGCTTTTTGGCCACACCCGAACATGAATAAAATCACTCTAATGATTTAAGGGCAGCGGCAGTCTTCGACGGCGACGGGAAATCCCAAGGTCGATTCAAATCTTGGCTCTGATTTTTCGGGTCTGAAAGGGTTGACCGGGGAAACTGGTTTGCGATGAGCGCGAAGATCGACAAGCAGAGGCTGCCGAGCCGTCACGTGACGGAAGGCCCTGCGCGCGCGCCGCATCGGTCCTACTTCTACGCCATGGGTCTGACCACCGAGCAGATCCACCAGCCCTTCGTCGGCGTCGCCTCGTGCTGGAATGAAGCCGCCCCCTGCAACATCGCCCTGATGCGCCAAGCGCAGGCGGTGAAGAAAGGTGTGGCGTCGGCCGGCGGGACCCCCCGCGAATTCTGCACGATCACCGTCACCGACGGCATCGCCATGGGCCATGACGGCATGCGCTCCTCGCTGCCGTCGCGCGAATGCATCGCCGACTCGGTCGAGCTGACGGTCCGCGGTCACGCCTACGACGCCCTGGTCGGCCTGGCCGGCTGCGACAAGTCGCTGCCGGGCATGATGATGGCGATGGTCCGTCTCAACGTGCCGTCGATTTTCATTTACGGCGGCTCGATCCTGCCCGGCAATTTCCGCGGGCAACAGGTCACCGTGCAGGACATGTTCGAGGCGGTCGGCAAGCATTCGGTGGGCGCCATGTCGGACGAGGATCTCGACGAGATCGAGCGCGTGGCCTGCCCCTCGGCGGGCGCCTGCGGCGCGCAGTTCACCGCCAACACCATGGCGACCGTCTCCGAGGCGATCGGCCTTGCGCTGCCTTACTCGGCCGGTGCCCCCGCACCATATGAAATCCGCGACGCCTTCTGCATGACCGCGGGCGAGAAGGTGATGGACCTGATCGCCTCCAACATCCGGCCGCGCGACATCGTCACCCGCAAGGCGTTGGAGAATGCCGCTGCCGTGGTCGCCGCATCCGGCGGCTCGACCAATGCTGCGCTGCACCTGCCGGCGATCGCGCACGAGGCGGGCATTAAGTTTGACTTATTCGACGTCGCCGAAATCTTCAAAAAGACACCATATATCGCTGATTTGAAGCCGGGCGGCCGTTATGTCGCCAAAGACATGTTTGAAGTAGGTGGCATACCGCTTCTGATGAAGACGCTGCTCGACAACGGCTTCCTGCACGGTGATTGCATTACCGTTACGGGCCGCACGATCGCCGAAAACCTCAAGAGCGTGAAGTGGAATCCGCACCAAGACGTGGTGCACCCGGCAGACAAACCCATCACCGTCACGGGCGGTGTGGTCGGTCTGAAGGGCAATTTGGCGCCAGAAGGTGCGATCGTGAAAGTCGCGGGAATGTCCAACCTCAGGTTTACCGGTCCGGCCAGGTGCTTTGACCGTGAGGAGGACGCTTTCGAGGCGGTTCAGAAGCGCACCTACCGCGAAGGCGAAGTCATCGTGATCCGCTACGAGGGGCCGAAGGGCGGCCCGGGCATGCGGGAGATGCTCCAGACCACCGCGGCGCTGACCGGCCAGGGCATGGGCGGCAAGATCGCGCTCATCACCGACGGCCGCTTCTCCGGCGCCACCCGCGGCTTCTGCATCGGCCATGTCGGGCCCGAGGCCGCAATTGGCGGCCCGATCGGGCTGCTCGAGGACGGCGACATCATCGAGATCGACGCCGTCGCCGGTACCCTTAACGTAAAATTGAGCGACCAGGAGCTCGCCCAGCGCAAGACCAAATGGGCGGCTCGCGCGACTAACCACACGTCGGGTGCGCTCTGGAAGTATGCTCAGCAGGTTGGACCAGCGCTCGGGGGGGCGGTGACCCATCCGGGCGGCGCGCACGAGAAACAGTGCTATGCGGACATCTAGGCGTGCGATAGTTGCGTTTATGTTGGGGGCTGCTGCGCTGGCCGCGCCGGCGCTCGCCTTTGACGGCGCGCCGGTCAACAAGGATGCGACCATCCCGGTCGTGACCACCTTGCCAGGGGCTGCGAATACGGTTCGCACCAGAGTTCCGCCGGCGGTCGCATCCCAGGAAACCTCGCTCAGCGCCCTGCAATATGCCGCCGAGGGCGGTCACCCCATCGCGCAGTGGAAGCTCGGCCGCATGTACGCCAATGGCGACGGCGTCGCCCAGGACGATCTGCGTGCCTTTGAATATTTCAGCCGCATCGCCAACGCGCATGCCGAGGACAGTCCCTCGGCGCCGCAAGCGCAGATCGTGGCCAACGCCTTCGTCGCGCTCGGCCGCTACTATCTCAGCGGCATCCCGAACTCGAAGATCAAGTCGGATCCGGAGCGGGCGCGGGAGATGTTCTCCTATGCCGCGTCCTATTTCGGCAACGCGGACGCGCAGTACGATCTGGCCCGCCTGTACCTGAAGACGCCGGACGCCTCGCGCGAGGATTTCCGTTATGGCGCGCGCTGGCTCGGCCTCGCCGCGCAGAAGGGCCAGCATCAGGCCCAGGCGCTACTCGGCCAGATGCTGTTCAACGGCGACCGCCTGCCGCGACAGGCCGCGCGCGGCCTGATGTGGCTGACGCTGGCCCGGGACAGCGCCGGGGCCGAGGAGACCTGGATCAAGGAAAGCTACAACCGCGCCTTCGCCAAGGCCTCCGACGACGACCGCGCCATGTGCCTGCAAATGCTGGAGCAGTGGGTGCAGGGCCGCCGTGAATAGCTCGGTCCCGTAGGGTGGGCAAAGCACAGCGTGCCCACCACCTGATCGGCGCTTACGCCGCTTCGAGATCGAGATCCGCCCACACCGGTACATGGTCCGACGGCTTCTCCCAGCCGCGCACATAGCTGTCGATACCGACATTGGCGAGCCGGTCACTGGCCTGCGGCGACAGCAGCAAATGGTCGATGCGCAGGCCTTGGTTCTTCTGCCAGGCCCCGGCCTGATAGTCCCAGAAGGTGTAGAGCCCTCCCTCATCCGTGACCGCCCGCAAGGCGTCGGTCAGGCCGATCCCGAGCAGGGACTGAAAGCTCTCCCGTGTCTCGGCCTTGAACAGGGCGTCCTCGGTCCAGGCGGCGGGATTGTACACGTCGCGCCCATGCGGGATGACGTTGAAATCGCCGGCGAGGATCAGCGGGACCTCCTCCTTGAGGCGCTCCTTCGAATACTCAAGAAGCCGCGACATCCATTTGAGCTTGTAGGGATATTTGTCGGTGCCGACCGGATTGCCGTTGGGCAGATAGAGGCAGGCAATGCGCAACACCCCCTGCTTGAGCGTCACCACGCCTTCGAGGAAGCGGGCATGCGCATCCTCGTCGTCGCCGGCGAGGCCCGACTTGGTCTCGTCGAACCGGAGCTTGGAGAGCAGGGCGACGCCGTTGAACGTCTTCTGCCCGTGCGTGACCACGTTGTAGCCGAGCGCCTCGATCTCCAGCCGCGGGAAGGCTTCGTCGACGCACTTGATCTCCTGAAGGCAGACGATGTCCGGCTGGCACTCCTTCAGCCAGGTCAGCAGCAGGTCGATGCGCTGCCTGACCGAGTTCACGTTCCAGGTGGCTACTCTGATGGGCATTGGAGGGCTCCAGGCGGGAGCCACCGTTAGAACAAAATGCAAACGCGCCCGTCAAGGCGGCCGCAGAATCTCCCACAAAATTAACCCGGCTTAAGCGCGCGTCGGGTCATTGATGCCCAAAAGGTTCCTCGGATGGGATGGCCGGACAAATCCATGAAGCGAACTGAGCCGCGCGATAGCGTGATGGGCGCGTTCCTGTACTGGCTCGGCGGCTTCGAGATCGAGGACGGCCTGACCGCCGATCTCAGCGAGCGGGCGCTGCGGCGCATCCGCGCCAAGCAGATCGACGCGGTGACGCGGCTGATCCCGGTGACGATGGCCGTGACCATGCTCAACGTCGCCATCGTGCTGATCCTGTTCTGGGGCAGGGGCTGGAACGATTTCCTCGCGATCTGGGGCATGGCGTTCGCCGCTACCGCCTTGTTTGCGGTGCGTTCGTGGCGGCGGTCGCATCGAAATCCACTGCAGGAGGCCTCAAGCCGCGCCGCGCGGCAGGTGCTGCGACAGGCGTTCTTCCTCGCCGCGATCTGGGGCATGCTGCCGCTGGCGCTGTTCAGCCGCATCGGACCAACCAGCCAGCTCATCCTGGCCTGCCTGATGGTCGGCATGATGTCGGGCGGAGCGTTCACGCTGTCGACCTTCCCTCGTGCCGGCCTCGTCTATCTCGCCACCATGACGATTGCCTGCGTCGGCGCGCTGCTCTTGTGCGGCACGGGGCCGTATCTGGTGACAGCGGTATTCCTGCTGCTGTTCGCATTCTTCATGGCGCGCAACATCGTCTCCCAGGGCAACCTCTTCCTCGGCAATCTCAAGGCCCAGCTCGAGCTCGAGCGCCAGACCGAGATCATCTCGCTGCTGCTGAAGGACTTTCAGGAGAACGCCAGCGACTGGCTGTGGCAGACCGACGCCGAGGGGCATCTGGTCGACGTGCCCCAGCGCTTCGCCGACGTCGCGCAGCTGCCGCTTCCGCTGCTGAAGGGATCGCACTTCGCCGACGTGCTCGACATGCTCTGCCCCGAGGACAAGAGCGCGGCCTACAACATTGTCGGCCTGATGGAGCAGGCCGAGCCTCTGCACGAGATGAATATCAAGGTCGTCGCCGGCGGTGAGGCGCGGCTGTGGTCGCTGACGGCGAAGCCGGCCTACGATCGCGACGGCCAGTTCCTCGGCTATCGCGGCTTCGGCCGCGACGTGACCGAGCGCTGGCGCGCGGAAAAGGCCGAGGCCGAGAGCCGCGCCAAGTCCGACTTCCTCGCGGTGATGAGCCACGAGATCCGCACGCCCATGAACGGCGTGCTCGGGCTCGCCAGCATGCTGCTGGAGACAAAACTCGATCCGGAGCAGCGCGAGGCCGTGACCACGATCCGCGAGTCCGGCGACAATCTCCAGCGCATCCTCAATGACATCCTTGATCTGTCCAAGCTCGAGGCCGGCCGCTTCGCGTTCGAGGCGATCGACTTTGCGCCGCAGGCGCTGGTCGAGACCGCCGCGACCGTGGGGCGCGCGAGTGCCAAGAGCAAGGGACTTGCGGTCAAGGTCGAACTCGATCCGAACCTGCCGCCGACGCTGCGCGGCGACGTCGCCCGCATCCGCCAGGTGCTGCTCAACCTCGTATCCAATGCGGTGAAGTTCACCGACGAAGGCGAGGTGACGATTTCGGCCACCTGCCAGGCGCGGCGCGATCTGCTGGCGACCGTGGAATGGACGGTGACCGACAGCGGCATCGGCATCGCCCCCGAAAAGCTCGGCCAGCTCTTCAGCGACTTCGCCCAGGCCGACGCCTCGATCAGCCGCCGCTTCGGCGGCACTGGCCTCGGGCTTGCGATCTGCAGGCGCATCATCGAGCAGATGGGCGGCACCATCGGCGTCACCTCGACGCCGGGCGAGGGCTCGACCTTCCGCTTCACGCTGGTGCTGCCCTGGAGCCAGGCCCAAGTCTCCGATGCGACGGCTGAGCGCGATGAGGCAGAGGAGCTGAAAGCCCGCATCGCCGGCCTCGACCGGCCGCTGAAGGTGCTGGTCGCGGAGGACGATGCCGTCAACCGCATGGTCGTGAGCAAGATGCTGGGGGCCTTCGAGATCGAGCTGCGCGTCGTCACCGACGGCGTCGAAGCGGTCACGGCGGCCTCCGAAGTCGACTACGACGTCGTGCTGATGGACGTGCGCATGCCCGACATGGACGGCCTTGCCGCAACCCGCGCGATTCGCGCGCAAGGCGGCCGCTTCGAGGCCTTGCCGATCGTCGCGCTCACCGCGAACGCGTTCCCCGAAGACGTCAAGATCTGCCGCGAGGCGGGCATGTCGGATTTCCTCGCCAAGCCGCTGCGCAAGCCCGCGCTGGTCGCGGCCCTGCTGCGCGCGCTGGACGGCTACACCATTTCGGAGGACGCGCCGCTCCAGCCAGAGCTGGTGCCGGTCGATGTCGAGTGGACGGACGAGGAAAGGCAGATGACCGGCACTTAAAACTGCCGGTCAGATCATGCTGATGACGGTGTCACGTGACACCGCGACCACCGCTCCGATCATGCTGTTGGCGTCGCCACCACTGTCCGCAACCCGTAGCGTGCGCTTGTCGAGGAAGTGATCGGTAGCTGCGGCCCGTGAAGCCATTTGCAGTCGCCCAACCGCTCGCAGGTTGGCGGTCGGATCGACACGATTGACATGGTCGATCTTGTCGCTGCCGATCAGGCTCCTGATATTGTCTATTGAAAAGAGTCTGGGGATTGGCGCGACGAGAATGAGAGGGGCAGGGAGATGGGGACAGCGGAAGCGATTGATAGAAAGCTCAGATCAGAAAGGACGCTTCGAGCCGAGGGCGTGCCCTTCCTTGCTGCATTACCGGTTATCGAGACGACGGCTGAGGCGCTGAAGCGGTCGAAAGAAGAGGTCGCGCTGCGGACGCTTTGTCTCCTTCTCGTTGCTGCGAAAGGCGAAGGACTTGGTCAAGAAATAGTTGAAGGGGTTCTGGAATTCCACGAACTCCGGCCCCATCTGACTGCGAAAGAACTCGCATTCGTGTTCGACCATTCGCCTCGGAGCATCACCGCATTCAATTCACTTGGAGGCACGAAGCCGCCTGGACTTTGCTCTGGGCACTGGGCTTCGTGGCGCAACTCGGCAAGCCAGCTCAGATTTGCGACGTGGAATTCGCCGCGAGGACAATGACCGAAAGGACAACCCCTCAGTTCATCGAAGACTCTGAACTTCGTCCGATCGCCGACATTCTCGATCAGGCCGATCTGATCTACAGGTACCATTGGGCTGTTAGAAACGCCCGCATGAAAGGACAGCAGCTACCGGCCGCTCTCCATCCGGGCGTGACGGAAGAGCGACACTACGCTTTGAACTGGCTCATCGGATACAACGAACAAGCGTGGGATCAGGTCACAACAGACACCTAACACGTCAGTGCGGTGTGCGGGCGGCTCTCACTTTGACGTTGACCAATGCCGCTGTCGGCTAGACCGAAAAGCTGGTCCCGCAGCCGCACGAGGCGGTGGCGTTGGGATTGTTGACGCGGAACGAGGCGCCGATCAAATCGTCGACGAAATCGACCTGCGATCCCGCAAGGAACGGTTGCGAGGCGGAGTCGACCAGCACCACCGCATTGTCCTGCTCGATCACGAGGTCGTCGTCGGTGCGGGCGCGGTCGATGTCGAACTTGTACTGGAAACCCGAGCAGCCGCCGCCTTCGACGGAAATGCGCAGCATCGCGCCAGAACCTTCGCCCTTGAGGATCTCCCCAATCCGGCGTGCAGCCCGGTCGCTGATGGTCACGGCAGTCGTCATTACTGGTCTCCAATAGTCCCCGCGGTCATACCAAATTCATTTGCCCAATTCATTTGGTATCCCGCGTCCGACATAGTTAAGTGCCACCATACGCAGAATCAAATGGATAGGGACTAAATTCGCCGTGTCCGTCGGAATGGCTGCCCCCCGCGCGCCCTATGCCTGCGACCCCGATCGCAGCCGCGGCCGGCTGGTCGCCGAGCCCCCGAGCCGGACCCGCAGCCCGTTCCGGCGCGATTGCGACCGCGTGATCCATTCCACCGCGTTCCGCCGCCTGAAGTACAAGACCCAGGTGTTCGTGTTCCACGAGGGCGACCACTACCGCACCCGGCTGACCCATTCGCTGGAGGTGGCGCAGATCGCCCGCGCGCTGGCCCGGCAACTCGGGCTGGACGAGGATCTCACCGAAACGCTGGCGCTCGCCCATGATCTCGGTCATCCGCCGTTCGGCCATGCCGGCGAGCGGGCGCTGGACGCCTGCCTGAAGGAGTTTGGCGGCTTCGACCACAACGCCCAGACGCTCCGCGTCGTCACCGCGCTGGAGCACCGCTATCCCGAGTTCGATGGGCTGAACCTGACCTGGGAATCGCTGGAGGGCATCGTCAAGCACAACGGCCCGTTGACCGATCGCAGCGGCGCGCCGACCGAGCGCTACCGCGAGCACGGTGTTCCCGTCGGCATCGCCGACTATATCAAGACCTATGACCTCGAATTATGGAGCTTTGCCTCGATCGAGGCGCAGGTCGCCGCGATCGCCGACGACATCGCCTATGATGCCCACGACATCGATGACGGCCTGCGCGCCGGCCTGTTCCACCTCGACGATCTCAAGGTGATACCGCTGACCGCGGAGATCATCGCCGAGACCTCGGCGCAATATCCTGATCTCGAAGATGTCAGGCGCGGCGCAGAGCTGGTGCGCGAGCTGATCTCGCACCTGATCGGTGCGGTGTTCGCGGAGGCGCAGAAGAACCTCGCGGCGGTCAAGCCGCAATCGGCTCAGGACGTGCGCCAGCAGAGCCGGGCGCTAATCGCGTTCCCTGCCGAGGTCGCCGAGGAAGAGGCCGCCATCAAGCGCTTCCTGTATCAGCACATGTACCGCCACAAGCGGGTGATGCGGGTGATGGGGGAGGCGGAGCAGATCCTGTTCGAGCTGTTCGCAAAGTACCTGAAGGAGCCATCTGAACTGCCGCCGGAATGGCTGTTGGGGGCGGAGGCGGACAATGAGGGTGACCGGGCCCGCCGGATCGGCAATTTCATTGCCGGAATGACCGATCGTTTCGCCCTGACCGAGCACCAGCGGCTCTTTGACTCGACCCCGGATTTGCGTTAGGCGGCGGCCATGCCCGACACATCCTCATCCCTGCACCTGTTCGCCGACGTGCTCGCGCGTGTGCACGCCGCCTGCCGTACGCTGGCCGTGGACGCCAACTGGCCTGAGGGCATCGATTTCTCGCGTGTGGTGGTTGAGCCGCCGCGCGATGCCTCCCATGGCGACATGGCGACCAACGCCGCCATGGTGCTTGCGAAAGAGGCAAAGGCAAAGCCCCGCGATCTCGCCGAGCAGATCGCCGAGCGGCTGCGCACGGATGCGCTGATCGCCAAGGTCGATGTCGCCGGCCCCGGCTTCATCAACCTGACGCTGAAGCCGGCTGCCTGGGCGGAGGCACTGCGCACGGTGCTGCGCGAGGGCGCCGATTACGGTCGCGTCCGCGGCGGCTCCAAGGTCAATGTCGAATACGTCTCGGCCAATCCGACCGGGCCGATGCATGTCGGTCACTGTCGCGGCGCCGTGTTCGGCGACGCGTTGGCAAGCCTACTTCAGTTCGCGGGCCACGACGTCACGCGCGAATACTACATCAACGATGCCGGCGCCCAGGTCGACGTGCTCGCGCGCTCCGCCTTCCTCAGGTATCGCGAGGCGCTCGGCGAGGACATCGGCGCGATTCCGGAAGGACTCTATCCCGGTGACTACCTCAAGCCCGTCGGCGCGGCGCTGGCCAAGGAGCATGGCGACAAGCTCCGCGGGGTGAGCGAGGCCGAGTGGCTGCCGACGGTGCGCGCCAAAGCGATCGCGATGATGATGGACGAGATCAAGGACGATCTCGCCGCCCTCAACATTCGCCACGACGTGTTCTTCTCCGAGCGCTCGCTGATCGAGAACGGCAACAACAAGGTTGCCGAGACCATCGATTTCCTACAGGCCAAAGGCGACATCTACGAGGGTCGCCTGCCGCCGCCAAAGGGCGCGCCGGTCGAGGATTGGGAAGACCGCGAGCAGCTGCTGTTCAAGGCGACCGCTTATGGCGACGACGTTGATCGACCGCTGATCAAGTCGGACAATTCTTACACCTACTTCGCCTCCGACATCGCCTACCACAAGAACAAGTACGACCGTGGTTTTGCGGAGATGATCGACGTCTGGGGCGCCGACCATGGCGGCTACATCAAGCGCATGCAGGCGGCGGTGAAGGCGACGACATCAGGCGAGGGCGCTCTCGACGTCAAGATCGTCCAGCTCGTGAAGTTGCTGCGCAATGGCGAGCCGGTGAAAATGTCGAAGCGGAGCGGGGACTTCATCACCTTGCGTGAGGTGGTGGATGAGGTCGGCCAGGACGCCGTCCGCTTCATGATGCTCTATCGCAAGAACGATGCGGTGCTCGATTTCGACCTCGCCAAGGTCATGGAGCAGTCGCGCGACAACCCGGTGTTCTACGTCCAGTATGGTCACGCCCGCGGTCACTCGATCTTCCGCAACGCGCGGGCCGAGGTATTCTCGGAACTGCCCCGGGATACCGCCGAGCGGATCGCCTGGCTGAGTGAGTCGGCGGTGGAACGGCTGTCAGACCCGGTCGAACTCGATCTTCTCAAGCGCCTCGCAATTTATCCGCGGGTGATGGAAGCTGCCGCCGCGGCGCACGAGCCGCACCGAATTGCCTTTTATCTCTATGATTTAGCCAGCGAATTTCATGCGCTTTGGACGAAAGGGCGCGATTTGCCCTATTTACGCTTCATTATCAATAATGATGCAGATCTTACAAAAGCGCGACTGGCCATGGTCCAGGGCGTCGTCTCTGTCCTGGCATCGGGCCTCGCCATCCTCGGCGTCCATGCCCCGGACGAGATGCGGTAGTTTGGGGCGAACTACCTAATGGGAATTTGGGGGGTAACCGGCAGAAGCCGGATCGCTTAGACTTGGTTGAAAGCCTTGTGGGTCGAAAGCCGTGCCTTGGTCGAGGGGCGCGCGGCTTTCCCGAAGGGACGCATCATCACGATGGCCGAACGATATCAGGACAGACCGTTTCCCTCCGATGACTATGGTCGCGGTAGCGATCAGCATGGGAAGGCGGAAAATGATCCCTTGGCCGAGCTCGCCCGTCTGATCGGACAGACCGATCCGTTCGCAGCGCAGTCGCGGCCGACTGTGCGCCCGAAAGCGGCGCCTGCCCAGAGCTATCGGGAAGGTGACTATCGCCAGGACGATGATCAGCAGGATTATGCCGAGCAGCCTCCGCCGCCGCCCGGGCCGCCCTCATGGATGCGGCGCGCCAACGTGCAGCCGCAGCCGGCACCCGCGCCGGAGCCTGACTATCCCGTCTCCGTAAACCCGGTTCATCCGTTGCATCGCTATTCGGCCCAGCCGACTGCGCCTGCCCCAGAGCCGGATTTTCATGAGCCGCAGACGCATCAGGATCACGCTTATCAAGCTCAAGCGTATCAGGATCAGGCCTATCAGCAGCACGGACAGGCTTATCAGGAGCAGGCCTATCAGGAGCCGTACGCGCAGCCCGATCCGTCGCGCTACGATGATGCGCTCTATGGCCGGCTCGAGGCAGGCGAGCAGGACTATCAGCGCGATCCGGCCTATCCCGACGATCCCTACGCGTACCAGAACGACTATCCCGAGGCCGAACTTGACGAGCCGAAGAAGCGGCGCGGCGGCATGATGACGGTCGCGGCGATCCTGGCGCTTGCCGTGGTCGGGACTGGCGCTGCCTTTGCCTACAAGACCTATGTGGGCTCGCCCCGCAGCGGCGAACCGCCGATCATCAAGGCCGATAACTCGCCGACCAAGATCGTGCCGGCGCCGACGGACTCCACGGCCAAGGTCCCGGATCGCATGGTTAGCGGTGACGGCACCGAGAAGATCGTGCCGCGCGAGGAGGCGCCTGTCGACGTCAACGCCAGGGCGGGTGGGCCCCGCGTGGTGTTCCCACCGCTGAACCAGAATGCGAACCCGCCGTCTGTAGCGAGTGTGTCGCCGTCGATGGTGCCGCCGCCGAGCGCAGGGCCGACTCCGAGCAACGGCACACTGCCGAACAATTCGCCGCGTTCGATCAGGACGGTGGCCGTGAAGGGCGATCAGACCGATAGCGCCACACCGCAATCCGCCGCTGCGAAGCCGGCAGCTGCGCCAAAACCTGTTGTCGCGCCGCCTGCACCAATCGCGTCGCGCAATCCGCCGACCTCGGCCAATGCCAGCGCCAACCAGCCTATGTCGCTCGCGCCGCAATCGGGACCGACGGCCGAGCCTCCGCAGCGGATGGCTGCGACCAATCCGACGCAACTCGCCCCCACCAGCGGCGGCGGCTACATCGTGCAGGTCTCCTCGCAGCAGAGCGAGGACAGCGCGGCCGCATCCTATCGGGTGCTTCAGAGCAAGTATGGCAGCGTGCTCGGATCGCGCTCGCCGGTGATCAAGCGCGTCGACCTCACCGACAAGGGCAAGGGCATCGTCTACCGCGCCTTCGCCGGTCCCTATGGTTCGGCCGAGGAGGCGACGCAGGCATGCAACAGCCTCAAGTCCGCAGGCCTGTCCGCCTGCTTCGTCCAGAGGAATTAACGGCCGTTTCCTTGACCCCCTCGCGGGGCAGGGTTAATCGGCCGTTATGAGCACGCGGGCCTTCATTACCGGCGTATCCGGAACGGAACTGACCGCCGCCGAGCGGGAGTTTATCCGTGCCGAACGCCCATGGGGCTTCATCCTGTTCAAGCGCAATGTCGCGACACCGGCGCAAGTTGCTGCATTGGTTGCGGAATTGCGGACGGTTGCGAATGCTGCCGAGGCACCGGTCCTGATTGATCAAGAGGGTGGGCGGGTGCAGCGGCTGGGGCCGCCGCACTGGCCGGTCTATCCGCCGGGGGCCGTATTCGCGAATTTGTACGACACTGATTCGGCACTCGGGCTCACTGCGGCGCGCCTCAGCGCCCGCCTGATCGCGGCCGATCTCGCCGATCTCGGCATCACCGTGGATTGCCTGCCGCTCGCTGACGTGCCGGTGCCGGGTGCCGATGCCGTCATCGGCAACCGGGCCTACGGCACTGAGCCGGGCAAGGTCGCGGCGATTGCCCGTGCGATCACCGAAGGCCTGGAGCAGGGCGGCGTGTTGCCGGTCCTCAAGCACATCCCTGGTCATGGCCGGGCCACTGCCGACACCCATTTCAAGCTGCCGACTGTCGATACGCCCCGGGACGAGCTGGAGCGGACCGATTTCGCCGCGTTCAAGCCGCTTTCGGACCTGCCGATGGCCATGACTGCACATGTTGTGTTTAGCGCGGTCGACCCCGCCCATCCGGCGACGACATCTGCGACAATGATTGCTGACGTGATTCGCGGCGCAATCGGGTTCCAGGGTTTGTTAATGAGTGATGACGTGTCGATGAACGCGCTGTCGGGGAATATCGCCGAGCGGACCCGCGCTATCTTTGCGGCCGGTTGCGACGTGGCCCTGCATTGCAACGGCAACATCAAGGAGATGCGCGACGTCGCCGCTCAGACACCCGAACTGTCTGGCAGGGCACTGGAGCGGGCGAAAGCCGCGCTCGCCGCACGCAAGCCGCCCCAGCCGTTCGACCGGGCGGCCACACGCGCGGAACTGGACGCATTGATCGCACGGGCAAACACGGCATCGGCATGACCGCAGAAATCCTATCGTTCGAAACCGGGCGGCCCGCAGAGCTCGCCGAGGGCGAGCCGGCGTTGGTCGTGGACGTCGAGGGCTATGAGGGCCCGCTCGACCTGTTGCTCGCGCTGGCACGGCAGCAGAAGGTCGACCTTGCCAAGATTTCGATCCTGGCGCTGGCGGACCAGTATCTCCACTTCATCGAAGCTGCGCGGAAGATCCGGCTGGAACTCGCTGCTGATTACCTCGTGATGGCGGCCTGGCTCGCCTTCCTGAAATCGCGCCTGCTGCTGCCGGAGCCGCCGAGCGCGGAAGGCCCGAGCGCCGAGCAGATGGCGACCGCGCTCGCCAACCGTCTGCGCCGGCTGGAAGCCATTCGCGAAGCCGCCAATCGGCTGATGAACAGGCCGCAATTGCAGCGCGACATCTTCCCGCGCGGCGAGCCCGAGCAAATCGCCGAGATCAAGCATCCGAAATACACGGCGACGCTGTACGACCTGCTCACCGCCTATGCTGCGCAGCGCCAGTCGCGCGTGCTGGCGAGCGTGCATCTGGCCAAGCGCACGGTGTGGTCGCTCGCCGAGGCGCGCGCCACGCTGGAGCGGCTGGTCGGCAGCATCAGTGAACAGGACGACTGGGGCGTTCTCGACGACTTCCTGATCCGGCACGTCGCCGATCCGACGCAGCGCGCGACGGTGTTCGCCTCTAGCTTTGCCGCCGCGCTCGAACTGGTGCGCGAAGGCCAGCTCGAGCTGAACCAGAAAGAGGCGTTTGCGCCCATCTATTTCCGGAAGGGGCGTCCTAAACCGGTTCCGGACGCAGCTCCTGCGCCCGATGCGCCGGTCGGTTAAGTGCAAGAAGGAGAATCTGCCATGGCAAGCCTGGCTGAAGTGCGGGTAGAAGAGGCCGAGCCGATGGACAATGAATCCCAGGCACGTCCCGAGGAATTGCGGCTGCTGGAAGCGCTGCTGTTCGCTTCGAGTGAACCGCTGGATACCGCGACGCTGGCCAAGCGGATGCCGGATGGCGTCGACGTCAAGGCGGCGCTCGAGCAGCTGCAGGCTGACTATGCCTCGCGCGGCGTGAACCTCGTGCGCGTCGCCAACAAATGGACCTTCCGCACCGCCGGCGATCTCGCCTGGCTGATGACGCGGGAGAGTACCGAGACCCGCCGCCTGTCGCGTGCCGCAATCGAGGTGCTGGCGATCATCGCCTATCACCAGCCGGTGACACGCGCCGAGATCGAGGAGATCCGCGGCGTCGTCACCTCGAAGGGCACACTGGACGTGCTGCTGGAGACCGGCTGGATCAAGCCGCGCGGACGCCGCAAGACGCCCGGGCGCCCATTGACCTTCGGAACCACCGAGGACTTCCTGTCGCAGTTCACCCTGGAACAGCTCGGCGACCTGCCGGGCCTCGAAGAGCTGAAGGGCACGGGCCTGTTGGATTCGCGCCTGCCGACCGGATTCACCGTGCCGACGCCGTCAGATGACCCGGCGCTGCGTGAAGACGAGGATCCGTTGGAACCGGGCGAAGACCTCGATCTGTCGCTGGCGCCCGCGGTCGAGCCCGAGGCGCCGGAAGGCGGCAATGAGGGTGGCAGCGAAGGCGGCACTGAAGAGTGACGCCGGTCCGTTCACGGGCCCCTGCGACCAGTTAACACTAGCAAGATTGCGTAGTGCCAACAGCGAATTGGCGCTGCCTTGGTCCTTGTTTTTGAGACCCGCCAAGCCTAGGTTTCGGTAACGATCGGCCGGGTCCCCGGCCATGCGCGTTTGGAGGGTTGCAGGATGGGTTCACTCAGCATTTGGCACTGGATCTTGGTGATCGCAGTGGTCCTGCTGCTGTTCGGCCGCGGCAAGATTTCGGATCTGATGGGCGACGTGGCGCAGGGCATCAAGGCGTTCAAGAAGGGCATGCAGGACGACGACAAGCCCGCTGAAAAGCCCGAGCCGAACAAGTCCATCGAGCACAACAACGCCGCGCCGACCGCGGCACGGTCCGACGTCGGCAGCAAGGCCGTCTGAGCCAGAGAGCATGCGAGACGCGGGTAGCCCTGATCCTGCGCGCGAGGGATTGGGCCGGTTGCGGCTGGCGTGAACGGAAGACCTCATGTTCGACATCGGCTGGAGTGAACTGGTCCTCATCGGGGTCGTGGCCCTCATCGCCATCGGCCCGAAGGAGCTGCCGGGCGTGCTGCGCATGGTCGGGCAGTGGATGGGCAAGGCCCGCAAGATGGCCGCCGAATTCCAGGGCCAGTTCCAGGAAGCGATGCGCGAGGCCGAGATGGCCGACCTCAAGAAGAGCTTTGACGAGGTCAAGGAAGCCGCGACCGGCTTCAATCCGCTGACCTCGCTTCAGAAGGACGTCAGCGACGCGCTCCGCGTCGATGCGCTCGACAAGCCGGCCGAGACGCCAGCCGCCAGCGCCGTCGAACCGCCGGCGACTTCAAGCGAAGCACCGGCGACTTCGAGCGAAGCGCCGGCGACTTCAAATGAAGCGCCGGTAACGCCAACGACGCCGGAAGCGCCGACCCCCGCGACCTTCATGGAAGCCGAGGCGCATGCGGCAGCGAACGAGCCGCTCGCGATCACCCGTGAGGTCGAGCAGGCCCACGTCACGCAAGACACCGCGCCATCCGAAGCGATCAAGGACGTCAAAGCGTCATGACCGACGCCGATATCGAGGCCAGCAAAGCCCCCTTGATGGACCATTTGATCGAGCTGCGGTCGCGGCTGATCAAGGCGCTGCTCGGCTTTGGCGTCGCCTTCATCTTCTGCTTCTTCTTCGCCAAGCAGATCTACAACGTGCTGGTCTGGCCGTTCGTGTGGGTCGCGGGTCCTGAGAATTCCAAGTTCATCTACACGGCACTGCTGGAATATTTCATCACTCAGCTGAAGCTCGCGCTGTTCGGCGCCGGCTTCATCTCGTTCCCGATCGTCGCGACGCAAATCTACAAGTTCGTGGCGCCCGGTCTCTACAAGCACGAGAAGCAGGCTTTCCTGCCGTACCTGGTCGCGACCCCGTTCTTCTTCGTGCTGGGCGCGGCGCTGGTTTATTTCGTCGTGCTGCCGATGCTGGTCCGCTTCTCGCTCGGCATGCAGCAGGCCGGCAGCGACGAGACCGCGCAGATCCAGCTCTTGCCCAAGGTCGGCGAATATCTGTCGCTGATGATGTCGCTGATCTTCGCCTTCGGCATCGCCTTCCAGCTTCCGGTGATCCTGACGCTGCTCGGGCGGATCGGCATCATCACATCGAAGATGCTGCGCGAGAAGCGCCGCTATTTCATCGTCATCGCCTTCGTCATCGCGGCCGTGCTGACGCCGCCTGACGTGCTCAGCCAGTGCTCCCTGGCGATTCCCTTGCTGGCGCTCTACGAGGGTTCGATCATCGCGGTGGCGATGGTGGAGAAGAAGGCGGCGGCCTCGCAGGCCACCGGTACCGACGTGTCGACGCCGGCCAAGCCTGCGGAGTAGAGGGCGGGCCAAATCCTCAGTGTCATTCCCCGCGAAGGCGGGGAATCCAGTACGCCGGGGCCTATCGGGGAATCACGGACGTCTCTGGAATACTGGATCATCCGCCTTCGCGGATGATGACAGCCGTGCTAGGAGACGCGCTAATGTAAACGGGCAACGTTCGATGTTGCATGTTTACGCGCTGCCCCAGGACCACAGCCATGCACGACATCAAATCGATCCGCGACAATCCGCAAGCCTTCGACGCCGGCCTCGCGCGGCGCGGCCTGAAGCCGATGTCGGCCTCGCTGCTCGCGATCGACGAGAAGCGGCGTGCGGCGATTCTGGCCTCCGAGCAGGCGCAGGCGCGGCGCAATGCGGCATCGAAAGAAATCGGCGATGCCAAGAAGGCCAAGGACGAGGCACGCGCCGCCAAGCTGATGGCCGAGGTCGCCGAATTGAAGACCACGATGCCGCAGCTCGAAGCTGCCGCGAAGTCCGCCGACGAGGAGTTGACGAAAGAGCTGTCCGCGATCCCAAACATTCCGTTCGACGAAGTGCCCGACGGCGTCGACGAGCACGGTAATGTGCAGCACCACGTGTTCGGCAACAAGCGCAACTACAGCTTTGCGCCGAAGTTGCATGACGATCTCGGCACCGCGCTCGGCTACATGGATTTCGAGGCGGCGGCAAAGCTCTCCGGTGCTCGCTTTGTCGTGCTGAAGAAGGGGCTGGCGCGGCTCGAGCGCGCCATCGGTCAGTTCATGCTCGACCTGCACACCACCGAGCACGGCTACACCGAAATCAATCCGCCGCTGCTCGTACGCAACGAGGTGATGTTCGGTACGGGGCAACTGCCGAAATTCGAGGACGACCAGTTCTGGGCGATCAAGGGCGAACTGCTGGCTGCGCCCGACCATGAGCGGCTGAAGACCGAGCGCCTCGGTCTGATCCCGACCGCAGAAGTGTCGCTCACCAACCTCGCGCGCGAATCCATTCTCGACGAGAAGCAATTGCCGATGCGCCTTACCGCGCTGACGCCGTGTTTCCGCGCCGAGGCCGGCGCCGCGGGCCGCGACACCCGCGGCATGATCCGCCAGCACCAGTTCACCAAGGTCGAGCTGGTCTCGATCACGACGCCAGAAGCGAGCAAGGACGAGCTGGAGCGGATGCTGTCCTGCGCCGAGCAGGTGCTTCAGAAGCTCGACCTGCACTACCGCGTGATGACGCTCTGCGCAGGGGATATGGGTTTCTCGTCGCAAAAAACCTACGACATCGAGGTCTGGATGCCCGGGCAGGGTGACGGCGGCATGTTCCGGGAGATCTCGAGCTGCTCGGTCTGCGGCGACTTCCAGGCGCGGCGTATGGATGCGCGCTCGCGCGGGCCGGACGGCAAGCCGCGCTTCGTGCACACGCTGAACGGCTCCGGCACCGCGGTCGGCCGCGCGCTGATCGCGGTGATGGAGACCTACCAGCAGGAGGACGGCTCGATCGCGGTCCCCAGCGTGCTCCAGCCCTATATGGGCGGGCTGAAGGTGATCGCGCGCGAGTAGGGTTGCGAAGATCGGGCGGCAGGCTATCCTGCCGGCCCCTCAACGCGAACCCACCATTCATGGCCTTGCACCGCGACATCTTCTGGGTCGGCCGACAATGGGCGGTGACGGGTGCTGGCATCCAGGCCGTCGATCAGCGCCTGCGCGGCGTGCTCGACATCGAGATCGCGCGGCTCTGGGACGATGATCTCGTGCGGAGCCGGCGGGCAAAGCCCGGAGTCAATGCAGCGGATTTCGACAAGGCGCTGACGGTCGCGCGCGAACGCTTCCCGCAGGCGCCGGTGTCCGACCCGTTCGTCGCGCAGCTGGAGGCCCTCGGCGTGATCGAAAATCCCGTCGAGAGTCCGCTCGTGCCGGCGATGCAACTGCATGCCGAGGGTCGGCTGGCGCGCTTCCTGCCGCAATGGCGCATCCGCCGGTAGTAGGATCCAGGCCGGGAACCTGGGCGCCGGACCCAATCGGCCGGTTTGCCTGATTGGGCAGAGCCGGATAAGACGGCTCAGACCCGCTTTCTGGAATCGACCTTTCGCATGCGTATTCTCTGCACCAATGACGACGGCATCCACGCCCCCGGCCTCAAGGTCGTGGAGGAGATCGCGCGCGCCTTGTCCGACGACGTCTGGGTGGTGGCGCCGGAGCTCGACCAGTCCGGCGTGTCGCATTCGCTGTCGCTAAACGATCCATTGCGCCTGCGCGAGGTCGGCCCGCGGCACTTCGCCGTGCGCGGCACGCCGACCGACTGCGTCATCATGGGCGCGCGCCACATCCTCGGGCCCAAGCTGCCGGACGTCGTGCTGTCCGGCGTCAACAAGGGGCGCAACGTCGCCGAGGACGTGGTTTATTCCGGCACCATCGCTGGCGCGCTGGAAGGCACCATCCTGGGGCTGCCGTCGTTCGCGCTGTCGCAGGAGTTCAGCGTCGAGACCCGCGAGCGGCCGCCGTGGGACACCGCGCGCAAGTTTGGGCCTGACATCCTGCGCAAGGTGATCGCCGCCGGCGTCCCGAAAGACACGGTGATCAACATCAACTTCCCGTCGTGTGCGCCGGAGGATGTGCTCGGCATCCGCGTTACGCGCCAAGGCAAGCGCAATCTCGGCTTCCTCAGGATCGACGAGCGCAGGGACGGCCGCGGCAATCCCTATTTCTGGATCGGGTTCGAGCGCACGGCGATGATGGACACGCCCACCGACGGCACCGATCTCGCGGCGCTTCGCGAGCGCTATGTCTCGGTGACGCCGCTCAGGCTCGACCGCACCAATGAAGCGTTTTCAGAAGAATTGAGCGCGACGCTGAAGTAGCGCCTAGAGCATTATCGATTCTGATTGAATCAGAGCCGAAGCCTTGTTTTGACGCGTTTTCTTCACGCGAACCGGTATCCACTTCGCTCGAAAACGCTCTAGCCGCTGCGAAGCGCGGCTTCGATGGTCTTGCCGAGTGCGTCGAGCTGGAACGGCTTCTGGAGCGCCGGCCGATCGCGGTACTGTTCGGGCAGGCCGGAGGAGCCGTAGCCGGTGGCGAAGATGAAGGGGCAGCCTTTCGCCCTGATAACATCGGCCACCGGCGAGATGACCTTGCCGTTGACGTTGACGTCGAGAATCGCGATGTCGAACTCGGTCGCCTGGGCGAGCCGCATGGCCTCGGTGATGTCGCCGGCCTCGGCAGCGACCTTGTAGCCGAGCTCTTCGAGCATGTCCGCAACCATCATTCTGATCATCACCTCGTCTTCGACGAGGAATACAGAGCGGCCGGAAAGCCCCGTCGCGGTCATGGTCGAGTCCTTGCCCATTCCCAAAAACGTTCGCAGATAACATGAATCGACGCAATGCGCGTTTTGACGAACGGCTGCCTGAAAATGGCGATCACGACTGGCCCGTTGCACGCCAATCTGTGCTCAAATATCCAGCCGAATGGTATCATGGGTTCCCGACCAAGGAACAAGATTCTCGCGCCCGGGTTGGCGACTTAACGGGCCTGACAACACAGCATTGGCAGCAATGACCTCCCATCAACCCCCGCCCGAAAAGATGATGTTTCAGCTCACGCTGAGGCGCCGGGGCATTAGCGATCAGGCCGTGCTGCGGACGATGGAGGAGGTGCCGCGCGAGCTGTTCGTCGACGACGCCAACCGCGACGGCGCCTATCGCGACAGTGCGCTGCCGATCGCCTGCGGGCAGACCATCAGCCAGCCCTTCGTCGTCGCCTACATGACCGAGCAGCTCCAGCTCCAGAAGCGGCACCGCGTGCTCGAGATCGGCACCGGCTCCGGTTATCAGGCCGCCGTGCTGTCGCGGCTCGCAGGGCAGGTGCTCACGGTCGAGCGCTACCGCATGCTCGCGGACACCGCACGCGCCAGGCTCGAAGAGCTCGGCTGCCACAATGTCGAGGTGATGCTGGGCGATGGCCTCAATCTGCCGGCCAATATCGGCCCGTTCGACCGCATCATCGTCACCGCCGCGATGGAGCAGATTCCAGAGAACCTGATCGAACGGCTCGAGATCGGGGGCATCCTGATCGCACCGGTCGGCCCGCATCAGGGCGTGCAGACGCTGACCCGCCTCAACCGCACCGAGGCGGGGATCGAGCGCAAGGAACTCGTCGATGTCCGCTTCGTGCCGGCGCTGCCTGGCGTGGCGCGGGAGCTGTAGAATTCCGGATTGGCTGTGCCGCCAACATCTTATTGGGAGGGTTAAGCCGTTATTTACTCGGCGCGTGTTTACTTAAAACACCAGTTCTGTTGCGTACGAGTGAGTAACCATGTCCGCTGTCGCCGAGTTGCTTTACTCGCGCCGCGTGCCGCAAGTCGCGGTGCTGGCGCTGATCTCCTTCAGTTTTGCGGGGTGCAGCGCCGACATGTCGTCGCGACTGTCCCAGTCGAATTTCTCCAATCCCTTCGCCTCGGAATCCACCGGTTCGGTGCAGCAGGCGCCACCGCCGCAGCGTGAGCTGCCGCAATATGCGCGGCCGCAGACGCAGCCTGGTTCCTATCAGTCCCAGCCCCTGCCTCCGCCCGCGGTGTCCACCCCGCAATCCTATCCCGTTGCCTCTGGCGGCGGAGTGTCCGGTGGCGGGCGCGGCGTCGGCTCCTACGCGCCCCCGGCGCAGCCGCACCTCGAGACCACGGCGACCGTACCGCCGCGCTCGGTTGCTGCAGCCCAGCCAGCGGGCGGCACCAAGATCATCGTCGGCACCAGCGACACGCTCGACGTGCTCGCCAAGCGCTATCATGTCACGCCGCAGGCGATCCTAGCCGCCAACGGCTACAAGGGCCCGCGCACGCTCTCGCCCGGCCAGCAGCTCATCATCCCGCATCCGGCCACGGCCGCTGCGCCAGCGCCGGCGATGGCTCCCGTCGCGGCTGTGCCTGCGGCGAAGCCGGTTGCAGCCGTCGCTGCGCCGTCGAGCACGCACTTCGTCAACCGTGGCGACACGCTCGCCAGCATCGCGCGCAAGAACCACATCTCGGCGGCCGAGCTGGCCCGTGCCAATGGCCTCGCCCCCTCAGCCAAGCTCAAGCTCGGCACTAAGCTGACCGTGCCCGGTGCCAAGACCGCCGCCGTCGCGGTGCCGGTTGCTCCGGCTCCGGTCGCGGCTGCTCCGGTTGTGGGAACGCTCCAGCCCGTGGCGGCCGCTCCGGCGCCTGCTACCAAGATGGCCGCTGCCGCCGCGCCGGTGCAGAGCGCGCGTCTGGCCCAAGCCACGGCCAATGTCGAAGAGAAGCCCGCCGAGACGCCGGCGAAGGCCGCGGAGGCCACCGGCGCGCTGCCGACCTTCCGCTGGCCGGTGCGCGGCAAGGTGGTCACGAGCTACGGCGCCAAGACCAACGGCAAGTCCAATGACGGCATCAATCTCGCGGTGCCCGAGGGGACGCCGGTCAAGGCGGCTGAAGACGGCGTCGTCGCCTATTCCGGCAACGAGCTGAAAGGTTACGGCAATCTGGTCCTGGTTCGGCACTCCAACGGCTACGTCACCGCATATGCCCATGCGAGTGAGCTGTTGGTGAAGCGCGGCGATACCATCAAGCGCGGTCAGGTCATTGCCAAGTCGGGTCAATCCGGGGAAGTGGCGTCGCCGCAGCTCCACTTCGAGATCCGTAAGGGATCGAGCCCGGTTGACCCGCTTCAATTCCTGAATGGAGCGTGAGGCGGACGCTTCAGCCGGGTTCACTCTGCGCGCTCACTGTCATCGTCCGCGAAGGCGGACGATCCAGTATTCCAGAGACAGCAATTGTTCAGCCGATAGGCCGCGGCGTACTGCCTGCGCGGGGAATGACAGGTGTAGGTGAGGCGAAACTGTCCGCTACATCATCGTCAGCTTCACACCCAGCCGTCCCGCCAGCTCCTGCACGAACTGCCAGGCGACGCGGCCAGAGCGGGAGCCGCGCGTGGTCGACCATTCCAGCGCCTCGCGCTCCAGCGCCTCGTCGTCGATCTTGATGCCGAAATGGCTGCAATAGCCGCGCACCATGGCGAGATACTCGTCCTGGCTGCAGCGGTGGAAGCCGAGCCAGAGGCCGAAGCGATCCGACAGTGAGACCTTCTCCTCGACCGCTTCGCCGGGATTGATCGCGGTCGAACGCTCGTTCTCGATCATCTCGCGCGCGAGCAGATGGCGGCGGTTGGAGGTGGCGTAGAGAATGACGTTCTCGGGCCGGCCTTCGATGCCGCCTTCGAGCACGGCCTTGAGCGACTTGTAGGACGCATCATTGCCGTCGAAGGAGAGATCGTCGCAGAACACGATGAAGCGGAAGGAGGAGGCGCGCAAGCACTCCATCAGCGCGGGCAGGCTTTCGATGTCCTCGCGATGGATCTCGATCAGCTTCAGCTTGTCGGTCGGGTTGCGCTCCGCGTTGAGGGTGGCATGCGCCGCCTTCACCAGCGATGACTTGCCCATGCCACGCGCGCCCCAGAGCAGGGCGTTGTTGGCGGGCAGGCCATTGGCGAAGCGCTCGGTGTTTTCCATCAGGATGTCGCGCATCCGGTCGACGCCCTTCAGTAGGAATAGCTCGACGCGGCTGACCCGCGGCACTGCCGCAAGGCGGCCGTCCGGGTGCCAGACGAACGCGTCGGCCCGTTCGAACGACTCGGGTTCGAGGGTCGGGTTGCCCTGGGCCGAGAGATGCGCTGCAATGGTCTCCAGCGCGCGGACGATGCGCTCCTGGGAGGGATCGACCGGGGCTGCCGTAGCGGCGCCCTTGGGACGTTTTGCCGCGACGCCGGCGGGCTTCTTGGCAGGGGTATTGGGGCCTTTGCCGGCCGGGCTTTTGCTGGGTTTTTTGGGCATGTCCGAAGTTCCTGAGAACGCAGCCTTATCGGGCCTGAGGACGCGCCGCAAGGTGGGCCAAAAGGGCGGTCTGGCAGCGTTGCAATTGGGGCAATGGCCGCTATAGTCCGCGCGAATTTGACCGAACCGGTCGCCTTTGAGGGCCTGACCGGCTCTCCCCCGTTGTCACGAGGATCGTCCGAATGCTGATTACCCCTGCGTATGCCCAGGCCGCGGGCGCCGGCGACACCAACAGCATGTTGATGTCGCTGCTGCCGTTCGCCCTGATCTTCGTGATCATGTACTTCCTGATTCTGCGTCCGCAGCAGAAGAAGGTCCGCGATCATGCCGACCTCGTGAAGAACATCCGCCGCGGCGACACGGTGGTGACTTCGGGCGGCCTCGTCGGCAAGGTCACCAAGGTCGTCGACGACGACCAGATCGAGTTCGAGATATCCGACGGCGTGCGCGTGCGGCAGATGCGCCAGATGATCTCAGGCGTGCGCGCCAAGGGCGAACCGGCCAAAGAATCCAAGGAAAGCGCCAAGGACGACACCGCGGCGAAGTGAGTGCTTCCCCGCGAGTCACTATTAAGTCTCCTGCAAGTCTCCTGATCTGACAGGTCTAGTCGATGTTGTATTTCACGCGGTGGAGGGCGCTGGGGATTATCCTGACGGCGCTGATCGTGTGCCTCTGCGCGGTCCCCAACTTCTTCCCCGAGGCGCAGGTCAAGACCTGGCCGGCCTGGGCGCAGCGCCGGCTCGTGCTCGGCCTCGACCTGCAGGGCGGATCCTATCTGCTGCTTGAGGTCGATTCCGCCTATGTGAGGAAGGAGAGGCTCGACCAGATCCGTGACGACGTTCGCCGGACGCTGCGCGATGCCAAGATCGGTTTCACCGGTGGCGTTACCGTGCGCAACGACGCGGTCGAAGTTCGCATCAGCAAGGAATCCGATGCGCAGGCCGCACTCGCCAAGCTGCGCGAGCTGTCGCAGCCGCTGGGCGGCCTCATGGGATCCGGCGGTCAGCGCGACCTTGAAGTCACCGATGCCGGTGGCGGTGTGATCCGCCTGAGCATCCCGCAGGCCGCGATGCTCGACCGCATGCGCAAGACCATCGAGCAGTCGATCCAGATCGTCGAACGCCGCGTCAACGAGCTCGGCACCGTCGAGCCCGTGATTCAGCGCCAGGGCAACGACCGCATCCTGGTGCAGGTCCCCGGCCTCCAGGACCCGACGCGCCTGAAGGAACTCCTGGGCAAGACCGCGAAGATGGAATTCCGCATGGTCGATACCTCCGTGCCGCCGGATCAGGCGCAGCAGGGCAGGTTGCCGCCGGAATCCGAACTCTTGATGAGCGCCTCGCCGCCGCCGACGCCTTACGTGGTCAAGAAGCAGGTGCTGGTTGCCGGCGGCGATCTGACCGACGCCCAGGCGAGCTTCGACCAGCGCACGGGTGAGCCGGTCGTCAGCTTCAAGTTCAATACGTCGGGCGCGCGCAAATTCTCGCAGGCGACGCAAGAGAATGTGGGACTGCCGTTCGCGATCGTGCTCGACAACAAGGTGATCTCGGCGCCCGTCATCCGCGAGCCGATCACCGGCGGCCAAGGCCAGATCTCCGGGAATTTCACCGTGCAATCGGCCAACGATCTCGCGATCCTCCTGCGCGCCGGCGCGCTGCCGGCGCCGCTCACGGTGGTCGAGGAACGCACCGTCGGTCCGGGTCTCGGCCAGGATTCGATCGAGAAGGGCGAGCTTGCGGCCTATGTCGGCTCGATCCTCGTCATCGTGTTCATGCTCGCGACCTACCGGCTGTTCGGCGTGTTCGCGAACGTCGCGGTGGCGATCAACGTCGCGATGATCTTCGGCCTGCTGTCGCTGCTCAACGCCACGCTGACGCTGCCCGGCATCGCCGGCATCGTGCTCACCGTCGGTATCGCGGTCGATTCCAACGTGCTGATCTACGAGCGCATCCGCGAGGAGCTGCGCGGCGGCCGCAACGCGATCTCGGCGATTGACGCCGGCTTCAAGCGGGCGCTGGCGACGATCCTCGATTCCAACATCACCACCTTCATTGCTGCCGCCGTGCTGTTCTACATCGGCACTGGCCCGGTGCGCGGCTTTGCCGTGACGCTCGGCATCGGCATCATCACCACGGTGTTCACCGCCTTCACCCTGACGCGGCTGATCGTCGCCGGGTGGGTGCGGTGGAAGCGGCCGCAGAGCGTGCCGATCTAGGAGCCTGATCGTGACTCACACCGTTCTCATCGGGCTCGGCGTCCTCATCGCCATTCTCACCGTGGTCGCGGCCCTCGGCCTCTTGCCGTCGCTGCGTATCGTCCCGGACAATACGCATTTCGACTTCACGCGCTTTCGCCGCATCAGCTTCCCGATCTCGGCGGCGCTGTCGATCGTCGCGATCACGCTGTTCTTCACCCACGGGCTGAATTTCGGCATCGACTTCCGCGGCGGCACCTTGCTCGAGGTGCAGGCCAAGTCCGGCACCGCCGACATCGCGGCGATGCGCACGACGCTGGATTCCCTGCGACTCGGCGAAGTCCAGCTCCAGCAGTTCGGTGGCCCCGCGGACGTCCTGATCCGCGTTGCGGAGCAGCCCGGCGGCGACGCCGCGCAGCAGGAGGCCGTGCAGAAGGTCCGCGCAGCGCTCGGCGATTCCGTCGAATATCGCCGTGTCGAGGTGGTCGGCCCGCGCGTCTCCGGTGAGCTCTTGGCTTACGGCATGCTCGGCCTGATGCTCGCGATCGTGGCGATCCTGATCTATCTCTGGTTCCGCTTCGAATGGCAGTTCGCGCTCGGCGCCATGATCGCCAACGTGCACGACATCGTGCTCACGATCGGCTTCATGTCGATCAGCCAAGTCGATTTCGACCTGACCAGCATCGCCGCGCTGCTGACGATTCTCGGCTATTCGCTCAACGACACCGTCGTCATCTACGACCGTATCCGCGAAATGCTGCGGCGCTACAAGAAGATGCCGATGCCGCAGCTGCTCAACGAGTCCATCAACTCGACGCTGTCGCGCTCCATCATCACCCACGTCACGGTGACGCTGGCACTGCTCGCGCTGCTGCTGTTCGGCGGACACGCCATCCACAGCTTCACCGCAGTGATGATGTTCGGCGTGGTGCTGGTCGGCACCTACACCTCGATCTTCATCGCGGCGCCGATCCTGATCTATCTCGGCGTCGGCGAGCATCGCGAAGATGCGCCGGATACGGCTACGCCGGCGAAGAAAAACAAGGCATGATCCGAACCGCATACCCCCGCATGCGTTTGCGGGGGTAGTAAGCTCATTCGGACCTGGCTCATGGCTGGCGACCCCAACGCACCCCATTTCCCGCGCTCGGCGCCGATCGAAGCCTATGGCAAGGGCGGCTTCGCCTTCGCTGGCATGTCGCATCGAGGATCGTTGCTGTGCCTTCCCGACGCGATCTGGGCCTGGGACGTGACGGACCCCACCAAGATCGACCGCTACTCGCTCGATCGCGTGTTCACGGCCGCCAACAGCATCGACACGCTTCTGGTCGGCACTGGAACCGGGGTTTGGCTTCCGCCGCCGGAACTGCGCCAGGCCTTGAAGGCGGTGAGAGTAGTGCTGGACACGATGCAGACCGGCCCCGCCGTGCGCACCTACAACATCATGATCGGCGAGCGACGCCGCGTCGCGGCCGCGCTGATCGCGGTGCCATGAGCAGCACCGCGCCGCCATCCGATTCGGCTACCTTCTGCGCCGATCTCGTGCGCAGCCACGACTTTCCGCGTTACGTCGCGACGCTGTTCGTACCCGCCGCAGAGCGCCGCGCGCTGCTGGCGCTCTATGCCTTCAATGCAGAGATCGTGCGCGTTCGCGACCAGGTGAGCCAGCCCTTGCCCGGCGAGATTCGCCTGCAATGGTGGACCGACATGCTGTCAGGCCATGTCCATGGCAGCGCCGAGGGCAATCCGGTGGCGGCGGAGCTGCTCCGCGCGATCCGCGATTACGACCTGCCGGTCGAGCCGCTGTCGCTGCTCGCCGACGAGCACCAGTTCGATCTCTACAACGATCCGATGCCGACCATGGCGGCACTGGAAGGCTATCTGGCGGCCACCTCATCGGCGTTGTTTGCCCTTGCAGCCCGGATCATGGCGCCGCCGTCGGAGGCGGCCGAGCATCTCGCCCGTCATGCTGGGCTTGCCCAGGGAATCGTCCAGGTCGTTGCCAACCTGCCGCGTGATGCGGCGCACCGGCAATTGTTCCTGCCGCAGCAAGTGCTGGCGAGCCACAACTGCAATATGGAGGATGTGTTCGCCGGCAAGGAGACGCCGAGCCTGCGCGCCGTACTGGACCAGCTCGCGGGCGAAGCGCGGCAGCATCTGACCACGGCCTCCTCGCTGCTGCCGCAGGTGCCGCCATCCGTGCGGCCTGCGTTTTTGCCACTGAGCCAAACCCGGGCCGATCTGAAGCGCCTGTCGAAACCTGGCCGCAATTCGTTCGCGCCGCAGCCGGCCTCGCGGCTGCGCACGCTGTGGACGCTGTGGCGGGCTTCACGCTCCAGGGAATTTACCAAATAGGGGTCGGCTTATCGCCTGAGGCGGCCAAATGCTCTATGCTGGCCTATGGCCGACTTGTCCCAAAGCGCGACCTCCGATCTCGGCGACTTCCCGGTCGCACCAAGCGACATCCATGCGGCCGCCGAGACCATCCGGGGTGCCGTCGTCGAAACGCCTTGTAGCTACAGCCGGACGCTGAGCAGCATCTGCGGTTGCGACATCTGGCTGAAATTCGAGAACCTCCAGTTCACCTCCTCGTTTAAGGAACGCGGCGCCCTCAATAGGCTGACCGCGCTGACGCCGGAGGAGCGTGCGCGCGGCGTCATCGCGATGTCGGCGGGTAACCACGCACAGGGCGTCGCCTATCACGCGAGAAGGCTCAACATTCCCGCCACCATCGTCATGCCGGTCGGCACGCCCATGGTGAAGATCGAGAACACCAGGCATCACGGCGCGGAGGTGGTGGTTACGGGCGCGACGCTGGAGGAGGCGGCCGCGTTCGCGCGGAGCCACGGTGAGGCTCGCGGCATGATCTTCGTCCATCCCTATGACGATCCGCTGGTGATCGCCGGGCAGGGTACCGTCGGACTGGAGATGCTGAAGGCGGTGCCGGAGCTCGATACGTTGGTCGTCCCGATCGGCGGCGGCGGGCTGATCAGCGGCATCGCCATTGCCGCCAAGTCGATCAAACCGTCGCTACGGATGCTCGGCGTCGAGGCCTGGCTCTATCCCTCGATGTACAATGCCATCCATGACGGGAATCTGCCGGCGCGCGGTGACACGCTCGCCGAAGGCATCGCGGTCAAATCGCCCGGCAAGATCACGACCGAAATCGTCCGCCGCCTCGTCGATGACATCGCGCTCGTGAACGAAGCCGAGCTCGAGCGTGCGGTTGCGACCCTGATCTCGATCGAGAAGACGGTGGTCGAGGGCGCCGGTGCCGCCGGCCTTGCCGCGCTGATGTCCGATCCATCTCGCTTCGCCGGCCAGAAAGTGGGCCTGGTGCTGAGCGGCGGCAACATCGATACGAGACTGATCGCCTCGGTCCTGACCCGCGAGCTGGCACGCGAGGGGCGACTGACCCAACTCTCGCTCGATATTCCTGACCGCCCCGGGCAATTGGCCGCGGTCGCGGCGCTTTTGGCCGAAGCCGGCGCCAACATCATCGAGGTCTCGCACCAGCGGACCTTCTCCGACCTGCCGGCCAAGGCGACGCTGCTGCAACTGGTCATCGAGACCCGCGACAGCGCCCATCTCGACGAGGTGATGGCAAGGCTCAGTGCATCCGGGTTGACGGCGCGCTGCACGTGAGCGCGTCCTATCGCGGTGTTAAACCCGCGAGGTGACCGATCAGCCGATCGATCTCGGCTTCCGTATTGTAGTAGTGCGGCGAGGCGCGCACGACTGGCGGTAGCGCGCGAAGTTCTGCATCGATGCGGGTGCTCGACGGATCCGAAGCGCCGATGGTGATGCCCGCCGCAGCGGCACTGCTGACAATGGCGTTCGCGTCATATCCGTCCACCGTGAAGCTGACGATCGCGCCCGGCGCGCGGCCGAGGTCGCGTATTTGGATTCCGCGAATGGAGGCGAGGCCGCTGCGAAGGCGGTCCGCAAGCAAGCGGCAGCGCTGCTCAATAGGACCAATGCCGATCGCGAGGGCATAATCGACGGCAGCCCCCAATCCAAGCCGGGCGGCGTAGTTGTTCTCCCAAGTCTCGAAACGGCGCGCATCATCGCGGAGCTGATACTCATCGCGCGAGACCCAGGGCGCGGCGAAATGGTCGATCATCGGCGGCTCGAGCCGCTGCAGCATCGCTCGGCGGACGTAGAGAAAGCCGGTACCGCGCGGCCCGCGCAGGAATTTGCGCCCCGTGGCGGACAGCATGTCACAGCCGATGGTTTCGACATCGACCACCATCTGGCCGACCGCCTGGCAGGCATCGAGCAAGTAGGGAATGCCGTGCGCTCGCGCGATCCTGCCGATCGCCGCCGCGGGATTGACCAGCCCGCCATTGGTCGGAACCCAGGTGATGGCGATGAGCTTCACGCGGTCATCGATCATGCGTTCGAGCGCAGCGACATCGAGTTCGCCCGTCGAGTCGCTCGGCACGACGTCGATGATCGCGCCTGTACGCTTGGCCACCTGAAGAAACGCGACATAGTTGGCGGCGTACTCTGCCTCGGCGGTCAGGATGCGATCGCCCTGGGCAAACGGAAGCGAATAAAACGCCATCTGCCAGGCAACCGTCGCGTTCTCCATGAGGGCAATCTCGTCGGGCGCGGCATTCAGTAGCCGCGCCACCGAACCGTAGACCGTGTCGAGCCGGACGGACTCGCGATCAGCGGCGGCATAACCTCCGATCTCGCTTTCGAAGTCGATGTGTCGCTTCATCGCTGTGGCAACGGGCGTTGGCATGAGGGCAGCACCCGCATTGTGGAGATACGCAAGCCGGGAGGCGGCAGGTGTGTCGGTGCGTATCCGGTCGATGTCGATCAAGTGTGAGCCTCTGCGTTAGGGTTCCCTGAGTTTGACACACTGACGCGCGCGAGCAAGATCGGACAATGGATGCCGCGGCTGGAGCATGCCGATCCGGATGCTATGATGATAGAGGGCGTGATTTGGTGGTGATTTGAAAGGACCCGCGATGGCGAAGAACACGATTTGCCTCTGGTACGACAAGGACGCCGAGGCGGCGGCCCGCTTCTACGCCGAGACGTTCCCCGATAGCTTCGTAAGTGCCATTCACCGCGCGCCCAGCGATTACCCGTCCGGCAAGGCCGGCGATGTGCTGACGGTCGAATTCACCGTGGCTGGCGTTGCTTGTCTCGGACTTAACGGCGGGCCCATGTTCAAACACAACGAGGCCTTCTCGTTTCAGATCGCTACCGACGATCAGGAGGAGACAGACCGTTATTGGAGCGCCATCGTCGGCAATGGCGGGCAGGAAAGCGCCTGCGGTTGGTGCAAGGACAGATGGGGCGTTTCCTGGCAGATTACGCCGCGCGTATTGATCGAGGCGCTGGCGGCCGGCGGCCCTGAAGCCAAGCGCGCCTTCGACGCGATGATGGGGATGACCAAGATCGACGTGGCCGCAATCGAGGCGGCGCGGCGCGGCTGAAATTATCAGGCCTCAGATGCAGAGGCTGAGCAGCTTGATGTGGCAGCCGCTGGATTTGGGCTTGCTCGCGGGCACGGCCTCGCGCTTCACGGCAACCAGCGGCTCCTTGTCCTTCTTTCTCTTGCCCTTCGGCTCATAGTCGCCGGCGATCACCATCGCCCAATAGGTGCGCTTGCCGCTGGCATTCTTGGCGCTCGCGATGCCGACGCGGGAGGCGTTGTGCAGCAACAGGTTCTTACGGTGTCCGGAGGAGTCGATCCACTGTCCCAGGGTCTTCTCGAAATTGTCGTAGCCGTAGGCGATGTTCTCGGCGGCACGGCCCGCGCCGGCTGGCGCCACGCGGCGGTTGAACGGGCCGAGTGCGTCGTGGCTGAGATCGTCCTTGGCCGCCATCGCGCGGGCCTGGTCCATGGCGATGCGGTCAAGGGTTGAATCGCGGACGACACGGACTTCGCCGTGCTTGAGGCGGAAGCTCGAGATCAGCTCGGCGGGGGACTCGGCCATTGCGGGTGTGATGGCCAAAAGCAAGCCGGCGATCAGGCCGCCAACCACACGATGCATCATCGTCCCCCGAATGCCCATAACCCGCCAAGCCCGAATGATCCGACGCTTCTCTATCGCCAATGTGGACGCTTCAAGGTGCGTCAGGCCCTAGCTCGTTGGCAGATCCGCCTCGAAATTGAAGCGATCGCGCAGGTTCTTGCGCTGCTCGAGGATGTCCTTGAGGAAGGCGCGGTCCTGATCGTTCTTCATCATCGGCTCGATCAGATCGAGCTGGTTCATGGCGACCAGTTGCAGGATCTCGGTGCGCGGTTTGCCGCCAGTGTCGCGGGGCAGGGCGTGGACGACCTGGATGTGCTCCGGCGGCTTCGGACCCTTGGCGGCCGCAAGCTCGTTGCGCAGCTCGCCTTCGAGCACGGCCCGGTCCGCTTCGACGAAGGCATAGAGACCGACGCCGGAGCGGCGGTCGGCAAAGGCGACGATGGCGGTGTCGCGCACGGCCGGGTTCTTGCGGATCAGTGCCGCCAGCACCGGCGCGTCGTTGACGAGCCGGCGGCCGCCACCCTCGCGGTCAGTGAAGTTGAACAGGCCGCGGGTGATGGCGCGATAGACCTTCTTGCCGGTGACAAGCCACAGGCTCGCGGCAAACGATTTTTTCGCGAGGATTTTCCGCTCGCGCGGCGTCAGTGCGTCCGGCGCATAGGAGCGCTTGTGCTTGAGCAGATGCCGGAGGTCTTCATAGGCGAGGATGCGGTAGAGCTGGCCGCGCCGTGCAAAGCAGGCGGCGAGCTGGAAGTCGGTGACGTAGGCGCGGCCGTCGCGGCCGACCAGCCAGTTCTGCTCCTTGGCGAGATCGTTGTGGCAGATGCCGGCGCGGCGAAGCCGCCGCAGCGCGGCCTTGGCCGAGCGGAAATAAGCGAGGTCGCCGTGCGGCTTGGCCAGATGCAGCGCGACGCCATCAACGAAGCCGCGCACGAGCGCGCGGCGTCCAGCCCACAGCAGCTTCGGACCGACGTTGAGGCCTTTGGCGAGCGCCAGCGCGCGCTTCTCGCGGGCGAACAGGTGGCGTGCCAGCAGGAACGACCACCACGGCACCTCGTCGAGCCGGCGCAGCACCGCGTCGACCTCGCCGTTCTCGCTGCGGAAGCGGCCGCGCTCGACGGTTGAGAACACGTCGCGCTTGAGCAGCACGCCCTCGGTCCAGCGCGCCGAGAGTGCCGCGGCGTCGTCTTGGGGGAGGCTCATCGAAAACTCACGCCGCGGCGGCAATGCGCAGGTGATCGGCGATCCAGCGATCGAGATCGGCGAGCGCGCGTGCGCTCATCGCCTGCTTCTTGGCCACCGTCTTCTCGTTGCCGCGCAGCCGCGTGCCGTCGGGCTTCTTGGTCGGCACGGTCGCGAGCGGCGGGAATAGGCCGAAATTGATGTTCATCGGCTGGAACGAGCGCGAGCCGGGCTCGATGGTTTCGATATGGCCGCCGGTGATGTGGCCGAGCAGCGATCCCAGCGCCGTCGTGCCCGGCGGACCCGCGAGCGTCTCGCCGCGCGCATCGGCGGCCGCATAGAGGCCGGCGATCAGGCCGACGCTGGCGGATTCCACATAGCCTTCGCAGCCCGTCATTTGGCCGGCAAAGCGCAGCCGCGGCTGCGCGCGCAGGCGCAACTGGCCATCGAGCAGTTTTGGCGAATTGAGGAAGGTGTTGCGATGCAGGCCGCCGAGGCGGGCGAACTCGGCCTTCTCCAATCCCGGAATGGTGCGGAAGATGCGCTGCTGCTCGCCGTATTTCAGCTTCGTCTGGAAGCCGACGATGTTGTAGAGCGTGCCGAGCTTGTTGTCCTGGCGCAGCTGCACGATCGCGTAAGGCTTTGTGGTCGGATCGTTCGGATTGGTGAGGCCGACCGGCTTCATCGGACCGTGGCGCAGCGTCTCGAGGCCGCGTTCCGCCATGACCTCGATCGGCAGGCAACCGTCGAAATAGGGCGTGTTGGTCTCCCACGCCTTGAACTCGGTCTTCTCGCCGGCGATCAGTGCCGCGACGAACCCATCATACTGCTCCTTCGTCATCGGGCAGTTGATGTAGTCGGCGCCGTTGCCGCCAGGACCGACCTTGTCGTAGCGCGACTGGAACCAGGCCACCGACATGTCGATGGACTCGCGATGCACGATCGGCGCGATCGCATCGAAGAAGGCGAGCGCATTCTCGTCCGTCAGCTCGCGGATGGCATCAGCCAGTGGCGCAGAGGTGAGGGGGCCGGTCGCAACGATGACGTTGCTCCAGTCGGCCGGCGGCAGGCCGGCGACCTCGCCGCGGGCGATCTCGATCAGCGGATGGTCGCTCAGCGCCTTGGTGACGGCCGCGGAGAAGCCGTCGCGGTCGACGGCCAGGGCGCCGCCGGCGGGTACCTGGTTGGCATCGGCGGCGCGCATGATCAGCGAGTCGAGCCGGCGCATCTCTGCATGGAGTAGGCCGACGGCGTTGTTGGCGGCGTCGTCCGAGCGGAACGAATTGGAGCAGACGAGCTCGGCGAGCCCGTCGGTGCGGTGCGCCTCGGTCATGCGGGTCGGCCGCATTTCGTGCAGCACCACGGCCACGCCGGATTTGGCCACCTGCCAGGCGGCTTCGGAACCGGCAAGGCCGGCGCCGATCACGTGCACGATGTTGGATTGGGATCCTGTCATGGGGCGGACAGGTAGCGCTTTTCGGCGTCCAGTGGAATCGCCGAGATCGAGTTTTCTGCCACCAGATACGACAACGCCCGCACGAGGCGGGCGCTATCGGTTCGTCCGGTGAAGGGCTGAACGATATCAGCCCTGATACTGGCCGGCGGCAACGCGCGGGATGTCCGAGCGATCGAGGCCGATATCGGCCAGTTCGCGATCGCTGAGCTGGGACAGCTCGGCAACATTGCGCTGATAATCCCGGAAAGCCTGGATCATGCGGATGAGCGAGAGCAGCATTGATAGTCTCCTGTAGTTCGATTCAGCCCTTGCCCGGGCCTCATCGTTGAAATGAATATAGGTGAGAGTGGTGCAGTGCGAAAGTTCCGATGTTGCGATGCAGCTAGGCGAGGAACGCATAGCACTGGTAACGGGCGATTAACCCGACGGCATTCCCGCTCAGGCCGCGGGCAAGACAAGCAATTTGGGGCCATAAATTCCCGTGAATTCACGGGGTTATTGCGGATCATGATGGAGTTCCACGTACCCGCAAGAGTTCATCCAGCGTCTGGACCCAAGTTAGATATGCACGAATCGCATGCACGCATAAAAATGAATATGAATTCATAGTAGGATCTGCCGACTCGCTTCGGAAACTGAACGGCAAAAACGAGGGGTCTTAAGGCGCGCGGGCGAGCTGGGTGGCGAAATAGGCGACGGTCTTGGAATAGACCTCGCTCTTGTTCCACTGCTGGAGCACCGCGAAGTTCGGACCGCCCGGCTGCCAATCCTTGCCGCGCTGCCAGCCATAGCCGGCGAGATAATTGGCAGTGGAGGCCAGCACATCCGGCGCGTTGTGCAGAAGATCGCGCTTGCCGTTGCCGTCGAAATCGACCGCGTACTTCATCCAGGACGACGGCATGAACTGGGTTTGGCCGAGCTCGCCGGCCCAGGCGCCCTTCATGTCGGCGGGCGCGAGATCGCCGCGCTGGACGATGCGCAATGCGTCCATCAGCTCGCCGCGAAACTGCTCGGCGCGCCGGCAGTCATAGGCCAGTGTCGCCAGTGAGCGGATGGTGGCGAACTTGCCGGTGTTGACGCCGAAATCGGTTTCGAGGCCCCAGATCGCGACCAGCACCTCGCCGGGGACGCCATAGGCCTGCTCGATGCGCGACAGCACCGAGCCATATTGCTTCATCATGTTGGAGCCGCGCTGCAGGCGCGGCGGCACCATGCGTCCGGAAAACTCCTCGAAAGTCTGGGTGAAGACTTTTTGCGACCGGTCGCGGTTGAGCACGCCCTGATCGAGCGTCACACCGGCGAGCCCCGATGCAATGGCTTGTTGCGAGATGCCTTTGGCCGCAGCGTCGGTTTTGAAATCCGCAAGCCAGGCGTCGAAATTGCCCGAGCCGCAGGCAACAGCGGCGAGCGCTGGCTGGACTGATAGGATGGACGCGGAGAGGGCGAGGGCTGCAAGAGCGAGACGAGAAATCGTCGTGGTCATCAGATGAAATGGATTCCGTGAAGTGATCTGACGGGCGAGCATAATCTCGGTTGTAACCGCGGCCAAAGCAAGGCTGTGACAGCGCGACCCTGCCCGAGCCGGGCAGGATCGCATGTCACGATATCGTCAGGCGTCCGTGTTGTTCCTCCAGGGGAAGAGGTTGGCGGGGAAGTCGGCGGCCGGCTTGCGCGGACGATGCGGCGGAGGCGGCACTGGACGTGCACCTGGATCGGACACGATCACCTTGCGGTAGAGGTGCCAGGTGGCATGGCCGAGCAGGGGGATCACCACGGCGAGGCCGAGGAACGCCGGGATCGTGCCGAGCGCCAGCAGCACCGCCACGATCAGGCCCCAGGCCGCCATCGGCGCCGGGTTCTTTGCGACGACGCGCAGCGAGGTGACCATCGCCTCGAACGCACCGGCATGGCGGTCCAGCATCAAGGGGAACGACACGGCACTGATGCAGAGCGCGGCGAGCGCGAACAGGAAGCCGGTACCGCAGCCGACCACGATAAGCCACCAGCCCTGCTGCGTCGTCAGCACGCGTGTGATGAAATCTGAGATACCGGTCACGCCCTCGTAGCCGAACGCCGCAACATAGATCGCCTGTGCGGTCGCGACCCAGGTCACGAACAGAGCGAGCAGCAGCGTGCCTAGGCCGAGCATCGCACCGAAGAAGGGCGAGCGGAGCACCTCCATGGCGTCCCAGGCGGTGGCCTCTTCATGGCGTTCGCGCCGGCTGGAAAGCTCGTAGAGACCGAGCGCGGCGAAGGGCCCGATCAACGCGAAGCCGGCGGCCAGCGGAAACAGCAGCGGCAGCACCGAATAGCCCATCACCACGCGTGCGAGCACGAGGCCGAGCACCGGATAGATCACGCAGAGGATGATGGCGTGGCTCGGAACGGCCTTGAAGTCCTCCCAGCCGCGCTTCAGCGCGTCGTGCAGGTCGGACAGTTGGATGGTTCGGATCACCGGTCCGGCCGCTTCCGCGGTCCGGGCCATGCTGGGGACATTGCCCTGGTAGAGTGTGGCCATGGTCGGTTGCCCCCTTGCCATGCGGTGGATCTCGCGCCGGCAACGGCGCAAGTGGTCGCCTTCTTTGAACGATCGCGATTCCGACCAGACGCGAATTCCGGATGGCATCGCGAGCTGAACCGCAAGCGTACTCCCAATTCCGAGTCCTGTCCCTCACGCCTGGGGCGAATTTCGATGACGCAGTGCAAACCTCGCCGATGTCATTCGGTCGTCATTTCGCCGCAGATAAGCTGATGCTGCGTGCTGCTTCGCAGAACTTCGCGGGCGTAACGCACGAACATCGTCTATAGTGCCACTCAAGGCCCTTCCAACGGATCCTTTTCGGGGAGCAGACATGAGCATTTTCGGGAAAATCATGAGCGCGATCTTCGGCAGCCATCCGGCTGCTGTCGCGCCTGGCGGCAGCGCGCCCGCAGGGGCCGCGCCGGGCACATCGGCGCCGGCTGCCGCGCCCATGGCAGCCGTCGACGTCGCCGCGATCGTCGATAAGGCGGTGGCTGCGCACAAGGGCGAGAAGCTGGAATGGCGCACCTCCATCGTCGATCTCATGAAGGCGCTCGACATCGATTCCAGCCTTGCTGCGCGCAAGGATCTCGCCAAGGAGCTGGGCTACACCGGCGATATGAACGACTCGGCGAGCATGAACGTCTGGCTCCACAAGCAGGTGATGTCCAAGCTCGCCGCCAATGGCGGCAAGCTGCCGCCTGAGATCAAGCACTGACCGATCGCTCGGTCGTAGCGCAAGGGCCCGCGATCTCGCGGGCCCTTTTGCGTTCAGGCGAGGAGATCCGCATCTTCCGGATGCCTGTCGAGATAGTCGACGACGAAGCCGCAGCCCGCGATCACCTTCTTGCCGTCGCGGCGGATCAAGTCCAGCGCGCCCTTGACCAGTTCGGACCCGATACCGCGGCCGCGCAGGGCGCGCGGCGTTTCGGTATGGGTGATGATCACGGCCGACGGCGTCAGCCGGTAATTGGCGAAGGCGATGCCGCCGCCGACATCGAGCTCGAAGCGGCTCCTGTCCTTGTTGTCGCGTACCGAAGCCGCCATGCGGGATCCTTCCGAAGTGCAGATTGCGTCCTGATCTAGGAGGCTGAGCCCGCCCTTGCCAAGGTGCGACCAAGGGAGATTGCCGCAGGGGAGATATCCGCAAAACGCGCGTCCCTGCGGCCGCAGTGCAGTATGGAAGTCTCGCTCTGCGAGCATGACGCAGCGACCGCAAATAATCCCCGATATTGCCCTTGCAAGGTCCGCGACGGTTCCCACGTCCTTGAGAGGACATACGCCCGAATGCGGCCGGCAGGGTCGCTAGACATTCGGAGTGTCATGATTGCCAGCCGCAGACGTATGCCTCTTGTAGGAGGGTACGATGTCGGATTTTGGTTTCTTGGGTACTCATCGAACATGGGAAGACTGGTGCGGGATGCTGCTCGGCGCGCTGATCGTGGCTTCGCCGTGGTTTCCCATCCAGGATCAGCCAGTCACCGGACACGAAACGATGATCCTGAATGCCGTCGCGGTCGGTCTGGTCGTGTTTGGCATCAGCCAGCTCGAATATGTTGCCTTGCAGCGCTGGCAAGAGGTGACGACGATCCTGGTCGGACTGTGGCTCATCGCCTCGCCTTACGTGATCGGCTATTCCGGTGAAGGCTTTCTCCGCATCTACCACACGAGCCTCGGTGCGGTGGTGGTGCTGCTCGGCGTACTGCAGTTGTGGCAGGACTGGGATCTGAATGACCAGGACATGCTCAGGCACGGACAATAGGCCGTAGATATCGGCAGGTCCGCCGGCCGCGGGTGGCGGGCCTGTGTCCTTAGCGCGTGACGAGATCTGAGTAGCCCGGGCGCCGCTCGATCCGCGACGGCGGTTCGGTTCAATCGGTGGCTTTGGCGAGCCTGGAATCTTCGGGCTGCGGCTGCGGGCGGAGGCAACCCTGACAGATGACCAGGGAGCGACTGACCCTGGCGTCCTGCTCGGCGTCGGTGCCGTCCTGCGCCTGCCACCATTCCTTCGAAGAGGTCTGAAGTTCGCCGTGCGATCGGTCGTGCTCGGATCGGGCTGCGGTGCGCGCAGGTCCGGACGCTGCGTGCGGCCGGTTGGGATCTTCGCCGGCGCCGTCCCAGGCATAGCGCGCGGGCTTGAAGGCCGGATCTGGGGCCAGATGCGCTTGCGGGGCCACGGCACATCCGGCAAGCCCCAGCGTAAGCAGGAGGACGGCGGGCGCTTTGACCATGATGTGACACTCTGAACGCAAGAACTGAGCGAGGTTGCGCCGGTCATGTTTAAAATTCCCTGAACGATTGCGTCCGCGCCGGCGACAGAGGCGTACGCGCTATCTGATCCTCCTGCTCGTTCTCTTCGCTTCCGCCGCGCGCGCCGAAGGCACAAGACCCTTCAATCCGTCCGACTATCCGCCCGGCGTGCAGAAGGCGCTGCGCTACACCAATGAGGAATGCGACAGCCAGGACGGTGGCACCGTGACCTTCGCGCCGGACACGGTGCGCAAGATCGACCTGACCGGCGACGGCCGTGACGACTACATCGTCGATTTCAGCGGCACCAAATGCGGCGAGCGCGAGACCATCTATTGCGGAACCGGCGGCTGCACCATGAACATCCTGGTGGCGTTGCCGGGTGGGGATGTGCGTCTCGTCTTCGACGGTCGTGTCCGCAGCTACGAGATCAAGCCGAAATCGACCAGGCACGGCGCTTCGCGCGTCATCCGCTTCGATCTGCATGGCAGCTATTGCGGCGGCTTTGGTGCGCAGACCTGTGTGAAGGAGAGGGCCATCACGACGAAGCCGTTCGCATTCAGGGAGCCGTAGGGCAGGTACGCGGCCGGCGGCCTTGCAGGGGCGCTGGCGATGGCGATAAATGGGCTGCAATGAGCGGGCAGCTAACGTCCTGTCCGCGCTTGAAGAGGAAGCCCGATGCAGCCCCTGCGCATGTCCCGCCGCGTCATGAATCTCGCCTACATGCTGACCCAGAATACGCGGCGGCATGGATCGCGAGCTGGCTTTGTCTGGGGTGACAAGTCCTGGACCTGGCGCGAGATCGATGCACAGGTCTCGGCGCTGGCGGCCGCGCTCGCCGCACGCGGCATCGCGAAGGGCGACCGCATCCTCGTCCATTCCAAGAATGGCGACGAGATGTTCTTTTCGATGTTCGCCGCGTTCCGGCTCGGTGCGGTCTGGGTCCCCACCAATTTCCGCCTGATGCCGGATGAGGTCAGCTATCTCGCGCAGGCCTCCGGTGCCAAGGCGTTTCTGTGCCACATCGATTTTCCCGAGCACGCTGCGGCGGTGAAGGGCGGCGCACTGGAATTCACCTGGAGCATCGAAGGCAAGGCTGCGTTCGGCGAGCGCTCGGTGGCTGACGCGGTCGCCTCGCAAACCGGTGCTGCCGTGGAGAACGTCGCGGTCGAGCACGACGATCCCTGCTGGTTCTTCTTCACCTCTGGCACCACCGGCCGCTCCAAGGCCGCCGTGCTGACCCACGGCCAGATGGGATTCGTCGTCACCAATCATCTCGCCGATCTGACGCCCGGCACGACGGAGCAGGATGCCTCGCTGGTGGTGGCGCCGTTGTCGCACGGTGCCGGCGTGCATCAGCTGATGCAGACCGCGCGCGGCGCACGCACCGTGCTGCTGCCGACCGAAAAGTTCGACATCAATGAGGCGTTCCGCCTGATCGAGGCGCATCGCGTCAGCAATCTCTTCACGGTGCCGACGATCCTGAAGATGATGGTCGAGCATCCCGCCGCCGACAAATACGATCATTCCTCGCTGCGCCAGGTCATCTATGCCGGCGCGCCGATGTATCGCGAGGACCAGAAGGCGGCGCTGAAGAAGCTCGGCAAGGTGATCGTGCAGTATTTTGGCCTTGGCGAGGTCACCGGCAACATCACCGTGCTGCCGGCCGCGCTGCACGATCCCGAGGACGGCCCGCATGCGAAGATCGGCACGTGCGGCTTCGAGCGCACCGGCATGCAGGTCTCGATTCAGGACGACGACGGCCGCGAGCTTGCCGCCAACCAGAGCGGCGAGATCTGCGTGATCGGGCCCGCGGTGTTCGCCGGCTACTACGACAACCCTGAAGCCAATGCGAAGGCGTTTCGCAACGGCTGGTTCCGCACTGGTGATCTCGGTCACATGGACGAGGAGGGTTTTGTCTACATCACGGGACGGGCTTCCGACATGTACATCTCCGGCGGCTCCAACATTTATCCGCGCGAGATCGAGGAGAAGATCTTGACGCATCCGGCCGTCGGCGAGGTTGCCGTGCTCGGCGTGCCCGATGCGACCTGGGGTGAGGTCGGCGTTGCCGTCTGCGTCGCGCGCGAGGGCGCGACGCCGGTGAGTGAAGCGGAGATGGCGGCGTTCCTCGCGCCGAAGGTGCCGCGCTACAAGATGCCGAAGCGCTTCTTCTTCTGGGAGGCGCTGCCGAAATCCGGCTACGGCAAGATTCCAAAGCGCATGGTGCGTGATGAGCTCGAGGCGCGAGGCCTGCTCGATCTCGACAAGACGAAGGCAGGCTGAGCGGGCGTCATGCGCAGCATCAAGCAGCCGGGCGCACCTGGCGCAGAACGCATCCAATGGGTGGAGGCGAGGGGACGCGCCTTCGCGTTCACGCTTGAAGCCGGCCTGCCGCTGCTGGAAGCCGCGCGCCGCGGTTTTGCCGCGGAGGGTTTTGCCGGCGGCGTGCTCAATTTTGGTGCTGGCGCGCTGGGGCCGTTCGCCTATGTGATGCCGGCGCTGTCGAAGACTGGCGAGAACGCTGCGTTCTACAGCGATACGTTCCGGCCAAAGGGCGTGACGCGCACGAAGCTCGGCAGCATGACGCTGGGCATGCGTGACGGCGCGCCGTTCTTTCATTGCCACGGGCTGTGGACCGAGGCCGATGGCCGCGCCAGCGGCGGCCACATGCTGCCGGACGAGACTGTTGTCGCCGAGCCGTTTGCCGTCGAAGCGTTCGGTCTCGATGGTGCGATGTTCACGGCCGAGCCTGATCTGGAGACCAATTTCAAGCTGTTCGGACCGGTGGCGGCGGCGAGCACCGGTGCGCAGGCGACGAGCCGAGCGTTTGCGATGCGGCTGCGGCCGAACCAGGATTTTGCCGGTTGCCTCGAAGCATTCTGTCGCGCGCACGGCATTGCCCGCGCCAAGCTCCACGGCGGCGTCGGCTCGACCATCGGCGCGCGCTTCACCCATGGCGGCGCGACCGAACCGTTCGCCACTGAGCTGGCAATAACGTCCGGCGTGATCGAGGCCGGTTCGTCCGGCGCGCTCGAAGCCGCACTCGACGTCGCCCTGATCGACTACACCGGCGGCCTCGCCGAGGGCCGCCTGGTGCGCGGCGACAATCCCGTGCTGATGACCATGGAGCTGGTGCTGGTGCCCATGGGCTAATCCTTGGGCTAAGGGACGACCGAAGCTTGCGACCTTCCGCAGATGCCACTTCCATGCAGTTTGCGTTCCTGATATGTTCCTTCGAAGGTTTCGGCGGGGACGGAGCGGGGCGGGGGCATGAGCCGGACACGACGTCGACAGACCACACTGCGCGCGCCCTATCTCAGGCGTGTCTGGCTCGATCGCTCGCGGGTCGAGGACTGGGAGGCTTATCCGTTCTGTCTTCCCGTCTTCAGGGATGAGTTCGATCACAGCTTCGAGTCCGCGGTCACGATCATCGTCGGCGAGAACGGGACCGGGAAGTCGACCATTCTCGAAGGCATCGCGGGGATGGCCGGCTTTGCTAGCACCGGCGGCCGCAAGGGCTTTCAGGAGATCGACGGCGGCGGCATCGAAATCACTGGCGAAGAGCTGTCGTCTGCCTTGCGGGCCGCGTGGGTCCCGAAGGTGACCGACGGCTGGTTCTTCCGGGCCGAGACATTCTTTTCGGTTGCGCGCTATCTCGACCGCTCGGCCGTGAGCGCCGCGCAAGCCATGGAGGGCGTGTTTGGTGCAAGCGTTCAGGAGGCGCCAGACTATCTCTCCTTTTCCCATGGCGAGGGCTTTCTGGTCTTCTTCGAGGAGCGCTGCCAGAAGCAGGGCATCTACATCTTCGACGAGCCGGAATCGGCGCTGTCGCCGGCGCGCCAGATGGACTTCCTCAAGCTCCTGCATCGCATGGATCTCTCCGGCAATTGCCAGGTGATCATGGCGACCCATGCGCCTCTGCTGATGGCCTATCCCAATGCGCAGCTGCTGCGGCTGGGAAAATATGGCCTGGAGCCTGTTACGGTGGAGCAGACCGATCATTATCGGGTGATGCGCGAATTCTGCGACGATCCGCGCGGATTCGTGGAGGCGACGCTGGGGAGTGATTGAGGGATGTGGCAGACACCGTCCTCTCCGTCGTCATTGCGAGGAGCGCTTGCGACGAAGCAATCCAGAGTCTCTCCACGGTGGCAGTCTGGATTGCTTCGCGGAGCCTGTCATCGGGCCGCGCTTCGCGCGGACCCGTTGGCTCGCAATGACGGGGTGGAAGGCAACAGCGCACCTACTCTCGTGTCCCGGACAAGCTGCAACGCGTGACCGTTGCGGCGCGGAGCCGGGCCCCAGGAGGCCGCGCGGTGCGCTGCTGCATGGGGCCCCGGCTCTGCAGCGCATCGCCAAGGGGGGCGCTGCGCTGCGTCCGGGGCACGAGAGACGAATCCATCTCGCATTCCTATCCAGATCTCACACACGGTTTCCCGTTCTCGCGGCACATCTGCCCGAGCTTTGCTTCGATCATCGCCCTCGAAGATGCCGAGGGCGCAGGGAAGGCCGGGCGCCGGCTGGCACCCGCGGTCCGCTGTGCGCAAATACGCTGGAAACAAATGCACAGCGGCATACAGGGCAGCCTGGACATCCTGGCCTTCCCTGCGCAGTGGTTTTACGGCTTATGTCGTGATCTCCCCGGGGAGCGATGCACTATTGCCCCCGTCGCCTTGCGGATGACTGATGTTGCGGGCCCGGTCGGGCCGCATGCATCACCGCAACACTTGGCGCACAGACCCCGGGCGCCAGGACCACACGATTTTGCCGTACGCAGGCTGCACCCGTCGTGTGCGCGCGGCGTTTGCTCACGGAGTGACCCGCCCTGCAAACCGACCCGCGCGCGGCACTGCCCGCGTCCACCACATCCCATCCCGCGTTCGTGACGATCGCGATCCGCCCCTCGGCCCGGGTTGGGGTGACCGAAACATGCGATAATTCCGAATTCGAGTAAAGCGAATTGTTTTGATCTGGACGCATTGACCCTGGCCTCGTGTGTTTTGCCCGTCGGGCAACGCAAGGGATGGTGTGGATACGGGCACCGACCCTTGCCACAGCCGCGCCACGAACAGGTCTCCCCATGGTCCAAATATGCGTTACGATGATCTCAGCGCGCCTCAAGTCGCGCAGATTGATGAATGAGGAAACGGTATGAGGATGACGATGGGAACGGCGATCGCCGGGGTGGCGGCGCTGGCGGTGGTGGGGACGGCTCTGACGGCGGCTTTTGAGCCGGTCTCGGCCCATGGGCCGACCCGGCAGAAGGTGCGGGAATCGATCGAGATCAGCGCGCCACCGGCCAAGGTCTGGGCCGCGATCGGCAATTTCCAGGACATGGGCTGGCTCCCGCCCGTCACCAAGACCGAGGGCCAGAAGGGCAACGAGATCGGCGCGACGCGGACGCTGACCCTGACGGGCGGCCCGACGGTCGAGGAGGAGCTCTACAAATACGAGCCCGAGATGCTGAGCTATTCGTACCGGATCACCAAGGTCGATGTGAAGGTGCTGCCAGTGACCAATTACTCCTCGACCTTGACGGTGTCGCCCGCGCCTGATGGCAAGGCGAAGCTCGAATGGGCCGGCGCGTTCTATCGTGGTTATCCCAACAACGATCCGCCACCGGAGCTGAGCGACGAGGCCGCGGTGAAGGCGGTGAGCGGGCTGTACAAGGCCGGGCTCGAGGCGCTCAAGAAGAAGATCGAGAGCGGTAGCTGATCGTGCGAGCGCTGGTCCTGGCGGCCTTGGCCGCCAGCCTTTGCGGTGCCAGTCTCGGTATAGCGGGGCCTGGCAGCGCGTCCGCCGAAGAGGCGTTCGTCACCAACCAGCTCAGCGACGATCTGATGGTCGTGGACCTCGCCACTGCGCGCAGCGTTGCGACCATCCCGATCGGCGGCAAGCCGGCGGGCGTCGGCGTCAGCGCGGACGGGCGTTTTGCCTATGTGACGAGCCCGGACGCCAAGGCGGTGACGGTGGTGGACGCGGCCGCGCGGCAGGTTGCGGGGCGGATCGAGGTCGGCGGCGGGCCGCTCGGCATTGCCGTCGCGCCCGATGGCCGCACCGTCTATGTCGCCGACTGGTATGCCGCCGCGGTGCGGGCGATCGATACGGCCTCGCGCAGCGTCACGGCCAGCATCGTGGTCGGCGCTTCGCCATCGGGCCTTGCGGTGACGCCGGACGGCAAGCTGCTGCTCTCGGCCGACCGCGACGACGACAGCGTCTCGGTGGTGGACACCGCGACGCGTCAGCGCAAAGCAATGATCAAGGTCGGCACGCGTCCGTTCGGCGTCACCATCGATGCCGATGGCAAGCGCGCCTACACCGCCAATGTCGGCTCCGACGATGTCTCCGTGATCGACATCGCCGAAGGCCGCGAGATCGGCCGCGTGCCGGTCGGGATGCGGCCCTATGCGGTGGCGTTGACGCAGGGGCGCGGCTTCGTCACCGATCAGTATGGCGGCACCGTCAGCGTGTTCGATCTGGCGACGCTGAAGCCAATCAAGCGCATCAATGTCGGCGACTATCCCGAAGGCATTGCCGCCACCGCCGACGGCAAGCGCATCATCGTCGCGTGCTGGGAGAGCAACGTGCTCGATATCATCGATGCGGTCGAGCTGAAGGTGATCGGCGAGATCAAGACCGGCGACGGCCCGCGCGCGTTCGGGGCGTTTTTGCGGAGGACGGAGTAGGGGCGGTTGCGTAGGGTGGGTTAGCGTCAGCGTAACCCGCCTCTTTGGCGTCCGCGGTGACGGAAGTGGTGGGTTACGCCAAGCGGTCTGCGCTTCGCGCAGTCCGCAGGGCTAACCCACCCTACGGATCCGGCACAACACGTCCGTAATCTCATCCATCCGCTCGAACACATGATCCGGCCCCAGCGCCCGCAGCGCCGCCGGCGCCGCGTAGCCCCAGCACACCGCGCCACAGGCAATTCCCACGGCCCGCGCCGCCTCGATGTCGCGGACCTCGTCGCCGATCGAAATGACCTTGACGGGCTCGACACCCGCGCGCCGGATGACGCGGCGGAATTTTGCGGCCTTGCCGAACAACGACGCAGAGCAATCGAAATGCGCGAACAACGCCGCGGCAGGCCCAAGCTTCTCGCGCGCATTGGCCTCGCTGTCGGAGGTCACCAACGCGAGCTGCACGCCGTTCTCCGCCAGCGTCCGCAGCATCGCCTCGACGCCGACAAACAGCGAAATCTCGCCAGCTGCCTCCGCCTTCAACCGCCGCGCATGCCGCGCGATCGCCGGCAGCTTCCACAAGGGCACTTTGAGCCGGGAGAGGATCTCGCGGCTCGACGCATGCCGGAGCTCTTCGATCTCGTCATTCGCGACGCGGCGAAAGCCGAAGTGGTCGGCGACATCGTTGATGGTGCGCAGGAACCAGGGAAAGCTGTCGGCGAGCGTGCCGTCGAGGTCGAAGATGGCGAGGGAGTAGGGCATTCATCGGCTTGCTAAGTGAGCGGCTACCACAGAAAGTGCCGCAGGTCATCACCAATGAAAGCTGGCTGCGACAACCTTGAAAAACAGATCTGCACTCGGAATGAATAGCAAGAGATATCCCATAAGAGAAAGAACCAAACAAACCGATAAGGAAATGCGACGTTTGATGTTGTTTCGGAGGAAGTTCTCCAGCAGCATTGATCTCAATAGTCCTTCATACCTCCTCTTCGCGCCAGTCCAGTCTGCGGCCGCATCGTCTCGTTGGAGGCGGCCAGTCACCTTGCCAAACGCCAAGTCCAGGAATGCCTCATACTCAGAATCATAATACTTTCCGTGTAGTGAATGGTGCCCTTCATGCCTGATTACACCATGAATGTCGATGTAAGCTGATGGTGTGAAGTGTTTCAGCGCATCCTCTGCGTACTCAAATTGATTTGTGCCAATCTTAAAGGTGAAGGGGCGACGCACGCGATAACAGATATTGGCTGTTCCGAGCAGTATCAATCCGAAGTAAATTAGCTTCAGACGTTCCGTCGACGATAATCCAAACCGTAGAAGATTCTCACCAGCTAGTTGGTCGAACGACAGGTGCTGTGAGATGGAATCATTAAAGAGGATCAGATACCCAACAATCGGAACAGCCATCGCACATTTTGCGACCCAGCCGTCAAATAGGAATACATAGTCTGACCATCCGTAATTGTAACGATAGATGCTCCACTTTAGTTTTGTGTAATCCGCAACTCGTCGGATCAGACGGGACATGAGGAATGCTATTCCGCCGCCTCGCTCGCCGCACGCCTTCGCTTCGGCTTCCGCGCCTTCTCCAGCACCGGCGCCAAGAACTTCCCCGTATAGCTCCGCGGCGCTTTCGCGATGTCTTCCGGCGGGCCCCAGGCGACGATCTCGCCGCCGCCGTCGCCGCCTTCGGGGCCGAGGTCGATGACCCAGTCGGCGGTCTTGATGACTTCGAGATTGTGCTCGATGACGACGACCGTGTTGCCCTGCGCGACCAGCTCGTGCAGCACCTCAAGCAGCTTCTTGACGTCGTGGAAGTGCAGGCCGGTGGTCGGCTCGTCCAGGATGTAGAGCGTGCGGCCGGTGGCGCGCTTGGACAGCTCCTTGGCGAGCTTGACGCGCTGGGCTTCGCCGCCCGAGAGCGTGGTGGCCTGCTGGCCGACATGGATGTAGTCGAGGCCGACGCGGTGCAGGGTCTGGAACGTCTCGCGCACGCGCGGTACCGCCTTGAAGAACTCGGCGGCCTCCTCGACGGTCATGTCGAGCACGTCGGCGATGCTCTTGCCCTTGAACAGAACTTCCAGCGTCTCGCGGTTGTAACGCTTGCCCTTGCAGACGTCGCAGGTGACGTAGACGTCGGGCAGAAAGTGCATCTCGATCTTGATGACGCCATCGCCCTGGCAGGCCTCGCAGCGGCCGCCCTTGACGTTGAAGGAGAAGCGGCCGGGCTCGTAGCCGCGCGCCTTGGCTTCGGGCAGGCCCGCAAACCATTCGCGGATCGGCGTGAAGGCGCCGGTATAGGTCGCAGGATTCGAGCGCGGGGTGCGGCCGATCGGCGACTGGTCGATGTCGATGATCTTGTCGATGTGCTCAAGGCCCTCGATGCGGTCGTGCGGCGCTGCGCCCTCGCTGGCATTGTTCAGCTTGCGGGCGATGGCGCGGTAGAGAGTGTCGATCAGCAGCGTCGACTTGCCGCCGCCGGAGACGCCGGTGACGCAGGTGAACAGGCCGAGCGGAATCTCGGCGGTGACGTTCTTGAGGTTATTGCCGCGCGCGTTCACCACCTTGATGGTGCGGCGGTGGTTCGGCGGGCGCCGCTCCGGCACCTCGACCTCGAGCTCGCCGGTGAGGTACTTGCCAGTCAGCGATTTCGGGTTGCGCATGATCTCGGCGGGGGTGCCTTCGGCGACGATGTTGCCGCCGTGCATGCCGGCGCCGGGGCCGATGTCGAGCACGTAATCGGCGAGCCGGATGGCGTCCTCGTCATGCTCGACCACGACCACGGTGTTGCCGAGGTCGCGAAGTCTCTTCAGCGTATCGAGTAGGCGCGCATTGTCGCGCTGGTGCAGGCCGATCGAGGGCTCGTCGAGCACGTAGAGAACGCCCGTCAGGCCCGAGCCGATCTGCGAGGCCAGGCGGATGCGCTGGCTCTCGCCGCCGGACAGCGTGCCGGACGAGCGGGACAGCGTGAGATAGTTGAGGCCGACGTCGAGCAGGAAGGTGAGGCGCTCGCGAATCTCTTTCAGGATGCGGCCGGCGATCTCGTTCTGCTGCTTGTTCAGCGCCTCGGGCACGCCCGCGAACCACTCGCCGGCCTTCTTCACCGACAGCTCCGAGATCTCGCCGATATGCTTGCCGCCGACCTTGACGCAAAGCGCCTCGGGCTTCAGGCGGAAGCCATTACAGCCCTCGCAGGGCACGTCATGGAAGTACTTCGCCAGCTCCTCGCGGGCCCACTCGCTTTCGGTCTCGCGATAGCGGCGGTTGATGTTGGTGATGACACCCTCGAACGGCTTCTTGGTGTCGTAGGAGCGCACGCCGTCCTCATAGGAGAACTTGATCTCGTCGTCACCGGACCCGTAGAGGATCGCGTTTTGCGTCTTCTTCGGCAGATCTTTCCACTTGGTGTCGAGTGTGAACTTGTAGTGCTTGCCGAGCGCGGTCAGCGTCTGCACGTAATAGGGCGATGACGATTTGGCCCAGGGCGCGATCGCGCCCTTGCGCAAGGACAGCTCCTTGTCGGGAATCACGAGATCCTCGTCGACATGCTGCTCGACGCCGAGGCCGCCGCAGGCGGGACAGGCACCGTAGGGATTGTTGAACGAAAACAGTCTGGGCTCGATCTCGGGGATGGTGAAGCCGGAGACCGGGCAGGCGAACTTTTCCGAGAACAGGATGCGCTCGGGCCCGCTCTTGTCGTGGATTTTCGCAGTTTTCTTTTTCTCTTTCTCTTCCGCAGGCGCGGCTGCGGGCGCGTCGGCGAACTCGACGACGGCGAGGCCTTCGGCGAGCTTCAGCGCGGTCTCAAAACTCTCGGCGAGGCGCTGGCCGATGTCGGGGCGCACCACGATGCGGTCGACCACGACGTCGATGTCGTGTGGGAATTTCTTGTCGAGCGTCGGCGCTTCCGCCAGCTCGTAGAAGCTGCCGTCGATCTTGACGCGTTGAAAGCCCTTCTTGAGCCATTCGGCCAGCTCTTTGCGGTACTCGCCCTTGCGGCCGCGCACGACCGGAGCCAGCAGATAGAGGCGGGTGCCTTCCGGCAGCGCCAGCACGCGGTCGACCATCTGCGAGACGGTCTGGCTCTCGATCGGCAGGCCCGTGGCCGGTGAATAGGGCACGCCGACGCGCGCCCAGAGCAGGCGCATATAGTCGTAGATCTCGGTGACGGTGCCGACGGTGGAGCGCGGGTTCTTCGAGGTCGTCTTCTGTTCGATCGAGATGGCCGGCGATAGCCCGTCGATCTGGTCGACGTCAGGCTTTTGCATCATCTCCAGGAATTGGCGCGCATAGGCCGACAGCGATTCGACGTAGCGGCGCTGGCCCTCGGCATAGATGGTGTCGAAGGCGAGCGAGGATTTGCCGGAGCCTGACAGGCCCGTGAACACCACCAGCTTGTCGCGGGGAATCTCGACGTCGATGTTCTTGAGGTTGTGCTCGCGCGCGCCACGGATCGTAATTGCGCGCAGGCTTGAGCCCGCGTTCTGTTGTTGGCGCTTGGCCTTGATCACTTCGTCCATCCCGGTGGTCCTCAAGGAATCCAAAGACGCGCGATCGCGCCAATGCAAAAGGCGCGCTTCGCCCGGAACCGGGATCGGCGCCGCTGGGTATGGCAGCGAACGTAGGAAGAACGGGCGCGGATTTCCAGTGGCCTTTGCGAATCGTCAACGGATTGTTGGCGCGCTGGCGGCATCTGGCAGCAGGAGCGGCGGAACTGCGGGGAACGGCTCCTACAAAACAAAAAGGCCGGCGCGAGGCCGGCCTTTCGTGACGATGTGACGTCGGTCGCGAAGATCAGTACTTCAGATCAGTACTTGGCGACGACCGGGCCGCCGAAGTGATAGTTCACGCCAACCTGCACGGTGTGGAAGTTGATCGTGCCGGACGCCAGCGGAGTGCCGAGGTTGGAGAAGTAGTTCTCGCTGCCGAGGCTGCGATAGAGGTACTCGCCCTTGACCGACCACTGCGGAGCGAAGAACGCTTCGACGCCCGCACCGACGGTCCAGCCGGAGTGCCACTTGCTGTCGGAGACGCTCACGCCCAGCGCGCTGAGGGTGATCTTGTTGTCGATCCAGGCGTAACCACCGGTCCCGTAGAACAGGAAGTTATTGACGGCCCAGCCGATACGGCCACGCACGGTGCCCAGCGCATCGGTCTTGGAAGCCACGGTGATGCCAAGCGCGGTCGCCGAAGCGTTGACGTCAGCCCAGGCGCCATCCGCCTCGATGCCGAACACGACGTTGCCGGTCTGCCAGTTGTAGCCGGCGGTGCCGCCGACGAAGCCGCCCTGCATCTTCGGGTCGGTCGAAGTAGCTTCCCAAGCGCCGCCGCCGACGACACCGAGATAGAAGCCGGTCCAGTTGTAAACAGCAACCGGAGCGATCGGCGCCTTGGTGTAGGGGCGGGCTGCGAGATCAGCGGCCGAAGCCGGAGCAGCGAGAGCGAACAAACAGGCCGAAGCCAACAAAACCTTCTTCATCTTCAATCTAATCCCAGTCCCAGTTTCTGTTGTTGCCTTCCATGCCGGAAGGGCAGCGGACTCAACGGCCCAACTAATGCCGTGCTTACACCACTAAAGCCGCAAGTTGTGTCTCCGAAAAGCCACAACAGCCCCCAAAACGTGGCAAGTGCCGACCTATTGTTCCGGAGAGCACGCAAGCAAAAGGCCGGCGCGAGGCCGGCCTTCAATCTCTCAGTGATATCAGGTAGATATCAGTATTTCGCGATGAGCGGACCGCCCCAACGGTAGTTCACGCGGATCAAGCCGATATCGACATCCTGGCTGATGCGCTCGGAGCGTGTGACGACACCGAGCGGGGCAGTGACAAAATTGCCGGACCCGGTGAAGTTGATCGTGCGGTTGCCGAGGAAGATGTGATCGTACTCGAAGCCGACCGACCAGTTCGGCGCGAATCCGAACTCGATGCCCGCGCCCACCGTGCCGCCCCAACGGGTCTCGTTGGCCCGGTCGAACTCGAGGCCTGTCGCCAAATCGTAGGTCCGATAGCGATCACCGACAACGGCGCCGCCGCCCTTCACGTAGAGCAGCACGTTGTTCCAGGCGTAGCCGACCTGGCCGGTGATCAAACCGAACGAGTCGATCTTCGAGCGGTTGCGAAGGGCGAACAGTGCGCTGACATTGTCGCCAGAAAAGTCGGCCCAGTTGCCCTGGCCCTCGACGCCGAACACCCAATTGGCCGACTGCCAGCGATAGCCAACCTGGCCACCGACCGTGCCGCCCGTCGCGTTGTGGCAGCCTTCGCCGACCAGAGTGCCGGTCACAGGCGTCACGAAGTCCCAGCACTTGTGGCTGGTGCCGCCGCCGCCGTTGATACCGATGTAGAAGCCGCTCCAGTCGTAGATGGCGGCGACCATCGGCGGCGGAGCTTTGGTGTAGGGACGCGCAGCGAGATCTGCCGCACTTGCAGGAGCCGACAGGCCCAACGCGATTGCACCGATTGCACCAAACAGAAGCTTATTCATTGCAGTCTCCCCAGTTTCGTCCGCTTCTCGAACTCCCCGAAGCGGTTGATCAGGCGCGACGCCCATATGAACTAAGTCCGACTCAACCGTAGCCTAGGGAGTGGGCAAAGTCCGTCTCCGAAATGCCACACTCGCAAACCGATTGAACCAAGTGCAACTTGATGAATGTTAAGTAGTTTTTACCGTTTCTCGGGAACCCAAAAAGTTCCATCCGTAAGGCTGCCTTTTTCACCGCCAATCGTGACCGGACTCGGCCCGATATCCGCCCGATTGCCACGAAGAACAAATCTGGAACGAAGCGGATGGCGATGCTATATGTGGGGATAACCTTGGGGGTGATGGGCTGAGCGGCGTCCGTAAGCGTATAGGTCGCCTCAACAGGGCGGCGGAGGAACGCGGGGAGCGGACTTTCGCCTTTGAAATTCAGTGGCATTGGAGTGGAGAGCGGCGATGGCGGGAAGCGTCAACAAGGTCATTCTGGTTGGAAATCTCGGCAAGGATCCCGAAATCCGCCGCACCCAGGACGGGCGGCCGATCGCGAATTTGAGCATCGCCACCTCGGATACCTGGCGCGACAAGAATACCGGCGAGCGCAAGGAAAAGACCGAGTGGCATCGCGTCGTGATCTTCAATGAAGGGCTGTGCAAGGTCGCCGAGCAGTACCTGAAGAAGGGCGCCAAGGTTTACATCGAGGGCGCGCTCCAGACCCGCAAATGGACCGACCAGAGCGGCGTCGAGAAATACTCGACTGAGGTCGTGCTCCAGGGCTTCAACTCGACGCTGACGATGCTCGACGGCCGCGGTGGCGGTGGAGGAGGCGGCAGTTTCGGTGATGAGCCGGGCGGCGATTTCGGCTCCTCCGGTCCCGTCAGCAGCGCACCGCGCCGTCCTGTTGCGGCCGGCGGCGGTCGCAACAGCGACATGGATGACGATATCCCGTTCTGAGAACACGGATCGCGCGGCCAAGGCGCATCGCCTGATCGCGCCGCGCCGGGTGTGTCGTGTCAGCAATTTCTACTAATCGGCGGGGCGGGCTTGGATTTTCCGGGCCCGCTTCATGTTCGACGTGAGCTCGAACTTCACATGGGCAAACCGTCTGACAGGGCCCGCTCGCGGCGCGGTTTTCCAGGCGCGTGAGGTCATTTTGGAGGGGCGATTCTGGGCCTCTCGGAAGCAGTGCTCAGAAGGGCTTAAGTTGTTGGAAAAATAGGCGGAAAAATCGCTTGCCAGGGCCTTCGCGAGGGTGGTTATCCGGCCCCCGATGCGCTATATGATTCCCAGATAAACCTCACCGGATTTCCCCTTGGCTGACGACGACAACAAGCCCGGCGACCAGCCGGCGCAACCCTCGGACATTCGCCCCGTCTCCATCCTCGACGAGATGAAGAAGTCCTATCTCGATTACGCCATGAGCGTGATCGTGTCGCGCGCGCTGCCCGATGCGCGCGACGGCCTGAAGCCGGTGCATCGCCGCATCCTGTTCTCGATGAACGAGGAAGGCTACACGCCGGACAAGAAGCACAAGAAGTCGGCCGGTATCGTCGGCGACGTCATGGGCCAATACCATCCGCATGGCGACCAGGCGATCTACGACGCGCTGGTGCGCATGGCGCAGCCCTTCTCGATGCGCGAACTGCTGGTGGACGGGCAGGGCAATTTCGGCTCGGTCGACGGCGATCCGCCGGCGGCGATGCGCTACACCGAGTCGCGCCTGACCAAGATCGCGCTGAAGCTGCTCGACGACATCGACAACGAGACCGTCGACTTCCAGGACAATTACGACGGCTCGACCAAGGAACCGGTGGTCCTGCCGGCGCGGTTCCCGAACCTGCTGGTCAACGGCGCCGGCGGCATCGCGGTCGGCATGGCCACCAACATCCCGCCGCACAATCTCGGCGAGGTCATCGATGCCTGCCTGGCGTTGATCGACAATCCGTCGCTGACCATCGACGAGCTCAACAACATCATCCCGGGCCCGGATTTCCCGACCGGCGGCATCATCCTGGGCCGCCAGGGCATCCGCAGCGCCTACCATCTCGGCCGCGGCTCCATCGTGATGCGCGGCAAGGTCACCTTCGAGACGATCCGCAAGGAGCGCGAGGCGATCGTCATCACCGAGATCCCGTATCAGGTGAACAAGGCGACGATGGTCGAGCGCATCGCCGAGCTCTACAAGGAAAAGAAGATTGAGGGCATCTCCGATCTGCGCGACGAGTCCGACCGCGAGGGCTATCGCGTCGTCATCGAGCTCAAGCGCGATGCCGTGCCCGACGTGGTGCTGAATCAGCTCTACAAGTTCACGCCGCTGCAGACGAGTTTCGGCGTCAACGCCGTCGCGCTCGATTCCGGCCGTCCGCAGACGATGAACCTGAAGGATATGCTGACGATCTTCGTCGGCTTCCGCGAGCAGGTCGTCACGCGCCGGACCAAGTACAAGCTGCGCAAGGCGCGCGAGCGCGCGCATGAGCAGGTCGGCCTCGCCATCGCGGTCGCCAACATCGACGAGATCATCAAGGTGATCCGCACTTCGCCGACGCCGGCGGCTGCGCGCGACACCCTGATGACGCGCGACTGGCCGGCGCGCGACGTCGAGGACATCATCACGCTGATCGACGATCCGCGCCACCGCATCAACGCGGACGGCACCATCCGCCTGTCGCTGGATCAGGCCAAGGCCATCCTGGAACTGCGCCTGGCACGTCTCACTGCACTCGGCCGCGACGAGATCGGCGACGAGCTGTCAAAACTCGCCGGCGAGATCGGCGACTATCTCGATATCCTGCGCTCGCGCGCCCGCATACTCGAGATTATCAAGACCGAGCTCGCCGAGGTGAAGGCCGAGTTCGCCACGCCGCGCCGCACCGTGATCATGGAGCAGGAAGGCGAGGTCGAGGACGAGGACCTGATCCAGCGCGAGGACATGGTCGTCACCGTCTCCCACGCCGGCTACGTCAAGCGCGTGCCGCTGTCGGCCTACCGGGCGCAGCGCCGCGGCGGCAAGGGCCGCGCCGGCATGCAGACCCGTGACGAGGATTTCGTCAGCCGCCTGTTCGTGGCCTCCACGCACACGCCGGTGCTGTTCTTCTCCTCGCGCGGCCAGGTCTACAAGGAAAAGGTCTGGCGCCTGCCGATGGCCGCGCCGAACGCGCGCGGCAAGGCGCTGATCAACATCCTGCCGCTGGAGCAGGGCGAGCGCATCACCACCATCATGCCGCTGCCCGAGGATGAATCGACCTGGGGCAACCTCGACGTGATGTTCGCCACCACAGGCGGTAACGTGCGGCGCAACAAGCTGTCCGACTTCGTCGACGTCCGCCGTTCCGGCATCATCGCGATGAAGCTCGACGACAACGAGGCGATCGTCGACGTGCAGATCTGCACCGAGCGCGACGACGTGCTGCTGACCGCTGCCGGCGGCCAGTGCATTCGCTTCCCCGTCACCGACGTGCGCGTGTTCACCGGGCGCACCTCGATGGGCGTGCGCGGCATCGCGCTTGGCGAGGGCGACAAGGTGATTTCGCTGGCGATCCTGCGCCATGTCGAGACCACCTCGGACGAGCGCTCGGCCTACCTGAAGATGCGCCGTGCGGTCGCCGGCGAAGCTGCGACTGAGGAGACCGCCGCGGACGGCGAGGCCGAGGAGGCCTCCGGCAGCTTCCAGCTGGCCCAGGAGCGTTACGCCGAGATGTCGGCGCAGGAGCAGGTCGTGCTCACCGTGTCGGTCAACGGCTACGGCAAGCGCACCTCGTCCTACGAGTACCGCACCACGGGCCGCGGCGGCAAAGGTATCGTCGCCATGAGCGTCAACAACCGCAACGGCAACCTCGTGGCCTCATTCCCGGTGGAAGATGCCGACCAGATCATGCTGGTCACCGACAAGGGCCAGCTGATCCGCTGCCCGGTCGAAGGCATCCGCATCGCCGGCCGCTCGACGCAGGGCGTGATCGTGTTCGACACGGCCGAGGACGAGCACGTCGTCTCGGTCGAGCACATCACGGAAGAGGCCGAGAGCGGTAATGGAGAGAACGGCAACGGCGGTGGAGCCTAGCGCATGATCCGGAAAAGCGCGCAGCGGTTTTCCGAAAAGATCATGCTCAAACAATAAGCGCGATGACGATTCATCCTGATCTCATCGCGCTTCGGCTGGCCCGGGAGCCGACGAAGCTGTATCGCAACGCAGGTTGGAGATGAATTCTCCGATCTGAGCGATGGCCGCATGGGCTTCCGGCAGCACCGGAACGAAGAGCTGGAAGACGTGCGGCATGCGCGACCAGACCTCCAGGCGGCTCCGGGGATTACCTTGTTTCAGCTTGTCGGCCATGCGGACCGCGTCATCCCGCAGGATCTCGTCGCTGCCGACATGGATCAGCACCGGCGGAAGGCCGAACGCATCGCCATAGAGCGGCGAGGCATGGGGGTTATACGGGTCGGCGCCTGCCAGATAGCAACGCACGAATTCCGGAACATCGTGCACGTTCAACATCGGATCTGATGCGGCATTCTCGATCAACGAGGGCGCGGTGAGCGCGAGATCGGTCCAGGGTGACATGGCAACGGCGGCCGCAGGAAGCGGCTTGCGTTCGTCACGCAGCCTCATGAGAAGGCACAGGGCCAATCCTCCACCGGCTGAATCACCCATCACGAAGAGTTCGCCTGGATCGCCTGTCTCGCCGGCGAGCCAGAGAAAACCCGCTACGGCGTCGTCCAGTGCGGCCGGAAACGGATGTTCAGGTGCGAGACGATATTCAAGGGCCCAGACCGTCGATTTGGTCACATTGGCAATGCGCCAGGTGAAATGCCGGTAGTAGATCGGCGCGCCCGAGACATAGGCGCCGCCATGAAGATATAGCACGTTGCGTCCCGGGTGCGACGCCGGGGTGGCGATCCGGTGCAGTCTGAGGTGACTGGCCTGCACGACGCTTGTCTTTGTGCTGCGTGGCGGACGAGGCACCCATCGCTCCATGCGATGCATGTTGGCCCGCCACGTCCCGACATCGAATGGCTGACGGTGCCGTTTCAGGAACATGCGGATGCCGAGACGCAGCATTTCCGCGCGCAAGCTCATGGTGCGTCCTCTTGCTTCATTCGCTTGGGTCTTACGGCCTGAATGCGGCCGCCTTTGGCAGGTGCAGCCGCTCGGGTTCGCCGGATCCGGTGTCGACCAGCAGGCCATCCTCGATCTCGACGATGCGATCCGCAAAGGGAATGACCCGCGGATCATGCGTCACGACGAGCACGGCGCGCTCCCGCTGATGGGCTGCATCGGCGAGAATCCGCATGATGCTTCGCCCGTTATTGCCGTCGAGCGCGGCAGTTGGCTCGTCGGCGAGAATGACCGAGGGATTGGCGACAAAGGCTCGCGCGATCGCGACCCTCTGCTGCTCACCGCCGCTGAGCTCGCCCGGCAAGGTATCGGCCTTCTGCTCCAGACCAACCAGGTTCAGTGCTTCCTGCGCCCGTTTCCTGGCCTTGCCTCCACGTTCATGACGGATGTCGAGGGCGAGTTGCACGTTCTGTGCAGCGGTGAGCGTCGGAAACAGATGATAGGACTGGAACACAAAGCCGATATGGTCGCGCCTGATTCTGGCCAGTCCCTCCTTGTCGACGCCCGACGTGGGCGTACCGCACACGGTGAGCGCGCCCGAACTTGGTGCCAGCATGCATCCGAGCACGAGCAGCAGCGTCGTCTTGCCGCTGCCCGACGGCCCCATCAGCAGTGTGAACTCGCCGCGTCGCAGCGTGAGGTCGATCCCGCGCAGCGCCTTCACCTCGCCAGCGCCACGCCCAAGCGTTTTCTTGATCGCGGTGGCCTCAATGATGATTTCGTTCATCGCATGAATACCGTTGCTGGATCGATCCGCACCACACGCACGATTGCGCCGATCGCCGACGCTACGCACATCACGACCGTCAGCACGAACAGGGCTGCAATCAGCCACGGCGTGATGACGATGGGCAACGCGCTCTTGGCAGTCATCTCCACAACGACAGCGCCGATCGCGGTCGCAATGATGAAGCCGATGATCGCGTTGAGGAGCGCCTGATAGATGATGACCCTGTAGATATATCCATTCGACGAACCCATTGCCCGCAGGGTGGCGAATTCACTGAGGTGATCCTTGGTGCTCGAATAGAGTGTTTGCGCGACGATGACGGTGCCGACGATTACTCCCAGCAATGCGCCGGCAAACAGCGCAGCGCCGGCGCCGGTCCCGAACAGCCAGAACGAGCGGCTACGGCTGCGGAATTCATCCGTCGTAAGCACCTCGTGTTCACCAACCTGAGCTCGAACGGCCTTAAGAACCGTGTCGCGGTCGGCGTCGGGCTTGAGGCGAACCAGGAGGTTGCTGGCGCGATCGGGAAAGGCTCCGGTGTAGGTGCGAGCGTTTTTCAGGTCGACGAAGACATAGGGCGTCGTGGTGAATGAGCGGATGCCATCGGTCAAGGCCACGACCTTCACGTGGCGGCCGCGTATCTCGGCCGTTGATCCGATTTTTGAGACGCCGAGGCGATCGTAGTAGGAGCGGTCGACGACCACGGCTCCATTTTGCGACAGCGCGCGAACGTCACCCTCGACCACGTTCCATGGTCTCAGGCTTCCATCACGCAAATCGGCGCCGACAACAAAGATGGGTGTCAACTCGCCGCTCTCAAGGCGCCAGTCCGAGAAGCCGATGACCAGCGGGACCACCGAGGCGACGCCATCGACGGATGCGACCTTGTCGCGCAGCTTCGCATCCAGCAGCGAAGGATCCTCAAAGCATTTCGCTCCCTTCGGCAGCACCCAGAGATCGGCTGACGTATGGTCGATCATCGTTGTCACCATGCGACCGAAGCCCAGGAACAGGCCCATCTGGATCATCACCAGGACGACCGAAAATACGATGCCTACGAGTGTCGCGGCAAAACGCAGGCGATCGTGGAAGAGATTGCGGGCCGCGAGCGTCGGGACCAGTGACATGGACGTTCCGTCATCGAGGTTGATCTGAGATAGCGCCCTTGCCCGGGAGTCCGGAATGCCGGTGCACCAGCAGTCTGACGCCTGCGGCGAGGAATCCGCTCGCGGCCCAGCTCAGAGCCAGTGCCACGATGAGGACGAACGCGGCTTTGGCGACGGCATTCAGTCTCGTGCCGAGCAGCGCATATTGCAGCCACAGCACGAACGGGTAATGCGTGAGGTAAATGCCGTAGGCATTGGTCGAAAGACTATCGGCGAGCGCCGAGCGGCGACGCAACAATGCCAGCGAACTGGCCACGAAAGCGATCACGCCTGTTGCGCATGCAGGGGGAAAGGCGAAAGCCGCGGCGAGACGGTATGCGGGCGGGCTGGCATTCCAATCCGGCATCGTCAGCGAGGTCAGCCCGCCCCATAGTGCAAAGCAGGCACATGCTGCGGCAACCCAGGTGGGCCATTGGCGCGCGAGTGGGCCGTCGATGCGGAAGATACTGCGATCACAGCCGTAGCTGCCGATGGCAAATCCCGCGGAGAAAAAGAGGAGATAGTGCAGCGGGCGGCTTAGCTGGAAAGACAATGGGCCGAGAAAGGTCCATTCCCAGGGCGTGAAGATCATTGCGAGGGGGACATAGGCCAGTGCCGACAGAATTGTGAGGCATGCAAAGAACAGCAGCGGACGATCGTCGCACCGGGCGACGATCAGGCTCGCAGCCCGTGGCCATGATGGCATCAGTTCATGCAGTGCAGCAGCCAGGCCGCTGAGCAACAGAAGCTGCCACAAGAACCATTGCGGGCCCGCGGGCCACATCGGCAAAGCGCGCCAGTGCTGCCAAAACGCCGCAGGCGATGGGTCGGTCGCGGTCGTCAGATATGAGGCATAGTACGCCACCGGACTGAGAAGGGCGACCGCCAGGACGAAGGGCAATCCAATTCGCCACCACCGCTCCGCGAGATAGGCGGGGCCACCCTTGCGGATGAGGCCGTGCGGGGTGAACAGGCCCGCCAAAAGGAACATCAGGGACATCAAGCTGACGTCCTGCCATGCGCAGAACAGGTCCAGCCCGAACCAGCGCTCGCGGTCGATGATCGGAAACGCGATCCACCGATAGGGCGGCGCGTCGAAGGCGAACGGATGCGGCGGCTGAGAGGCGAGGTAGGGAAGGGCCGAATGGAAGGCGACCACGATCAGGATGACGACAGCGCGCAAGTTGCTGAATGTGACGTTGGCGCCAGAGTTCATGGGGAGGACCGGCCCAGGATTGATCTCGCCAACCGAAGGCGATCCACCTGGTTCCAATTCGCCGGGCGGCGGACGCTGTTTTGCTGAAGCCAACGCCTCCAGCGCCCGGCGCGCCGGCGTGCTCGTCAGCGCGGGTCTTGTGGCAGCCAGTGCCGGTGGGGCATCGCTGCGCGCATTCTCGCCACGCGATGCGCGCAGCGCGTCGGCTAAATCTCGAGCTCCGTGCCGAACTCGACGACCTGCTTAGTCGGCACGCCGAAGAACGCGGCGGAGCGTTCTGCGTTGCGCTGGAGGAAGGCGAACACGCCTTCGCGCCAGACCCACATGCCCGGAATGTCCTCGCTCGGGATAATGGTCTCGCGGCCGACGTAGTAGGTAATGTCGGAGAGGTCGATGCCGGGCAGCTTGCCCTGGCGGCAAGTAAGCTTCAGTCCCTCATAGATCGTGGGGTTCTGCATGAAGCCATAGTGCAGGACCACGCGGGTGATGCCGGGGATGATGTCGATGATCTCGGCGCGTTCGTCGTCGGGAATGTGCGGAGACTCCTCGATCAGCACGGTGACCAGCAGCACGCGTTCGTGCAGCACGCGGTTGTGCTTGACGAACTGGGTCAACGCCAGCGGCACGCCGCGCTGCGCGGAGGCCAGGAACACGGCGGTCCCGGGCAGCCTGGCGCGGCATTTGTTGATGGCCGTCTCGATCAGGTCCTCCTCGGGCTGGCGCAGCCGCGCGCGGGCCGCCTCGACCAGCTTCACGCCGGCGCGCCAAGTCAGCATCAGGAACGCGACGAGGCCGGCGAGCAGCAGCGGAAACCAGCCACCCTCGAACAACTTGATCGAATTGGCCGAGAAGAAGATCACGTCGATCACGAAGAAGGCGCCGTTCACGGCAACCACAAGCCAGGGCGAATAGCCCCATTGGATCGCCACCAGGGCTGCGAGCAGCGTGGTGATCGCCATCAGCAGCGACACCGCGATGCCGTAGGCGCCGGCGAGCGCGTCGGACGTGCCGAAGCTCAGGACCGCTCCCAGCGTCGCGGCGGCGAGCAGCCAATTCACCAGCGGCACATAGACCTGTCCGATCGCAGCGCTCGTGGTGTGACGGATCAGCATGCGCGGCAGGAAGCCGAGCTGGATCGATTGCTGGGTCAGCGAGAACACGCCGGAGATGATCGCCTGCGAAGCGATCACGGTGGCGACCGCCGAGAAGACGACGAGCGGATAGTGCAGGGCGTCGGGGCAGAGCTGGAAGAACGGGTTCTCGATCATGGCGGGATCGGTGATCAATAGCGCGGCCTGGCCGAAATAGTTCAGCACCAGCGCGGGCAGGCACACCGCGAACCAGGCGAGCCGGATCGGGAAACGGCCGAAATGCCCCATGTCGGCATACATGGCTTCGCCCCCGGTCACCGCCAGGAAGGCCGCGCCGAGAATTCCGAAGGAGACATGGAAATCCTGGTGGATCAGGAAGTCGAAGGCATAGAACGGGCTCAGCGCCGCCAGCACCGCCGGAGCCTTGACGATGCCGTGGATGCCAAGCGCGGCCAGCACGACGAACCAGGTCAGCATCACCGGGCCGAAGATGCGGCCGATGAAGCCGGTGCCCTGCTTCTGCATCATGAACAGGCCGATCAGGATGGCGATGGTCACGGGCACGACGACGGGCGCAAGCGAGGGGGCGTCGACCTTGAGGCCTTCGATGGCGCTGAGCACCGAGATCGCGGGTGTGATCGCGCCGTCGCCGTAGAGCAAGGCGGCGCCGACGAGGCCGACGACCAGCAGATGCGCCCGCCAGGTGCCGGGCTGGGCGTTGCGGGCATGCAGCAGCGCCAGCAGCGCGACGATGCCGCCTTCGCCGCGGTTGTCCGCGCGCAGGATCAGCAGCGCGTATTTCAGCGAGATGATCAGCAGCAGCGCCCAGAGGATCAGCGAGGCAACCCCCAGGACAGCATCGTGACTTAATGTGCCGCCATGGGCAGCCGCCTTGGCGGCTTCCTTCAGGGCATAGAGGGGGCTGGTGCCGATATCGCCATAGACCACCCCGAGGGCGCCCATGGTCATGGCAAGCGGCAGCGGATCGGGATGGTGGCCGGAGGCGACTGCGGGCGTACTGGACAATGGCGACCCCGATGGAAACGCGCCCGGCGGGCCATTCCGACGGGCGCGAGCGTCATGCAGTCTGCGACGAGACGTCGCAAATATCCATGGGGTTGTGTTGGGTCTATAGCGGACTAGCTGACGCGAAGCTGACAGATCCGACTACGGGGTCCGATCGGCGGTCACGAGGCGTGCCTCACGGACATCGGCCTTGGTGCCGGCGCGGCGCAGGCACGATGCTTCGAAGTTCGGCCAGGCCTGCTGCGAGCAGTCCTTGCCGATGCTGCGGATGTCGAGCCGGTCGCTCTTGGCCAGCGGCTGCGGCACGCTGGCTTCGACCGTCGGGGCGAAGCCGGGCAGGAGGGTGAGGGCGGCAGCAACACATGCAGAGATGGCGATCGCCGAAAGAGCCTTGATCATTGACAGTCCCCTGTGATGCGGCCGCTGCGCCTTGTGTGCGGCCCGTCATTCGTTGGCTGGATAAGTAACCATGGCCAGTTTCGAGACGTCTTCGCCGGAGCGGGAAATGGTTTCGTTGCTGCGCCCTTTGTTTCGTGGCCGCCCTCAGGACGAAACAATTCGGGGGATTCCGACATGGTTTTGCGGAAAAACCGGCAGGGAACCCGCCCGGCTTGCCGGCCCGGGCCGGGCGCGGTAGGAGGAGGTCATGCCGCGCATCGCCTTCTATCCCGGTTCCTTCGACCCCATCACCAACGGCCATCTGGACGTGGTCCGGCACAGCGTTTCGCTGTGCGACAGGCTGGTTGTCGCGATCGGGGTCCACCCCGGCAAGAAGCCGCTGTTCTCGACCGAGGAGCGGCTGAAGATGCTGCACGACGTCTGCGGGCCGGTGGCGGCCCAGGCCGGTTGCGTGTTCGAAGCGGTGACCTTTGACGATCTGTCGGTCACCTCGGCGCGCAAGCACGGCGCGACCATCATGATCCGGGGCCTGCGCGACGGCAGCGACCTCGATTACGAGATGCAGCTTGCCGGCATGAACGAGGCCATGGCGCCGGAGGTGCATACGGTCTTCCTGCCGGCCTCTCCCATGGTTCGCCCGATCACCGCCACTTTGGTGCGCCAGATCGCCGGCATGGGCGGAGACGTCTCGGCCTTCGTCCCGCCGCTGGTTGCGGCACAGCTCAAGGCAAAATTCGCCTGATAACCGCGCGCTTCCTCCCTCATCTGACCGGAGTTGTCATGATCCGAATTCTCGCAGTTCTTGCCGCGCTTGTGTTCGCGGTGCCGGCGGTGGCGCAGCAATTGCCGGCGAACCTCGACAAGGCCAACGCCATCGTCATCGACAGCACCAAGGGCCGCATCGTCATCAAGCTCAGGACCGACATCGCGCCCCAGCACGCCGAGCGCATCAAGCAGCTTGCGCGTGAGGGCTTTTACAACAACGTGCCGTTTCACCGCGTGATGGACGGCTTCATGGCGCAGACCGGCGACGGCCAGAACGGCAACGGCACCGGCGGCTCGAAATATCCGAACCTGAAGCAGGAATTCTCCAAGGTGCACTTTGCACGCGGCATCGTCGGGATGGCGCGGCGCGGTGACAGCGTCGACAGCGCCAACTCGCAGTTCTTCATTATGTTCGCCGACGGCGGCAGCCTCGATAACCAGTACACGGTGATTGGCGAGGTCGTGCAGGGCATGGACGTCGTCGACAAGCTGAAGAAGGCACCGCCCGGCTCGGCCGGCGGCACCGTCACCGATCCCGACAAGATGGTGAAGGTGCAAGTCGCATCCGACATCAAGTAGGAGAGGACGATGGCGCGCCGCGGTGGCAAGCTTGTGCTGGTTGCCGCGATGCTGTTGCTCGGCATCCCCAGTGCGGCCGCCGAAAACGCGCAGGTCAACACCATCCAGGACATTTTCCGGCATCTGCGCACCTGCTGGAAGCCGCCGCCGCCGGCCAAGGCGCGCCCCCTCGACATCACCGTCGTCGTGAGCTTTAACCGGGCCGGAAACATTCTGGGCCATCCGCGGATTACCTACGAATCCGCGGAGGCTTCCGACAATGACCGGCTGCAATACCGGATCGCGGTGATGGAAACGTTGCAACGCTGCACGCCGGTGCCATTTACCGATGCAATGGCTGGCGCCGCCGCGGGGCGTCCATTCGCGATCCAGTTCCGCACCCGGAAGACTTCACCCCCAACGCAAGAGAGACGAGTATGAGCGTCACCGAAAACACCCTGATCCTCGAGACCACGCAGGGCCCCGTCACCATCGAGATGAGGCCTGATCTGGCGCCCGGCCATGTCGCGCGCATCAAGGAGCTGGTCCGCGAGGGCTTTTACGACGGCATCGTGTTCCATCGCGTGATCGACGGCTTCATGGCGCAGACCGGCTGCCCGCAGGGCACCGGCACCGGCGGCTCCGGCAAGAAGCTGAAGGCCGAGTTCAACAAGGAGCCGCATGTGCGCGGCACCGCCTCGATGGCGCGCGCCGCCAACCCCGACTCCGGCGACAGCCAGTTCTTCATCTGCTTCGACGACGCCCGCTTCCTCGACAACCAGTACACGGTGTGGGGCAAGGTCACCGAGGGCATGGAGAACGTCGACAAGATCAAGCGCGGCGAGCCCGTGCAGAACCCCGACAAGATCGTCAAGGCGCGGATGGCGGCGGATAAGGAGTAAGCGGATTTGTCGGTGTCATGCCCCGCGCAGGCGGGGCATCCAGTAATCACCAGCGGCGATTACGGCTACGATCGGGAGTACTGGATCGCCCGCCTGCGCGGGCGATGACAAGTTCTGAGACATGCGCACCGACCTCTTCGATTTCGACCTGCCGCCCGAGCGCATCGCGTTGCGCCCGGCGAGCCCGCGCGACTCCGCGAAGATGCTGGTCGTCGAGAATGGCGCGTTGCGCGATCAGACCATTTCCGACCTGCCGCAATGGCTGAAGCCAGGCGACCAGCTCGTCGTCAACGACACCAAGGTGATCGCGGCGCAGCTGAGGGGCCGTCGCATCGGGCGTGAGACCGAGCCGAGGATCGAGGCGACACTGATCAAGCGCCTCGACGGCTCGCGCTGGCAGGCGTTGGTGAAGCCGGCGAAGAAGCTCACAGCCGGCGACCGCATCCGCTTTGGCAATGAAGGCAAGGTCTGCCTGCTCGGCCATCTCGACGCCGAGGTCGAAGCCAAGGGCGGTGAAGGCGAAGTGACGCTATCGTTCTCGTTCCACGGTCCCGCGCTCGACCAGGCCATCGCCGATCTCGGCAGCCCGCCGCTGCCGCCCTATATCGCCTCCAAGCGCACGCCTGACGACCAGGATCTCACCGACTACCAGACTATGTTCGCGGCGAACGAAGGCGCCGTCGCCGCGCCGACGGCTGGGCTGCATTTCACCGCGGCGCTGGAGCAGGCGCTGCGCGACCACGGCGTCGGCATCAACCGCCTCACGCTGCATGTCGGGGCAGGGACCTTCCTGCCGGTCAAGGTGGACGACACCGAAGGCCACAAGATGCACCCCGAGTGGGGCACGATCTCGGCCGAGACGGCAGAGCGGCTCAACACCGCGCGCAAGAACGGCGGCCGCATCATCGCCGTCGGCACCACGTCACTGCGGCTGCTGGAAAGCGCGGCCAGCGAGGACGGCAGCATCCAGCCGTTTGCGGCGGACACGTCGATCTTCATCACCCCCGGCTATCGCTTCCGCGCGGTCGATATCCTGCTGACCAATTTCCATTTGCCGCGGTCGACGCTGTTTATGCTGGTGTCGGCGTTCTCGGGCCTTGAGACGATGAAGCGAGCGTATGCGCACGCCATCGCGACTGGCTACCGGTTTTATTCGTACGGGGATGCATGCTTGTTGTTTCGGGCAGAGCCGTAGCCGTAGGGTGGGCAAAGCGAAGCGTGCCCACCATCTTTCCTGATTGCGCGAGGGAAGTGGTGGGCACGGCGCTTGCGCGCCTTTGCCCACCCTACGATACCGGCTACGCCATCACCCGCTGCGGCAAGAGCTCGGCGATCTGCACCGCGTTGAGCGCCGCGCCCTTGAGCAGCTGATCCGCCGCAACGAACATCGAGATCGAATGGCCGCTGGCGTCGCTGAGATCCTTGCGGATGCGGCCGACCAGGACGTCGTCCTGGCCCGAGGCATCGATCGGCATCGGGAAGTAGTTCTTGGCGCGGTCGTCGACCACCTTGACGCCGGGCGCCTGCGCCATGATAGCGCGGACCTGGTCCTCGGTGATCGGCTTCTCGCATTCGAAGGTGATGGCCTCGCAATGGGCGCGCAGCACCGGCACGCGCACGCAGGTGACGCCGACTGCAATGGTTTCGTCCTCGAAGATCTTGCGGGTCTCGTGGATGACCTTGGTCTCTTCGTCGTTGTAGCCGGTGTCAGGGTCGACCGCCGTGTTGTGGTTGAAGAGGTTGAAGGCGTAGGGGTGCGGCATCACCTTGGGCGTATAGACCTGCCCATTGAGATTGGCGCGGGTGGATTCGACCAGCTCCTCCATCGCCGCAGCCCCGGCGCCGCTGGCCGCCTGGTAGGTCGCGATGATGACGCGCTTGATGCGGTTCTTCTGGTGGATCGGCCACAGCGGCACCAGCGCGGTGATCGCGGCGCAGTTCGGGTTGGCGATGATGCCCTTGTGATCGCGGATGCGGTTCGCGTTGATCTCGGGGATCACCAGCGGCACGTTCGGGTCCATGCGGAAGGCGGAAGAGTTGTCGACCACGACCGCGCCGGCCTTGACCGCGATCGGTGCGAACTTCTTGGAGATGCTGCCGCCGGCGGAGAACAGGGCGATGTCGACGCCCTCGAAGGAACGCTCGGTCAATTCCTCGATGACGACCTGTTGCCCGCGGAAGGACACCGTCTTGCCGGCCGAGCGGGCACTCGCCAGCGCCCTGAGCTTACCGGCGCGAAAGCCGCGCTTGTCCATGGTGGCGATGAATTCGGCGCCCACCGCACCGGTGACGCCGACAATCGCGACGACGGGATCGTTACTCACTTTGTCCTCCATTTGCATTGAGAATTTAGACAACAAAAAAGCCCCGGACCATCGAGGGCGGGGCTTCGGTAGAGCTGATGCGTTTAAGTCGACGACCTACGCGCGCACGCCTCCCCGGGCCCCTGAGGCCGTGGTGGTTTTGGTCGTGCGTTTGGTGGTCGTGAACATGGCGGCGACTTATGGGGGAGAGTCTTGCAACCGTCAATGGCTTTTCGCCCCGGTCGATGCCGGGGCCTGTCGCTATTTGGCCCGTGCGCCCGGCGGCTCCAGGATGACTTCCTTGAGGTCGTCGCCACTGATCACGACAATCGCGAAATTGAGCCGGCCGCGTTCGCGCACCAGCCCGCCGCTGATCGCCTTGCCCGAGGCCGCGCGTTCGGCGACGCGCACGGCATCTGCGAGGCGGTGCCTGATCGCACCGAGCGCTGCGAGGTTGCTGCGGTCCTCAAGGTCGAGCTCGGCGAGGGGGAGGGCGGCTTCGCCGCCGACGAGCTCGCCGGTCGCAGCATTGATGGTGTGGCGCCAGATCCGGTCGTTGTGCAGGGTCTTCACCCGGTAGACCGGCACACCGGAGGCTCCGTCAAAACTCACATCCGCCGTCGTGGCGCCGGCGTGCCGGCCTTCCGCGATTGCCATGGCCTGGCTGATCGAGATCGACGAGCTGCGAAAGCGCTCAATCTCGCGGCTGACTGCCTGGCGGTCCGCTTCGGCATCACTATCTGTGTCGCTGTGAAGCGCGGTCGGCGTGCCTGCGGTCACAATCGCCTGTGCCGGTGCGGCGAGGAGCAGCGCGGGCAAGGCGATCGCAAGCAGTTGCGAGGTCCATCGTTTGGCTGTCGTCATGCTCGAAACCCTCGGCCAGCGAGTGTGCCGGATGATCGTAAAGAATTCGCGGCCGACCTTGGGCATCGGTCGGCCGCGGAACGCCGCATCGGGCTGTACCCGGCACGACGATCGAAGCGGGACGGACCTCTTTGGGGCTGGTGAAAAAAGCGGTCCGCCTCACCTTGTAACTAAACCATACCGTATCGTTTTATTTTGGTCAATGGCGAGGCCGTGTTTCCCCGGGGATAGATCGCGCGCTCACGGAATTGTCAGCGGGACGGGCGCCGCTGCGTGCTCTTTGCGGCGCTCTGGATGCGGTCGGCAGGTCCCAGAGCGCCGGCCAGGAACAGCTTGATCGCCGCCCGCATCCGCTTTTCCGCGGCCTTCATCTCCAGCGCCGTTCCGAACGTCGCCATGCGGTGGGTGTGACCGACGACGACGTCGAGAAACACCTCGGCTGCAATGGTGGTGTCTTCGACATCGAGTGCGCCTTGTTCCACCAGGTGGTCGAAGAAGCGCGCCGTGGTGGCGACGGCCTTGAGCCAGCCTTCCTCCTTGCCGAGTTTGGCGACGTCAGGGAAGTTGATGGCCTGTGACGTCATCATGCGGCTGAAGGCGACGGCGTCGGGACCGCAGGTGAATGTGAGCATCTCGCGTCCGATCTCGACCAGACGCTGCTCCACCGAGATGTTCGCGGCGCTGGAGAGCTGCGTCTCCGCGGCCGCCGATAGCGGCGCAAGCCAGCGCGCGATCTCGCGCCTCAGCACGGCCGCAAACAGGCCGCGCTTGTCGCCATAGCGGGAATAAACGGTGGGCTTGCTCACCCGGGCCGCTTCCGCGACGGCGTCGAGCGAGGTTGCATCGAAGCCGCGATCCAGGAACAGGCGGGTAGCGACCTCGATCAGCCGCTGGTCGCGCTCGATCGCGGCGGTTTTCGTCGGCCGGCCGCCGCGCGATTTCGGCACCTCGCGCCGTGGCGCGGCGGTTCTTGTCTTGGTCGCAGTCAATCCCATGCCCAATGATTCCTGCGCGGTCGTGATATCAGTCATTCGCTCTATATCGCGCAGGAGCGGGGGCGTCATCGCGAATCTGGCCGAATTGGCCGTATCGTCAACGGTTTCCGTATGGCCTCGTTCCGTCACGAGGAATCACGGAAGCGTCGATGTCCAGGCCTGGCCGGACGCCGCCTTGTCATATCCGTACTGATACAGCGCCCGCATATAGGCAGTATCGAACCCTTCCGAGGGCGCCGTCGGATAGTCGCGCGCGATGTAGGAGAGATGGAAGCCCAGGCGGTTGCGCTTGGCGAAATCATAGGTCGAGAAGATGATCGAGCGCGTCTGCGACTGAGTGATCGACGACAGGCTGCGCGAGGCGACGTCGATGGTGCTGTTGGAGACCAGCTCGAAATTGCGTTCGATCTTCTTGTTGACGAGGATGTAGATGTCCATCCTCGCGTTGCCCGGCAGGCGGCTGCCCTGGAAGAGCAGGGCTTCCGGCAGCGTCAGCACCGGCGCCGTCACGCCGCCATCGACATGCATCTCCTGAAACCTGCGGCCCTGGCCTTCGGCGTCGATCATGATCGGCGGAAACACCAGGGGAATGCTGGCGGAAGCCGCCATCACGTCGCGAAACAGTTTTAGCGCCTCGGGTGTTCCGACCGCGGCGATCTTGCCCATGTCCCAGATCGCGGTCCGCTGGGTGTCGAGATCGGTCGTCACCACCAATAGCTTCCGGCCCTTGGCATTTTCGCGCGCGACTTGTGCCATGATCTCGGGCCCGACATAGCGGGCGACGAGCTCGCGCAGCCGCGTGTTGCCGAACAGGCCGGATCCGAACAGCACCCGCATGATGCTGGGATCGTTCAGCAGACTCTCCGCGATGCCGCTGGTGTAGAAGGGAGGGGCATCGTCGGTGGCTGGCGATCACGCTTATACCGCCGCCGGCAAATTCGCCGCGGCAATCTCGTCCAGCCCCCAAGATAAAACTACACTGTATCGTTTTGTTTAACAAGAGCAGGGCACCAATATCCGCTCCAATTGTGTCCCAGTCTGAGGCACAAGCCAGCCTTGGCGTGGTTCGCGCGGGTTGATCGGCCTTCTCCGACACGCAATAAGCACCGCCATGAATCCCGACAATGATCTTCCCAATCACTTTGAATTGCTCGCCACCGATGGCGCCGCGCGCACCGGGCGCCTGACCACGCCACACGGCACGGTCAGAACGCCGACCTTCATGCCGGTCGGCACCGCGGGCGCCATGAAGGGCATGCACTGGCGCGAGGTGCGCGACGCCGGCGCCGATATCGTGCTCGGCAACACCTACCATCTGATGCTGCGCCCCGGGGCCGAGCGGATTGCGGCGCTTGGTGGCTTGCAGACATTCACCGGTTGGAACGGGCCGATGCTGACGGATTCCGGCGGCTTCCAGGTGATGTCGCTGGCGGATCTGCGCAAGGTCAGCGAGCACGCCGTCACCTTCCGCTCGCATATCGACGGCGCCAAGGTCGAGCTGTCGCCGGAGCGCTCGATCGAGGTGCAGCGCTTCCTCGGCTCCGACATCGCCATGCAGATGGACGAATGCGTGCGGCTACCGGCTGAGCGTGACGACATCGAGCGGGCGATGCGCCTGTCGCTGCGCTGGGCCGAGCGCAGCAAGCGGGCCTTCACGAGCGCGCCCGCCGGTTACATGCTGTTCGGCATCGTGCAGGGTGGCGACGTACCGCAGCTTCGCCATGCCAGCGCGCAAGGGCTGGTCGAGATCGGCTTCCACGGCTATGCGATCGGCGGCCTTGCCGTCGGCGAGCCGCAGGCGGTGATGCTGGCGATGATTGACGAGACCGCACCATTGCTGCCGAGAGAGCGGCCGCGTTACCTCATGGGCGTCGGCACGCCCGACGACATCCTCGAGGCAGTCAAGCGTGGCGTCGACATGTTCGATTGCGTGATGCCAACCCGCAATGGCCGTCACGGCGTCGCCTTCACGCGCTTCGGCCAGGTCAATTTGCGCAACGCGCGCCACGCCGACGATCCGCGTCCGCTCGATGAAGAGAGCTCATGGCCGTCGACGCGGAGCTGCGCGCGCGCCTATCTGCATCATCTCGTCAAGGCGGGCGAGACGCTGGGGGCGATGCTGCTGTCCGAGATCAATGTCGCCTATTACCAATCCCTGATGCAGGGCATCAGGGACGCGGTCGCACAGGGAAGGTTCGAGGAGTTCTATCAGCGTACGCGCGAGGACTGGACGAGGGGCGACATAGCCCCGCGCTAGATTAATTGCAGACGAAGCGCTGCTTGACGGCATGCTTGGTCACGAAGCCATAGCCGCAATTGTCACAGGTCCAGAGATAGCTGATCACGTGGTCGGAGATGTAGGCAGAGGCTTCGGCGGCGACCATGGAGTCGGCGCAGACCGGACAGGTAGGCAACTCGCTGCAACGCGGATAGCGGTTCAGCGCGACGGTCGACAACACTTCAGCAACTGCTGACATCGTGGTGACCTCCCTGCTTTGAGACCTAAGTCTAACATAAGCAGAATCAGTTGACGAGGTCGCAACACAAATGCGTTGGTTTTCTGATATTTGCAGCTCACGCGATTTTGCGATGCAGCGTACTTAACATGTGCCGCATTGTCGCTTGCGTGTCGCTGCAAGCTGTCCGTAACTGCGCGAGAGCCGTGAAAGCGCAGATTGTTGCCACAGGGAGTTCATCATGGACGCGTCGTCCAAGACGGGTGCAGCGCACCAACCCGGCCGCGGCCGGATCTATGACTCGATCGTCGAGGCTTTTGGCGACACGCCGATCGTGCGGTTGCAACGACTGCCCGGCATGCACGGCGTGAACGCGACCATTTTGGCAAAACTTGAATATTTCAATCCGGCCGCGAGCGTGAAAGACCGCATCGGTGCGGCCATGATCATCGCCATGGAGAAGGCGGGCATCATCAAACCCGACACCGTGCTGATCGAGCCGACCTCCGGCAATACCGGAATCGCGCTTGCCTTCGTCGCGGCCTCGCGCGGCTACCGGCTCAAACTGGTGATGCCGGAGTCGATGTCGATCGAGCGGCGCAAGATGTTGGCCTTTCTCGGTGCGGAACTGGTGCTGACGCCGGCAGCCCAAGGCATGAACGGCGCCATTGCCGCCGCGGAAGAACTGTTGAAGACGACGCCGAACTCGGTGATGCCGCAGCAGTTCAAGAATCTCGCCAACCCCGAGGTGCACCGCCGCACCACGGCGGAAGAGATCTGGAATGACACGGCCGGCAACATCGATGTCTTCGTCGCCGGTGTCGGCACCGGAGGCACCATCACAGGTGTCGGCCAGGTGCTGAAGCCGCGCAAACCTTCCTTGCGGGTGGTGGCGGTCGAGCCGGAGGAGAGCCCGGTGCTCTCGGGCGGCCAGCACACCCCGCACAAGATCCAGGGCATCGGCGCCGGCTTCGTTCCCGACATCCTCGATCGCTCCGTGATCGACGAGATCGTGAAGATCAATTCGACGACGGCAATCGAGGCCTCGCGCGCGCTGGCGCGGCATGAGGGCATTCCGGGCGGCATCTCTTCGGGCGCCGCGATCGCGGCCGCGCTTCAGATCGGCAAGCGCCCCGAAGCTGCGGGAAAAACCATCCTGGCGGTGGTGCCGTCCTTCTCCGAGCGGTATCTTTCCACGGCTCTATTTGAGGGAATCTAGGACATGGCGGATCAACCGAGGCGGCCGCGTACGCTGGGCGATGCCAGAACGGAGGCCGAGGCGGCATTCAAGAAGGTGACGGCCAAGGTCGCCGTGGCGCCGCCCAAGCAAACCGCCGTTCCCGGCGTCAAGGAACAGGTCACGCTGCGTATCGACCAGGACGTGCTGGAGTTCTTCCAGGAGGGCGGGCCGGGCTGGCAGGATCGTATCAACGAGGCGCTGCGGAAGGCTGCGGGGAAGTCGTAGCCAACGTCGTCATTGCGAGCCAACGGGTCCGCGCGAAGCGCGGCCCGATGACAGGCTCCGCGACGCGATCCAGAATCTTTCCACGGTGACAGCCCTGGATTGCTTCGTCGCAAGGGCTCCTCGCAATGACGGAGCATGCTGCGACACCGTCGTACCAAAGAAAAAGCCCGGCGCGAGCCGGGCTTTTGTTTTGAAGCTGCAGTCCTGCCTCAGCGGCGGAACATGCCGCCCATCATACCGCCGACGACGCCACCCACGAAGGCTGCGCCGGCAGCATCGCCGGGGCTGCTACGCTGGGGAGCCGGTGCCGGCGCGCTGCTGGGTGGCGGGGCACTGGCGCGCCGAGCCGCTTTCTGGCTGTTATCGCTGGCGGTCGGCGGTGCGGCTACGATCTCCGAGAGCAGGGCCTTGTGCTGGTGCTTATTGAGGTAGCCGGACGAAGGATAGCCGCGCGCTGCTTGCCAGCGCTTGAGCACGGCGCGGGTCTCGTCGCTGAAGACGCCGGTCTGCTTGGTGTCGAAGCCGAGGCCGGTGAGGCGACGCTGCACGTCGCGGCGCTGGTTCTTGTCGAGGCCGATCTGGTCTTCGGTGAGTTGAGTGGCCTCGTCGGTAAAGGTCGCGGGATCGATACCAGCGTTGAGCGTGCGGGTCGCGGTCGAGGGGCCGCTCTTGATCGCGGCAAGGCGTGCCAGCGCCAGCGCCTTGAACTGACCGTTCGGATAGGCGGCGAGATAGGCGTTAAGCTCTTCCGGCTTGTTGGACTCCTTCACCGAGCGCCAATATTCGAGCTCGACACCGTCCGAGCCGCCGCCGGTTGCCGCCGGCACGGTGCCGGCCGCGGTCGGCGCCGCGTTGGCAACTTGCGTTGCCGGGGCCTGGTTGAGGTAGACCGAGCCGGTCAGGTTGGTGTGGCCCCAGGGCAGTTGGCCCTTGCGGGTCTCTTCATTGACCTGAGCGCGCACCGACGTCATCGCCTGCTGAATCTCGACGCCGGGCTTGGTGATGTTGTCGATCAGCGCACGGGTGAACGGGCTGTTGTTGCCCTCCTGGCCGTCGAGCGCGGTCTGGCCAGGGCCGGTGGCGAACGCGATCAGCGTGCCTTCGCCGGACTTCATCTCGGCGAGACCGCTTTGGACGTTGACGCTGCGGGTCGCCGAGTTCGACTTGATCTTGGCGGCGAACGGATTGTCGCGGCAGGCATCGAGGAAGACGAGCTTGACCTTGGCGTCGCCCATGGTTTGCTCGAGCGTCAGGTCGATGTTGATGGCGGCCCCTAGCTTGACGTCCATCTCCGACTTGATGTCGGCGTCGACAGGCAGGAGATAGTTGGTGCCGCTGACGGCAATGCCATGGCCGGCATAATAGAACAGCGCGATGTCGGAGCCCTGCGCCTTGCGGCCGAAATCGAGCAGCTTCTCCGTCATCTGGTCGCGGCTGAGATTGGACCCTTCGATCACCTCGAAGCCGACATTGCGCAGCGTCGCCGCCATCGCCTTGGCGTCGATCGGCGGGTTCGGCAATTGCGCGACGTTCTTGTAGGAGCCGTTGCCGACGACGAAGGCGACGCGGCGGTCAGCCTTCGCAGCACTGATCGACAGTGCCATGCACATCAGCGAAGCGAGGAGGGTGAGATAGCGCATTCTGAAATCCCCCAGAATCGAATTGCAGGCAGCAACAAATTGGCAACGAACCTACACGAAGTGCCCGACTTCGCGCCACCAAAACGGCGGTCCGCTGCGTTCAACCCGCTGCTGTGTGGCCGAATGTGCACGATGGAATCCTTCTCCAACGTGATCCAAATCACACGGCCACTTCGTTTTGTCGCGCGAGGCGGCGCGAGGTTCACCGCGCGCGGGCTGGAACCACTGATGGCGGCCTTAAATTGAGGAGATTGCCGCACAGGATCAGCGCCGCGCCCAGTACGGTCAAGGTGTCGAGACGCTCCGAATACAACAGCCAGCCGACGGTTGCCGTGAGCGGAACCCGCAGGAAGTCCATCGGCACCACGATGGTCGCATCCGCGTACCGGAGCGCGCTGGCGAGGCAGTAGTGCGAAAATGTGCCGCAGACCCCGATGACGAAGAGCCAACCCCACATGGAGGCCGACGGCCAAGTCCAGACGTAGAGCGTAGGTAGCAGGCCGACGACCATCTGTACGACGATCATCCAGAACAGGATCGACAATGCGCTTTCGGTCCGGGTCAGCGATTTCGCCAATATCATGGAGATGCTGAAGCCAATCGCGGCCCCAAGCGCGATCAGCTGGCCCGGATTGATCTCGCCGGTGGCGGGCCGCACGATCATGACGACGCCGACCATGCCGAGCACGACGGCGGCGATCTTCCAGACGGTCATGCGCTCGGACAGGAAAGTTGCGGCCAGCAGTGCCGTCCAGATCGGCATGGTGAATTCGATTGCGACGACCTGGCCGATACCGATCAGCGCCAGCGCGTAGAACCAGCCGAGCTGCGCGAAATAGTGGACTCCGTTGCGCGCGAGGTGCTGCGGCAGGCGTTTGGTCGCGACGGCCTTGAAGCCGCCGGCGCGGTAGATGATCGGCAGAAGCAGAAACAACCCGATCACAGATCGCACTTCCATGATTTGGAAGACGTTGAGCTCGCTCGTGGTCTCGCGGCCGGCAACCGCCATGACCAGCATCAGCGCTAGCCAGCCGGCCATCCAAAGTGCAGCCATCGATTTGGACGGTGTCGCGGTCATAGGTGTGAGTGCGGGAAATCGTACGTGAGGGGAAAGCCGGTATCAGCGACATCGCTGCCGTTTGCAACGGTCAAATCTGCGGATGCAGCGATGCAGCTCGGTGTGCTAAGGCGTCAGCGAACAACGAGAAAATCGGGAGGTCTTCGCTCATGCGCATCTTGCAGCCGGCCGAGTGGAAAAAACCGCGCGGCTTTTCCCATGGCGTGGTGGTCGACGGGCCGGGGCGTTGGGTGGTGCTGGCCGGGCAGACCGGCGGCAACGAGAGCGGCAACTACGCGCCCGACATGGCGGCGCAAGTTGCGACCGCGCTGCAGCGGATCATCAAGCTCCTGGGCGAAGCCGGCGCGGGCCCCGAGCACATCGTCCGCCTGACCTGGTACCTGACCAGCCGCAGCGAGTTTGAGGCCGCCGGGGCCGGCATCGGCGCGGCCTGGAAGGAAACGCTGGGACGCAATTTCCCGCCCTCGACGCTGCTCTACATCGGCGGTCTCGTGGACGAGCGGGCCAAGGTCGAGATCGAGGTCACGGCGTTCGTGCCGAATGCATAAAAAAGACCCGGCGAGGTCGCCGGGTCGATGGTCTTGAAACTGATCTGGCTCAGCGCGTCATCGAGATGTTGGCGCCGCGGAATTGGCTGTCGGCGCGCAGCGTGACGGTCTGCTTGTTGCCGCTCGTCCTCAACGCGATATTGGCGTTGAAGCCGGCGGCGGAGGCGACCACCTCGAAATTTCCGCCACCGCCGCGGCCCTGGAGCGAGCCGCTAATATTGCGGCTGGCCTCGGACCAGTTGCCGGTGATGGCGCTGCCCTCTGCCTTGACGCTGGCCCCGAGATTGAACTTGTAGGCGTCGCTGGCGCAGGTCAGCGACATTTCCATGGTCGGACCGATCGGGGCGTATTTGGCCCGGCACCGGATCCGCTCGGTCGAGCCGTCATCGAGGATGACAGTACCGCCGCCGCTCCAGCTGCCTGCCATCGGGGCAAACGGGCCGGCCTGGGCTTTGCTTTCAGTGTGGGCGATAGCCGCCGCAAACAAAACGGCGGCCGCGATCAGCAGCCGCCGGCCTTTAGCGCGAGCCTCAGTTGGTTTATTGGCGCGATGCTTCCCACCGCCCGCTGCACGGTATGCCTGCAGATGCTCCATTCCACTTCCCCGATCCGGCGTTGCCGTTGAGTTGACCGTTGGCATATGCACCATTGATCGAAACTTTCACAAGTCCCTCACGGCCGATGGTGCCGGAAACGTTAGCGCCGGGCGCGGTGATCTTGCCGTCGGCAACCGTCAGCATGGAGCTTGCGGTGGGTTCGCAAGAGCCGCTCTTGGTCACGATCGTGACCTGCCAATTGCCGTCATAGGGACCCTGGGCGAAGGCGGGAGCGGCGAGGGTGCCGGCGAAAACTGAGGCGGCACAGAACACCGCAATGCGACCAAAACGCATGAATTCCGTCCTTGAACTTGTCTGATATGCTGACGTTTATTCGGACGAAATGTGACGGAAATTTGTTGCAATGCCAAATCGAAAATTGTTCCTGTGGGAACAATGGTTTATTTGGATTCTTGGCTCCGATTTTCGAAGCAGAATCAACGCGGGTTCACGTTAAGGGTAAACGTCAGGAGAGACTCGGCGCCGAGGTCGCGAACTGCTCATCCTGAACTTTGGCCGGCAGCGCCTTGTGAACCTTGATGTAGTCGATCACGTCGGCCAGCAGCTTGAGGCCGAGAGGCGCCAACGCGCGCTCCCAGAGCTCCCGCGCCGTCTCGCCCTTCTTGACGAAGCACCAGTCCTGGGCGGCGATGGCGCCCGCGTCCATGCGGTCGGCGAGGTGGTAGATCGTGCCGCCGGCGACCGGATCGCCTTCCTTGATGGTCCATTCCACGGCCGCCTTGCCGCGGTGGCGCGGCAATAGCGAAGGGTGATAGCCGATCCCGCCATACTTGGCGGCGGCGAGCGCGTCCTTGCCGATCCGGGCGTGGCTATGCGCCGTGATGATCAGATCCGTATCGAGGCCAATCTCGGAGGCCACCACCAGCTTTGGATTGGCCTGGACCACCGCCTCGATGCCGGCCGCCCTGGCGGCCGCTGCAAGGCGATCCTCGGCATCCGCCACCACGACCCGCACGATCGAGACGCTGTGCTCCCGGAGCATGTTCAGGGTGGTCACGCCGAAATGGCGGGAGCCGACGAGGGTAATGCGCATGGATGTCCGATCTGTCTCGCAGCTGCGTCATCCCCCGATATCACGTCCGGACGTCCTGTCACCACCCGCGCTGCGTTTGCGCGGGTTATCAACAATGCACAGCGCATCACGAAATCATCTGATGGTAATACGTTCTCAACCAGCCTGGCGTATCGACGAATCTGTCGCGGATTTGTATTGCGTACCGCGACCTGAGAATGTCCCGCCGGCGTGGGTGCGCCGCGCGGGCCTTTTGGCCGGGACCGATTTCATGCCCAGCGCGATTGAGCAGATCGTCGACACCTATGTCCGACTGAAGAACCGGCGTGGCCTCGACGAGCTGATGATGCACCGGCAGCGGCTCGCCGTCGATCTGAAGAGCAGGTCGGGCTATGATTTCAGCCTGCCCATCGGCCAGATCGACGAGGAGATCGCGATCATCGAGGCAGGCCTCAGCCGGCTGAAGGCCGAAAGCGCGGGTCTCGGTCCATCTTCTCCTGTCTGAACCGTTCAGTCGCGCCTGCCACCGTCAATGACCGTGAACAGCGGCCGCGCCGGGGTCGGCTCGACCAGGAGCTCTTCCACCAGTGCGGTTGCCGCATCGACATATTTGCGCGTCGGCTTGTCGAGCGGACGCTTGGCCTCGTCGTCGAGCGCGACTTTCGCGGCCTCGACCAGCTTGCGCATGCGCGCCGCGTGATCATCGCCTGCCGTCAGCGTCGCGCGTGCCAGCGAGCGCAGCACGAACAGCTCGCCCTCGAGGCGGAGCAGACGGTCGTTGAGCCTGGTGAGGACGGCGTTGAGGTCGGCCATGACTGATGTTCGGCGCGGAGGATCCGCCCTGATCTAGCGGCGATCGGTGAACGGAGTCCAAACGCCTGCGGCGCAATTGGGCAGATTTTCCGGCGATCTCGCCGATGTGACCGGTTGTGACGCGCAGATGAATGGTGCGAGCAGGTTCTGCTGACCACATGATCGGCGGGGACGTCAGGAGCCCGTGCCATGCGCTCTGTCTTGGCTTTACTTGTTCTGATGTCAGCGTGCGCCTCGGCTGCCGCAGCGCCGAGGCATTACGCGCGTCCGCGGCACCATGTCGTGGTCCGCCCCGACACGCGCGCGGTCGTGCCGCCCGGCTGGTACAGGTTTCCCGGTCATCCGCCGATCCCGCCGTCGGAGAACAGGAATCTCGATCCCTCCAATTTCGGCGGCGGCTGATCGCGGCTCACAATGCGGTCGATGGGCGACGGGATTGCCGGCTTTCGCTGGGCAACGACGGCGAGCGCGAACCGATGCCTCGGCCCTACCATCCAACGCCCGCCCAGCGCCGTCCGAACACGGGCGGCTTGGTCTTCACCGCTTCCCAGCCGAAGAAGTGATGCTTGCCGGACCAGCTATGCACCACACTGCTACAGATGCTGCACTTGAAGCTGCCGGAATGCGCTTCGGCATGTTCCTCCCTTGTCGCGGTGTAGCTCATGCTGCAACCCGCACAGGTGAATTCTTCGATCGTCCAGATGCTGTTGGCCATTGCACAGAATGATTTTTGGGGACCTCGACCCACGGTAGCCACGGGCCTTTGCAGCGGCGTAAACAGGGCCGGAGAAATCCACTTAACGGGCGTTAGCCAAGCCAGGCCGCAAGTCCCGGTCAATGCGCATCTGCACGCGCCTGATGGCGAGCAGCGGGAGCTTGCCTTGCACCCGCCCGGAGCGGACCCTGTCGCCGATCGCATAGGCATAGCGCCAGTAGCCCGGCGCGGCATTCCGCTTCAACGAATAGTGGACGCCGCGGTGAATCCCCGCATGTGCATCAAGCTCTCTGGGTTCGGCCGTCATCGTCCTCAAAATGCCGATTGGTCCGATGCGTTCCTAGTCGGCGGATCTTGCGGGAACCGGTCGCCTTGACGCCCGGCTTGTTGCTGGCAATAACGGCTAGGCCTCGCAAGCGCCGGAAGTTGCGTTCATGTCGCAAGGAAAGCTGTAGCCGTGAAAAGTCTCCGTCAGCTCTTGACGGGTGAGGATATCATCCAGCTCGTGATCCGGCTCGGCCTGCTCGGCCTGCTGATCATCTGGACCTTCCTGATCATCCGCCCCTTCGTGCCGATCCTGGCCTGGAGCGGCGTGCTCGCGGTCGCCTTCTATCCGGCCTTCAGCTGGGTCGCCAAGATCCTCGGCGGCCGGCCGAAGACCGCGGCAGCGATCCTGACCCTGATCACGCTTGGCATCGTCATCGGTCCTGCGACCTGGCTCGGCCTCAGCGCCGTCGACGGTGTGCGGGAGTTGGCGCACCAGCTTAGCACCGGCGACCTCGCGCTGCAGTCGGCACCGGAGCAGCTCAAATCGTGGCCAGTGGTCGGCCCCTGGCTCTATGATCTCTGGGACCAGGCCTACACCAATATCCGCGCGGTGCTCCGCGAGGTGGCGCCGTATCTTCAGCCGCTGGCGGGACCGCTGCTGTCGCTCGCGGGCGATGCCGGTCTCGGAACGGTCCAGTTCCTGCTGTCCGTATTCGTCGCCGGCTTCCTGTTTCCGCACGGGCCGCGGCTGGTTGCGGCCGGCCGCAGCTTCCTGTTCCGGATCGTGCCCGAGCAGAGCGAGCATTTCCTGGAGCTTGCGGGCGCGACCATCCGCGCCGTGGCGCAAGGCGTGATCGGCGTCGCGGTGGTGCAGGCGCTGCTCGCCGGCTTCGGCTTCAAGCTCGCAGCGGTGCCGAGCGCAGGCCTTCTCGCCTTCATCGTGCTGCTGCTCTCGATCGTGCAGATCGGCGCCTTCCTCGTTCTGCTGCCGGTGATCATCTGGATCTGGACCGCCAAGGACGTCACCACGGCGTTGCCGCTCACGGTGTTTCTCGTCCTGGTCGGCTTCATCGACACCATGCTGAAGCCCCTCGTCATGGGGCGCGGCCTGACCACGCCGACCATCGTGATCTTCGTCGGCGTGATCGGCGGCACGCTCGCCCATGGCATCGTCGGCCTGTTCATCGGGCCGATCATCCTGTCGGTGGCCTGGGAGATGATGATGGCCTGGATCAGGACGGAGGACCGGCCGAAGGTGAGCGAGGGCTGATCTCGCGCCTCGACGGCGCGCTCGGTCCGCCATGTCGCACCAGGAGCGCGGGGCTCCGTGGCCTGCGATCAAAATGCGCCCCGAACTTGTCTGTTCGACTAGACAAGTTACGATCTGGACGATTCTGGTCTTGATCTACGGCAGTAATGGCGAAGTCTTCCAAACTGGTTGCTGCGAGACGCGGCAAGGTATTGTTGGTCAGACGCCGGTCGGACGGCCTCTGGATGTTCCCAGGCGGCCGCAAGCGAGCGCGTGAATCCGCGAAGGACTGCCTGCGGCGGGAGATCAAGGAAGAGCTGCCCAAGCTGAAGCTCGGCCGGTTCAGTCTCTGGAAGGAAGTGAAGGCGAGGAACAAGCGCTCCGGCCGCAAGATGAGCGATGCGATCTTCATCGCCAAGGGCGCCAAGGGCAGGCTGGCGATCGGCGACAAGAAGGAGATCGACCGCGCCGCCTGGCAGAAGCCCCGCGGCATCCGCCTGACGCCGACCTCGCGCTACATCCGCGACCGCCTGTTTCCACGAAAGCCGCGGCGGTGAGCTAATCCTTTCGCCGCGCCGATCGCGTCCGCCCGGCGAATGACCTCGACCGGGCCGTGCGCGGATCCGGCGCAGCGGGCCTGACGACCTTGGCCTCGCGCTGCTCCTTGCGGGCCGTGCGCGCATTGCGCATCGCGCGTTTGGTGAAGGGGTGTTGGGAATCCTCTGCGAAGAACAGCACCACTTCGCAGCTCGGACATTGCCTGGAATAGCCGTCCTGCAACCGGCCGGCGCGATCGCGAAACACGCCCTTGCAGCGCATGCACGGAATCTGGACGAAACTTATGAGAGAAATCCTAGCGCGCGGCGCGTGGGCGCTCGAACCGGAAGGATGCGGTACCCAGTTCCGGCAGGTCGGAGCATCAGTGCGCCGACCGCGCCGGCAGACATCTGGCCCACTTTCTTGGAACGACTTCGCTCGGCGCGCGTAGATTCTAGGCTCACGGCCCATCCCCAACCCCAAAAGCCCCCGGGCCGCGAGAAAACCTTCCCCACAAAGGTTGGCGACCTCAGCGCCTTCGCACTGAGGTCGTTTTTGGCGCAAATCGTGTGAACCAGTTCACAAACGCTCGGCGAGATCGCTGCTATGAAGACGTCATTGCTTAACCGCTTCATTTTAAACGAACGCCCCAGCGTGGCTCCAAGCGCTGGGGCTTTTTCGTGCCTGCCAGTGAGTAGAGCGTCTCGATTGTATTGACTTTCGCGTCGAGAGCATGGACCGCATTTCACGCGTCGGAACGGAGCCAGTTCCGATCTGCTGGGCGATCAACGGCCAAACTGCCGGGATCGCGATGGCGTCCCGGAACGTTGCCCACGAGCGTGCGTTCGCCGGGCAAATCCCATATGCATGGCGCCGAGCAGCCGAATCAGGATGAGAGCGGCTCGCGTTCAGTTGCCGGCGGTTTACGACCAGAGACGGATTCAAGTGAGGCTTTCCAAAAACGCGCGGGCCACCAAGAAGTCGCCCAAGAAGAGCAAGGGGTCGCAGCGCGCAACGATCTCATCTTCGTCGCCCCTCGGAATGATGGCTCTCCATCTGCTTGCACAATGGAAGCAGTCCGGACGCAGCGGTCTGGTTTTTCTTGCCGAGAGTGAGAACAGGGCCGAGCGGCTGGGCAGTGTCATTCACGCGTTCGACCCTTCCTGCGAGGTCTTGGTGTTTCCGCGATTGAACACCTTGCCGTTCGATCAGCTGGAGCCATCCCACGAACTCGCGGGGCGCCGAGCCTCGGTCCTGAGACGCCTCGCAAGATCCAAGAAGCCGCTCTTTCTCGTTTCGACGGCGGAAGCCGTGATGGAGCGCCTGCCGCCGCCTGCGAGCCTGTCGCGCCTGAGCGTGAGCTTGAAGGTGGGCGGCGCGTTCTCCGAGCGTGACCTCGAGGCACGCCTCGAAGCTCTCGGATATGATCTCGACGACGAGCCGGACTATCCGGGCGGGGCGCTGTTTCATGGCCAGACCTTCGAGATATTTCCCGCAGGCGCGCTGGGGCCGTTCCGGATCGAGCATTCGGATCGCGCGATAAGACGGATCGTGGCGTTCGATCCGAAAGAGCACGACATCATCTTCGAGACCAGCGAGCTTCTGGTCGATCCCATGTCCGAGCGGCTTGCCTTTGCCGGCAAACGCGGCAAGCGCGCGAGCCTGTTCGATTATTGCGGGCGCGCCAAATGGATCGCCGATGCAGGTGTGCCGTTGCACGCCGACGCGTGGCTGAGCACGATCGAGGAAGCCGCGCCCCGTGCCGAGCGGGAGCGCGAATATCTCGGGCGGGCTGACTGGAAACGGCTCGCCAAGGGCATGAAGACGTTGCCGCGGACGGCGCCGCTCCAGACCACGCCGGAATTTTCGAAGCTGACATCCGCAAGGAAGGCGCTCCGGGCCTTCGTCGAGGAGACGCGGCGGGCCGGTTCGCGCCTGATCCTCGTCGCAGCGCAGGAGGATGATCTGCGCGTGATGGAGCGGATGAGCGGCGTCAGGGCGCAGCGCTGCGAAGACTGGGACGAGGTGACGAGCGGGCGGAACGGCGAGACGGCGCTGCTGGCCGATCTCGATGCGGGCTTCGTTCTGCCGGGGAAAAAGCCTCTTGCCATCGTCACGGCGTCCGACGTGCTCGGCAGCCGGGCGCATCATCCTCAGCCGATGGCGCGCGCCTGGAGTGCGGCTTTCGATCATGCCGACGTGCCCGAGCAGGGCACGGTGGTCGTCCATCTCCAGCGCGGCCTTGGCGTGCTCGACGGCTTGCAGACGGTGAACACCGGCGGCGGCGCGCTGCGGGAGATGATCCGCCTGAAGTTCGCAGGCGACAACGCGGTGCTGGTGCCGCCGCCCGATCTCGCTTTGATGTGGCCTTACTCAGCCGAGCTCGGCAAGCTCGCGCTCGACAAGGCGGACGGCAGCACCTGGTGGGCACGCCGCACCTCGGCCGAGCGCGAGATCCAGATCGCGGGCAAGGTGCTGGCCAAGCACATCAGCCAGCGCCGCCGGCGGCGCGCCGAAAAGCTGGTTCCGCCGGGATCGGCCTACGAGAAGTTCGTGGCGCGCTTCCCTTATTTCACGACGAGCGACCAGGCCAAGGCGATCGCCGACGTGCTGGATGATCTAGCGTCCGGTCACCCCATGGACCGGGTGATCTGTGGCGACGTCGGCTTTGGCAAGACCGAGGTGGCGCTGCGCGCGGCGGCCGCCGTGGTGCTGTCGGGCAAGCAGGTGGCGGTCGCGGTGCCGACGACGGTCTTGGCACGGCAGCATGTCGCAACGTTTCAGAAGCGCTTCGCTCCGTTCGGCATCGAGGTGGGCAACCTGTCGCGGGCAACATCCGGCGCGGAGCTGCGCGAGACCAAGGAGGGATTGCGCAGCGGCTGGATCAAGGTCGTGATCGGCACGCAGGCGCTCACCGGCAAGGACGTCAAGTTCGACGATCTCGGCCTCGTCATCATTGACGAGGAGCAGCATTTTGGCGCGGCCGAAAAGGCCAAGCTCTCCGGGCTCGCCAAGAACGTCCACGTGCTGATGATGAGCGCGACGCCGATCCCGCGGACGCTCGCCGCCGGCCTTGCCGGCTTCCGCGACCTCAGCGTGATCGCTTCGCCGCCGGTGCACCGGCTTCCAGTCGCAACCCGGATCGCACCGCTGTCGGACGCCGCCATCGCCTCCGCGCTGCTGCGCGAACAGCGGCGGCACGGCCAGAGCTTTCTGATCTGTCCGCGCATCCAGGATCTCGATCCCATGCTGGCGCGGGTGCAGGCGGTGGCTCCCGACCTGCGCATCGTTTGTCTGCACGGGAGACTGGCGGCCGACGAAATCGACGACCGCATGATGAATTTCGTCGAGGGTAGGGCCGACGTCCTGCTCGCGACCAACATCGTGGAGAGCGGCCTCGACATTCCCCGTGCCAACACCATCGTGGTCTGTTGGCCCGAAAAGTTCGGCCTCGCCCAGCTGCACCAGCTCCGCGGGCGGGTCGGCCGTGGCGGCATCCGCGCCTTCGCCCATCTGCTGACCGAGACGGAGTCCGGGCAGTCCGAGAAGCGGCTGGCCGTGCTCGAGGAGTTCAGCCGACCCGGCGCCGGCTTTGCCATCAGCGAGCGCGATCTCGATCTCAGGGGCGCGGGAGACCTGTTCTCGGAGCAGCAATCCGGCCACGTCCAGGTATTCGGGCCCGTGCTCTACAGTCACCTCTTGAAAATGGCCTCGGAGAAGGTCGATGAGGGCCGGGCCGCGGTGTGGGTGCCAGACCTCAACCTGCCGGTCGGGGACATGCTGCCCGACACCTATGTGCAGTCCGAGCCCGTGCGCCTCGAACTCTATGCACGCGCCGCACGATGCAATGACGAGGACGACCTCGACGACCTCGAGGAGGAAACCTCCCGCCGCTTCGGCCCGCTGCCGAAAGTGGCGCGCGACTTCTTCGCCGCAGCCTGGCTCAGGATCGAATGCAAGCGTAGGGGCATCATCCGCCTCGACGTCGGCCCCGGAGCGGTCGCCGCGACGTTCCTGCCGGGACGCTTGCGGAAGTCGCGGGGCAAGTCGCTGCAACGCGACGGCGATCGCGTCGTCTATCACAGCCCAATGCGAGATGCGCCGTTTGAGCGGGTGGAGGAGTTGTTCGAGCTGCTGGATGAGGGGTAGGGCGCTCGCGCCTTCGTCAGCAGCTTGACGTCATTTCCAACGCGGTTCACGCGTCCGCGCAGACCAGATCAGCGCGCCGCGAGCCGCACGAGCTGGCGACAAGGTGCTGGACGCCAACGCGCAGGTCGAGCGACGAACAACTGTGTCGCCCAGACGCGTTCCGAGCCCGACGGGGCCAGGCTTGTAGTCCGCGAGCGAAGCGGCGAAGAGACACGATCGGCGCAATGGATCATCTCGCCCCGGTCCCGTTTCGCCATGGGGCCAAATTGGCTGCGCACAACAGTTGAATTTGTCTCAGCGGAGACTGGAATCCGCCTAACCGGTCGGCCACTGCGGATTGATTGGTGAAGGAGTTTGGTACCCGAGCTCATCTCTCGATTGAGCGACTAGCCAAAAACGTAAAAACAACCCCATGCACAGTAGCTAAATGCTGCTGATACAATGTCTTCTGCATTCGTCGCCAAATCCGGTTGACGCGTCGGGCAAAACAGTGGCATTCTGCCATTCTTCGGAAAATCCGCTGCGGAGAAAAACTGCTGCTGGCCATGGGGTGAGGGGCTTAACCCCGTAATTGGCCGGAGTCGCTGAGCCCGTCAGCCGGCCAGGCCGCTAACGTGGAATTAATCCAAAAAGCCCACAATTTTAGACAGTTGTGTATGGGTGCTGCGTAAAGGAGTCGTCGTGAGGACGTTCCAGGGGCGGCTTCCTTTTGCTCGCTCATTGGGGTCAATGCACGTGACCACGACTTTCGAAACGGAAGGCTTCGCCGAAGAGCTCGACCCTGCAGCACTTGCAGCCGCCGCAGCAGCACACGTACCCGCAGCCGCGGAAGCTCCAGTGCCGATCAAGCGGTCCAGCCGGAAATCGGTCCTGGCCCTGTCCGTGTGTGCCTTGGCCATCAATGGCTCGGCGGCGATCTATACGTTGCCGTCTGGTTTTCCGTCGTTGAATGTCGGCAACTTGGCTGAACTGCTTCCGCGCCAAAAGGCTTCCGCGCCAAAACCGGATCCGGTCGTCGCTGCCTTGAAGGACATTCAGTCGGCCCAGCAGCGACAGACTGCCTTGCTGAAGGAGAACAATGATTCAGCGCAGCAGAATGCAGCTCTGCTGCAGCAGGATTCATTGGTGCTGCTTTCCCTGCGACAGAGCATCACGGATGAACGGGTCGACGTGAGGAAGATATCTTCGCAGCTGTCGACGCTGATCGCGAAGGTCGACACGCTGCAAAGTGCATTGATGTCGGACGTCACGTCCTCCATTCGAAGGGCGCAGGCTCGCTATGGACTGTCCGCAGCGATGCGCAGACGGATCGCTCGGGAATCGAAACCTGTCGGGCCCGTTTCGGTTGGAGGAGCGCCGCTGAGCATGCCCGCTACAGTTTCAGCCCCGGAAAGCTGAACGCACGTCAAGCGGATCATTTGGGGCCATCTCCGCGCGAACCCAGTAAGCGAACGGGCCTATGCTCGTACGCTGGCGACTGATCGCCGCCGGCATCAAGTCCATGACCGCATGCCTCATGGACGGTCAGGAGGACCGGTCCCGGTCTTCCGCTCAAGCATCGCCATTTCAACTTGGTCAGCCAGGACTGTGAGGTGGCTCGCAAGCCGATCGAACAGTTCGCGCTTGGCGGGTTCGGTTGCCAGATCGCGGATCAGGGCGCATTTGGCCGCATCTTTCCGGAGTTTCTCGAGCGGGGCCGGATAGTCCTTCATTTGCAATGACTCCGTTCCCCGTAATGGAACGGTACAGGCAATGTACGAAAGCGAACAGACGTGGTTGCCGCTTTTTCCTAGTGTTCGGTGGGCTTTGGCCTTCCCCAAAGGTCCAAAGCACCTCCAGCGGCCCCGGCCTCGACCCACCCAAAAGCCCCCACGGCCGGGGCCGTCACTACCGTGCAGCACTTTCAATAGGAACCGTCGCCTCGCCACCGCATTTGTTGATTGCATAATTGTCCCGGTTGTCCGGTCGGGTCTTAGGGTGTCGTGGGGGCGTTTAATGGGCGCTTGTGATCGCACCGCTGTTCTGAAGCAGCGTGTCGACGAGCTTGTTTCCGGGCTTTCCGAGTTAGAAAATTTGCGATCCCGCGTAATCGCAGCCGAGCACATGCAACAGGGGCATAGCGTGGACCGCAAACCGGCCGCAGCAACTCGCCTGAGTGCTAAACCCAAATCATCATCGGCAAAACCCGATCGCCCAAAGAAGCGCATGGCGCGGCCGCCCGGCGTCGAGCAATGACGTCGGACGCTGGCTTCCGGCAATGCCAATGCCGGTCAGACATAGGCAAGCCGACATCAGCATTCCAGCGCGGCCGAGACGAAATGGCTCATGCGCGCCTACCAGCGTCTGAAACTACGACGAGAGCGAACACGAGTTGCCGGAAAATACAGATGTGTTGATCTGAAGCCTGTTTCCACGTCCAGTCACATGGGGCCAAAGGCGCTTACGAGCCCGATGGTGATCGGGACCAGCGCAACGATTGTCCATAGGGCAGGCGAACTGGAGGACAGGCCGGCGAAAAAGATCAAGACACCGAAGCCGACGAGAGCCACCGAGATGGCGTATGCGAGCGCTTTTTCCATCGTTTGATCCACAGGGAACACTGGATGGATTGCGCCTGTAAGATTCCCTGCCGGTCGAAACGTTCCTATGCCAAATATCCGGCACCAGACTGCCTCGCTGAAGGAGAGCAATGACTCAGCGCAGCAAAATGCAGCGATACCGCAGCAGGATTCAATGGTGCTCCTTTCCCTGCGACGGAGCATCACGGACGAGCGGGTCGACGTGAAGAATTCGGCTCGCCTGTTGGGCGATTAAGGGAAGCCTCCTGCTGGCCAAGCTCTATGGCGTACTGATGCCGGAAGAGCTGCGCTATGGGCAGTGGAGGCTCGCTGGTTCACGCCGGCGGGCCTCTGTGCTACAATCCACAAGCGATCGGGAGCCGCCACCATCGCGTCGATCGCCGACAATTGAGCTGGCTATCGACAAACGTAAGTACCCTGGCGCCGTGGTGCCGAGCGTCCGCCACTTTTGCATTACTGGCTCCGGCGCGAAGCATCCCGATCTTTTCCTTGCAATGATTAGATCATTCTTCATGTAGGGAGTTGTTTAATGATTAGGCTGATTTCAATTGCTTCCCTCACTCTGGCTCTGACCACCGGCGCTGGACAGGCGCAGCAGAGCATGCCTCGCGGAGGCTCCCCCCAAAGTTTGGAAAGATGCAAGCAGCTCGCTAGCGAACGTGGTTTCTCGAGTGCGGGTGGGATCATGAAAGGACAAGGTCGCGCAAAGCGAGAGTTTGTGATCAATTGCATGCGCGGAAAGCAAATCTAGGCAAATCGAACGGGACATCTTCGGACGGTTCGCCGGTTCACGCTGGCGGCTGTCCCACTCGTCCTAAAACAAGACGCTGCCGGGCTCGAAATACATGTCCCGGCAGCGTTTCATTCTCAAACTGAGCACTGAAATCCCAGTTGGTTTCGACTGTGCAACGACCATGCCACAGGTGTGTGACACGACCCGCCAGCTACGGGCGGGCCTTTGTTCTGGTCCATCGTATAGTTCTCATGCGCGGTCGGCTGCCGTCCGTATCTAACCCTCAGTGTCCTAACTTGATTTTGGGAGTGTCCTAATTCATTCTCAGTACTGACAACATTCACAAGCTCTGTTCACGCACGACGATTGGGGAGGGGCGCTCCAGGACCGTGACCCTTCGCCCGCGATGATGTCATGAAAGGCATGCAAGCCCACTTAGAACTACTTCGCGGGCAAATCGCAGAATGCGAGCGCATGCAGAGGGCCGCAAAGAGTCAGCTCCAGCGCAACGTGTTCGCAACGCTGCTCGCGCGCTACAGGGCTATCGCGGTCGAACTGGAAGAAGCGATAGCAAAGATGCCTCCTCCAAACACTTTCCGAGATCGCACCAAGCAAGCGCGGCAAGCTGCCAAAGAGTACGGCGACGACCAAAGGAAGCTAGCCAAGAAGCTCCGCCGCAAGATGAATTAAGGCCGCCTCAGTTGGCGGCCTCACTCTTTATTCTCGATCCAAGTCTGTTCGCCGCACTCGCACTTGAACATGCGAACCGGAATTGCGTCTTGCAAATTTGCACCGCTTCGAATTCGGTGGCGCCGTCCGACATGCCGCCGGGAAGGTCGGGCGCGGTCGCTACAAGTCCGCCGCTATCTTCCTCCGGGAGCGCTATTACATCCAGACGACCTTGAACCCAGCGCTGCGGATGAGCCCGCGCGCGGTGAGGGACTTCTACCTGCACGCCACGGACGAGCAGAAGCAGCGGTTCGAGCGCGCGCGGGTGGGAACGGCAGGGTTAACTTCGCGTTAACTCGAGGTGCAGCACCATTTCCGAAAGGGACTCAGCATGAGCACGGACGCTGCCATCAAGCGAGCAAACGCCATCATCTTGCAGAGGTTGGCGGGCATACCCGCCAACAAGGCCCCCTTGGGGAGCGATGAAGCTGATTTAGATCCGAACGTCAGCCCACCGTGCGGTGGTGCGTGTTCAGCACCGGATTCCAGACCGACACCAGATCCTTTTCCTCGGCGAGTCGGACCTGCTCTCCGCCTGGTGTGGTGTGCGCCACAAGAACAACTGCGCCAGCGCGGATAGCGTCGCCCATGCGCTCGTGGTTCGGAAGTCGATTTTTGAGACTGTCTGCCTGTCAGGTAGTTCCCATTCGGGAGCTTCTTCAAGAATGCGTAGTTCCCAGGCTGATCCTGAATCGTGGATGCGTCACGAGGGGATTGCAGATCCCAATAGTCGTAGTTGATGCCGGAAGCGCCGACGAGTTTGATGAAGGGAGGACGGCTCATTAGCAGTTCACTTTCTGGGGCAACGCCCCGGTTGAAAAATGAACCAAGCTATTGACGCCTTTCGTGCGAGGTTTAAAAAAGAATCGCACTCCACAAGAGGGCCCCTCCGCTTGGTTCAGAAGTGGAAGGTTCTGACTTACGGAAGGACCGCCCGGTGAGCAGCCTCGGCGGTCCTTTTCGCGAATCAGCTTTGTCAACGAGCTGATTGGACACCCGGGTGCCGACTCGGCGCAACGAGCTTCGTAGGCACTCGACGGGTTACGAACAGGCACATGCCTGTAATTTGAGCGGCGATCCCTGGCTAGGTCATTGACCCGCCGCGACTCAGGAGCGCGCTCCCGCACGCATAATCCTGCGTCAGCTCGCGGGCTTCCATTCTCGATATAGTTTCATCACGTGGTCGAAATATTCGTCCTCGCCAGCTAACACCTTTGCCCAGCTGCTGAGTCCGCTCACAATCAGGTCGTCAACATAACTGATGATTATGGGCGCTAGCTGATCGTGGACGATTTCCTTGTCGTATTGGCCTCTCGATACGCCGATCGCGATAGATTCGAAGTAGTTGAAGATCGAAAAAATATCCACCTTGTACTGCTTGGGGTTCTTGGCAAGATCGCCGTTGTCAAGCGCGTCGGCGAGTCTCCGAGCCACGCCATCTAAAATTGGATCGGTGTCGTACCGGTCGCAGGCGGCAAGGGTCCTATTGATCTTTGCATCTGCTCTGGCGGACGTGACTTGATAGACGGCAAAGAACAAAAGACCGGCGGTGAGGCAGCAGTAGATGACATTCGCAAGTGCGCCAATGGCGGTCCAAGTCGTATTGCCAACGCCAAGGAAGGTGTCCGGCTTATCCGATGGCAGATATATGATTGGCAAAGCCACGAAGATCCATACGGCTATCGCCGCGACGCTGACGATCGCAGTGACCGAATGTGCAGATTTCAATTTAATCCCCCACTCTGATTGAAATAACGATAGCAGGGCGAGCGCAAGGGAGGGCTAGAAGTTGGGCAAAATTATTTTTTCAGAATAAGCCCCATTTCGCGCGCGATTCGCCTCACGGATCCGGTGTGCCGACCGAGCGCCGCCGCAATCTCCGACACGATACGACGACGCGCCAGCCATGCAAGGCGCTTCCGCTCAGCCTCAGTCCATTCCTTTGGCTTCGACGATCTCATTTCGAAATGATCGAATGAGCTCGATGCGGGCGATATTGGGAAATTTACGGGTGGGGGCGAGCGACTAAAGCGCGCCGAACCTCCGGATGAGGATGGACGCAAATCAGCAGGGAGGCGAGAGCAGGGATACCAGCTAGTGTAGCACGCGGGCGGCCTCGGCGAGCCGGACCTTCTCTCGCAGCTCCTCGAGCTCTTTAAGCATTTTCACGAGATCGGGCAGAAGGTGCGCCCGCTTCAGAATTTGGGTCTTTTGCCCCATTGTACACGCCTCCATGGCACGCTGACGCCGAGCCACATCAAGGCGCACACACGCAAATTTTCCCCTGCACGGGGAATTGCTTTTTTAACCAAATCAGCTGAGCATGTTCGTTGGGTGTGACAACCCGGACCTGAGATAGACCGCATTCCCTGGCAGGAATTTGCCCTGACTCCTGGCAGCGTTAGGCAGCGGTCGAATGAACGGACGCGCTTGGCGGCGCGGCTCAAACCCGATCGCTTTGCCTAGACGCGACGGCGTTGGCGCGTCCAGGCAAACGTCACCGTCAGCGCCGGTTCGGTCACGGCCGTTACCGTCACCGGCACTGGCGGAAACGGTTACACGGTCGGCGATGTCCTTTCTGCTGCAGCATCCAGCATCGGCGGAACGGGCAGCGGATTCACTTGGACGGTCTCTGCCATCGGCACAGTGACGTGCAGCTTCACCGACTCCGCCGGCACGCACTTCCAGATCGTGCCCGAGCCGCTCATCAATGTGCGGCAATGCGGCGCCGTCATGAATTACACGCAGGCCGGCGGCGATGCCGCGGCGACGAACGATCCCACGGCAATTCAGAATGCGCTCAACTTTGCTTCCTACGGCATAGGGCAGCGCGGCTCGTTGAGTGCACTGTCACTGTAACATCCACATCTCTAGCGCGTTCGATCGAGATGCTCTCAGCGCCGACCCGCGAATGAACGACTTCGCCCGGACGCGGTAAGCCTTACCACACTGTCGCCCCGACCAGGCGCGCCCCTCGTGTCCGGTAGATTTACTTCTTCTCGGGAAATTCGCGTGTGTAGGTGGCCGAGCCTAGATTTGAATTACCGGGCCCAAATGCAGTGACGGTGACTTGATAGGAATGGCTGCCGCTCGGCGGGCTCGGGGGCGAATAGTTGTTCAGTGCTCCACAAGCTATCGTGGACTGTCCCTTGTGGGGACCGTCCCCCCACCATGATTGTAGCTCGGGATCAACCATGTGGAATTGCAAGGTTGCCGTTCCCTTTGGCACACCGGTCAATGCGAACACTGGAGAGCTGAGGCCACACCATCGAAAGCTCATCGAGAATGCCGATGCATTCGCAGTGCTCAAAACCAACATGGCCGTCGCACAAACAATCAACCGAATACGCATCGTGTCCCCCTCCAGAGTTCCCGACGATCAAAGTTGATTCGGTTCGCCGCCGCAACTCGCTGCCGGTAATCAGCCGCCCGAGCCCCAGGCTTTGGAAAATCCAGTCTGCCGCCAGGCGACAGCCTGGCACGGAGATTACGGTGACAGTGCACTTAACTGGGAAGGGCCACCCCGTTCCGGAGCTCATTAAATTCGCTGTCACCGTAACATGAACTTGAACACGGCCTTGCGTGGCGTGCAGTGGACAGTTCTCCGGTGGGTACGTGCGTCCACACGATCGACCTCATTGAGCGTCGCGGATCCGGATGCCTTGCTCGCCGCGGACATAGAATCGAACGCGTGAGATCCTACGCCGGAGCCATTGCGCAAGCTGCTTGTGCCGCTTTTCGGTATACGTGGCAACGACCGCAGCGACAACGTTCGCTACCAAGACGGCCGGGATAAAGACCAGCCATCCGGCGTCCTTCCACAGCAGGAAGGCCGGATACATCAGGGTGTGATGAATGAGGTAGAGGGTGAAGGAATAGCCGGCGAAAAACCGGATGATCTTTGCAGGCCACGGAGAGGCGGCGATCCGTCCTGCCTGCGTTGCCACGACGACCCCTAGAACAAAGAGTACGAGCAGGGGGTAGGTTACGGGCTTGTATTCGAGATATGCGCGGGTCGTCGCCACATAGGCGACGATCGAGCCGACGGCCAGCACGGCGCCAAGCGTCCTGCTTTGCAAGGCAACGGACCTCAGGACGACATAACTGTAAGCGCCTGCCAGCCACAGGGCAAAAAGCGATCGACCGAGACCGTTGTCCTCTTGAAGAGCCCCAAACATGTAGTGGAGGGGGATCTGACCGAAAATGACGGCTATCGGTATCAGCACAGTCGCCCGGGCAGGCGTCGCCCCAATGAAAAACAGCGCGCCAACGAACAGATAGATGTGCCACTCGATCACGAGTGTCCAGAGCGGGCTGGCAGAACCAATGATCGGCCATCGCAGCAGGCTCAGGTGCTCAAGCGGACCGCGGTAGGTTTCGATCATCAGCAAATTGGCGAGAAAGATCGTCGGACTTCGACTACCCTCCAGGACGCGATCGCCAATGAGCCAAATGGTCCCCGTGTCGACGAGGACCACAAGCAGAAGGCATGGCACAAGGGCAGAGTAGATGCGGGCGGCTCTATCAATGAAGAACTGCAAGAAAGTGTAGCTGGGGTCTCTCGATTTCTCGAGCAGCGTATAACTAATCAGGAATCCAGAAAGCACGAAGAACAGTAACACGCCGACATTCTGGGGCAGAGGGAGCCCGGACTGGCGGAGTTCTGGCAGGAAGAACGAGATGCCATGACCGATGCAGACCATCTGGGCTGCGATGGCGCGCAGTGCATCCAGGGCTAACGACGTGTCGTTCTTTGATCCATCCAACGTAAACTGACTACAGCTCAATTCTTGTCTCGCGATCAGTTCAGATGCATATGGGCGTCAATCTCGACGATTAGTTGAACTATTGCAATATGTGTCTATGTGTTTCCAAGTTCTGCGACGGCGCAGTCGGCCTGGGCAGCAGAATGATTGGAACTGGCAAGTGAGCACGCTGCCCCAGTTCAATCGTGATGGCTTGGTCTCCGTCACGAACAGAATCGTCGGGCGAGCCCGAGATCGCCGCAGCCGATGGTCGATTTGCCAGCACAATGCCCACGACCTTTGCTGGTTGGCCATTCGCGACGTTATTGGAGCTGATTGGTGAGCGCGCTGGGGCTCGAACCCAGGAAATACGGTGACAGTGCACTTAACTAAGGGGCACCCGTTCCGTGGCACATTAAGTGCACTGTCACCGTAATGGTCGTAATGGGCCTGACCTCAGCTCTGCGGCTACCGCATTCGCCGCAGACGAAACGCGGCTCGATATCAGACAAGTGAACATCGTCATACCAACGATCGGCGTTCAGAGCCACGTGATGGCTGCAATGACCGCTCAAGATCGCCTTCGGCCAGATGCGCGAGATGGGCTTGCGCGGAGTCCTGGTCTACTGCGGCCGGCCGTCGGCGTGCGAAAGAGTGTGGCGGCGTGCACGGCGAGGCATGCCGCGATCAAAGCGGCATTGTAAGTAGCTCGCAAATTATCAATCCCTTGGGGCTCATCTGTCGCGCGAGCGACTGCGCGTTCGGGGGTGGGGAAAAGCTCCGAGGGGCGGCGGTTCTATATGGAGGGGCCAACGGATCCGCAGGGCTCACGGGTTATGAGCACGTGCCCGTGCCGCCAATTTTTGAGCACGTGACCGTTCCAACATTGATGGTGCTTTTGAGCGAAGCCAATCGAGGCCATGATAATTAAGGCCACGACGACACACACGGCTACGAGGTTATGCGTCATTGTTGCCACTCCACGGTAAACTGTGACTGGCTACTCGGGCATCATACTGAGCGGTGGCGGCAGATCAAAAAGCAAAATCCACCGCGTGAAGGCCTCACGGGTGGTGGTCAGATCGGCGCCGTGTCCGGTAATAGGGGAATACGTCAGGAAGCCGACGGGACAGGCGCCGGCGATTCACCCTGGCCGCTGCATTTAGGAGCGACCGCTCGCTATAGCTGCCACCCCCACAAACACGACGACCAGAACGACCCAGCCCACCGTCGACACCGCATCCATAACCAGCCCCTCTGCCAACCCAGGGCAGGATGGAATTGGCGGGCTCGCGGTGTCGTTGAGTCAAATTGACTCACCCGCGCTGAGCGCAGCAGTCGATTTGCCAACACAGTGCCCGCAGAGCCCCTTTTAGGTAGGCTCGTATTTCGGGCTACGTATTTGATTTGGCTTGGTGAGCGCGCTGGGGCTCGAACCCAGGACCCCGTGATTAAAAGTCACGTGCTCTACCGGCTGAGCTACGCGCTCCCATGGCCGCTGATGGCTTGAAGAGGATCGCCATCGTGTTCGGTCATTTCGAGAAGCATGTCTTGCCGCCACACTCGACTTGCGTTGCGGGGAAAACCGGCTGTTTCCGGATCATGCTTCCGCGCTGTGTAGGGGGATGGGGCGCGGAGGTCAATAGTGCGGGTGGTTGCCAAAGTTCATAGCAGGAGCGGGGATTCGCTCGCGCTATCCACCGCTTAGGCCAGGATTCTCAACCCAATTGGCGGCTCGTCATCCACGCCGAAGAGCGAGGATGGCCTGCCGCCCGTCACTTCGCCTCGCGCCGGACCTCATTCGGCACCGGCTGCGGCGTACCGGGGTTCGGCAGGGCGACCGGGCGGAGGCCGATCAGCTCGGCGGAGCGGATCGCGCTGTCGCGCCAGAACTGGAACGAGTTGATGCGGCTGAGCTCGAGGATCGCGATCGCGACCGCGGCCAGGAACGGCAGGCTTTGCAACACCAGGACGCCGGCGAAGACGTAGATCTCGGTGATCTGCCGGAAGCTATTGCTGGCGATCAGCACGCCGGCACCGATCACCAGCAGCGCGCCGATCACGGCCTCCCAGAAGGCCTGGAACTCGATCGACATCCTGCTAAGGCCGCCCTTGGAGGTGCGGGCGAAGGCGATGTGCTCGGTGATGAGGCCCTGCGCGACCGCGCGCGACACCGTCCATTGCACGCTCATCGCCGCGATCATGGCGCCCAGCATCTGGCCGGGCTTGATCGCGACGCGGGCGCGATACATCGACAGGAAGTGCACCAACGACACGATGAAGGCGCCGATGATCGGCAGCGTCAGGATCTTGTCGGGGATGGCGATGTCGGCGAAGGCGACGATCGGCACCCAGACGAGGTTGAGCAGCGCCACGACCACGCCGAGGCTTTCGGCGCCCAGCCAGTTCAGCCAGCCGAGGCCATATTCGCGCTTCTGGTCGGGCGTCAGCCGGCTCCGGCCGGGCAGGAATTGCCGCCAGTGCTTCTTCACGATCTGGAGGCCGCCATAGGCCCAGCGGTGACGCTGCTTCTTGAAGGCTTCGTAGGTGTCAGGGAGCAGGCCCTGGCCGTAGCGGTGGTTGGTGTAATGGGTGGTCCAGCCGAGCTCCTGGATCGCAAGGCCGAGATCGCTGTCCTCGCAGATCGTATCTGACGACCAGCCGCCGGCCATGTCCATTGCGGCGCGGCGGATCAGGCACATCGTGCCGTGCACGATCACGGCGTTGAGCTCATTGCGCTGGACCATGCCGATGTCGAAGAAGCCGGCATATTCGCCGTTCATGATGTAGTGCATGATCGACAGGCCGCCATCGCGATGCTCCTGCGGCGCCTGCACGAGGCCGACGCGCGGGTCGGCGAACGCCGGCACGAGGTCCTTCAGCCAGTCGGGATCGACGACATAGTCGGCATCGAGGATACCGATGATCTCGGCATCCGCCGCAGTGCGGTCCATGGCGATGCGCAGCGCGCCAGCCTTGAAACCCTGCACCTTCTCGGCGTTGATGAACTTGAAGCGTTCACCGAGCGCGCGGCAATGGTCCTGGATCGGTTGCCAGAAGGCGGGATCCGGCGTGTTGTTGATGATGACCACGCATTCGTAGTTCGGATAGTTCAGCCGCGACAGCGCATCGAGCGTCTGCTTGAGCATCTCGACCGGCTCGAAGTACGCCGGGATGTGGATCGAGACCTTCGGGTAGTAATTCTCCGGCACGTTCTCGACCGGCTTGCCCTTCGTGATCAGCCGCTGCGGCGGCCGGCCGAAAGCGACCGCGGCGATCTCGTCGATGCGCGCCATCGCGATGAGTACGAGCGGAACGAGCAGGATCATGCCCAGCGTCAGCGCGAAGGCCGAGCCGAACAGGAAGTAGTGGCCGTTCCAATAGGCGAACACGGTCGCAGCCCAGGCGCCGACGCCGTTGGCGGTGACCGAGAGCAGGAATGCCTGCGCGGCGGTCGGCTGCGACAGCCGCATGATCGGCAATGACAGCAGGATGCCGACCAGCAGCGCGATGCCCATCAGCTTCCAATAGTCGGAATTCTCGACCGGACCGGTCCAGGCGAATTTCGGCTCGCGATTGGCGTTGAGAATGCCCCAGTAAGGACCGACGCCGCCTTCGAAGAATTTCCAGGGCTGATCGATCGCCTCGACGATGTTGTATTCCATGCCGAGAGCTTCGGCGCGGCTGACGAAGTTGCGCAGGATCAGCGCCTGCTGGAACGGGCCCGGATCGGCGTTGCGCAAATTGTAGCCGGCACTCGGCCAGCCGAACTCGGCGATCACGATGCGCTTGCCGGGAAAGAGATTGCGCAGGAGGTTGTAGCGGTCGACGGCCTGGTCGACCGCCTGGTCCGATCGGAAGTTTTCCCAATAGGGCAGCACGTGCGCGGCGATGAAATCGACGCTGGAGGCAAGGTCCGGAAAATCGCGCCAGATGTTCCAGATCTCGCCCGTCGTGACGGGAACGCGGACCGATCCCTTGACCTTCTTGATCTTGTTGATGAGGTCTTCGACCTTCTGCTCGCCGCGGAAGATCACCTCGTTGCCGACCACGATGCCGATCACGTTGCTGTTCTTGCGGGCGAGCTCGATCGCCGCTTTGATCTCGCGCTCGTTGCGATCCTCGTCCTTGTCGATCCAGGCGCCGACCGTGACCTTGAGGCCGAACTCGGCGGCGATCGGCGGCACCAGTTCGTTGCCTTCCGTCGCGGAGTAGGACCGGATCGCTCGCGTGAGGGTCGAGAGCTTCTTCATGTCCGCGCGAATCTTGTCGGGGTCGACGTTGATGTCGACGACGTGTCCCGGTTCGAACGGCGTATAAGACAGACTCGGGAACAGGCCCTTGAAATCAGGCGCGGGTTCCTTGTCGCGCAGGATTCCCCAGAGGCCGGCGTGGAGCGCGGACACAAGCAACAGAACGGCGGCGACAACGCGCATCGCGGCTAAACCAAAAGGGGCTGAGGTGGCAGGGCAGCGGATCCGACCCCGAGATCCGACCGAGTCCGCGGCAAAGGGAGCATACCTCTGCCGCGCGGTTTCACAACTGTCATGGCCTCATGTCCTTATGAGGGCATGGCCTTTTCGAACGACGCGTGGCAGTGCCAACCGTGTCTATGGCCGATCGTTCCTGAACGACAGCTGAAACGATCGCGGCTATTTCTGGGGCGCGGGCGTTGGGCTTGGCGCAGGCGAGGGGCTGGCGGCCGGCTGGGGAGCTTGCGAAGTGCCCGAAGCCGGCGCTGCGGCTTGCGAGGCGCTCGCCTGCTGCGGCTGGGAGGCCGGGTTGATCCAGCAGGCGTGCACGCGGCTGTCCAGGGTCTCGGCGACCTTGGGGTCGATCTGCCCGCCGAAGCGGGTCAGGCAGCGGAAGGCGGCCTGGATGTGGCCGCCGGGGCAGCCGAAACGGTCGTAGAGGTCGAGATGGCGGAACGCGGTATCGAGATCATCCCGCCACATCAGCCGTACCACGCGCCGGCCGAGCCAGACGCATTCGGGATTGCCGGCGGGGCCGTTGATGACCTGGGCCGCTTCCGCGAATTCGTCGGTGCGGCGCTGGTTCTGGGCGGCATCCTTGGCGGCGTCGGCGGGTTGGGTGGCAGCCTTGCTCTGGTCGGGGGCGGGCGAGCCGCTCTGGGCGTAGGCGCCGCCGAGACCGGCGAGAACGAGAAGGCAGGAGACTGCCAAGGTGGCGGCGAACTGCCGCAGGACCGCATTTCGTAACTCGAACACCCGTTGCCGCATGAATTCCCCAATATGTCCGCTGACCGTCCGCATCCCGACCTCGCGGACGCGCCGGTGATGGCGTCCAAATGGGTCTCCAATGCGGCGGAAAAGTCCTTGGGAGTCCATGACCTGTATTTGGAATTTTGTCCAGCAAAGTCACGATGCTAGGCCCCGGTCGAACGGCCGCAGCCAAAATCCGCGGGGGGAGGAACTGATCCACACCCGGGCACCCCCTTGGCAGACGGCGTGCAAGCAGGTAATCGACGGGCCCTTCGCGGAGGACGGAACCGATTTCTCTTCGTACGCCACTGGCGCTTCTGCTCGTTTCACTGGGTGCGATTGCTGCCGTGTGGTGGTGGTTGGCGACGCCGATCACGCTCGCGCGCGCCCCGATCGATCCCGCCGAGAAGGTCCAATGCGTCTCCTACGCACCGTTCCGCGGCGAGCAGTCGCCGCTGGATGCGTGGACGCATATCGACGCCGACCAGATCGAGCAGGATCTGCGCCAGCTCAAGCAGATCACCGATTGCGTCCGCACCTATTCGATGGAGAACGGGCTCGACCAGGTGCCGGCGATCGCCGCCAAGGTCGGCGGGCTGAAAGTGCTCCAGGGCATCTGGCTCTCCAGCAACCGCGCCAAGAATTTCGAGCAGGCCGCGCTCGCGGTTCGCCTCACCAAGGAATTCCCGTCCATCATCACCGCGTTGATCGTCGGCAACGAGGTGCTGCTCCGCGGCGAGATGACCACGGCCGACCTCGTCTCCATCATCCGCTCGGTCAAGGCGCAGGTCAGTGTGCCCGTCACCTATGCCGACGTCTGGGAGTACTGGCTGAAGAATCGCGAGGTCTATGACGCCATCGACTTCGTCACGATCCATATCCTGCCCTATTGGGAGGATTTCCCGGTGCGGGCGAAATTCGCAGCAAGCCATGTCGAGGCGATCCGCGAGCGCATGGCGGTGGCATTTCCGGGCAAGGAGATCCTGATCGGCGAAACCGGCTGGCCGAGCGAGGGGCGCATGCGCGACGGCGCGCTGCCGTCGCGCACCAACCAGGCGCGCGTCGTCTCGGAAATCCTGAGCCTTGCGAAGGCGCAGAAGTTCCGGGTCAACCTGATCGAGTCCTATGACCAGCCGTGGAAGCGCAAGCTGGAAGGCACCGTCGGCGGCTATTGGGGTCTGTATGACTCGGTGCGCCGAAGCCTGAAATATCCGCCGGGCGAGCCGATCAGCAATTTCCCGTACTGGAAATGGTACATGGGCGCCGGCATGGTCCTCAGCGTGCTGGTGTTCGCGGTTGCCGGCCTCACGCTGCGCCGGCGGCCCTGGACGCCGCGCTTCTCGGCCTGGCTCGGCGTCGGCATCTCGGCGACGACGGCGGGCATCCTGCTCGGGATCGGCGCCGACAAGATGTATTACGAGAGCTACGGCATCGGTGGCTGGCTGCTCTGGGGCGCGCTGTTGCTCGCCGGCATCCTGTCGCCGATCTTCTGCGCGCAGGCGATGGTGATCGGCCGCAGCCTCCCGACCTTCCTCGATCTGCTCGGCCCGCGCGAGGGCCGGAAATGGTCGAAGCTCACCGCCGTGCTCGGCCTGACGCTGGCCGTGACCGCGGTGATCGCGGCGCAGACCGCGCTCGGTTTCGTGTTCGACCCGCGCTACAAGGATTTTCCCTACGCCGCGCTGACGATGGCGGTGGTGCCGTTCGCGCTCTTGATGTTGAACCGGCCGCAGATCGGCCAGCGTCCGATCGCGGAGGCGGTATTCGCAGGCGTGCTGGCGCTGTCGGCCGTCTATGTGCTCTTCAACGAGGGCCGCGAGAATTGGCAGTCGCTGTGGACCTGCGCGATCTACCTTTTGTTTGCGCTCACGCTGTGGCGGGCGCGGGCCGAGCAAATCCAAGAATGAACAGGCCGATCGCAAGGCCCGACAGCACGACATTGTAGAGCACGATGCCGAGCCCGGCGGCGATGACGCCGACGGTGAGCAGCACGATCGACGGCCGCATCAGGTTCAGCGTCGCAACCACCAGCGCGACGATGCCGAACACCGAATTCTTGAACAGCACGGTCGAGACCGAGCGCGCCTTGCAGATCAGCGTCTGAAGTCCGGCATCGCAGGCGAGCGCGACTTGCGACAGCTCGATCGCGAGGTAGCGCAGATAGAGCGCATAGCCGACGGAAACGAAGCCGACGACGATCAGGAACTGCACCTGGTAGGGCGTGAGGCGGAAGGGCTTTTTTCTCATAGGGGCAATATGGTCGGGATGGCGCGGGCAGGCAACAGGCCAGGCGATGTTTCTGTTGGTTTGGCTCGCCCAGGCAGCCTTTGGGAACACGCGAGGGGCGGGCTGAGTTGTGAATGTTATGACGTCCAACGCATGTTGCCCTCAAGGAGTGAGCATGGACAAGCCAACTCAGGAGCAGCTGAACGAGCTCAAGAGGTTGAGCAAGGAGGCGCGGGTGGAGGATTGGTCGGAAATCGTCCAGTCTAGGGATGAAGCGGAGATGCGCATTCGGGATCTGAAGGAAAAGGCGCGCATCGAGTAAATCATTGCGTGCGCAAAGAGCCATCAAATTCGACCTTGCGTCTTCCGGCTCTGTTTCCAAATGCAGACCGGCGCCTGATCCTTTGATCAGGCGCCGGTTATCGAAGTTACAAAGGCGAGGCGCAGCCTCACTTCTTCTTGGTGCTCGAGCCCGTCGTGTTCTGCATCTTCTGTCCGGGCGCGCTTTCCGAGTGGCCCGGTCCCGCGGTGGTATTGGTCTGGTGACCGGGCGCGTATTCGGAAGCGCCGGGAGCTGTCGAAGGCTTCGTCGTGTTCTGCATCTGCTGACCGGGCGCGTTGCTCGAAGCGCCCGGCGATTTCGTCGTTTGCGCGAGCGCCGAGGATGCCGCCAGAACGACGGCCGTCGCGATGATCAATTTCTTCACGTGTACTTCTCCTTGGTCATGGACGCGGGCACGAGCGATGTCGCGCGTCGGCCGCTCCGGTTCAGGACCAGGATAACTTGGCGGTCGGTGGCTGGTTTCGGTGGCGGACCGAAATTTAAGTCCATCTCCGCGCGCAGGAACACGACGGCATTCACCGCGCGTTCAGGTGGAAGCAGATTCTGACCTACCGCCGGAAGAACGACGACAGCGTCGATCCCGCAGACGCTGATGCCGTCTCCGGCTTCGCCGGTGCCGGCTGGGCCGCGGGTGCAGGCGCGGGCTCCTCATGCTTTGACGAGCGCTTCGAGGAGTAGCTGCGGCGGCGCTGCGGCTTCTCGGGCTTGGCGCTGGGCGCGGCTTCGGCTTGCGGTACCGCGTCCTGGTTGTTCTCGGAGCTCTTCTCCTGAACCCTGTCCTGAGTCTTTTCTTGTCTCTTGTCTTGCGCCTTCTCTTGCGCCTTTTCTTGGCCGCCGCGCATCGACAGGCGCTGGCCATCGAACACGGTGGTCTCGCAATGGCGATCGTTCTCGGTGAGGCCGGCGCAGAGTTTTGCGGCGGCGGCGGCATTGATCAGGGGACCGGCACCCAAGCGGAGCTGCATGCCGAGGCCGGTGGCGCCTTCCTTGATCATGATGATCGGCCGCAGTGCGCCGACTTCCGGATTGGATTTGGTCACGCCGCGCCAGAGTGCGCGCAGGCCGTCGATCGAGTTGGCGCCGCCGAGGTCGATTGCAAAGCGCGTCTGCTGGACTGCGATCGCGGGGGCTTCGGTCTCGGCTGCCTCCGGCGGCTTCGTTGCTGCCGCGACGACCTCGGTTGGAGCTGCAGCTGGCTCGGCCTTCTTCTCGGCGGCCTTCTCAGCTGCCTCGGGCTGAATCAGTTTGGACGCGGCCGGATCCGGCGGCGCCATGATCGACTTGGACGGCACCAGCGGAATGGTCGGCGACTGCTGCACGAGCGAGGCGGCAGCCGCGGTCTGCGGCGGTGGGCTCGAGGGCTCCTTCACGGGCTCCTTGTGAGTATCCTTCTGATTATCCTTGGCGGCTTCAGCGCGCGGCTTCTCGCTCGCCGGAGCTGGCGTCGAGACGACCGGCGCGACGCTGGGAGCTGCGGTCGCTGGCGCGACATCCTGCGGCTTGGCGCCTTGCGGCGGCGCGGCGCTCTGCTTGGCGATGGCACCGGTGACGGAATCGAGGCCCTGCTCCAGCACCGTGACGCGCGAATAGAGCCGGTCGCGATCGCCGTTCAGCGTCTCGATGGCGGCGGCGAGCCGGCGAGCCTCGTTCTGGCTCTCCTTGGTCAGCATCTGGAGCCGGTCGGCTTGGCGCGCGAGATCGGCGGAGGCGACCTGGTCGCGCCGCCAGCTGAGCTGGGCCTGATTGGCCATCACGGCGATGACGACGGCCCCCACGGCCGCGACGCCCCACGAGCCCAGCCGCCACATCATGCGCCGGTCGAATGCGCTTTCCTCGGCCAAAAGTCCGGAGAACAGCCCGCCGGTCTCCTTGGTGCCGAAGGCATCCGCCAGTGGGTCGGAATCCTTTGCCATGAACGTTAAGTGCCCAGCCCTGTCCGGCTTCCCCGAATCAATCAGGGAACATTAACAGGAAATACGCCTCGCACTTGAATTCCGGGCGTTTGCGGGGGTAGCAAGGCGATGGCACCAGGGCGGCCTGCCGTCCACCACTTGATTCGGCCGTATCTGACAGGATTTCGATGACCGCCCGTTCCAGCCTCACGATCGTGCTCGCCGCCGGCGAAGGCACGCGCATGCGATCGAGCCTGCCGAAAGTGCTGCATCCCGTCGCACATCAGACGCTGCTCGCCCATGTGCTTGCCGCCGCGCCAAAGGGAACCGGCACGTCGCTCGTAGTCGTGATCGGTCCCAATCATCAGGCGGTCGCGGAGGAAGCGAGGCGCAGCCGCCCCGATGCGCTCACCTTCGTGCAAGCCGAGCGGCTTGGCACCGCGCATGCGGTGCTGGCGGCGCGCGAGGCGATTGCACGGGGCGTCGACGATCTCTTGATCGCATTCGGCGACACGCCGCTGATCTCGGCCGAAACCTTCGCGCGGCTGCGCGAACCGCTCGCCAGGGGCACCGCGATCGCCGGGCTCGGTTTTCGCGCCGCCGATCCTTCCGGCTATGGCCGCTTCATCGTCGAGGGTGACCGCCTGGTCGCGATCCGCGAAGAGGCCGATGCCAGTGAAGCGGAGCGCAAGATCGATCTGTGCAACGCCGGCCTGATGGCGATCGACGGTCGCCGCGCGCTCGAAATTCTCGGGCAGATCGGCAATGCCAATTCCAAGAGCGAATATTATCTGACGGACGCAGTCGGCATCGTCCGCGAAAAGGGATGGGAGTCGGTCGTGATCGAGACCAGTGAAGACGAAGTGCGTGGCATCAACACCAAGGCGCAACTCGCCGAAGCGGAAAGCGTGATGCAGGCGCGCTTACGCAAAGCGGCGATGGAGGCCGGCGTCACGCTGGTCGCGCCGGAGACGGTGTTCCTGTCCGCCGACACCGTGTTCGGCAAGGACGTGACCATCGAGCCGTTCGTGGTCATCGGCCCGGGCATCTCGATCGCCGACGGCGCGGTGATCCATTCCTTCTCGCACATCGTGCAGAGTTCGATTGGCAAGAACGCATCTGTCGGTCCGTTCTCGCGCATGAGGCCGGGCAGCTCGCTCGGCGAAGGTGCCAAGATCGGCAACTTCGTGGAGACCAAGGCCGCGACGCTCGAGGCGGGAGCGAAGGCTAATCATCTCGCCTACATCGGTGATGCGATCGTCGGCGCCAAGTCCAACATCGGTGCAGGCACCATCACCTGCAACTACGACGGCTTTGGGAAGCACAAGACGGTGATCGGGCAGGGTGCGTTCGTGGGCACCAACTCCTCGCTGGTCGCCCCCGTCAAAATCGGCAACGGCGCCTATATCGGCTCCGGCTCGGTGATCACCCGCGATGTGCCCGACGATGCGATGGCGCTGGAGCGCAACCAGCAGACCATCCGGGAAGGCGGTGCTGCGCGCTATCGCGAGATGAAGACGGGCGGCAAGACTCTCGAAAAGAAGCCGGAGAAGTGAGCGAGGCTATTCGTCCGCGAATTCGGAGAAGATCGCGCGGGTCAGGCGCCAGCCGCGCGGCTTGGCACGCTTGGCGGGCTCGCCTTCGGGATGCTTGATGAAGAGGGGCTTGTTTTCCTTGCCCCGCAGGGGCGGCGGCCAATGCGCAAGGTGCGTGCCCGAGGTCTCGCTGGCGCGCAGATACATCGACGACAGGCCTTTGCGGTCGGATGAGCTTCTCATGGCCGTCTCTCCTGGGCGGGAATCGTTGGCCAAACATGTTGACAGTGAGTTAACGTGCGGGGTTAAAGGCCGGCCAAATCGACGCAGGCGAGGCTCGGTGTGATCTGGCGCTGTCTCAATCAGCAATAATTATTGAGTATCTGGTTCCGTAGGAGTTTCGCTAAAACCGACCGCGTCGTTTAGGCGATTTTTCGGCGATTTGGGGGATAGTGATCCGCATGTGCGGGATTGTCGGCATTCTCGGGCGCGAGCCGGTTGCAGAGCAATTGGTGGATTCGCTCAAACGTCTCGAATATCGCGGCTACGATTCCGCGGGCGTCGCCACACTCGAGGGCAAGCATCTGGAGCGCCGCCGCGCCGAGGGCAAGCTGAAGAACCTGGAGAAGCGGCTCGAGGCGGAGCCGTTGAAGGGCACCACCGGCATCGGTCACACCCGCTGGGCCACCCACGGCAAGCCGACCGTCAACAACGCCCATCCGCACGCGACCGAGCGCGTCGCCGTGGTCCACAACGGCATCATCGAGAATTTCCGCGAGCTGCGCGAGGAACTCGAGACGAAGGGCACGGTGTTCCACACCGAGACCGACACCGAGATCGTGGTGCACCTCGTCGACGATCTGCTCGCGCGCGGCAACAAGCCGGTCGAGGCCGTCAAGCTGACGCTGGCGCGCTTACGCGGCGCCTTCGCCCTCGGCTTCATCTTCGCCGGCGACGACGACCTCATGATCGGCGCCCGCAACGGCCCGCCGCTCGCGATCGGCTATGGCGACGGCGAAATGTATCTCGGCTCCGACGCCATCGCGCTCGGCTCCTTCACCGAGACGATCAGCTATCTCGAGGACGGCGACTGGGTCGTGCTCACCCGCAACAGCGCAACGATCTTCGACAAGGACGGCCACGCCGTCCAGCGCGACAAGATCAGGCACGCTGCCTCGACCTCGCTGGTCGACAAGGCCAACTACCGCCACTTCATGGCGAAGGAGATCCACGAGCAGCCGGAAGTGGTCGGTCACACGCTCGCGCGTTATGTCGATATGGCGACCGAGCGCGTCTCCCTGCCGGTCAAGCTGCCATTCGACTTCAAGACCATCCAGCGCATCAACATCACGGCCTGCGGCACGGCGAGCTATGCCGGCTTCGTTGCAAAGTACTGGTTCGAGCGTTTTGCGCGTGTGCCGGTCGAGGTCGACGTCGCCTCCGAATTCCGCTACCGCGAAGCGCCCCTGCGCAAGGGTGATCTCGCCATCTTCATCTCGCAGTCCGGCGAGACCGCAGACACGCTGGCGGCGCTGCGCTATGCCAAGGTCGGGGGCGTGCACACGGTCGCCGTCGTCAACGTGGCGACCTCGACGATCGCGCGCGAAAGCGAGACCGTGCTGCAAACGCTGGCGGGACCCGAGATCGGTGTCGCCTCGACCAAGGCCTTCACCTGCCAGCTGATGGTGCTCGCAAATCTTGCAATTGCGGCCGGCAAGGCCCGCGGCGAATTGTCAGACGAGGACGAGACCAGGCTCGTCCATGGCCTCGTCGAGATCCCGCGCTTGATGTCGGATGCGCTCACCACCGAGGTTGAGATCGAGCGTTTGGCGCGCGAGATCGCAAAGTCGCGCGACGTGCTCTATCTTGGCCGCGGCACCAGTTTTCCACTGGCGCTCGAAGGCGCGCTGAAGCTGAAGGAGATATCCTACATCCACGCCGAAGGCTACGCTGCCGGCGAGCTGAAGCACGGACCCATCGCGCTGATCGACGAGACCATGCCCGTCGTCGTCATTGCGCCCTATGACCGGGTGTTCGAAAAGACCGTCTCGAACATGCAGGAGGTCGCCGCCCGCGGCGGCAAAATCATTCTGATGACCGATGCCAAGGGCGCGGAGGAGGCGACGGTCGATTCTCTCGTCACCATCGTGATGCCCGACATGGCGGGGGCGTTCACGCCGATGGTCTATGCCGTTCCCGTGCAGCTGCTCGCCTATCACACGGCCGTGGTGATGGGCACCGACGTGGACCAGCCGCGCAACCTCGCGAAATCGGTGACCGTGGAATAGGCACAAGGGATATCGGTTGGTCGCAGCCTTCCAAAACCTGCTAGAAGACCCTAGCTTGTGTGCTGCGACCGATCTGGAACCCGAATGACCCCCCGCGACGACGCGCCTGCGCCTCTTGATCCCGTCCCGGAACCGCATACCGGCCTAATGGGCCGTTTTCGCAATTATTTCCTGACCGGCCTCGTCGTGACGGGGCCGATCGCGATCACGCTTTATCTGGTCTGGTGGTTCGTCACCTGGGTCGACGGCGTGGTGCGACCGTTCGTGCCGCTGGCCTATCGACCCGAAACCTATCTTCCCTATGGTGTTCCCGGCTGGGGACTGATTGTCGCATTCTTCACGCTGACGCTGGTCGGCTTCCTCGCGGCCAACCTGATCGGCCGGACGCTGGTCGACGTCGGCGAGACCTTTCTCGGCCGGATTCCGGCGGTGCGCGCGATCTATCGCGGCCTCAAGCAGGTGTTCGAGACACTGTTCTCGGGCAAGGGTTCGAGCTTCCGGAAAGTGGGCCTGGTCGAGTTTCCCTCGCCCGGCATGTGGTCGATCGTGCTGATCTCGCAATCGCCGAACGAGGACATCGCGCGCAACCTGCCGGGACAGGAGGAGCACGTCTCGGTGTTCCTGCCGTGCTCGCCGAACCCGACCACCGGCTTCTTCTTCTATGTCCCGAAGAGCAAGATCATCGAGGTCGACCTCAGCGCCGAGGATGCCGCGACGTTGATCATGTCGGCCGGCGTGGTGCAGCCGGGCTCGGCGCCAGATCCGAAGAAGGCCGCCGCACTCGCGGGCGTGGCGAACGCCGCACGCATCGCCAACGCGTCTGCCCTCCAAGCCCAGCAGCCTGCGAAAGTGGAGTAGCGCCATTCCCGCGCGGGATGGCCGCGTTCACGCAGGCGTTCGCGTCCTCTGCTAGTCTCCGGTCGAATTGAGCGTCTCGTTCGGAATTCGACCTGGAGTGCATGATGTCCAAAACCATTGCGATCCTCGCGCCCGGTGCCATGGGCAGCGCCGTGGCTCGCCGCCTCAGCGAGAATGGCGCACGGGTGCTGACGTCACTGAAGGGGCGGAGCGAGGCGACGCTGAAACGGGCGGCGGACGCCGGCATGATCGGCGCCGAGGACGACGCGCTCGCCGAAGCCGACATCATCCTCTCGATCGTGCCGCCGGGCGAAGCCGTGGCGCTGGCTGAACGGCTGGCCGCGCTGATCGTCCGACGCGAGAAGAAGCCGGTCGTGGTCGACTGCAACGCCGTCAATGTCGACACCGTGCAAAGGATCGAGGAGATCATCGGCTCGGCGCAGGCGCCGTTCGTCGATGCCGGCATCATCGGCTTTCCGCCGCAGCGTGGTGGCAAGAGCCCGGCGTTCTACATGTCCGGCGAGCACGCCAAGGACGTCGCCGTGCTGAAAGAGCTGGGCCTCGACGTGCGGATCGTCGAAGGCCCGGTCGGCGCAGCCTCTGCACTCAAGATGTCCTACGCCGGCATCGTCAAGGGCCTCGCCGGCATCGGCTCGGCCATGGTGGTCGCGGCCACGAAAGCGGGCGCGGCCGACGCGCTGCGCGACGAGCTCGCGCTCAGCCAGCCTGCAATTCTGGCGCGCCTCGAAGTGGCGCTGCCGGACATGATCCCGAAGGCGTATCGCTGGGTCGCCGAGATGCGGGAGATTTCGGGATTCTTGGGTCCGGATCATCCTGCCAGCCAGATCTATGAAGGCTTTGCGAAGTGGTTCGAGCATCTCGCCGAGGATGCCAAGGGGAAGGCGATGGATGCCGCGCTGATGAAGGCGTTCGCGGCGAATGTCCCGAAGAAGGACTAGGATCTACCTGCATGCCCGATCTGTCGAATGTCTTGCGCCAAGACCTTGGGCTAAGACAGTGGTTGCGTCTCCGAGAACATATCGACAATCTTGTTGGTCATGCCGTCCACGATCAGCACCTGATCCTTCATCTTGACGTACATATAATCGCGCAGCTCTGGCAATTGCGTGAGCACCTGTGCTGGCAGTCCTTGAGCCTTTACGCCTTTTGGAAGTGTTGCGCCAACGGCAGGGGTAAAGTCCTTGGCTGGCTGGGTGGTCTTCAGCCGGAATTGGATCTCGTTATGCTCGGTCAGCACGGTCTTGCGGATCTGCTCGCGCTTCGCGTTGGTGAGGCTGAGTTTCGGCAGGGACGGATGTTGCGATATCGTTGTGCCGTCGCTCAATTCAACCGCACCTTGCCCACCCGGTTGCGCGAGCGATATTGCGGGCGCGCCGAGTAAGATCGCAAGCGCGGCGATGGTGGTGGGAGCCCTCATGGTCTGCTCCTTCCTGTCTGCGCCGCCCTTGAGCCCTTGAGCAATTAACGGGCCGATCGTGCGTTCCGTTCCGCGGCGGGGCCCGACGAGCGCGCCTTTGCCTGTCCTACGGGTAATCATGCCCCGGGATCAGGCTACGGCAAGAGTTCCGTGCGTGCGCTCAAGGCAGGCAATGACGGGAATATACCATCTTGCCCGGGCATCGCTTTCCCGGAGGCATTGCGCCGGCGACGGATCAGCGTGGATGACCCCATATGCGCCAATGGGTAGGCTGAATGTCGGCGTGCGTTTTGCCCGATCGATCGACCCAATTGGATCCATCCTTGTGACAGGGAAAGGGAAGCGAGTGGACGATACCATCAAAGTCCAGCGCGCAGATTTCGAGATCCCCGTCTAAGGGAGCCGTCGAAGTGGACTGCCATTCGGTGGAGATGAACTGCATGATCTACCTCCAGCAGGGATGTGGGGACAGTTCCAATATACCTTTAGCACGAGTGATCCGTCCCTGAATGTGAGCCAGTTCGCAATGAAACAAGGAAAACCTTACCCTTCATTGGGGCAATTGCATTGTCCTTGCCTCGGGCGCACGAGAACGCTTCAGCCCGCACCGATCAACGGGATCGCTTCGTCCCGTTCGTACAGATAGAGCAGGCACCGCAGCGCTTCGCCGCGCTCGCCCTTCAGCTTCGGATCGTCCTTCAGGACGCGCAGCGCCTCGTCGCGGGCCTGGGCGATGAGCTGGCCGTGCACCTCCGGGCGCGCGATGCGGTAGCCGGGCAGGCCGCTCTGGCGCACGCCCAACACATCGCCTTCGCCGCGCAGCTTCAGGTCCTCCTCGGCGATGCGGAAGCCGTCGGTGGTCTCACGGATCACTTTCAGCCGTGCCTTCGACATCTCCCCAAGCGGCTCGCCATAGAGCAGAATGCAGGTCGAGGCTTCCGAGCCACGTCCGATGCGGCCGCGCAGCTGGTGCAGCTGGGCGAGACCAAAACGCTCGGCATTCTCGATCACCATGATGGTCGCGGCCGGCACGTCGACGCCGACCTCGACCACGGTGGTCGCTACGAGCAGGCCGATCTCGTGGGCGGCGAACTGGCCCATGACATGGTCCTTCTCGGCGCCTTTCATCTGGCCGTGGACGAGGCCGACGCGCTCGCCGAAGCGCTTTTGCAGGCTCTCGAACCGCTTGGTCGCATTGGTGAGGTGCTCGGTGCCCTCGGCCTCGGATTCCTCGACCAGTGGGCAGATCCAGTAGACCAGCTTACCCGATTGCAGCGCGCGACCGACGCCCTCCATGACCTCGCTGATGCGGCTCATCGGCACCGCGCGGGTGTCGATCGGCTGGCGGCCGGCAGGCTTTTCGCGCAGCTCGGAGATGTCCATGTCGCCGAAATAGGTGAGCACCAGCGTGCGCGGGATCGGCGTTGCGCTGAGCACCAGGACATCGACGGATTCGCCCTTCGATGTCAGCGCGAGGCGCTCGCGCACGCCAAAACGGTGCTGCTCGTCGACGATGGCAAGCGCGAGATCATGGAAGATCACGTCATCCTGGATCAGCGCATGGGTGCCGACGAGCAGGTCGATCTCGCCGGCTTCAAGCTGCGCCAACAGCTCGCGCCGCTCCTTGCCCTTTTCGCGGCCGGTGAGGATCGCGACCCGCATGCCGGCGCGCTCGGCGAGCGGGGCGATGGTCTTGATGTGCTGGCGCGCCAGGATTTCGGTCGGAGCCATCAGCGCGGCCTGCTTGCCGACCTCGGCAACCGCCGCGGCAGCGAGCAGCGCCACCACCGTCTTGCCGGAGCCGACGTCGCCCTGGAGCAGGCGCAGCATGCGCACGGGCTGCTTCAGGTCCTCGGCGATGGCCGCGGCAGCGCTGCGTTGCGAGGACGTCAGCGCATAGGGCAGGGCGTCGATGATCTTGTTACGCAGGTGTCCGTCGCCGGCGTTGCGCACGCCGGCGGGGCGGCGCAATTGCGCACGGATCAGGGCGAGCGCGAGCTGGCCGGCGAGCAATTCGTCGAAGGCGAGGCGCGACCAGAACGGCTGATCGGGCAGGATGTCCGTGAGCTCGACCGGCTGATGCACGCGATTGAGCGCATCGGCAATTGGCGGGAAGTGGCAGCGACGCATCACCTCCGGGCTGATCCATTCGGGCAGGGCCGGCAGTTTTTGCAGCGCCTGCGCGATCGCACGGCGCAGCGAGCCGAGCGCGAGGCCCTCGGTCAGCGGATAGACCGGATCGATGCCGGAGAGCTTTGCAATCGCCTCCTCGTCGAGCACGCGATCAGGATGCACGATCTGCGGGATGCCGTCATACATCTGCAGCGTGCCGGAGACGTAGCGCTTCGCGCCCATGGGCAACAGCTTCTCGACATAGCCGGGCTTGGCGCGGAAGAACGTCAGCACGACGTCCCCGGTGTCATCGCTGGCATAGACGAGATATGGCGCGCGCGCGTTGCGCGGCGGGGGCGGACGATGGCGATCGACGGTGACCTCCAGTGTCACCATGGTTCCCTGGACGGCGTCGCGGATTTTTGGCCGGGCCCGGCGGTCGATGACCTGGCTCGGCAGATGCAGCAGCAGGTCGACCAGCCGCGGCGTCTCGTTGCGGCTGAGCAGGTATTGCAACAGCTTGTCCTGCTTCGGACCGACGCCGGACAGGCTGGTCACGGGAGCAAACAGCGGGTTGAGCAGGCTGGGGCGCATTCGTGGAATCTAAGATCGTTCCTCGCCGTCATGCCCGGCTTTATGCCGGGCATCCACGTCTTTTTTTCGGAGCCCGACTGACCATGACGCACCGGATGGGCGAACTGTCACAACAAAGGGCTGACACGGCCGGTCCGAGTGGCTATATCCACCCCGCCCGGCACGTCCGGGCTTTCTGCGTTTGACTGGATTTGAGACATGACGGGAACGACACGATCGAGCAGCGGGCTGGACGACCGCCGCAAGCGGCTTCTGTTCCGCTGCTGGCACCGCGGCACGCGCGAGATGGACCTGATCCTCGGCCACTTTGCGGATGCCGAGATCGGCAATTTGTCCGAGCCTGAATTGATCGAGCTCGAGCGCCTGCTCGAGGTCAACGATCCCGATCTCTATGCCGCCATCACCGGCGACAAGGTGCTTCCGGCCGACGTCACCGGCGCGCTGTTTGCCCGCATCAAGGCGTATCCGATCGCGGACCGCGACGCATGAAGCACGGTATGAAATCACCGGCCGATCTGCTGACGCCCGGCCGCGCCTTGACGCTCGCCAATGTCGCCGAGGGCGCCGAAGGCCTCGTCGTCTCCGATCTCGCGCGGGCCATCGCGGCGCGGCCGAAGAAGCCGGCGGTCAGTCTTGCGGTGGTGTGCCGCGACGGTCCGCGGATGCAGCAGCTCGAACGCGCGCTGCAATTCTTCGCGCCCGATCTACCGGTGTTGATCTTCCCGGCCTGGGACTGCCAGCCCTATGACCGCGTCTCGCCGCATGGCGGCATTTTGGCGCAACGCCTGACGACGTTGGCACGGCTTGCGTCCCTGACGGGCAGCGACAAGCCGCTGATCGTGCTGACCACGGTGAATGCCGTGGTTCAGCGCGTGCCTGCGCGCGAGCTCGTCGCGGCGCAGGCGCTGTCGGTTGCCCCGGGCAACGTGGTGCCGATGGACACGATCGTCGCCTGGCTGGAGCATAACGGCTACAACCGCTCCTCGACCGTGCGCGAGCCCGGCGAATACGCCGTGCGCGGCGGCATCCTGGACCTGTTTCCGGCCGGTCTCGACCAGCCCGTGCGCTTCGACTTCTTCGGCGACAGCCTGGAGTCGATCCGCTCCTTCGATGCCGAGACCCAGCGCACGCTGCTCGACATGCGTGCGCTCGACCTCGTTCCGATCTCGGAATTTCAGCTCGTCACCGACACCATCCGCCGTTTCCGCATGGGCTATGTCGCCGAATTCGGCGCGCCCGAGCGCGACGACGCGCTGTACGAGGCTGTCAGCGAAGGCCGCCGTCATCCCGGCATGGAGCACTGGCTGCCGCTGTTCCAGGACCGGATGGACACGCTGTTCGACTATCTGCAAGGGGCAGCAGTCGCGATCGAGCCGCAGGCCGAGGACGCCGTGCGCGAACGCTTCAAGCAGATCCTCGACTATTACGAGGCCCGGCGCGAGGCGATGGAGCATCCCGGCGGCGGTGCCATCTACAAGCCGTTGCCGCCTGACAGGCTTTATTTGACCGAGGAGGAATGGGGCAGGCGCCTCGGTGATATCCCGCTGGCGCGGTTGACGCAGTTTTCCGTGCCGGCCGATGGCACGAGTGTCATCGATGCCGGTGCGCGCAAGGGCCGTGACTTCGCGCCGGAGCGCAACGACACCACCGTCAACGTGTTCGAATCCGTGGTCGCGCATGTGATGGCACTGCAGGCCCAGCGCAAGAAGGTCGTGATCGCGCTCTGGACCGAAGGCTCGCGCGACCGCATGACTTCGATGCTGCGCGACCACAAGCTGGCCCACACCACCAGCGTCAACAGCTGGCGGACGGTGCAGGCGACGCCGCGCAACGAGACTATGCTCGCCGTGCTCGGCCTCGAAAGCGGCTTCGAGACCGACGAGATCGCACTGATCAGCGAGCAGGACATCCTCGGCGACCGCCTGGTGCGGCCGCGCAAGGCGAGCCGCAAGCTCGATAATTTCATCTCGGAGGTGACGAGCCTCACTGCCGGCGACATCGTCGTCCACGTCGACCACGGCATCGGCCGCTTCATCGGCCTGCAGACCCTCGATGTCGCCGGTGCACCGCATGACTGCCTCGAACTGCATTATGCGGCCGAGACGAAGCTGTTCCTCCCGGTCGAGAACATCGAGCTGTTATCCCGCTACGGCTCCGACCAGACCACGGTCGAACTCGACCGCCTCGGTGGAGGCGGCTGGCAGACCCGGAAGGCAAAACTCAAGAACCGCATTCGCGAGATCGCGGGCGAATTGATCAAGATCGCTGCCGCGCGCCATCTGCACGAGGCGCCAAAGCTGCCGGTGCAACCGGGCCTCTACGACGAGTTCTGTGCGCGCTTCCCCTATGACGAGACCGAGGACCAACTGGGTGCGATCGAATCCACCCTGAAGGACCTCGAGCTCGGCCGTCCGATGGACCGGTTGATCTGCGGCGACGTCGGCTTCGGCAAGACCGAGGTGGCGTTGCGCGCGGCCTTTGCCGTCGCGCTCGAAGGCAAGCAGGTCGCTGTCGTGGTGCCTACCACGCTACTCGCGCGCCAGCACGCAAGGACCTTCACCGAGCGTTTCAAGGGCTTTCCGGTCAACGTGGCGCAGGCCTCGCGCCTGGTCGCGACCAAGGAGCTCAACCTGGTCAAGAAGGGCATCGCCGACGGTTCGGTCGACATCGTCGTCGGCACCCACGCGCTGCTCGGCAAGGCGATCAAGTTCCGCGAGCTCGGCCTCGTCATCGTCGATGAGGAGCAGCATTTTGGCGTCACGCACAAGGAGCGGCTGAAGGCGTTGCGCTCCGAGGTGCACGTGCTGACGCTGTCGGCAACCCCGATCCCGCGCACGCTCCAGCTTGCGCTCACCGGCGTGCGCGAACTCTCGATCATTGCCTCGCCCCCGGTCGACCGCCTCGCGGTCCGAACCTTCGTTGCCCCGCACGATCCGCTGATGATCCGCGAGGCGCTGTTGCGCGAGCGCTATCGCGGCGGCCAGGCGTTCTACGTGGTGCCGCGCATCGACGACCTCGCCGAGGTCAAGGATTTCCTCGACAAGAACGTGCCGGAGATGAAGGTCGCGGTCGCGCACGGTCAGATGCCGCCCGCCGTGATCGAGGACATCATGACGGCGTTCTACGACGGCAAGTTCGACATCCTGCTGTCGACCACGATCGTGGAATCCGGCCTCGACATTCCCAACGCCAACACGCTGATCGTGCATCGCGCCGACATGTTTGGCCTCGCCCAGCTCTATCAGCTCCGCGGCCGCGTCGGCCGCTCCAAGCTGCGGGCGTACGCGCTGTTCACGCTGCCGGCGCAGCAGAAGATCACGGCGCAGGCCGAGCGTCGGCTCACCGTGCTGCAGTCGCTGGAGACGCTCGGCGCGGGCTTCCAGCTTGCCTCTCACGACCTCGACATCCGCGGCGCCGGCAATCTGCTCGGCGAGGAGCAGTCCGGCCACATCAAGGAGGTCGGCTTCGAGCTCTATCAATCGATGCTGGAGGAGGCGATCGTCAACCTCAAGGCCGGCGTCTCGGAGCCGGCCGCCGACCGCTGGTCGCCATCGATCACGATCGGCATGCCCGTGCTCATTCCCGAGGACTATGTCGGCGACCTCTCGGTGCGGCTATCGCTGTACCGGCGCCTCGCCGATCTCGACACCGAGGAGGAGATCGAGAATTTTGGCGCCGAGATGCGCGACCGCTTCGGCGTGCTGCCGGACGAGGTGCGCTATCTGTTCAAGGTCGCCGCGATCAAGGCGTTCTGCCGCAGGGCCAATGTCGAGAAGATCGACGCGGGCCCGAAGGGCGCCGTCATCGTCTTCCGCGACAATTCTTTCGCCTATCCCGAGCGCCTGGTGACGTTCATCCGCAGCCACGGCCAGGCCGCCAAGGTGCGCCCCGACATGAAGGTGGTGTTCCTCCAGGACTGGGAGACCCCGGAAGAGCGTCTCGCCGGCACCACGGAGATCATGCGGCAACTGGCGCACCTCGCCGAGAGCAAGAAGGCGGCGTGAGGCTCCGGTCTCACCTCGTCATTGCGAGGAGCCCTTGCGACGAAGCAATCCAGAATCTTTCCGCGGAGAGAGCCTGGATTGCTTCGCTTCGCTCGCAATGACGGTGCTTGTTGCGCCAGCCGGCGAGAAAACTACGACGCCGCGCGCGACGCATCGGCCGACAGCCGCGCCAGCAGCGACCGTGCCGTGTCCGACGGCGACAGCGAGTCCACGCTGACCACGGGATCGCTGCGCATCTCGTGCTTGCCGTTCGACGTATGCCGCATCACCGCGGACAGCCGGCGCGCAATCATGTGCGCCGTGCGGAAGTCGGTCTCCGCGAAAACCACGATCACCGAGCCGTCCTTCTGTGCCGCGCCAAAATCCATCTGCCGCATCAGGCGGCTGAGGATGCGCGCGGCATCTAACTGGGCGCGGGGGTTATTGGGATCGAAGGCGAAGCGGGCGACGGAGAGGCCGCCGCCGCGGGCCAGCGTCTGCTCCACCGCCTTGGCAAAATCGCGGGCGAAGGCTTCCACCGTGAGCAGGCCGCTGCGCGGATCGAGCCAGCCGCCGGCGTCGATCGAGCGCAGCGTGCGGCTCAGCTGCGCTTCCATCGCATGCTGGCGGATCAGCGGTAGTGCATTGGCGGCGACTTTCACCGGCTCGCCGGAGATCAGCTCGAGATTGGGCAGATCGTAGCTCTGCGCAAGCTGGTGTGCGGTGACGACGACGGGCAGGTTGCGGAAGCGGGTATCCTCGGCGAGCACCGTCAGGAAGGCATCGGCGACGCGCGCTGTAAAGCCTTCGGCGAGCACGACGCCGTCGAGGTCGCGCGTGTTGAGATGCTTGGCAGCGGCTTCGATCGAGAGCGCGCCGATGACGTCGACGCGTTCGCCGAGCGCGACCGACAGCGCAGGATAGGTCTCGCCACGGCCGATCAGGAGCACGGTGGCATCGCGTGCGGGATCGGCCTCAGGCAGCGAGACCGTCGCCTCCGGCAGCCGGCGCAGCACGGTGGCATGAAGGGTGCGCACACGCAGCGCGGCGCGGAGCCGCGCGATCAGGCGGTCGGGATTGCCGCTGCGTGAGGCGAAGGGCAGGGCGTTGGGAGGCAGCGTGCCCGCGGCATCCATGGCCACGAAGGGAAGGTAGGGCGATTGGCTGGCGATCTTCTTCGCGAGCGGCGCGATATGCGGCTCGTGTCCGGCATGCATCGCCGCGAGAACGGCGGCCGGTTGCACCTGCTCCACCGCGCGTGCGGCGCTGGCCCAGTCGGTGTCGACCACGGGAAAGAGCCTGGCCTCGTCCAGCGCCGCAATGAAGGGCGGCCGTTCGACATTGGACACAAACAGGATCGGGCCCGCCTGGGACATTGCAAACTCTGATCACGCAACAGCTGCCGCGCAATCTAGTTTGGCCGCCTTAATGCGGCGTCAACGGAACGGGTGAAACTGGGCCTAGACCGGCCCCGAGCGGTCGCGAAAAGCCTCGACCATCAGGGGGTTAAGCCCGAGCTCGCTGAGCGCCTCGCGGGCGCGGGTATTGTCCTGGGCCCGGCCCGCCAGCCGGTGGCCGGAGAGGCGGTCGGGCAGCGCGGTGAGCAGGGCACCCTGCCCGAGCCGGCGGGCCCATTCCTGGAGATCGTTGGAGAGGAACCGGTAGCCGCCGACGGCCATGATGCCGGAGGGCGGCGCGGTGATGCAGATCGCGCCGCTCGGACGGTCGAGCCGGGCGGCATAGCCGGTGTCGACATAGTCGCGCGGCGGCTGCGCGATCAACGTCTCGCCGACCGGCTGCGGCGGCGCGTAGGCCGCGATCGGCACCATCGGCCCGCGCAGGCCGAGCGTCCCCTTCGGGGTCAGCAGGATCTCGGCGGCGATGGAGGAGCCGGACTGCTCGCGCGGGGCGCCATGCGGCCCCGGCATCACCGCGACAGGCATGCCGTCCTCGCCGCGGCGGGCGCCGAACAGGCCGGCCTCGCCGAACAGATAGACATCCGTGAGCGGCGCATGCGGCGCGATCCAGGCATCGCTTGCGGCGACCTGCTCGGGCGCGCGCCAGAGGCCGATGACGTTGCGTAAGGTGGGCATCCGCGCCGCGAGATCGGAATCGCCGAGGCGGAGCGCGAGCTGGGCAGGTGCGATCAGCACCTCGCATTCGTGCTGGTTGATCTGCTGCTCCAGCACTTCGCTCTCGAAGGGATGATGCAGCGCCAGCGTGCCGCCCGAGAGCAGCCACACCGCGAGCGATGAGGCCAGCCCCGCGAACGACATCGGCGCGAACGCCGCCATCACGGTCGCGCCCTGCTTGACGTCGGCTTCAAGCGACATCGCCAACCCGCCGGCGATCAGGCTGAAATGCGGCCGCGGCACCGGGCGAAAACCTTCCGCGGTGACGTCGAAGGAAATCATCGCCGCCTTGCGGCCGTCCTGGATCACGGTGCGCGTGGTGCCGGGCGGGCGGGCCAGCACGCCGTCGAGCGAAGCCATGCCTTCGGGCAGATCGGTGCCGAAGCCGCAGACGTGACGGATCGAGAAGGCTTCGGCGGCCGCATGCATCGCAAGGTCGGCATAGCTGACGCCGTCGACCGTGCTCATGGTAACGATGGCGCGCGCGGCGGTGCGGTTGAGCGCGGCGGTCAGTTCCGCGTGCCGCCACAGCAGCGGCAGCACGGCGACGACGAGGCCGGCGCGATGGGCGGCGAGCACCGTCAGCACGAACTCGACCGTGTTGGGCAGCTGGATAGCGACGACGGAATTGGCCGGCAGGCCGGATTCCACGAAATACGCCGACAGTGCCTCGATCGCCGTATCGGCCTCGGCGTAGGTCATCCGCCGCGGCTGGTGCCCGGTCACGCGCGCCTTGTTGAGGGGATCGAGCAAAGCGAGCGCGTGCGGCTGCCGGGTCAGCGTGCGCTGAAACAGCGTGTCGAGCGTCGGCGATGTTGCTGGCTGGTTCACGGCGTCACTTTGCTTGATGAGCTTGCGGCTGCCCCTTCGACCACCAGGTCTCCGGCAAATAGCCGGACAGCGAAGTGGCCTTGGGCCGTTCTATCCGATTCCAGCGCGCGATCCATTGCTCGGATACGTTAAACAGGGGGATTGTGTAGAAGCCCGCGATCAGAGCGCGGTCGAGCGCGCGCACCGCCGAGACGAAATCCGTATGTTCACGGGCCTCCAGCAGGGCGGCGATCATAGCATCGACGGCAGGATCCCTGGCGCCCATGTAGTTGCGGGTCCCCGGATTGTCGGCGGCTGCGCTGCCCCAATAGAAATACTGCTCATTGCCGGGCGACAGCGACTGGTCCCAGCGGTTCTGGATCATGTCGAACTCGTAAGCGAGCCGGCGCTGGTCGAACTGGACGGGATCGACCGAGCGGACGGCCACCTCGATGCCGGCGCGCTTGAGGTCGCGCTGGAAGGCGAGTGCAATGCGCTCCTGGTCGCGGGTCGTGACCATGATCTCGAAGGTGAGGGGCGCCTTGGCCGCGCGGTTGCGCATCACGCCGCCGTCGAGATCGTAGCCGGCCTCTGACAACAGTTTCAGCGCGGCGCGCAGCGTCGTGCGGTCGCGCCCCGAGCCGTCGGTGACCGGCAGGCGGTAGCTGCCGTCCATGATGTCGGGCGGGATTTGCGCGGCGAAGGGTTTCAGCAGCTCACGCTCGCGCGCATCCGCAAGGCGGCCGTAGGCTGATAGTTCCGAGCCGGCGAAATAGCCGGCGACGCGCGAATAGAGCCCGAAGAAATAGTTGCGGTTGACCAGCTCGAAATCGAACAGCAGCGTCAGCGCCTTGCGCACACGGATGTCGGTGAAGACCGGACGGCGGATGTTGAACACCAGGAATTCCGAAGGCTGCGGTACCCCCGGCTTGATGGTGTCGCGGATCACTTCGCCGCTTCTGGCGGCCGGAAAATCATAGCCGTCGTGCCAGCGCAGGGGCTCGTGTTCGACACGGAAATCATAGAGGCCACGCTTGAAGGCTTCGAACTGGCCGTTGGCCTCGCGAAAATAGTCGAGCCTGATCTCGTCGAAATTGTAGAGCCCGCGATTGATCGGCAAATCGCGGCCCCAATAGTCGGGATTGCGGGTCAGCGTCACGCTGGCGCCTGGCTTCACCGCCGTGACACGATAGGGACCAGAGCCGACCGGGCCCGTCAGTGTCGTCTCCTCGAAACTGGCGACGTCGACTGCATGCTTCGGCAGGATCGGCATCAGGCCGAGGATCAGCGGGAGCTCGCGGTCATTGGCGTCGGTGAGGTCGAAGCGGACGGTGAGGGGATCGGGCGCCTCGGCCTTCGCGACCTTGGCGTAATACTGGCGGTGATTGGGACGGCCGTGGTCGCGCAAGAGCTGCCAGGAGAACAGCACGTCTTCGGCGAGCACGGGTTTGCCGTCGGAGAAGCGGGCGCGCGGATCGAGGTGGAACGTGACAAAGGTCCGGTCGTCGTTGGTTTCGACGGTCCTGGCGAGCAGACCATAAAGTGTGAACGCCTCGTCCTGGCCGCGCGCGAGCAGGCTCTCGACCGCGTAGCTCCGCACCTGCTGCACGGCCAACCCTCTCACGATGAAGGGATTGAGGCTGTCGAACGTGCCGAGAACGCCCCAGGTCATGCGTCCGCCTTTCGGGGCGTCCGGATTGGTGTAGGGCATGTGAGTGAAATCGGCAGGCATCGCCGGCTTGCCGTGCATGGCGATGGCATGGGCTTCCTCGGCACATGCGCCGCCTGCCGACAGCCCGACGGAGAGGGCCAAAACGAGGGCCGGGGCGAGACGGCAAAGGCGGCGTCCGGGGCCCTCGAAGAGGCGCTGGAACATGAACATCGGCACACGTTGATTCGAGGACCGGCGGGCCTGAATCCTATCACAGGGAATTTCACTGGGTGCAGCCGTGGATGTGGCCAAAGACGCTTGTCGGCATTGATCTTTTCGTCGGCCACGTTAAGAAGGCGGTCAATCGCGCAAGAGCGCCGAGCCCGTCACTTATCCGCCTCAATTGACGGGGAGAGAGCCGCGCCCAAGGCGGCCAGGTTCGGCGCTTCGGAGCGGTTCGGGCACTTCCCGTTCAGAAAGGGTTTTCCGCAATGAATTTTCGTTACTTGGCCGCGTCCGTCCGGCCGCGCGGGCGACTTCTCGCCCTGTTGACGGCGACGGCGTTGGCCGTTCCGTTTGCCGCCGAGGCCCAGACCCCGGCGCCGGCCCCAGGTGCTCCCAAGGCGGCTCCGGCCCCAAAAGCCGCTCCGAAGGCTGCCCCCAAGGCTCCGGCGCCCGCAGCGTCTCCGCAGGCCCAGCAGGCTCCCGCTCAGGGCGCGCCGGCGCAGCAGGGCGCAGCCCAGCCGGCTGATCAGCAGATCCAGCTGATCTATGCTCCTTGGACCAAGTTCTGCCTGAAAGGCCAGGACGCCAACGCCAAGCAGGTCTGCTTCACCGGCAAGGATGGTCGCATCGAGTCGGGCCAGCCGGTCATCGCCGCCGTGATCATCGAGCCGGAAGGCGAGCCCAAGAAGATCCTGCGCGTGACGCTGCCGCTCGGCATGCAGCTCGTGCACGGCACCCGCATCATCGTGGACAGCAACGCGCCGCTGCAGCAACCGTATGTGATCTGCTTCCAGAACGGCTGCATGTCGGACTACGAGGCCACGCCCGAGCTCATCAACAGCATGAAGAAGGGCCAGAATCTCGTTGTCCAGGCGATCAACGCCAACGGCGCGCCGCTGACGCTGCCGCTGCCGCTCGCCGGCGAATTCCAGAAGGCCTATGACGGTCCGCCGACCGATCCGAAGGTGTTCGAGGAAACCCAGAAGAAGCTCCAGGAAGAGCTTCAGAAGAAGGCCGAGGAGCAGCGCAAGAAGCTCGAGCAGCAGGGCACGTCTCCCGGCACAGCTGCGGCTGGTCAGAAGTAATCGGGATCACATCCCGAACATGAAAAAGGCGCTCGTTTCGAGCGCCTTTTTTTACTAGCCGCTTGCTGGCGGCGAATTTCAGTTCAGCGACGGGTTGCGCGGGCGATAGCCGCCGGCCTTATCCTTGATGAAGATCTCGGCGACCTGTGAATGCCGGACCGGCTCGCCGGAATCGTCGGGCAACAGATTCTGCTCCGAGACATAGGCGACGTATTCCGATTCCGCGTTCTCCGCGAGCAGGTGGTAGAACGGCTGGTCCTTGTGGGGCCGCGCCTCCTCGGGAATCGACAGCCACCACTCCTCGGTGTTGTTGAATTCCGGATCGATGTCGAAGATCACGCCCCGGAACGAGAAGATCCGGTGGCGCACGACCTGTCCGATCTGGAATTTGGCTGTCCGCGCTTTAATCATCCCCCGTCGATAGACCAGGATTGTGGCCGATGCTAGTGGCCTTATCCGGAATTAACCTTCGCGTAAGGGGCGCATAGCCCCCAAGTCTTCAGAAAACACTTCAATAATGGTCGATATCCTCAATCTGGCTCTACCCTATTTCGGCTTGATCTTCGTCGGATTCGCCTGCGGCAAGACCAAATCCCTGCCGGAATCGGGCCTCGCCTGGATGAACTTCTTCCTGCTCTACGTCTCGCTCCCGGCGCTGTTGTTCGCGATCATGTCGAAGACGCCGTTTGCGGAATTGAACAATCCTCCGTTTCTGGTCGCGACCACGCTGTCGACGGTTGCGGCGTTCACGCTGGCGCTGGTGGTCGGCAAGATGCTCGGCCGGCTGTCGCTGCGCGAGGCGACGCTCGCGGGCCTCTCCGGCGGCTACGGCAATATCGGCTATATGGGACCGGGCCTGGCGCTCGCGGTGCTCGGGCCGAAGGCGTCGGCGCCGACCGCGCTGATCTTCTGCTGCGACAGCATCTTCCTGTTCACGATCGTGCCGCTATTGATCGAGCTGTCCGATCGCGACCATCCCTCGCTCGTGCAGCCTTCGGCGTGGTGCTGAAGCAGATCGTGCTCAACCCGCTGATCATGTCGGCTTGTTTTGGCGCGGCGGTGGCGGCGCTGCATATCGAGCTGCCGGTCGCGCTCGATCGCACCATCACCTTCCTCCAGAACGCTGCTGCTCCGACTGCGCTGTTCGTGCTCGGCGTGACCGTGGCGCTACGTCCGTTCGACCGGGTGCCGTGGGAGGTGCCGGGCGTGATCGCGGTCAAGCTGCTGATCCATCCGCTCACGGCGTTCGGCCTGATGCTGGCGTTCGGCCCGTTCGCGCAGCCTTGGGCCGCGACTGCGATGCTGATGGCCTCATTGCCGCCAGCGCTGAATGTGTTCGTGATCGCCCGCCAGAACGATGCGTGGATCGAATCCGCATCCGTCGCGGTGCTGCTCGGCACCTTCGCATCCGTGGTCACGCTGACCAGCGTGATGTGGGCGATCCAGAGCGGGCGGCTGATGTTTCCGTAAGCGGCGGAACTGCTGGCAACACGAATGGTGCGCTCCCTCTCCCGCTTGCGGGGGAGGGTGTCTCCGCGTTGGGATTGTCCGAAGAGGGCGGAGAAAATCCGACGCGGCGAAAACCCTCACCCGGTGCTACGCACCGACCTCTCCCGCAAGCGGGAGAGGTGCACCGAGCCCGCCGTGAATCCACCCTCACGCCATTCAGGCTTGGTAGACTCCCTATCGTCGCCACGTCGGCGTCAGGCCCTCGCGCATCGCAAAACGCCGGAGCGGGCCGATGGCGCCGAGCAGGTGCATGCCGACGGCGCGGACCGGCTGGAGCGGCAGGAAATCGTTGAGCAGGGAGCGATTGGCGATGTCGATCGCAAAGGTGCGGCTCAAAATGTCCGGACGCCGCGCCCGGTCGTAGCGCTTGAGCACGTCGGACGCGCCGGGATCCTGGCCCGCTGCGACGGCTTCGCCCGCGAGCCGGGCGATGTCGGCGGCATCGCGCAGGCCGAGATTGAGGCCCTGGGCGCCGATCGGGGGAACCACATGGGCCGCTTCCCCGACGAGCGCGACACGGTCACGGCCAAAGGATTTTGGACGTTCGATCGCCAGCGGGAACAGGTTGCGGCCCGGCTCGACCGTCATGCGTCCCAGAATCGAATGCGACTGCTTCTCGATCGCGACGGACAGCTCCTCGTCGCTCAGGCCGCGCAGCCGTTCGGCCTCCGCGGGCGCTGCGACCCAGACGATGCTGGAGCGGTCCCCGGGAAGGGGGACGAACACGCAGGGACCATGCGGCGTGTGGAACTCGGTCGAGACATTGCGATGCGGCCGCGCATGGCCGACGTTGAAGGTCAGCGCGGTCTGCGTCAGCTCGCGCCGCGTCACGGCGATGCCGGCCGCCTCGCGGCACAGCGAGTGCCGACCGTCGGCGCCGACCACGAGCCGGGCCGAGAGGAATTGTGCCGAGGCCGTGCGGATGGCGACGTCGCCGGCTTCGATCAAGATGCTCTCCGCCTCGTCGTCGAAACGGACGAGCTGGGGGAGTTCGGCCGCGCGTTCTTCGAGTGCCAGCATCAGCGAACGGTTGTCGATGTTGTAGCCGAACGTGTCGAGACCGATTTCGTGACAGGAGAACCGGACCTCCGGGGCACGGAACAGCCGGCCGGTATCGTCGACGAGCCGCATGACCTCGAGCGCGGCCGCCTTGTCCTTGCAGCGCGACCAGACGTCGAGGCTCTCCAGGAGATCGACGGAGGCACCGAGCAGTGCGGTGGTGCGGTTGTCGGCATAGGGCACGCGCCGCGCCACCAGCGCGGTCCGCGCACCCGCCTGCGCCAATGCGATCGCTGCTGCAAGTCCCGCCGGACCGCCGCCGATCACGGCGGTGTCATGGAGTGTCGATGCGTCTGTCATGGAACGACATTTGACATGGCCCGCGGCAAATTCAAGCCCGCTGATTTTGCTTGATTTTATGACGAATTGCGCGGCCGCGCGTCGCAATGGCGGATGTGCAAATCTGTGTCATTCTGGTAGCAGAAGCCATGGACAGCCAAGAGGATTCCCTGAAGCCCACCCCCGCGATCCGCGCTGCGGCGTTCTCGGTGCACATCTTCACCGCGTTCGGTGCGGCGGTCGCGCTGCTGGCGATGCTGGAGGCCGTGCGCGAGCACTGGGCGGCGATGTTTCAGTGGCTGGGCGTCGCTCTGATCATCGATGCGATCGATGGTCCGATCGCGCGCCGGCTCGACGTCAAGAACGTGCAGCCGAACTGGTCGGGCGACGTGCTCGATCTCGTGGTCGACTTCGTCACCTATGTCTTCGTGCCGGCTTACGCGATCGTGGCCAGCGGGCTGTTGCTGCCGGTCGCAGCTCCCTTGCTCGGCGTCGCCATCATCGTCACCAGCGCATTATATTTCGCAGATCTGCGCATGAAGGCGGACGACAATCATTTCCGTGGCTTCCCGGCGCTGTGGAATGCGGCAGCGTTCTATTTGTTCCTGCTGCACTGGCCGCCGCTCTGGTCGACGCTGCTGGTCGCCGCGCTCGTCGTGCTGACGTTCGTGCCGTTCCACGTGCTGCATCCGGTCCGCGTCGTGCGGCTGCGCTGGCTGACGATGTCGCTGATCGCGATCTGGGCGCTGCTCGGCCTCTACGTGCTGCAGATGGATTTCCGCGTCGGCACCGGCGTGACCGTGGTGCTCTGCGCCATCGCGCTCTGGGTCAGCTTCAGCGATGCTCTGATACGATTGGTAAAATCCTTCGCATGATGCATCTCCTCACCAGCCCCGAAGCCTGGGCCGCGCTGCTGACGTTGACGTCGCTCGAGATCGTGCTCGGCATCGACAACGTCATCTTCCTGTCGGTGATCGTCTCGCGCATTCCGGAGAAGCAGGCGCACCGCGCCCGCCAGATCGGGCTCGCGCTGGCGCTGGTGTTCCGCATCATCCTGCTCAGCCTCCTGGTCTGGCTGATCGGCCTGACCGCGCCGGTGTTCTCGTTCGCCGGCTACGGCTTCTCCTGGCGCGACCTCATCCTGATCGGCGGTGGCCTGTTCCTGATCGCCAAGGCGACGCACGAGATCCACGGCGAGGTCGAAGCCGACGACGGCGAGGGCGACGAGAAGTCCGCCGGCAACGCCTTCTTCTGGGTGATCGTCCAGATCGTGATCATCGACATCGTGTTTTCGCTGGATTCGATCATCACCGCGATCGGCATGGCGCAGGACATCGAGATCATGATCGCGGCCGTCGTGATCGCCTGCCTGATCATGTACATTTCGTCGGGCCCGGTCTCGCGATTCGTCGCGGAGCATCCGACCACCAAGATGCTGGCGCTGGCGTTCCTGGTGCTGATCGGCGTCGCACTGGTCGCGGACGGATTCCAATTCCACATTCCGCGCGGCTATATCTATTTCGCGATTGCGTTCTCGGCGGCGGTCGAATTCTTCAACGTGCTGGCCAAGCGCAACCGCAGGAAAGCCGGCGCGCCGTCGGTCTAGCCGTTCCAATTGCGTCGAGTTGACAAGGCGGGCGCGATGTCTTTCGCTTGTTCGTGAGTAGGCCGAGAGCAAGACAACGAGGAGGTCAGGTGATGACCAAAGCCGTCCGTGTGCACCAGGTCGGAGGCCCTGAAGCCCTGGTCTATGAGAGCGTCGACGTGCCGGCGCCGGGCCCGGGCGAAGTGCGCATCCGCCAGCACGCGGTTGGTCTGAACTTCATCGACGTCTATTACCGCACTGGCCTCTACAAGGCGCCGGGACTGCCCTTCATCGCCGGCAACGAGGCCTCGGGCGAGGTCATGGCGGTCGGGCCTGGCGTGACGCATTTCCATCCCGGCGACCGCGTCGCCTACTACCACAATCTCGGTGCCTATACCGGCGAGCGCAACATCCCCTGGGAGAAGCTGGTCAAGCTGCCCGACCACATCACCCACGAGCAGGGCGCCGTGCTGATGCTGAAGGGGCTCACGGTCTGGTATCTCCTGCACAAGACCTTCAAGGTCGAGCCGCATCATCGCGTGCTGATCCACGCCGCCGCCGGCGGCATCGGCCTCTTGGCCTGCCAATGGGCGAGCGCGCTCGGGGCCCACGTCATCGGCACCGTCGGCTCGCGCGAGAAGGCCGAGCTTGCGGAGGCCAATGGCTGCGACCACGTCATCCTCTACAACGAGGAAGACTTCGTCGCGCGCGTCAAGCAGATCAGCCGCAACGAGGGTTGCGACGTCGTCTATGACGGCGTCGGCAAGGCCACCTTCCCGGGCTCGCTGTCCTGCCTGAAGCCGCGCGGCATGTTTGTTTCTTTTGGCAATGCCTCCGGTCCCGTGCCGCCGTTCTCGATCGCCGAGCTTAACAATCACGGCTCGCTGTTTGCGACGCGGCCGAAGCTCAACGACTATGTCGGCAAGCGCTCGGAATTGCTGGAAGGCGCCGACACGCTGTTCGCCGCCGTCATCAATGGCAAGCTGCATGTGCCGATCAACCACGCCTACGCGCTGAAGGACGCCGCGAAGGCGCATATCGATCTGGAAAGCCGCAAGACGACGGGCGCGTCGATCTTGAAGCCGTAGTTCTTCCGTCATCATCCGCTCTCGTGTCCCGGACGCGCTGCAGCGTTCTTACGCCGCTGTGCAGAGCCAGGACCGAGAAGGCGGCGCGGGACGCTGCGGAGAGATGGGCCCCGGCTCTGCAGCGCACCGCCGAAGGGGCGCTGCGCTGCGTCCGGGGCACGAGACAGGTCCTACGCCACCCGCCGTGCCGCGCCGGCCTTGGTCAAAATCCCGTCGAGACAATCGATCATCTCGGCGATCTCTCCCTTCGTGACGTTCAGCGCCGGCATGAACCGCAGCGTGTCGACCTGTGGCGCGTTGAGGAGCACGCCGGCTTCGAACGCCTGTGCGACGATGCCGGGCGCGATCGGCAGCTTGAGGTCGAGCGCGAGCAGGAGCCCGCGTCCCCGCACGCCGCCGAGACCGTGCCGTGCCGAGACCTTTTGCAGCTCGCTTTCGAGCAGGAGGCCGGTCTCGGTCACCGCCTTCAGGAAGGCGGGCTTGCTGACCTCCTGAAGCACCGCAAGCCCTGCCGCGCACATGATCGGGTTGCCGTTGAACGTGCCGCCCTGATCGCCGTGCGCGAAGCAGGAGGCGCGTTCGGTCGCAAGCAGAGCGGCGAGCGGCACGCCGCCGCCGATGCCCTTGCCGAGCGTCATGATATCAGGCGAAATCCCCGTGTGCTCGTAGTGAAAGAGCTTTCCGGTCCGGCCCATGCCGGTCTGGATCTCGTCGAAGATCAGTAACAGGCCGTGCGCCTCGGTGAGCGCGCGCAGCTCTTGCAGGAACTGATCGCTCGCCGGCCACACGCCGGACTCGCCCTGGATCGGCTCGAGCATCACGGCGACGGTGTTGTCGTTGATCAGCTTCTCCACCGAGGCGATGTCGTTGAGTTTGGCCTTCTTGAAGCCGGCGACCTTGGGCTCGAACAGCGGCTCGAACGCCTTCTTGCCAGAGGCCGACATCGTCGCCAGCGTCCTTCCGTGGAAGCCGCCCTCGAAGCTGATGATCTCGAACGCGCCGTTCCTGTGCAGGCTGCCGTATTTGCGCGCCAGCTTGATCGCGCCCTCATTGGCTTCCGCGCCCGAGTTGGCAAAGAACACCTGATCGAACGCGCTGCCATCGACCAGCGCCTCGGCAAGCTTCAGGCTCGGCTCGTTGTAGAAGGCCGGGCTCGGCGTCAGCAGCCGCTTGGCCTGCGCGGCCAGCGCATCGGCGATCGCAGGTGGCGAATGGCCGAGGCAGTTCACGGCCCAGCCCTGCACGAAATCGAGATAGCGCTTGCGGCTGTCGTCCCAGAGGTAGGAGCCGGCGCCGCGGACGAACACGGCCTTGGGCCGTGCAGTGATGTCCATCAGCGCATCATACGGATGGGTGGCGGTGGTCATGTCGAACTCCTCTGGAGGCGGGTGGAAAAGACGCGCGAAAAGCAAGAAGGCCGCACTTTGCGGGTGCGGCCTTCTCGAAAACTCTGCTGAATTCAGGCGATCAGCGGCGTCGTCGGACATGGCGCAACCCATCATCGTCGCGGGTGCGACGACGGAAAGCTGCGCGGCGGTGGGTCCGAGAGTTGATCATGGGGCGCGTCCCTACAGCCGAACGGCATGGCTTGTCAAGCGGACGGTTTGCGAAACACTCGCCCGGCGTGTGTCGGAACGGCGCGAAGAGCCGGACGTCACTCGCAGCTCATCGATTGCCCGGCCAGCAACCATCGCGCCGCTGGCGCGTTTGTGATTGAAGGACGCGAATTGGTTCGAACCGGACGCACCGCGGCTCAGACCAAGAGGGGCCGGGACCAACGAGACAGTATTCAGCCTTGTCCGACACGCCTTACCCGATCGACCTCGACAGCGTCCGCGGCGCGTTTCCGCCGGGCATCGAGGCGCCATCCCTGTTGCTCGACTTCGCCGGTTGGCTGAAGGGGCGGCCCTGGGGCAGCGTCGGCTGCTTCTCGCTGCAGGGCCAGTTCTCCGATCATGCGCCGATCGTCGACGGCAGTCCCTTGCGCGACAGGTTCTCGCTGTTCATGCGGTTGCCGGATGGCTCGGCAGTCGGCGGCTGGTATGGCGCCGGTCTCGACCGCGACAATCCGCCGATCGTGGGGCTGGGATCGGAGGGCGACTACCAGCTGCTCGCGCCGAGCCTCGACGGGCTGCTTGCAAAACTGACGTCGCAGCAATTCGACAACGCCTGGAGCGATCTGAAGCCGCATGACGAGGTCGAGTGCCAGACGATCGAACTCGCGCAGTGGCTCGCTGGCCGGCCGACAGGCGAAGTCGCGGCGCCCGAGGATGCATCTTCGGAGCTGCCCGATTTCCGCGGCTTCGTGGAGAAGTGGAGCCGCGATCGCGAGGACTATTGGGCCAATCACCGCCTGATGGCCGAGCTTGGCTGGCGGCTGGCGGCGCATCTTCCAAAGGGTAAAAAGCCCTGGGACCAGACGCGCTTCGAGATCGCAATCGTCGGCAAGCAGTACGAGGCGCGCGTCCTTTCGCGCGGGCCGCAGCCATTCGAGGAAGCGGCCTCGATCGAATCCCTGCTGCGCGATTTGCGCGAGCAGATGCGCCGCGCACAGCCCGAGCTCGGGCTGTGGTACGCGATGCATTTCGGGCTCTATGCCGACGGCCGGATCATGCCGAATTTCGAATACGATGTGCGTCCGACGATCGAGGGCGAGCCGGCGAAATTATCCGAGGCACAGGCCGATCTCGCCCGCGCACCGCGTCCGGAGCGCTGGGTGCCGAAATGGCTGGTTTGATGGGACTGTAGCTCCAGCGACGGTCCGCTCCCTCTCCCGCAAGCGGGAGAGGTTGCAGCGAGCCCGCGGCTAGACCGATCGCAACAGCGAAACGCCGTCAGAACCCCGCGACGCTGCCGTGCAGGTCGTATGCGTCGGCGCGCTCGATCTTGGCCGTGACGATCTCGCCGATGCGCAAGGGGCGGCGGCTGGAGAGATAGACCGCGCCGTCGATCTCCGGCGCATCGGCCTTGGAGCGGCCCTTGGCCACCGTCGGGCCGACCTCGTCGATGATGATCTGCTGGCGCGTGCCGACCTTGCGCTTCAGCCTGCGCGCAGAGATCTTTTGCTGGCGGGCCATCAGCGCGTTGTAGCGCTCCTGCTTGACCTCTTCGGGCACGGGATTCTCGATCGCGTTCGACGTGGCGCCCGCAACCGGCTCGTATTTGAAGCAGCCGACGCGGTCGATCTCGGCCTCATCCAGCCAGTCGAGCAGATAGGCGAAATCGGCATCGGTCTCGCCGGGAAAGCCGACGATGAATGTGGAGCGCAGAGCGAGATCTGGACATTCCTCGCGCCAGCGCTTGATGCGCGCCAGCGTCTTGTCCTGTGCTGCGGGGCGTTTCATCGCCTTCAGCACCTCGGGGCTCGCATGCTGGAACGGGATGTCGAGATAGGGCAGCACCTTGCCCTCGTTCATCAGCGCGATGACCTCGTCGACATGCGGGTAGGGGTAGACATATTGCAGCCGGACCCAGGCGCCGAGTTCGCCGAGCTCGCGCGCGAGGTCGAGGAATTTGGCGCGGACCTGGCGGTCCCTCCACGGGCTCTCGGCATATTTCAGATCGACGCCGTAGGCCGAGGTGTCCTGCGAGATCACCAGCAATTCCTTGACGCCGGCACCGACCAGGCGCTCGGCCTCGCGCAGCACGTCATTGGCGGGGCGCGAGACGAGGTCGCCGCGCAGCTTCGGGATGATGCAGAAGGTGCAGCGATTGTTGCAGCCCTCGGAGATCTTCAAGTACGCGTAGTGGCGCGGCGTCAGCTTGATGCCCTGCGGCGGCACCAGGTCGAGATGCGGATTGTGGGCCGGCGGCAGGGCGCGGTGCACGGCATCCAGCACGCTCTCATATTGCTGCGGGCCGGTGATGGAGAGCACGCCGGGATAGGCCTGCTCGATCGCTTCCGGTTCCGCACCCATGCAGCCTGTCACGATCACCTTGCCGTTCTCGGCCATGGCCTCGCCGATCGCCGAGAGCGATTCCTGCTTGGCGCTGTCGAGGAAGCCGCAGGTGTTGACGATGACGATGTCAGCCCCATCATGCTTGCGGGCGAGCTCATAGCCCTCGGCGCGCAGGCGCGTGATGATGCGCTCGGAATCCACCAATGCCTTGGGACACCCGAGCGATACGAAGCTGACCTTGGGCGCAGCCGTCTGATCCATATCTAAAACTGCCTGATTGATGGGCCTGAGCTAGTCCCAATTGCCCATAATTACAACCCTTTGCAGGGCGTTCCGGCGTGCTATGGATGAATCACTGGTGGTGAGTGAGCTATGAGCGCCGAACAGTCGCCCAAAATCGTGATCGTCGACGAAAGCCCGATCCGGGCTGCGATCCTGGAGGAAGGATTGCGGGAGGCCGGATTCACGCAGGTCGTCCATATCCGCGAGATGCAGAGCCTGCTTGCCCGTATTTATGCGGTGGACCCCGACATCATCCTGATCGATCTGGAAAACCCCAGCCGCGACGTGCTGGAGGCGATGTTCCAGGTCAGCCGCGCCGTGAAGCGGCCGATCGCGATGTTCGTCGACCAGAGCGATTCCGCCTCGATCCAGGCCTCGGTGGAGGCGGGGGTATCGGCCTACATCGTCGATGGGCTGAAGAAGGAGCGCATCAAGCCGATCCTCGACCTCTGCGTGTCCCGTTTCAATGCCTTCGCGAAACTCCAGGAGGAGCTCGAGCGCACCAAGTCGCAGCTCGAGGATCGCAAGATCATCGAGCGCGCCAAGGGCATCCTGATGAAGGTGAAGGGCCTGACCGAGGACGAGGCCTATGTGCTGCTGCGCTCCACGGCGATGCGCGAGAAGAAGAAAATCGGCGAGATCGCCCAGTCGATCATCACCGCATCGGAGATGCTGAAATGACTGGACCGCTCCGTATCGGGTTCATCCCGCTGGTCGATGCCGCAGCTCTGATCGTCGCCGTCGACAAGGGATTCACCGCCGCCGAAGGGCTCGAGGTCGAGCTGGTGCGCGAGGTGTCCTGGTCCAACGTCCGCGACAAGCTCAATATCGGCCTGTTCGATGCGGCACATCTGCTGGCCCCCGTCGCGATCGCGTCCTCGCTCGGGCTCGGCCACGTCAAGGTGCCGATCGCGGCGCCCTTCAATCTCGGCATCAACGGCAATGCGATCACGGTGTCGCCGGCGCTGCATGCCGCGCTGATGGAGGAGATCGACGGCGACCGCTTCGATCCGATGGTCACCGCGAAGGCGCTGGCGAAGGTGGTCGCCAAGCGCCGCAAGGCCGGCGCGGAGCCTTTGACCTTCGGCATGACCTTTCCGTTCTCGACCCACAATTACCAGCTGCGGTTCTGGATGGCGGCGGCCGGCGTCGATCCGGACGAGGACGTCCGCCTGGTGGTGCTGCCGCCGCCCTACATGGTGGACAGTCTCAAGAGCGGCCATGTCGACGCATTCTGCGTCGGTGCACCCTGGAACTCGATCGCGGTCGATCTTGGCATCGGCCACATCCTGCATTTCGTCTCCGACATCCTGGCGCGCGCGGCGGAGAAGGTCCTGGCCGTCCGCCAGATCTGGGCCGACAAGCATCCGGACGTGGTCGCTAGCCTCGTGCGCGCGGCGGTGAAGGCGGCCGAGTTCATCGAGCATCCGGAGAACCGGATCGAAGCGGCGCGGATTCTGGCGCAACCCGAGCGGATCGGCGTCGATGCCGAAGTCATCCAGCGCACCCTCACGGGACGCCTGAAGATTTCGCCGGACGGTACCTTCCGCGAGAGCGGCCGCTACCTTCTGGTCGGACGCGAGGAGGCGGGGCGGCCCGATCCGGTCCAGGCTGCCTGGCTCTATGCGCAGATGGTGCGGTGGGGGCAGGCGGCCTTGAGCCCCGATGGCGTCAAGACCGCCATGGCCGTGTTCAGGCCCGACCTTTACGACGCGGCCCTCGGCCGCCGCCCGCCCGAGGAAGCCCCGGCGGCATTTGGGGCCTTCGCCGGGCCTGTATTCGATGCCAACAACATTTTGGGGCACCTCGAGGCCTTCGAAGTGGGGCATTGGAAGGCCTGATTCGCTATTGCATAATTCTTGTGCAATTTGGCTCATCGACTAAATTTTGAGCCGAGTGCTCGAATTTCATGAGCTAATTCGGGATCGGAATGTTCCGGGATCTCCGCTAATTTCTTGAAATCACGACATCTTTCATTTCGCCGAAGCTGGCACGCAACTTGAATGTTGCACTGCGGCCAGCTTGTCACAGGTGACTGCTGAGCCAAGTCCCGCAGCAACGAAGCTGATCGGACCGTTGGGTGGCTAGGCCGGCTCTCGAGCCAGCAAGGTGCCTTTCGGGTCGCGCCAATTTCCGTCGATGCCACCTCGGTGGCCGCAGGAGCTTCGTTACCGACCATGAAAATCGATACGCTCGCAGTCGACTTTACCGACGAGCAGAAACGCTATCTCGAAGGCTTCACGACCGGTCTGCAGATCAGCCGGGTCGGTCGCGGTCTCGGCGGCGGCGGTGCCGGCAAGGCGAACGCCGAGCCCACCGGCCCCGATGCCGTGCACATCAAGGCGCAGGACAAGGTCATCGCCGCGGGCAAGAAGCTCGCCGACCAGGAGAAGTTCAAGCGCGACGAGCATCCCTTCGATGCCTATCCGCGGCTGCGCCAGCAGGCGCTCGACAACACGCCGCCGACCCCGGCGGACAATTTCCGCTGGCGCTATTACGGCATCTTCTATGTCGCGCCGACGCAGGACTCTTACATGAGCCGCCTGCGGATCCCCAACGGCATCATGAAGCACTGGCAGCTGTCCGGCCTTGCCGATCTCGCCGACGAACTCTGCGGTCCCTACAGCCACGTCACGACGCGCGCCAATCTCCAGCTCCGCGAGATCCCACCGAAGCATGCGGTGAAGCTGATCGAGGGCATCCAGGATCTCGGCCTATGCTCGCGCGGCTCCGGCGCCGATAACATCCGCAACGTGACGGGGACGCCGACCGCCGGCATCGATCCGCAGGAATTGATCGACACGCGGCCCTATGCGCGCGAGTGGCACTATCACATTCTCAACGATCGCTCGCTCTACGGCTTGCCGCGCAAGTTCAACGTCGCCTTCGACGGCGCCGGCAGGATCGCGGTGCTCGAGGAGACCAACGACATCGCGTTCACGGCTTACGAGGTGAAAGACGGCTTCGGCGTCGAGCCCGGGGTCTGGTTCCGGCTCGGCCTCGGCGGCATCACCGGCCATAAGGATTTCGCCAAATATTCCGGCATCATCGTCAAGCCGGAGCAGGCGACCGCTGTCGCGGACGCAATCGTGCGCGTGTTCATCGACCATGGCGACCGCACCAACCGCAACAAGGCGCGGCTGAAATACGTGCTCGACAGCATGGGCCATGACGGCTTCCTCAAGCTGGTCGAGGAGCGGTTGAAGACGCCGTTCACCCGCGTGCCCGAACAGGCGTTTGCGCCGCGGCCGGCCGCGGACCGCATGGCGCATGTCGGAGCGCACAAGCAGAAGCAGGACGGCCTCAACTGGATCGGCGTGTCGCTGACGCTCGGCAAGCTAACCTCTGATCAGATGCGCGGTCTCGCCAAGATCGCGCGTGACCTCGGCGACGGCGAGATTCGCCTGACGGTTTGGCAGAACCTGCTGATCTCGGGCGTGCGCGACGAGAATGTCGAGCTTGCCACCGCCGCGATCAAGCAGATCGGGCTCGCGGTCGAGGCTTCACACATCCGCGCCGGCCTGATCGCCTGCACCGGCAATGCCGGCTGCCGCTTCGCCGCCGCGAACACCAAGCGCCACGCTGCCGAGATCGGTGACTGGTGCGAGCCGCGCGTCGCGATGGACAAGCCGGTCAACATCCACGTCACCGGCTGCCACCATTCCTGCGCGCAGCATTACATCAGCGACATCGGGCTGATCGGCGCGCGCGTGCCCGTGAACGAGGAGGACACGGTCGAGGGCTATCACCTCTTCACCGGCGGCGGGTTCGGCCCCGACGCCGACGTCGGGCAGGAGGTCTATCACGACCTCAAAGCCGACGACGCGCCGAAGACGGTCGAAGCACTGCTCAAGGCCTATATCGCCCATCGCTCGTCTCCCGAAGAAACCTTCCTGTCCTTTGCGCGCCGCCATGACGGCGAAACGCTGCGCAAGCTTGCCGATGCACAGGTGTCCGCATGAACCAGATCACGCCTCCGCCGAAACTCGACATCATTCCCGCCAGCGCGCCGTTCTCCGATGCGCAGCGTTCTTGGCTGAACGGCTTCTTTGCTGGGCTATTGTCGCCCGACGTGGCCGCGCCGCTGTCGGCCGAGCAGGGCGCTGCCGTCATGCAAGGCGCAGCCGGTGACGGCGACGACGGCGAAGCGCCGTGGCACGACCAGACCATGCCGATCGCGGAGCGGATGAAGCTCGCCGAGGGGCGCCCCGTGCGCCGCAAGATGATGGCGGCGATGGCGCAGCAGGATTGCGGCCAGTGCGGCTACAATTGCCACGATTATTCGGAGGCGATCGCGAGCCGCAGCGAAGCACGGCTCAACCTCTGCGTCCCCGGCGGCAAGGAAACCGCGCGGATGCTGAAGTCCCTGTACGAGGAGCTCGACAAGGCCGCAGTGGCCAAAGCGGCGGACAAAGCGGACGCTCCGGCGCCGGCCGTGACCGTGACGATCGCAGAGCCGGGGCGCTCACGCGACAACCCTGTTGCCGCAACCTTCCTGTCGCGCCGCCTGCTCAACAAGGGGAAGTCGGAGAAGGAAACCTATCACATCGAGTTCGATCTCTCCGAGAGCAAGCTCGACTACGTCGTCGGCGACAGTTTTGGCGTGTTCGCGCGCAACGATGTCGGCCTCGTCGACCAGATCATCGCGCTGCTCGGCGCCTCCCACACCACGAAAGTCAACGGCAAGACGCTGCGCGAGGTGCTGATCGACGACGTCTCGCTGTCGCCGGCGCCCGACACGCTGTTCGAGCTGATCTCCTTCATCACCGGCGGCGCGCAGCGCGAGAAGGCGCGAGCGTTGGCGCAGGGCGAGGATCCCGATGGCGATGCCGCCACCCTCGACGTCATGGCGGCACTCCAGAAGTTTTCGGGCACGCGGCCGCACCCGGAGGCCTTCGTCGAGGCGCTGGAGCCGCTCCAGCCACGGCTCTACTCGATCTCGTCCTCGCACAACGCGACGCCCGGCAAGCTGTCGCTGACGGTAGACTCCGTCCGCTACGTGATTGGCAAGCGCAAGCGCCTCGGCGTCGCCTCGACGTTCCTCGGCGATCGCATTGCCGAAGGCGAGAAACTCAACGTCTATGTGCAGAAGGCACACGCCTTCGGCCTGCCGCAGGATCCGAAGACGCCAGTCATCATGATCGGCCCCGGCACCGGCATCGCGCCGTTCCGCGCCTTCCTGCTCGACCGCAAGGCCACCGGCGCGCCCGGCAAGAACTGGCTGTTCTTCGGCCATCAGCGCAGCGATTGCGACTTCTTCTACCAGGAGGAGCTCAACGCGATGAAGACGTCGGGTCTGCTCACGCGCCTGTCGCTGGCCTGGTCGCGCGATGGCGAGAAGAAGTTCTATGTGCAGGACCGCATGCGCGAGGTCGGCCGTGAGCTGTGGACGTGGCTCGCCGAAGGCGCGCATCTCTATATCTGCGGCGATGCCAAGCGCATGGCCAAGGACGTCGAGCGTGCGCTGGTCGACATCGTCGCCCAGTTCGGCGCGCGTTCGACCGACGAAGCCGTCAGTTTCGTCGCCGAGCTCAAGAAGACCGGCCGCTTCCAGGCTGACGTCTACTAAGCCTGCTGTCACCACACCGTCATCCGGGCCGGTTCCAACTGGCTCGGATTTGAACGAATAAGATTCTCGGAACCCGCACGTAGAGAGAATTTGCATCTGCGATGTGGCGTCGTCAGAGAAGGCGCATCGCTATTTGCGCTGCTGTCTTGCCTCCCGCCAGGGTTGATCCTTCATAATCCCACAAATGGGGCGTTGGAGATCGACTATGCGCGAACTATCGGCGGAAGCCAGGCTGCATTTCTACGCGCGCTCGCTCTCGCGGCGGACCGGGGCGAGCATGCATCATGCCGCGCTCTATAGCGCGTTTGCCGTCATCGCCGCGATCGTGTTCGGCACGCTCTCGGTGCATCCGTTCTGATGGGCTTCGTAGGGTGGGCAAAGGCGCGCAGCGCCGTGCCCACCATCTCTCAACATGCGACATCGGCTTGGTGGGCACGCTCCGCTTTGCCCACCCTACGGCACCGCCGTGCCTCACGCCCCGCGCTTGAACGGCGCGACCTCGATTCCCGCTTCCTTCAACGCCTGACGCACACTGCGCGCGATCTCGACCGCGCCGTGCGTGTCGCCGTGGATGCAGACCGTATCGGTGCGCATCTTGATCACCTTGCCCGTCACCGAGACCACCGCGCCGTCCTGCACCATGCGTACGACGCGCTCGGCGATCGCGTTCGCATCGTGCAGCACCGCGCCGGGCTTCTTGCGCGAGACGAGGTTGCCGTCGTCCTCATAGGCGCGGTCGGCGAACACCTCGTGCACCATCGGCAGATTGGCCGCTTCGCCGGCCTTCACCAGCTTCGAATTGGCGAGCACGACGAAGATCAGGCTGGGATCGACCGCCTTGATGCCGGCGGCGATCGCCTTCGCCGTCATGTCGTCCTCGCAGGCGACGTTGGAGAGCGCGCCATGCGCCTTCACATGGGTGACCTTGTGGCCGGCCGCGGTCGCGATCGCCTGCAACGCGCCGATCTGGTAGGCGACGAGGTTCTCGATCTCGGAGGCCTTCAGGCCCGCGATCGGATGCCGGCCAAAGCCGTGCAGGTCGCGGTAGCCAGGATGCGCGCCGACCGAGACGCCGCGCGCCTTCGCGAGCTCCACTGTCCGGCGCATGATGTCGGGGTCGCCCGCGTGGAAGCCGCAGGCGACATTGACCGAGCTCGCCAGCTCGATCATGGCGGCGTCATTGCCCATCTCCCACGCGCCAAAACCTTCGCCGAGGTCGCAATTGAGATCGATCGTCTTCATGGGTGCTCTCCGCCTCTGGTCTTTGTTGCCGTTTACGGTTCCGTTGCGACCTGCCACGTCCCTGCGTCGACGGCGCTCACGGCATAGCCCGCAACGTTAGCATCGCTGAGCGCCTCGATGTTGAGCGCGACGGTGTCGGCAGAGCGCAGGCGATCGGGCAGGCTGCGGATCAGTTGCGCGAACTTGCGTGCCTCGTCCTGCGCCTCGGCCATACTGACGGCCTTGAAGCGGAATGCGGTTCCCGCCGAGGTCTGCGCCAGCCGGCCAACATCGGCCGTGATCACGGTTGCGATCTTCGGATAGCCGCCGGAGGTGCCGCGGTCCATCATCAGCACGATCGGCGCACCGTTGCCGGGCACCTGGATGCTGCCGTTGACGGTGCCGTCGGAGACGATGTTGTGGCCGTGCAGATGCTTGATAACGGGGCCCTCGAGCCGGTAGCCCATGCGGTCGGACGTCGCCGAGATCTTCCACTCGCTGTCCAGGAACAGCGCCTTGTTGGCATCGTCGAACTCGTCGTCCTGCGGACCCAGCAGAACACGGATCGGGCCGCCCACGGGCTTCGGCAATTCGATCCGCACTTCGCTCGCGCCGCTGGCGGCATCGACGCTGAACTCGTCGCCGGCCTGCAGCGGGCGCGGGTAGGGGCTGCCGAGGCCCGCGCGCGCATTCACGGCGAGGCTGCCGAACACCGCCTCGCCCTTGATGGCGCCTTCGATGGCGAGATAGGTGAAGGCGCCGCCGCGGGCAAAGCCCAGCGTCAGCGTCTCGCCATCCTTCAAGGTCACCGATGCGTCCATCGCGATCGGATTTCCAGCGATATCCGCATTGCGCGGCGCGCCTGAAATCGCGACACGCACGGCACCATCATGCGCGGTGAAGGAGGCGCCGAACGGGCCGATCTCGACTGCGGCCGCAAACGGCCCGTTGCCGACAAGCGTGTTTGCCGCAGCAAGCGACAGCCGGTCCATCGCTCCGCTCACCGTCAGGCCGTAGCGCTGCGCGCCGTGGCGGCCGCCATCCTGGACCGAGCTTGCAGGGCCGATGCTGGCGACGACGAGCCGGCTCATGCGACCACCTGCTCGGCGATGATCTCGCCAGCTTCCGCAGCGCGGTCCAATTCCTCGAACGTCTTGTGGTCGATGGCGAAAAACGTCACGCGATCACCGGGTTCGGTGAGGAAGGTCGGATTGCGGTGGAGCTGATAGGTCCGCACCGGCGTGCGGCCCAAAAGGTGCCAGCCGCTCGGGGCGGCCAGGCATTGGATCCCGGCCTGGACGCCGCCGATCGAGATCGTGCCGGCGGGCGTCAGCACGCGCGGATTCTGCCGCCGCGACATGTGGAGGGATTTGTCGAGGCCGCTGAGGTAGGACCAGCCCGGCGTGAAGCCGATCATGGCGACCTTGTAGTCGCCGGCAACGTGGCGGGCGACAATGTCGTCCGGCGTGGTGCTCAGCGCCTTGGCGACATCCTCGAGATCGATGCCGTGCTCGCCGCCATAGGCGACGGGAATGCGCCAGCGGCGCGCCTTTGTCGCCGGCGGCAACTTCTGGCTGGCGAGCGCGATCAGCTTGTCGCCGAGCGTATCGAAATCGATTTTGCCGGGATCATAGTGCACCAGCAGCGAGCGATAGGTCGGCACGGCTTCAGTGATGCCGTCGATCGGGCTTGCTGCAAGCGCCTTGTCGAGCGCAAGCACGCGCTGATTGGCATCGTCATCGATGGTGCGGCTGAACTCGACCGTGACGGCGCTGTCGCCACTGGGCAGAAGGCGGGGCGGGGGAAGCGTCGCGGCCATGGAGCTGTCGAAATCGGGCTTCTGAAGAATGCGGCCCCCGACGTTCGAGTTCCGCTTCTTCCTGCTTCGCGTAAATGCGCTCGCAAGTCCAATAAATTAATGCTGGGGGAAGCGATAAGGCCTTGTTATCGCGTCGCATAATAGCCCAGCGGCCCTGCGTTATTGCTAGCCTCTTGGCCCTTGACGCAAGGGCTGCGGCTCGCAAGATGCGCGCGTTCTTTCCCGCCCATCCGGAGCTCGTCTGTTTCCATGTCGCTGTCCCCCGAAGCCCGCAAGACCCTCGCCGGCATCACCACCGCCACCATCACCACGGTCCTGCTGAAGAAGGGCCTGCGCAATGTGTGGATGCGCGGCGCGCGGCCGCTGCGCCCGGGCCTGCCGCGCCTCGTGGGACCGGCCTTCACCCTGCGCTTCGTGCCCGCGCGCGAGGATCTGGCGACGCCGGAATCCTGGTCGTCGCCGATCTCGACCCGCACCGCGATCGAGGCAATGCCCGAAGGCTGCATCGCCGTGGTCGATGCCATGGGCATCACCGATGCCGGCATCTTCGGTGACATCCTCTGCGCGCGCATGGTCAAGCGCGGCGTGACCGCGCTGGTCACCGACGGCGTGGTGCGTGACGTCGAGGGCGTGCTCGGCACCAATCTTCCGGTCTGGTGCGACGGCTATGCCGCGCCGCCTTCAGTCGCGGGCCTGACCTTCGTCGGCTGGGGCGAGCCGATCGGCTGCGGCGGCGTCGCCGTTTTCCCGAACGACATCGTGGTCGCCGACCAGGACGGCTGCGTGCTGATCCCGCAGGCGATGCTCGATCACGTGCTCGCCGAGGGCGTCGAGCAGGAGCGCATGGAGGCCTGGATCGTCAACGAGGTGAACAACGGCGCGGTGCTGCCGGGCCTCTATCCCATGAACGCCGAGACCAAGGCGCGCTACGCCGCCAGCAAGAAGTAATCGGGAAGCAGCGAGGTAATCCCAATGGAAATCACTGTTGCAGGCACGCGGCCGACCCGCCGCGCGCCCAATGAACACTTCACCGGCACCGTGTGGCAGGACCCCGTCATCATGGCGCCCGCGCCGGCACGGCTGAACTGCTCGCGCGTCGCGTTCGAGCCGGGCGCGCGCACCAACTGGCATCACCATCCGCTCGGCCAGACGCTCTACGTGATCTCCGGCGTCGGCCGCGTCCAGTCCAAGGGCGGCCCGATCCGCGAGATCCGCCCGGGCGACACCGTCTGGATTCCGCCGGGCGAATTGCATTGGCACGGCGCGTCGCCGGGCAACGGCATGTGCCACATCGCCATGCAGGAAGCACTCGACGGCGTCTACTCGACTTGGCTGGAGCCGGTCACCGACGCGGAGTATGGGGCGGCGGTCGGCTAGTCCCGTGCCCCGGACAAGACGCATCGCCCTTGGTGATGCGTTGCCGATCCGGGGCCCAGACTCTTCCGAGGGATTGACACTGCTGGGTCCCGGCTCAGCGTCACGGCGCTTCGCGCCGCGCCGCGTCCGGGACACAAGACCTACATCCGCTCCGCCGTCCACGTCCCCGTGCACATGGCGCCGCGCCAGGTGCCGGAGCCTGACGTGCCGCTGAGCCGGCCGAAGCCGACGGCGCGCTTGATGCCGCTGCTTAAGGTGACATTGATGCTGCCGGCACCGGCGACCCGGCCGGACGCCGTCACCGCGGCGCTGCTCGACGCGATCTGACCATTGTTGATGCCGATCGCGACGGTCGCGCCGTTGCCGCAGGTCTCGCTCGATGACGAGATGCGGACATTCCATGTGCCGTCGAAAGTGCTTGTCGTGGCACCGGCCTGTGTCAGCGGAAAGGCAATGGCGACAAGCGTAACGAAGAGTCCTGTGCGAATGCCGTTCATGGCACGCCCCTGTGGTTGACCATGCAGGGGAACGTGGCACGGCTCGCAGAACCGGCGATGTGAGGGGGCTCACGCCTGCAGCAGGCTCTGTGAGGTGGCTCACCTCGCCATCACACCGCGGACAACGCAAAGGGGCCCGGATCACGGGCCCCTCGTTCTGATCAGAGCATCGAAGCCAAACTCAGTTCACGCGCGTCCAGGTTTGGCCGCCGCAGAACATGCCGCCGAAGGCGCAGCCCTGCACGCGCAACCGGTCGGTGCCCTTCATCGCGATCGTCGAATCGTAGGTCGAGCCGGAATTGGGATCGAGTATGCGGCCTGACCATTTCTGGTCCTTGCCGGGCTTCATGTTGATCAGGACCTGCTCGCCGTTCTGGTTCGATTTTGAATCGACCGAATAGCCGCAGAGATTGGTGCCGCATTGCTCGATGCGGACCTTGCCCTCCTTCTCCTCGGTGAGCCAGACGCCGAGCGGCGAATTCAGATCGCGCGTGGGCGCGGCCGCTGGAGCAGGCGTGGCTGCAGCCGCCTGAACGGGAGCGGGCGCAGGCGCCGGGGCGGGTGGCGGAGGCGGCGCCGGTGGTGCGGCAGTCACGGTCGGGGCGGGCGGCGGGGTCGCAGCGGGCGCTGCCTGCTGCTCGACGGGAGCAGGGGCCGGAGGCGGCGCAGGCGGCGGCACCAAGGCCGTGGCGGCCGGCGTGTTGTTGGCAGTGACGGCCGGCGGCGGGGCCGGTGGTGGCGGAGCGGGAGGCGGCGCCGCTGCTGCTGCGGGCGCAGGCGCCTGCACGGCGGCTGCGGGGGGCGCGAGGGCCGGTGCCGGAGCAGCCGCAGGCGCTTGCGGATCGACCGTGGCTTGCTGCGGCGCCTGCTCGTTCTTCTTGGCCTTCTTGGCCTTGCCCTGGCCGGTGTTGTCGTACACGCCGGGAATCTGCACCGTGCCGCGGTCCGGATCGATCCGGATGGTGCGCCCGCCATATTCGAAGGTGTACTGTGCCTGAGCAGCCGTGCTCACCAATAGGAATGCGGCCGTGGCCAACAGCTTCCTCATTTCGCATCTCCTGAACAGATGGTCCCCGGACCGACGCATACGCTCCGGTTCGATCGCAAAAAGTGACCTAGATCACTTTCATCCGTATGAGTCGTGCTGCGGTGCGTTCGGGTTCAATACGCCCGGAACCCGTCCACAGTTTGGCCGAAGCGAGCGACAGGACGACGCGGCCTAGTCGAACCAGGTCGCGTAGATCTTCCGGTAGCTGCCGTCCTCCATGGAAATATGCAGCCATTGGTCGACGAAGGCCTTCAGCGCCATGTCGCGCTGGAGCCAGTAGGCCTTCTCGGAGAAGTCGAACGGCTTTTCCGGATGCACCGCGCAGAGCACGCCGGCATGCTGCTTCTGCTGGTAGCGCGTCTCGGAGGCATCCGTCATCATCAGGTCTGCATTGCCCTTGGCGATCTCGTCGAAGATCACAGTGTTGTCGGCGAAGACGGTGATCTCGGCATCCTTGATGTTGGCACGGGCGAAGCGCTCGTTGGTGCCGCCGGGATTGACGATGACGCGGGTGCCCTTCTTGTCGATGTCGGCGATGCTCTGGTACTTGCCGACGTCGGCGCAGCGCGCGATCGGCGTCTTGCCCTCGCGCATGATCGGCGTGGAGAAGAAGCCTTTCTTCTGCCGGTCGAGCGTGACCGAGACGCCGCCCATGGCGATGTCGAACTGGTCGGCCTCGAAATCCTTCATCAGCTTCGGCCAGGCCGTCGGCACGAATTCGACCTTGACGCCGAGCGCCTTGCCAAGGGCCTGCGCCATGTCGACGTCGAAGCCGCTGAACTGCTGCGTGGTCTTGTCCAGATAGGTGAAGGGCTTGTAGTCGCCGGTCATGCCGACGCGCAATGTGCCGCGCTTGACGATCTCGTCGAGGCGCGAGGGCGCCTGCTGCGCATGCGCCGAGACATTTACCAGCAACGCCACGGCCAAAGCCGCCCAGGTTCGAACGATCATCTCTTTTCCACCCATGCCCGAGCTGTCATTGTGCAGCTCTTGAGGCGTGGATTTAGACCAGATGTCCGTCGCTGGCGAGGCAGAATTGAAGGGAATTCAGAGGTGACGATCTCGATGTACGAGGCCTCGGTCGGCCTCTTCGTGCCTAACTTGCGCAACCTGTCCGGATTGCTCGACAAGGGCGTCGCCTATGCCGAGACCCGCAAGTTCAATCCAACGGTTCTGCTCGGTATGCGCCTTGCGCCGAACATGTACGATCTGGCGCAGCAGGTCGGTGAGGCTTGCCGCCATGCCGTGGTCGCCCCGGCCTTGCTGGCCGAGCGCGAGCCGGTCACGCTGCCGGTGCTGGAGCACGACATGGCCGGGCTTCAGGCGCGCATCGCGACGTCGATCGAATTCATCGAGAGCCTGCCGCGCGCTGCGATCGACGCCGCGGCGGAACGCAATGTCTTCTTCAAGCTGAAGAACGGCACCGAGCTGCCCTTCACCGGGCGGACGCTGCTGCTGACGTTCAGCGTCCCTCAGTTCTTCTTTCACGTGACGACGGCCTACGACCTGTTGCGGCACGCCGGCGTCGAGCTCGTGAAGAAGGATTATCTCGGGCGCAGGTAAGCATGTTCACCTCTCCCCGACGGGGAGAGGTGCAGAGACATCCGGTCTGCAAGCTGCCTTAAGCTTCGCCCTTGCGCTCATAGTCGGCAAGCGAGCTGCGGCCGGCGATCTCGCTGCGCAGCTCTTCGAAGCGCCGATGCGCTTCGTGCTCCTGCGCATCGACGAAATGCACGGCGGCCTCGCTCGTCATCGGGCCGCTGACCACGGGGGCGGACTGCTCGCCGATGGTCTCATGGACGTAGTACTGGCCGTCATCGCCGCGATGGACCGTCCATTTCAGGCGGATCGCGACCATCGGGCCGGGGCCGATCTTGCTGTAGCCGTCGGCATCGGTGTGCTCCGGCACCAGCGGCTGCTCCTCGACCACCGGATGCTCGTCGACAGCTGGCTGCTCGTCGTTGGCCATGTGCTCACGCTCTCCGGCGACGACCATTTCGGTCTCGGTCTCGCGAACGACCAGAACGTGCTCCGGGTGCTCCAGAATGCTGGCGATGGTCGCCAGCGCGTGGTCAGTCGGGTCGATCTCTGCCAAGGGTCCATCCTCCAGCTCGACGCGCCGGCCAGTCTGTCCCGTCGCCGCCGCGCTTCCCTCACATTACGCGCGTTTGATTAAGGCTGAGTTGGGGCTTGATCTGCACCAAAATGGGACGCTTTCTGGCCTTCCGAAGGCGGGGCGGACGGGCCGCCCGACCATTGGCTCACTCAGCCCAGCACGTCCTGATTGATGACGTTCTGCCGGATGGGATCGCCGTCCAGCGCACTCAGGATGTTGCGCGCGGTCTGCTCGCTCATGCGCTGGACCGCCTCGACGGTGACGCCGGCCACATGCGGAGCCATGATGACGTTGGGCAGCGCGAACAATGCGTTGCTGAGCGGCGGCGGCTCCACCTCGAACACGTCGATGCCGGCCCCGGCGATCTTTCCGGAAGTGAGCGCGTCATAGAGCGCGGCCTCTTTCACGATTCCGCCGCGCGCGGTGTTGATCAGATAGGATCTCGGCTTCATCTGGCCGATCCGCGCCGCATCGAACAGGCCGGTGGTTTCGGGCGTCTTCGGGCAGTGGATGGTGACGAAATCGGCATGGGGCAGCGCGGCATCGAGATCGGCGACGGGCTCGCAGCCCGCGGCCTTGATCTCGGCGGCTCCCTTGTAGGGATCGTAGACCTGCACGTTCATTTCCATTGCCAGGCAGCGCTTGGCGGTGCGACTGCCGATCCGGCCGAAGCCGACGATCAGCACGGTCTTGCCGTAGAGATCGAACGGCAGCATGCCGAGCCGGTCGGCCCATTTGCCGTCCTTGACGCAGGCGTGCATCTCCTGCGCGCGCTTGGCCAGCGTCAGCATCATGAACAGCGCCGCTTCCGCGACCGAGGGCGAGTTCGCGCTGCCCGCGACCATCAACGGCACCTTGCGGCGGGAGAGGGCGGGCACGTCGACGGCGTCGTAGCCGACGCCGATGCGGGTCACCACCTTCATGTCGCCGGACGCCTCCAGCTCGGTCTCGCCGAAGGCAGTGACGCCGAGCGCGACGCCGTGGACCGGCGCATGGCTCTTGAGCAAGGCTTCGAAGTCCTTCGCCGAGATCAGGTTCGAAAACTCGACGAGCTCGATATCGTCCCGCTGCGTGAGGAGGGCGCGTGCCCCTTGCGACAAAGTTTGTGTAACGAAAATCTTCTTCTTGTTGGTCGCCATCGTCCCCTGCCTGCGCGAGTTTCTTGTCCGGCCGTCACAACACGACGCCGGACGCCTCGTTTAGCAGGTGCATGTTGTTGAGGTCCACCGCCAAACGCATGGGTGCCCCGTCCTTGGCGCCGGCATTGGGATTGACGCGGCCGCAGACCGGCGTGCCGTCGAGCCCGAAATAGACCAGCGTCTCCATCCCCATCGGTTCGGTCACGTCGAGCACGGTCTCGAAGGTTTCGACGCCGGGCTCCAGATGCGCATGCGACTCGGTGAGGTGCTCGGGGCGAAGGCCCAGCAGCAGCTTCTCGGTGCGCGGCAGAGCGTTGTAGCGTGCGGCGCGGGCCGGCGGCAGCGGGAAAGCGATGCGGTCGGTGAGACGGATCTGAAGCGTGCCGCCGACATCCTCGAGCCGGCACGGGATGAAGTTCATCGCGGGCGAGCCGATGAAGCCCGCGACGAAGCGTGTCGCCGGCTTGTGATAGAGCTCGTTCGGCGTGCCGATCTGCTCGATGCGGCCCTTGTTCATCACCACGACGCGGTCGGCCAGCGTCATCGCCTCGACCTGATCGTGGGTGACGTAGACCGTGGTGGTGCGCACCTTCTGGTGGACCTTCTTGATCTCGATCCGCATCTGCACGCGCAGCTTGGCATCGAGATTGGACAGCGGCTCGTCGAACAGGAAGACTTTCGGGTTGCGCACGATGGCCCGGCCCATCGCGACACGCTGGCGCTGGCCGCCGGAGAGCTGTTTCGGCTTGCGGTCGATCAGGTCGGTGATGTCGAGAAGCCGGGCGGCTTCGGTCACTCGCGCCTTGATCTCGGCCTTGGGATAGTGCTTGAGGCGCAGGCCGAACGACATGTTCTCCGCGACCGTCATGTGCGGGTAGAGCGCGTAGTTCTGGAACACCATGGCGATGTCGCGGTCCTTTGGCGGCACGTCGTTGACGACGTCGCCCCCGATCATGATGTCGCCGTCGCTGATGTCCTCGAGCCCTGCGATCATGCGTAGCGTGGTCGACTTTCCGCAGCCGGAGGGGCCGACCAGCACGATGAACTCATGATCGGCGATATCGAGGTCGATGCCGCGCACGGCTTCGACATCGTCGTAACGTTTAACTACCTTCCGCAAAGCAACGTCAGCCATGAGTCATCAACCCTTTGTCGCACCGGCGGTCAGGCCGGCAATGTAGTAGTCCATCAGGAATGCGTAGATGATCAGCGGTGGCGCGGCGCCGAGCAGCGCGCCGGTCATGATCTGCCCCCAGTTGAACACGTCGCCCTTGATCAGCGTGGTGGTGATGCCGACAGGCAGCACGAACTGGTCCACCGACGTCGTGAACACCAGGGGATAGAGGAACTGTGCCCAGGAGACGGTGAAGGCGAAGATCGTCGCGGCGATCAGGCCGGGCAGGGCGACGGGAATGAAGATCCGCGTCAGGGTCTGGAGCCAGGAGGCACCGTCGATGAGGGCGGCCTCATCGAGCTCCTTCGGGATCGAAGCGAAATAGCCGATCATGATCCAGGTGCAGAACGGCACGGTCAGCGTCGGATAGATGAACAGCAGGACGTACCATCTGTTGAGCAGCGTGATGCCGGTATAGTCCTGAAAGACCGCGAGCATCTTGAACAGCGGAATGAACAAAAGGCTGTCCGGGATCAGGTAGGTGAGGAAGACGCCCGTGGCTAGCGTCGCCGAGCCCCAGAACTTCATCCGCGCCAGCGCGAAGGCCGCGGGGATGCTGATCAGCATCGTGATGATGACGACCGCGATCGCCACGATCGACGAATTCCAGAAGAAGCGCAAAAACTGGTTCGATGTCAGGAGTTCGACATAGTTCGACAGTGTCGGATGGAACACCCACCAGGGGTTCGTCGCCGCCGAGATCTCCGCACTGCTCTTGAGTGAGGTGATCAGCATGTAGACCGGCGGCGTCAGGAAGAAGATCGCAAACAGCACGAGGAAGAAATAAGACCAGCGCAGCGCCCAGGCGCGGTCGCGGCTCATGCTGCCATACTTGACCTTGCGGGTGGGGCCGGCCTTGTCGATTGCAAGTGAGCTCATCAGGCTTCGTTCCCGCGTTTGGAGACATCGCGCAGGATGAAGATCGCTGCGACGGCAAGGATCGGCACCATGAACAGCGAGACGCACGCGCCGAGCGGAATATCGTTGCTCTGGATGCCGACCTGGAACGCCCAGGTGGCGAACAGATGCGTCGTATCCAGCGGACCGCCTGAGGTCAGGATGCGCACGATGTCGAAATTGGCGAACGTGACAATCAGCGAGAACAGGGTGGTGATTGCGATGATGTTACGCATCATAGGCAAGGTGACGTACCAGATCCGCTGCCACCAATTGGCGCCGTCGATCGCCGCGGCCTCATAGAGCTGATCGGGGACGGATTTCAGCGCGGCCAGATACATGATCATGAAGAACGGCGCGCCGTACCAGACGTTGACGAGGATGACGGAGAATCGTGCCCAGAAAGTGTCGCCGAGCCAGGGGATCGGGCCGACGCCGAAGAAGGACAGCGTATAGTTGAAGGCGCTGTAGGAAGGGTCGAACAGCCACAGCCAGGCCAGTGTGCTCATCGCCGGCGGGATCACCCAGGGCACCAGCAGCATGCCGCGCCATTTGCGCTGGCCCTTGGCGGGAATGTTGTGGACGAAATGCGCGACGATGAAGCCGATCAGCGCCTTGAAGATCACGGCCGTGATCGCGAAGATGCAGGACTGCTCCACCACCATCCAGAACGTCTCGCGCTTGAACAGGAAGGTGAAGTTGCCGAAGCCGACGAATTTCGTCATCGACTTGTTCAGCGTCGCCAGATGAACGGAGTAGAAGGCGGGGTAGAGCACGAGCAGCGCGATCAGGAGGATCAGCGGCAGCGTCAGGAAGAACGCAACCGTCGATTTTCGCCCGAGCGCATTGCGCAGGCTCGATCCCCTGCGGGCGCCAGCCCCACGGGCAACGCGAGCTCGCTCAACGACGACATCGGCCATGACAGAGTCCTTGGGTCAGTCTTCTTGTCTGCTGTCCAACCGGGAAGCCGGCCATGCGGTTTCACGGTCGGGCGGATTGGACCACGGAGCCCGGGCGGCTCACGCACATGGCGCGAGCCGCCCTGTCACTCCCCGGCCTAGCTCCGCATGAAGCCTTCGCACTCGCCCTCGGCCCAGGCGAGCGCCTGCTCCATCGTCTCGCCGCGCGCATAACGCAGCGCCATCTTGGTCAGCGTCGCCTGGAAGTAGATCTGCTGTGCGACCTTGGGCGGCGCCGGCGACGCCGCGATCGACAGCGTCTGATGCTTGTACGGGTCCGGATAGTGGAAGAGCGTTCCCTTCGGCGGCCCTTCTTCCGCCCAGGTCTTGAACTTGGTCATGTTCGCGTAAGCCGGCAGGTCATAGCCGCCACTCACCGCAACGAACTTCTCGATCGATGATGGCGCGGACAGGTGAACGAGCAGGCTCTTGGCCGCCTCCTTGTTCTTGCCGAAGCTCCAGACGCCCCAGAAGTAAGGCAGGTACGGCGCAAACCGGCCCTTCGGACCGGACGGGAAACCGTGCGTCCAGCACTGTTCGGCGACCTGTGGCGCATCGCGCTTGGCAACGGCCCAGGCGCTCGGCGGATTGAGGATCATCGCGCCGCGGCCCGAGATCAGCCATTTGTTGTTCGAGGCGTCATCCCAGGACGGTGCATCCGGCGGCAGGAAGGCGATCAGCTTCTTGTAGAACTCCATCGCCTGGCGAACCTGATCGGTCTTCACCGTGACATCGCCCTTGGCGTTGACGAGTTCGGCGCCGAACGACTGGAAAATTGCGCCGGCGGTATCCACGCTGTCGGTGGTCTCGCCGAGGCCGATGCCGAACGCGAAGCCCGCCTTATGGCAAGCCTCGGCCGCCTTCAGGAAGGTCTCCATGGTCCAGTTTTCGACCTTGGGCGGACCGCCGGCCGGGTACATCTCCTGCACGTCGATGCCGGCGTGCTGCTTCATCAGATCGATGCGGGAGCAGGGGCCCTTGATCTGGCTGCCGGGGGTCGCGGGCACCGCGAGCCATTTGCCGCCCGACTGCCCAAGATATTTGACGGTGCCGTTGACCTCGCCATTCTGCTTGAGGAGCGGCTCCATGACGTCATTGAGCGGCTCGAGATTCTCGGCATAGGCCTGCGGCCACCAGCTCGGCATCTGCAGAATGTCATGACCCGACTTGGCCTGGGCTTCGGCCGCGGCGGTCAGCTCGATCTTCTTGTTGTTGCTGGTGATGTAGTCGATGGAGACTTCGACCTTCTCCTTCGCGGCCCATTCGTTGACGAGATCGGTCGAGGCCTTGTTGGCGCCCGGCACCCAATGGTCCCAGAAGCCGATCGAGAGCTTGCCGGCGGCGTAAGCGCCCCGAACATAGGGCGCCGTGATCAGCGCCGCGGAGGACATTGCAGTGGCAGCCACAAATTGACGTCGCGTCAGTGTCTTGCGTGACATCTCGTTTCCTCGCCTGGGTGTTGTTGTTGGAGTTTCCTCTGAGAGACTTCTTTCTTCGAGTTCTTGTTGGATTTTCTTATTAGTTATTAGTGCCGTCTTGGTGCCGCCGGCCCGCGTCGGCAATTTACGCAGGTCGCAGCAAATTGGTAGCGCGATCAGATCATGATTGATCGCGTCTGTCGAGAAAGCCGAACGGCTTCTCGTCTAGAACTAAGGGTGTGCCCGGCACCTCGCGATCGCATTCACGACCATGGGTTACAGGCGAACCGCGGGCGTTCATTTTGCGACGCACACTCTAACCGACCGGGCTCGAATGATCCGTGCGCAATTACGCCGCAGTTTCGAATAAGCCTGCATAACCGCTTCGCGCGAAAGACTTTTCGGACGTGGACAGCAAATGTCCGCGTCTGGACCTCGGCGCGGCGGAAACGATAGAGTTGCAATTGGCGGGTGGCTCTCGCCCGACAGGCCAGCAGATCGACGATGGAGACGAGAATGATCAAACCGGCGCTGCCAGCGCGGCTTCACCTGCGACGATGGTTTGCGCTGGGGTCCGTGCTCGCGCTGCTGCTCGGCGCAGCCGCGGTGGCGAATGCTCAAGGTCTGGTCAAAGGCGTTCAGGAGGGAGCCGCGGCCGGAAACAAGGCGGCAGGTCCGGTCGGCGGCGTGCTCGGCGGCGCCATCGGCGGCGTGGTGGGCGTCTTCACCGGCGTGCTCGGCGTCGGCAACAATGGCAATCAGGCGCCGCCGCCCAAGGACGCCAGCAAGGACGCGAGCAAGGATTCCAAGCAGCCGGGCAAGGACAAGGATGCCAAGACCGCCAAGGCGGGCAAGGGCGCCAAAGCGAGCAAGGAGACGAAGAACGCCGCGCCGAATGGCACGGACAACAAGGACAATAAGGATGTTACGGTTCTGACCCAGAGCGGCGCACCGCAGCAGACCGCGGAGCAGATCGTCGCCAACAGCGATTCCTACATCGAGCGGATCAAGACCGAACTGAACCTCACGCCTGATCAGGAGAAGCATTGGTACGGTTTCTCGAGCGCCATGCACTACCTGGGGCATAATGGTGCAGAGCGGCTCAACCTTCGGGTTGCCCGCGCCAAGCGCGATCCGCCAGACGACATTATCGAGCAGATGCGCAACGAGGCGCAGTTCCTGATCGACCGGGCCGCCGACCAGCGCAATGTCGCCGACGCCGCCGAGCCGCTCTATTCGAGCCTCGATGACAAGCAGAAGCAGGTCTTCATTCAGGAGATGGTGCGCCTGAGCCACGAGCGGGGACTGGATTGATCAAGTTGAATCGGATCAGGCGCGCCTGAATTAACGGCGCCTGCCACGAATTCGTGAATCCTTTCCGCAATTCGGTTATGGTTAGCTTCGTAAGGCTGACTGCGGGGTTGATATGGCGGACGGACTCTCCGTTTTCCTGGTCGAAGACGAGGCGTTGATCCGGATGATGATCGCGGACATGGTGGAGGAACTCGGCCACCACGTCGTCGCGGAAGCGGACAATGTCCGCGACGCCAGCGCGTTTGCCATGACCGCGCAATACGATCTGGCCATCCTCGACATCAATCTCATGGGCGTTTACGTCGATCCCGTCGCCGACCTGATCGAGCGCCGTGGAAAACCGTTCCTGTTCGCGACGGGCTACGGGCCGGAGCTGCTGCCGTCCTTGCTCCGGCGCAGGCCGATCCTGCGCAAGCCGATCGCAATGGATCAGCTCAAGGCGATGATCGATTCGATGTTTCCGGAAGCCACAGAGAAGACGCCGCACTGAGTGACGGCGAAGATGCCGCACTGAGCCCGCCAACGAAAATGGCCACCCATCGGGGGCGGCCATTTGCCGAAAGAGCTCAGTGCGCTGTCAGATCAGACCGGCGCTGAGATCGATGCCACGCGCGATCAGGCCGAACGAGACGGCCAGGCCCGTGCAGCAGAACAGCCAGATGGTCTTGAACGATGAATCGGCGAACCGCGTTTCGACGGCGGCCGGCATCACGGCGAGCGAAATCATGCTCATGTCCACTTCCCCCCTTGTTGACCCTGATTTGCCTTAGGTGGGGGAACTCTTAGAGCAAAAAGTTTGACGTCAGATTGCGAGGCATCGTTAACGAAGTCGCAATCACGCCGAGTTCTCACGCGTCGGGAGGAGCTCGCAAGTCTCAGTTGCGGCCGTTCCTCAGCACCGTGGCAATGGTGCGGGCCGTCATGGCGGCGCGATCGGAGGCGCGCTGGGCAGCCAGCCGGTCTCTTGCCTTTTCCTCGATCAAGAGCTCGATCAAGGCCAGCCGCTTGTCTTCGTTATCCGCCTCGCACAGCAGGCGGTGGTAGCGGTGATAGTCGAAACCAAAATCCTGTTTACGCATGCCACGCCCCCGCAACTACGCCACACACGGCAGGATTGTTTCGTATCGGAGACGCGCAGGCAAGCACGATCCTGCGTAGAATCGTGTGATCGCTGCAATCAGCTGTGAATTACTGGAACCCGCGAGAGGGACGCTCCGTCCCTCAATTTGGATTGTGCTCGGCGAACATCTTGAGGCCGACGAAGCTCGCATCAGGCTTGATCACCAGCCTGGTCGGGATGTTGCGCAAGTAATCCTGGAAGCGTCCCTTGGCCTCGAAGCGTGCCCGGAATGCGGACGCCGCGAGGAATTCCGGAAAACGCGGCACAATTCCGCCGGCGATATAGACGCCGCCGCGGGCGCCGAACGTCACCGCGAGATTGCCCGCGACCGAGCCGAGGATGGCGCAAAACATGTCGAGCGTCGCGCGGCTGACGGGACAATGGCCCTCCAGCGCGGCTTTGGTGATGGCGGCAGGATCGCGATGCGGCACTTGGGCGCCGTCGACCTCCGCCAGGGCCTCATAGAGGCTTTGCAGGCCGGAACCCGAGAGCGCGCCGCGCTCGATGGAGACATGGCCAAGGCGCTTGCGCAGACAAGCGATCACGCGTTCCTCGCGCTCGTTCTCGGCCGGCAGGGTGGCGTGACCGGCCTCGGTCACGACCGCCAGCCGTGCGCTGTGGCGCTCGACCAGACAGGACACGCCAAAACCGGTTCCGGGCCCGATCACCAGCAACGGCTCTCCGGGTAGGCCGTCCTGTCCGCCAAGCGGGATCAGGTCGGCAGGCTGCAAGGCGGGAAGGGACCAGGCCATCACTTCGAAGTCGTTGAGCACGTGGACGCTGTCAAAGCCGAGCGCGGGTTGCAGCTCGTTGCCATCGATGACCCAGGGACTGTTAGTCATGACGCAGCGATTGTTGGTCACGGGGCCCGCCACCGCCAGCACGGCTCTTCGGGGCTGCTCGCCGCCGGACTGGCGTCCGAGAACATCGACGATGGCCTCCCGGACGGTTGGGAAGTCGGCGACCTTCACATAGTCGATCGGTCCGGCCGGATCGCCGTCGCTGGATTCGGCCTGGCTCAGCGCGAAGCGCGCGTTGGTGCCGCCGATATCGGCGAGAAGAATCTGTCCTGTCTTGCCGATCGTCATGACCATATGGCTGCCGCGGCCGTGCAGGCCACGGGAACCCTTCTCCTCCACGCTGTCGACGCAATCCGCATGGGTGCGGATGCCCGAGAATCCGCCCTTGGGTGCCGCTAGTCAACACGGACCAGCCCAAACCGTTTCATTTCAGGAACGATCGGTCCATTCTTACAAGCCGCACCGCGCGTACGATGGTTGCGAAGCCGCGCGGGAAGATCGACATTGGAGACGAGCGTCTCGGTGCCTACAGTCCCCGGACGGCTGGAATGAGGCCTTGCATGAAGATCTCCGACCGTGACGTGCTGCTGGCGATTGACGTGCAGAACGACTTCTGCACCGGCGGAGCGCTCGCCGTTCCCGGCGGTGAAAAGGTCGTCCCCGCCATCAACCGAGTCGCCCAAAAATTCGCCAATGTGGTGCTGACCCAGGACTGGCATCCGCGTGATCACGTGTCATTCGCGACGAACCATGCCGGCAAGCAGCCGTTCGAGACTATCGAGCTCGACTACGGCACCCAGGTGCTTTGGCCCCCTCATTGCGTGCAGGGGACTGCGGGGGCTGAATTCCACCGCGAGCTCGACGTTGTCAGGGCGAGCCTGGTGGTGCGCAAGGGCTTCCGCCGCGGCATCGATTCGTATTCGGCGCTGTTCGAGAACGACCATAAGACGCCGACCGGACTGCTCGGTTACTTGCGCGAGCGCAAGCTGAAGACCGTCTTCGTCGCTGGTCTCGCGTTGGACTTCTGTGTTCGCTTCTCGGCGGAGGATGCCCGCCAGGCAGGTTTCGAGGTCGCCGTCGTCGAGGATGCCTGTCGCGGCATCGATCTCGACGGCTCCGTGGCCGCGACCCATCGGAGTTTTAGGGATCGCGGCATCTCGGTCGTGAGCCTCGAGGCGTTCCTGTGAGGATCGTTCCTGTGAGGATATCGAGATAGCCATGGTGGAGAAGACCGGCAAACAGCCACGCGGACCAGGGCATGCGCCGAATGATCCCTTGCTGTGGCCGTTTGCGGCGGCGCAGCTCGCTATGGACGCCTGTTTCTGGTGGCTGGAGCGCGGAGCTGCGGAGCAGGGCGAGAGCAGCCTGCCATGGACGACGCCCAGCACGGTTGCGCTGGAGCTTGTGACGATGCGCCTGCGCGATTTCACGCAGACGCGGTCCGGCCAGCCGGCGCTGGTCTGCGCGCCCTATGCGCTGCATCGGGCCCTGATCGCCGACTTTGCGCCCGGCCACAGCGTGGTGCAGTCGCTGCAAAACGGCGGCATCGACCGCGTCTACCTCACCGACTGGCAGTCAGCCACGCCGGAGATGCGCTATCTCTCGATCGACAGCTATCTTACCGATCTCAACGTCGCCATCGACGAGATCGGCGCGCCGGTCGATCTCGTCGGGCTGTGCCAGGGCGGCTGGCTGTCGCTGCTCTATGCGGCACGCTTTCCGGCCAAGGTGCGGCGGCTGGTCCTGGTCGGCGCTCCCGTCGATCTGTCGATCGACTCGGCGCTGTCGCGGCTCGCCCGCAACGCGCCCGAGCTGGTTTACGACCAGCTCGTCGCACGCGGCGGCGGCAATGTCAGCGGCGAGGAGATGCTGCGCTTCTGGTCCAAATCACCTGACAGCGACGGTATCGAAATGGCGTTGCAGAGGAGGCTTTCGGACGAGGAAGGCCCGAGCCTGCTCGCGCGCTTCGATCGCTGGAACACCGAGACGCTCGATTTGCCGGGCACCTACTACCTTCAGATCGTCAATTGGATTTTCCGGGAGAACCGGATTGCCGGCGGCCAATTCGTTGCGCTCGGCCGCCCGGTTGACCTGAAGGACGTCAAGGCGCCGGTTTTCCTGCTGGCCGGGCTGGACGACGATGTCGTTCCGGCTGTGCAGGCGCTCGCCACCGCGGGTCTCGTCGGCACGCCGCCGGCGTTCATTGCGGCAGCCTCCGAGCCGAGCAATCATCTCGGCCTGTTCATGGGGGCGCGGACCCACGTCCATGCCTGGCCCCGGATCGCCGAGTGGCTGCGCAACGATCTGTCCGGCGTCTTGGCCCGCAGCGCCTGACGTCGCGGGCGCCGACCGGCCGATATGCAAATCCGTTATGCATGACGGCGGATGGCCTGCACCGGCCCCGGTCGATGGGCTACATATGATGTGGAGCTGACGGCTGCGGCCGGCGGCGCAAGAGATTGCAGAGGATTGAAGGTACAGCGCTCGATGACGTTCCACTCGATCTACGCCCACGGATTTGCGCGCGTGGCGGCCTGCGTCACCACCTCCCACGTGGCCGATCCCTCGGCCAATGCGAAGGCCATTCTGGCCGCGGCCAATGCCTGCCACGAACAGTCGGTGGCGGCTGCCGTGTTTCCCGAGCTGTGCCTGTCCGGCTATGCGATCGAGGATTTGGTCAAGCAGGACCCGCTGCTCGATGCGGTCGAGCGCGGGCTTGTGACGATCGTCAAGGCCTCCTCAACGCTGATGACCGTCCTGATCGTCGGCGCGCCGCTGCGCTTTGGCAATCGCATCTACAATTGCGCCGTCGTCATTCATCGCGGCAACATCCTCGGCGTCGTGCCCAAGAGCTACCTGCCGACCTATCGCGAATTCTACGAGGGACGGCATTTCGCCTCAGGCGCCGGCATCGCCGGCGAGACGATCTCCTTTGGCGGGCTGCATGCGCCGTTCGGTGTCGACCTTCTGTTCTCGGCCGAGGACGTCCCGGGCCTGACCATCGGCGTTGAGATCTGCGAGGACATGTGGATCCCGGTGACGCCGGCTTCCGAGCTCGCGCTCGCGGGCGCCAGCGTACTGATCAATCTCTCGGGCAGCCCGATCACGATCGGCCGGGCGCGCTCGCGCGCGCTGCTGTGCCAATCGACATCGGCGCGCTGCCTCGCAGCCTACGTCTATTCCGCCGCCGGAGCAGGAGAATCGACCACCGATCTCGCCTGGGACGGCCAGACCTCGATCTACGAGAACGGCGTGCTGCTGGCCGAGGGCGAACGGTTCCGCCAGGGCGGCCAGATCACGTATGCCGACATCGATCTCGACCTGCTCAGGCAGGAACGCGCGCTGATGGGCACGTTCGACGACAACCGCCGCCAGCGCGAGGCGTTTTTCCGCAAGGTGACATTCGCGCTGAAGCCGCCGGCCGCCGACATCGGCTTCCTGCGCAAGGTCGAGCGCTTTCCCTTCGTGCCGAGCGACGAGAGCCTGCTCGAGCAGGATTGCTATGAGGCCTACAACATCCAGGTCGCCGGCCTCGTGCAGCGCATGCGCGCCACCGGCACCAAGCGTGTCGTGATCGGCGTCTCGGGCGGGCTCGATTCCACCCATGCATTGATCGTCGCCGCCAAGGCGGTCGATCTGCTCGGCCTGCCGCGCCAAAACATCCTCGCCTTCACCATGCCGGGCTTTGCCACCGGCAGCGAGAGCAAGACCAACGCGCTGGCGTTGATGCAGGCGCTGCAGACGACCTGGCAGGAGCTCGACATCCGCACCACGGCAACACAGATGCTGAAGGATATCGGCCATCCCTTTGGCAAGGGCGAGAAGGCTTACGACGTCACGTTCGAGAACGTTCAGGCTGGCCTGCGCACGGACTATCTGTTCCGGCTTGCCAACCATCACGGCGGCATCGTCATCGGTACCGGCGATCTGTCCGAGCTCGCGCTCGGCTGGTGCACCTATGGCGTCGGCGACCAGATGGCGCACTACAACGTCAATGCCGGCGTGCCGAAGACCCTGATCCAGCACCTGATCCGCTGGGTGATCTCCTCGAAGCAGTTCAGCGATGACGTCAACCGGACGCTTGGCGCGATCCTGGCTGCCGAAATCTCCCCTGAGCTCGTGCCGGCGCAGCCTGGCGAGAAGCCGCAGAGCACGGAAGCGTCCGTAGGCCCCTACGAGCTGCAGGATTTCAACCTGTTCTACACGCTGCGCTTCGGCATGCGTCCCTCCAAGATCGCCTTCCTGGCGCAGCACGCCTGGAAGGATGTCGCCAAGGGCGAGTGGCCGCCGGCATTCCCAAGCGATCGGCGCAAGGCCTACGATCTTCCTGAGATCCGGCGCTGGCTCGAGGTGTTCCTGCGCCGCTTCTTCGCTTTCAGCCAGTTCAAGCGCTCGGCCATGCCGAACGGACCGAAGGTCTCGGCCGGCGGCTCATTGTCACCGCGCGGCGACTGGCGCGCGCCGTCGGACGCGAGCGCGGCGGCATGGCTCGAGGATCTCGAAAGGAACGTGCCGAACTGATCGGTGTGGCGGATCGACATAAGGGAGACGATTGGATGTCGGCCGGAGATGGGGCAGAGGCGGGCGAGGAGGCCAGGGTCGTCAACGGCCTCTACATTTTCGACATCGAGATGCGCGACGGCAAGCGCGGCCAGGCCAGGGGCGTGGTCGTGCTCTGCGACGGACGCATCATGGGCGGCGACAGCTATTTCTATTACACTGGCAGCTACACGTACCGGAACGGCAAGTGGCGGGGCGACATGATCGTCAATCAGCATACCGAAGCCGTTGGCAAGACGCTCGCGTTCGGCGGCAGGGAGGTCACTTGCGGTTTCTCGGGCGGTTACTCGGCCGGCGGCGCCGAGGTCGAAGGCATGGCGCTGGTTGGGAAGACCACCGTGACATTCACGGCCCGCCTCACGCTCAAGGAGGCGATGTGAGGCTGGCGTGATCTGCCCGATGGGAATGTTCGCTGACGATCGAGCCGCAGACGCGCTAGAGCATGATCCGGAAAAGTGTGCAGCGGTTTTCCGAAACGATCATGCTCAAACAATATCCTTTAGGTGCCAGACCGGAAGACGACGCTGAAACGACAACGCGCCGCCCGGCCGAACAGCCGGACGGCGCGAAATCGTGTTCAATCTGAAAAGTTTCGAGGTCCGGAGTGCCTAGGAGTCCGGACCTCGTCACCTTGCCCCAGCCTTCAATCTCCCGCCCCATGTGGTCTCCCAACCCCATGTTGCGCGAGGTGATGCCCCTGGAAGTGGCCGCCGATCGATGTCCGGCGATGTACGCGAACTATGGTTGGGACTCCATTCCGGATCACTACGGACATGAATACGCTTGCCGTGTGTTCGTTCGGCATCGGTGCTGCGATCTTGTTTCCTGAATCCGCAGCGGGCGGCGGCAGGATGTCCACATCTCCTTACGTTGAAGAACCTGCGTTTCACCGGCCTGTCATTGAACTGGTCTAGCGCTGCTCCCGTCATCGCTGACGGCCAAGGAGCAAGCCATGTCGAAGCCGGTGCTGGGCGCCGCATTGTCCATCAAATCGATCCCTGCGCATCGCGACTGGCTTCTGGAACGGCAGCGCGATCTCGAGGTCCAGGATTTTTTCCGCGCCGATCTGCTCGATAGCGACTGGCGCACGACCGCCGGCGAGATCAAGCAGATGCTTGCGGGCCACACCGGGCGGCTTGGCATTCACGGCCCGTTCTGGGGCTTCAAGATCGACAGCCACGATCCCATGATCCGTCAGGCCGTGACCAAGCGCCTGCTTCAGGGTCTCGATGCCGCCGAGTTTCTCGGCGCGACGCAGAAGGTGATCCATTCGCCGTTCACGACCTGGGACCACAACAATCTCGATCTCTATCCGGACAATCGCGGCCATCTGGTCGAGCGCGTCAAGGCGACGCTGGCCGAAGTGATCGCGCGTGCCGAGACCATCGGTTGCGAGATCGTGATCGAGAACATCGAGGACAAGGATCCGCGCGACCGTGTGCGCCTCGCCAAGGCGCTCGAAAGCAGCAAGGTCCGGGTCTCGCTCGATACCGGACACGCCAATTATGCCCACATCTCCACCGGCGCGCCGCCGGTCGATTACTACGTCGAGACCGCCGGCGACATGCTGACGCATGTGCATCTCCAGGACACCGACGGCTTTGCCGACCGGCACTGGGCGCCGGGCGAAGGCAACATCCCGTGGGTCGCCGTGTTCCGCGCACTGGGACGGCTGACGTCCAACCCGCGGCTGATCCTCGAACTCCGCAACCACGACGACGTCCGCGCTGGCGCAGCCCATCTCGCCGCGCTCGGGCTTGCCGAATAACCGACATCACAAAGGGCAGGGGTCACCATCATGAGCAAGCTCAGCCGTCGCACCATCCTGAAATCCGGCGGCGCTGCCGCAAGCGCACTCCTTTTGCCGCGGTTTGCGATCGCGCAAGGCGACAACCGTCCGTCGGTGACGATCGCCGTGCAGAAGGTCACGAATGCGAACGTGCTCGACGTGCTGCGTGAGCAGTCCAATGTCGGCGAGCGCGTGTTCTTCTCCTCGATCTGGGAAGGTCTGATCTCCAAGAACTGGCGCGGCAATCTCGAGGCCGTGCCGGGACTTGCCACCGAGTGGCGCCGCATCGACGACCAGACCGTCGAGGTGAAGCTGCGCCAGGGCGTCAAGTTCCACAATGGCGACGAGCTCACTGCCGAAGACGTCCTCTTCTCCTTCAGCCGCGAGCGCATGTTCGGCGAGACCGAGGCCAAGAGCCGCACCACCATCCAGGCCTTCGAGAAGATCCCGACGCCGCGTCCGGGAAAAGAACTGCCGCCTGATGTGCCCGCCGTTGCCCGCCGCATCTGGCCGGACCTCGTGCGCGTCGATGCCGTGGACAAATATACGGTGCGCTTCTACAACGCGACACCCGACGTCACGATCGAAGGCCGGCTGTCGCGTTACGGCTCCGACATCATGAACCGCCGCGCGTGGGAAGAGTCCGCGAGCTATCTCGATTGGGCGCGCAAACCCGTCACCACAGGTCCCTACAAGGTCGTCGAGCTCAAGCCCGACGTGTCGCTGACGCTCGAAGCCCATGACGAATATTGGGGCGGCCGTCCGCCGCTCAAGCGCATCCGCTTCCTAGAAGTGCCTGAAGTCGCGAGCCGCATCAACGGGCTGCTCTCGGGCGAATATCAGTTCGCCTGCGACATCCCGCCGGACCAGATCGCCGGCATCGAGAAGAATTCGGCGTTCGAAGTGCAGGGCGGCACCATCCTCAACCACCGTCTCACCGTGTTCGACAAGAACCGCGCCCAGCTCGCCAATCCGCTCGTCAGGCGCGCCTTCACCCATGCGATCGATCGTCAGGCGATCGTCGACAGCCTGTGGGCCGGCCGCACCCGCGTGCCGAAGGGCCTGCAATGGGAATTCTACGGCGACATGTTCAACGCCGACTGGAGCGTGCCGGCCTATGATCCCAAGCTCGCGCAGGATCTGTTGAAGCAGGCCAATTACAAGGGCGATCCGATCCCCTACCGTCTGCTCAACAATTACTACACCAACCAGGTCGCGACCGCGCAGGTGCTGGTCGAGATGTGGAAGTCGGTCGGCCTCAACGTGCAGATCGAGACCAAGGAGAACTGGTCGCAGATCATGGAGCGCGCGCCGACCCGCGCCGTGCGCGACTGGTCGAACTCGGCCGCCTTCAACGATCCAGTGTCGTCGCTGGTCGCCCAGCACGGGCCGAACGGCCAGCAGCAGCAGATCGGCGAATGGACCAACACCGAGCTGAACATGCTCTCGGAGTTCCTGGAGACCTCGACCGATCGCGCGGCCCGCAAGAAGGCGTTCCGCCGCATGCTGGAGATCGCCGAGCGCGAGGACCCTGCCTACACGGTGCTGCACCAGAACGCGACGTTCACGGCCAAGCCGAAATCGATCAAGTGGAAGGCAGCGCCCGCCTTCGCGATGGATTTCCGCGCCGGCAATTTCGAGGCTTGAGGTGGCGCCGCTGGTCAGCATCCGGGACCTGCGGGTCGCCTTCAACGGCGTGCCGGTCCTGCGTGGCGTCGACGTCAGCTTGCAGAAGGGCGAGGCGCTCGGCCTCGTCGGCGAGTCCGGATCGGGCAAGTCGGTGACGTGGCTTGCAGCGCTGGGCCTGCTGCCGCGCCACGCGCAGGTCACGGGCTCGGTGCTGCTCGACGGCCGTGAGATCCTTGGCGCGCCCGCCGCCGAGCTCGACCATGTCAGAGGCGGGCGGGTCGCCATGATCTTCCAGGATCCTGCGAGCGCGCTCAATCCGGTGCTGACCATCCGCAGGCAGCTCTGCGAAGCGCTGGCGCTGCATCGCGATCTCTCGGGCGAGGCGGTGAAAGCGGAGGCCCGGCGGCTGCTCGATCTTGTCGGCATTCCCGATGCGGCGCGGCGGCTGTCGGCCTATCCGCACGAATTCTCCGGCGGCCAGGTCCAGCGCATCATGATCGCGATGGCGCTCGCCGGAAATCCCGACCTGCTGATCGCGGACGAGCCGACGACTGCGCTCGATGCCACCATTCAGGCCCAGATTCTGGAGCTGCTCTCCACGGTCCGCCGCGAGATCGGCATGGCGATGGTCCTGATCAGTCACGATCTCGGCGTCGTCGCCGAGAACTGCGACCGCGTCGCGGTGATGTATGCCGGCCGCATCGTCGAGGAGGCACCCAGCAATCAGCTCTTCGCCGATCCCGTGCACCCCTACGCGCAGGGCCTGATCGGCGCGCTGCCGCCGCTCGATGGGCCGCGGCGGCGTCTGACGGCCATTCCCGGCACCGTGCCCGATCCCGCGCGGATGCCTGACGGTTGCGCCTTCGCGCCGCGCTGCACGCTGGCGGCCGAGCCGTGCGGGCTTGCTTCGCCGAGCCTGGCGCCGATCGCGGATGATCGCGCTGTCGCCTGCATCCGCGCCGAGGCTTCGCGCCGCGCGTTGCTCGGGATCGCGGCCGAATGAGCGCGCCGCTCGTCGAGGTGTCCGCGATCGCGCGCAGCTACGCGATGCGCTCCGGGATGTTCGGCCGAGCTACGGCCGTGCATGCGGTCGATGGCGTGTCGCTGACGATTGCCAAGGGCGAGACGTTGGGCCTCGTCGGCGAGTCCGGCTCGGGAAAATCGACAACAGGCCGCATCGTGCTCGGGCTGGAGCCGCCCGACAGCGGCGAGGTGCGGTTCGACGGCAAGCCGATGGCCGCGCCGGCAACGGCCGCATGGCGCGCGCAGCGGGCACGCATGCAGATGATCTTCCAGGATCCGCTGGGCGCGTTGGACCGGCGGCTGCCGGTCGCTGCGCAGATCCGCGAGCCCCTGGACATCCACGATCTCGGCACGCCTGCCGAGCGCGAAGATCGCGTCCGCGAACTGCTGCGCGCGGTCGAGCTGACGCCGGCGCATGGTGCGCGCTATCCCGGCGCGCTCTCGGGCGGACAGCGCCAGCGGATCGTGCTGGCGCGGGCGCTGGCGACGAAACCTGATTTCCTGGTCTGCGACGAGCCGGTCAGCGCGCTCGACGTCTCGATCCAGGCGCAGGTGGTGAACCTGCTCGTCGATCTCCAGGCGCAGCTGTCGCTGACGTTGCTGTTCATCAGCCACGATCTGCGTGTCGTCAGGCAGATCAGCACGATCGTCGCCGTGATGTATCTCGGCCGCATCGTCGAGATCGGCAGCGCCGATGATCTGTTTGCGCGGCCCGAGCATCCGTATACGCAGGCCCTGGTCTCGGCTTCGCCGGCGCCCGGCCGCCGCAGCGCCGGCCGCATCGTGCTGGCGGGCGATCCGCCGAACCCTGCCGCGCGCCCGCAAGGCTGCGCCTTCCACCCGCGCTGCCCGCGCGCGATCGGGCGCTGTGCGAGCGAGGTGCCGGTGCTCTCGGCTGTGGGCAGCAACAGGCAGGTCGCCTGTCATCTGGTCACGGGCGCCGAAACGCGGGACGCGGCGTGATGGGCCGCTATGTCGCCATTCGCATCGGACGCGCGGCGCTCACCATTGTGCTCGTCGTCACCTTCGCCTTCGTCGTGCTGCGGCTGTCGGGCGATCCCGCGCTGATGATCTTGGGACCGGAGGCGCCACCTGAGGTGCTCGCGGCGTTCCGCAAGGCCTGGGGCCTCGATGATCCCATCTGGTTTCAGTATCTCGATTATTTCGGCGCCATCGCCAAGGGCGAGCTCGGCCGCTCCATGCGCGACGGAAGGCCCGCAATCGAGCTCGTGCTGGAGCGGATTCCGGCGACGCTGGCGCTGACGCTGCCGGCCTTTGCCTTCAAGGTGGCGCTCGGCATTCCCGCCGGCATCTACGCCGCGCTGCATCGGGGCTCGGGAATCGACCGCGCCGTGATGATGACGGCGGTCGCGGGCTTCACCGTCCCGAGTTTCGTGCTTGCGCTGGTGCTGGTTCTGGTCTTCGCCGTACAGCTCGGCTGGCTGCCCTCGGGCGGGCAGGAGGGCTGGCGGCACGCGATCCTGCCCATTGCGACGCTCGGCCTCGGCGGCGCCGCGGTGCTCGCGCGCTTCACCCGCAGCGCAATGCTGGAGGTGCTGGGCCAGCCCTATATCCGCACCGCCTCGGCCAAGGGCGTGCCATGGCGCAAGGTGGTGACGTCGCATGCGCTGCCGAACGCGGCTATCCCCACCGTGACCATTCTGGGCTTCATGGTGGGCACGCTGATCGCCGGCGCAGTCGTGGTGGAGAGTGTGTTTGCCTGGCCGGGAGTCGGGCGCCTGCTCGTCGTCGCCGTCGCCAACCGCGACCTCGCCGTCGTGCAATGCATCCTGCTGCTGGTGGCGATGACGATGGTCACGTCCAACCTGATCGTCGATTTCCTCTACGGCTTCCTCGACCCGCGCCTGCGCGCCAAAGGGGCGCACGCATGACCGACGCGACGCTGAAGGATACTGAAGCGTTTTCAAGCGAAGTGGATACCGGTTCGCGTGAAGAAAACGCGTCAAAACCAGAATCTAGAGCCCCGTTCCGATTTCATCAGAACGGAAAGGGCTCTAGCGTCCGCCGCCGCATCGGCCTGCCGGCGATCCCGGTCTCGGTCGCGCTCGCGATCATCTGGATCATCGCCATGCTGGTGATCGCCGCCTTCGCCGAGAAGATCGCACCCTACGGCTTCACCCAGCTTGATCTGCGCAATCGCCTGGCCGCGCCCGGCAATGCCGCGCATTGGCTCGGCACCGACGAGCTCGGCCGCGACGTGCTGTCGCGGCTCCTCGCCTCGATCCGCATTTCGCTGCTGATCGCGTTCGGCGCCACCGCGATCTCGGCCGTGGTCGGCACCACGCTCGGCTTCCTGGCCGCGCATTTCCGCGGGGCCGTCGAACAGCTCGTGCTGATGCTGACCGACTTCCAGGCTAGCATGCCCTTCCTGATCATGGCGCTCGCAGTGCTCGCCTTCTTCGGCAACTCGCTGCCGCTCTTGATCGGCCTGATGGGCCTGTTCGGCTGGGAGCGCTACGCCCGCATCGCGCGGGGATTGGCCATCTCGGCCAATGCACAGGGCTATGCCGCCGCGGTCCGCCAGTTGGGTGCGACGCCGTCGCGGATCTATCTCCGGCACATCCTGCCCAACATCGCCTCGACCCTGATCGTCTCGACCACGCTGGTCTTTCCCGAGGTGATCCTGATGGAATCCGGCCTGTCCTTCCTTGGACTCGGCGTGCAGCCGCCGATGACCAGCCTCGGCAACATGGTCGGCTATGGCCGGGAGTACCTGACCCGGGCGCCCTGGATCATGCTGGCGCCGGCCACCACGATCGTGGTCACGACGCTGGCGGTCTCCATGATCGGCGACTGGCTGCGCGACCGGCTTGATCCGACGCTGCAATAGGCAACGGGCCCGGCGGTTACAGGCCCGTGCGACGTCCTCCGGCGTCGTCCCGGACAAGCGTAAGCGCAGATCCGGGACCCATAACCACCGGCGGACGTGATTACGGAGACTCGGAGTTGGCAGCTTCGCGCCACAACCACCCCCTGTGGCTATGGGTCCCGGATCGGCGCGCGCTTTAAGGCGCGCTTGTCCGGGACGACGGTTGGGGGCGCGGCAGTAGCCCGCGCCGGGAGCAGGGGAGGCCTGTCCCGACCAAGTTCCCGTTGCACCTCGCCAGCCCGTGCGCTATCCGGCCGGAAAGGCCTGAGGCGGCTTCCATTTTTCCGCCCGGCCCAAGCCAACCCGAGGACGGAAACCGCCATGCCAGCCTATCGCTCCCGCACCACCACCCACGGCCGCAACATGGCGGGTGCCCGCGGCCTCTGGCGCGCGACCGGCATGAAGGACGCCGATTTCGGCAAGCCGATCATCGCGGTCGTCAACTCCTTCACCCAGTTCGTGCCCGGCCACGTCCACCTCAAGGATCTCGGCCAGCTCGTGGCCCGCGAGATCGAGCAGGCCGGCGGCGTCGCCAAGGAGTTCAACACCATCGCGGTCGATGACGGCATCGCCATGGGGCATGACGGCATGCTCTACAGCCTGCCGTCGCGCGAATTGATCGCCGACAGCGTCGAGTACATGGCCAACGCGCACTGCGCCGACGGCCTCGTCTGCATCTCCAACTGCGACAAGATCACGCCCGGCATGCTGATGGCGGCATTGCGGCTCAACATCCCCGCCGTGTTCGTCTCGGGCGGACCGATGGAGGCCGGCAAGGTCAAGCTCGAGGGCAAGACCAAGGCCGTCGACCTCATCGACGCCATGGTGGCGGCGGCCGACTCCAAGGTCAGCGACGACGACGTCAAGGTGATCGAGCGCTCGGCGTGCCCGACCTGCGGCTCCTGCTCGGGCATGTTCACCGCCAACTCCATGAACTGCCTCACCGAGGCGCTTGGCCTGGCGCTGCCCGGCAACGGCTCGGTGGTGGCGACCCATGCCGACCGCAAGCGCCTGTTCGTCGAGTCCGGCCACACCATCGTCGATCTCGTTCGCCGCTACTACGAGCAGGACGACGCCAGCGTGCTGCCGCGCAACATCGCGAACTTCAAGGCGTTCGAGAACGCCATGACGCTCGACATCGCCATGGGCGGCTCGACCAATACGGTGCTGCATCTGCTCGCCGCCGCCCATGAAGGGCAGGTGGAGTTCACCATGCGCGACATCGACCGGCTCTCGCGCCGTGTGCCCGTGCTCTGCAAGGTCGCACCATCCGTCGCCGACGTGCATGTCGAGGACGTGCACCGCGCCGGCGGCATCATGGGCATTTTGGGCGAGCTCGACCGCGCCGGCCTGATCGACACCTCGGTCTCGACCGTGCATGCGCCGACCATGGGCGATGCGCTGGAGCGCTGGGACATCAAGCGCTCCAAGAGCGAGACAGTGCGCACATTCTATCGCGCCTCGCCCGGCGGCATCCCGACCCAGGTCGCCTTCAGCCAGGAGCGCCGCTATGACGAGCTCGATGCCGATCGCGAGAAGGGCGTCGTGCGCGATCTCGAACATGCCTTCAGCAAGGACGGCGGTCTCGCCGTGCTCTACGGCAACCTCGCGCAGGACGGCTGCATCGTGAAGACCGCGGGCGTCGATGCTTCGATCCTGAAATTCTCCGGCCCCGCGCACGTGTTCGAAAGCCAGGACGCTGCGGTCGAAGGCATTCTGGGCGGTAAGGTCGTTGCCGGCGAGATCGTGGTCATCATCTACGAAGGTCCGCGCGGCGGCCCCGGCATGCAGGAGATGCTGTATCCGACCAGCTACCTGAAATCGATGGGCCTCGGCAAAGCCTGCGCGCTCGTCACCGACGGCCGTTTCTCTGGCGGCTCGTCCGGCCTGTCGATCGGCCATCTGTCGCCGGAAGCGGCCGAAGGCGGCAACATCGGTCTGGTGCGCACCGGCGACCGCATCGCCATCGATATCCCGAACCGCAGCATCAGCCTCGAGGTCTCCGACGAGGAGCTGGCCAAGCGCCGCGCCGCGGAGGAGGCGAAGGGCGATGCCGCCTGGCAGCCGCAGAACCGCAAGCGCAACGTCTCGACCGCGCTGCAGGCTTACGCCGCGCTCACCACCAGCGCGGCGCGCGGCGCGGTGCGCGAGGTGAAGCGTCGCCCGAGATAGGCGCCTGATCGGCGCGCCGCTGGCTAAATCGATCCCTCCGGGACGACTCGCGGTCTCCGCGCGAGCGCGCCGTTGCATGACAGAACCGTGGAGCCCGGGCCGAGGTCCGTAAAGAAACGGCCCCCGCGTCCTGGGGTGTGGGCTATTGGGGGTGGACGCGGGAGCCGTTTGCGAGGTGGTTGCCCGACGTGCGGGCTTGCCCGCCAGGCGCAACCAATTTAGTGGATTTCACCGCGCTTTGCTATTTAATTTTATTTATTTCTGTTTTTTTGTGATTTAATCGGGAGGTGATCCTAGAAAAATACCTGGAATCCATTTTTCCGAATCCGGTCAGGGGCAAATCGCCTTATCCCGATCTGTCCGCAACTGTTCGGATTGCCAGTAGCGGAGTAAGCCATGAGTCCTTCTCCATCGCTCGTGCCGCACATTACGACCGACCGGGACGTTTATCTCGTGCTCGATGACTTCGGCCGGCGACTGGGCCGCGCCTGGTGTGAGACGGCCGAGGAGGACGCCAATCGCGCGACCCTGCTCAGACATCTCGTCGAAGGGCAATATCTCCATCCCGCACGCATCGTGGCCTTCAATACCGCGGAGGGATGGTCGCGGGATGCCACCGCGGAAATCGCCGACGAGCTGCGCCGCCGCTTCGTCGAATTCGAGGAGACCGATCCCTCCCTGCTGGAGTTTTTGGAAAGAGCAGTGAGGCGCTAAGGCTCGACCCGTCGGAGGCGGATGAACGCTTTCGGAACGGCGCTCGAACGGAGCACCCACGGCGGTGTCCTATCGCCGGCGCAGCGATCACGCTCTCGCATGTCATGCGGACTCCGGGGCCAATGCGCATCGCGCGTTAATGCGCGTGGTCAATGAGTTCTTACTGCTCGGCCGTGATCGGCCGTTCGCATTAAGGATGCCCCGACGAAGTTCGGCACCCCAGGATTTTGCTGCATATACTGCGTTCGACCTTTGCAAAATCTATTTCTGGCAACTGGGGCACCACACGCAATGTCTCGTACTCTCGCCGTTGTTTTCTCCACCGCTGTCGCCGCGATTGCCATGACGGGCGCAGCCTTCGCCGGCTGCTACAATTGCTACGCGCCGCCGCCGTGCACGACCTGCTATCAGCAGCAATACGTCGCGCCGCAATACCGCACCGTCGACGAGACCGTGATGGTGTCTCCCGGCTCCGTGGTCGCGCATCGCACGCCGGCGCAGTACCGCACCGTGATGGTGCCGCAGACCGTGATGGTGGCCCCGCCCAGTGTCCAGTACGAGCGCATCCCCCCGCAATACGCCACACGCCAGCGTGTCGAGATGGTCTCGCCGGGCTATTCCTATTACGCGCCGGTGCAGATGGGCTGCGCCTCCTGCGGGTATTGACGTCCGACGCAGTTACGAAGATCTGGCGCGGCGCCTTACGGGGCGCCGCTTTCTTTTCCGCACCAGCAAACGAGGCCCGGACATGGAGACGAATCCAACCGGGCCTCGCAACCAGCGACGCCCTGGGAAATGTCGCCAGTATCCGGGATTGCTGACGGTGCGGCGGCGGTGGGCTGCCGAGCGTCTTGGTCAAGCTAGAGGAACAGGCTGACGCTCGCCTGACAGATCGGGACAGCAGAAGAGTGTGGGGCACGCCACCAACTTCGCGTTGCCTTGCGCGGTCGACTGCGTTAAGCGACACCCATTCCAACGCTTGGAAGGGTGGCCGAGTGGTTTAAGGCACCGGTCTTGAAATACGCACTGTACAGTCTCGCCTAGTCTCGTTTGGTTTGATTGGGTAGGTATTTCAAGCACCTACAGCACGCCCTTCATCTCGTTCAGTTTGGCTAGTCTTGTCCAGTTGCGGCTGGTTTGGGTCCAGGTTTGGGTCCAGCAGAACGTCGACAGGACGTTCCTCCTGCATTTTCAACCCGTCGACGTTTTGCCGGGGATAACGGCCCCGGGAGCATGCCCGGCCAATGACCGCGCGTGTAGTGTCGCCCCCACAACCGGGGCAAAGTCATGGCGCGGACGCGGGTCACCGAGCATCAGTTTCAGGTCGACGAAAACGAGGTCATACACACGCCGACCAGCGCCCGCTGGACGGCCTATCCCGGCCGCCCGGAGCCAGCTGTCTATTCACCCGGGATGCTCGGAAGCGTCCTTCCGAACGGTGACGACTACTGGCGCGAAGACGTCGAACCGATCGCCCTGAAGCTTCTCGCCGTGCGGCCCGCGGCAGCAGAATGAACCGGCTTCAGAAATTCGTCGAGCGAGGCGCCTTCGGAGAAGGTCCAGGTCGCACCGCCTACGTGCTCAATCCGATGAAGCTGCCCGATCCGAGCCGCGGCTTCGAATGGGCACATCGTGGGCGACTTCTTGCCTGGGGACGCCATCTTCGCTGATCCAGGGCTGAAGCCGGTATTCGAGGCGGCACTGAAACGCGGCTGCGCCATCGTCGGATAGGACCAATCCCGATGAAGACTGACCGCTTTTCCTATGAGGCGTCCCGATAGAGCAATTGACATGCGGCGCCCCCTTTTTGCCCAGCCGCCGGCGTCACCAGCATCCCCTCACTGAGGCATCCCGTTTATGACCGACGATCCGTTCAAGAACCGCACTGAAGATTTTCTGAACAAAGCCCTCAAAGCCGGCGTCGGCTCGCTGCCGGTCGTTGGTGGTGCGCTTGCAGAGTTTTTCAATTTCGCCGTCGTGGATCCTGCTCAGGAGCGCAGGGACGACTTCTTGCGCGAGACGATGGAGCGCTTGGTCGCGCTACAGCACAGCCACGAGCAGCTCTCAGCGGAAGCGCTTCGCAACAATGAAGCCTTTCAAGCAACAATGCTCCAGGCGGCACGGTTGGCCACCGCAACAGCTTCCTCCGGGAAGAGGACGTTACTTCAGAATGCAGTTTTGAACAGTGCCATCGGCACGATCGACGAGAGTGTCCGACAGATCTTCTTAGATATCATCGAAACACTGACGCCGATGCACGTTGTCTTGCTCGACTTCCTGAGCAATCCAAAATCCTCACCCGCCGCTGTGGCCTCTGCGAAATCGATGATGATGGGCAGCATGGAGCACGTGATCGCGGCCGCACTGCCTGAAATGACTAAAAACCAAGAGCTTTTTCGCAGACTGGCGGGAGATCTATACCGCTTAGGTCTCACAAGTCGCGACAGCTTTGGAGGCATGCAGTCCGGAGGCGAAGCGATGCTGAACCCGGCCACGACACAGCTCGGACGTGGCTTTCTTGAGTTCATCAAGAAGCCCGATTAAAACCGAGACCTCAACGTGAAGTCGATCGTTTCGAGTTTCTCTGAGGCGCTCGATCCCGCTTTTTCATTAGCATCGGTGATGGGTTAACCGGCGTTCAGCAGGCTTGCGGCGCGCCGTGCCTGCTAATCCAGTCCCTCAGACTAAGGCGCCGTAAGATGGCCGGCGGCGGATGACGTCTGCCCGGAAAAGCTGCCCGCGCTCTCTGCCATTACGAAGCCTTTGAAGGCCCGCCGCGCAGCAGTTGACGATATCCGCTGTTGGCGATCCATAGCGCGCATTCAAGATGGGTTTCAAACGCCTGCCGGGCCCGCTTGGGCTCGCGGTCTGGATCGATACCCAGGACGATCCGCGATACCTCGCGCCAGTCAGCGCCTTCGGCGTTGGCGTCAAGCAGGCGCCAATAGGTCATCGTGTGCTCTTCATCGTACACGGTAAGTCGGATCCGGAGGGCGTCGCCCCAGATCGAAGAGCTTTCCCTTCGACGCAATTTCGGTGAAGGGACCTTCATTTCGTGGCACCGATCTTGCCGAGCGCGTCCGCCAGAGTGTTCAGGAATACCTCGCTCCAATCATCCGGCTGATCCCCTCCGGTCCCACGCAGCTCGCGGTTACCCTCAGGTAGCTGCCAGACCCGCAAACCGGCGACGTAGCGCATCACTGCTATGGCTCCGGGTATCGTCGTAGGCCCTGTTCGGACCAGCGTCTCCGCATATTCCCGGAGATCGTCGTGTTGCGCTGCGGTGATCGCGTCAGCAGCCTCGAACTCGGGACCGTCCATGAGCTTCGCAGAAACAGCAGACGTCACGGAAGCGCGATCGGACAGCTCCCGATGGCGTTCGATGGCGGTAAAGATCGGGTCCGCTGCGGCAGCCGCCGCGACCGGGAGTGCGGCAGGCAGGACAGCAAGGCCTGCGAGTGTCGCTCGACGGGATAGCCGTTCAGCTGGTTCTGTAGGCGGTTGAGGCGTCGGCTTTGCAGGGGACATGATGGCCTTCTCTCCAGTTGCGGGTTCAGTCGTTGCGCGTGACGGCCAGCCTTGGTTGAACAATTCGGCTCCTCGCTTAAGGGTCCAATTCCACAGGAGAGCAGCCGCCGGCCGGCGCGCCTGCCGATGCGCCGCAATGGATCTGGGCATGCTTTACCCGCGGGACTGAACCCCGGCGTGTCGGAGCATGACCTCGACAGTGCTGATGGCGCGCTGATCGGTTGATATCGAGATCCGCTGGGCGAAGGTCTACCTGCGCGAGGCGGCGGCGCGGCGCGACCGCCAGCCGGCGTTCTCGGCGACGCTGCAGCGGGCGCTAAGGACCCGCCGGCGTGCCGCCGCGATCGACGTCAACCCGAAGCTGAAGCAGGGCTAATCGTTCTGAAACTTTCGTCGACACTCGAATAAAGCGTCGCGCACAAATCGACCCGAAAAGTAAAGTTTGAGCGGCGAGGCGCGCCGGCTTCCAAACCGCGGCCACGCGCACGGCGGAGCCGGATTACGAGGCGCGGCGCCGCCAGCGCGATTGGACGGCTTCGATCTCGCGCTTCCGCTGCCCACACGGCGGTCGGAAGGGATTGCGCAATGCTTCTGTGGCGAGGTAGTCACCGAATGCTAGCCGCCCACGTCCAAACTGCCCAACGCCTAACCATCGCATGACGCATACCGCAGAACGTCCAAGCGCCGATCCGGAAGCAGCGGCCCGCCCGACTAAACCGCATGGTTCGTCGACCGCGCCACGACGTGGACGTCGCAAAAAAGGTGCGCAAATGTCGAAGCCCAACTTTGGCAACGTCTATCGCCGCATCGAATGGAACGACGATCGCGTCGCATGGGTCCGTCACCTTGTCGAAGGAAAGGGGCTGACCGCGCGCGAAATCGCGCTCGACATCGGCCTGGCCGCGAACCAGGCGCCGCGGATCTTCGAACTGTGCAAGCGCTGCAATATCCAGCTGTCAGGGCAGGGCGGTCGGCCGCGTCAGAAAGCTGCCGGCGCCCGCGTCTATCGCGTTGGCATCGAGAACGCAGACATTCTAGCGCGCCTTGCGGCGCGCCACTCGCTGGATCCCGGCCGCATCGCCGAAATGATCCTGAACGGCGCGCTCGAAACCGGCGACACCTTTTGCGAAAATCTCTTGGATCTGGACGCCGAGCAATGACGCTGGACGGAAGGGCAGGCGAGGATCTGGTTTCGAGGAATGTTGACCCGGAGCTTTGGGAAGCGATCAAGGCTGAGGTGGCCGCTACCTTTCCGCCTCAGCCGGACGAGACGTTCATTGCTTGGTGCGCTAGGGCGCGCGAGGAAAGTCATAACCGGCGTGCGCTGCTAGCGGCGGAGATTGGCCTTGCGAGCAATCGGTTACAGCGCGACCGGCAGAGGCGCAAAAATGCGTGGATCGCTGCCGCGCGGCTTGCGTTCGATCCGGGCGCGCGGTCCCGCTGTGCGTGCTGTGGCAAGTACGAAGGATTGACGGAAGCGCACCACATTCTGCCGCTGGCGGTCCAGTATGACGCCGGGGCTGTCAGTCCGATCCATGAGCACATCTGGCTTTGCCCAACGCACCATGCCGCACAGCACGTCTTCATTTCTGCACTGCTGGCCAACAAAACTGTTCGGATTTCCGGCGTTCCGCCGGCGGAGACTGATGCGCTACATCGGCTCAACGTGCGTTGCGTCGCGCTGCTGATCTCGCTGCCAAACTGGCTGAGGGTCCGAAAATGACCACCGGCATTTGCCCAGGACGCGTCTGTCAGATTGATGGCGCTTGTCAAGCGCGTTCCAGATTTAACCTGATCCCGCGACATCAAGCTTAACTCGCGGCTTCGATTGCAGCCGCACCTCCAGCTGCTAACTTTGGGTACCGGACATTGCCCCGTCCGGGTCCACCCCAAGGCGAAGTCGTCGCGCCAACATATTCGGCGCGGCGCTTCGTTTGATCCCAAACGTCGTTTTGCTTCCAAGCGAGGAGCTCGCGCCGCCGACAGAGGGCTGCGGGCAGAGCGGGCAAGACGAAGCGGTTCGCGACGTTCGCGGAGTTGCCTCTCTTCCCAGGCGAGGAGGCCGGCGGAGCCGGCCTAGCGCGGTCCGAACTCGATGAGGATCGGCCCTGGATTGCCCCCGCTTCCGGAGATGGTTATTCGCGGATAGGGCCTTTCAGGCTCGGTCAAAATGATCACGGCCGTAACCGCAACTCCGATCAATGTGAAGACGCCGCAGGTTGCGCCGAAGGCCATAAAAAACCGGATGGCCTGCTCTGCTGTCGCGTCCCAGTCCACTCTCCTAGCAGCCCTCAACCCGCGCTTGGCCGGTCGCGCCATTAGGTCAATGCTGAAGGCAGCAAGGAGCGCCGATGCTCGTATCAGCCACCAACTCAAAACGCCAGCGATGGTCAGCGCCTGTACGGCCGCTTGTGCCCCGCGATGAGCCCCCACATCACCCCCCCTAGTATCGCGGGAGTTCCTCAATCCCCGGCAACTCCTAACATTGGAGCCATGACTGACGGCAGCGCCGATCGGGCGTCCTGCGCGGTTTTTCTGCGCGAACGGGGTTCGGACGTGCTCTTTTGCGCGCGTCTTGAAGCACTGGTCGGTTCGCGCGGTGATGACCGCGCTACGGCCGCTTCAGATCCTAGCAAAGAGCGACTACAACGTAGCCTCTGCATTGTTGTATGCGTGCCCACTAAGAGCATGTTTTTGAGAGTTGTGATGTCTTATTCAGTCGAGCTGATCGTCGACGGCTATGTCAAACTAAATGACCGCAGTGAGCTGGAGGCTCTTTTGGCGCATCGGAAGGGGCTGCTGACGCAGCTGCACGGCGTTACCGGCGTTGATCCGAAGCAAGCGTTCGGCCAAGTTAGCCAAGAAATCGCCCGTGATCGAACGCGCGCTTGCAGCGCTCGCCCGCAGCCAAGCGTAACCCGGGCTTCGGCTCTTGCGCGGATGCTGGCCGCAAGGCGCTGACGTTCTCGCCGGCGGACGCGCGGCCGATGACTTCGCTACGGGCCGCCGCCGACATCGCCGCCAGCGCGTCGAGCTCGGCGCCCTTGGACCGCCTGCCGCGACCGGCCCGCTTTTTGCGGCCATATCGCTGGCGAAGCTTTTCAAGTCCTCAACTTTGGGACTTGAGCGGCGCCGCGCGCCGCCGTGCTTCGTCTCCGGATGCACCGCTTCATACGCCGCCTTTCGCTTCGCGATCAGCTTGGCGCGCTGCGCCGGGGTCAGGTCGCGGCGGATCGGCGAGGGCGCGCCGGAAGGATCCGCGTCGGCAGGTTTGCCACGTCACGGCTTCTTCCTTCGGGCCGTTCTCTCCCGACCGTATGCGCCTAAGTCCGCTGGCTGATGGGGCGCCGACACTTGGGTCGCGCCGTGGATGCCGTACTCGCGATCGAAGAAGGCGCGGACAGCACGCGTATATCGCCCGCCCATCAGGCCGTCGACCTTCGGGAAGCCGCGGCGTTCGAGCAGGGGAACGATCGCTCGCCAATGGGTGTAACTTCCGTGGCCTAGAACGGCGTCGCTCAGAGAGCGTTCGTCCGCAAACAACGGCAGCTCTTCAAGAGTGACGATCGACCTGCGCGCTTCGCGCCTTGCCCGCTGCTTCGGTGGCGATCGCGCGGCTTCATCGCGCTGATTGCCGGTATCGTCAGCTCTGCTCACCGCGACGACGCCTTCGTCTGGTCAGTTCTGGGAAGCATAAGCCCTTTCAGCGATCGTTCCCGCGGACGCTCAATAGGCCTCCCCGATCCAGCCGCAGCGCGGCTGGCCAGAACGGCAAGTTGGAAAAATCGATTGCGCCGGTGGCAGCGGGCTATCGCTCGCTCTTGATCGCTTTACTGGGGATCATAGTGACGCCCGCCGGTGGATGGATCACTTTCCGCTGCTGAAATCCGGAAACGATATCGTCGTTGACGTCCTTAGCGCCGTAGGTGAACTGCGTGTTGAAAACGCATTTTTCCGATGTGATTGCGACCTTCAGCTGGTCGCAGTTTTTCTCCATCCACTCCCGCGCCGACGCCGGTTCAACTCTGGCCGTGAAGACGGAGAGGAAAACCGAGCCGCTCGCAATGCAACGGTAGTCGTCCATGTCCGCGTAGTAGCAGCGCATCCTTCGAAGCAGAATTTGCTTGTCGAGGTATTTTCGCGTTCCAATGAAGAGATCGCTGGGGTCAACGACCTTGTAATCGATGTCGGACAATTGGTTTTCCGGCGGCGCGGCAGTCACAGCGGCCAGCGGGCTAAACATGATCGCGCTCGCCAGCGCAGCGGCCAAAATATTTCGTAGCATTGCATTCCCCTCTATCCGGGCTGTCCGTGTGTGCGCCCGGTCTCATTCATGCTAGCCCCGCGTGACCGGCGATTTGCAGAATTGTTGCACCAAACTGCGCACAGAAACGGCCGAAGAGAAGGTCAACATGGATCTGCCTGGGTAGCCGACCCAGCCAGCGCGGGCACCCGGTCGTAACGAAGCAGCATCGCTTCCCATGCGCCGGGCCGGTATGACGTCCGCGTGACCGCTTCGGTCGTCCATTGGATAAGGAGAACGGTCTTGCCGTCGAACCGGACGTCCAACGTGGACGTCCGGTCTTGGTCATCGCATCGCGAATGCCTCAGTCGAAATTCATTATGACAGACTTCCGACACCCGGCAGCGGCTGCCGGCGCGATCGACATTCCAACGCTCGCCGCACCGGCGGATGATGCCCAGCGCCAGTTTGCTGAGAGCCTTCAGTCGTTCGGTGCGGTCGGAGCGGGGCACGGCACTACTAGGCCATGGAAGCCGTCGCGCCGAGCTCGCGATCGTCAGACATTTCCAAGCCTCCGTCGCTCGATCGCCTTGGCGAGCCTAACCGGGATGTCGCGCAGGTCTTCGCAAAGCCCCTCGTGCGACGGAAGTCCGTTGAGGTTATCGTGCAGGCTACGGATCGCCGCTTCCAGATAAGCAAGAGCGTAAGAATGTTCGCCGTCCGCTTTGATGACTGGATAGTCGGGGAATGGGTGCAGCGTCTTCATTGCCGCGCCTCCGACGGCGGAAGCAGGCTTGTCGCGATCTGCCGGCAGAAACGCTGGACGTCATCGGCCCAATATCCGTTGCCGTGGTCGCGTCCGATAAGAACCTTCGCCTTGATTGGCAGGTCTACCGCGGGGACCTTCGGTCTTGCCCGCAGGATTTTGCCGGCTATGTCTTCCAGCGCCTCGAAGGCGGCATCGCAGGCCGCATGCGCTCGGTCGACTTCGTCTTCATCACCCGCCGCTTCGATTTCGTTATAGACGGCGTAAACGCGCCGTTTCTCGGCTTCGGCAGTTAAGTACTTTGCGAAAAGAGCCTCGATCGTGGAAGCCGGACGAGATAGGCTAAGGACAGCTTGCTGCATTGTTCATCCCAATGTTGCGAGTTAGGGCCGCGTCCGAAGTTGGCGCTTCGGCGCGGTCCGCTTACGCTATCTACCCGATTTTTTTGGGAATGCAACCGGGAGAAGTGCCGGAAATATCGGGACAATTCCCGGTTTATTTGGCCGGTCTGAGGCGGGAATTTCCCCGGTCGTAACCGCTTCGCGCCAATCTTCGCAAGAGCGCGCTTCATCAAAGTCGGAAGCATCTCTCTTTCCACCAATGAAAAGGCCGCCCCGAAAGGGCGGCCCTTTGCTGCGTTAGACGCCGATCGAGGCGTCGACCGTGACGCTAGTGCTATAGTTGTAGTCGTCGCCGTCATTGTTGGTATTGAGGCACGAGATCGCAACAGATTGGGCATCGAACGTGCTGACAGCGACGGTTGAGCACCGCAATGTAGTCGTACCCGAAAGCGCCGGCGCCACGGATGCGCGCTTTGTCACCTTGAACGGAAATCGCGTGATGGTATTGCGATTGATCAGCGCCCCCGAAATGTCAGACATCGACGCCGTGAACGTTTCGAACCAACGTTGACAGCGCGCGAGAATTTCCTCGATCGACTTCGCGACGAACGCCGTCGCCGCGCTCCCGCCTTCAAGCTTGCAGCGGTTGAGCGACAGTGTTGCGTTTTGCGCGAGTTGGCTTTCGCTCCAAATGAACAGGATCGCATTGTTCATTGCGGCGCCAAACGTGCCGTTGCCGGCGATCGAGCCCCAGGCGTTGGCACCGGGCGCGACCACGCCAGACGCGATCACACTCACGGCGGCGGTAAAGAAGTTTCCCGGCGTGTAAGTCGTGCTCGCCCAATTGTTGACGACGTTTTTCGTGAAGCCGTCGGCCGCCGCGGTGGTTTCGAGCAAGGCCCAACGAATATTTCCGGCGACCGACAAGCGTGCGCGCGCCGAAACCGCCGCCGCCACCGTGCGGAGATCGCGAATGTCGAGGCTTTCCGCCGGCAAGCAAACGCCGATCCGCTTCGCGGTGGCGTCAACTTGCGTCACGGTCAAACCATTGGTCGCGCCCGCCTCGGGATCGGTCAATAGTTGGCCGGTGACGTTGCCGGACTCGTGCAACGCATAGGCGCCATCGGCCAAATAGCCGCCGCTTGCCGTGTTTGCACCCTGCGTACGCTGATATACCGCAAAGCCGCCATTGATCAGCCGGTTCGGGTTGGCAATGCCGGCGGCGCCGATCGCCGTTTGCACAAACGCGGTTGTTGAGATCTGCGTCGTGTTGGTGCCGGCCGCCGCCGTCGGCGCCGTGGGCGTACCGGTCAATGCCGGCGAGGCTAGCGGAGCATACGCGGCGATCAGCGCGACAATAAACGCGGTTGTGGCAAGCTTGGTCGAATTGTCGCCAGCCGTCGGCGTCGGAGCCGTCGGCGTTCCCGTCAGCGCCGGCGAATTCAGCGGCGCCTTCAGCGCCAGCGCATTCGTCATCGTCGTGGCGAAATTCGGATCATTGCCAAGCGCCGCCGCCAGTTCGTTGAGCGTGTCGAGCAATCCGGGCGAGCCCGCCACCAGCGCGGCGATGCGCGCCTGCACAAATGCCGTCGTCGCCAGCGTGCCGCTGTTGTCGCTGCCGACGGGCGTCGGCGCCGTCGGCGTTCCAGTGAATGCGGGCGAATTGAGCGCGGCCGCGCTGAGTAGTGCAAGGAACGCGGTCGCGGTCGCGCTGTTCATGAGCGACCGGACGAAGGCTGAAATCAGGAACGTCGCCCCGGCTCCGTCTCCATCGATATAGGGAACCGTGTTCGGCTGAACACCGATCGTATCGATCGCCGCGAGGATCCCGGTCAAGTCGTGGTCGCCGTTCCAGTCGGAAGGCTTCACCCAGCCGTCCGGAATGCCAGCGTCAGAGACATCGGACGTCTTTGAATGTTTGATCGGCATTTTGGCTTCCCCTTACGCAAAGATGATCGCGGTGTCGCCCGGGCGAACGGTGACGGCGCCGGAAGCGCTCGCAGGCCCCAAAAGATCAATGCTAGTCATGACGTCCCTCATAAGCTGGTGTGGAGTTTGGCGTGAGTGATGCTAATTTTCTTGGCTCAGTGCACGGCGGCGATCCTTTCACGAACCCGCATCTCGATGCGGTGTCAGTCAACAGCACACGCAATGTTCATAGAATGGTGATGCCCAGCGTCCGCAGTTGTTGGCTTCTGCTTGCTGCGCGGCGGTGATGCCGGCCGGCCATGTCAGGTCTTTGCCTTTGACAACGGCTTCCCGACTGATGATCGGACTTTTCACCGTCGAACCCGGGCTCGTGATAACCCGATAGACCGAAATGCCCGCAGCCTGCGTGCCATCCGTGGCCGCAGGATTGAAGGCCGCGAACCGCTTATCAGCACCGGCCGCAACACTTGCTCCGACGATCTGGCCGGGAACGATGAACTGCGACGGTGAAAACATCACGTTTTCCCGAGAAAGATTGTTGGCCTCTTCCTTCAGGACAAACTCTGCGGGTCGCATAGCGCCCATCTCAAACGCTCCTTCGTTTTAATGTGAAATGCGGGAATGCCCCTCGATAAGCTTAGCGGTCCTCATCCGTCATCCGACTATGTGCCCGTTCGATCCTGTCAGCGAGTTTCGCAACATATTCTTCGACCAAGAGGACGAACCGATCATTCGGCTGCGCTCCCTGTACGTGCATCTCTGACCGTATCTTGTCGATCAGTTCAGCCGACAGGTGAGGGCCCATCTTTACGCAAAGCAGCGCCAACACTTGCGTGACCAGACCATCCAACGCCGTTTGCCGCGCTTGTAGTTGCTCGATTTGTCGCAAGACGCTTTCGCGGAAATCGCTTGGATCATCCATGTTCAACAGTCCCCTGCAAAAATTCCGTTGATGCGAACACAGCGGAGGCTATCAGGCGATCTCTGCAAATACGATGGATGAAGGGCCCGCGGTCGTTTCGACCTGGGGGGTTGCCATGCCGTCCGGGCTTGTGACGCCAAGGTCGACGCGTCCCGACCGGACGACGACCCAGCGACCGCCGTCGACGCCGCCGGAAAATTGGTTGGCCGCTTGCGCGACGATATGGCCGTCATCGCGGATGGTGACGGTCGACCCCTCATAGGTCAGCGTTATCGCCTCGCCATCTTCCAGGACGATCGAAATCGTCTTCGTATCTTGATCGCTTGTGTCGTCGATATCTGTCGACGCATCACCGCTGTCGCCACTTTCGCCGGCGGCGTAGCCGTGGCCGATCCGGATATTGACCTTCTTCTGATGGACGACGTCGGCATTATCCTTGAAGACGCGGATAATGTCGCCGTACTGGTTGAAGATCGCCATGCAGCCGGCGGGTGTGTTCTTCGGCCGATACTTTTCATGGCCGCCGTCGCGATAGGTCGTTCGATCGGACCGGCTGCCCATCTGGCCCATGATGCCATCGCTGTCCTTCGGCGGGACCGAGGTGAAGCCGAAGTCCATCGTGCGCCAAATCTTCTTCGGCTTTTCGTTCGTAAGGCCGCGCAGATCGACGCGTTGTTGGCTTTTGCTGTCGTCGACCTTGACGACGCGCGCGCGGCGCGTCGTCGACCTGATACCGTCTTCGTGCTCGTAGAACATTGCTGGCCTCCTAAACCGGCGGCGTTCCGACAGGGACACTCGTTTCGCCGCCAAGCGGATTTCCCGGGAAATTCCAATCGCTCCCCGATTTGTTACCCTTGCCGCCTCCGGCGCCCTCGCCGTCGTAGGCGCGAGGATCGACAAGGTTCAAAACAGCAATGCTACCGCCGTCGTTCTGGCGGTAGTCGACGCTTTCGATCAGCATGTCCTGCGCGATGTCGAGAAACGCGCTCTGCGTCCAGGTTAGCGCGCCCGGCGTCCACAGCTTGCCGCCGTCGTCATGGAAGCCTTGGACGGAGATCGACGCCTTCAGGGCGTTGCCGGCGGCGCGGTTCTTCCGGTTCTTCGCGCGCTTCTTCGCGCGATCCTTCGTCGTGTCTTCGTCCTGGATGATGATGATAGTGCGGTTGCGCTGAACCGCGCTGTCCTGTTCCTGCGCTTCGATCTCTAGATTGTCGTCGCCGTGACCGAACGGGCGCTGACCGCGGACGACGATCTTCGAATGCCGGTTCGATCCGTTGTGGTGCGCGGTACCAGCCAGAATATTAACGCCTTCGATCAGCGCACCGTTGCGTCCCTGCGCGCCCTTCGTGATCTTGGCGTTACCGTCCGGCGTTCCTGTGATCGTCATGCCTTGCTGACGCGCCAGCTTTTCGACGCAGCGGAAGCAGGTCTCTCCCGGCGTCAGCTGGTACTGTTCGATCTTTTCCAGCTGTTGGTCGGTCACCCATTTGGGGGCATAATTGCTCGAAATCTCTTGCCCGATTTCCAGAGGATCTTTGTTCTCGAACTGACCCGTTTCGTGTTCGCCGCTGCTGTCGATCAGGTCGGCCGATTTCGATCGTCCACTGACACTGATGATCGCCTTCTTCGCCGCGAAGCTTGGTTCGCGGCAGTCGACATACCCGGTCAGGAGAAGATCGCCGTTCGCGGAGATTGTGACTTCGGTCCCGACGGCGAAGACCGCGTTCGTCGCTGACCCGCCAAGCTCAGCCGCGACTTCGATCGAGAATGACCGCGCCGCTTTGTTGAAGGCGGCGTTCACGTGGAATTCTTCGAACGCGGTCCACCGGCCGCCGCCTGCGGTAATTGTGACGACTTCAATTCCCATTTGATTCTACCTCGATAATGCTTGGGCAATCGCGCGGCCGCCCTTAGTGAGAGATCGGAACCTGCGGGCCGGTCGAGGGCGCCGGGGCCGCCGCATCCGGCGAAGAATGCCCCTGTGACCCGGGACCGCTACTGTTAAGCGACCCGCGGACCTGCGCTGACAGCTGCTGCACCTGCTGGACGACCTGAAGCAACGTTGACCCGGGTTCGACGATATTTTTGACGGTCACTTCGCCGGACACCTCGCCGGATACGTTGACCGCCTTGTCGCCGCCAACGCCGGTCCCGTAAGTCATGGTGGGGGACAGTTCAGGTGCGATCGAGCTGTCGCCATACCCCCATTCGCGGCGATACAGGTCGCGCATGGATCCACGGCGCTGCAGGGCAAGCCGCTGACCGCTTGTCAGGCCGCTATACCCGGCATCCTCAACCGATTTGTGCATGGCCCAGAGCCCGCCGGCGATCCCGGCAGCGCCTGCGACCCACGGGGCGGCAGCTGCGCCAGCGGTCCAGATGGCGCTTCCTGCGCCCGCCGTGGCCGCCGTGGTAGCCGCGCCCTTAGCTGCGGCGCCGACGCCGGCTGCCGCCGATAGCTCCGCAGCGGCTGCCGTGAGCGCCGCGGCGGACCCGTCCAGCGCGATCGCTGAGGACGACAAGCCGAAGCCACCGAAAATCGTCTTGCCGAATTTCCAGGCACCGTACAGGCCGCCGCCGGCAGCGGCGGCGGCGCCAGAGCCAACTGCCCATGGCGGAAGTTCAGCGGTGCCTTGAATTGCCCTCCCTGCCAGGTCAGTAGCCCACGTGAGAGCGCCGCCCTTGCCGTCGGCATCGAAGGCGCGGCCGATAGACGTTTCAAGGTTCTTCATCGCGCCTTCGAGGCGCGAGACCGCACCGTCGAAGCCGGACATGCGCTCGCCGGCGATCTTTTCCGAATATCCCTCAGAATGCTGTTCGATTTCGCTGATGATGTGCTTCAGCGTATCGCTGTCGCCAAGCGCGGTCGCGATGCGCCCACCCTGCTTCGACCCGAACAGCGCATTCGCCAGCGGCAGGTTGTTAGACAGCTTCGGCAGCAAATCCTTGATGAAGGCGTTTGTGTCGACGTCGTTGACCGACTTGTCGCGATACCGGCCGGCAGCGCCAGCGATCGACTTCAGCGACTTCGCGTCGGTTCCTTCTAGCTGATCGCGCAGAAGGGCCGTAACCGCCGGATTGAACTTGGCCGGGTCGGAGATCATCGCCTTGTCGGAGAAGATTTTCGCGAGGCCAGCGCGCGTGCTGGAATTCAGCTTCACGCCGTAGCGCGCCGCGACGTCTTCAGCGAAAGGATCGACGGCCAGTTGATCAGGGACGCGCTGATAGTTCTTGTAGTTCAGCCCGTTCGCGAGCAAGGCGGTCTTAGCGCCCGCCGTCGGCGCCTGCGCGGTCGCCATCAGCGCGCGGAAGGCGACGCCGGCTTCGTCGCCGCCGATGTTCGCCTTCTTCAGAACGCCGCCGAACCCCAGCAAGGACGCTTCGCTGATCTTGCCCATCCGGGCCGGCGTCGCGCCGAACTTGTACAGCTGGCGAAGATCTTCCGGGGTCATGCCGGACAGCTTCGCCGCTTTGACCTGGTAGTCGGCAGTTTGCTTCGCCGCCGCCTTCGCCGCTTCAAGCGTTGTGGTGTCCTTCTTGAAGCCGAAGATCGCGCCTTCCATCTGTCGCGCGGCGTCTGGCAGCGACAGATCAAGCGACATGCCCAGCTGCGCAGCCGGATCCATCATGCCCATGACCTGATTTTTATTGAGGCCGCGGGCGGCAAGTTCGCGCTGGGCTTCCAGAACTTGCACGTCGTTGTACTTCGTCCTGGCGCCCATATGGATCGCCTGCGCCACAAGCGGCGCCTGTTCGTCATCGGACAGGCCCATGACCGCCTTACCGAAGCGGCGCTCTTTATCGAATTCGCGGTATGTGCGGATCACCTCGCCGGCGCCGTGCTTGACCTGATGCGCGAGGATGCCGCCGGCAATGCCGACGCCCGTCGACAGCATCTCGCGGCGACGCGCCGACCGCTCGGACCGCGCGGCCTGACGATCAAGAGCGGCGTTCGTCCGCTCGACCGCAGCCCGCAGCTTATCTTGCTGCGCGACAGCCCGGTTCACGGGAATGCCGAATTCTTCAAGTCCGCGCTTCGCGTTGACAAACGCGCCGCGCTGCTTGTCCAGCGCGGCAGCGGTCCGGCTGGCTGCTTGCTGCGCCTTCTCGTAGGAGCGGGCGAGCGCGGCGGCATCGCTCTCGCCTCGCTTCATTGCCTTCGCGGCCGCTTCGACGCCCAACTGAGCTTCCCGGAACTTCGCCCGGGCGTCAGAGAAGCCGCCCTTAGCGGTCGCGAAGCGATCGATCGCGGCCATCTGCGATTGCGCGCGGGTCAGCGACTTCGTCAGCGCGTCGACTTCCTTCGACGACTTCGCCGACTTGGCGATACCTTCGATTTTCTTCGCGATCTTGTCGAAGACAGCGCCGGTTTTGTCTTCGGCCGAAATTACGGCTTTCGCCTCTATGATGCGGGCCATTACTTTGCACCTTTGCGTCTTGCCCACGATGCGCGGGATGCGTCGAACTGCTTCACAGTGCTGCGTTCCGATCCGCTTCGCTCGCGGCGCCCGCAGGTGGACGACGGAACTGGTTTGCGCGCTCGTCGACGCAGTTGGGGCACCAATGCCACGTAACGATCGCAGCCGCGTCGACTTCCAGTTCGTAGGCGCCCCATCCCGCCGGGGGCTCTGAGACATCAGATCCTGTGATCGTCGTCGCCGCGCCGCAGCCGTTGCAGGTAAACTTCGTGATTATGGTCATGAGTGCCCTTTCCCTGGGACCTCCGAAGCGTCGCCGGACAGGCCGCCGACGCAAGCTCAGATGTGCCGCCCGCGACTAGCGCAGCTTCATACCGCGGGAAGTCAGCGACGCGTCCCACATGGCGGACACGCTCTGACTGTTCTGATGTTGCTGCTTGCCGTGATCGATGGACAGACCGATATCGGTGTCGCCCGCGCGCGCGCCGCCCGCGGGGGACGGTGCGGAAGCAAGCGCTGCCTTGACCTGATCGACGGTCATGTCAGTTGTGGTCGCGAGGGTCTGCGCCAGACCTTCGCGACCGGCGGCTTCGGGAAGCGACATGATCGCGCGGATACGGTTGCGTTCAGCCTTGACAGCATCAGCGGCGGTCGAACTTTGGCTCATGAAATACCTCGTGTCGTTTTGGGTGCGATCGGGTAGAGGCAGAGAGTTTCCGCTCCGCTGGTCAGTTACGCAGCATCGGATGCGGTGTCGTCGAGAGCGATGAATTCTTCCAGGACCGGACGTGCGGTCTTTCCCTTCTGGTTCGCCTCGATGGTGCTCAATGCAGCCGCGACGGCCTCCGGCAAAACAATGGCCCCATCAAAGAGCGGGCCAGCGCCGTCCCATCGAGGGAAGCGAAGATCGGTCGAAATCGGCGCAGCGTACCGCGCATCTTCCGCCGGATGGTACCGAACGTGGTGGAAGCGTCGCTTTACGCACCGCTGCGGTTGTGTGCCGAAGCCCGCCGGCAAAAGTCCGCCCTGGACGGCATCTTGATCGCCGACGCGATTGCCATTGCTCGCGAAGCACCATAGCTCGACGGGCTTCGTTGAAATGTCGAGGCGCGGCAGCGCCAGAGCGCCTCGCGCGATGTCGTCCGCGTAGGGGAGCTGGGAAAACCCCTCAGGCGCAGCCGCATTCAAGAGGTTGGTAGCTGCCCGGGCCTCGCCCAACTCGCGCAGCGCAGGAGCAAGAACATCCCAAGCTTTGCGAAGCGCTTTCTGTACAGATGCCGCGACTTTGGCATTTGCCTCTTGCTGTGCGGCGTGACGCCTTGCGAATTCTTCGCGCGCTTCGTTGGCGAGAGCGTTTTCGTGCTCAGCAGCGAGAATTTCGCGACGCTCAGCCTGTAGCACCGCCTTGCGTTCCGCGGTGGCGATGCTCTCTTCGTGCTTGCCGGCCGCCGCGTCGTCACCGTCGCGGATCGCCTCGCGACGCCTTGTTTGCAGATCAGCGAGGGCAGCGGCGCCGGCAGCAATTTCCCTATCGAGCGTATCGATCCGGGCGCCCAGCGCAGCGGACTTTGGTTTGAAGATCATGGTGTTTCCTTTTCTGCACCGGGGAAGCGCTTCCCGCCCGTTTCGAGCACAAGACCCAACGGCGACCCTGCACGGGCACCACTGCGGATGACATCCGCTTCAGTAGGAACGTGCCTTAGGGCCCCCTTCACTGCCTCTACTGTGATCGATGTCTTGGACGCCAGATGAAGAGCGAACTTCTGCCGACCCTGCGCTTCCGGAAGGCTTAGAACTGCATCGATCCGCGCCATCGCCGCGGCAAGTCCGTCGTCGGTCACGCCGAGTTGGAGGCCCTCCGCGCGCCCTTCGGCGCGCGCGGCTGCGAGATCAGCCGCTGTGAACGTCAGCGCGGCTGGAGGAGGGGGGCGAAGCGCTTGCGCTGATGTCGTCAGTTCGGAAAGCACGCTCTCAAAACTGCCGACGGCATCGGCAAGACCGACCGCGACGGCATCGGCCCCGATGTAGGTTCGCGCTTCAGTCGCGCGAATTGCGTCTTCGCTCATACCCGGCCGCCCCTTGGCGACGCTGGCGACGAAAAGATCATAGAAGCGGTCGATTTCGGCCTGAAGCTCGCCTTTGACCTCTGTGCTCAGCGGCGTGTAGGGGTTGCCGTCGACCTTTCGCGCGCCGGCGTGGATTAGCGTCGGCTTCACGCCTTCTTTCTCCAGCCGTTTCGAGTAGTCGGCGTGCAGCATGACGACGCCGACGGACCCGGCGATGCCGGACGACGTTATGACGATCCGCGTCGCGCCGCTGGCGATGGCATAGCCCGCGCTCGCGGCCATACCGTTGACGATCGCGACGACTTCCTTCGTCTGCGCCGCCTCGCGGACGACGTCTGCGACTTCGAAGGCGCCGACCGCTTCGCCGCCCGGCGTATCCATGTCGAGGATGATCGATCGGACGTCCTTGTCGCGCGCCGCGGCGCTGATCTGATATTTCAAGCCTTCATAGCTCTGAAGCCCGGAATACGAACCAATCCAAGCGCCACGGTTCACAAGGCTGCCCATGACCGTGATCAGGGCAATCCCGTCAGCCGTCGTCCGGTAGGGCTTCCGGCCGGCAGCCAGGTTCTTGGGGTCGTTCGGCTCGTAATTCCCAACAAACCTAGACGAGCCAGGAGCCGCCTTCTTGAGGTAATCCGCTTCGACCGCGCCGAGTGAAGCGCTATCGATCCCGATCCGACCGTCCAAGATGGACGCAATCAGCGACAGCTTGTCCGGATGGATCATGAGCGGGCGGTTAAGAACCCGGTCGGCGATGTGGTAGAGGACCGTCATTCGCCGGCGCCTTCAATTGCCGCACGCGCGACTTCGAGCGCGACTTCAGCGGAGTTGACCAGCTCTTTCGCCCGGATGGCTCCGATCAGGTCGCCGCCGGCCAGAGCCGTCCGATATGCGCGCTCCGCTGCACGGAGCGCGGCCGCGGCGCTCGCAAGATTTCCCGCTTTCTTCGCGGGTGAGATGCTTTTTTGAAAGTGCATTTCGAGAACGCTCCCGGCGCTGTTGCGACCGTTAGGTCACAGTTTCGGCCGATAGGACCTGTGCCGGCGTCTGCGTCACCGCAACGGAGACCGGATGCCCTTCGGTTTGCAGGGAGAACGTGATTTTGGCGCCCGTGCCGGAAGGTGTGACATGCGTGACCATCGCCGTGTTCACGTAGACGGCCGTTCCGTCGCTCGCCGATGTGAGTTGTCTCCAAGACATGATGCGTGCTCCTTCCGAAGTGTCCCAACAGTGGAAGCCACGCTACGCGATGAAGCAGAGAAAACGCGATCCTATAAAAATTCGTCGGCAACACGTTGGTCAACCGACGAAATCTGGCTTCGAGGCGGTAAGGAAACCGGGATTTCAAAAACTCGGAACACGCTGAAGCGCCGGGGCGCTTCGTGTCGCACCCCAGGGCCGCCCGCCATACGGTCCCTAAGTGTTTCGACCATTGCCTTTGGATGGGCGCGCCGTGACGCGCGGAGGGGTCGCCTGTGCGTTGGCTGCGAGTGTCCGTCACCGCGCGGCGTCCGACGGGAGCGCGCATCAGCGCGCGTCCTATGTGGCTTCAGGGCTTATAGGGGGATCTCGTCGTCCAGCTCGCCGGGATACCTGCGGTTGATGTCGTCGACGGCTCTCTGTGTCGCTGGCGGTAGCTTGCCCGGGCGATGGTGCGGCGGCTGGTCGACGGGTTGTCGTAGCTGCTGGCCGAATTCGCCCGTGAACCACGCGTCATCAATCTTCGGCATTGCTTTCCTTTCAAGAGGTGAAGAGGTCTTCGGGAATGTCGTCGAATGCGTCGCCTTCGTCATCGTCGCCTTCGTCGCGGTCGCCATCATCAGCCGGCGGCGCTATGGCGCGCGCCGGCGATGGACGGTCACGCCGGGTCTGAAAGGGGTCGCCGGCGATGACCTTCCACAGATCGCGTTCGAAGTCGTCGCGGATCACGACGATGGCGGCGTTTCCAAGTTTGCCAGTGAAATAGGTGTCACCGGTGGCAGTCCGACGTTGCCGCAAGGTGAACAGTTCGATGCCATCAGTCATGGTCGCGTTCCCTGCGTTGATCTGACGAATACCGGGAGACTGCCCATCGCCGGCGCGCGCCGAAGCGCGCCCGGCGCTCGCACGATGTGGCCGAAATCCAATCGGGGGCAGGTGCTCACCGTTGCGGCCTGCCGAACCGTCGGCAGCAATCTTCTGAAGTAAGAAGAATTGCTGCGCACGCGGTTTTGATATCGATATCCGATTTGCGTGCGCAGCCTCAAATTAGGGCTGCGCACGCGTTCTTGATATCGTGCGGATATCGATATCAAGATGCGTGCGCAGCCTGAGCCGGGGGAGGGCGGCATCAGCGAGTGCCTCGTTTGGCGATCTGCGCAATCGGCATCTTCGGCCCGGGCACAACACGCTTCTGAAGCCGACCTTCGTTGATGCCGTGTTCGATCGCGCGATGAACGGCGGCGGTGAGGGTTTTGCCGGTCAAACTTGCAAATGGGATCGCCTTACCGCGCTTGAGTTCCGCGCAGATCAGGCTGACGTCGACCCATTCCCCCGGCGGCAAGATTTCAGTTATCGCGTCCGCCCGCCGGGCGGGCGCGGCTAACTCCGGCTTCCGGCGAAGGCGCTCACGCGAGCGTCGCTCTCGCTGCCGGTCGCGCTGTTTTTTCTTCCGGATGGCTTTCCGTTGTGCGGCGTCGACGTCGATCGATCCGATCGTCGTGAGGCCTAGAGCGGTGCGCTTCGCGTACGTGATGCCAAATTCGACTGCGAGCTCGTCCGCGCTGTAGAACTTGGTCGACGCGAAAGCCGCTTCTTTTGCGGCTCTGCGCTCCGCGGTCGGCATCCAAGGGGCGCGAAGCTCCAAAAAGTTGTCCATGCGCCGCTCTGCGTCAGCGCCGGTTCGGGCCGTGTGCAGCAGCCACATGTAGGCTGCGTATCGGCCGTCTTCATCGGGGGGCAGTTCCAGACCGTAGCTATCGCGATAGACTTTGTTCAGATCGCGCACCCGAAGCGGGGCGATATTGTCACGATCTGTTGCCCGACCGTCCGCTTTGGTTTTCTCATTCGCCGGGACGAACCGGCGAGCAGCCGCGGTGCTCATTGGTCACCGCCTGGCAACAGCACCTGCCGCCAAATTTCGCGGCGAACCGCGCTTTCGACAGACCGCACTTCCGCGTCGATTGCCCCTTGATCGACGCCCATTGCCTCAAGAGTACGGCGGATAGCCCGAAGATTTCTCCGAACGTGCTGTTCGCCTCGTTCGGCATCTCGCGCAAGGACGTAGGCGACGTGGCTCTTGATGAAGTCGGCCCCGCGAAAGCGACCCGGAAGAAGCATCACCTTCGCAGTCGGGCTGGCGATGTGGACGTGCAAGCGAGGATCGCCCTTCGGCCCTACAGGATCGGCCGGCGCGACTTCGCGCCGCGCTTCGCGTACAGCTCGCGACACGGCCTTTTCGTTCATGCTGCGCCCCATGTCGGGTGATCTTTGAAGACAATCTGCCAAGCGGCTTTCGCGAAGGCGCGGCAGTGCAATTCGATCTCGGTATCGGCGATGCCCAGATGGGCGAGCCGGCTCCATTCCATGTCCAAATGGCCGATGAGGTATCCCTCGGCCTCATCCAGCGAGGTCTTCTTCCGCATCTCGGCCGCGATGAATGCAACGATCCGGCAATGCCTCGACGACGGGAACGCGAATATCTGCGCAGAGTTGGCGCGCTTTGTGCGGCGCTGCTTCATCGGTCATGTTCCCGGCGGGAATGTGATTGGCGGGACGCCGGGTCCCGTCGGCCAATCGCGACGAGTAGCGCGATACGGCCGGACGTCGCGATCCTGAAGAAATGCGAGAAGCAAAACATTGTTGAAGCTCACGATTTTGATTTCGAAGTGAACCCATTCAGCCGCGCTCGAACGTGGGACGAAACAGGCGCCTCAATCGGCGGAAGGTTCGATGCGCCGATCGCTGCGAGCTTTTCGGCAAGCTTCAGCAGCGTCGGTCCCCAGCCGCGCGCGGCCAAACCGTCGAAGGTCATCCTGAGGCGTGTCGGATCGGCAGCCTGGCGAGATCCTACGTGCAGCTTGATGAGCGCGCAGAGTAGGGCCGCTGACGATGCAACCCAGTCGGCTTCCTCGCCTGTCTTGGGATTATCGCACTTAGCAATGAGGGTGTACGAAGCGCCCGCTAGCGTCGCATATCGCGGACCGCCCGACAGCTGCATAGCATCGTCTATGGATCTGGCATCGATCGGGCCGTCTGACGTTAGAGCCAGGGCGATGTATGCCGCGTGATAGGGCGGAATTCCCAAAAGATGTTCACCGCAGGCGATCATTGCGATCGCGAAACGATCATCGTCGTCGAAGAAGGCACGTCGGGCACCTTTCGGGCGACCGCGCCGCTTCTGGGCAAAGGCCGCGTCCCGCTTTTCGCGATCCTCGCGCGTGCGCGTTCGGCGCGCGCGTCGCTTGCCTTGCGGGTCGACGCCTTGTTCGTTACCTGTGGACATGCCCGGCGTCCCTCGCGTCGGTGATTTAAGGGGCTCGCCTGCGTTGCCGCGCAGCGCGGGCCCCGCGCTATTTTAGGCGGCAGCCGCCGCCCGGTACGGATCGGTGCAGTGAGGTTCGGCGGCACGCCGGGAAGACGGAGAAAGAGCCGGCGTGCCGCCGGTGCCACCGCCGTACATCCGGGCGGGGCAGAGCGCCGACGGCGAGAACGCCGAGGGCGACAACTTGCAGCGCGCCCTAACGGACACCTGCCTGTTCAAGCATCTTGTCAAAGGCCACTTTCGGCACTTTCAGCAGCCTGCCTATTTTGATGGTTGGAATTTCACCGCGCTTAGCAGCCTCGTACGCGGCATATTTCGTGATGCCGAGCATCTGACCGACTTCGGGCCAAAGGTCGTAAACGAGCCGTCGGCTCTCCTGTTCTGGGGTCGAATTCACACTCATAACGGCTCGCTCCGATTTCTGGTGATTGACCAGATATAAGCTCGATTGAGCCGAACTCACAACATTTATTTCTGGACACTCACCAGAAATCTTGTCTAGTTTGGAATGGCCATGACCAGTTTGACCAGCCTTCTCCCCACTTTGGCGCCCCTTTTGGGGCTAACCGAACAGGCTCTGTACGAGCGCCAGCGCGCGCTTGTCCGGATGAGCCTCCTGCCCGCTCCAAAGGGCCGCGGACGCGGCAGCGGAGCGGAAGCCACGCCCGACACGGTCGCTCGTCTGCTCACCGCCGTTTTGGCCACTGACAACCTCTCCGATACCGACGAACGCGTCCAAAGGCTCGCCTTCGCGCCGTTCGTTGGGAAGAAGGGAGATCGTTGCCCCTGGACTGGGGCACGAACGTTCGTTGAGGCATTGAGCTTCTTGCTCTCCGAGCAGGCAGCCATTCCGCCGGCGCCGAAGCTGGACGGTCACACGTCAATCCACGTCTATAGGCGGGAGCCAAGGGCGATGATTGTCTTCGGGTGGAAGCGCCGGCCGGGAAAAGGGACTTGCGAGTTTGGCCACCGTGATCGAAGCGGCGCGGTGGCTCTGCTGGTCGATGCGCAACTAACTTTCGAAGGCATCCAGATTATCCGTCAACTTCTGCTGCCAGAAGCAGCTGCGGAATGAGGCATCGAATGTCGAAAGAGCCAAACGGCCGAGCCGCAAAGCGATCCCATGGCGAGGGGAGCATCGATCAGCGCGGGGAGGGTGTCTATCGCCTTCGGTACCGCGTGAACGGTAAGCGGTTCACCAAGACGGTCCGTGGTACGCTTGGCGACGCGCGCAAGGAATTGCGGGCGCGCTTACGTGACGCCGACACAGGCGATCACGTAGACCCGACGAAAGTGACCGTCGGCGACTGGATCGAACAATGGTTGGATGCTGGCGCGCCCGGGCGTCGACGCAAGAAGGTCAGCCAGCGGACCTTGGAGCGCTACGGGCAGTTGCTGCGGACGCACGTGAAACCGGTACTCGGCGAACGTCCGATGCAGCAATTGCGCGCGCCTGAGATCGATAAGCTCTACGCCGATATCGAGACTAAGGGCGAGATCGCGCCGAGGACGGCGCATCACGTTCACACCGTTTTCGGCGCCTGTTTAGCGACCGCCCATCGAAAAGGCATGATCGCCAGCAATCCCATGCTGCGGGTTGAGCAAGTCCCAAACCCCGAGGGGGAGATTTTCGATGATGAAGAGGCGGAAGTTGATGAGATCGGCGATGGCCTAGACGACGCCGAGCTTGCCCGGCTGATCGCCGGCTTCGAGCCATCAAGCCTTTACCCCGTCGTCGTACTCGCCGCGGCCACAGGAGCGCGACGCAATGAGTTGCTGGCGCTACGCTGGACCGATCTCGACACTGAGAAGAAAACGCTCCGCATCGAGCGCGCGTGGGAGCAGACGAAGAAATTCGGTCTGAGGCTCAAACCGCCAAAGACTAAGCGCGGCCTTCGCACGATTGAGATCGATGATGCCACGCTAGCCATGCTCCGAAAGGAGAGGGAGCTTCAGCAGCGGATCCTCGCGGGCATTCCCGATGGGACAGTCTCGGTCGACCTATCGCTCATCAAGCTGCCGGCCGTCGCCCTGATGTTTCCGGCGGCGCCCGAACCCGGCGAGGACTTCGATTTCACCAAGCCGCGCAACCCGCGCAACTTCTCAAAGGAATTCGCGCGCCGGGCTGACTATCTCAGGGAACAGGCCCGCAAGGCCGAGCTTCCCAGTTTTGGCAAGACAAGGTTCCACGACCTGCGAGGCATCCACTCGACCGCGCTCCTTGATGCCGGCATTCCTGTCCATACCGTGGCTCAACGGATCGGCGATGACCCGGCCGTTCTTCTCCGGAGTTACGCGAAGCGGAAGCGGTCCAAGAAAGCTAACCAGTCCGTCGCCGCGGCGCTTGGCGCCTTGGCGGCGAGCTTCTTGAAGTAGGGGGGCACGGCGTCGCCTGACCTGTGATGTTCGGTGCGATGTTGCTTGCAAGCGGCGCCAATATGCGGTTGATGACCGCTACCACTCGTTGGGTCCAGAATGGGTCCAAGTTCGCGTTGCGTTCGGCTACAGCCGACGCTAAGCCATTGAAATTACTAATCCGGAAGGGTGGCCGAGTGGTTTAAGGCACCGGTCTTGAAAACCGGCGTGCCCGCAAGGGTACCGTGGGTTCGAATCCCACCCCTTCCGCCAATATATTGTTCGCCACTGTTCGCGAACGTTCGGAATTCACAGTAAAATCAAAGGATTGCTTCGAAAAGCTGTACACGCTTGTTCGCAAGTGTTCTCGGTAATTCGAGCAAGAACCGTAGATTTTGCCCGTGGGTTCGGAGGACGGTTTCGCTCGGCCGGTGACAGTTGCGGGGAAACTCCAGAAGGGCGAACCGCTCCGGGTCGATCCCTTTCTCGATGAGGGCGCCATACTCTGGAAAGGCGTAGAGGCCGCACGCCTCCTCCTTGCGGAGTTGTTCGAGCTTGCCGTGCAGCACAGCGGGAGGCCGCAGCAATGAGCAACGTCGTTGAGCTACAGCTGCCCGATCGCTTCGAGAACGAGACTGACATCCAAAACATCGTTCTGCTGATTGATATGCTCGTCGTGTTGTCGGCTCAGCCCGATGCGGAGACGGCCATCGATGGGATGCACCGCGTCACGCAGATCATCTCGGATCATGCGTACGCGCTCCGGGACCGCCTACAGCAGGGCGGCTTGGCATGAACCGGCGGCGCCGAGCCCACAGAAAGCGCGAACGGCAGCGGCTGGCTGCCCACGCCCGCCGGTTGAAGCGATGAATACGAGGCCGCCGGATCTCCTTTCGGCGGCCTTCTCACTATTGCGGCAGCTTCCCGCGATCATTTTAATGGCGCGGTCATAGGGAGAAGTCGCAATGCAAAAATTGATTGCCGCTGCTGCATTAACCGCCGCACTCGCGCTAGCGGGCTGCGGAAGAGAGCCCGGGCCAAAGGGCGATCCCGGCCCTCAAGGGCCGGCCGGTCCCCAGGGTGCCCAAGGTATTCAGGGCGTCCCCGGTCCTCAGGGGCCAGCCGGCGCACAAGGGCCTCAGGGGCCGCAAGGGCCAAAAGGCGACAAGGGAGACAAGGGAGATCCGGCGTCCGTAAATATCCGCGCGGTACAAGCGGATGGCGCCGTCAATTGCGACACCAGCGAAACGCTCGTGTCCGTGTTCTGCCCGAGCGGAGGGGCAGCGGACGGTATGAAGTGCGGGGCCTCGCCGACGATCGGTCTGTGCCTGAAGAAGTGAGGACCGAGAGCCCGCCGGTTCACGCTGGCGGGCCGCACGCGCGAAACCGGCGCTGTCCGGAAGAGTACTGACAATGTTCGGAAACGAACAGAACGAAGCTCGAGCTGTGAGTAAGCTCGCAGTCGCTTGAACTTCCCCAAGGTCCAAGCACCCCAACGGCCCCGGCCTCCCACGCCCACCCCATGGCCGGGGCCATTTTTCGTCAGAGCTCGCGTGCCATCGCGGGATGGCTCCGGTTCTTCACCTTGATCCAGTGCTTCTGCCGACCGCCTCGGTACGGCCGATCGCGATGCGGGGTGGCCGTTTCAGTCAGGATTCCGGTCACGACACGACATCCAGCGGGACGCTGCAAACGGCGGCACCATCCTCGTCGATAACGAAGATTGCATACTTTTTGCCGATCAGTTGCGGTCTCGTTTCGCGCAGCGATTGAGCGAGCTTGATAGCTTCTGTCCGCGCCTCCGCCTCGCCCGGCAGGTCATGCACGCCGAAATCCGAGACCAACTGGGAATCGATGAGCTTGAAGGAAAAGAGAGGCATCGAATATTGCCTGGGTTCGTGCCAAGCGAAGCCCCCGCCAGCGTTAGGAAGGCGGGGACTCGCGGATGGATGGTTCGAGGCTAGGGAAAAGCTAGGTGTCGCACCAAGGACCCGCAGTTATCAGAACGCCATCATGACGCCTCGTGTACCGCGCAAATGTTGGGCAGGTCGCGCAAATAAGAGGCCGTTGCGCGAGAGCAGGCGCACACTCTTGTCCTCCCGGATGACCAGCATCCGGTAGCGTCGTGTTTCACCTCACGAATCCAGTCCGGCCCGATTTCGGATGTGGTATGCGCCCAATTCAGCGCACAATGCGGCTTCGTTGCCGTGGTCAGCTGAGCTCGATAGAGGGCACAATCGCCGACCGGCTGAAGCGACAGTTGACCTGTCGAGGGCGCCGCGATGCTCGAGATCGGTGGCAATTCCAATCGAGGCGGTGTGCCTTAGCTGCGTTCCGCGGACGATTGATCATCCCAGAGCAGTTCACCGCACCGGCATTTGTACACCCGGATGAAGCGGGCTGTCTTCATGTCCCATAGCTTTTCCGCCAGACTAAGTGGTTCGCCGCATTTGGGGCAGCGGAATAGGGTGGGGCTCGGGGGCGTGGCTGGAAGCATAGGCACGTCTCTTCTTTCAGAAGACGCGAAAGCCCAGCGAGCGTTGCACCAACGTCGCGGTCGACCGGGCTGCTTGATCCGCATCAATCAATCGACCGCTCCAGCTTCTGAGCTGCCCGGAAGTCATCCAGATGCTGCAGGTTCGGGCCGTACGCGGCCTCCTTGGTGAGCAGATGGTAGATCCGGGCCGCCACCAATTGGAGATGCTTCATTCGTCCGCGGGGCATCGCCCGGGCCTTGCAAAGGGCTCGGACCGCGTGCGCTCGGAAATAGTCAAAAGCGTCGGACATCGAAGATTCAACGTCTCGTCCAGAGATTGGTTCTTACCCCTCGTTTCCAGGAACACCAGTCAACCAAGCTGTCTGTAGAGTCAGACCGCTCGACGGTCAGGACAAACGAGAGCGCATCCGGAACACTATCGAATTTGAAAAATTAGCCCGGCAGGAAGCTTCACGGCGAGCACGCATGTTCTTCTTTTTCTCGAACCGGGTGGGGTGTCTCGGCTCGCTGCTGATCTCCGGCTTGGTCACCGTGGCGCTGCTCTTCCTGTTCGGGATACTCCGGTTCTGAACCCAGGCGCGTGGTGTCAACAGATCACCTGCGTCTTTGTAACCCTATGTCCAGAGGACGTGGAACCCTCTAAGCATTTGGGACGTTGAGCCGCGAATGCGATTTGCGAGGTCCATCTGCTTCAGAGTTCATCGACCCTGATCCCCGGAGACACCGTCTGGAGGCGGTGCGAGGCGCGGCGCGTGACGGTTCTGAACGATGCTGCCGCGTTTTTCGCGGCCCTGCGGCAAACGCTGCTGGAGGCGCAAGAGCAGGTCTACATCATCGGATGGGACATCCATAGTGCAACCAGGCTGGTCGGAGCTTCCGGACGAGCGGATGATGGTTTGCCGGAACAGCTTGGCCCATTGCTACGCGCGCTCATCCGACGCCGCCCGACCTTGCGGATCGACATCCTTGTCTGGGACTTTGTCTCCTTTTACGCCTCCGAAAGAGAACGGAATTCCGCGACAAAATTTACTGCCGAAACATCTGGCCACGTCCGGTTTTGTCTCGATTGCACGCTTCCGTTTGGTTCGGCCCAACACCAGAAGATGGTCTGTATCGACGGTTCACTGGCGTTCGTTGGCGGGCTCGATCTGACGATCAGGCGCTGGGACACCAGCGATCATCGGGCCGAGCATCCATTGCGCTGCGACCCTGAGGGCAAGCCATACCCACCCTTTCATGATGTTCAATGCATGGTCGATGGGGATGCAGCAGCGTGGCTGTTCGACCTCGCCGAGGAACGCTGGCGTGCTTCAGGTCAACAGGCCCATCATCGGCGCCGGCTAGGGAACATGCGGTGGCCGGCCAATGTACCGGTGGAGGCCGAGCACTTGCCGGTAGGTATCGCGAGGACCGAGGTGGTCTGTCCTGCAGGCTCGACCATCAAGGAAGTCGAGCGCTCATTGACTGCAGCGATCCGGTCGGCGACCAGCTTCGTTTACATCGAAAATCAGTTTACCAGCGCGACCAAGATTGCGCGTGAATTGGCGCAGCAGATGCTTCGCGTGCCTTCGCTTCGGGTTCTGGTCGTCACTCCCAAATTGCATTCATCGTGGTTGGAATCACAAGCCATGCAAAATGGCCGTGGTGCCTTCATCGACTGCTTCAGTGAGGCTGGAGTCGCAGATCGCATCCGCTTCGTCTACCCGGTCTCACGCAGCGAGGATGCCGAAGCTGCCGTGATGGTGCACAGCAAGCTCATGATCGTGGATAACAGGATCTTGAGGGTCGGCTCGGCTAACCTGAACAATCGCTCGATGGGCGCCGATAGCGAATGTGACCTGATCTTTGAAGCGGCATCCGACCAGCATCGGAATTTCATCGCTTCGGTCCGCCGTCGCCTGATCGCACATTTCTGCGGTCTCGACGAACTGACCATAACGCAAAACGAGGATCGTCTTTTTGCGCTCCTGGACGACGTGGCGGGAACTGATGGGGCGAAGACGCTGCGGGAAGTGGGGTCCTCGGTCCTGACCAGTACGCTGGCCACAATGGTTCAGCCGGTAGCAGACCCGGAGCGGCCGCTTCATCTGGAGCGGGCGGCATCTCGCATGTGGAGCACGAAGACACTAATGGGGATCGCGTCGATAACGGTGGCGCTTGTTGGACTGACGATGGCTTGGTCGTACACGCCGTTGAGCGATTTTACCGACGCGCCTCATATTTCGGCGTTACTGTCTGCCTACTCGCAATCCATCTGGGGGCCACTATTCGCTATCGCAGCTTTCGTCGTTGGCGGGCTGGTCGTGTTTCCGGTTCTCGTGCTCATTGCAGCAACTGCTGCCGCACTTGGGCCCTGGCTAGGCTTCATCACCGCCATGGCGGGCGTCTTGCTCAGCGCCTTCATCCTTTTTGCGATCGGGCGGGGACTCGGCCGACAACGCCTCCAGCAGTTGCTCGGCCGACGTGCAGCGCGCATCCAGGAACGCGTTGTGGGCAAGGGGATCCTCGCCGTCGTCGTCATCCGGATGATTCCGATAGCACCGTTCTCGGTGGTGAATGTCGTGGCTGGTGCGAGCACGCTCCCTCTACGTGACTTCATGGTTGGAACTCTCCTGGGCATGATGCCCGGTATTCTCGCCATGGCAGTTCTGGGGGCTCAAATCGCAGACTTCGCCAGGAATGCGTCCTGGAGCAACATATTGCTGTTGGCTCTGGCGTTCTTGGGCTGGCTGGGAATCTGCGCAGGCGCACAATTCGTCGCGACCTGGCTCGCCGGGAGGCGCTGATGGCGGCGATGCGCTTCATGACATGGAATGTGCATGGCACGTTCAATCTCAATCCGAAGTTCGATTTGAAGGGTGTTTGCTCGATCGTTGGCAAGTGGGCCCCCGATGTCGTCGCGCTTCAGGAGGTGGATTCGCGATCGCGGTCAGACGATCCATTTGCGAAGTTGGCGAGTGTTGTCGGCGATCACGGGGTTCACGCCAAGTCGATTGTCGCCGAGGATGGCGACTACGGTCAGATGCTCCTGAGCCGCTTTCCGCTCTCCGGCGTGCCCGAGATCCTCGATGTGTCGTATCGAGAGCGGGAGCCACGCAGAGCGATTGCCACGGGACTGCTGACACCGGTCGGCGATGTGCGCGTAGTGGCCACTCATCTCGGCCTGAGTATCCACGAGCGCTATGCGCAAGCTCAGGCCCTGGTAAGCTTGGTGCGACCTGGAAGGACCGTTGTCCTCGGCGATTTCAATGACTGGTTCTGGGTGAAATCGGTGCGGCGCGTGCTCGCGCAGGTCTGCCCCAACCGTACACGCTTGCGGACTTTCCCGGCGCGTTTGCCCGTTCTCCGCCTCGATAGGATCTATGCCACGCCCGATAGCCGGTTTGGGAGAGTTTGGACCGACGGAGAGGCAACAGCCTATTCAGACCATTTGCCCGTGATTGCGGACATCGAGATCTAGGGCGTGCCCTCATTAACAGGGTGGCCATGATGTATGTCGGTAAGATTTGACTCGCCTCGTTGCCGGTGACGCGTGGCTATTTCGTTGTCAGTCGCCGCGCCGGCGTCAGCGTGCTGGCGGGCGCCATCGGAGAGAGCGAGAACGTCAGCCACGTGTTCCAACCGGCGGGGCGGTTCTCGGCGGCAAACTCGCCGTACCCTTTCAGGTTCAAATATCCCTGCATGTCCCCCACAGGAAACAGCACGCCTACTTGCGGGCCGACGCCTAGCACGCGGGACCGGAAGCCACCCAGCACCGGATGTTGACCGGAGTCGTCAGTGATCTGCTGATACGCATAACCGACGAGGCCAACAAAAACCTGCTTGGACAGAAACTGGGAGACGCCCGAGTCGATGTGAAAGTCGACACCATTTTGGTACTGGGTGTCTGTATTCTTGAAATTGTAGGTGAAGCCTGCGACCGCAGAAAATTCATGACCTGCCTGCGGGTTGAAATATGTGTATCCGCCGCCGGCATCGACCGCGCCGTGACCGATGCCGAGATTGGCGAGGCGCGTCGAACTATATGCACCGACCGGGATGTCTCCAGTCACATACGTCATGAAGTTATGGACGCCGGCGTTCCATTTGAGCGTCGCCTGCGGGTAGAGATCACCCACCGATGTGATCGAGTCGCCGAAACTGCCCGTACGCGTTACCGCGAATGGACCGATCGCGGTCGTCAGCGTTCCGGCAAGATCGGCGCTCGATCGCCCGAACAGTCCGGTTACGCCGATGGCGAGTTGTCCGCCCAGCACCGGCGTCGCGAAGGTGTAGGTGGGATTGAGCAGCATCAGATCGGCCTGCGCATTCAGGCGCAGGTTCAGGTCGACGTTTACGTTGGCGGGTATTCGGCCGACATGGATCTCCCTGGCGGCAGCTGCCGTGCCAAAGGCGCTGACGCTGGTGTGATAGTAAACCGCTGCCATCGACCAGCCGGGGACTTGAGGGGTCGCCGCAAGGCTGCTGAAGCGCCCCGGCAGCCAATATGAAACACCGCCTTCATCCGCGTAGGCCATACCAGTGAGGAGTCCGGAAACCGCCAGAGCTGCGCCGACAGCCAGATCGATGGGCCGACGACCCAGCTTCGCTTCGCACACAGGGCCCTTCATGCGCTCGCCTCCATCCGGTTGTGATATTTGTCGCAGCCCCCTGACCGGACATCGAGCTGCATGCTCTTCCAGCCGTGTTGCTCCGGCACCACGCTGCGCGGCTGCTCCACATGTGGTTGTCATAGATATGCCATGTATGCGCTGACCCCTCGACATGATCAGGCCGATGACGCCGGCGTTCTCTGCAAATATCGTGGTGGTCCCGGGCATCCCGAGCCTTAGCTGACTGCGTAGGCACTGAAATGATGGTGAATGCGGCCAGGATCGTTGTCGAACACCCGCTTGACTGCGGCACCGGGCTTGATCGTCTGGAATCCGTTCGGCGAGAACGGGCCAACGGCGGTCTATTCGCTCTGACAAACAGACCGCCGGCATGGGTTCATGTTCTCAAGCCCCGACTTTCCTAGCGGCAGGAACCTTCCATGTGCCGTTGATGATGGAAGGATTCGTTTCCCTCGGCCAATACATGCGCAGCATGAGTATGAAATCCCCCTCGGGCGCCGGCAGCCAATTTGATTCCTTGTCCTTGCCCGGGGAGTCCTTCTGGATATAAAGATCGGTCGAGCCGTCAGCGTTTTTCTTCAGATCTTCGCGAGCGCTGATTGAGTAGCGGTTGATCGGATTCTTCACGAAGAAGTAGCCGCTGTCGTACATGGTCAGCGACCAAAACCCTTCCGCGGGAGGCAGGTGGCCCTTGGGAAACCGCATGACGTACTTGTTGGCGCCATTGTATTTGCGACCGTCCGCATCCTTTTGCGAGGTCGGGTAGACCGCATCCTGCGGACGGTTGGCGCCAAGTCCAATCGCGGTCACCAGCGCCCGCACCAGATAATCGGTGCCATAGATACCGGTTTTCGTCGTGAACGCGAAGCCGTTCTCGTCCGTGATCGCCTTGTTGACCTTGAACTGAAGCATGATCCTGTCGAACGACACCTCAGGGACGCGCCGCAGAAAATCCGCATTCAGCTTCTTCTCGTCGAAATCCTGTCCGGGGACGATGCCGATGCGGGCAAATTTTGCAAGCTGGGGTGCGTCCGCAGCGCTCGGCGGGTTGGTCTTCATCAACTCGCACAGCAGCTTAAAGTACGAGACCGCGTCCATGCGATTGACTTGCTCGCGCACCGCCGTCTTCATGTCGATCGACGGATCGACCTTTCCGGGCGGTGGCGTGTACGGTTTACCATAGGCGCTGAGCGGAACGAGCTTGCACTCATCCTGCAGCTTGTGCACGGCGGCGTAATCTTCCGGTGTGCCGGTGCAATAGATGCGGCCGAGCAGCCACACGATGCTCGTGGGCGATTTGTACTCCTTCACGCCGGCCGGCAGCGTGCCTTTCCAACCTGGCCCAGTGATCGCGTAAGTCTGCGCACCGGTGCCGGTGGTGCGCTTGCCCGGGACCTGGAACACCGTCGTCCAGCCGTCCAGCATCGGCATCAGGAAGTAGCGCCCCTTCATGTCGGGGATACTGAGGACCCAGGGTTCTTTCCCGACATCGAAGAAGGACGTCGTATACAGGGTATCGGCGTTCGGCGCGGTGACGTCCCGGAAGGATGCGTCAGGATATTGGCGCAGCTTGATAATGTGGCCCATCGGCCCCCGCGTTCCCACCGGTTCGGCAACGTTGGTGATGATCCGGCGCGTCATCTCCATCGTCACCAGGGGATAGCCGAAAATGTAGGCGTCGCTCGCGAGCCAGAAATCCTCCAAGCCTTCCCCGACGCCAAGAAACGAATCCTGGGCGAGTGCCGATCGTGCAGAGGCCGCTCCTGCCAGCAGCCCCATTCCGCCAAATGCAAGGGATCGACGAGTGATATCCATGGTGTTTCCCTTTCAAAATAATTCACAACTCACGGGCAGCAACTTTCAGAGTTGACGGAAAGACGACGGCGATATCGCGTGACGAAGGTCGCCCCGAAGGACTGTGCATTGCTGAACCGGCTTCGATGCCGTCAATCTCCGCTGGCTCAATAGCAAGGCGGATAGGGATAGTACCCGCATCGGGGTGCGTAGTAGGGATAGGCCGCAGCTCCAACCGCGGCGGCAGCTCCCGCATAGGCGGCGCCACGATAGAACGCGCCGCGCCAAGCCGTCCGGCGCGCGACACCGGCAAACGACAGCGGTGTGAACGGCCGGCCGATGATGTCGATGAAGACCGAAGCCGGTCCGTCGGCGCCCGCAAGATCGCCTTCGAGCACGTCGACATCGAACGTCAGCTTGTCGGCCTCCAGTTTTGGCGATTTGAGCACCACGACGGCATCGGCCACCGACGACCCATCTTTCCTGAACCCGGACACGGTAGCGTTCGGCGGATCTTTCGCGAAGTTGTCGTTGCCGTTGCCCCAATCCTCGACAATTCGTGACGTAAGATCGTGCCCGGCCGCCCGAACAGGTCGATCGGCAAATACAATTGCATTCGGCGAAATTCCCATCAGCACGAGCTTGCCGTCCTTCAGGCTCGCGCCGCGCGAGTTCAGAACAAAGAGGGACGGGACGACTTCAGGCTTCGCCTGACCTATAGATTGCTCGAGCGGAATATGCGGCTTGTTCTCAGGTGCGGATTGAGCAAAAAGCTTTTGGGGAAAGGCCAACAGCCCGGCGGCGCAAACCGCGATCAGAGCCAAGCGAAGCGTCATGTTAGTGCCCTCCTTGCAGGCTGGCTGTTCTTCTTCGATGAGCTTCAATTCAGGAAGCAGCTTCGCTACGCATTTCGCGCCAATCCAGATCGCGCGTCTTGCCATTTCGCGCCAAACATCGTGAATAGTTCAGCGATCAATCACGCCAGATTTTCTGTGCTGGCATCCCACTCTTTCCCTTACGTACGAGTTGCTGCTGCCTGTAAATGACAGGTTGGATTTTCATCAAACGTACAAAGGTGCGGCTGAAGCTCCTCGCGTTGCGATACCCGAGAAATTTAGCGATATCCGACAGGGGCTTGCGTGAGTCGACGAGCAAGTGGCAAGCGATGTTCAGGCGAACCTCTGCAAGTATCTCGCTGTGACTTGTGCCCATACGCCCAAGGTGACGCTGCAACGTGCGCGAGCTGATTTTGAGAGAGCGAGCGGTACTATCGAGGGTTGCGTCACCGTGTCGCAGTGACGCGTCAATGGCGGCGCGGACCGCTTGGAAAGGAGGTAACCGAACAGCTCTCATCGCCGCGAAGCCCATGCTCCTGCAAGAGAAAGCGCTGCATTAATTCTAAAGGCGTGCCGACGACGAATCTGGCCATCAGCCGCCAAAGTTTCTCATTCAAATGAATTTGGTCGGGAGCGTGAGCAGGCCTGTCCTAAAGGACAGGGGCGGGGAGGTCGTTGCCCCGCTAGGCTGCGATCACGGCAAGCTTGTTGGGCAGGCAGCAATGACCGCAATTCCATTGACCCGTTGTCAATTTCTCATTCCATTTGCCGAGATTCATTCAGAGATCGGCGGGCCCACTGCGACCCTTCTCGCCAAGTTTAAGTTGCCGACGTCGCTGCAGGAAAAGGCAGACCACTACGTGCCGCTGCTGCCAGCCGTTCGCTTCGCGACGGCTGCGCAGCAAAAGCAGGGATTGTCGGAGATCGCCTTTCGAGCAGCCCAGAGGCTTTCATTCGATCATCTGAGCGACGCGATGCGCGTTCGAATCCGTCATTCACCGACCTTGTTGGCCGCTCTCGAGCAGATGTGCAAATGGGCGCCGGTTGAAGATACAAGTCTTCAGCTATGGCTGGAGCCATGCGACGCAAGCGTGAAAATTTGCAGCAGGATCGCTGGAACGAAAGGGATCTCCGATCTTGAGATATCCCAATGGCTTCAGAACGTATTCGTCCTGCACATCGTCCGCCAGTTCGCTGGCGCGAACTGGATGCCCAAAGTGATCGCGTTTGAAGCAAATTATAAACCGAGCATTGAGGTTCAATCGCTTTGGCCGCACACGCGCTTCATGTCGGGACAGAAGGCGTCATGGATCGAGGTGCCGTTGCAGTTTTTGAGCCTTCCGAATGGGGATGCCGCCCGATCGAAGTTACCGGAAACCGAGAGGCAGCCATTCGGTGATGACATCGTCAGCGTTCTCAGGTTGGCTCTGCCGTCCTACCTTGACGAGGGCGGCCCGACGATAGCCCAGGCGGCCGAAATGGCTGCCTTGAGCGTCAGGAGCCTCCAGAGGAAGCTTGCCTTGGCGGGGCTCACATACTCCGGCCTGCTAGAGCAGGTCCGCTTCAACAATGCCGTCAAGCTCCTGAGCAGTACCGAAACCAAGATCATCGACGTGGCATTTTCGTCGGGCTACGCCGATCCTGCCCATTTTGCCCGTGCTTTCCGTCGAATCTCCGGCTGCACTCCACGCGAGTTTCGCGAGAGAGCAAGAAGCGGACAAGCTGAGATCGATCACAACTCCACGCGATCGAACGATGATCGTCTCTAGAGAAGAGTCGCGCTTGCGCGCCTCTCTCCGTAGAGGCGCAGAGTTTTCGGGCTTCAGATCGATTTTGAGAGCCGGACTGTCCGCGACATTGATGTTCCCGACTGGGACGGCTCTTAGCGCAAACGATGACGACGTCGCTATCAAGGCACCGGTGCCAGCGATCTATCTCGACCTAAGAACGATCTATGCGCAGGTTCCAGCAGGGTCGCTTGCATTCGGCTTTGGCCATCCAACGCTGTTCAATGCGTTGCGAACGTTTGATGCGGCATTTCCGACCAGCCTGCCAGCGGCGAAATCTCTCAACGTGGATTTTCCCCTAACGGTCGACGTCACCGACAGCGTCTCGTTATATACCGGCGTCTCCGGCAATTCGACGGAGTTCGGAGGCGCCGGGTGGTCGTCCTTTCAAATCACGAGCTGGAACATCGGTATCCAGGCGGATGTTTATCAGCAGAACGGCGGGCTCTTTCCTACCGTGACGCTGCAATCGACCTTCACACAGTCGATCCCCAACGGCCCGCTGACCACGACGTCCTTCAACAACATTCTCGAATTCGATTACGCCCTCGATTCCGACGAGACCAGAGGGTTGCTCGCTGGATTCCAATACACGCGCACTGACGTTGCCGACAAGCTGGTGAAGATCAACCCAAACACGATTGCCTATATCGGCGGCTACTATCAATGGCCGAACAATTGGAAGTTCACCGGGCGAGTGGGCGTGCAATCCTTCCAAGGTGCGCAGCTTGTTAGCCTTGCGTCGATTCAGCCCTACACACAAGCGATTGTGCGGCTCGATCTCGATCGCATGGACGATAACGACAATCGCTTGTTTGGTGTCACGGCCGAAATCATGTGGGTACCGAAGCCCGCGTATCAGCTGACGGTTAGAACGCCGTTGTATGCGGTTCGCAATTAGGCGCGCCTTGATCCCAGATATCCCGGGCTTTTTGCTGGATCAACGCGCAGCGCGTCTACAGCTTGACGCCAACTTTCAGTTTCGGCCGCATCGCGACCACCCACCATGGTATTTTCCTCCGACGAGACGATCTTCGCTCGCTCGTCTCTCGTCCTGGCGCCGCGAAGCAATAACGTCCTGAGGTTCCGGCGCGTGCAACGTCTAGCAGCCTCATCAGCTCATATTTCGATTTTCCGAAGATGGCAGAATGCCACTGTTTTGCCCGACGGGTCAACCGGCTTTGACGCGAATGCAAAAGTCGTTGTGCCAACAAGACTTAGCTACTGTGCATGGGGTTGTTTTCGCAAATCTTAGTGGTCAGCACCTGCGCTTCAGCTCGAACATGCGGAACTTTTTCCTCGTCGCCACGTTGTGTCGCCATGAGTGAAGAGCTTTCCTTCCGACGCAAACCCCTGACCCCCGAGCAGCGCCAGGCGCGCGATGCGGCGCGCCGGATCGAGGCCGAAAAGGCCATGCGCGATCATGAAGAGGCGCAGAAGGCGTTTTACGCCAACAAGGAGCGGCTGAAAGCCGAACGCCTCGCGCGCGAGGCGGCCGCGGCGAAGGGCTGACCAAACGCGGTCGGCGCTGACAATCTCCTAGATCGATCTTTCGACCGAAGCCGGCACGCCATGCCGATTGGGTGTTCCCGTCGCGCTCAAGACCAGCTTGAGCGCGCCCGGTCGCGCGCCCATCGGCGGGCTTGACGGCGTTTGCGTTTCGGGAGGAAGCTTCGAATGATCGTCAATTGACTTGAATGACGGAGACGTTCGCTCCCAGCCAGTCCGACCCCTTCAGCGAAAGCGAGAATGGAGCTGACCATGACCACGTTCGACAAGCGCGAGCAGGGCTTTGAAGCAAAGTTCGTCCACGACGAGGAGCTGATGTTCAAGGCGACGGCCCGGTCCAACAGGCTGCTCGGGCTCTGGGCCGCAAGCCAGCTCGGCCTCAGCGCCGACCAGGCGGCAAGCTACGCAACTGCGCTGGTCACGGACAATCTGGAGAGGCAGACGATCGACGACATCGTGAGCAAGGTGTCAGGCGATCTCGCCGCCAAGGGCGTTGCGCGCGAGCAGGTGGCGCAGAAGCTTCTGGAGTACCTCCGCCAGGTCATGCAGCAGCTCGAAGCCGACAAATAGCAAGTTCGGTCGTTGCGCCTCATTCGGCGTGCTTGCGCGCGCCGGAATCACCGAGCTTGTCGACATAGGCGATGCCGAGCGCCGAGACAATGAAAGTGATGTGGATCAGCACCTGCCACATTACGCCGTTCTCGGTGTAGCTGGCACGGTTCGAGCCGAGATTGCCGGCCTCGATGAAGGTGCGCAGCAGCGCGATCGAGGAGATGCCGATGATGGCCATGGCGAGCTTGATCTTCAGCACACTGGCATTGACGTGGCCGAGCCATTCCGGCTCGTCGGGATGACCCTGGAGGTCGAGCCGCGAGACGAAGGTCTCGTAGCCGCCGACGATCACCATCACCAGCAGGTTGGAGATCATCACGACGTCGATCAGCGCCAGCACGCTCATCATGATCTGCTGCTCGGTGAGGTCGAGCGCGTGCCAGGACAGATGCCAGAGCTCCTTGAGGAACAGCGCGATGTAGACGCACTGCGCCACGATCAGTCCGAGATAGAGCGGCAGCTGCAGCCAGCGCGAGCCGAAGATGATCATCGGCAGCAGGCCCAGGCGCGGCGAGGGCGGACGGGCTTCGGTGCGCAGTTCGGATTGGAATCCAGTCTCAACCGACATTCAGGCGGCATCCTCGCATCGAGATGATCTCGCTGCCATGTAGCCCGGCAAGATGGCCGGCGGAAGACGGGGCGCGCTACTCGCTATCCAGGGATCGCGCCATTTCGTGCTACGGTGCCGGTCGGCCGTCGCGCGGGCGGCCAGGACCGGGATCAAGATCGGGAGGCGGGGCGTGTTTCGCAGCAGGAAATGGGCGGGCGGGATCGCGCTCATTGCCGCGATCATGACCGGCTCCGGCGGCACAGAAGTCTCGGCAACGCCGCTGACCCCGTTCCGCTACGAGGCTCAGGCGCAGCGCCATTGTCCGCACGATCAGGTGGTCTGGCTCGATTTCAGGAAGGGCGTCTACTACACCAGGGGTCAGAAGCGATATCGCCAGGGCTTTGACGGCAGCTTCGTCTGTCTGAGCGAGGCCCGCGACGGCCGCTATCGCCGCTCGCTGTTGGGTCTGCGCTGAGGGGCGCGTGACCGGGGCTCGACGGCGAGCCGGTTATTTCCGGCTCGGCAGCTTCACCGGCACGTGCGGGGAGGTGCTGATGACCCGGGGACTTCCGTCGGGATAGGTGCGATCGCCGCGGATCAGGGATTCGAGAACCAGGAAGAACTTCTCGGCAAGCATGTGAGTCACCCTCGTCGGTGATGGCCTCTTGAAAATAAGTCGAGGCGCCGAAGGCGGAAATTCAATCAACTAAACGGGAGCGGGACAATCCGGGCAAACACCTGTTTGCAGCACGGCATGGTCGTCGTCGGGAAAGTGCGAAGATCTCGTCCGAGATCAGCCGAAGGCCAGGGCCACAAGGCCCGAGCAGAGCAGGACCAAGCCGCCTGCGGTCAATGCCAGGAAGCCATCGGATACGAGGTCATGGTTGCGCATGGGACACCTGCCGCTCTCGTCCTCGATGCTCGATCGGATCGATTAAAATTGTCCGAACGGGCCGCCTTGAAAGAGGTGATGCTTGCCGCCCCGCACGAGTGCCTTCAGGCCCTCGTGCGGTAACCTTCAAACGCATGGGCCAGGAAGATCCCCGCGCTTACCAGACCCATCAGTGCCGAAACCGTCTCGATCATCGTTAAATTCCACATCCCGCCCTTGCATTCGAGAGAACGCGTGCGGCCTTGCACAGTCAAAAGAATTTCGGTGAGCGGCGTGACAATGGGGGTGGAGTGAGGATTTGGCGCAACAGAATGTCCAGCCTTGGCACAGAGCAGGGCGCCCGCGCTCCGTAGATCAACGGAGGCGAGCGAACGTCCCGTTTACCATCCCGGCGTGATCGTCATGGGCTCCCCATTTCCGCCGTGTTCGGGTTGCGTTATCGTTACCGCTTCCGATGCGGTGGTGGGCCGCCTCGGATTATAAGGACCGGACGGCGCTCCCCGCGGCTAAAGCGGGATGGGTACGCGCCCGGCGAAATGGTATTTGGGGCGAATGGGGATCCGACGGTCAGATTCGGTTTTGCGGGCCGCGCGCGGTGTTGCGGCGGTCGCGACCTGCCTTGCGCTCGCCAATTGCGCCTCCTCGAACAAGTTCGCCAGCCGCGTCGATCCGAAATACGGCGTGTCCTCGAGCCCCCGGGTCGTGGCCTGGGGCGACCCGGTCCCGAAGGGTGGCGGCACCTACCGTGTCGGCAAGCCCTATGTCGTGGCGGGCCGGACCTACGTGCCGGAGGAGGACGTCAACTACCGCGCCGAGGGCATGGCGTCGTGGTATGGCGATGATTTCCACGGCCGCCTGACCGCCAATGGCGAAGTGTTCGACATGGCCTCGCTGACCGCGGCGCATCCGACCCTGCCGATGCCGTCCTACGCGCGGGTGACCAATATCTCGAACGGCAAGTCGCTGATCGTCCGCGTCAATGACCGCGGGCCCTATCACGGCAACCGGCTCATCGACGTCTCGAACAAGGCCGCCGAACTCCTTGAATTCAAAGGCAATGGCGTCGCCAAGGTCCGGGTCGAATATGTCGGCCGGGCGCCGCTCGAAGGCTCCGACGACCGCCAGCTGATGGCGACCTTGCGCACCGGCATTCCGGCGCCGACGCCCTCGATGGTCCGGGTCGCTTCGGCCAAGCCTTTCGTGCCGGAATTGCCCGCACCGAGCCGCGGCGCCATTCGCGGCGAGGTTCCGATGCCGGAGGGGCGGCCCTACAACCTCGGCAACAGCTCGGCTGACATGGCTTCGCTCAATGCGACCTCGGAAATGTCGGCCTCGAGCCGCAGCCGGGGCCGGGCGCTCCACAACGCGCGGGCCGTCTCCTATGACGAGGACGGCCGCTACGCGACCGAGAGCGCTCCGTCCGCCGCCTACACCTCGGACGGCGCGGCCGAGGCCCGCAGCATCCTGAGCGGTCGCGGTCTCTACTGAGACGCGCTTTCCTTCAAGAACGTCACCAGCGCCGCGTTCACCTCCTCGGGCCGCTCCTGCTGTACCCAATGGCCGGCGCCTTCCAGGATCAGCTTGCGCTTCAGATTGGGCAGCACGCGCTCGAGCTCGTTGACGCGCTTGGCCCCGATCAGGCCGGTGATGACGGCGTCTTTGGAGCCGGCGATGAACAGCGAGGGCTGATGGATCTGCGCATCCTGCCAGGGGGCCGTCAGCTCCCAATTGCGGTCGATGTTGCGGTACCAGTTCAACCCGCCGCGGAAACCGGACTTGCGGAAGCACTCGGTGAAATAGGCGAGATCAGCCTCGTTCAGCCAGCCGGGCAGCGGCCCCTCGGCGCCCGCATGGCCGAGAAAGCCCTTGCCCTCCTGCACGAACATGGCTGCCGAGGGATCGGCGAGGCCGCGGCCGCCAAGCACGATGCGCATGGTGCGGGCGACGTCGCGCTCGAGCTCGGCTTCGGCGACGCCGGGCGTCTGGAAATACTGCCAGTAGAAATTGGTGATGCCGCCCTGGCGCAGCAGGTCGAGCGGCTTGCCGCGGCCTCGGAACGGCGGCGGCACGCTCAGGCCGGCGACCGCCATGAAGATATCTGGGCGGAACAGCGCCGCGTGCCAGGCGACCGGTGCACCCCAGTCGTGGCCGACCACCATCGCCTTGCTCTCGCCCAGCGCCTGTACGAGGCCGACGACATCGCCGACCGTGTCGAAGATGGAGTAGGCGACAACATCAGCCGGCGCCGCGCTCTGGCCATAGCCGCGCATGTCGGGGGCGACGACGTGAAACCCGGCCTCTGCCAACGCCGGGATTTGGTGGCGCCAGGAATAGGACAGTTCCGGCCAGCCATGGCACAGCACCACCAGCGGCCCCTGGCCGGCCTCGCGGATGAAGAGCTCGACCCCGTTGGCCTTGATCATCCGGGTTGAGGACATTCGCTTTTCCGCCTTGTTTCAGGGGTTTGGTCGGGAAATATAAGATGCCACGATAGGGGCGCGAGGAGAATCGTGCAATCTCAGGGACAAGCGTCCAGCTCCGTGTTGTTCGCATCTGTTCCAACTGCTAGAACGCCGCTCTCAGGGCTTGGCCATGGCATTTCGTCCTTCTTTGCTTCGTCGCTCCCGGTTCACCGCCGGTGCGCTGGCGCGCGGGCTGATCGCGGCGGTTCTGGCCGCGGCCATCGGCTGGGGCGGGGCGCTCTACGCCGCCAACCAGAGCGTGCAGGGCGCCAAGAAGGCGGAAGACACGGGCTTCGACGGCGACGCCCCGACTGCGATCCTGATCGAGGCCTCCTCGGGCAGCGTGCTGTTCGAGAAGAACGCCGACGAGCTGCGCGCGCCCTCCAGCATGATGAAGCTGATGACCGCGGAGGTCGTCTTCAACGCCATCAAGAAGGGCGACATCAGGCTGACCGACGAGTACCGGATCAGCGAGAATGCCTGGCGCAGGGGCGGCGCGCCCTCGGGCGGCTCGACCATGTTCGCCGCCATCAACAGCAAGGTCTCGGTCGACGATCTCCTGCATGGGGCGATCATCCAGAGCGGCAACGATGCCTGCATCGCGCTCGCCGAAGCCATGGCGGGCAACGAGCGGATTTTCGCGGCCGACTTCATGACCAAGCGCGCGCGCGAGCTCGGCCTCACCAGATCGACCTTCGCCAACTCCAACGGCTTGCCCGATCCTGGCAACAAGATGACGGTGCGCGAGCTCGGCATCCTCGCCCGCCACATCATCCTGGACTTCCCCGAGTTCTACAAACTGTTCGGCGAAAAGGAGTTTACTTGGAATAAGATTCGCCAGCCCAACCGCAATCCGCTGCTCAATTCGATGGAAGGCGCTGACGGTCTCAAGACCGGCTACACCAAGGAAGGCGGCTACGGCATGGTGGGCTCGGCCGTGCAAAACGGCACGCGCCTGATCGTCGTGGTCAACGGGCTCGACGATCCCGAAGACCGCGCCACGGAAGCCAAGAAGATGCTAGAATGGGGCTTCCGCAATTTCGAGACCCGCGTGCTGATCGCGGCCGAGCAACCCGTCGGCTACGCCAAGGTGTTCGGCGGCGAGAGCCGCTCGGTCAAGCTCATGGCCAAGACGCCCGTGAAGGTGATGGTGCACAAGAACGGCAGCGACAAGCTGATCGCCCGCATCGTCTATAGCGGCCCGGTGCGCGCGCCGGTCGAAGCCGGCCAGAGGGTCGGCGTGGTCAAGGTCTGGCGCAGCGGCAACATCGCGGTGGAGACACCGGTCTATGCCGCCGAAGCGATCGGCACCGGCTCGACCATGCGCCGCGCGATCGACGGCGCCAGCGAGCTCGTGATCGGCATGTTCCGCGCGGGCGCCGAGAAGCTCTGACCATGAGTAAAAGCCCGGTACGGTGGCCGTCTGGACGCGGACGCTTCATCACCTTTGAAGGTGGCGAGGGGGCCGGCAAGTCGACCCAGATCAAGGAGCTGGCCGACCGTCTCAAGGCGGCAAGGATGCGCATCCTTGTCACGCGCGAGCCAGGCGGCTCGCCGGGCGCCGAGATCATGCGTCATCTGGTGCTGTCTGGCATGGGCAAGCTGCTTGGACCCGAAGCCGAGACGCTGCTGTTCGCTGCTGCCCGCGACGATCACGTCCGCACCGTTATCCAGCCCGCGCTCAGCCAAGGCATCTGGGTGCTGTGCGACCGCTTCGCCGACTCGACGCGGGCCTATCAGGGCAGCCTCGGCCGCGTGCCAGACGGCCTGATCAACGCGATGCAGCGGGTCACGATCGGCGATCTCAAGCCGGATCTCACCATCATCCTCGACCTGCCGGTCGAGATCGGCCTGCAGCGTGCCGCCGCGCGCCGCGGCAGCGCCACGCCCGACAGGTTCGAGGGCGAGGATCTCAAGTTCCACCAGGACCTGCGCGACGCCTATCTCAAGATCGCTGCGGAAGATCCCGCGCGTTGCGCGCTGATCGACGCCAATTCCGATCCCGATACGGTTGCCGGGCGTGTCTGGACGGCGCTGCGCGAACGTCTCCTTCCCACGCCCTCTTCGGTGATTTCCGCATGAGCCCGCGTCAGACCGAGCGCGAAACCGCCATTGCTCATCCGCGCGAGACGTCGAGGCTGTTCGGGCATCGCGACGCCGAGACGGCGCTGCTGACTGCCTATCGCAGCGGGCGCATCCCGCATGCCTGGCTGATCGGCGGGCCGCAAGGGATCGGCAAGGCAACGCTGGCCTACCGCATGGCGCGCTTCGTGCTCGCCCATGGCCAGCCGCTGGCGCCGTCCGTGCAGCACGCCCAAGACCTTGCGATCGATCCCGAGGACGCCGTGGCGCGGCAGGTTGCGGCGAGTTCGCATGGCGGCCTGTTGACGCTGGAGCGCACCGCGAACGACCGCGGCGTGATGCGCACCGTGATCACCGTCGACGAGACGCGCGAGACGATCGGCTTCTTCGGCTCGACGGCCGCCGCCGAAGGTTGGCGCGTCTGCATCGTCGATACCGTCGACGAGCTCAATCCAAACGCGGCCAACGCGCTGCTGAAAATCCTCGAAGAACCGCCGCAGCAATCGCTGTTCCTGCTGGTGAGCCACGCACCCGCACGCGTGCTCGCCACGATCCAGTCGCGCTGCCGCAAGCTGCGCCTGCGTCCGCTCGTCACGGACGACGTGATCGGTGCTGCGGCTTCGGCGGCCGACCTCGACCCGAACGATCCCGCCCTGCGCGAAGCGGCGGAGGCCTCCGAGGGCAGTGTAGCGCGGGCGCTGACGCTGCTCGGCGGTGATGCGCTCAAGCTCCAGCAGCGCACGGCAGCAATGCTCGCGCGTTTGCCGCAGGTCGATCCGCGCGAATTGCACACGCTCGGCGATTCGCTTGGCACCAGCGACCGCGTCGCGCTTGCCGCCTTCATCGACGGCATCGACCGCTGGATCGCCGAGCGCCTGCATGCGGATGAAGCCAATGCCAACCAGAACCTGCCGCGCCTTGCGCGGCTAGCTGAGGTATGGGAAAAGATCGTCCGCGCCGCGCGCGACACCGAAACCTACAATCTGGAGCGCAAGCCCTTGGTTTTCTCGGTGTTCGGCTGGCTGGCGGACGCAACGCGCTAGAGCATGATCCGGAAAAGTGCGGAGCGGTTTTCCGAAAGGATCATGCAACCTGACGCAGGTTCGTTTCCAAATTTTGAGAAGCCGGTAAAGGAATTCGTCGTGGCAACGCGAGCTAAGAAAACCGCCAAGGGCAAGAGCAGCAAGAAGAAGGCTGCAAAGGTGCTTGCGCGCAAAGCTGCCAAAAAGACCAAGAAGGCCGCCGCGAAGAAGGGCGTGAAGAAGAGCGCTGCGAAGACGGCAAAACGGGCTGGCAAGAAGGCTACCAAGAAGCAGGTCGTCGCCAAGAAGGCGGTGAAGAAAGCGGCCAAAAAGCCAGCCACGGTTCCAGTGAAGCCAGCCAAGGCTCCAGCGAAGAACGTGGCCAAGAAGGCGAAGGTGACTGCGCCTGCTGCGATCGCAGCGCCGGCTCCTGTCGTCGCGCCACCGAAGGCTGCGAAGCCCAAGGAATCGAAAAAGGCGCCGCGTGCCCCGAAGCCCGCCATAGTCGCCGCTCCGCAGGCCACTGCTCCGGTCGCCGCCCCCGCGCGCGACAACGTCTTCTACATCACGACGGCGATCGCTTATCCCAATGGCAGCCCGCATATCGGCCACGCCTATGAAGCGATCGCGACCGACGTGCTGGCGCGCTTCGCGCGGCTCGACGGCAAGGACGTATTCTTCCTGACCGGCACCGACGAGCACGGTCAAAAAATGGTTCAGACGGCCGCCGGTGAGAACATGTCCGTCTCCGCGCTCGCGGCGCGCAATGCCGGCCGCTTCAAGGAGATGGACGAGCGTCTGAACGTGTCGTTCGACCGCTTCATCCGCACCACCGAAGAGCAGCATCATCGCTCCAGCCAGGAGATCTGGCGACGCATGGAAGCGAATGGCGACATCTATGCCGACATCTATTCGGGCTGGTACTCGGTCCGTGACGAGGCGTATTACGCCGAGGACGAGACGCGCCTGAACGATGACGGCGTACGGCTCGGACCGCAGGGTACGCCGGTCGAGTGGGTCGAGGAAAAGAGCTATTTCTTCCGCCTGTCGGCGTACCAGGACAAGCTGCTCAAGCTTTATGCGGATCATCCCGATTTCATCGGGCCGGACTCCCGCAAGAACGAGGTGGTAAGCTTCGTCAGAGGGGGCCTGCGCGATCTCTCGATCTCGCGCACCACCTTCGATTGGGGCGTGAAGGTGCCCGGCGACGAAGAGCACGTGATGTATGTCTGGGTCGACGCGCTGACCAACTACATCACCGGGGTCGGCTTCCCCGACGAGAGCGACAACAGCTGGCGCTATTGGCCGGCCGACGTGCACATCATCGGCAAGGACATCATCCGTTTCCATGCGGTGTATTGGCCGGCGTTCCTGATGTCGGCAGGCATTCCGCTGCCGAAGCGGGTCTATGCCCACGGCTTTCTGTTCAACAGGGGCGAGAAGATGTCGAAGTCGGTCGGCAATGTCGTCGACCCCTTCAACCTCGCCGACCAGTATGGCGTCGACCAGATGCGCTATTTCTTCCTGCGCGAGGTGCCGTTCGGCCAGGACGGCAATTACAACCACGAGGCCATTGTCGCGCGCATCAATGCCGATCTCGCCAACGATCTCGGCAACCTTGCGCAACGCTCGTTGTCGATGATCGCCAAGCAGCTCGGCGGCGTGCTGCCGGAGCCCGGCGAGTTCAGCGACAACGACAAGGCGATCCTTGCGATGGCCGACGGCATGATCGCCACGTCACGCGAAGCAATGGCGACGCAGCAGATCCATCACTGGCTCAACGCCGTGTGGGCCGTGGTCGCGGAGGCCAACCGCTATTTCGCGGGCGAGGCGCCGTGGGCGCTCGCCAAGACCGATCCTGTCAGGCAGAAGACGGTGCTCTATGTCACCGCCGAAGTCGTGCGCCAGATCGCGATCCTGGCCCAGCCGGCGATGCCGACCGCCTCGGGATTGCTGCTCGACAGCCTCGGCATCCCCGCAGCCGAGCGCAACTTCGCTGCGCTCGGTGGCACCTCGCGCATCGCTCCGGGCTCGACGCTGCCGGCGCCGAAACCGGCGTTCCCGCGCTACATCGAGCCGGCGGCCTGAAGGCGGTCGCGCGATGCTGGTCGACAGTCACTGCCACCTGGATTTTCCAGACTTCGCGGAAGATCTCGACGGGATCGTGTCGCGTGCGCGTGCGGCCGGCGTCAAGCGCATGGTCACGATCTCGACGCGGGTGCGGAAGCTGAACGATCTCGTCAGGATCGCCGAGCGTTATGAGGATGTCTATTGTTCGGTAGGCACTCATCCGCACAACGCGGATGAGGAGGACGGCATCGCGCCGGATGAGCTGATCGCGCTGACGCAGCATCCCAAGGTCGTCGCGCTCGGCGAAGCCGGGCTCGATTATTTCTACGACAACGGCTCGCCGGAGGCGCAGGCGAGGGGCTTTCGCGCCCACATCGCCGCCGCCCGTGCCACGGGCCTGCCGCTGGTGATCCACACCCGCGAAGCGGACGAGGATTGTGCCCGTATCCTGGAAGAGGAGGTCGGACGCGGATCGTTTCGCGCGGTGCTGCATTGTTACACCGGCGGGCGTGAGCTGGCGCTGAAGGCGGTTTCGCTTGGGCTGTATATCGGCTTCACGGGTATCCTGACCTTCAAGAAGTCGGAGTCCCTGCGCGCGCTTGCGGCCGAACTGCCGTCGGACCGTATTCTGGTTGAAACAGACTCGCCCTATCTTGCGCCCGGAAAATTCCGCGGCAAACGCAACGAGCCGGCCTATGTGGTCGAGGTCGCAAAGGTGCTCGCTGAGGCGCGCGGCGTGTCGTTGGATGAGATCTCGCGCCAGACCACCGAAAATTTCTTTCGTCTGTTCTCAAAGGTGAAGGCTTCAGGAGACGCATGACGCTGACGCTGACGATCCTGGGCTGCGGCTCATCCGCCGGCGTGCCGCGCCCGGCGCTCGGCTGGGGCGCCTGCGATCCCAACAATCCCAAGAATCGCCGTCGTCGCTGCTCCCTGCTGGTCGAACGAAAATCCGAGCACGGCACCACACGCATCGTGATCGACACGTCGCCGGACCTGCGCGAGCAGTTGCTTTCGACCAATGTCGACCACATCGACGCGGTGTTCCTGACCCACGAGCACGCCGATCAGACCCATGGCATGGACGACCTGCGCTCGGTCGTCATGCATATGCGACGCCGCATCCCGACCTACTTCAACCTGTCGACCGCCAAGGACATCATGGCGCGGTTCTCCTACTGCTTCATCTCGCCGGAGGGCAGCGACTATCCGCCGATCCTGACGCGGCATTCGATCGAGGCGGGCGAAAGCCAAACCATCCTGGGGAAGGGCGGCGCGGTGACGATGGCCGCCTTCCTGGTGCAGCACGGCAACATTCCCGCGCTCGGCTACCGCATCGGGGATGCCGCCTACACACCAGACCTCAACGACATCCCGCGCGAGAGCTGGGGGGCATTGGAGAATCTGGACCTCTGGATCGTCGACGGCCTGCGCTACACCAGTCATGTCAGCCATTTCAGCATCAACGATGCGCTGTCGTGGATCGAGCGTTTCAAGCCGAAGCGTGCGGTCATTACCAACATGACCGCCGACGTCGATTACGAGGTCATCAGGCAGTCGCTGCCTACGGGCGTGGTACCGGCCTATGACGGGCTGCGGCTGGAGACGCACTAAACCCGCGGTGGAAATTCTCCTGCCAGGCGGCATACTCCTTGCTTGCGCCGGCCCCATCATGTTGATCTAACGTCTGAAAGACAGGCGTTTGACAGGGCGATATTCAAGCAGGACCGGCACCTGATGTGCAATCGCCGGGTCGGTTGAATCGCCTCGTGCGAGGATGGGGATTGCGTTTGGCAGGCGACGATGTAGCGGCTCAGGGACTGGTGCGACGCGCTCTGGATCTCCTCTATCTCGGCGCGGGCTACGCCGCGGGGGTCTTCCTGGTTGCGATCTTTGCAATCATGATGGTCATGTCGGTCGGGCGTCAGTTTGCGATCAACATTCCCGCAGGTGACGATTTCGCGTCCTGGTGCATGGCTGCAATGGCTTTCCTCGGTCTCGCGCACACCTTCAAGCGCGGAGAGATGATCCGCGTCGGCCTGCTGCTGGAGCATCTGCACGGGCGGACCAAGCAGGTCGCGGAGATAGTCGCGCTGGGCATCGCCACCGCATTCATCCTCTACTTCACCCGGCATGCCGTGCAGATGACCTACGATTCCTGGCGCTTCAACGACGTGGCGCAGGGCGTCGTCGCGCTTCCACTCTGGATTCCGCAGCTCGGCTTTGCCGGCGGCCTTGCGATCCTGTCGATCGCGCTGATCGATGAAATGGTCAATGTCGTCGGCGGCAACCGGCCGAGCTACGAGAAGGGCTCGCCGGACGAGACGCCCGACGAGTTCATCGAGCGCATCTCGCAGGGCGGCGGAGGTTGACCATGGCCAATCTCGGCATGATCGAGCTGTCGTTCATCCTGCTCGGCGTCATGATCCTGCTGCTAGGCAGCGGCGTCTGGATCGCGGTCTCGCTCGGGCTGGTCGGCTTCGTGGCGATGGCGCTGACCACGAGCCTGCCACTCGGCTCGGTGCTTGCGACCACCACCTGGAGCGCGAGCTCGTCCTGGACGCTGGCCGCGCTGCCGTTGTTCATCTGGATGGGAGAGATTCTTTTCCGCACCAAATTGTCGGAGGAAATGTTCCGCGGTCTGTCGCCCTGGGTGCAGTGGCTGCCGGGGCGGTTGACGCATGTGAATGTGATCGGCTGTGGCATCTTTGCGGCGGTGTCGGGCTCGTCGGCCGCGACTTGTGCGACCATCGGCAAGATCGCGCTGCCGGAACTCGACAAGCGTGGCTATGACAAGGGCCTGAGCCTCGGCTCGCTCGCGGGTTCCGGCACTCTCGGCCTCTTGATTCCGCCCTCGATCCCGATGGTGGTCTATGCGGTCACGGCGAATGTCTCCGTGCTTCAAGTGTTTCTCGGCGGCTTCCTGCCGGGCGTGCTCGTGATTGTGCTCTATTCCGGCTACATCATCATCTGGTCGCTGCTCAACCCGAAGAAGATTCCGCCGCGCGATCCGCCGATGCCATTCCGGCAGAAGCTCCGCGAGTCGGGCAAGCTCGCGCCCTGCCTGCTATTGATCCTGGCGGTCTTCCTTTCGCTCGTTCTCGGCTTTGCGACAGCGACCGAATGCGCCGCATGGGGTGTCTCGGGCGCGCTGCTGCTGGCGTGGTGGAGCGGCACGCTCACGCGCAAGAACTTCCTCGAGAGCATCATGAGCGCGACGCGCCTGACCTGCATGATCATGCTGATCCTGGCAGGCGCGGCCTACACCACGGCTGCGATGGCCTATACGGGTATCCCTGCGGCGCTCGCCACATGGGTCCAGGGGCAGCAGCTCACACCAAGCATGCTCGCCCTCTATCTCAGCATCATGTACATCATCCTGGGATGCCTGATCGACGGCATCTCGATGATCGTCCTGACCGCCGTCATCGTGCTGCCCATGGTCAAGCAGGCCGGCCTCGATCTGGTCTGGTTCGGCGTCTATCTCATCATTCACGTCGAGATGGCGCAAATCACGCCGCCGGTCGGTTTCAACCTGTTCGTGCTTCAGAACATGAGCGGCCGCGATACGTTCACCGTCGCGCGGGCGGCATTTCCATTCTTCATTCTGCTGCTGGCTGCCGTGTTCATCATCACGGAGTATCCGCAGATCGTGATGTTCTTGCCCAAGCTTGCTTTCCCAGACTGACGTACCGCTTTTCAAATTGACTGTGAGGAGAAGCCCGATGATCTCTCGTTTAGTCCGCGCATCCTTGATCGCTGGCGTCGTGATGGCCGCGACACCTGCTTTGGCCCAGACCAAATGGAATTTGCCGGCAGCGTATCCTGCCGACAATCCGCACTCCGAAAATCTGGTCGCCTTCGCCAAGGACGTCGAGGCCGCCACGTCCGGCAAGCTCCAGATCACGGTTCATCCGGGCGCCTCGCTGTTCAAGGCGCCCGACATCAAGCGCGCGGTGGTGACCGGGCAGGCGCAGATGGGCGAGGTGCTGCTGTCGATCCACGAGAACGAGGACCCGCTCTTCGGCGTCGACGTCGTGCCGTTCCTCGCGACCAGCTTCCCCGACGCGATGAAGCTGTATCAGGCCTCCAAGCCTGCGATCGCCAAGAAGCTCGATGCGCAGGGTCTCAAGCTGCTGTTCGTCGTGCCGTGGGCGCCGCAGGGCGTCTACGTCAACAAGCCGCTGGCGACGATCGAAGACATGAAGGGCTTGAAGTGGCGCGCCTACAATGTCGGGACCGCGCGCATCGGCGAGCTGGTCGGCGCGCAATCGGTCACGATCCAGGCTGCCGAACTGCCGCAGGCGCTTGCGACCGGCGTCGTGAACTCCTTCATGTCGTCGGGCGGCACGGGCTATGATGCGAAGGCCTGGGAGTCGCTCAAATACTTCTATGACGTGCAGGCCTGGATTCCGAAGGACTACACCTTCGTCAACAAGGCCGCGTTCGAGGCACTCGACAAGCCGACGCAGGAGGCCATCCTCAAAGCAGCCGCGACGGCGGAAACGCGCGGCTGGAAGGCCTGGCAAGACAAGAGCACCTGGTACATCGAACAGCTCAAGGCCAAGGGCATGACGGTGGAGCCGCCGAGCCCCGCGCTGAAGGCCGGCTTCCAGAAGATCGGTGAGCAGCTCACCGCCGACTGGCTCAAGAAGGCAGGGCCCGACGGCCAGGCGCTGATCGACGCCTACAAGAAGATGTGAGACTGGCGATGCCTTCCGCTCACCGCTTTCCGGCGCGTGGGCGGAAGTCTTCTCCTCGATCTCGCGGCAGCCTCACCATGCGTAACTCAGCATGGCTTTGCCGGTATAGGATCGCACGAGGCTCGACACTTCGCTGTCGAAGTTCGCCGTGGCGGACCAGCCGTTGAGGTCGCGCAGCTCGATTGCAACGTCCGTGAGCGCCGCGTTCGGCGCTAAAGCCGTACCGCCGACGATGAAGCCTTGGCCGGGCAGGGACTGGAACGCAGCTGGGATCGATTGTCCCGCGCTGAAATCATGCGCCCAGGCGAGTCGACCGCGCAGGTTCAGCGCGCTTCCCAACAAGGCAAAGGACGTGCTCGTGCGCAGGCCGAGCTCGGTGCGGCTGTCCGTGAAGCCGTCGCCGCGTCTCTAACGTTCTCCAATCTTTTCCTGTCGTGTCTCGACATCGTCGAGGCTACGCGTTCGGTTTCCGACAACGCACAATCGCCGCGCAGACGCAGCTTATATTTCTAGATATTTCTGAAGCCTCGATCGGCTCAGGCCGAGATCGCCTTCGCTGATCCGACTTCGCTGCGCAGCAGGAATTTCTGGATCTTGCCGGTCGAGGTCTTCGGGATCGGCCCGAACACGACCGCCTTGGGCGTCTTGAAGCCGCTCATCTGCGATCGGCAGAACGCGATGATCTCAGCCTCGGTTGCGCTGGCGCCGTCCTTCAGCTCGACGAAGGCGCAGGGCACCTCGCCCCATTTCGGATCAGGCTTGGCGACCACGGCGGCGAACAGCACGGCCGGATGCTTGTAGAGGATGTCCTCGACCTCGACGGAGGAGATGTTCTCGCCGCCGGAAATGATGATGTCCTTGGAGCGGTCCTTGATGATGACGTAGCCGTGCTCGTCGAGCACGCCGAGGTCACCGGTGTGAAACCAGCCGCCCTCGAAGGCTTCCTTGGTCGCCTTCTCGTTTCTGAGATAGCCCTTCATCACGATGTTGCCGCGGAACATGACCTCGCCGATGGTCTCGCCGTCGCGCGGCACCTCTTGCATCGTCTGCGGATTGATGACGGTGACGTCTTCCTCGAGCGGGTAGGGCACGCCCTGCCGACGCTTCATGCGCGCGCGTTCGGCGGGCGGAAGCTCGTCCCATCCGGGCTGCTCGGCGCAGACGGAGGCGGGGCCGTAGACTTCGGTCAGCCCGTAGACATGCGTCAGCTTGATGCCGATGCTTTCGGCGCCTTCGAGCACGGCGACCGGCGGCGCGGCGCCTGCGATCAGACCGACGACGCGACGGGCAGCGTTGCTTTTGGGCGCGTCGGGCGCGTTGATCAGCGTGTTGTAGACGATCGGTGCGCCGCACATGTGGGTGACGCCGTGCTGTCTGATCAGCTCGAAGATTTTGGTCGGCTCGACCTTGCGCAGGCACACGTTGGTGCCAGCGGCCGCCGCAACAGTCCAGGGGAAGCACCAGCCGTTGCAGTGGAACATCGGCAGCGTCCAGAGATAGACCGGATGCTGACCGAGATTGCCGGCGAGGATGTTGCTGACGGCGTTGAGATAGGCGCCGCGATGATGAGTGACGACGCCCTTGGGATTTCCTGTGGTGCCCGAGGTGTAGCTCAACGCGATCGCGTCCCATTCGTCCGCAGGCAGGACCGCGGTGAAGCTCGGATCTCCTAGCGCGAGCGCCGCCTCATATTCGATCTCGCCGATGCGCTTGCCGCCCTTGAAGGCGGCATCGTCGACGTCGATCACGAACGGCTTTGGCCCGGTCATCTGTGCCAGTGCGTCGGTGATGACGCCGGAGAATTCCGGATCGACCAGGATGATCTTGGCCCCGCCATGGTCGAGCTGGAACGCGATCGAGGGCGCATCCAGGCGGATGTTGAGCGCGTTGAGCACGGCGCCCGTCATGGGGACGGCGAAGTGCGCCTCGTTCATCGCAGGAATGTTCGGCAGCATCGCCGCCACGGTGTCACCGACGCCGATACCCTTGCCCGCCAGATAAGAGGCAAAGCGGCGGCAGCGCTCGTGAGTCTGCGCCCAGGTGAAGCTGCGGCCCTCATAGACCGTGCTGACAAGATCGGGATAGACGGCGGCGCTGCGCGCGAGGAAGCTCAGCGGGCTCAGGGGCACATAATTGGCGGGGGTCTTGTCGAGGCCGATATTGTACTGGTTCTGCCGCTCACTCATCGACACCTCCTGAAAACGCCTCAAAGGAATCCGATCGAAATCCAGGGGAAGATCGCGACGATGATCAATCCCACCAGCAGCGCCAGCAGATAGCCCCAGATCGGCCTGATGCCTTCGGCCGGATCGACGCGTCCGATGGCGCAGGCGGCATAATAGCCGACGCCGAAGGGCGGGGCGAATAGCCCGATACCCATGGCGAGAATGATCACCATCGCATAGTGCACCTCGTGCACGCCGACGGCGCGGGCGATCGGAAACAGCAGGGGCCCGAACAGCACGATCGCCGGGATGCCCTCGAGCACGCTGCCGAGAATGGTGAAGGCCAGGATCGAGACGGCGATGAAGGTTGCGGCTCCCCCGGGCAACCCGGTCATGGCCGCCGCCAGCGAGCGCGAGAAACCTGATTGCGTCAGGCCCCAGGCCATGCCGGTGGCGGTGCCGATAATAAGCAGGATAGCGCCCGACAGCGCTGCGGTCTCGACCAGCATCGGAAACAGCCGTCGCCAGTCGAAGCGGCGGTAGACGAGGAGGCCGACCAGGGCGCCGTAGACGATGCCGATGGTGGAGACTTCGGTGGCGGTCGCGATGCCCTCGACCACGGCGTAGCGGATCACGAAGGGCAGCGCGAGCGCAGGCAGGGCGACGATGAAGGTCTTGCCGATCTCGGATGCCGTGGCGCGGCGGACGTGGCTCATGTCCTCGTGGCGGTAGCGCCACCACACCAGCATGCACAGCGTGATCGCGAGCACCACGCCGGGCAATAAGCCCCCGGTGAATAGCGCTGCGATCGACACGCCCGTGACCGAGCCGATCGTGATCAGCACGAGGCTCGGCGGAATGGTCTCGGTCTGGGCACCCGTCGCCGCAAGGAGCGCGACGAGATCGCCGGGCTTGGCGCCGCGCTGCTTCATCTCCGGGAACAGCACCGGTGCGACCGCCGCCATGTCGGCGGCCTTGGCGCCGGAGATGCCGGACACCAGGTACATGGCGCCGACCAGCACGTAATGCAGGCCGCCGCGGACATGCCCGAGCAGGCTCGCCAGGAACGCCACCATGGCCCGCGCCATGCCGGTCATCTCGATCAGAAGCCCCAGGAACACGAACAGCGGCACCGAGAGCAGGATGAGGTGGCTCATGCCCTCGTCCATCCGCCCGACCAGCACCATCACGGGCGTTCGCGTGGTCAGCGCCAGATAGCCGAAGATCGCGAGGCCGAAACCGAACGCAATGGGAACGCCGGCAAAGACGCAGAAGCCGGCAACGCCGACGAAGAAGATGACGAGGTTGAGATTGCCGAGCGGCCGCAGCGACGGCTCCGCCAGCCAGAATGCGCCGATCAGGACCGCAACAGACAGCACGGCGGCCGCAACCATCCGGTAATCGGCGGCGCGCAGCAGCCGCAGCAAGGCGAACGCCGCCATCAGGCTGATGCCGGCTGGCAGCGCGGCAGCGCGCCACATATTTGAGATCTGCAGCGCCGGTGTGGTGATGTAGCTCTCTTCGTAGGCATAGTCGCAGGACGGCCAGACGATCAGCGCCAGGAACGCCAGCGCCGCGCAGGTTGCGACCAGATCGAGATAGGCCCGCATCGCCGGCGTGGCGCTGGCCACCACCGCAGTCATGCGCATGTGCTCGGAGCGACGAAACGCGACCGCCGCACCCAGCATGGCGAGCCACAGGAACAGGATCGAGGCGAGCTCGTCCGACCAGATCAGCGGCCGGTGCAAGCCGTAGCGCGCAACCACGCCGGCAAACAGGATCACGATCTCGGCGACGACCAGGATCGCCGCCGGAATCTCCACGAGGAGGCCGAGTGCGCGCTCCGTTGAGGTCAGCAATGAAGGTCGGCGAGGGGACTGAACAGTCGCCTCGCCCGCCACTTCGATCACCTCGACCTCGACATGAGCCATGACGGCCCCAACACGTTACGACAGCTTGCCCACCGCCTTTTCCAGGAGGTCCCAGGCCTGATCGCCGTATTTGCCCTTCCATTCGGCATAGAAGCCGGCGGACCGCAGCTTGTCGCGGAACGGCGCCACGGCCGGCTGGTTGAAGGTCAGACCCTTGGTCGCGAGCTCCTGCTGCAGGTTGGCGTTGAGCTTGGCGGTATCTGCGCGCTCGTTGACCGCGGCGGCATTGATGTTCTTGGCGACGATGGTGCGCACGTCCTGCGGCAGCTTTTCCCAGGCTCTGCGGTTGGCCAGGAACCAGAAGCCGTCCCACATGTGGTTGGTCAGCGAGCAGTACTTTTGCACCTCGTAGAGCTTTGCGGTCGAGATGATCGCCAGCGGATTCTCCTGGCCCTCGACGATCTTGGTCTGGAGCGCTGAATAGACCTCGCTGAAATTGATCGAGGCGGGCGCCGCATCGAACGCCTTGAACATCGAGGTCCACAGCGGCGACACCGGCACGCGGATCTTGAAGCCCTTGAGATCGTCCGGACCGGTGATCGGCTTGGTCGACGACGTGGTCTGGCGGAAGCCGTTGTCCCAGATCTTATCCATGACCTCGAGGCCGGCCTTCTTGATCTCGCCGCGGACATGGGCGCCGAGATCGCCGTCCATGGCCTTCCAGACCGTGTCGTAGTCCGGGAACGCGAAGCCGATGCCGTTGATGGACGCCGCCGGCACCAGGGTCGACAGGATCAGGCCTGACAGCGTGAAGAACTCGACGCCGCCGGAGCGGATCTGGCTCAGCATGTCGGTGTCGGAGCCGAGCTGGTTGTTCGGGAAGATCTGGAGGTCGAACTTGCCGTTGGTCTCGCTCTTGATCGCGGCCGCCATCTCCTTGGCGCGCACGTTCAGCGGATGAGTGTCCGGCAGGTTGTTGGCGTATTTGTAGGTGAACTCGGCGCTCTGGGCGCGGGCAACATGGGGCGCACCGAGGCCGCCCAGAACCGCGGTCGCGGCGGAGGCCTTGAGAAGCGTGCGTCGGGAAAAGCTCATGGGTCTGCTTCCTCGGAAGGTTTGTTGTTGTTCTGAGATGCAAACCTATACGGACGTCAGGTCGGAAGGTCATCTGCGATCTCGCGAGGCCTCGCTTATTGCAGCCGGACAAGGTCACGGCAATATCGGCTTTCGGAGAGATGGGCCGACAAAAAATGCGAAAACAACCCCATGCACAGTAGCCGTCAACGAGCTGGGAGAGCCACCCAGCGCCAGCCCGCAAATGGCCTGGAGCGAAGGTGCGGTGGCAGGAATTCCATCTAAATGTCTGATCCAATTGTACATAAAGATATTCCATAATATACCTTATGCGAATTACGGATATGGACGTGGCAGGCAGTTCCCCAAGCTGGTGCGAACCCTACTTCCGAGCCTGACATCAGGAGCCAACCGAGCATCGGACGGTTAGTCGGATGGTCGCGGACAGGAATTGCAGGAGATCAAAACGCCGCAGCCATGGGAGAGTCGTCATGCAGGAGACCGCTGCCCGCGCCACTGCCTCGCGTGTCATTCCGTTCGATGCCGCCAAGCTCGACCGTCTCATGGAGGACGCTGGTCTCGACGTGCTGGTCGCGACTTCCAAGCACAATGTGCAGTACCTGTTGGGCGCTGAACGGGCGATCTTCTTCGACTACATGGATGCGCTCGGCGTCAGCCGCTATTTGCCGGTCCTGGTCTATCCCAAGGGCGCACTCGAGAAAGCGGTCTATGTCGGCCACCGGCTGGAGACCCATCAGCGCGCTGTCGCGCCGCCCTGGGTTCCACAGCTCCGGACCGAGTCCAATGGATCGGTCGATGCGATCACGCGGGCCGCAGGCCTGATCCGGGATGCCGGCGTGCCCTTGCGGCGGGTCGGAGTCGAGATGGCGTTCCTGCCGATGGATGCCGGCCGGGCACTGGCCGATGCCCTACCCGGTGCCGAGCTCAAGGACGCCGTCGTGGTGCTGGAGCGGCTGCGGGCAGTCAAATCGGCGGCGGAATTGGCGAAGCTCAAGACCGCGTCCGAGCTCGTCATCGCATCCATGCTGGCGGTGATCGCCGGCCACGATCGGGGCACGACCAAGCAGCAATTGGCGGATGCGTTGCGCCTCGCAGAAGCCAACCGCGGACTGACCTTCGAATATTGCCTGCTCGCCTGCGGCAGCAGCCACAACCGGGCGCCATCGTCGCAGCATTGGCAGCAAGGCGAGGTGCTGTCGTTGGACTCCGGCGGCAATTATCGCGGCTATATTGGCGACCTCGCGCGCATGGCCGTATTGGGCAAGCCGGATGCCGAGCTGAAGGACTATCTGGCCGAAATCGAGGCGGTCCAGCGCGCCGCCTTCGCCGCGGTCCGGCCGGGCGCCATGGGCGGCGACATCTACGTCGCGGCCGAGCGACAACTCGCCCAGATCACCCAGCGCGACTGCACCGATTTCCTGGCTCACGGCATGGGCCTCGTCAGCCACGAGGCCCCTCGCCTGACCGCCAAGGGTCCGGTTCCCTACGACGACACCGACGCCCGCCAACCGCTCGAAGCCGGCATGGTGGTGTCGATCGAGACCACGATGAAGCATCCGACGCGTGGCTTCATCAAGCTCGAGGACACGGTCGCGGTAACGCCGACGGGATACGAGATTTTTGGCGAAGACGGGCGCGGATGGAATCTCGGCGGCAACGCGCTTTAGCGTAGCGGCAGCAACTCCAGCTGGCTCTGCATCTTCTTGGCGACTGCTGCGAACCAGCTCTGCCTCCGACGGCGGCGCCCCACCCTCGATCACTTCTGCGCGCGACCAGGATGCCGTTTCGCTTTGGTTCGGGCGACTTTCGGTCTGCGAAAGCCGGGCCAGCCCGCCTATCCGGCAACTCGAATGCCCAGGGGGCCAGTTCTCGCCCCCAAAGCGATGTCAGCACGCAGGACGAAATCGAAGGGTCACATGATCACTGAGCCGACGGCTTTGGCTATGAATGTCCCGGTCGAAAGATGGCGCAAAATGCTCGAGCTGCCGCTTTAGTGTAGCGGCAGCAACTCCAGCTGGCTCTGCGCCTTCTTGACGACCGCGGCGAACCAGCTCTGGCTCGGCGCTTCCTTGGCGAAGCAGGCTGTGAAGGCGGCCATCGCATGGTCTTCGCGGATCATGTCACCGCGCGGGTCCTTCTTGTCGACCGGCTTGGCCATCATTTGTTTCCAGACCTTCTCGCAGGCCGGGATCGGAGTGGTCTTCACAGCGCCCGATGCGGCGATGAAGTAGACTTTGTCGCCCTGGATCGCGACCACGTCGATCTCATCCGGCGGCGCCTTGAGGCCGCCATTGCCGCGCACGCCGAGCACGGCGGCCGCGGCACTCACCGCCGCAGGCTTGGTGATTGGCAGCTCCGCATAGATGGCGAAGGCGGCGTCCTGGATCGCGTAGTAGTAGAAGCGGTCGGATTTCAACGCAGCGCCGCTCTCCTGCGGCATGCCATCCTCGCGATGCTCGCCCAGCCAATGCCTGAGCAGCGTGGTCGTGGTCACCACCGCTGCGTCTTGTAACCTTCCGAGGCGAAGCTGAGCCCGTCGAGATGGCCGAAGCCGATGTCGTTCTTGAACAGCGTGTCGACGTTCGACTTGCCCTCGGCCGGCAGCCCCTTGATCGTGACTGGTCCCACCAGGCCATGCAGCACGCCTGCCAGCTCCTTGAGTGCGGCATCGTGCTGCTTATAGATCTCGTCGCTCTCCTTGGCTGCCGAGAACCTTGCGATGTAGCGATCGCGCAGGTCGAGATAATGCTCCTCGAGCGCGGCCGCATTGGCGGGTGTTGCCAAGGCGAGCAGGCAGAGCAAGGCGGGTAATCTCATGGCAATGTCCGCAAAGACTGGAAGCTATCTCCAGTCTTTGTGCCGGTGCCGGGCGAGGAGGTTCATCCGCGATGCCGCGCTGTGCTCTTCGCGCGCGACGCACGGCAATCGATGCAGTCTCCCTCAATAGCTTCGGCCCGAGCCAGACGAGCCGCGCGAACCTCGCGCCCCGCAACTCACAAACCGTGCCGGAATATTCTTGGTTCCTAAATATCCTCAGTGACCGTAATCGCAGCGCGGCGCGTCACCACGGATATGCGCTACGGATTCGCACCGAGGCTCGGTTTCGCGGCAAGGTGCATCTGAAGACCGGACGAGCGCCCTACTCTGCCGGCGTGAGTTGCTGCCGGCCGAGGCGCATCGCCGCGGTCTCGCGCACGCGGACACGGGCACGGCGCTTGCGCCACCAGATCACGACGCCGGTGACCGAGAGAGCCGCCACGACGAGGCCCATAATCGAGATCAGGATGCGGCCGAACAGCCCGACGATGCGGCCCGAATGCAGCGGGAATTGCGCCTGCACGAAGATGTCGGCGGCGGTACCGACCCAGGGCTGCCGCTCGCCAATGGGACGGCCGTCCTCGCTGTCGTAATAGAGCTGCGCCGGGCCGACGCCGCCGGCGCCGTGGTCGTCGCCGGGATGAAAGAAGGCGGCGGCATAGACGCCATGGGCCGGGCCGTAGCTGATCGCGCCGACCGGGGTGGTCCACCCTCGCCCCTTACCGTCGGCCGCCGCGCGCGCCGCGATGTCGGCAAAGCTGACCTTGGGCTCGATGGGGTTGTCGAGATCGCGATATGGCCGCTGCTCATAGGGTGTCGGGGTGTAGTTCGAGACCATCTTCATCAGCGGCGAGAACACCTCGAAATAGAGGTTCAGCGAGAACGCCGTGAAGGCGATGACGAACAGCACGCCCCAGGTCCACAGGCTGAAGGCACGATGGATGTCGAAATTGATCCGGTAGGCACTGCCCGAGGTCTTGATGGTCCAGGCCGGCGCCCACCGCGCCCAGAAGCCGCGCTGGAGCTGGCGCGTAACCTCAGGCGCCCGCGCCGTCTTGGCGCGCCGGCGTGCGGGCAGCGTCAGATAGAAGCCGACGAAGCAATCGATGGTCCAGATGATGGCGATCACGCCGAGCACGCGCATGCCCCAGCGGTCGCTGCCCCAGAACTCCGGAATGTGCATGGTGTAGTGCAGCTTGTAGAGGAACGAGACGAAGTTTTCTCTCGTCACCGGCCACACCGCGCCCCAATAGCGCCGGCCGAGCTCCGCGCCGGTGTTGGGATCGAGGAAGACTTGATTGTAGTCGAGGGCGTACCGCTTGCCGGTTGCGGGATCGATCCGCGGCATGACGAAGAACCACAGCGAGTGGCCCTCCTCCGGCGTCATGAAGAGATAGACGACACGCGCGCGAGGATCGCGCTGCTCGATCGTCTTCGCGAGCTCGATCGACGGAATCGCCGGACCCTTGGTGCTGACGTCGAACAAATGGCTGTTCAGGACGTCGTCGATCTCGTGATCCCAAGAGATGATCGCCCCGGTGATGCCGGAGAAGAACAGGAAGCCGGCGGTCAGCAGTCCCGCCCAGCGATGCAGCCGTCCGAATATCGCTCTCATGGTCTTCCACTCTCATCCAGCAGACCCGGCCGCCATTGCCGAACCGACTCTAAGTGAACTCACCAGCGGTAGGTCAGCTTGCCGATCGCCTTGCGTCCCTCGGCATACATGCAGCCCGACAGGCCGTAGCAGGCCGCGACGTAGCGTGTGTCGGCGAGGTTGGTGACGTTCAGCGACAGGCGCCAATTGTCCCTGGTGTAGGCCAAAAGCGCATCCAGCACGGTCGAGGATCCCACCTTGAAGGTGTTGGCATCATCACCCCAGGTCGCGCCGACATAACGGATGCCGCCGCCGAACTGTAAGCCTGCGAGCGGTCCGTTCTGGAGCGTGTAGTCGCTCCACAGCGAGGCGCGGTTGAGCGGCACGGTGACCGGCGCCTTGCCGACATTCACCGGATCCTGCGTGACCATGGCATCGACATAGGCATAGGCCGCGCGCAGATTCCAGCCGTCGGCGAGCGACATCGTGCCTTCGAGCTCGATGCCGCGCGACTTCACCTGCCCGATCTGTTCGTAAAAAGTCATTGCAGGTACGTACACAGCGACGTTGTCGCGCGTCAGGTCGAAGGCGGCGAAGGTGAACAGCGCATTCCAGCCGAGCGGCTGGTACTTGACGCCGACCTCGTACTGCACGCCGGTCTCGGGATTGAGCATCTGGCCGCCCGGTCCCGTGGCGAGCACCGGCAGGAAAGATTCCGAGTAGCTGAAATAGGGCGCGATGCCGTTGTCGAAATTGTACATCACGGCGGCGCGGCCGGTGAACGCCGAGGCATCCTTCGAGACAGACGTATTGGAGATGCCGCTGTCGAGCTGCGTCGTCACGAAATCCTGGCGGCCGCCGAGCTGGAACGACAGCCGGCCGAGCTTGATCTGGTCCTGCGCGTAGAGGCCGAGCTGCGACTGCTTGACGCCGGTGTTGTCGTTCATCGCGCCGATGGTCCAGTCGTAGCTGTAGACCGGGTTGAACACGTTGATCTCCGGCGACGACGTCGCAACGCTAAAGGCGGTGTCGCGAAACGCAGTGTTGCGATAGTCGATCCCGACCAGCGTGGTGTGGTTGAAGATGCCCGTGGTGAACTTGCCCTGGAGCTGGTTGTCCACCGCGAACGAGTTGATGTACGAGTTGCTGTAGCTGCCGAAACGCCCCAGCTGCCCCGCCGCCTCGTCGGTAAATCCCGTGCCGTAGAAGGTCTTTTCCTCGTTGTGCTGATAGGCGTAACGCAGGTTCTGCCGGAACGTGATGTTGTCGGTGAAATCGTGCGAGAGCTGGTAGCCGGCGGTCGCGATCTCGGTGTTGAACGCGTTGAAGCTCGGCACGCCCGCGAAGAACGAGACCGGGATGGTGCGGCCGTTGTTCGGCCACACCGTGCCCGAGGCCGGCAGGAACTGGAGGCCCCACCCTGCCCTGTCGCGCTGGTAGTTGGCGAGCAAGGTGATGGTGGTGTCCTCGTTCGGCTTGAAGGTGACGGCGGGCGCGATGAAGACGCGGTTGTCTTTGGTGAAGTCGACCTGAGTCTCGCCGTCGCGCACCACGCCGGTGAGGCGCCACAGCACGGTGCCTTCCTTGTTGGCGGGCCCGCCCATGTCGAACTGGCCCTGATAGCGGTTGAAGCTGCCGCCGGAGATCGAGACCTCGCCGAACTGCTGCGCCGTCGGCAGTTTTGTCACGTAGTTGAGGATGCCGCCGGTGCCGCTGCCGCCATACATCGCCGAGGACGGGCCCTTGAGTATCTCTATACGCTCGGCCCCGTAAGGATCGAGCCCATTGAAGTGCACGTAGCTGCTGGACGGAATCCGCAAGCCGTCAACGTAGAGGCCCGACATGGTCGTGTCGAAGCCGCGGATCTGAAGGGCGCCGAAGCGGGTGTCCGAGCCGCCATTGACGTCGCCGCTGACGCCGGCCGTGTAGCGCAGCGCCTCGCCGATCGAGACCGCGCCCTGGTTCCTGACCTGGTCAGTGGTGACCACGGACACCGACTGCGGCGTTTCGATCAGCGCTGTATCCGTCTTGGTGGCGGTGCCGCTCCTGGTGGCGACGAAACCGCGCACCGGACCATTGGCGCGTTCGCCGGTGGCGCCGTTCGATGCCGACTGGGTTGGCGCAGCCTGCTGCGCCGGAGCGCGACGATTGGCGCGAGAGGCGCGTGTCGCCGCCGATCTGCGTGACCATGCAATCGCCGCGGGGCGAGCGCGTTGGGCTGGCGCGTCGACGGTGACAGCGGGAATTTGCGTCTGGGCTTGCACGTCACCGAGCGGCACGGAGAGAGCAAATGTGCTGACCGCACCGAAGAAGAGAAGATGAATCTGTCGGCGACGCGTGTCATCACGCGAAGAAAGTTGGAAGTCGGTCACGTCTTGGAAGCCCCACGCACTGCCGGCTTTGCCGGTATCATTTTTGATGCCCCGCCCTAACTCAGGCGGTTTCGGAGTGCGATAGGAACGCGGTTAGAATCTCTCCAGACGTGTGCGCAGCATGTGCGGCGAATGCGCCCAGTCACGTTTCGATTTTGGAATGTTTCCAGACGGACGAGAATCCGCCCGTCCGCAACATCTGGAAACGATATCAGCGGTGCCGCAGCCGGCGGTTGACGCGACGCGCCAGATAATCGCCCGCGCTCTGCACGAGCTGCACCAGCGCGATCAGCACGACGACGACGGCCAGCATCATCTCCGGCATGAAGCGCTGATAGCCGTAACGGATGCCGAGATCACCGAGGCCACCTCCCCCGACGGCGCCGACCATCGCGGAATAGCCGAGCAGGCTGACGACCGCGAGCGTCAGCGCCAGCACCAGGCCCGGCAGCGCCTCGGGGATCAGCACCTTGAGCACGATCTGGATCGGCGAGGCCCCGAACGAGGACGCCGTTTCAATGAGGCCGGCGTCGACCTCACGGATCGCAGCTTCGACGAGGCGCGCGATGAACGGTGTCGACGCAATCGTCAGCGGCACGATCGCCGCCGTCGATCCGATCGAGGTGCCGGCGACGAGGCGCGTGAACGGGATGATGGCGACGACCAGGATGATGAAGGGCGTGGACCGCGTCGCGTTGACGATGACGCCGAGCACGCCGTTGATGGCAGGTGCGGCGAACAGCTCCCCCTTCCGGCTGGTCGCAAGAAAGACGCCGAGCGGCAGACCGAAGACGGTGCCGAGCAGCGCGGCGATGCCGACCATGAACAGGGTTTCGCCCGTGGCCTGGGCGATCAGGTTGATGAGTTCAGGCGACATGGCCGAGACGCTCCGCCGGGAATTGACATTGAGACAACCAGGCGAGCGTCCGCGTCGCCGCGTCCTCTCCGCCAGACATGCCAAAAGGAATGCCGAGAACGAGCGAGCCGACGTGCTGGCCGCTGATCTCGTCGATGCGCGCCGAGAGCAGTGCAACGTCGAGGCCGAGCTCACGGGCGAGCCGCGCCACCAGCGTATCGCCGGCGCCGGCGCCGCGGACCTGGACGCGGATTACGACCTGTCCACCCGCGACCGGCTCCGAAACAATGCGGCTCGCCAGCGACACCGGCAGGCTGTCGCCGATCACCTCCGCCAGGAAGGACTGCGTGATCGGGTGCCTGGGATGGGTGAAGATGTCGGCGACATGGCCGCTCTCGACCACGCGGCCGGCATCAAGCACCACGACCTCCTTCGCGAGCTGACGCACTACCGACATTTCGTGGGTGATCAGCACGATGGTCACCCCGAGCTCGCGGTTGATATTGGCGAGCAGATCGAGGATCGCGCGTGTGGTCTGCGGATCGAGCGCGGAGGTCGCCTCGTCCGACAGCAGCACGCTCGGCCGCGTCGCCAGCGCCCGCGCGATGCCGACGCGCTGCTTCTGGCCGCCGGAGAGTTCCGAGGGATAGCGGTCGTGCTTGTCGGCGATGCCGACCAGCGCGAGCAGCTCGGCGACACGAGCCTTGATGTCAGCCTTCCCCCACCCGGCGATCTCGAGCGGCAGCGCGATGTTGTCAGCCGCCGTGCGCGACGACAGCAGGTTGAAGTGCTGGAAGATCATGCCGATCGAGCGCTGCGCCAGCCGCAATTCGCGCCCTGCGAGCGCCGAGATGTCCCTGTTGTCGACGATGACGCAGCCCGTGGTCGGCTTCTCCAGCCCGTTGATCAGCCGGACCAGGCTCGACTTGCCGGCGCCGGAGCGGCCGATCACGCCGGTGATGGAGCCGCGCGGAATCGCGAAGTCGATGTCTTGCAGAGCGTTGACGCCGGGCTTGCCGCGATAGGCTGGATAGGTCTTTGAGATGCCGGCGAAACGGACCATCGCGTCCAGCTCGGTCGCGGCAGGCGAAATCGCTTCAGGCGTCTGGATCGGCCGTCCGATCGCAAGCGATTGGTGGGCGTTCATGGTGGTGGCCTTCATGCACAATGGTTCGCTTGCCCGCAAAATCCGCGGGGAAGCCTGGTCGCAATCATGCGACGGGATTGGAACCGCGATGAGGGCTCGGAAAGCGCGCTGCACCGCAGCACGCACCATCGCCCTTTCAGGTCCTTCTTGCAATGTCAGATATCTGCGGGAGTTGGACGAAGTTTTCCAAATCCCGCCCCAGAGGAGAAAATTCATCTGCCAGGCTATCTGCCTCCAGCCCGGCTCAGTGGACCTGCAACCAGGGCAGCACGATCAGCAGGAGGCCGGCGAAATAGAGCAGGCCGAAGATCAGGCCGAAGCCCCAGAACTGGCCTTTGCCGATGTAACCGCTGCCGAAATACATCGGCGCAGGTCCCGTCGCGTAAGGCGAGATCACGCCCATCAGGCCGAGCGAATACATGCAGAGCATGGCGAGCGTCGTGACCGGCAGATCAGTGATGCCGGATCCGACCGCCAGCACCACCGGCAGCACGGCGGCCGCATGGGAGGTGATGCTCGAGAAGAAATAGTGGATCCAGAAGAACAGCGCGACCAGCAGCAGCATCGCGGTCGATGGCGACAGCCCCGCGAGCGGCTTGGCGTACTCGCTCGCGAACCATTTGATGAAGCCGATCTCGTTGAGGCCCGAGGCCAGCGTCAGCAGCGAGGTGAAATAGAAGAACACTTCCCAGGCGCTCTTCTCGCCGACGATGTCGGCAAACTCGATCACGCCGGTCACCAGCATCAATGAAATCACGATGAACACGACGGTGGTGGCGTTGACGAAGTTCGAGCCGAGCACGGGGACGTGGATGTCCGGGCTCGAGCCCGCGATCCACAGGAACATCGCCAGCACGATCAGGCCGAGCATGATCCATTCGTTGCGCGACATCGGGCCCATCGCGCTGAGCTCCTTCGCCGCCCATTCCGAGATTTCCGGGCTGCGCTTCACCTCGGGACGGCACACCAGATAGCTGAGCAGCGGCACGAGCACCATCAGGAGGATGCCGAGCGGCGCAAAGCCGACGAACCACTGGCCCCAGCTCACCTCGATTCCGACCGTCTTCTTGGCGATCGCAAGCGCTGCCGCATTGGGTGCGAGCGCGGTGAAGAACAGCGAGCTCGTGATCGCGGTCGCCGCAAAGGCGGTCCACATCACATAGGTGCCGATCCTGCCGGCGGTCGGTCCCGGCTCGGAGCCATAGATGCGCGGGATGTTGCTGATGATGGGATAGACGATGCCGCCGCTGCGCGCGGTGTTCGAGGGAGTCGCCGGCGCGAGCAGGAAGTCCGACATCGCGACCGCATAGCCGAGGCCAAGCGTGTTGCGGCCGAGCCGCTGCACCAGCACCAGCGCAATGCGCCGGCCGAGCTGGCTCTTGCGATACCCGATCGAGAACACGAAGGCGCCGACGATCAGCCACACAGTGCTCTCGGCAAATCCCGCCAGCATCCAGCGCAGCGATTTCGTGGGATCGGCATCGATATAGCCGGCGACGCCCGCGACCGTGAGACCGATGAACCCGACTGCACCGACGGGCATCGATTCCAGGATGAGCCCGGTGATGACCGCCGCGAACACGGCAAAATAGTGCCACTGATTGACATTGAGCCCTGTGGGCACGGGCCACAAATAGATCGCCAGCCACACCGCAAGTGGCGCGATCAGCTTCCAGCGAAATCCCTTCGCCTCAGGCGCCTGCGAGCTAGCGGCCATGGGCCCTCCCCTCGATTGTCGTCAAATCAAGCGGCCCGTTGGCCGGACCGCTCTTGTCCCATCGCGGCGTATACGGATTGTCCGCGGCGCGATCAATGGCCAGAAGCGGGTTCTGCCGCTAAGTGCCTGATTTTCCGAGAGGCTCACAAATGTCCGGTGCGCCGGTGCTCCGGCTCGCTACCATGGACAGGAAACCTGATCGTTGTGCCGATGGTGATCCAGTTGGCGTTCTCGCCGGTGATGTTGCGGCCGTAGATCACGTCGACGGAGAATATCTCATTTGGCCGGTAGCGCACGCCGGTCTGAAAGCGCGGCTGCACGATACTCGCGATCTGGGACGCGCCGGCCTGGCCGTAAGCCTCGACCGTCCACTGCAACGTGTCGGTGAACTTCCAGTCGAAGCCGATGCCGTAGGTCAGGTAGTGGCGATCGACCGTGCGATCCCAGAGCCAGCCGGCATTGACGTTGACGCGCATGGTCTCGGACAAGCGAAAGGTCGCTGGTATGACCGCAAAGGCGGACAACGCTTCGCCGGTCGCAGCATCGAATGATCCACCGCCATAGGCCGACAATCCCCAGCGCCCGATTCCGGTCGGAATGAAATTGGCCTTGGCTTTCGGAGCCAGCGTCGTGCTCCAGTCGCCATCGCTGCGGGCCCGAATGGTCTGCATACTCAGCTCGATCGGCCTGAAGGGATCGACGACGCAGGAGGGATTGGCAACCGCTGCGAAATCCGTGTTGGAAGCAGTCGACAGCCAGCTTTCGACCTTGCAGGAGCCGACCTCGGAGATATCGGCGGCATCCACTGCATAGGCGCCATTCGCCGCGCGCGCATCCTGCGCCGCAATTGCGACAAGAGCCGCGATTGCGGCGGATATTCCGGTTCGTGCAGCCCAGCCCATGGCGCGATGTTAGCAGAGTCTTCGCCTCGACAAGGCCTGGATTCTGGGACTATCTTCGCGCCATGAGCGAGCATCATCACGACCACGATCACGACCATTCCGAGCTGTCCGAAACCGAGCTGCGCGTGCGCGCGCTCGAGACGATCCTGACCGAAAAAGGCTATGTCGAACCGGCCGCGCTCGATGCCATCATCCAGGCCTATGAGACCAAGATCGGCCCGCATAACGGCGCGCGCGTCGTCGCAAAAGCCTGGACCGATCCGGCCTTCAAGAAAGCGCTGCTGGAGGACGGCAGCAAGGCGATCGGCACGCTCGGCCATGTCAGCCGCGTCGGCGATCATCTCGTCGTGGTCGAGAACACGCCGCAGCGTCACAACATGGTCGTGTGCACGCTGTGCTCCTGCTACCCCTGGGAAATGCTGGGGCTGCCGCCGGTCTGGTACAAGGCGGCGCCCTACCGCTCGCGCGCAGTGAAGGATCCGCGCGGCGTGCTCGCCGATTTCGGCGTCGCGCTGCCCAAGGACATTGAAATCCGGGTGTGGGATTCCACCGCCGAGACGCGCTTCCTGGTGCTGCCGATGCGCCCCGCGGGCACCGAGGGCTGGAGCGAGGAGCAGCTTGCCGAGCTCGTCACCCGCGACTCCATGATCGGCACCGGCTTTCCCAAGACGCCGGGAGCACCGTCGTGAACGGCGTGCACGACATGGGCGGCATGGACGGGTTCGGCAAGGTCGAGCCCGAGCCGAACGAGCCGATGTTCCACGCGGAATGGGAAGCGCGTGTCCTCGCCATGGTGCGTGCGATGGGTGCGGCCGGCGCCTTCAACATCGACACCTCGCGCTTCTATCGCGAAACGCTCCCGCCGCATCTCTATCTCTCGAGCTCCTATTACAAGAAATGGTTCCTCGGTCTCGAGGAGATGCTGGTCGAGAAGGGCTATCTCACACGGGAGGAGGTCGCCGCCGGCCACGCGATGCAGCCAGGAAAGGCGCTCAAGCACGGCAAGTTCGATCTCGCCAATGTCGAGCGCGTGATGGTGCGCGGCAAGTTCGCCCGCCCTGCCCCGGCCCCTGCGAAATTTGCGATCGGCGACCGTGTACGCGCCAAGAACATTCATCCGGCGACGCATACGCGGCTGCCGCGCTATGTGCGCGGCCATGTCGGCGTCGTCGAGCTCAACCATGGCTGCCACGTGTTTCCTGACACGGCCGCGATGGAGCAAGGCGAAAATCCGCAATGGCTCTACACCGTCGTGTTCGAGGGTCGCGATCTCTGGGGCGCGGATGGCGATCCCACGTTGAAGGTTTCGATCGACGCGTTCGAACCCTATCTGGACCCGGCGTGATGAGCCACACGCTTGCTGCCGCCGCAACGGCGGCGATTCCGAGCATTCCTCGCGACGACGACGGCCCGGTGTTCCGCGCGCCCTGGGAGGCGCACGCGTTTGCGATGGCGTTGAGCCTGCACGAACGCGGTGTGTTCACCTGGCCGGAATGGGCCGCAGCGCTCGCCGACGAGATCAAGCGCGCCCAGGCTGCCGGCGATCCGGATACGGGCGAGACCTATTACCTGCACTGGCTCGCCACGCTGGAAGGCCTCGTCGCACGCAAGGGCGTCGCTTCGACGGAGACGCTGCACCGCTACCGCGACGCCTGGGACCACGCCGCCGACCGCACGCCGCATGGCAAGCCGATCGAGCTGCGGCCGGAGGATTTTCGGTAGGTCTCGCTGAGTTCGTCATTGCGAGCGCAGCGAAGCAATCCAGAATCCCTCCGCGGCGGCAGTCTGGATTGCTTCGTCGCAAGAGCTCCTCGCAATGACGGCGGAGAGAGCGCGGGTTCTCTCCGCCTGTCGTCGCCCGGCTTGACCGGGCGACCCATTACGCCGCGGCCTCTTGGCTCAAGCACGGTCTCTAGGACACTGGATCACCCGCTTTCGCGGGTGATGACCCGAATTTGTAGTCTCAGCGCCCCGCCACGAACTCCCGCCACCCTTTCGCCCGCAGGCTGCACGCCGGGCACTCCCCGCAGCCGTATCCCCACTCGTGCTGCGCGCCGCGTTCGCCCAGATAGCAGGTGTGGGACTGCTCGCGGATGAGGTCGACAAGCCCCTCGCCCCCGAGGTCGTGCGCGAGCTTCCACGTCGCCGCCTTGTCGATCCACATCAGCGGCGTATGCAGCTCGAACTGCTTGGCCATGCCGAGCGAGAGCGCGGCCTGCATGGCGCGGATGGTCTCGTCGCGGCAATCGGGATAGCCGGAATAGTCGGTCTCGCACATGCCGCCGACGATATGGGTGATGCCGCGCCGGTAGGCCAGCGCCGCGGCGAAGGTCAGAAACACCAGATTGCGGCCGGGCACGAAGGTGTTGGGCAGGCCGTCGGCGCCCATCGCGATCGCGACGTCGCGGGTCAGCGCCGTCTCGGACACGGCCGCCAACGTCGGGATCGACAGCGTGTGGCTATCGCCGAGCTTTGCGGCCCAATCCGCGCGCAGGCCCTTGATGCCCTCGAACAGACGGTCACGGCAGGCGAGCTCAATGGCATGGCGTTGGCCGTACTCGAACCCCAGCGTCTCCACGCGGGCGAAACGGCTGAGCGCCCAGGCGAGGCAGGTGGTGGAATCCTGGCCGCCGGAAAACAGCACCAAGGCGGTCTGTGATGAAAATGCGTCGCTCATGGCCCGCGCTTTAGCACTGCGCAGACCGCCCGCCAATCGGTGGAAATCGGCCTGTTCCGCCGCGCCCCGCTGGGAACGGCCGCCCGCTTTTGGCATAAGGCTTTGGAGCCAGGAGACCACCCCGCAATGACCCCTTCCCGCGACATTTCCCGCCTGATCGAGATCATGGCGGCGCTACGCACGCCGGTGACCGGCTGCCCCTGGGATCTCGAGCAGAATTTTGCGACCATCGCGCCCTACACGATCGAGGAAGCCTATGAGGTGGTCGATGCGATTACACGCGGCGATCTCGACGATCTGCGTGAAGAGCTCGGCGACCTCCTGTTGCAGGTCGTGTTCCATGCCCGGATGGCTGAGGAGCAGAACGCGTTCGCTTTTGGCGACGTCGTCGAGGCCATCACCCGCAAGATGATCCGCCGCCATCCTCATGTCTTCGCCGACAAGGACGGCAATCTCGCCTCCTCTCACGTCAATGAAGTCTGGGACCGCATCAAGGCCGAGGAGAAAGCCGAGCGCGCCGCGCGCCGGCCGCCGGAGGACGCGCCGGCGCACAAATCGCTGCTGTCGGGCGTGAAGGCCGGCCAGCCCGCTCTGACCCGCGCCATGGAGTTGCAGCGCAAGGCCTCCACCGTCGGCTTCGACTGGAACGACCCGCGCGCAGTGCTGCAAAAGATCCGCGAGGAAGCCGACGAGATCGAGGCCGCGCTGGATCGAAATGACAAGCAGGAGCTGGCAGCGGAAACCGGGGACCTGATTTTCGCACTCGTCAACCTCGCCCGCCATGTCGATGCTGACCCGGAGGCCGCGCTGCGTGCAACCAACGCGAAGTTCGAGCGGCGCTTTGCCTATATCGAGCGTGCGCTTGAGGCGCAGGGCCGCACCCTGGAGCAGGCCTCGCTGGCGGAGATGGATGCGCTATGGAATGCGGCGAAGGACGAGGAGAAGCCGGCGTCGGAGGGACGCAAGGAAGCCCGCCGGTAACTTCAGTGTCGTCCTGGCGAAAGCCAGGACCCATTATCCCAAATGCAAGATGTTGAGGCCCGCTGGAGCAAGCAGGGTGCCAATTGCATTGGCCTGTGGTTTTGGGTCCTGGCTTTCGCCAGGACGACGGCTGCTATGTGGCCGACAGATGCGGCACCGCATCGAACCGCGACACCACGATATCCCGCTTGGTCTCGTCCACTCGCACGGTCATGTCGAAGCGGCCGTCGTGCAGCTCTTTCGCCAGCACCTCGGCATTGCGGTGCAGCCAGCTGATGCCGGCGCCGTCGGCGGCGTCGATGGAGAGATCGAGCGTGGTGCGCTTGGCGGCGAGCCGTTCCTCGATCGCGGCCAGCAGTGCGTCGATGCCCTCGCCCGACACAGCGGAGACCAGCATGGCCGGATGGTCCGCGGGCCGGCGCGCGGCGATGTTCAAAAGCTCTTCGCGCTGCTCGGCATCGTAACGGTCGATCTTGTTCCATACCTCGATGATGCGGCCGGAATCGTCGGGGTTGATGCCGAGCTGCCGCAGCACCGCGTCGACGTCGCTTTGCTGCGCCTCGGCATCGTCATGCGAGATGTCGCGAACATGCAGGATGACGTCGGCCTCCAGCACCTCCTCCAGCGTGGCGCGGAAGGCGGCGACGAGCTGCGTCGGCAGGTTGGAGATGAAGCCGACGGTGTCGGACAGCATCGCCTTGCCGCCGTGCGGCAGGTTGAGTGCGCGCAGGGTCGGATCGAGAGTCGCGAACAGCATGTCGGCCGCCTGCACGTCGGCGCGGGTCAGGCGGTTGAACAGCGTCGACTTGCCGGCATTGGTGTAGCCGACCAGCGCGACGACGCGATACGGCACGCGCTGGCGGCCGGCGCGATGCAATCGTCGCGTCGCCTGCACCTTCTTCAGCTCACCCTCGAGCTTGGAGATGCGCTCCTGGATCAGGCGGCGGTCGGCTTCGATCTGCGTCTCGCCGGGACCGCCCATGAATCCGAAACCGCCGCGCTGGCGTTCGAGGTGGGTCCAGGAGCGCACCAGGCGCGAGCGCTGGTAATTGAGATGGGCGAGCTCGACCTGGAGCGAGCCTTCCCTGGTCTTGGCGCGGCGGCCGAAGATTTCCAGAATGAGCCCGGTGCGGTCGAGCACCTTGGCATGCAACTGCTTCTCGAGATTGCGCTGCTGGATCGGCGCCAGCGCACAATCCATCACCACCAACTCGACATCGAGGCTCTTGGCCAGCGCGGCGATCTCCTCGACCTTGCCCTTGCCGATGTAAGTGGCAGGGCGGATCTGGCTGACCGGCGCGATGATGGCATCGGCAATGACGAGATCGATCGCGCGCGCGAGGCCCACGGCTTCATCGAGCCGGGCCTCGGCGTCGCGCTGGACTTGGTTGGACAAGCCATGACTTTCCGATTGCGCGTCGGCACTGCCCGCACGCACTCGCAAGTAGGGGCCGATGACCAGCACCCGCCCCGTCTGCTTAGCCCCTGCCGACCGCGGACGGTCGGCGTCCCCGTCGAAATTCCGGGGTTCCAATCAGAGCACTCTCAAGCCGGCTGATCCTCGCCGCCTTCGAACAACTGGATCGGAGCGCCCGGCATGATGGTCGAGATCGCATGCTTGTAGACGAGCTGCGAATGACCGTCGCGCCGAAGCAGCAGACAGAAATTGTCGAACCAGGTCACGATGCCCTGGAGCTTCACTCCGTTGACCAGAAAGATCGTTAGTGGCGTCTTGGTTTTGCGAACGTGATTAAGGAAGGTGTCCTGTAGGTTTTGTGCGCGGTCTGCCGCCATTTTTTTTCTCGCTTTGAGTTTCTTTTTATTGCGCCGGTTGCGCCCCTGTTCTGGTTGATGCGGGGCCTTTCCCGGTTGCCGTCCCTCATGAGATCCCCCTCGGAAGGAACAGCCGTGCGATTAGAGGACAGGTGGAGTTATTAGGCAAGCCGCTTCACGCGCCAGCCCTCGCCGTCTTGCCCCGAAAAACTACGGAAATCGATGATTTTCCTCGCTTATCCCTGATGTCTCACCGCAACGTCGCGGCGCGACATCTTGTTTTGACGCGTTTTCGTTACGCGAACTGGTACCCACTTCGCTCGAAAACGCTTTAGCCGACACCGAGCGCCTTCAGCTTCCGATGCAGCGCCGAACGTTCCATGCCAACAAACTCGGCCGTGCGAGAAATATTTCCTGAGAAACGGCTGATCTGTGCAATCAAATAGTCGCGCTCGAATACCTCGCGCGCTTCGCGCAGCGGCAGGCCCATGATGTGCTCGCCATTGTTGCTGGTCGGCATCGCCGGCACCATGGAGCCGACGTCCTGCGGCAACATGTCGGCCGTGATGATGACCTCGGGCCCGCCCGCAGCCAGAATCATGACTCTCTCAACGTTGTTGCGGAGCTGGCGCACATTGCCCGGCCAGACGTGCGATTGCAGCACCGCCATCGCGTCCTGCCCGATCTGCCGCTTGGGCAGGCCGCTGCCGGCCGAGATCTGCTCCATGAAGTAGTCGATCAATTCCGGAATGTCCTCGCGCCGCTCCGACAGCGCAGGCACGCGGATCGGCACCACCGAGAGCCGATGATAGAGGTCCTCGCGGAAATGGCCGGCCGCGATCTCCTCTTCGAGATTGCGCGCGGTGGAGGAGATGATGCGGACGTCCACCTGCACCTTGGCGGTGCCGCCGACGCGCTGGAACGACTGCTCGACCAGCACGCGCAGAATCTTGTTCTGGGTCTCGCGCGGCATGTCCGCGATCTCGTCGATGAACAGCGTGCCGCCATGGGCTTCCTCGAGCGCACCGGGCTTGCGCGGCTGTTCGCCGTTGGATTGCTCGACGCCGAACAGCTCATGCTCCATCCGCTCGGGCGTGATCGCGGCTGCGTTGATGACGACGAAGGGGCCGTCCGCCCGGCCCGAGGCGGTGTGCAGCGTGCGCGCCGTCAGCTCCTTGCCGGCGCCGGCGGGGCCGACGATCAGGATACGGCTGTTGGCCTTGGCCGCGCGCTCGATGGTCTGGCGCAGCTGGTTCATGCTGGGCGAGCGGCCGACGAGCTGGCTGGCGCTCGGCGCGAGCTGCTTCAGCTCCTTGACCTCGCGCTTGAGCCGCGAGTTCTCCAGCGCTCGGGTCGCGACCAGGATCAGCCGGTCGGCCTTGAACGGCTTCTCGATGAAGTCGTAGGCGCCGCGCTTGATCGCGGCGACCGCGGTCTCGATGTTGCCGTGGCCGGAGATCATCACGACCGGCAGATCGGCGTTGTCCTTCTTGACCTGCTCCAGGAGCTGCAAGCCGTCGAGCTTGGAGCCCTGGAGCCAGATGTCGAGGAACACCAGATGCGGCCTGCGATTGGCGATCTCGGCCAGGGCCGTATCGCTGTCGCGTGCCGTCCTTGTGACGAACCCCTCATCTTCGAGAATGCCCGCAACGAGATCCCGAATATCGGCCTCATCATCGACAATCAGAATTTCACTAGCCATGGGTCGCGCCTGCCTTGTCAGCTACCTGTTGAGGCTTCGATTTTCGTTGAATCATTGGTCTTTTCAGTCGGCTCTTTGGTTTCGGCGGCCGGCTCTTTTGTTTCCGAGTCCGGCCTGGATTCCTTGACGGAATCCGCAACCGTTTCCTTGTTGCCCGGCTTGGTTGCTTCCGGGGGCGCCGGCTCGGCTCCCTCGGACTTCGCGGGTTGCCCGGAGATCGCAAAGCGCATCCGCATCCAGGCGCCGCGCTGGCCTTCGCGGAAGTCGGAGGCGTCCTTCAGCTCGATGCGTCCGCCATGGTCTTCCAGCACGCGGCCGACGATCGCCAGCCCCAAGCCGGTGCCCTTGGCGCGCGTTGTGACGTAGGGCTCGAGCAGCCGCGAGCGCGCGACCTTGGGCAGGCCGATGCCGTTGTCGACCACGTCGATCAGCACGTCCTCACCTTCGCGCGACACCACGACGTCGATGCGGCCTTTTCCGTTTTCCTGGCCGAGCTCCTCCGGCGGGACCTGCTCGATCGCCTCGGTGGCGTTCTTGACGATGTTGGTGACGGCCTGGGAGATCAGTCGCCTGTCGAACTGGGCGCGCAGCGGATCCTCTTTGAACTCGGCCTCGATGTCGATCTCGGGATGGGCGACTTTCATCAGGAACACCGCCTGCCGCACGGTGTCGGCGACGTCCTCGCCCTCCATCACCGGTTTCGGCATGCGTGCGAAACGGGAGAACTCATCGACCATGCGCCTGATGTCGTCGACCTGGCGCACGATGGTGTCGGTGCACTGGTCGAAGATCTGCTTGTCTTTGTCCTCGGTGATGGTCTTGCCGAACTTGCGGCGGATGCGCTCGGCCGAGAGCTGGATCGGCGTCAGTGGATTCTTGATCTCGTGGGCGATGCGGCGCGCCACGTCGCCCCATGCCGAGGTGCGCTGCGCGGAGACCAGCTCGGTGATGTCGTCGAGCGTGATAATGTAGCTGTCGCGCGGTTGGCTGGTCTTCTCGGCGCTGACGCGGACCGAGAGATTGCGCTCGGTGCCGTCGCGGGTGATCGTGATCTGGCCCTGCACCAGGCGCTGGGTCCCTTCCCGCGCCGCCTTCATCATCTCGTCGAGCTCAGGCAGCACGTCCGAGAGCGGGTGGCCGAGCGTCTCCGCTTCGGAGTGTCCGATCAGCTTCTCGGCGGAGCGGTTGAGGATTCCGACGCTGCCGGACGCGTCGACGCCGATGATGCCGGCGCTCGCCGACGACAGCACGGCCTCGATGAAGCGGCGGCGGCTGTCGATGAGGTCGCTGGCGTTGACGAGCTCGTCGCGCTGGCTGCGCAATTCCTGCGTCATCTTGTTGAAGGTCTCACCAAGCTGGGCAAGGTCGCCTTCGGACTGGTGCACGGCCACCTGAACATGCAGGTCGCCGGTCGAGACCGTGTGGGCCGCATTCATCAGCCGCCGGATCGGCGAGACCAGCGAGTTGGCGAAGTTGAGGCCGATCAGCACCGAAGCCATCAGGATGGTCAGCGCGATCACCGCGAACATCAGCGCGAAGGCGACCTGGATGCCGAGCCGGCGCGACTCGATCTGGGCGTATTCGGCGACGCTGACCTCGGTCTGCTTGAGCTGGTTGACGACGTTCGGATCGAGTGGCCGGGCGACGTAGAGGAAGGTGTCGTTGAAGGCACGCAGGCGGATCACCGCGGCGACGAAGCTCGCATCCGGTAGCACCGCGATTTCGGGTTCGTTCTCGTTCACGTTGCTGAGGAAGTCCGGCGCGGGCGGCGAATAGGCCAGCCGCATGCCGGTGTCGGCGGATTCCAGGATGTTGGTGTTCTTGTCGATGATCATCGCGCCCGGCAAATTGCGGGAGCCGGCGCTGGCGGTCAGCATCTCCCGGAACGAGCGGCGGTCCTGGTCGTAGAGCGGCCGGGCGTGCGCGATGTCGTTGGCCATGCCGAGAATGTCGCCGCGGATCAGCTGCGCATGGTCCTGCATGTAGGCCCGCGCGATCGTCAGCGAATTCTGGATCACCTCCTTGGTCGGGCCCGAGAACAGCCGGTCGAGGCCGCGCTCGATGGTGACGTTGGCGACGACGGCGACCAGCACCGCCGGCAGCACCGCCACGATCGAGAACAGGCTGACGATCTGGACATGGAGGCGCGCGGCCGCCCGGCCCCGCCGTCGGGCCAGGATCAGCTGCCAGAGTTCCCGGATGATGATCCCGACCAGGAGCAGGATCGTGGCCGCATTGATCAGATAGAACGAGCGGACCACCTGCGGCGTCGGCTCGATCTTGGTGAGGCCGGTCAGAACCAGGAAGGTGAGGAAGGCCGACAGCAGCGCCAGGGCCACGGCAAAGGGTGCCAGCCAACGCCGCAGCGACCAGCGCTTGGGCTCTTCGGCTGGGGCCGTGTCAAAGGATGCGGCCGAGGTATCTGCGCTGATCATTCCGGCAATGGGTGCTGAAAAACGGGTCCGCGGGCGCGCGGATACTGATGTATTCGTACCACATTGTTGCCGAATTGCGACAATTCCGCGGCGTCTCCGCCGCGACCGACGCGCCCATCCACAAGACATGGTGGTTGGACGGGAACGGATTCCCGCCATCCCGGCTTGACGGGGATGGATAGATTTTTTCTCGCGACGATGGTCTCGGCCGTTCTTCTGCTGATCGTGGCCGCCGACCTCCTGGTCAACGGCCTGGGTCTCCAGCAGCCGCCGGTGAATGTCGCCAGCGTGACGCCGGCATCCGGCCGGCTTGTCAGGTAGATGTGATGCCGCGCCTTGCGACCGAATGACCAATTTGAATGTGCGAGCGGAACATTTCGGTCCGATCCGGACTTCTGCTCACCGCGTCAGCCACAACGGCCAACGCGATCCGGACAGGCTCAGCTCCGCCTTGGGTGGGGGAGCTGAGCCACCGTCCGTTCTGAAAGCCTAGCCCCCGCTCCGATACACCTGGATATCCAGGTCCCGGATCTTCTTGCGCAGCGTGTTGCGGTTGAGGCCGAGCAGGTCCGCGGCGCGGATCTGGTTGCCGCGGGTGGCGGCGAGTGCAGCCGTGAGCAGCGGCACCTCGATCTCCTTGAGGATGCGGTGATAGAGGCCCGGCGGCGGCATGCCGTTCGGGAAGCCCTGGAAGTGCGAGGACAGATAGGCCTCCACCGCGCCGCCGAGATTGTCGACGCCCTGCTGGACCGCCGCGCCCGGGCTGACCGAGGGCGGCGCGAGCTCGCCGTCGATGACCGAGGACGTAATCACGTCCTGCGGATAGAGCGCGGCGAGGCGCCGGGCGAGGTTTTCGAGCTCGCGCACGTTGCCCGGCCAGCGGTGCTGCTTCATCCGCTCCAGCGCCAGTGCGTCGAGCTTCTTCGGCGGCAAGCCATCCTTCTCGGCCAGCGTGAAGAAGTGCCGCACCAGATCGGGCAGATCCTCGATGCGCTCGCGCAGCGGCGGCAGCCGCAGCGGCACGACGTTGAGGCGGAAGAACAGGTCTTCGCGGAACAGGCCCTGCTGGATCAGGACGCGCAGATCCTTGTTGGAGGCCGCGACGATGCGCACGTCGGTCTTGATCGGGGTGCGGCCGCCGACGGTGGTGTATTCGCCCTGCTGCAGCACGCGTAAGAGACGGGTCTGCGCCTCCATCGGCATGTCGCCGATCTCGTCGAGGAACAGCGTGCCGCCCTCGGCCTGCTCGAACCGGCCGGAGGCGCGAGTGTTGGCACCGGTGAAGGCGCCGCGCTCATGGCCGAACAGCTCGGATTCGATGAGGTCCCGTGGGATCGCTGCCATGTTGACCGCGACGAACGGCCCGTTGCGGCGCTTGCCGTAATCGTGCAGCGCGCGTGCCACCAGCTCCTTGCCAGTGCCGGACTCGCCCGTGATCATCACGGTGAGGTCGGTCTGCATCAGACGCGCCAGCACGCGGTAGATCTCCTGCATCGCCGGCGAGCGGCCGACCAGCGGGATCGCCTCCATCTCGGCGTCCTCGTCCGGCGTCGAGACCCGCTCCTTCGGCTCGGAGAGCGCGCGACCGACGATGGCGATCAGCTCCTTCAGGTCGAAGGGCTTTGGCAGATATTCATAGGCGCCGCGCTCGGAGGCACGGATCGCCGTCATGAACGTGTTCTGCGCGCTCATGACGATGACTGGCAAATTCGGCCGCATCTTCTTGATCCGCGGCAGCAGGTCGAAAGCGTTCTCGTCGGGCATCACCACGTCGGTGATGACGAGATCGCCCTCCCCCTGGCTGACCCAACGCCACAGCGTTGCGGCATTGCCGGTCAGCCGCACTTCGTAGCCGGCGCGGGACAGTGCCTGATTGAGAACGGTGCGGATGGCGGTGTCGTCATCAGCTACGAGAATGCTACCTGCGGGCATCGCTAATCCTCATTTTGCCCCCTGTGATGCAGGCGACGGCTTCCCGGCAGAGTCGGCGCGACTGCTTTGATCGGCATGTTTCACCGATGTGGAATACATCGGCATCAGCACGCGGAAGGTGGTCTTGCGCGGCTGAGATTCGCATTCGATGATGCCCCCGTGATCGCCGACGATCTTTGCGACCAGCGCGAGGCCCAGACCCGAGCCGGTCTGCTTGGTGGTCACGAAGGGATCGAACAGGTTGGGCAGAAGGTCGTCTGGCACGCCTGGTCCGTTGTCTCTGACGCAGAATTCGAGCGGCAGGGATACCCGGGATTTTTGACCGGGGACTGACAGGCGCACGCCGGGGCGGAACGCGGTGGTAAGCTGGATCTCGGCGTCCGGCACGTCGATCAGGGCTTCGGCGGCGTTCTTCACGAGATTGAGGAACACCTGGATGAGCTGGTCCTGGTTCGCCAGCACCGGCGGCAGCGAGGGATCGTAATCCTCGATGAAGCGGATGTTGCGGGCAAAGCCGGACTGCGCCAGCCGCTTCACGTGATCGAGCACCGAGTGGATGTTGACCGGGCCGCGCACCACGGGGCGCTCGTCGCCGAATACCTCCATGCGGTCGACCAGCGTCACGATGCGGTCGGCCTCGTCGCAGATCAGGCGCGTCAGCATGCGGTCCTCGGAGGAAGCCTGCTGCTCCAGGAGCTGCGCCGCGCCGCGGATGCCGGACAGCGGGTTCTTGATCTCATGCGCCAGCATCGCGGCGAGCGCGATCACCGAGCGCGCGGCGCTGCGATGGGTGAGCTGGCGGTCCATCTTGTCGGCGATGGTGCGCTCCTGGAGCATCACCACGATGTGGCCGGGCCGCTCAGTGAGCGGGGCGACATGCAGATCGACCTGGCGATCGCCGCCCATGCGCGGCGTGCCGAGATCGACCTTGTATTCGTTGACCGGCGAGTTCGACGAGCGCACCTGGTCGATCAGTGCCAGCAAGGGGCTGCCGAACGGCACCAGTTCCTTCAGCGACTGCCGCTTCAGGAACTGCGTCGAGATTTCGAAGAAGGCTTCGGTTGCGATGTTGGCGGCGACGATCTTGCCGTCCGGTCCGATCATCAGCACGGGATTGGGAAGCGCATCCAGGATCGCGTCGCTGTCGGACGGCCGGCGCTGTTCGGCGGCTGAGTTCATGCAGCAGCGCTCCATGCGAAGTCGTCGAAGGCGTCTTGCAGCGATCGGTGGACCAGGCGCGGATCCTCGGAGGTCAGAATCTTCTGACGCCACCCCTTCAGCTTCTCGACTGAAGCGCCGCTCGCATCTGCCGCGATATCGAGCGCCCAGCCGAGATGCTTGCGCGCGTGCCGAAGGCCAATGCGCAGACCGTACAGCGCGCAGACGCCCTCATAGAGCGTGCGGATATAATGCAGCTGCGTCTCGAGCGCCGGCGTTGCTTCCTCTGCCCCGCCCCTCAGGCGGCGGCCGATCTGGCCGGGCAGCCAAGGCTGGCCCTGCGCGCCACGGCCAATCATCACGGCGTCGGCGCCGGAGGCGTCGAGCGCCGCGAGCGCCTTGTCATAAGTGGTGATGTCGCCATTGACGACGAGCGGAATGGAGATGGCCTCGCGCACGGCGCGGATCGCATCCCAATCGGCATCGCCCTTGTAAAACTGGCAGCGGGTGCGGCCATGCACGGTGACGAGATTGATGCCTGATGCTTCGGCGCGCCGCGCCAGTTCCGGCGCGTTGCGGCTGCGGTCGTCCCAGCCGAGCCGCATCTTCAGTGTCACCGGCACCTTCACCGCCGCAATCGTCGCATCGATCAGGCTGACGGCGTGGTCGAGATCGCGCATCAGGGCCGAACCGGACTGGCCGCCGGTGACGTGGCGGGCCGGGCAGCCCATGTTGATGTCGATGATGTCGGCGCCTTCGGCTTCGGCGATCCGGGCCCCTTCGGCCATCCAATGCGCCTCGCAGCCGGCGAGCTGGACCACGTGCGGACCGATCCCCGTAGCTTCGCAGCGCAACCGTGACATCCGGTGGCCGTTGGCGAGCTCATCGCTGGCGGTCATTTCCGACACGACGAGACCTGCCCCCAGCTCGGCGGTCAGCCGCCGAACGGGCGAGTCAGTCACCCCCGACATCGGCGCCAGGAAGACCGGGGTGGCGACATCAATATCGCCTATTTTCAACGGCTTAGAGCCGGATACTGCCGAGCCGGTCACAGGGGTCTCGTTGACTGGACAGGGCCTCATCGCGCCTGCCATGATCTATCTTGCGCACAATTCTTGTGCAGTCAAGCGTCATGCCTACAGTTTAGACAGTTCTGCAGATCTTTCAAGTGCAGTGCAGCAAAATGCTGTTTCCCACAAAGCGGGGAAACCCCTTTTTTTGCGGGCCTGCCGTGCTAGAGGCATGCCGTCAAATCACCCCACTCCCCGACTCTTCATCACCAACTGAGTATTTGAGTCCTATGGCGAAATCACAACGCACCGCGGTCGTCCTCGTCGCAGCCGGTCGGGGCTTGCGCGCCGGTGCCGGCGGGCCGAAGCAATATCGCGAGATCGGCGGTGTGCCCGTGATCTATCGCGCCATGGAAGCCTTTAGCCGTCACCCCGAGGTGTCGGCGGTGCAACCGGTGGTGAACCCCGACGACAGCGCGATGTTCACGGCGGCGGTCGCCGGCCTCAAGCACGAGCCGCCGGCCAATGGCGGCGCCACCCGTCAGGTCTCGGTGCTTGCAGGTCTGGAAGCGCTCGTAAAGCACAAGCCCGACATCGTCCTGATCCACGACGCCGCGCGGCCCTTCGTCTCGGCAGGCGTGATCTCCCGCGCGATCGAGGCGGCGAGCCGCACTGGCGCTGCGATCCCGGTCGTCCCCGTCACCGACACCATCAAGCTCACCGGCGAGAGCGGTCATATCGAGGACACGCCGGACCGCGCGCGTCTGCGAATCGCGCAGACGCCGCAATCCTTTCGTTTCGACGTCATCCTCGAGGCGCATCGTCGCGCGGCGAAGGACGGACGCTCGGATTTCACCGACGATGCCGCCATTGCCGAATGGGCAGGATTGACGGTTGCAACCTTTGAAGGCGATGTTGCCAATATGAAGCTCACCACTCCCGAGGATTTCGTGCGCGAGGAAGCACGCCTGGCCGCCCAGCTCGGCGATATCAGGACCGGCACGGGCTATGACGTGCACGCCTTCGGCGACGGCGACCACGTCATGATCTGCGGCGTGCGCGTCCCCCATACCAAAGGCTTCCTCGCCCATTCCGACGGCGATGTCGGCCTGCATGCGCTGGTCGACGCCATTCTCGGCGCGCTTGCCGACGGTGACATCGGCTCGCACTTCCCGCCGAGCGATGCGAAGTGGAAGGGTGCTTCCTCCGATCAGTTCCTGAAATACGCAATCGAGCGCGTCACGGCGCGCGGCGGCCGCGTCGCCAATCTCGAGGTGACGCTGATCTGCGAGCGGCCGAAGATCGGCCCGTTGCGTGACACCATGCGCGCCTGCATCGCCGAGATCTCCGGCGTCGACATTTCGCGCGTCGCGGTGAAGGCGACCACCAGCGAGCGGCTCGGCTTCACCGGCCGTGAGGAAGGCATCGCGGCCACCGCGAGCGCCACCATCCGTCTTCCCTGGAGCGTGTAAGATCATGGGCGGCAGCGACGCACGCGCCCTCTCCCGCTCGCTGCTCGATCTGTGCCGGATGCGCAAGCTGACGATCGCGACGGCCGAATCCTGCACCGGCGGCCTCGTTGCCGGCGCGCTGACCGATATTCCCGGCTCCTCTGATGTCATCGACCGCGGCTTCGTCACCTATTCCAACGACGCCAAGCGCGCGATGCTCGGGGTCGAGGCGAGCACGCTCACCAATTTCGGCGCGGTCAGCAAGGAGACCGCAACCGCGATGGCGATCGGCGCCCTCGAGCGCGCCGATGTCGATCTCGCGGTCGCCATCACCGGCATTGCCGGCCCCGGCGGCGCCACGCCCGGCAAGCCGGTCGGCCTCGTGCACTTTGCCGCTGCGGCGCGCGACGGCCGCATCATCCATCGCGAGCATCGCTTCGGCGCGATCGGCCGCAGCGCCGTGCGGGCCCGCTCCGTGGTCGAGGCACTGCGCATGCTGATGGACCTCGCCCGCGGCCCACAAGCCCAGGCCAAGCCGCGCCCCGCAGCCGCAAGCCGCCTGCGTCCCCGCGTCACCCGCTCGCCGCGGCGGCATGCGGTGAAGCGCAGGCCGCCGCGCTCGCCGCGGGGCTAAAGGCGCTCTCACGCCGCCGCTAGCAGCGCACTCGCATGATCGAGCACCCGCTGCTTGATGGCATCGGTATCGGACGGCTTCACCTTTGCGCTCACCGTCAATTCCACGACGGGCGCTGCGGGATCGGCAGCGATCACCTTTGTTACATTGACTGAGGGAGCGGTCCTGTCGTCGATGCGGGGATCGTCGCGCAGCTCCTTCAGGATCTGGTCGGCCAACGCATTGGCCGCCCTGCCCTGACCGGAAACGCCACCTTGATCTCGCCTGTACCGGGATAGGCGCTGTGGTTGATGATGGCCGCGCCCCACACCTGCCCGTTCGGCAAGAGGATCTGCGTGTTGTCGGGCGCGACCAGCTCGGTCATGAACAGCGACAACGACTTCACCTTCCCCGCCTTGCCGGCGACCTCGACGTCATCGCCGATATGGAAGGGACGGAACAGCAGCAGCATGACGCCGGCGGCGAGATTGGAGAGCGTGCCTTGAAGCGCAAGGCCGATGGCGAGTGAAGTCGCGCCCAGCACGGCAACGAGGCTCGCGGTCTGGATGCCGAAGAGCTGAAGCACTGCGATGCCAACGACTGCGAGCACGGCATAGCGAGCTACGCTGGCAACGAACAAGGTCACCAGCGGATCGACGCGGTGCGTGACGCCCAATACGCGCGTGACGAAACGCTGCAGTGCGCCGGACAGATACCAGCCGACCGCGAGCAGAAGCATCGCGTAAATCGCGTTCAAGCCATACAGGACGAGCGATGCTTTCAGCGTGTCAAAATTGATGGTCATGGCGGCTCCAACCCGGACGATCCCTTGAGAACCCGCGACGGCGCGAAATGATCCCGGCGGATGTCGGCGGAACACGGTCGTGTAGCCCGGATGGAGCGAAGTGCAATCCGGGACCGCTGTGTCGGTGCGAATTCCCGGATTACGCTTTCGCTCCATCCGGGCTACAAGCCTTGGTGTTGCCCGTCGTGCAAAACACGCCACGGCTCGGTCAATCGGCTCACGCGAAAATATTCGTCTTTACAGAATTTCTGATTTGTCGCATTGTCGCGCCACCTCATCCCCAGTCAGAGGGGCGTATCGCGCCGGCCCTACCACCCGACGCCGCAGCTTCCAAAACCCAACATCGTCATCTACGGCGCGCCGATGCGCGGCATCGCGCCCTGCGGGTCCTGCCATGGCAGCCTCGATAACAAGACCGGCAGCCCTTGGCTTGAAGGCCAGTCGGAGGCCTATATGAAGGCGCAGCTCCAGGCCTTCGCCTCCGGCGAACGGCGCAATGACATCAGCCAGCAGATGCGCAACATCGCGCGCGCAATGACGCCGCAGGAGATCGAGCAGGCCGCGGCGTACTACGCCTCGCAGCCGCCGGATGTGGTGAAGGCGGTGGATTGAAGCCTCGTCATTGCGAGCGCAGCGAAGCAATCCAGACTGCCGCCGCGGACACACTCTGGATTGCTTCGTCGCAAGAGCTCCTCGCAATGACGGCGGAGAGAGCGGTGCCGGCCGGGAAGACTAGGACGGCGCCAGCTTCGGCCGGCCGTAGATCGCGTCGGCCCGCTTTTCGAACGCAGTGGAGAATCGCGCGAATGCAGCGTCGAACATCGAGCCCATCAGCATCGCCAGCATGCGGCTCTTGAACTCGTAGGAGAGGAAGAACCCGACGTCGCAGACGCGCTCGCCTTTGGGCTCGAACGTCCAACGGTTTTCGAGATTGCTGAACGGACCTTGCAGATATTCGACGAGAATCTTCAAATTGGCGCAGTCGAGCGTCACCCGGCTGGTGAAGGATTCCTTGACCAGCTTGAACGACACCGTCATGTCCGCGACCAGCACCTCGGTGCCGTCAGGCTTCGCCATGCGCTGACGCACCTTCAGCGCGCTGCACAGCGGCACGAATTCCGGGTAGCGCTCGACGTCCGCGACCAGATGAAACATCTCGGATGCGCTGTGATTGACACGGTGCTTGCTCGAAAATTTGGGCATAGCGGTTCAGCGGGCGTTAGCTGCCCGCGCGGCCTTCAGTCTCGCAAAATCCTCGCCGGCGTGATGCGACGAGCGGGTCAGCGGGCTCGCCGATACCATCAGAAAGCCCTTGGTATAGGCGACCTTCTCGTAGGAGGCGAACTCGTCGGGCGGCACGAAGCGCATCACGGCGTGATGCTTGCGGGTGGGTTGGAGATACTGGCCAATGGTGAGGAAATCGACTTCGGCCGAGCGCAGATCGTCCATCACCTGGAGCACCTCGTGGCGCTCCTCGCCGAGACCGACCATGATGCCGGACTTGGTGAAGATGGTGGGATCGAGCTCCCTGACCCGCTGCAGCAGCCGGATCGAGTGGAAATAACGCGCGCCGGGCCGAACCGTGAGATAGCGCGACGGCACAGTCTCGAGATTGTGGTTGAACACGTCCGGCTTCGCCGCGACGACGATCTCGAGTGCCCTCTCCTTGCGCAGGAAGTCGGGTGTCAGGATCTCGATCGTGGTCGAAGGACACGCGGCCCGGATCGCACGGATGGTCTGGGCAAAATGCTCGGCGCCGCCGTCGGCGAGGTCATCGCGGTCGACCGAAGTGATGACGACGTGTGCCAGCCCCAGCTTGGCGGTTGCTTCCGCGACGTGCTGCGGCTCGGACGCATCGAGCGCGTTGGGCAGGCCGGTCTTGACGTTGCAGAAGGCGCAGGCACGGGTGCAGGTGTCACCCATGATCATGAAGGTCGCGTGCTTTTTGTCCCAGCACTCGCCGATATTTGGGCAGCCCGCCTCCTCGCACACCGTGTGCAGGCCGTTGGCCCGTACGATATTGCGGGTGTCGGCATAGCCGCGGGTATTGGGCGCGCGCACGCGGATCCAGTCCGGCTTCGGCGGCGAAGCGGAATCGGGCCGGTTCACCTTTTCGGGGTGGCGCGGGCGCAGCGGGTTCGAGATGGTATCGACAATAACGACCATGGGGTGTCCGGTCTGTTCTGGTCCTACCTAGTCGGTCTGGCCAAGCATCGCAACCCGGCTCGCCCCGCCTCAGAGAACATGGCAGATATGGGCAATATCCTGCTCTGTTCTCAGGCGATTCTCACCTCGAATGGCTCCAAGATCGAATGCCTCTCCATTGCGGCTTGGCAAGCCGCTGAAGCGGACCTTTTTCGGCCGCAGCGTCCACGAGGTCGCGCCGGACCTGATCGGTGCCACCATGCTGGTCGATGGCGTCGGCGGAATCATCGTCGAGGTCGAGGCCTATCATCATACCGACCCGGCCGCGCATTCCTATCGCGGGCCGACGCAGCGGAACCAGGTGATGTTCGGTCCGCCCGGCTATGCCTATGTCTACCGTTCCTACGGCATCCACTGGTGCGTGAACTTCGTCTGCGAGGAGGAAGGCTCGGCCAGCGCCGTGCTGATCCGCGCGCTGGAGCCGACCCATGGCTTGGCTGCGATGCGAGGCCGCCGCCATCTTCAGGACATGCACGCGCTGTGCTCGGGCCCGGGCAAACTGACCGAGGCGCTCGGCATCACCATCGCGCACAACGCCGTGCCCCTCGACCGGCCACCGATCGCACTGCATGCGCGGACGGAGGATGTCGAAGTCGCTGCCGGCATCCGGATCGGTATCACCAAGGCGGTGGAGCTGCCCTGGCGCTACGGCATCAAGGGCTCGAAGTTTCTGAGCAAGCCGTTTCCGAAATAGGGCTACGATGCCTGCTTCAGCCGCTCCAGTGCTTCGAGCAGCTTGGCCTTGCGCGCGATTGCCGCCTCGCGCTTTTCGCGCTCCTCCTCGACGACCTCCTCGGCCGCGTTGGCGACGAACTTCTCGTTCGCCAGCTTGGACTCTGCGCGCTTGATGTCGGCGTCGGCCTTGCCGATCTCCTTGTCGAGGCGCGTGCGCTCGGCGGCGACGTCGATCACGCCCTTCAGCGGCAGCGCAGCCACCTCGCCGCGCACCAGCAGCTGAACCGCACCGTCAGGCGCGCGATCGGCGAAGGAGATATCCGACAGCCGCGCCATGCGCTTGATGACATCAGTCCAGCGCGGCGCGCGCTCCCTGGTCTCGGCCGAGGCGCCGGCGAGCACCAGCGCCGTCAGCGTTGCCGGCGGGATGTTCATCTCGGCGCGTACCGAGCGGATTTGCGTGACGAGGTCGATCACCCAGCCGATCTCGGCCTCGGCCGCCGGATCGGTGAAGTCGGCATGGTCGAACATAGGCAGCACCCAGGCCGGCGAGACGAGCGGATCTGTCGGCCCTGCCGTCGCCGCAAGCATCGCGAGCTGCTCCGGCGTCGGCTGCGCCGGCTTCAGTGGCCACGGCGCCAATGCGAGCAGGCCGTCGCGCTTCGCCGTCACCTCCCACAGCTCTTCGGTGATGAAGGGCATGAAGGGGTGCAGCAGCTTGAGGATCTCGTCGCGCGCCCAGGCCACCATGGCGCGGGTCTCGTCCTTGGCGGGACTGTCCGGACCAAGCAGCACGGGCTTTGCGAGCTCGACATACCAGTCGCAATAGACGTTCCAGACGAAGCGGTAGATGCTGCCTGCGGCGTCATTGAAGCGATAGGCTTCGATCGCCTCGGTCACCTCGCGCGTCGTGTGCGCGCTCTCATGCGCGATCCAGCGGTTCAGTGTCTCCTTCGCCTTCGCCGGCTCGAAACCTTCGGGCACGGCGCAATGGTTCATCTCGGCGAAGCGACAGGCGTTCCAAAGCTTTGTCGCGAAATTGCGATAGCCCTCGACGCGGCTGGTGGCGAGCTTGATGTCGCGCCCCTGCGCCGCCATCGCGGCCAGCGTGAAGCGCAGCGCGTCCGCGCCGTATTCGTCGATCAGATTCAGGGGATCGATGACGTTGCCCTTCGACTTCGACATCTTGGCGCCCTTCTCATCGCGGACGAGGGCGTGGATGTAGATGGTCGAGAACGGCACCTCCTTCATGAAGTGCAGGCCCATCATCATCATGCGAGCGACCCAGAAGAAGATGATGTCGAAGCCGGTCACCAGCGCATTGGTCGGATAGTAGCGCTGCACCTCCGGCGCATCTTCGGGCCAGCCGAGCGTCGAGAACGGCCACAGCGCCGAGGAGAACCAGGTGTCGAGCACGTCCTCGTCGCGGGTGATGAAGCCTTCGCGCTTGTTGCGGTCGAGCGCCATCTCGCGCCCCTGCTCCGGCGTGATGACTTCCTGCTCGACGTAATAGCCGAGCGCGTGGCTGATCGCCTCCTCCTCGGACTCGGCGACGAACACCTTGCCATCCGGACCGTACCAGGCCGGGATCTGGTGGCCCCACCAGAGCTGACGCGAGATGCACCAGGGCTGGATGTTCTCCATCCAGTCGAAATAGGTCTTTTCCCAGTTTTTCGGCACGAAATTGGTTTCGCCCGACCGCACCGCCGCGATCGCCGGCTTGGCCAGCGTCTTGGCGTCGACGTACCACTGGTCGGTCAGATACGGCTCGATCACGCTGTTCGAGCGATCGCCATGCGGGACCATGTGCGTGTGCGGCTCGATCCGCTCGACGAAGCCGAACGATTCAAGCCGCTCGACGATGCGCTTGCGCGCGACGAAGCGGTCGACCTTGTGGAACTCCTCGGCGAACTGCGAGGCACCTTCCGGCAGGTCGCGCAGATAATCCTCGTTGCCGAGCAGATCGAGGCAGCCTTCCCTGTCGAGAACGCTGATCCTGCGCAGGCCGTGACGATTGCCGACCTCGAAATCGTTGAAGTCGTGCGCCGGCGTCACCTTCACCGCGCCCGAGCCCTTGTCCGGATCGGAATACTCGTCGGCGACGATCGCAATCTTGCGGCCGACCAGCGGCAGGATGACGTTCTTGCCGATCAGCTTCTGATAACGCTCGTCATCGGGATGCACGGCAACGCCGGTGTCGCCGAGCATGGTCTCGGGGCGCGTGGTGGCGACGACGATGAAGCTCGAGGGATCTTCGGGGCTGAAAATCTTGCCCTCGATCGGATAGCGCAGGTACCAGAGGCTGCCCTTGACCTCGACCTGTTGCACTTCGAGATCGGAGATCGCGGTCAGCAGCTTGGTGTCCCAGTTCACCAGCCGCTTGTCCTTGTAGATCAGCCCGTCGCGGTGCAGCTCGACGAACACCTTGACGACGGCCTTCGACAAGCCCTCGTCCATGGTGAAGCGCTCACGCGACCAGTCGCAGGAGGCGCCGAGGCGCTTGAGCTGGTTGATGATGGTGTCGCCGCTCTCGGCCTTCCACTGCCAGACCCGCTCCAGAAATTTCTCGCGGCCCATCTCGCGGCGGCTGGGCTGCTGGCGCTCCATCAGCTGGCGCTCGACCACCATCTGCGTCGCGATGCCGGCGTGGTCGGTGCCGGGCTGCCACAGCACGTCGCGGCCGCGCATGCGCTCGAAACGGCACAGGATGTCCTGAAGCGTATTGTTCAGGGCGTGGCCCATGTGCAGCGAGCCCGTCACGTTCGGCGGCGGGATCACGATGGTGAACGGCACCGCGTCGCGGCGGTCGGGGCGGCCGGCCTTGAAGGCAAGGCTGTCCTCCCACACCACGGACATGCGGGTTTCGATATCGGTGGGCTGGTAATTTTTCTCGATCATGGGGCTGCTAGAAAGCCGCGCGCGCGGTTCAAGTCAACGGGAAGCTCAACGGCGAGCGTTTTCGGCCCGGGCTGCAGGCCGAATATGACGCAGGAGCAGGGCTTTATCGGGGCCGCACGGCCGGTCTCAGCGGCCGCCGCGCGAGACCCGCTCGATTTCGGCCTTCACAATGCGTTCAACCAGGCCCGGCAGGTTGTCATCGAGCCAGGACTTCAGCATCGGACGCAGCATCTCCTTGACCAGATCCTCCAGCGTCCGCGCATTGCTGCTCAGAACCGTGTGGGCCAGTGAGTTGAAGGCGGATTCGACCGCGGAGACCGTGGATTGCGCGAGGATCGGCTGCTGCGGCGGCAGCGGCGGCGCATCGAAGTCCACCGGCGCGTAAGACGGCGGCGGCGCGGTGCGCGGCGGCGGCGATTCGGCGAATTCGAGATCGTCGCGCGGCTCGACCTTGTGGAAGCTGGGTGGCGGCGGAGGCGGTGTCGGGTCCATCGCCATCTCGTCGGTCAATTCGAGCACGTCGGGCTCCGGCTCGGGTTCGGGAGCGCGGACCTCCGGCGCAGGCGTGGCCGCGTCGAGCCCGGCCAGCAGCGCGTCGATGTCGTCCTGGCTGTTGGACGCGTCAGCCGCAGGTGCGGGCGCCGGCTGCGCCGGCTTTGCGGCCGGCGGCGGTGCGGGCTTTTCGGCGGCGGGTTTGGGCGGAGCGACCTTGGATGGCGGAATGTCGTTCATCGCCTGCGGCTTTGGCGGCGCGGGCACCGCAGCCTTCTCGGGTTTGGCGGCCTCTGTCGGCGGCGGCTTGGCCTCATCGTCGGCAATGATGCGCCGGATCGAGGCCAGAATCTCCTCCATCGAGGGTTCTGTGACCTTTGCAGGCTGCGTCATCTCCGACTCCACATCATCAACGCCCTCGCATGCGTTGTTTTACACCAAGCACGACAGGATTGGCCGGTTCCGGACAGGCGGCCCGACATTTTCGTCGTGGCAGCCCGACTTGTCCCCAGATCACGGCTCAACGTGCGGCGGTGCGCCCCTGCCCGCGGCACTCAAGCTTTACGCACACGGCATCGATACGGGCGAATCGACCCGCATCTTCTTGGCAAGGCTATGTCAGGGATTTTGATGATTGCAAGCAAAGCGCCGGTCGGCCTCGGCTATTGGCGAGGCCGACCGGACACTTACGGAATCAGCGTCCGTCGGGCGTGCGCACGCCGGCCCAGCTGTCGCGGACCTGATGGTAGTGAACACTCGGATCATAGACGGTGGTCGCAAGACCGAGCACCTGCGGCGACAGGCGGCCAACGGCCGCGAGGACGTTATAGGACGCAACCACGCGATCGTGCTGCGCGGTCACCAGCGCAACGCGCGCATTGACCAGGGCCTGTTGCGCGTTGAGGACGTCGAGGGTGGTGCGCTGACCGGCCTTGGCTTCCTCGCGCACGCCGTTCAGCGCGATCTCGGACGCGGCGACCTGCGCCTGTGCGGACTGCACCTGCGCCTTGCCGGCCTGCAACGAACCCCACCACTGCACGACAGTCGCGCGAGTCTGGTCGCGCGTGGTTTCGAGGTTCAGACGCTGCTGCGCCAGGTTTTCCTTGGATTGGCGGATCAGCGAATATTCACCACCGCCTTGATAAATCGGCACCGAGACCTGCGCGATCGCGGATGCGTTGAACGAGCGCAACTGAATCAACGACTGTTCGTTGGACTGCGTGGCCGATGCCTGGATCGTAACCGTCGGCAGCAACGCACCTTCGGCGACTTTGACCTGCAAGAAATTGACGTCGATGCCGTACATTGCGGCCGTGACGTTGGGATGCTCGACCAGGCTGAGCTCGACGGCCGAAGCGAGCGTTGACGGCAAGAACCGGTCGACCGGCGAGCCCGGTGCGAGGTTCGTCGGCTCGTTGCCGATGATGCGGCGGAAGTTCGCCCGCGTCGTGGTGAGATTCGCTTCGGCAGTGAGCGCCTGCGTCTTGCCGGCAGCCAGTTGCGCTTCCGATTGCGCAACGTCGGTGCGCGTCACTTCGCCGACGTTGAAACGATCACGGGTCTGCTTCAGCGTCTGCTCGAGCACGCGCACGTTGCTGCGCTGGACTTCGAGCGTCGCGGCGTCGCGCAGATAGTCCATGTAGGTCGTTGCACCCTGCAGCAACACGCTCTGATCGAGGCTGCGCAGCGCTTCGCGGGCACCGGACACCTGACTCTCCGCCGCCCGCGTTCTGTTGGCGGTCTGGTTGCCATTGTAGAGCGTCTGCGAAGCGGTTATTCCAGCGCTGCGAGGTACGGTGGTTCCATGGATTGAGTTACTCCCCACGCCACTCTGCAAATCCTGATATTGATAGCCACCGTTCGCCGTCAGCGAGACCTTGGGGCGATAGCCAGACAAGGCTTGAGGCACGTTCTCGTCGGTCGAGCGCACCTGGGCGCGCTGTGCGTTGAGTTGCGGATTGTTCTGATAGGCGCGCACCAGCGCGGACTCGATCGTATCCGCCAAGGCAGGCATCGGCCCGGCTAGCGACAGCAGCAGGACCGAAACCGCAGCTCCGGTGAAGAGCTTCACCCCATGCATCCGTGAAATTCCGTTCATTCTAACGCCCGGCTCGTGCCCGCGAGCTGGGTTACCGTCTACCGAGTGGAGTCGTTGCCCCGCCGCAACATAGGACGGGGATTGTCGCGACGGAACCACCTCAAGGTAGTTCACGGTGGAAACTCTTCACGTGCAGCATCCCGGCCACACTTCTGATTCAGAACGGGATTTTTAGGCTTTAGGACCTCAGAACACGAATGCTGCGGCCCGTTCCAGCCCGGGAAGGACCGGGGCGGCGGCATCGAACAGCGCCCGATGGCCGAATTCACCGTGGCTATGGGTCACGATCACGGCCCGCGGCGGCTTGGATTCGGCCGACACCCCCACAAGGCGCCCGCCTTCCTTGAGCTGCCCGAGCAACCCCTCCGGCGTTGCTTCGGCAGCGCCGTTGAGGATGATCACGTCATAAGGAGCGGTGGAGGGATCACCCTCGCTGCAGGAAGCGACCTTGCAGGTGGCATTGGCGAGCCCCAGAGCGGCGAAGGCGTCCTTGGCCTTCGCGGCCAGAGCCGAAACACATTCGGTCGCGGTGACCTGGCCCGCGAGCTTGGCGGCCAGCGCGGCGAGATAGCCCGTGGCGCAGCCAACGACCAGCACATTGTCGCCTTCGCCGATTTCGGCAGCCTGCAGCAGCTTGCCGGTCAGCTGCGGCTTGATCAGGAACCGCTTGGCGCCGCCCTCGCTCACGTCGAGATCGAGGTCGAGATAAGCCAATGCCTGCCGGCTGGCCGGCACGAAGGCCTCACGCGGAACCGTGAGCATGGCATCGAGAATACGACGGTCGGTGACGTCATTGGTGCGCACCTGGCCATCGACCATTTTTTGGCGCGCGGTCGAGAAACCGGACATTTGCGGACCCTGAAATGCGGACGATGCCGCGGAGATGAGTTGGCGGCATCTTTGGAACATGCCCGGCCAAAACGCAACATGCCGTTGGCTGCGACGAGCCCTGTGGCTTGCGCAGCTCACCGCATCAGGGCTGCGGAACGGATCATTCGATCGCCACCGCGAGGCGGCCGATCAGAGCGGCGACCTCGTCCAGTCGCGCCGAGTCGGGCGCCTCCACCGCACGTGCAAGGCAAGCGAGGCATTCATCGTCGCTGAGCTCGGGAACGTCGGCCGGCAGAATCGAGGGGGCCATATGAGTACGGTCGACCTGGATGTCTGGCATGGGAATCAGCTCCGTAAGGATCCGGCACTGGCCAGGCTCGATTTGAATTGAGTCGATTTGGCGCCGTCCTCATGGCGCGACGGCGCTGCCGGACACGTCTACTTGAACCGATTCCGCGGGATTGGGCACCAGATGGTGCTCGCAGATCGCGCGAACGGGATCGCGCGCCACATCAGGATGCAGCTTCAATGCATTGAAATATAAGTGAAAGTTGGCTCCCCGGGCTGGAGTCAAGCTATTGCGGAAAACACCTTATTTTATAGGGGTCTGCGTGATGCAGTGACCCGTAAAGGGCTCCGATACTGCATTCGATACTGTAAAAGGCCCCTTCCCGCCCGGTTTTGCGGGGTCAGTTGATGCGCACTTCAATTAGCCGAACAGTCGCCTGCTCAGGTTGATGATGAAGCCTGCTGGAACGCCTATGATGGCGCCGACGAGCGCATAACCAATGGCGGGCCATGTGCCGCCCGTCACGGCGCCGTAGAAGAACCCGATCCCGCAGCAAAGCACGAACGTACCCACAAGAGTTTGATCGTTGTACTGCTCGATCCGGTGGAGGCGCAATTGCCGGGGACTATGGACATAAGGACCCGCTGGCTCGGTTGATCCGCAACGAGGGCAGTGCTGCGCAGAAAATGACACCTGCCCCCCGCAGTCGTGGCACGAGATCAGTTCTTTCAAATTGCGCACCTGTCCCATGCGACCAGTGGTAGCCGATCCATTGCGCGCCCTCAACCCGACGAATGCCGGGGACAACGCAAACGCCAACTTGGCGGATGGGTTCACCAAAGACACCGCCGCCAAGACCGGCCAATCCGAGCGCAAGGTGCAGCTCGACGCGACGCGCGCCAAGCTCAACTGACGATCCGGTACGCCTTCGCCTGCTTGCGCTGCGGCTCCGGTGTGACGTTGCCTGCGTTCAGCGCCCGCATGATCCCGATCCGGGCGAACATGGTCGGGCCGCCGCCCTCTGCGACCAACAACAGGGCTTCGATTGCCGCCTGCCATTCTGGCGCATCATGCACGCCTTTGGGCAGCGTCGTGGCGTACATCGCCGCGTCGTGCAGTGTGTCCAACCGGCGACCGTCAGCAAGCCGGATCGGATCGTCGAAAGGGCGGCCCCAGCCCCTCACGTCGCTTATCTCCCGTATTTCCACGGATCGACTGCGCTGTCTTCAGAGCAGATCGTCCGTGCAACATCATACTGGAACATATGCCCAACCAGACCAAAGAACGACCATGGGGATCACGCGGGGCAATAAACCGCGCAGGCGAGGTCCTTCGAGCCAACGGCAGGCTATCCCCCGATCAGCTCGTCGCACTCGAAACGTGGCGGCTTGCCCATAAGCGTGTGATCAATTCGTTTCAATCGCTGCTCCGACAGCGTGCTCGCGACCAAGAGATAGAAGTCGCTCAGCGGCTCAAGAGAAGGTCCACGATTTTTGACAAGCTATTTCGCTATCCACGCATGCAGTTGGCGCGCATGGACGACGTTGCGGGCTGCCGTTTGATTTTTCAGAGCATCCCGGCGCTGCACAAATTTCGCGATGAGCTACATCGAGCCAATTTCAACCACGTGCGCAAGAATGACGCCACGAAGTACGACTATATCGTCTCGCCGACTGAACGTGGATATAGAGGGATCCATGACGTGTACGAGTATCGCGCACGTACCAATCGCTCTACAGCTTGCAACGGGCTATTGATTGAATTGCAGTACCGTACTCAGCTTCAGCATGCTTGGGCAACTACCGTCGAGGTCGTGACTCAGGCGACGGAAAATCAGCCGAAGTTTGATCGCGGAGATCGGCGTCACATTAGGTTATTCTGTCTGGCAAGCGAAATGCTGGCTCGTGTGCACGAGCAACGGAAGTCTTGCCTGCCGGATGTGTCAGACAGGGCCTTGGTAGAGGAATTCGAGGCGCTAGACGCTCAGATTGGCGTTATGGGTAGGCTGCTCGATCTCGCCGCATTCAAATGGATTGATGATCAAGCAAAGTCGAAACACGTCATCTTGCAACTGAGCAAAGACGGCCTCAAGCTGCATCCTTTCGATCTTGAACTCGAAGCATCGACCGCACTGTTGGATTTCGAGAAGCAATTTCCTGAAGATGACATTGTGCTGGTAGGCGCCGATAGCGTTGCTGAGGTGACCTCAGCCTTCCGCAACTACTTCAGTGACGTGGGCGAGTTCTTGCAGCTGATGCAGACCGGCCGGGAAGGATTGTTGACATAAGACCCAGCTCGCAAATCAGGTCCCAGACTGCCCCCCGGCCGTGCCGGTCCGGATCGGGTCGGTGCTCCTAGTTTGTTAGCCTATACATGGCCTTCAACTCGCGGCTCAGAACACCAAAAGACGCGGCAATATTGCCCTTGGGGAACGGCACGTAGACGACGCCGGAGAGGTTCGTCGGGATACTTACAGCCTCCTCATGCAACAGGGCTACACGGCTCCGCCCGTACTTGGCTTGAAAGAAGCCTATTTCGTGCATGACGTTCTCTCGCGCTCGCGCCTGCCCACTTGCGTCGATGTCATCTCCCGTCATGACAATGACTGCACTGTCGCAGGATGAAGCGTTGTTCTCCAATTTTTCGATTATCGTTTGTCCCATGCTTGGCTCTTGAGCCAATTCCAGCGTTGCGAGCCCGATGTCCTTCTCGATATACGCTTGAAGTTCACGCCACTCGGCTGATCGACCGTGGGATATGAAGACCCGTACGTGTTCGGGCGCCGACTGACGCGTAGGCTGAGAAAGCTCGCTGTTCGCGCGCACCTCAAATATCTGATCTATATCTCGGCGAAGTTGCTCAAGCTGATGCCGGGCATAGTGGTTTGGCGTTGGGGCGTCACCATTCGGAGACATCGGAACGTTTGGATCACTCTGTATCGGCTGGAAGTCGCCGTAGAGAGTTGGCAGCAGGAACCGGAGCCGATCCACCAGACCCGCAGCCTGTTTGAATTGGTGACCGATGAGTTCTGCTGGATAGTTACGGCGCGGCACACTATGTCGGGCCGTTTCGTCTAAGAGGGCGGCAACGGCTTTGCGAATGCCGGCGAGCTTTGCCATAACGGTTCCAACTTCATTCATCTTTGCCTCTCACCGGGTCTACGCTGGCCGTCATTAGTCATCGACTGAAGGCTGTGTTAGCGCAGCGCAGCCTGCCCCGGTTGCTGCGCCGTTCGCAAGGGCAGAACCCACGACAATCCCCATGAACGTGCAGGGGCTCCCTTTTGCTTGACAGGCTCGCGGCGAACCCCGCTTCCGCTTTACCGTGGCAAGCCGACGCCACATCGATCTGGCCGTTGTTGTTGTGGGCTCTATAGGAATTTTTACCTAGCCAATGGCTGAGCGCGGGCGCGACCCGCCCCCGGCCCTCCCTGCCCAGTACCTTAAGGTTGTATATCCGAAGCATTCTTCCTTCGATTGACAACTGCGGCATATGCCGCAGCTGAACTGCGGACTATTCCGCAGTTGATCACTTCTCGTCCCAATCGCTGAGCAGCACGCGCTCGACGCGCAGCTCGCGCGCGATCAGGTCAGCGACCTCGCGCAGCGCCGCCTCGATGGCCGCTCGCTGCGCGCGCTCCAGCCCATGGGACGCGAGCCCGATGGCGTGGACGGCTTCGAAGATGTGACGCAGCGCCGGGTCGGCGCGGTTCGTTTTGATCAACATCGATGTTCTCTTTCGTTTGCCGGCTCGACGGCCAGACTTGGCCGCTGAGCGGCCTTTGGTCGGCGCCGGCTGCCCGCGCCGACTGAGCCGACGCATGGGCGGGTCTCGCTGGCGCGTCTGATGATCTCGATAGTGATGTGAGGGGATGGGTCACGGGCATGCCGAGACGACCGACGCCGCCGACATCCGACGCCGAGCCTGCCGACGCCGCCGTGACGGTGTTGACCAGTTTGGCCGGAAAATCCCTATTTCCCCTATAACCTCTCTTTTCTCTCTCTTTTTTCATTCCTCAGCTCTTCTAGAAGTAAAACTGGTCAACACTGTCACGACAGCTCGAAAACCCAACGCCAGCAACGGCTTGCGACGGTGACAGTTGTCGTGACAGGTCGTCGTCAAGCTGGTCATCACGGCGAACTGGTCAACGGCAAACTGGTCAACAGCGAACTGGTCACCGCATCTGTCACGCGAACTGTCATGCGCTCGGAGGCCGCTCGCATCTTGATGATGGCCTCTTTCTCATCCCAGCTCGCGGGCAGCAGCGAGTTCACCTCGCGCGCAGGATCGGTCGCGCTCAGGCTCTTGCTTTCGAACAGCCGGCACTCATAGGCGGTCTTGTGGTAGTCGAGCCCGGCCTTGTTCAGCTTCATCCCGGCATACCAGCGGCCGGACCTGTCGCGCAGACCATCGGCGCGGTCGGTGCAGATGCGGCGATCACCGACCGCCTTCAGCGCCTTGCTGATGGCCTCATTCGACGGCAGCTTGCGGCTCTCGCCCTTCAGCTCCAGCCACCATGCCGAGAACGCCAGACAGAAGTCGGCGATCAGCACCCGCGCGTTGGGGTCATGCTCGACACAGTCGTCGAGGAAGCCCGCCACGAGGTTGCTGTCATTGTGGATCGCCTTGGCGGTCGCCTCGATGCTGTCGGTGGTCTCGATGAAACCGCGCTTCAGCGCCCGCTTAAGCCCAGCAATCGCCCAATTCAGGACGCCGGGAAGCTCGGTCGCGACGATCAACTCACCCGGCTTGTCGAAGCCGCGACGCTTGGCTTCGGCCGCAGCGCCAATGGGTCTTGCTTCGTCGAAAGCGCGCGTGACCTCGATGACGATCATGCGGCTGGTGATGGCGCGCGTCGCCTCCTTGAATTGCGGTTGGTGGTTGGTCGCCCAGAAGATCGGCGCGTGAATGATCTTCGTAATGAGCGGCCCGTTCTTGATGTTGATGCCGATCGGCTCCTGCGTGACGATCGACTTCACGAACGAGGGGAAGTGCCACTGGCCGCCGAAGGCTTCATGCAAAATCCACGGCGCGCGGCGAACGAACGGCATCATGCCATGCGTGCCCTCAATGGAACCGATTGACGCGCTGATGGGCCGACCGAGCAGACCCGCGACCACGTCGAGGATGCCGGACTTGGCGCGGTTCTGAATGCCCCAGAAGACCAGCGCCTTCGAGAGCCCCCGGCTCTTCCTATCGATCAGCGCGGCGCCGAAGCACTCCTGCACGACGCGCACAAGTTCGCGCTGCTCATCGGCCGGCTTGTCGCCGAACACGTCGGCGATCATGATCTCCCACCACGGACACGTCGCGGCCGGGTCATAATCGACCTCGACGCGCCACGTGCAGAAGTGTTCCGGGCGCGCCGGCTCCAGCTCGCCCGTGACAGGATCGACCAGACCATTGCGCACGGGAATTTTGCCGTGCTGATCCCACGGAATTTCCTCCTCGCGCCAAAGTTCGGGCTGACGTTCGATCCATGCGCGCGTCTCATTGCGCAGCCTGTTGTCAGGCGTGAAGCCGAACCCATTGCAGGCAGCTTGGGCTCGCACCTCCAGCCACGCCATGGAGGTCTGCATGTCCCAGCGGCCGCGAGAGTAAAGCCAACATCCCTTCATCGTGTTCATCAACTGCTCGCCTTGCGCACGCATCTGCGCGAGCAACGCTTTGCCCAGCTCGATGTGCTGCTCACTCTTGCGAATGTGCCGTGGCCGTGTAATTTGTCCGTGCATTCTCGACTTGCCTTTTGGTTGATCCCGCCCCGGTTGCCAGACCGGCGGCGGGTTTTTTTTGCTCCGATCGGCGCGCAAGTACGGAGAACAACGGAAGATTAACGACGACCAAGAACAGGTAAAAACACCAGTCTTTACAAATACTTGCGCCTTGTTTTCTTAGGTCGCATCTCGTATTCCTGCAAGCACAATCGCGTAACCGGGAAATCCGAACATGCTCCACCTGACGCCGCTCCCGCCTGATCAATTCGATTTGCTGATCGGCCGCACCAAGACCAATCGCAAAGTGATGAAGCAGCGCGGCCAGTTGCAGCCGCTGATCGTTGCGAGCCCGCAGCAGCGCGCCGATGGCCTTTGGCGTGAACAGATTTTCATCGCGGCAGATGCCGTGATCCTCACTGCCATCGACATGCTGGTCGAAGCCGGCGCGCCGCGCGCTGCGATTGATCAAGTGATGAGCGAAATCCAGTTGGAAATCGTCTCGCGCCTCAACGCGCTCGACAATGGCGCGCACATCTTCCTTGCCTTCGCGCATGACGGCGCGCGCTGGGTTGTCGTTAGCGCCGCGACTGGCGTCGAGACCATGAAGGAAGTCGCGGCCCACTTCGCGACCGGCGCCGGCACCGAGCCGCCGAAAATTTTCTTTTACTGCGTGCCGCTGCACGAAGCTGTTGCGACCGTGCGTGCTCGCGCCGCCGAGCACGACATCGAGCTGCCGGAGCGCATCTGGCCGACGCCGGAAGAACTCGATGCCGGCGCCGATCTGCTCGCCGCCGCCATTGCGCCGCGCACCTCGCCGGTCATCCAGCAGTGGCAGGCGCTGCGCGAGCGCGAAGCGTCGCCGGTTGTCTGTGTGCAGTAATGGCGGCGGGTCTCATCAAACGCACCCGCAACGCGCTGCGCGCCGCCGTGCGCAGCTTCAATGGCTTCGACGCGGCTGGCGGCTCCGGCCGCTGGCCGCGCAGCGCTGCGCTGTGGGCACAGAATGCGCAGAGCCTCGCCGCGCGCAAGGTGATGAACCCCCGCATCGCCTATCTCGCCAACAACTCGCCGCACGGCGCCGCCTTCGTCGAGAGCTGGGTCACTGCGCTCTGCGGCGATGGCCCGTCGATCCGCGCCAACCATCCCGATGCCGACGTGCGCCAGCGTCTCCAAGATGAATTCGCTGAGTGGAGCCTGCACGCTTCCAGCGAGGGCGATGGCGTCGATCTCGCCGGCATGCTGGAGACCCAGACCCGCACCATCGTGCAGTCGGGCGAGAGCGTGACCCGCTTCGAGATCGATGACGGCGCCCAGCTCCGCTTGAACCTGCTCAATCCCGATCAGCTCGACAGCTCGCGCACCGTGCCGAGCATGGGCACGACCGGCACCGCGCCCCTGATCACGAGCGGCGTCGAATTCGACGAACGCGGGCGCCGCGCCGCTTATTGGTTGCTCCCAGATGCGCCTGATGCGCCGTGGGCGAGCGTCGGGGAGCCGCAGCGTGTGGATGCCGCCGACGTCGCGCATTGCTTCGTGCGCAAGTTTCCCGGACAGGTGCGCGGCTTGTCGTGGCTCGCGCCGGTCGCGACGCGCTTGGTCGAGCTTGATCAACTCGAAGACGCCGCGCTGGTGAAGGCGAAGGTGTCGGCGCTGATGACGTTCTTCCTGAGCGACAGCGACGGCATCTTGAACGCCTTCGACGGCGTCACCAGCGGCACGGCATTTGATCCCGCGACGATCCAGATCGAACCGGGCTTCATCAATGCGCTGCCCCCGGGGGTCGATGTGAAGTCGCCGCCGATCACCGACATGGTCGCGCTTGCCGAAGTGCTCCGGCACTTCTTGCATAGCATCGCGGCTGGCGGTGGGTTGACATATGAACGCATCAGCAGCGACATGAGCCAAGTGAATTACAGCTCCGCGCGCCTCGCTGAAGCGCAGTTTCAGCGCAAGGTGAAGGCGTTGCAGAGCAATCTGCTGGTCGCGCAATTCCTGCTGCCGATCTGGCGCCGCTGGGTGATGCTCGAAATCCTCAGCGGTCGGGCGCCTTACGCATCTGACTTCAACGCCAACCCGCTCGCCTATCTCAACGCGAAATTCCTGTTCAGCGGCATGCCGGCCATCGATCCGCTCAAGGAGGCGAAAGCCGACGCGCTCGACCTCGCCTCGCGCACCAAGAGCCGCGCCGAGATCGTGGCCACCAATGGCCGCGACATCGATGACGTTGACCAAGAAATCGAAGACGACCCGCTCTACATCAGCGACGCGGCACAAGCGCAAGCGTTGCTTACTCAGCCAGAAGAGGTTTCCAGCAATGCTTAAACTCGCCGTGCATACCCGCGACAATCCCGTCGCGCTCGACATCCGCGACGCTTCGATCCGGCCGCGCTCGTTCAACGCGAGCGACAGCACGGTCGAGGTGATCGCCGCGTCTGCAACGCCGGTCGCGCGTCGTGATGCCAAGGGCGGCTTCCTCGAAATTCTCGATGCCAACGGCGCCGATCTCGACGCCTTGCGCGGCGCCTCCGTGCTCGACGGCCACCAGCAGGGCGGCGTTGCGTCGATCCTTGGCGTGGTCGAAGATGCATGGGTCGAAGGCGACATTGTCGCCGCGCGCCTGCGTCTGTCGGCGCGTCCCGAAGTCGCCGCCATCGTCGAGGACATCCGCGCCGGCATCATCGCATCCGTCAGCGTCGGCTATGTCGTGACCGAGTGGGCCGATGGCGTTGACGCCAACGGTCAACGGACCCGCACCGCTGTGAAGTGGACCCCCCGCGAGATTTCTTTCGTGCCGGTCGGCGCCGACGTTCGCGCCCGCACGCGCTCGCTCGATGACCGCGCCGCTGTCAATCCCCAAATCCGCACGCTGGCCGATCAGCTCGGCATCCCGCGCACGCTGACCGACGATCTGATCGACCGCTCTGCATCTCTCGAAACGGCAAGGAACGCCATGCTTGACCATATCACGACCCGCAGCGCCTCCGTGACGCTGCGCTCTGCTCTCGATGTCCGCACCCATCGCGATGACCCGCAGACCTTCGTGCGCAACGTCGCCGACGCGCTCTATCACACCCGGATCGATCCCTCGGCGCAGATGCCGGCGGCCGCCCGTCCGTATGCCGGCATGACGGTTGCCGACATCGCCCGCGAGCTGCTGTCGCGTGCTGGCGTCACCGTCATGGGCATGACGCCCGCCACCTTGATCGCGCGCGCCATCGGGGCGCCGATGACCACCTCCGACTTCGCCTCGATCATGGCGCAGGTCTATGACAAAACGATGCGCCAAGCCTACGGCACCGTGCCGTCTGGCTTGATCCGGGTGGCGCGTGAGACCACCGCGCAGGACTTCCGCGCCAAGTCGCGCGTGCAGCTCGACCATAGCGGCCTGACGCTCGACAAGGTCTCGGAAGCGGGCGAGTTCAGCTTCGGCGGGTTGGTCGATACGGCCGAGTCGTACAGCATCGATAGCTACGGAAAGATTTTGAACCTGTCTCGAAAATTGCTGGTCAATGACAATATCGGCGCGCTCGCCGATGTCGCTCGTCGCGTCGGCATGGCGGCCCGCGAATTCGAGCGGCAGCAGCTTGTGAACCTGCTGGTGCAGAACAGCGGCCTTGGCCCGACGATGAGCGATGGCGTGGCGCTGTTCAATGCTGCCCATGGCAACGTTGGCACTGGCGGCGTGCCGAGCGAGACCACGTTGTCGGAAGCCCGCCTGAAGATGCGCGATCAGGTCGGCCCGGGCGGCGGCTTGATCAGCGTCGTGCCGCGCTATCTGGTCGTGCCTTCTGAGCTGGAGACTTCATGCGAGAAGTTGCTGACCTCGGTGCAGGCGACGCAGACCTCGAACGTCAATGTGTTCGCCTATCTCGACTTGGTCGTCGAGCCGCGCCTGACCAACGCCACGCGTTGGTATCTCGCCGCTGATCCTGCGCTGATCGATGGTCTCGAATTCGCCTTCTTGGCGGGCTCGCCCGGCCCGCAGATCGAAACCAAAGCCGGCTTCGAGGTTGACGGCGTCTCCATCAAGGTTCGCGACGACTACGGCTGCGGCTTCGTTGAGCATCGCGGCTGGGTCACGAACGCGGGCGCCTAGCAATGGCTGATCCCGCAGTGCTGCAGCAGCAGCTCGACGACCTGCGCGCCGCATATTACAGCGGCGCCAGCACCGTCAGCTACGACGGAAAGAGCACGACGTTCCGCAGCGCTGCCGAGATGCGCGCTGCGATGCGCGAGCTGGAACGCCAGCTCGGCCTCGCGCCGGTTACGTCGGCGGTCGTGCGCTCGAATAAGAACTGGTGATCGATTACGAGGCGCCGGCACAGCATTCCTTCTTGCGGGCGACGCGGCCCGTCCAATAACGGAAAGCCGACCTCCCCGCTGTGCCGGTCAGGTTCATGACGGTAGGGGCCAAGGTCGGCGAGGCCGCACTGATTCAGCCTGATTCGCAGCCGTTCAAAACGCGGTCGCACTCTCCTTATGGTCGAGTGCGCTCGTCTTGAGGTGGCATTCCGGCGAGGTTTTTCAACACGGAACAGCGCCCAAATGTGACTTATCAAATCGAAAACCGAAACTGAGTGTTGATAAACGATTGAAGCTATCCGGACCGCGCGGCACTTTCATTCGTGTGCCTTCGCACACCACCATCTTCATTCGGAACCATACAGATGATTAGCAAGAACCCTTCGAATAAGCCCCCGCCGCCACGCGAGGACGGCACCAGCGCGCCGCGCTATCGGTACGTAACTGTCCGCGAAGCGTGCAGCTATGGCCGCTTCGGCCATACCAAGTGCTACGCCCTCATCAACGCCGGCAAGATTTTGGCGGTCAAAGAGGACCCTGAGAACCCTGCATCCCGCACCTTTATTTGCCTCGACAGCATCGATGCCTACAAAGCTTCGATGAAGCCGATTGAACCAAGGCCGCACTAGTGACGAAAAAAGCCGCCCGAGCGTGGGGCGGCTTTTTTATTTAGAGCTTTGTGAACCTTTACGCGACCGCCTGCAGATGCTTCGCTTTCGATTTGCCGCCCGTGCGCAGCGTGTCCAGCAGATCGCCCCAATACTGCATCAGCTCGATGCGCTCCGGCAGCGCGTCGTCGCGGTCATAGATCGCGCGGGTCGAGCCGTCCTGATGGTCGAGCTGCAATTCGATCAGCGAGCGGTCGAACATCCTCCGGCCATCGGGCAAGCGCTGCCGGTTCAGGATGGTGGAAGCCGAGGAGCGGAAGCCGTGGGCGCAATGCGCGCCCTTGTAGCCGAGCGAATGCAGCGCAAAGTTCAGCGTGTTCTCGCTCATCACTTCGCCCGGGTTGCGGCCGACGCCGAGCGCCGGGAACAGATAGCGCCCCTTGCCGGTGATCTCATGAAGATCGCGCAGCAGCGCGACCGCCTGTCGCGACAGTGGCACAACGAAGTCCTCCAGCGCTTCGCCGGTCTCGCTGCGCAGCCATTCCATCTTCAGCGCCGCGAACGGGATGGTCCAACGCGCCTTGCGCAGATCGAAGTGCGCCCACTCGGCCTTCGCCATGGTGTCGGGCCGCACGAAGGTCAGCGCCAGCAGCTTCAGCCCGTACCAAGTCAGGTTGTTGCCGCGCCCGTTATACGCCTCGATGTCGCGCAGCAATTGGCCGAACTTCGCTTCGTCGATCAGCGCCGGGCGCTTCTTCTCGCGGTGCTTGGCGAGCCCTTCGTTGAAGTTCACATCAGAAAAAGGGGAATGCTTGATCCATCCCCGCCGCTTGGCGATGCCCATGATCTTCTTGGCCGCCGACACCACGCGGTCGCGGGTCGGCTTGTTGCACTTCTCGGCGAGGTCCGACAGATGCGCGGCCTCGACCTGATCGACCGGCAGATGGCCGAAGCCCTTGCCGCCGCGATAGCCGTCCTTGAGATAGGCGACGCTGCGCGCGTCGCGCGCCACCGTCTTGATGGAGTGGCCAACCCTGCGGGCCGCCAGCCACTCGTCGGCCTGCGCGCCAAACAGCCGCTCCGCCGCGTCCAGCTTGGCCTGCTCGGCGGCTTCCGCGTCCGCCTGCGTCCGCAGCTCGGCCTGCCGCTTGGCCTGCGCCGGGCTGATGGGGTGCTGCCTCTTCGCCACCGCCTCGATGGCGTCGGCATGCAGGCGGCGGGCCTGCGCCAAGCTGAGCTTGCCGGCGCCCTCGCCGTACTCGCCGAGCGACAGCGTGCGCCGGGTTCCGAGGCTGTAGTCGTAACGGAACAACTTGGTTCCGTTAACCTTGACCAGAACATAGAGGCCGTCCTCATCCGGAACCCGGTAGTCGCGGTCCTTCGGCTTCAGATTTTGCAGTTGGATGGCATTGAGCGCCATGTTGATTCCCCTTCCCGTACCGTGAACGAAACGGGGCCATTGCAGTATCGTAATCGTCCGGATCACCCCAACTGCAGTATCGGCAGGTTTCGATACTGCAGTTTGCCCCGGTTGGAGGCGGCCGGATGCGGACGGTCTGGGATGGCTGCGAACGTCAAATCGGCCCCGTAAGGGCTTGATTTTCAAGGCTTTAGGTCACGAAGGAAAGGGTGTGATGGGGCCAGTGGAGGTTCGCGGACCACAAAGAACGGCCGCGAAAACAGCCTACTGGCTCCCCGGGCTGGATTCGAACCAGCGACCATCCGATTAACAGTCGGATGCTCTACCGCTGAGCTACCGAGGAAAAGGCGAACCAGTCGTTCGCGCGCGGCTGCGTATAACAAAGCCGGTTGCGCTTGCAAAGACGAATTCGTCATCTTCCGCAAGGCGGCTGAGGAAGGGTCAGGAAGCGGCCTCTCCTCGAGCCATGTCAGGTCAAGCTACTCGGCCAGGAACGACGTGGTCTTGGTGCCGGAGTCGTAGCGCAGCCGCAGCGCGGTGATCCTGCAGAGGTTGACGTTCTTCCACAGCACCGCCTCGTCGTAGTTCTGCTAGTCGACGCGAATGTTCCAGACACATCCCTCGTCGTCCTCGTCGAACTCGACATAGGTGCTCGCCTGGTTTTGCAAAACCTTATCGAGCTCGTTGTCCCATTCGTCCAGGCCGTCGTCAGGCGCGTTGAAGCCGAGGAGTTTGATGGCATAGCCGGTCTCGTTGACGACGGTGACGTTGCGGGCGTCAGCCGCGAACGACGGCGCGGCGGCGATCGCAAGCCCGCTTGCGACCAGTCCGGACAGAAAATACTTCATTGAAAAACTCCCGATCGAAACAGGCCTCGGCGCCTGGCGTCGATCGGCGCAGGCGCCGCGGCAACAAATGACGTTGCCTCGAAAGATCCGTCCGGAGCGCAATCGACGGGTTCAAGACACCCATCGACCAGCACTCCGGAAGACGTGCGCGACGCGAGACACGCACGGCCTGTTCTTATCGTTTCGAATTCTCCGCAGCCATGAACGGGCATTCATAGATCGGCAGAGTTTGTTTTCTCCGGTGCGGGCGCAACCGCCGGCACCGCAGCGCCGTTGCCCTTCCCCGTCACGGCGCCGACCAGCGCCTTCACGGGATCTTCGCCCGGCGCAAAGCCGCTCTGACGTAAGATCTCGTCGATCATCGGACGCAGCGCATGCACCTTGAGCAGTTCGCCGGCGAGCCCTTCGCCGAAGCCGACATTGCCGCCGGCGCCGTTACCATTGCCGCCGAAGGCGGCGCCGGTATGCAGGATGCGGACGTCCTTGAGGTTGGCGATCGGCTTCACCATCTCGGCGAGCGCTTCCGGCATGGTCTCGATCCGTTTCTTGGCGATCTCGAAATCGATCACGTTGGTGCCGAGCTTGTTCTGCGCCTCGTTCTTCATGGTGATGACGGCGGCCTCGGCCTCACCGATGTTGCGGACACCGACCGCCTTGATCTTGTTGGACTCGGCTTCGGCGGTGGCCAGCGTGGTGATGGCCTCGGCCCGGTCGAGCGCCGCCTTCTTGTCCGCTTCAGCCGCCACGATCACCTCGGTCGATTTGCGCTCGGCCTCGGTACGCGCGGCAAGCACTTGGGTCAGGCGGGCACGATCGGCGACCTCGACGGCGCGCGCGGTCACGACCTTTTCCTCGGCGGAGACGGCGAGCGCTTCGGCGGTCTTGGCTTCGGCGACGGCCTCCGAGGTCTGCTTGCTCTTGGCGGCGATCTGGATCTCATTCTCCTGGGTCGCGATCTGGATTTCGCGCTGCGCGTCGGTCCTGCGCTTGTTGATCGCCAGATCCGACTCGATCACCGCGGTTTCCTTGACCTGCTTGGCGCCGGCCTCCTTTTCCGCGACAGCCCTGTCGGTGTCGATGCGGGCGTTCTCCTCGGTCAGCCGCGCGGTCTGTGTCGCGGTCGCGACCTCGGCGCGAGTGCTCGCGGTCTTGTTGGCGATGTCACGCTCCTGCGAGAGTTCGGCCTCCTTCTTGGTGCGTTCGATGGTCAGGGTCTGCTGCCGTGCTTCGAGATCCTTCTGCGCGATCGCCACCTCGTTGTCGCGGACGATGGCATTGCGGTCACGGCGGCGGGTCTCGGTAATGGTCTTGAGTTGGGTCAGGCCTTCGGCGTCGAAGAAGTTTTCCGGATTGAAGAACTTGACGTCGGTCTGGTCCAGCTTGGTCAGCGACACGGACTCAAGCTCGAGGCCGTTCGATTTCACGTCGGACTCCACGGTGGACTGCACGTGCTTGACGAAGTCCGAGCGCTTCTCCTGGAGCTCCAGAATGGTCATGGTCGCGGCCACCGAGCGCAGGCCGTCGACGAATTTCGCCTCGACCTGGTTGCGCAGCGCCTCGGCATCGTTGGTCAGCGCGCCCAGCGTCTGGCTTGCGAGCGCGATGCTCTCCTCGTCGGGTCGGACGCGTACGTAGAACTCGGCGACGATGTCGACGCGCAGACGGTCCTTGGTGATGAGGGATTCCCGCTCCTTGCGCTCGACGGTGAGCCGCAATGTCTTCAGATTGACGCTGGCATAGGAGTGGAAGATCGGCAGGATCATGGCGCCGCCGTCGAGCACGACCTTCTTGCCGCCGAGGCCGGTGCGCACGAAGGCCTCGTCGCGGGTGGCGCGCTTGTAGAGAATGGTGAAGACGATCCCCAGGACGACGATCAGCGCGACGCCGATCATGGCCGGGACTGCAATGTCGAACATGACTTTCTCCGATAATGACGTGCTAGCTGCTTAGAGTGGGCTTGGAGGGTTTGAGTTCATCGTCGGCCTTGACCGCCACGAAGCGGGTGCCATCGCGGTCGACCAGAAGGACCATGGTTCCCTGCGGCAGCGGCGATGATGACGGTGCTGCGACGGCCCAGACGAAGTGACGGTTGCCGTGGACATCGGCGACGCTGACGCGACCCGGCGGCCCCTGGTCGAGCGGACCGACGACGACCTCACCGACCCGGCCGACGAGATCGCCGAGGCCGACGGCGTAGCTCTCGTCCTTGGGAATGACCCGCGCGATCGCACGGCTTGCGCCGCGGACCAGCGGAACCGATACGGCGACCGCCCCGATCGAGGCGACCGTCGCCGGCAACGGACCGGCCACCATCCGCGCGACGTCCTGGATCAGGAAGCCCGTGATGGAGAAGGCGCCGAGCAACAGCAGCAGGAAGATCAGCAATGGCACGCCACCGACATTGATCCATGAGATCGCGTTGATCACGCCATTGTCGCTGGGGTGGCCGAAATCGATGTTGGTGCCGAGCATTTCGCTTAAGGAGGCTCCCACCAGCATCGAGACCACCTCGATCGAGCCGACGATGACGATCATGGCCGCCGCGATCGCGAACGGCCTGACCTCCGGCGACATGACGTGTTCGAGCAGAGCGCTCATGACACGGCACTCAGGAGCGCGACTTCAACCGGGCCAGCCTCGCTGCAATTTCCTTGTCGCGATGCAACGTGCTGAGCTCGTCGATGTCGCCCGAATACGGGATGCCCGGCGGCACGCCGGTGACCCGTGCCACCGCCCCGCCCGCGCGCAGCGCCTTCGCGGCTGCAGAACCGCCGCCCGGCTTGCGGGGTGATGTCGACGCCTGCTGGCCTGCGACGGCCTCGCTCTTTTCGAGATCGGCGCGGCGCTGCTCGGCGTCCTGGAGCGCCGACAGCACGGCGCGCAGCGACGTCACGCATTGCTCGATCTTCTCGTTGTTCTCGTCGATGGCGCGCGAGAGCACCTCGAACTGCGCCTCCAGATCCATCTGCCGCGCGATGCCGGCGCGCGCGAGATCGTCGCGCCCGTCCGTGATCGCCCCTTCGATCTTGGGAGCGAGCTCGGCCATCTCGCGCTCGATCTCGGTGCGGCGCGCGTTGAGGCGGTATTCCTCGGCGCGCGCGGCCGCGAGCGCATCGCGCGCCTCGCTCTCGGCGCGCTCGATCTCGCGGATGGCTTGGCCAACCACTTTGAGCTTGTTCTTGCCTTCCGCCTGCTCGATCGCGTCATAGGCGATCCCCGCGATCAGACGCCCGACCCGGGACAGGAAATTGTCGGGGGCGGCAGCGATGGTATCCATAGCGTTCTCCTCCTCTGGCAGAATGTTCGGCGTGACGCCGTAGTGAACTTCGAAACCGTCGTCGGTGCGGATCAGGTGCGCGGGCACGCTCTGCCCCCAGCCCTCGGCGTAGCCGGCATAGTCGAAGGGCACGCTGACGCGGCCTTGCACGGTTGCAATGGAAATGGTGGCGGGGCCCTTGATCTTGGCGAGCTTGTCGTCGAGCGGCAGGCGACGGCCCTGCGCCGCGCGATAGTCGGCACGGTCGCGAAGGCCCAGCGTCACCAGGCGTGAGGGCAGCGCGGTCTGCTTGCGGATCGGCTCATAGGCATGGGCATGGAGCAGGACCACGTTGGAGCCGACATTATGGCTCCGCGCGACCTCGTCGAGAATCTCCATCATGCGGTCATAAGCCTGGAACGTCGCCTCCAGCGCGGCCCTGGCAGCCGGATCGGGGGCAAGCCTGTAACGCAGCGCAGATGGAGCATTTCGGGGTGACGGGCTCATGGAAAGCACTAAAGCACCATTTTGGTGCTGGAGTCGCGATCACGGTCCGCTGATCCCTAGGCACTCTATCGGTTAGTCGCCGAGGTCCGGGCCCGCGTTCAAGCCGGGCGATTACCTCCAGATCACAACCGATCAAGACTTCCGGCACGCACGGGTTGCAATTTGAGACGAAATGCGGAGAGCGTTCGGCATCCCGTAACCGCCCCCGCCACTCACGTGTCCCGGACAAGCAACGCAAAAGGCGTTGCGGCGCAGAGCCGGGATCCAGCAGGCCACGGTAATCGCTGTCGCAGGGGCCCCGGCTCAGCAGCGCACCGCTCCCGGACGATGCTTCGCATCTCGTTTGAGAGCGCTGCGTCCGGGCCGCGAGACGGAGATTGAAGCGCAGACTCTCTCCACGTCGTCATTGCGAGGAGCTCTTGCGACGAAGCAATCCAGAGTCATTTCGCGGAGAGATTCTGGATTGCTTCGCTTTCGCTCGCAATGACAGAGTTGGACGCAACAACTCTCTCTACCAACGCAAATCTCTGTCTCAGACACACCTACGCCTCCTCGCGGCTCTTCTCGCCCGAGTCATGCTCCATCTCGACACCTCTTTTGTCAGAGGGCGCAGGGAAGACCGGGTGCCGGCTGGGCACCCGCGGTCCACTGTGCGAAAGGTTGCGCTACAAGAGGCTGCACAGCGGCATACAGGTGGAGCCGGAAACAACCCGGCCTTCCCTGCGCAGTGGTTTGACGGCTTATGCCGAGCTCTCCCCGGGGAGCGATGCACTATTGCCCCCGTCGCCTTGCAGATGGCTGATGCGCGCGCCCGGTCGGACGAAACGCATCACCGCAAGACTTGACGCACAGGCCCCGGGCGTCAGGACGACACGGTTTTGCCGTACGCTGGTCGCACCGGTCGTTTGCGCGTGGCGATCGCTCACGGTCTCCCGCCCTGCGATTGCCTCATCGCGCCGGTGCTGCCAGGGGCCACCACGGCTCATCCCGCGTTTCGTGACGATCGCGATACGCCCCTCTGACTGGGGATGAGGTGGCGCGACAATGCGACAAATCAGAATTTCTGCAAAGGCGAATATTTTCACTTGTTACGCCCGACGGACAACGCAACGGCTTGTAGCCCGGATTTCGCTGCCGCTCCCTGGCTACAGCAACATCTCACGGCCGCCGGCACACCAGGTCGATCTCGATCAGCGCGTCATAAGCAAGGCCAGTGACGCCGACGCAGGTGCGGGCCGGCAGGCGATCCGGTGCAAAGTAGCTGCGATACGTCTCGTTCATCGCCGCGTAGTCCGCCTTGAACCGCGTGAGATACACGCGCGTCATCACGACATGCTCGAGGCCGAGACCAAGTCCGGCCAGAACCACCTTCAAATTCTCCATCACCGCGCGGGTCTGCGCGACGATGCCCTCGGGCAGGACGCCGGGCGCTTGCGGTGTATCCGGCATCTGGCCGGTGACGAAGACGAAGCCGTCGGTCTCCACCGCGTGGCTGAAGGGCGCGACCGGCTTCGGTCCGCCGCTGATCATGTGGAATTTCACTTGGGTGTCCTTGTCAAGGTGCGTCCTGAAACAGGCGCTTGCTGAGGATGGCGTGCACGCCCCAATTGCCGTCGACCACCTGCGTGACGCCGAAATCGACGGCGGCCGACATCAGCGCGATCGCCTCGTCCTCGCTGAGACCTTTGGTGTTCATCAGGAAGCGCCGCATCTTGCGGAACGCGTCCTTCATGGCGAGATCGAGCGAGGATTTTGCGTAGACCTCGCTTTGGCCCTGCGCGCCGAACTCGGCGAGGTAATTCGGGTGGCTGAAGCCGGTCAGCACCCAGTCGGTCTCGGTCTCGATGAGGGGATAAGAGAGATCGGCGAAGGGCCGGCCGGCGAGATCGGCCTTCTTGTGCAGGATCACCTCGAAGGTGCCGGTCATCGAGCATTCGATCGCGGTGCCGCTGAGCTCGCCGTCGCCCTGTGTGGCATGGGGATCGCCGACCGACAACAGTGCTCCGGGCACGGAGACCGGAAGATAGACGGTCGCCCCCTTCCCGAGCCGCCAGTTGTCGAGATTGCCTCCGAAATAGGACGGCGGCACGGAATCGACGAAATCGACCTCGCGCGGCGCCACCGCGATCACGCCGAAATGCGGCCGCAGGGGAATGCGGATGCCGTCGAGCGCGGCGTGGCGGGGCTTGATCGTACCCGGCGTGACGGGAACGCCGGGATAGTCGTAGGTGGCGTGCACCACGCCGGAGGGATCGGTCTGCGGCTCCCAGCGGTAGGAATAAAGCGCGCGGGCGTGTGGCTGCACGGGATCGTCGAAGATCTCGTAGATGGTAACGACCTCGCGCGGCTGGGGACCGCCGAGAAACTCGCTATAGTGATAGCCCCACCACGCCGCGACCGAAGAGCCGAACACGCGGCCCGCATGGTTCGGGCTGCGGCTTGCGCGCGGGACGATGTCGAGGATGCGCACCTCCAGCACGTCGCCGGGCTGGGCGTCCTTGACCGCGACCGGCCCAGTGCAGATGTGGACGCCGAATCCCTCGCCCGCGCCGCGGCCGAACACGCTGGCATCCATGGGACCGGCACCGCGGCGGTCGACGTTCTTCTTGTCGGCCGTCCAGCCGAACACGCTTTCGGCGCCGGCATCGCCCGCGATCATCATCTCCGGCGCGTCGGAGGCGTGCTGGGTCAGCGTTTCGATGGTGATGGTATCGCCGGAGGCAATCTCGATCTGCGGCGACAGCGAGCGGCTGAAATAACCCCAATGGACGCGGCGGGCCTCGACCGGGAGGTGATGATGCCTCCGCTCCGACGTGGTTCGCTCCTCGCTGCCGGCACAAGTGACGCTGCTGCGGACCTCCACGCTCTGATGCGTGCGGAGCTGTGCCAGCGCCTCCTGTGGCCAGCCGCGCTGGCCGGCGACGCCATGCTGCGAGGTCGCCCGCTCCGCCTCCTGCTGGCGAAACTCGCGCGGCGGCAATCCGAAGCGATGACGGAAGGCGCGGCTGAAATGCGCGGAGTCGCCGAAGCCATAGGCGTAGGCGATCTCCGAGATCGAGCGATGCGCCTCGGCCGGATTGGAGAGATCGGCAAAGGCGCGCTGGAGTCGGCGCTCGCGAACGTAATGGGTAAAATTGTCGCCGACGGTTTCGAACAGCTTTTGCAAATAGCGTTCGGAGATGCCCTCGGCCTGCGCGACACGCGCCGGTACCAGATCGGGATCGTCGAGGCGGCGCTCGATGGTCTGACAGATTCTGTGGAGCAGCGCGGCCTGCGTCGCGCTCGATCCGGCATCGGAGGCCGATGATGCCAGCCGATGCGCGAGCGTCAGGAGAAGATCGACCAGAGACTGCGCGACCGAATTCCATTCGGCGTCACTCAGGGTGTCGAGGATCCGTGCGGTCGTGTCGATCAGACGGGAGAATACATCGGCAAAGCCGCCGGGTGGAACGACGCGGGGCTCACCGAGCCGTGGCTTGACCGAGAGGCGTCCGTGCAGCGCCTCCGAGGTCACCGACAGCGCGATGGCGCGCATGTCGCGCTGAAATACGACGCTCCAGTCGCCGGCTCGCGGCAGCAGCACGAGGTGGCCGACGGGAACGATGCGATGACCGCCGGCGCTTTTCAGCACCATACCGTCCTCGACCGGCAACAGCGCGATCGGAAGATCTTCACTCGCTTGCGCGAGAGGCCCGACACTCTGCGCGCCTGCGGCCATGCGGGTCAGTGCAACACTTGCGGTGTGGCGATGGGATGCGGTCGCGTGTCCGTCGAAAATGCCGTGACCGCCCGCTGGTTGCAGGCCGACCGCAGCCAGCACGTCCCGCCAGGCTTCGGGGCGGTCGTCTTGCGCGTAGGACTCGCTCGTGAACGGGCGGAAGCTCATCGGATCGACCCAGATTGCAGTCGATCGAAGCAACCTCTGTGCCAGACGCATGCGGTCCTCCGTCACAGCGACGGGCCGCAAATGAGGTTTGTCCTTCACGCGTTCATCCGGAATATGGAATGCACTTCAACGCATTAGTCGCACCGGAAGATGTTCTTGCGGATCGTGCCGTGAACGCCCCAATTGGCATCGACCACCTGGGTGACGCCGAAATCGGCGCCGACCGAAATCAGCGAGATCGCCTCGTCCTCGCTGAGGCAATGCACGGTCATCAGGAACCGGCGCAGTTTTCTGAATGCGTCGCGCATCGCACGGTCGAGACTGGAGTGATTGGCAATCTCGGTTTGTGCGTCAGTGCCGAGGGCTGCTAGGTAGTTCGGATAGGTGAAGCCGTAGAACGACCAGGCGTGGTCAGTCTCGAGCATGGGATGGTCGAGGCCTTCGAGGCTGGTGCCGCCAAGGTCGACCTTCTTGTGCAGGATGAATTCGAAATCGCCGGTCAGCGAGGTCTCGATCGCGGTGCCGCCGAGCTCGCTGTCGCCTTGCGCGGCATGGGGGTCGCCGACCGAGAAATAGGCGCCGGGGACCGCGACCGGATAGAACATCCGCGCCCCCTTGCCGATGCGCCAGTCGTCGATGTTGCCGCCGGTATAGCTCGGCGGTATCGAGCTGACGAAATCGGCTTCCGACGGTGCGAGGCCCATGGTGCCGAAATGCAGCCGCGCCGGCACCCTCACGCTGGAGAGGATGTTCTCGCGCTTCCTGATCGTGGCGTGGTCCACGCGCACGCCGGGATAGTCGATGGTCGGATGCACGATACCGTCCGGGTCGATCTGCGGCGTCCACACGTAATTGTAGACGGCCTTCGCGTAAGGCTCACCCGAGGTGTCGAGCTCGAAGATGGTGACGACCTCGCGCGGCTTCGGCTCCTCGACCAGATCGTGGTAGTGAAAGCCCCAGTTTGCCGCGACGTTGGAGCCGAAGCAGCGGCCGGCATGGCAGGCGCTGCAGCTCGGCCGCGGTCGGACGTCGAGAATGCGAACCTCCAGAATGTCGCCGGGCTCGGCGCCTTCGATCGCGACGGGACCGGTAAGAAGATGCACGCCGATCCCCTCGCCTGCGCCGCGGATAAAGGGGCCCTCGACGGGGCCGGAGCCGCGGCGCGTCACGGCCTTGTGCTCGCGCGTCCACTGGAACACGCTCTCGGCGCCGGGATCGCCCTCGATCATGCGCTCGTAATCATCATTGGCATGATGGGTCAGCGTTTCGATAGTGGCGCGGTCTCCGGAACGCAGCGTCAGGGCCGGCGCGACGGTCTTGGAGAAATAGCCCCAGTGGACGGTCTTCGGCGAAACCGGCAGCGTGACATGCTTCATGAGGTGGCCTCTTCGGGAACGCGGACGTGAACCTTGTGGAGACAGTGCTCATCGCACGGTCTCCGGAGTCTTCTCGGCTTCCATCACGCTAAGGAAACGCGCCGTCAGCGGATTGCGGGGATTGGAGAGCACCTCGTGCGCCGGTCCGTCCTCGATGATCGCCCCGCCGCTCAGGAAAGCGACGCGGTCGGCGACCTCGTCGGCAAAGCGGATCTGGTGCGTCGAGATGATCATGGTGAGGCCGTCGTCGATGGCGAGACGCCGGATCACCTCCAGCACCTCGTTGACGAGTTCGGGGTCGAGCGCCGAGGTCGGCTCGTCCAGCAGCAGCACGCTCGGATTCGGCGCGAGCGCGCGGGCGATGGCAACGCGCTGCTGCTGGCCGCCGGAGAGATGCCGCGGCAACGCGTCGGCGCGATGCGAGAGCCCAACGCGGTCGAGCAGCTCGGCGGCCCGACGATCGGCATCGATCCGGCTCACGCCGTGGACCCAGCGCAACGGGCCGGCGATGTTCTCCTTTGCCGACAGATGCGCGAACAGATTGAACTGCTGGAACACCATGCCGACGCCGACGCTGGCGCGTTCATTGGCAATCGCCCGCGGCGACAGCGGCTTGCCGTTCTCGCCAAAGCCGAGGCGGCGGCCGCCGACGCGCACGGTGCCGGCGTCCCAGTTTTCGAGATGGTTGATGCAGCGGAGCAGCGTGCTCTTGCCGGAGCCGCTGGGACCGAGCAGCGCGACGACCTCACCCACGCGCACCGTGAGGTCGAGGCCGTCGAGCACCTTCTGCGGGCCGTAGCTCTTGGTGAGATCGTTGACATCGACCGCGACATTGTTGCGCGCGATCGTCGCGGCGCGGCGGGCGCGTTCCTCGCGCGTCAACGCCAGGGGCGCCGTGTCGGTGAGCGAGGGCTGTGCGGGCTCTCGATCGGTGACGGCTGCAGCGGCAAGCTCGAGCTTGGTGGCGAGATCCACGCGGCGCCAGGGCAGGTAATCGGCGAGCTTGCGCTCGCGGCGCGTCGTACGGTCGAGATCGAGCAGCCATTCGACGAAGAGCTGGATGGCGCTAATGGTTGCGGTCAGCACGAGATACAGAAGACCTGAGAAGAAGATCGAGAAGAAGTCGAAGGTCGAGGACGCGAGCTGGGTCGAGCGCAAGGTCAGCTCCTGGACCGCGACGACGGAGGCGAGCGAGGAATTTTTCAGCGCACTCACTGCCTCGTTGCCGAAGGCCGGGATCATGGTGCGGATGGCCTGCGGCGCGATGACCCGGTGCATCAGCACCGACGGCGTCATGCCGAGCGCCTGCCCCGCCGTCAGCTGCCCGCGGTCGACGCCGAGCACGCCGGCGCGCAGCATCTCCGCGATGAATGGCGCCTCGTTGCAGGCGAGCGCGAGGCCGGCGGCGAGCACGGCCGGAAGCTTGATACCGATATGGGGCAGCGCGTCGTAGGCGAACACCATCTGCAGGATCAGCGGCGTGCCGCGGAAGATCACGGTGTAGGCCCTGGCGATCGCCGCCAGCGGCCAGAAGCGGGAGAGCTGCATGCCGGCGAGGATCAATCCGAGGATCAATCCGCCGCCGAGCCCGAGGGCGGTCACCTCCAGGGTGAGCTCGATGCCCTCGAGCAGATACGGCATGCTCAGATAATGGAGGAACAGCGACATCAGTCAGCCGTCAGGATGTCCGGCTCCTTGAAATTGTTCACGTCGAGCCCCCACTTCTTCAGAAGCTCCATATGCGTGCCGGCCTTCTGCACCTCGATCAGCGCGGCTAGCACCGCGTCACGGAATTTCGGCTTGTCCTTGGGCACGGCGATGCCGACGGAGTACGGGATGGTCACTGCGATCGCCTTCTCCAGCGTGTCCGGATAGGCCTTCACCGCGCTGTCGACGGTGTTGACGTCGTTGACATAGGTGTCGGCGCGGCCGGCGAGCATCGCCTGGATGCAGTTGGCGTTGTTGTCGTAGAGCTGGATGGTCGGCTCCGGCTTGCCGGCCTTCTTGCACTCCGGGATCAGTGCCTGGATCAGGGGCACCTCGACATAGCCGGTGTTTTCGGCGGCGGCGGCGCCGCACATCGACAGGTTGATGCCGTTGATGCCCTTCGGATTGCCCTTGGCGACCAGCACGCCGTCGAACACTTTCGAGTAGGTGATGAAGTCGGCGGCCTTGGCGCGCTCCTTGGTGGCGTAGATGTCGGAGATGACGATGTCCGCTTGCCCCGCGGCGAGCGTGGTGAGGAGCGCTGCGAACACGACCGGCTTGTAAGTCAGCTTGAAGCCGAGGCATTCGCCGATGGCTTCGCCGAGATCGATGTCGAAACCGATATATTTGCTGGGGTCCTTGGGATCGATGGTCTCATAGCCCGGCGTGTGCGGGTTGATCGCATTGACGAGTGTCTTGCCCTTCCAGTCCGGGTACGGCGCGCTCCTTGGTGGCGTAGATGTCGGAGATGACGATGTCCGCTTGCCCCGCGGCGAGCGTGGTGAGGAGCGCTGCGAACACGACCGGCTTGTAAGTCAGCTTGAAGCCGAGGCATTCGCCGATGGCTTCGCCGAGATCGATGTCGAAACCGATATATTTGCTGGGGTCCTTGGGATCGATGGTCTCATAGCCCGGCGTGTGCGGGTTGATCGCATTGACGAGTGTCTTGCCCTTCCAGTCCGGGTACTTTTCCTGGAGCGCGGTGCAGGCGGCGGGCGCTGCGGCCTGCGCACTCAGCGGTGCGGCGGCAACCATGCCGAATGCGATCGCTGCGCCAAGCATGAGCTTGCGCCACCGCAATGATGCGCGCGCCATTCCCTGCCGCGCCTGGGGCCAAACCGATTTCTCCATCTCGCCAGTTCCTCCGAAATGTCATGGCGCCTGCCATGGTCCAGTGATCGGGGAGGAAACGTGAGGGAGTGCGCCGAGAAAAGCTTGTCCGCAGGCGTACAAAAAATTGGATGGAGGCGCCCGGCATTTGGGCAAGCGGTTGCACAAAAACTGTTCGCCCGGTCGCCAACCGACGCAGGCGCCAATTCCGAATTCGGGAGAACGAAATGATCTCGTCTGATGCAGCAATCTGCCGATCAGAGAATCATTCGGTAAAGCCGTTTGACAGAGATATGACGGCCCGCCGATGGAAATGTGACGCCAGAGTGGAGCATCTAGGCCCGCCCTTCCCCAGCAAATCAACCGGACCTCCACAGTCTGTCCGCAGCATATTCACAAGCTGACCGTGCCGGATTCGTGAGCCTGTGCAAGCCACTTGCTGCGCACAAATCCACAGAGTCTACCCGCCGGCCTGATCGAACACGCTGCGGCAGGCTTCGCTCAGGCTGGCCCGGTTGCGCCGCAGGCACGCGGTTATGGCACGGACGTTGGGGATTTCGCCGGCGCAGAGGCGATAGACGTCGGGCGTGCAGGCTCGGCGCTGCTCTGGCGTTCCCTGCGCATGGGCGGCGGAGGCAAACAGCGTCAGAAACAGCCCGACCGTCGAGGCGTGGCGCGCCCGGTTCTTCACACCTGCAAACCGCAAGAACCTCGCCTTCATGACTGCTCTCCCGTTCTGCCCTGCCCGCCCGGCTGCGTTGACCGGTGTCGCAACAGATGGTGCGAGAAATAAACCTGCGGGGATGTGATTTTATTCACAGTGCTCGCAAGCGGAGGAACCTAGAGTTCCCAAAGAGTTTCAGGAATCGCTAACCAATCGGGCCCCGATTGCCGGATCGTTAAAATGCGAGCGATCGGGTCAATCGGGAAACAAACCGGCTTTGCGACATTGCGCCATCCGCGTTCCGGAGGGTGTGATGAGCGAAGCCGAATTCAACTTGCTGCTGGATGCCGTCCGGGACGTCATGATTGACGAAGATTTTGCGCCCGCGCCGGAGGAGGAATTCGTGCCCCGCTCGTGGTCGTACGCCGCAACGCCCAAAGCCGCCAATGACAATGAGGGCGCCTGGCCCCTCCTGCCCTTTCCGGACGGCTGGTACGCAGCCTGCTGAGCCACCTTCGCTGAGAAGGAAGCGCCCGCCTCGCGGGCATTTTGCTATAGGCACGCGCCGACAACCCGACGCAGCGACGAATCAAGTCTTGACGCGCTCCTCGCCGTCCTGCGGCGCCCGGTCGGCAGCAGCCGGCGGAAAGATGCTGTCATAGATCGCGCGCGCCTCGCGAATGAGGCGAGCCCGCTCCAGCTCGGATTTCGGGACAAATCGGATGATGTCGCCCACGGCTTCTCCAACGCTCGGTTGATCAGATATCCCGCCCAACCGGTGCGAATTCTATGCCAACGGGCCTGAATCGCGAGTTTCCACCCGGCCCCGGGCAAACCCGGTAGCAAGCCGCGCGAAAGCTCGCGGAACCTGCGCCGAAGTGAGTTTATGTTGAAGAATCAGAGGCTTGATGGAGGCCACGACCAGAATTGAACTGGTGTACACGGTTTTGCAGACCGTTGCGTAACCACTCCGCCACGTGGCCCCGTAAGGCCGGAGCAATATAGGGGATGAAGGGTTTAGGCAACCGCCTTCGTCCCACTTTCCAGGCGACTTCCAACGCCTTATCGGAGACCTCGAGCGCTATGCTTTTGCCCAGCCTGTCAGGCTCGTTTGCGACGTCGGAAGTCGCGGCGGCCGCGCTTCGGGGCAGGTCTGGGCGCCAATTCCGGCATCTCGGCCTGGACCTCACGGTAACGCGTCAACAGTCGCTCAAAACTGGCGTGCAGGGTGTCGGCGATATCAGGACGCCGCTCGAGGCCTGCGAGGATCGTCGCCGCCGCCTCGATGGTCGAGAGGCCGTCGCGGCGTGGCTCCTTGCGCAGGCGCCCGTAGCGCGAGGGGTGCGCCGGGTTCAGGATCACGCGCTGACACTTCAGCATCCAGGGATTGCGCCACCACAGCGCCTTGGCCTGGCTCCAGGTGCCGTCGAGCAGAACGACGCCTTCGAGCTTGCCGAGGATCGCCCGCTGATTTTCTGCGATCTCGCCCTTGCGGTTGAGCGCGACGATCTCGCCTTCGGCGTCGAGATCGGCGGCGCGGGCCGAGCCGAGATAGAGCACGGCCCAACGCGCGGCATTCTCGACCGGCCGGCCCAGCGCCTTGGACAGGCTCGGCCAGGACAGGCCGACGCGCACCGTGGCATCGGCGAAATGCTTCGCGAGCAGCCGGGCGGTGCCGAGCGCCCTGTCCTGCTCCTGCGGATGCTGGAGGATCAGGAGCGACAGCCGATTCTCAATGGGCGTGACGCTGTCGCAGATGCACAGCGGCATCGGCTTCTGGCAGTGCGGGCATTCGGGGATGGACTGGGCCGGCGCGGCGGCGGTATCGGGCGCGTTGGACATGGCGCCGCTATACGCTCGATGCGGCGCCTCAACAACCTATTCCGCCGGCGCGGCCAGTGGGCGCGGCGCGGTTTGCCGGCGCAGACGGTCGATCAGGAGGTAGATGACCGGCGTCGTGTAGAGCGTCAGGATCTGCGAGACGAACAGACCGCCGATGATGGTGATGCCGAGCGGTCGGCGCAGTTCCGTGCCGGGGCCGGTCGCGACCACCAGCGGGATGCCGGCGAACAGCGCCGCCATCGTCGTCATCAGGATCGGGCGGAAGCGCGCCTGGCAGGCCTCGAAGATCGCCTCCGCCGAGGACAGCCCGCGCTGGCGCTCGGCATCGAGCGCAAAGTCCACCATCATGATGCCGTTCTTCTTGACGATGCCGATCAGCAGGATGATGCCGACGAAGGCGATCACCGTCAGCGGCGTGTTGGTCAATTGAAGCGCAAGCAGCGCGCCGAGGCCGGCCGACGGCAGCGTCGAGATGATCGTGAGCGGATGGGCGAGGCTCTCATAGAGCACGCCGAGCACGATATACATCGCGACCAGCGCGCCGAGGATCAAGAGCGGCTGACGGCCGCTGGTCTTGGCGAAATCGCCGGCATTGCCGTCAAAGCTGCCGCGGATGCCCTCGGGCATATGCAATTCCTCGACCGCACGCTGGATGTTCTGCGTCGCGGCCTGGAGCGGCACGTCGGGCAAGAGGTTGAACGACACCGTGGTCGAAGGGAACGACTGCGAGTGATAGACGGCGAGCGCCGCGAGCCCGCGCGTCGCGTGCACCACGGCCGACAGCGGTACCTGCGCGTCATTGGCGCCTGCGACATAAATGCGTTCGAGGTTGGAGGGATCGACCTGGAATTTCGGGTCGATCTCCAGCACGGTCATGTACTGGTTGCGCTGGGTGTAGATGATTCCGATCTGCCGCTGCGCGAAGGCATTGTTCAGCGCATTGTCGATGTCCTGCACCTTGACGCCGAGCGCCGAGGCCTTCTGGCGGTCGATCGACAAGGTCAGCTGAAGCCCGCCGGGATCGCGATCGCTGGAAATGTCGGTGATGCCTTCGACGCTCTCCATGCGTTTGGCCACGATCGGCGCCCATTTCTGCAGCAGGCCGAGATCTGTGCTGGTCAGCGTGTACTGGTAGTCGGAATCGCTTTGCCGTCCGCCGGCGCGCACGTCCTGGGCGGCGAACATGAAGAGGCGGATGCCGGGCACGGGATACAATGCGCGCCTGAGACGGTCGATGACGACCTGCGTCGAGACGTGGTCGCGCTCCTCCGGCGGCTTCAGGCTGATGAACATGGTGCCGCGGTTCGAGGTGGCGCCGCCGGGGCCCACGCCGCTGCCGACGGTCGAGCCGATGCCGGCCACCGCCGGATCCTGCATCACGATGTCCGCGAGCCGCTGCTGTAGGCCGAGCATCGACTGAAACGAGATGTCGGCCGAGGCGCGCGTCGCCCCGATCACGAAGCCGGAATCGTCGGTCGGGAAATAGCCTTTGGGGACCTTGATGTAGAGCGTCACGGTGAGAGCGATGGTGGCAAAGAACACCAGCAACGTCAGCAGCGGGAATTCCAGTGCGGTGCGCAAGGTGCGGGTGTAGAAGGCGACGATGCGCGACAGCGAGCCCTCGATCAGGCGATCGAACAAGGTCGCGGTGCCGGACGTGGTGTGCCGGATGTAATGGGCGCAGATCATTGGCGTCACCGTGAGCGACACCAGCGTCGAGACCAGGATCGCGAAGGTCAGCGTCAGCGAGAATTCGCGGAGCAGCCGGCCGACGATGCCGTCCATGAAGATCAGCGGCGTGAACGCCGCGATCAGCGACAGGCTGATCGAGACCACGGTGAAGCCGATCTGCTTCGCGCCTTCCTGCGCCGCTCGGAACGGCCGCATGCCGTGCTCGAGATTGCGGAACATGTTCTCGATCATGACGATGGCGTCGTCGACCACGAAGCCGACGGAGATCGCCAGCGCCATCAGCGACAGATTGTCGATCGAGAACCCCGCAATCCACATGCCGGCACAGGTGCCGGCCAAGGCCAGCGGCACCGAGATGCCCGCCGCGATCGTTGGCGTCAGCCGCCGCAGGAACACGAACACCACGACCATGACGAGGAACGCGGTCGCCAGCAACGTCCATTGCATGTCCAGGACACTGGCGCGGATCGTGCCGGTGCGATCGACCAGCGTGGAGATCTCGACGCCGGCCGGGATCCACTGCTTCAGCGCGGGGATCAGCGCCTTGACCCTGTTGACGGTGTCGATGACGTTGGCGTCGCCCTGCTTGGTGATCTGGATCAGCACCGCCGGCTGCTTATTGAACCAGGCGATCGAGCGGGCGTTGCGGACGGAATCCTCGATATCGGCGACGTCGGAGAGCCGGACGAAATTGCCGTTCGAGCTCTTGATGACGATGTCGCGGAACTCCTTCGCCGTGCGCATCTGCCGATTGAGCGCCAGCGTCTCGCTCTGGCGCTCGCCGTTGAAGATGCCAACGGGACCGAGCGGATTGGCGTTGATGATCGCGGTCCTGACGTCGTCGGTGGCGATGCCTGCGTTCGACAGCGCGACTGGATTGAGCTGCACTCGCACGGCCGGCTGATCGGCGCCGGAGACGGTGACGTCGCCGACCCCCGGCACCTGCGAGATGCGCTGCGCGATGACCGTATCTGCGACGTCGTAGATCGCGCTGGCCGATAGCGTCTTCGAGGTCAGCGCCAGCACGAAGACGGGCGCGCCGGCCGTGTTGGCTTTGCGAAAGCGTGGCAGCGTCGGCAGGTCGCTCGGCAGATCGATGAGCGAGGCGTTGATGGCTGCCTGCACGTCGCGGGCGGCCTTGTCGATGTTGCGGCCGATGTCGAACTGGAGCTGGATGTTGGTCGTGCCGAGCGAACTCGTGGACGTGATCTGGTTGATGCCGGCGATCTCCCCGAGCCGCCGCTCCAGCGGCGAGGCGACCGTCGCGGCCATCACGGACGGATCGGCGCCGGGCCGGCTGGCCGAGACGAAGATGGCGGGAAAATCGACGTTCGGGACGGAGGCGACGGGAAGGAACTCGTAGGCGACGACACCCAGCAGGAACAACCCGATCGACAGCAGCGTGGTCGCAACCGGGCGGCGGATGAAGGGCTCCGAGATCGATGCCATCACTGCATCCCCTCGGTCGCGCCCGCGACCGGCGGGCCGCCGGATTCAGCCGGCGGCAGCGCCTGCTCGAGGCGGCGGTTGATGCGGTCGAGTGCAAGGTAGATCACAGGCGTGGTGTAGAGCGTGAGCAGCTGGCTCAGCAGCAGGCCGCCGATGATGGAGATGCCAAGCGGGAAGCGCAGCTCGGCGCCGGTACCGCTCTCGATCGCGAGCGGCAGCGCGCCGAACAGGGCCGCCAGCGTCGTCATCATGATCGGACGGAAGCGCAACAGGCAGGCCTGCACGATCGCCTCGTTCGGCGACATGCCCTGCCCGCGCTCGGCCTCGAGCGCGAAGTCGATCATCATGATTGCGTTTTTCTTGACGATACCCATCAGCAGGATGATGCCGATCAGGCCGATCACCGAGAGATCCTGCCCGCACAGCACCAGCGCCACGATCGCGCCGACGCCGGCCGAGGGGAGCGTCGACAGGATCGTGATCGGGTGGATGTAGCTCTCATAGAGCACACCCAGCACGATGTAGATGGTGATGACGGCGGCGAGCAGCAGCCAGGGCTGGCCGGCCAGCGCCTTGGCGAATTCGGCGGCATCGCCGGCATAGACACCGACGATGCTGTTGGGCATGCCGATCCGGGTTTCGATCGTCTTGACCGCCTCGACGGCATCGCCGAGCGCCGCGCCGGGCGCCAGGTTGAAGCTGAGCGACACGGAGGGGAATTGCGCCTGGTGCGAGATCGCGAGCGGCGCCGTAGTGCGCTTCAGCGTCGCCACGGCCGACAGCGGTACCTGAGCGCTCGGCGCGCCGACGATGCTGCTCGCGGCGCCCGGCAGATAGAGCTTCGACAGAATCGAAGGATCGCGCTGGTACATCGGCAGCGCCTCCAGCACGACACGGTACTGGTTGGCCTGGCCGTAGATGGTCGAGATCTGCCGCTGCGCGAAGGCGTCGTTCAGCGTGTCGGTAATTCCTTGCAGACTCACGCCGAGTTGACCGGCGCGGGTACGGTCGACATCGAGCTGTGCCCGCAGGCCGCCTTCCTGCGCCTCCGAGGAGACGTCGCGGAACAGCGGGTCGCGCCGCATCTCCGCCACCAGCTTGCCGGCCCATTCCGAGACCAGCGTCGCATCGGTGCCGGTCAGCGTGTACTGGTATTGCGAGCGGCTCGACTGGGTCGAGATCTGTACGTCCTGCACCGGCTGGAAATAGACGGTCATGCCGGGGATGCCTGATACCCTCTCCTTCAGGCGGATCACGACTGCCGCGACATCGTCACGCCGTTCGCCTCGAGGTTTCAAGGTCATGACGAGGCGCCCGACATTGGTGGTCGGGTTGACCGAACCGGCGCCGATGACTGAGACCACCCCGACCACGTCGGGATCGGCCTTGATGGCGGCGGCAGCCTCGGCCTGCCGCTTCTGCATCTCCGCGAACGACACATCGGGTCCGGCCTCCGTCACCGCTGTGATCGAGGCGGTGTCCTGAAGCGGCAGGAAGCCTTTTGGCGCGACGACATAGAGGACGAGGGTCGCAATCAGCGTGGCGAAGGTCACGACCAGCGTGGCGCGCTGGCGTTCCAGTACCCACAGAAGCGTGCGGTGATAGAACTCGACGGTGCGGTCGATGAAGCGGCTGATCGCGGCGAGGCCCGGCACTGCCAGCTCCTCGTGGGCGTGCTTGAGCAGCCGCGAGCACATCATCGGCGTCAGCGTCAGCGAGACCACTGCCGAGGTGACGACAGCGATGGTCAGCGTCAACGCGAATTCGCGGAACATGCGCCCGACGAGGCCCGACATGAACAAGAGCGGGATGAAAACCGCGATCAGCGACACCGTCAGCGAGATCACGGTGAAGCCGATTTCGCTCGCGCCCTTGAGCGAGGCTTCCATCGCACTCTCGCCATTCTCCATGTGGCGGACGATGTTCTCGATCATGACGATGGCGTCGTCGACGACGAAGCCTGTGCCGATCGTGAGCGCCATCAGCGACAGATTGTCGAGGCTGAAGCCGGCAAAATACATGATGCCGAAGCTCGTGATCAGCGACAGCGGCAGTGCCACGCCCGCGATCAGCGTGGCGCGCAGCGAACGCAGGAACAACAGCACCACCAGGGTCACCAGCACGACGCTCAAGATCAGCGTGAACTGGACGTCATGGACCGAGGCACGAATGGTGACGGTGCGGTCGGAGACGATGGTGAGGTTCACGCCGGCCGGAATCGCGCGCTGCACCTTGGGGATCTCGGCGCGGATTTGGCTGACGACGTCGATGACGTTGGCGCCGGGCTGGCGCTGGATGTCGATGATGACGGCCGGCGTGCCCTGGTACCAGCCGCCAGTGCGGTCGTTCTCGAGACCGTCGACGATCTGCGCGACGTCGGCAATGGTGACGGGCGAGCCGTTGCGGTAGGCGATGATGACAGGCTTGTAGGCGTCCGCCGCGGCGATCTGGTCGTTGGCGGCGATGATGTAGGATTGCTGCGCGCCGTCGAGCGAGCCCTTCGGCCCCGAGACGTTGGCATTGGCGATCGCGGTGCGCAGGTCCTCCATGGCGATGCCATAGGCGGCGAGCCGCGCCAGATCGGCCTGGATACGCACGGCCGGCTTCAGCCCGCCGAGCACCGAGACCCGTCCGACGCCGGAGATCTGGCTCAAGCGTTGCGCCAGAATGGTATCGGCAATGTCGCTCATCACGCGCAGCGAGATGGTGTCCGAGCGCAGCGCCAGCGTCATCACCGGCGCGTCTGCCGGATTCACCTTGGCGTAAGTCGGCGGATAAGGCAGCGTCTTGGGCAGCACGCCGGCCGCCGCGTTGATCGCAGCCTGCACGTCCTGAGTCGCGCCGTCGATGTCCCGGTTGAGGTCGAACTGGAGCGAGATCTGGCTGACGCCGAACGAGCTCGTCGAGTTCATCGCCGACAGCGACGGGATCTGTCCGAGCTGCCGCTCCAGCGGTGCGGTGATCAGCGAGGCGATCACGTCGGGGCTCGCACCCGGAAGCTGCGTCGTCACCTGCACGGTCGGGAAATCGACCTGCGGCAGCGCCGAGACAGGGAGCGCGAAATAGCCGAGCGCGCCGCCGATCAGCAGCGCGATGCCGAGCAGCGAGGTTGCGATCGGTCGTCGGATGAAGGGTTCGGAGACACCCATGGGTTACGCCTGCCGCGTCAAGCGGCTGTTGTCGGGATCATGGCTGCTTGGCTCCACCTCCCGATGCTCCCGGCCCCGGTGCCGGTCCGGTCTGTCCCTTCTGGTCACCTTCGCTGCTCTTGCGCTTGGCGCGGAACTCGCCGTCCTTGCCCTGTCCGTCCTTCTGGCCGTCCTTGGCACCATCCTTCTTCTGAGCGTCCGGCCCACGCGAGCGCTTGCGCGGGGCAAGATCGGCCGAGGGGGTCTGGTCGTCGCGGCCGACGGTCACCTTGGAGCCGTCGGACAAATTGGCAAAGCCCGTGGTGACGACCTTGTCGTTCGGCGACAGGCCGCTGGCGATGACGGCGTCATGCTCGTTCTGCTGCGTGACCGTCACGGGCTTGGCCGAGACGATGTTGTCCTCGCCGATGACATAGCTGAAGGTCCCGATCGGACCACGCTGCACCGCAGAGGTCGGCACCACCAGCGCCTGCGTCAAGGTCTCGACCTTGAGGCGGACATTGACGAACTGGCCCGGCCAGAGCTGGTAGTTGGCGTTGGGGAATTCCGCCTTGAGCCTGAGCGTGCCGGTGGTCTGGTCGACCTGGTTGTCGATGCCGGTGAGCTTGCCGGTATCGATCACCGTGATGCCGTCATTGCCGAACACGTCGACGGCGAGCGCACCCTTCGCCGCCGCGGCGTTGACGCGCATGATCTGCTGCTGTGGCAGGCTGAACCACACCGCGATCGGCTGCAACTGCGTGATGACGACAAGGCCCGTGGTGTCGGAGGCGTGGATGATGTTGCCCTGGTCGACCTGTCGCAGGCCGACGCGGCCCGAGAGCGGCGCCACGATCTTGGTGTAGCTCAGCGTCGCCGCGGCATTGTCGATCGCGGCCTGATCCGCCTTCACCAGCGCCTCGGTCTGCGCCACCAGGGCCCGCTGCGTGTCGGCCTGCTGCTTGGAGCCGGCATTGGTGGCGGCGAGCTGCTCGTAACGCGTAAGGTCAATGCGCTGGTTGGCGAGTTGGGCCTGATCCTGCGCCTTCTTGGCCACCGCCTGATCGTACTGCGCCTGATAAATCGCCGGATCGATCTCGCCGAGCACGTCGCCCTTCTTGACGTCCTGACCTTCGGTGAAATTGACCGCGATCAGCTTGCCGTCCACCTGCGAGCGCACGGTAACGGTATTGAGCGCGCGGATCGCACCGACGCCGTCGAGATAAACCGGCACGTCCTGGACGCGCGGGCTCGCCGCCAGCACGGGCACCGGCAGATCGGGCCGCTGGTTGCGGTTGTTCGCCTGCTGCTGATGCGTGACGGTCCAGCCGAGATAACCAAGGCCGCCGAGGATCGCGAGCGTGATCAGGGTCATGACCAGGCCGCGGCCGCGCGATTTTTTCGCCGTCCCCTCCTTCGCGCCTTGCTTCGTCTCCGGCTTAAAGAGCATTGACCGGTTTCTCCATCCTCGGCTCCCAACCGCCGCCGAGCGCCTGGTACAGGCTGACGATGGCGAGAAGCCGCGCGAGTTGGGCCTGCGACAGCGCGTCTTCCGCCTGGAACAGGGTCAGTTGGGTGTTGAGCACGGTCACGATGTCGGCAGTGCCGGCGCGCAATTGCTGCTCGGAGAGATCGAAGGCGCGGCGCGAGGCGGCGACGACATCGCGCTGCAATTGCAGCTTGATCGTGGTCTGCTTGATCGAGAACAGCGCGTTGTCGACATCGGCAAAGGCCTGGACGATGGTCTTGCGATAGGTCTGCAGCAGTTCGTCCTGACGCGCCTTGGCAAGTTCGAAATTGCCGAGGATCCTGCCGCCGTCGAAGATCGGCTGCGTGGCGCTGCCGACGAGCTGGAAGAAGGCGGCATGCGGCTGGAACAGCGAGACCAGCGCCGAGCTCTGATAGCCGCCATTGCCGGTCAGCTGGATCGTCGGAAAGAACTGCGCGCGGGCATTGCCGATGTTTGCGGTGGCGGAGGCGAGCTGTGCCTCCTGCCGGCGGATGTCCGGCCGCTGCGTCAGGATCTCGGACGGCAGGCCGGGCGTGACGCGCGGGATCGCGATCCGGTCCAGCGAGCCGCCGAGCACGCGCACGCTCTCCGGCGGGCGCGATACCAACACAGCCAGCGCGTTGATGTTCTGGTCGAGCGTCTGGCGCAGTGGCGGCACCAAGGCCTTCTGGTTCGCGACCAGGCTCTCCTGCTGGGCGACGTCAAGATCGCTTCCGGTGCCGGCCTTACGTCGCTCCTTGACCGCATCGAGGATGCGTTGCGCGCTCGCGATGTTGCGCTGTGAGGTCCTGATGCGGTCCTGCGAGGCCAGCACCTGGAAATAGGCATTGGCGACGGCCGCCAGCGTCGTCAGCGCGACCGTGTCGCGATCGAAGCGGTTGGCGTTCGCCGTCTCCTCAGCCGTTTGCAGCGCGTCGCGGTTCTGGCCCCAGAAGTCGAGCTGGTAGCTCGCGCTCAGCGAGGCCGAATAGTTGACGACTTCGCGCCCGCCGATGGACAGCCCCGAGGCGCTCGAGCCCGAGGTGCGCGAGTAGGTTTCCGATCCAGCCGTGGACAGGCTCGGCAGCAGCGCTGCGCCCGCCTGCCGCGCCTGGGCGTCGGCCTGGACGATTCGCGCCACCGCAGCGGCGATGTCGAGGTTGACGGTCTGCGCCTCCTCCATCAGCTGCGTCAGCTCCGTGGAGCGGAAGCCGCGCCACCAATCCAGCGACGGCGGCGCATCCCCTTTGCCGGCGTATTTGTACTGCGTGGGAACATCGAGCGCGGGATCGGGAAGATCCTGCGTCAGCACGCAAGCGCCCGAACTGGCCGCGAGGCACAGCGCCGCAAGCCAGCGCGCCGCGTGCCGCGTCCTGGACGCAGACCCCGGAGACCGCCGCATGGCGATCGCAGGAACAACCTGTGTCACATCCACCCCCCGCCGGGCAGGTCGAGCCGCCACCGCGAAGCCGGATTAACCGATTCGCGGCGGCGCAGTCGGGGGGCGTTGGACAACTCGTTCACAGCTGTGATGCTTTCTGCGGAACCTAAGACCCATATTAGCCGGGCGCGGAACTGCGGGACAGTCCCGCAGGTGCGAGAGGCGCGTCGGAACGGACCGACGTCAGGACCGCGCAAATGCGAGATGTCCTTGTCTCGCAGTGGCTTCTTGCATTTCAGCGCCGTCCTGTCACGCGCTCAAGCTTACTAAGATTTCATGTGATATTGCCGCAACACCGGTGCGGCTCGATCCTTATCGGACTGCTCAACAGCACCCACGCGATTTCAGCTCCGTCTCGAGGTCGGGCGACTCTCACGAGATCGTCAATTGCGACGAAAGCAAATGCGCCTCGCTCACGCAGATATGCTTTCAAGCTTCCAGGCGCCTTTCACCCAGCTCGACATCGAGACATGCCGCCGAAGGCGAAGATTGTCGCGAGGACCGCCCACGACGATCGTTATCTTCTGTGCTCCCGACGAAGATCGCCCATATTCTCCTACCGATATCCCACCTCCCGGCCCGGCACATCATCGCCGGGTCTGTGCTCTCAAAAATTTCCCTGCTGCGGCGGAGGCTTCGGCCGGTTTCGCCGCAGCGCAAAAGCCTTCCCCTTTTGCCTTGCAAGCACTAGGTTCTGGCCAAGCTGATCAACCCCTTTGCCAGTGATTTCCCCCGATATGACCATCAAGAATGACGTTGTCGAAGCCATCGGCAACACCCCGCTCATCAAGCTCAAGCGCGCCTCGGAATTGACCGGCTGCACCATCCTGGGCAAGGCCGAGTTCATGAATCCCGGCCAGTCGGTGAAGGACCGCGCCGGAAAATGGATGATCCTGGAGGCCGAGAAGCGCGGCGAACTAAAGCCCGGCGGGCTCGTGGTGGAGGCGACCGCCGGCAATACCGGCATCGGGCTTGCGGTCGTTGCGAGCACGCGCGGCTATCGCACCCTGATCGTGATCCCGGAGACGCAGAGCCAGGAGAAGAAGGATTTCTTGAAGCTGTGCGGCGCCGAGTTGATCGAAGTGCCGGCGCTGCCCTATGCCAACCCCAACAGCTACCAGCATGTCGGCCGGCGCCTCGCCGACGAGCTGCGCAAGACCGAACCCAATGGCGTGCTCTTCGCCGACCAGTGGAACAATCTCGACAACGCCAAGGCGCATTACGAATCCACCGGACCTGAGATCTGGGAGCAGACCGGCGGCAAGGTCGACGGCTTCGTCTGCTCGGTCGGCAGCGGCGGCACGCTCGCCGGCGTCAGCCGCCATCTCAAAGAGAAGAACAAGAACATCCGCATCGCCTGCGCCGATCCGCACGGCGCCGGCATGTACGAATATTTCAGGACCGGCGATCCCAAGGCCACGCCCGGCGGCTCGATCACCGAGGGCATCGGCCTCAACCGCGCGACCGCGATCGTCGAGACGGCCAAGGTCGATGACGCCTATCTCATTCCCGACGCCGAAGCCGTCAGCGCGATCTACGAGCTGCTCCAGCACGAAGGCCTGTGCCTCGGCGGCTCCACCGGCATCAATATCGTCGGCGCGATACGCCTTGCGAAGCAGCTCGGGCCCGGCAAGACGATCGTCACCGTGCTCTGCGATTCCGGCAGCCGCTATCAGTCGAAGCTGTTCAACGCGGACTTCATGCGCGCCAAAAACCTTCCGGTGCCCGAGTGGCTGGAGAAGCGCAGCAACATCAAGCCGCCGTTCGTCTGACAGCGGTAGGATTCCTAACGTCCCGAAAGCGCGTGCCCAGAGGGCCCGCGCGGCCGGCTGTTTACACGACCTCGCCGCGTTCCGAGGCCGAGGCACAATAGTCGTGCCAGAACTGGCGATATCCCGCCTCGACCCTGCGCGTATAGATCTCGACATTGCCTGCCGGCGAGGCTGCGATCCGAGCTGGCAACTCCGCACGCAACTTCGCCAGATGCGCAGGCTGTGCCGCATATTTGCACGCGATTGCGGCGTAGCCCTCGTCGTCCTCGGCGACCCAGTCGTTGAGCCCAACGGCAGCCACGATGGCGCCACCGGCGCGCGACGAGGCGCCATTGCCGAGCTTTGCAACGACCGGAACGCCCGCATAGAGGGATTCCCAGGTGCTGACGCCGCCATTTTGCGGGAACGTATCGAGGGAGATGTCGACCTGCGCGAAGGCCAACAGGTGCTCGTGGCGTGGGGTCGAGCCCATGCAGATCACGTTCTCTTCGGCGATACCCTGCGCCACGAACCGCGCGATCAGATTGTCGCGCAGCAAGGAATCATCGAGCAAAGTATGCTTGATGATGATCTTCGATCCGGTCGCCTGGCGCATCACTTTCGCCCATACGCGGATTGCCTGGTCCGAGATCTTGTAGATGCGGTTGAACACGCCGAAGGTGACATAGCCGTTGCGGAGCATGGGAAGCTCCGAAGGCGGCACATCCAGGATGGGATCGGTCGTGATCAGGCACGGCAGATCGTGAACCTTTTCGGCGAGCAGATGGCGCGCCGATTGCGGAATGAAGACCGGATCGGCGAGCACGTAGTCCATGGTCTGAAGGCCCGTACCGGTCGCGTGGCCGAAGCCCGTGACCTGGATGGGAGCCGGCTTGCGGGCGAATACGGGCAGCCTGTTGCCGGTTGAATGCCCTGACACGTCGATCAGGATATCGACATTGTCCGCCTGGATACGATCGGCCAGCTCGTCGTCCGAAAGCTGCCAGACGTCCACCCAGACGTCCGCCAACGACTTGAATTCGGCAGTCATCTCGTCTCGCAACGGCGAGCACGAATAGCAGACGATTTCGAATTTGGTGTGATCATGATGGCGCAGCACCGGCAGCAGGCCGAACGCCGCCGAATGGTACCAGAACTCGGCAGCGACATAACCGATCACGATCCGCCTGTCAGGATCGAGCTGCCGTGCTGAGAGCTGCCTTTGCGGCAACCAGGCGCCGATCGCCTCCCACCAATATTTTCGCGCGGCCTGCTGGACCGTGAAATCGGCGTCGGAAAGAAAGTCCAGAAAGTGGATCTTCCGCGCGATCAAGTCCGCATGGTCCGGCGCGAGTGCCAGCGCGGCGTCGAGATGCTCGATCGCGGATGCGATCTCGCCCTGGTTTGCAAAACAGGCGCTCAGCAGCGTCATCGCGATCGCGGAGCGCGGATTTTCCTCGAGCAAGGTCTTGACAGCCGCAATCGCCTGCGCCGTGTTGCCCATGGCAAGCGCGACCTGCGCCTTTCCCTGCAAGGCCACCTCGAGCCTGGGCGAAAGCGCCAGTGCTGCATCGAAATCCGCTGCCGCCCGCTCCGAGCGCGACAGCTCGAGATTAAGCCGTCCGCGGTGTGCCAGGGCCTTCGCCGAATTGGGCCTGATCGTCAGCGCCGCGCCGAGCGCGGCCTCCGCCTCATCGTAGTGCTTGAGCTCGATACTGACCACGCCTTTGCCGACGAGCGCTTCCACGTGACGCGACTGAAACACCAATGCGCGCTCGAAACTTTGCTTGGCGCGGTCAAACCGGCGCAGCGTCAGCTCTGCCAAGCCACGATTGCAAAGCGCATCGGCATGGTCCGGCTTCAGGCGAATGGCGCGGTCGTACGCTTCGATCGCCTGTTCGGGCAGGTTCATGTGGAGCAAAGTATTACCGAGGCTGGTCAGGGCCTGCGGAAAATTCGGCTTCAGCGCGATCGCCCTCTCCTGACATGCGCGGGCGGCCTCAAATTGCCCGAGACCGGAGTGTACGGTCGCGAGATTGTTATAGGCCTCATGCGAACGCGGCTCGAGCGCGATCGCGCGCGCGAGCAGCTGTTGCGCCTCCCCCAGGCGGCCGCCTTGATGCGCGCACAGGCCGAGCAGGTGCGTGGCGTCGAAATGATCGGGAACGGCTTGCAGGACCTGACGGCACAGCGCCTCGGTCTCCGCATATCGTCCCTGGCCATGGGCGCTTGCCGCGGCAGAGATGATGGCGTCCGCCTGCTTCTTCAATTTCTTCTGCAATCGCGCGTTCTGGAACGCGCGCGCGCCGGCGCCGCTGCTCTGCAAGGTATCTCTCCGGAGGATGGCCCGGAGAGAGTCTAACTGATTCGCAGCCGGCGCCGCCCCGTCAGCTGAACCAGTAACGCCCCGGGGCGCAACCGACCTGCTTATGCCAGCTCGCCGCCGTCCGGGGCGGCGGCACAATAATCGCGCCAGAACTGGCGGTAGCCCGCCTCGAGCTCACGCGTGTAGATCTCGACATTGCCGGCCGGCGAGGCTGCAATCTGAGCCGGCAACTGCGCGCGCAACTTCGCGAGATGATCGAGCTGCGTCGCAAATTTGCGCGCGATCTCGATATAGCCATCGTCGTCCTCGGCGACCCAGTCGCCGAGACCGACGGCCGCTACGATGGAAGCACCGGCACGCGACGACGCCCCGTTGCCGAGCTTGGCCACCACCGGAACACCCTTGTAGAGCGATTCCCAGGTGCTGATGCCGCCATTTTGCGGGAACGTATCGAGGGAAATATCGACCTTGGCAAAAGCCGCCAGGTGGTCGTTGCGCGAGGTGGTGCCCAGGCAGGTGATGTTCTCCTCGGCAACGCCCTGCGCCACGAAGCGCGCGACCAGGCTATCGCGCAGCAATTGGTCATCGAGCAAACCATGCTTGAGGATGATCTTCGATCCCGGCAGCTCTCGCATCAAGCGCGACCACACACGGATCGCATCGTCCGATATCTTGTAGATGCGGTTGAACACGCCGAAGGTGACGTAGCCGTTGCGGAGCATCGGCAGCTCGGAAGGCGCCAGATCCGAGACGGGCTCCATCGTGATCAGGCATGGCAGATCGTGGATCTTTTCGGCAAACAAATGCCGAACCGATGGCGGAATGCAAATGGGATCCGCGAGCACATAGTCCATGGTCTGCATACCCGTGCCCGTCGCGTGTCCGAAGCCGGTGGCCTGGATCGGGGCCGGCTTCCGCGCGAAGACCTGGAGCCGGTTACCGGTCGTGTGACCCGAAACGTCGATGAGGATGTCGACATTGTCGGCCTGAATGCGATCGGCGAGTTCGTCGTCCGACAGCTGCCAGGCGTCGACCCAGACGTCCGCCATTTGCTTGAACTTGGCGGTGTACTCGTCCTCTCCCGGCCAAGAGTAGTAGCAGATGATTTCAAATCTGGCGTGATCATGATGGCGCAGCACCGGCAGCAAAGTGAGGCCCGCCGAGTGCTGCCGGAATTCGGCAGCGACATAGCCGACAACGATCCGCTTTTCCGGATCAAGCGGCCGCTTCGGCAGCTCCCTTCGCGGCATCTTGGAGCCGATCAAGTCCCACCAGTCTCTGCGGACCGCCTGCTGGACCGCGAAATCGGCTTCGGCACGGTAGTCCTGCAAGAAGATCTTGCCCCTGATCGCATCCCCATAGTCCGGTCGGATCGCAAGCGCACGATCGAGATATTCGATCGCGGAGTCCATGTCCCCCTGGTTCGAATAAGCGAAGCCCATCAGCGCCAACCCCATCTCGGAGCGCGGATTTCGCTCGATCAAGGTCGTCGCGGCCGCCATCGCCTGCGCGGTCTTTCCCATGACGAGGCAGGCCTGCGCCTTGCCCCGGAGCGCCAGTTCGAGCTTGGGCGAAATCGCAAGCGCCGCCTCGAAATCCGCAAGCGCGGGCTCCAGGCGCTGCAGCTCGTAACTGAGGCGCCCGCGTTGGGCCAGGATCCTTGGCGCGCCGGGCTTGATCGCGAGCGCCATGGCAAACTTGGCTGCCGCCTCCTCGTGGTGCCGCAGCTCCATGCTGACCATGCCGCTGCCGACGATGGCCTCGGCGTGACGCGGCTGAAACAGCAGGGCGCGATCGAAACTTTCCTTGGCGCGAGTGACCTGTCCAAGCAAGATCTCGACCATGCCGCGATTGCAGAACGCATCGGCATAATCCGGCTTCAACTTGATGGCGCGTTCGTGCAGCTCGAGCGCCTGGCCGTACTGCCCCAAATGCATCAGCGTATTGCCGAGGTTGGTCAGCGCCACCGCGAAATTCGGCTTCAGCGCGATGGCCCTCTCCTGACACCGCCGCGCCTCTTCGTAATTGCCGAGGTCGAAATGCACGGTGGCGAGATTGTTATGGGCATCGTGCAGGCGCGGATCGAGCTCGATCACGCGCTCAAGCAGTTGTTGCGCCTCCTCCAGGCGCCGGCCGTCATGCGCGCACATACCGAACAAGTGCATGGCGTCGACATGATCCGGAATCGCTTTCAGGATCTCACGGCAGAGCGCCTCGGTCTCGGCAAATCTGCCCTGGCCATACGCGGCGGCCGCGGCGGAGAGGATGGCATCCGCCTGCTTCATCAATTTCTTCTGCAATCGCGCGTTCTGGAATGCGCGCGCGCCGCCGCTGCCCTGCAAGGTGTCTCTCCGGAGGATTGCCCGGAAAGAGTCTAACTGATTCGCGGCCAGGGCCGGCCGATCAGCTGGACCCGAGACGCCCCCGGGATTTCCCGGGGCTCAGCGCAGGATCTGGCTCAGGAAAAGCTTGGTGCGGGCGTGCTGCGGGGCGGCGAAGAATTCTTTCGGCGTGTTGGCCTCGATGATCTGGCCGGCGTCCATGAACACGACGCGGTTGGCGACCTCGCGGGCAAAGCCCATCTCGTGGGTGACGACCAGCATGGTCATGCCCTCCTCGGCGAGATCGACCATGGTGTCGAGCACCTCCTTGACCATTTCGGGGTCGAGCGCCGAGGTTGGCTCGTCGAACAGCATCACCTTCGGATTCATGGTCAGCGCGCGGGCGATCGCGACGCGCTGCTGCTGGCCGCCGGACATCTGGCCGGGAAACTTGTTGGCCTGGTGCGGGATCTTGACCCGCTCCAGGAATTTCATGGCGGCCTCCTCGGCATCCTTCTTGGGGATGTTGCGCACCCAGATCGGCGCCAGCGTGCAATTATCGAGGACCGTGAGATGCGGGAACAGATTGAAGCTCTGAAACACCATGCCGACTTCGCGTCGCACCGCATCGATATGCTTGAGGTTCGGACCGAGCTCGATGCCATCGACGACGATCTCGCCCTCCTGGAATTCCTCGAGCGCGTTGATGCAGCGGATTAGCGTCGACTTGCCCGAGCCCGAGGGCCCGCAGATCACGATGCGCTCGCCCTTGTGGACATCGAGGTCGATGTCGCGCAGGACGTGAAAGTCGCCGTACCATTTGTTGAGGCCGGAAATCTTGACGATGGGGTCGGACATGGTGAGCTCCATCAGTTGCGGCGGTGAGCGTTGAGGCGGTGCTCGACGAACAGCGAGTAGCGCGACATTCCAAAGCAGAAGATGAAATAGATCACGCCGGCAAAGGCAAAGCCGGTGAACGCGGTCGACGGCGTCGACCATTTCGGATCCGAGAACGAGGCGCGGAGCGAGCCGAGAAGATCGAACAGCGCCACGATCGAGACCAGCGAGGTGTCCTTGAACAGTGAGATAAAGCTGTTGACCAGGTTCGGGATGACGTGGCGCAGCGCCTGCGGCAGCACGATCAGCGAGGTCGTCTTCCACCAGGAGAGCCCCAGGGCCGCGGCCGCCTCGCCCTGCCCGCGCGGAATCGCGGCTAAGCCGCCGCGGACGTTCTCGGCCTGATAGGCGCCCGTGAACAGCGCAATCCCGATCAAGGCGCGCACGAGCCCGTCGACAGTGAAATTGCCGGGCAGGAACAAAGGCAGCATATAGGTTGCGAAGAACAGCACGGTGATCAGCGGCACGCCGCGCCAGAATTCGATGAAGGTGATCGAGAAGATCCGGATCAGTGGAATGGTGGAACGGCGGCCGAGCGCCAGCGCGACACCGATCGGCAGCGAGGTGACGATGCCGGTGACGGAGACCACCAGCGTCACCAGAAGGCCACCCCACAAATTCGTTGCCACAACAGGCAATCCCCCACTGTCGAGGCCCATCAGCTTGATGACGATCGCGATGCCAATGAAGGCGGCGATGCTGGATGCCAGAGCCCGCCCGCCGGTGCGAACGCCGCCGCCAAGCACGAAGGCGATCAGGCAGACAATCGCGGCCGTGATGGCGAAATCGGCCCAGACCGGCTGCCCCGTCTCCTGGATCTGATCGCGCAGCCAGGTGAGGGGAAAGATCAGCCAGGAGATCGCCGTGCCGACCAGCACGATGAGGCTTCCGACGGCCCACAGCAGCGGTGCGATGGCGGACGTTTTGCTGAGATTGAGCAGCGCCTGCCCGGCGCCGATGAGGCTCTCGTCGAACAGTTGCAGCAGGCCGGCCGTCCAGCTCAGGCCAAATCCCTTGATGCCGCCGCCGTGCAACAGGAAGAATGCCACCACCGGAAGGGCGATGAAGAACAGGCTGGCATTCAGCCCCTTCGCGGGCAGCCTGGGAATGAGCAGCGGCGCCAGCAGGACCACCGCCAAGACGAACGTGAGATTGACCCGCCAGCGCTCGGCCTCGGGATAGAAGCCATAGATCAGTTGCGGCAGCTTGGCCTGGATGTAGGGCCAGCAGGCGCCGACCGCAAAACCAGCGTTCTCGGCAAGGCAAGCCGTGCGATCCTTGCCGGTCCAGACCGCATCGACCATCAGGAATTTGACGGAGGGAACGATGGTGAACCAGAGCAGCAGGGCGCCCACGATCGTGAGCAGGATGTTGGTCGGCGAGTTGAACAGGCGGGTTCGCAGCACGCCGATGAAGCCCGTGGTCTTGACCGGCGCGGGACGCTCGGCGACCAGGTCCCGACGAACGAAGGCGGACGTCGCAATATCGCTCATGCGCCGAGGCTCCGGCTGACGCGCCAACCGTAGACGCTCATGATCGCGCTGGTGACGAGGGAGATCAGGAGGTAGACGCCCATCGTCATGGCGATGATCTCGATCGCCTGGCCGGTCTGGCTCAGCGAGGTGCCGGCGAATACCGACACCAGGTCAGGATAGCCGATCGCGACCGCGAGCGAGGAATTTTTCGTGAGGTTGAGGTATTGGTTGGTCAGCGGCGGCACGATGACGCGCATGGCCTGCGGCACGACGATCAGCCGGAGCGTGGTGCCGCGGCTCAGGCCCAGCGAGGACCCCGCCTCCATCTGCCCCCTGTGGACGGACAGGATGCCGGCGCGCACGATCTCGGCGATGAAGGCGGCGGTATAGGTCGATAGCGCCAAGGTTAGCGCCACGAACTCTGGGATGATGCGCGAGCCGCCGGCGAAATTGAACCCTTTGAGCTGCGGCAACTCGACGGTGAAAGGTAAACCGAACACCAAGATGGTGGCGAGCGGCAGCCCGAACAGCAGACCCAGCACATAGGGCCAGATCCGGATCATCCGCCCTTCCTGAAACAGCGCGCGCCGCGCATAGATGCGCAAGGCCAGCGCCGCGACGATGCCAAGCGCCAGCATCGCCAGGAACGGCTCGAGACCGCTCTCGCCGATCGGGCTGGGAACCACGAGGCCGCGATTGCTGAGGAAGGCAATGCCGAGCAGCGAAATGCTCTGCCGCGGATTGGGCAACGCCGCGAGCACCGCGAGGTACCAGAACAGGATCTGGAATAGCAGCGGCAGGTTGCGGATGAGCTCGACATAGATTTCGCCGACGCGCGACAAGAGCCAGTTCGGCGACAGCCGGCACAGCGCGACGATGAAGCCGATCACGGTGGCGAAGACGATGCCGACCACCGAGACCACGAGCGTGTTCAGGAGCCCGACCACGAACACGCGCAGGAACGTGTCCGAGCCGGTGTAGGGAATCAGGGTCTGATTGACATCGAAGCCGGCATTGTTGCGGAGGAAGCCGAAGCCGGCGGCGATGTGCTGGTTTTCGAGGTTGGCGCGGGCGTTGGAGACGATCTCATAGCCGATCCAGCCCAGGATCGCCGCGAAGGCAAACTGGACGGCAATGCCGTTCCAGCCTGCCTTGCCGCCCAGCACACGCCTGATCTTCAGCGCGATCTGGGGCGGCGGTTTACGGGCCTCGGTGCTCATCGCCGCGAGCTGCGGATCAGGGTGATCAGCGGATCGGCGGCGCGTACTGGAGACCGCCCTTGTTCCAGAGATTGTTGAGCCCGCGATTGATGGCCAGCGGCGAGCCCGAGCCGACGTTGCGGTCGAACACCTCGCCGTAATTGCCGACCGCCTTCACGATCCGTACCACCCAGTCCTTAGTCAGGCCGAGCTGTTCGCCGAAATTACCGTCGCTGCCGAGCACTCGCTTCAGCTCCGGGCTTTCCAGCTTCGCCTTCTCGTCGACGTTCTTCGAGGTCACGCCGAGCTCTTCAGCCGTGATCATCGCAAACAGCGTCCATTTCACGATGTCGAACCACTGGTCGTCGCCGTGGCGCACCATCGGCCCGAGCGGCTCCTTCGAGATGATTTCGGGGAGCACCATATGGTCATTGGGATTGGCGAGCTTGAGGCGGTTGGCGTACAGGCCCGACTGGTCGGTGGTGAAGACGTCGCAGCGGCCGGCTTCATAGGCCTTGACCGTTTCGTCATTGGTGCCGAACGCTATCACCTCGTACTTCATGTTGTTGGCCTTGAAGTAGTCGGCGAGATTTTGCTCGGTGGTGGTGCCGGTCTGCACGCAGACGGATGCGCTATTGAGCTCGAGCGCCGAATTCACCTTGAGGGACTTCTTCACCATGAAGCCCTGCCCGTCATAATAGGTCACGCCGGTGAAGTTGGCGCCGAGCGAGGTGTCGCGCGAGATGGTCCAGGTGGTGTTGCGCGAGAGCACGTCGATCTCGCCAGATTGCAGCGCCGTGAAGCGGTCCTTGGCGGACAGCGGCACGTATTTGACCTTGGTCGGATCGTTGAAGATGGCCCCGGCGATGGCGCGGCAGACGTCGACGTCGAGCCCGGTCCAGTTGCCCTTGTCGTCGGGCGATGAGAAGCCCGGCAGGCCCTGGCTGACGCCGCAGGACAGCATGCCCCGGTCCTTGACGGTCTTGAGCGTTTGCGCATCGGCGGCCTGCGCGGTGAGGCCGGCGGCGAGAGCCAGAGTGAGAGCCAGGGTTACGCGTTTCATGGGCTTCGGGCCTTTCAAAATCGTCTCAAGTGTCGGGAACGTTGTCTTTGGGGTCATCTCTGCCAGGGCTAATCGTACCAAGGCTAGCCTTGCAAGACTCATGCTGGCCAACCTAGCCGAACACCCGCCGATCCCGGGAGGCCATACCTTCATCCCCGCCGAAAGGCGCCCGCCATTATGGCTGTAGCGCAAAGTCCGGTCAGGCGATGGATCGAAGGTCGCGGCAGGCCCCTCAACATGCGGCGACTGAATAGCACCTGCGCATCTCAGAACGACTGGCGTGCCGGGTCAAGGGGTTGACGGGACTCTTCTGTGTTCTGTTATTAACGACGGCGGCCTTTCGGTCAGCCCACGGGCGCGTCGCGCCCGCTGGAAACGCGGTTTTGAAAGCAGACGCATGGATTCCTCGCACCCCTCCCAGCAGCAGGCCGAGACCCGGCTGGTCACCTCCGGCCGCGACACCAAGGCGCAGAAGGGGTTCGTCAATCCGCCGGTGTTTCACGGCTCGACCGTGCTCTATCCGACCGCCGAGGACCTGCACGCCCATCGCGGCGAGTTCACGTATGGCCGCCACGGTTCCCCCACCACGAAGGCCTTCCAGGAGACGCTGATGGCGCTGGAGGGGCCGCAATGCGCCGGCGTCGGCATCGTGCCGTCGGGACTGTCGGCGATCTCGACCACCCTGCTCTCGGTGCTGAAGGCCGGCGACCATCTCCTGGTCTGCGACAACGTCTATCGGCCCTCGCGCAATTTCTGCAACGGCATGCTCACCCGCTATGGCATCGAGACCACCTATTTCGATCCGCTGATCGGCGCCGGCATCGACAAGCTGCTCAAGCCCAACACCCGCGCCGTTCTGGTGGAGGCGCCAGGCTCGCAATCGTTCGAGATGCCCGACATCCGCGCCATCGCCGAGGTTGCCCATGGTCGCGGCGCGCTCGTCATCGACGACAACACCTGGGCGACGCCGCTCTATCACCGCTCGCTCGAACAGGGCGTCGACATCAGCATGCAGGCGGCCACCAAATATATCGGTGGCCATTCCGACATCATGTCCGGCACCATCTCGGCCAACGCCAAGGCTTGGCCGATGGTCGCCGAAGGCATCCGCCTGCTCGGCGTCTGTGCCGGCCCCGACGACGTCTTCCTGGCGCTGCGCGGTCTGCGCACGCTGTCGGTGCGGCTGGCGCAGCATCATCGTTCGGGGCTCGACATGGCGCGCTGGCTCGCCGCCAGACCCGAGGTTGCGCGCGTATTGCATCCGGCACTCGAAACCGATCCCGGCCATGCGATCTGGAAGCGTGACTTCACGGGCGCGTCCGGCCTGTTCAGCATCGTGCTGAAGCCGGCGCCGCAGAAGGCGGTCGACACCATGCTCGACACGCTCAAGCTATTCGGCATGGGCTTCTCCTGGGGCGGCTTCGAGAGCCTCGTGATTCCCTTCGATTGCGACGCCTATCGCACCGCGACCAAGTGGGCGCCCGGTGGCCCGACGCTGCGCCTGCACATCGGGCTCGAGAGCGTCGACGACCTCAAGGCCGATCTCGACCGCGGCTTCGCTGCTCTCAAGGCGGCAATGTGAGCCTGCTCACAGGGCATCGTGCGCGAGGACGCGGCATCGCGCGCCGCGGGAACGTGCACGCGCCGTAAACGTTAACGGCGACGCGCCAACAAATGATTTGATCCGCCGACGTTTGGCGCTAGCCTCACCAATCGACTCCAATCCGGACGCGGAGCATGGGAACGTTGGTTCTGCTTGATCTCATGGGCGGCGTTGCGCTGTTGTTGTGGGGCCTGCACATGGTCCACAGCGGGATCTTGCGCGCCTTCGGTCCCGACCTGCGGCGCCTGCTCAGCAAGGCGCTGAGCAACCGCGTCAGCGCATTCGCCGCCGGCCTCGGGCTCACCGCCCTGCTCCAAAGCAGCACGGCGACCGCCCTGATCACGAGCTCGTTCGCCGCCGAGGGTCTCGTCAGCCTGGCCGCCGCGCTCGCCATCATGCTCGGGGCCAATGTCGGCACGACGCTGATCGTGCAGGTGCTATCGTTCAACATCACAGCCGTTGCGCCGGTGCTGTTCGTGCTCGGCCTCGTCGCCTTCCGCTCAGGCCCGCGATCGCGGATCAAGGACATCGGCCGCGTCTGCATTGGCCTCGGCCTGATGCTGCTCTCGCTGCACATTCTGCTCGACACGCTGGCGCCGGCGGAGAACGCGCCCGGCGTCCGCGTCGTGATGTCGGCCATAACAGGCGATCCCATTCTGTGCATCGTCATCGCGGCTCTCATCACCTGGGCGGTGCATTCGAGCGTCGCCAGCGTCCTGCTGATCATGTCGCTGGCCTATTCGCAGTTCGTGACGCCTTATGCGGCCCTCGCACTGGTGCTCGGAGCCAATCTCGGCAGCGCCATCAATCCCGTGTTCGAGGGCGCCAGGCGCGACGATCCCGCGAGCTACCGCCTGCCGGTCGGCAATCTCGTCAACCGCGTGATCGGGATTGCCCTGGTCCTGCCCTTCCTGGGCGTGATCGCCGAGCACATGCACGCCTGGCAGCCCGATCTCGCCCGGATGACAGCCGCCTTCCACATCGCCTTCAACGTCGGCACCGCCGTCCTCTTCATCGGCCTGCTCGATATCATGTCGCGCCTGTTGACCCGGCTGCTGCCCGATCGTGTCAAGGAGGCCGATCCGGCCCGCCCGCGCTATCTCGACGAGACCGCGCTGGAGACGCCGTCACTGGCGCTCGCCGACGCCGCCCGCGAGACCTTGCGCATGGGCGACCTCGTCGAGGTCATGCTGCGCAAAGTGATGGCCGCGATGATGACCGGCGACCGCGCGCTGGTCGACCAGGTCTCGAAAACGGACAATCTCGTCGACGGTCTCGACGAGGCCATCAAGCTCTACGTGACGAAACTCATGCGGGGCAGCCTCGACGAGAGCGAAGGACGGCGCGCGATGGAGATCATCTCCTTCGCCATCAACCTCGAGCATATCGGCGACATCATCGACAAGAGCCTGAGCGAGCTCGCCACCAAGAAGATCAAGCGGCGCTTCCAGTTCTCGGCCGAGGGGGCCGAGGAGCTCGCCGCCTTCCACAAGCGCACGATGGATTCGCTGCGGATCGCCTTCGGCGTCTTCATGTCGGGTGACGCCAATGAGGCGCGCAAGCTGCTGGTGGAGAAGACGGCGCTGCGCAATACCGAGCTTGCCGCCGTTGAGCGCCATCTGGATCGGCTGCGCGAGGGCCGCCCCGAGACCATCGAGACCACGTCGCTGCATCTGGACGTGCTACGTGATCTGCGCCGCATCCACTCGCATATCTGCTCGGTCGCCTACCCCGTGCTGGACGCGGCCGGCGAACCCTATCGCCGGCACGAGGCCGATCAAGCCGCCCTGCCCGCGTCAGGCGCGGCGTCGGCGTTGCCGCGCTAGCGCTCCCAGGTCAGCGGTCCAGCGTCTTGGAGGCGCTGCCGCGGTTCTTCACGATCAGCATGATGTTGCGGATATAGATGATGGTCGCGAGCGCCTGTCCGAGGATGATGACCGGCTCGCGCTTCACGACGCCGTAGACCAGCGTCATCAGCCCGCCGCCCATCGAGCAGAACCAGAACGCCATCGGCACCACGCTGTTGCCGGCCCGTTCGCTCGCGATCCACTGCACCAGGAAGCGCGCGGTGAAAAACAATTGTGCGACGAGGCCGAACGCGAGCCAGAAATCGAACTTGGCGACGAAGACGTCGTAGAGATAGTTGCTCAGCGCCTGACCGTATTGGATGATCATGCGTTCACCTCGGTCACATCTGGCGTCGTCTTCTTGCGGCGGATCAGCCACCACACGCCGGCGAGATCCATGATGCCGATCCACAGCCGGTCGAAAAAGCCGTAATTCGACACGCCGGAACGGCGCGGCCGGTCGATCACGTCGACATAGGCAATGTCGTAGCCTTCGCGGCGGACCAGCGCCGGCAGGAAGCGATGCAGCCCGTCGAAATAGGGCAGCATCAGGAACACGTCGCGCCGGAACGCCTTCAGGCCGCAGCCGGTGTCGCGCGTGCCATCCTTCAGGATCGCGTTGCGAACGCCGTTCGCCACGCGCGACTGTAACTTCTTGAAGCCGGTGTCCTTGCGCCCGATCCGCTGGCCGGCGGCGAGCCCGACGCGCCCTGCTCCCTTCTCGACCGCCGCGATCAGGTCCGGCAGGAATGCAGGATTGTTCTGGCCGTCGCCGTCGAGCGTGGCAACGATCACCCCGCGCGCCGCACGCACACCACTCCGCACGGCTGCCGATTGGCCGCCCGATCTCGCATGGCGGAGCTGACGCAGATTGTCCCGCTGCTTCATGATGCCGGCAAGCCGCTCGCCGGTCGCATCCGTCGAGCCGTCGTTGACGTAGATGATCTCATAGGCCCAGCGGCCATCGAGCGCCGCCGTGATCTCCTCGATCAAGGGCGCGATGTTGTCGGCTTCGTTGCGCACGGGAACGACGATGGAAACCGATGGCTGGGACGTCGACAAATCAAGGCTCGTGGTTGGAATTGGCCTGCCTCCAAGGAACCGGCGCCCCGGCAGGCAGCCGCTTTTATGGGGCGGATGCCCCGTGGGCAACCCTTTTGAGACGGCTCGATACCGCCCCGGGAAGCGGCACGATCGTGCCGTCCGCGCGGATGGCAAAGCCCAGCCTTCGAGCCGCGAACCAATAGCGGACGGCCAAGGCGCCGACCGTGCCGACCATGGCGCCGGCCACGACGTCGCTCGGGTGGTGCGCGAGCAGCACCAAACGCGTCAAAAGGATCACGATTGCGTAAGTGAACATGAACACGCGCAGGCGCGGCCACAATGCTGATACAGCAAACGCCAAGGCGAACGCTGCCACTGCGTGGCCCGACGGCAGGCTGGCGTAAGCCCCCGTTCCCTCGAACGGGATGAAGTTGAACGGATCGGCTTGTCCGCCGACGAATGGACGTCCGCGTCCGATGAGATATTTCAGGATCTCGGCGACCAACGCTGATACGGCAACCGACAGAAACATGAATTGCAGCCGCGTGCCGAGGCCAAGCAGCAGCGCACGGCGAGTCCCGTGCAGCCCTGCCGCAACGAACGCCACAGCCACAAGCGCAGCCCCCAGCACCGACAGCACATACTCGTCCTTGCCGAAATCGGTGAGGATGCGGATTGGCCACAGGCTTGGCGTGCCCCGCGCCGGCATCAGCTGGATCTCGGTCAGATCGAACGCGACCATCAGCACGATGACCAGGGCTGCGCCCGCTGCACTGATCCAGAGCGAATGCCGCGCCAGCCTCCGTGCGGCCTCGGCGCGGCGCGAATGCGAAGGCGTGCGCGCGAGTTGCGCCAGCGCATGCCAGGACACGGCGAGCAATTGCGCGGGATAGCCTGCAGGCGGCCCAATGTCGTTCGGGGCCCGCATCCTATTCGGTGCCTTCCGAGCGGAAGATCGAGATCGCGATCGCGCGCCCTTGCGAGAAATTATAGCCCTCGATGCGCGTACCGACCTTGTAGCGCAGCCCGATCGCCTCGGCGCGCTGCACGAAGCTACGCTCGGAGCGTTGCTCGATCAGCGCGAAGCGACAGCTGCCCTGCCGCAGGAAGTCGGCCGCGCCCGAGCCGTCGGTGAGCAGCGTTTGCGTGCCCGTCAGGAACACGAGGCTCGGTTCGTGATAGCCGGCAGCAGCCGCCTTCGGTCCGACGCACGTGACGTTGCGAAGCGCGCGCGCGATCTCGATGCTCGGAAACAGCGGGGTCAGCGACGGCAGCACGATGCCGTAGACCGTCACCGCCAGCATCAGCGCGGCGACCAGCGCGTTCAGCAGCGAGCGCTCGGCGCGATTGTTGTCGTAGAGCCACCAGGCGAACAGGCCGAAGATCAGCGATGCCGCGATGAACGGCCAGGCCACGAAGGCCGGCTGGCGCGTCAGCATCACCGCGCCGACCACGGCGATGATCGAGGCGGCCGCGGGGATCGCGAACCACCAGGCCGAGCCGCGCATCAGCCAGGACCGCGACAGCACACGCCGCTCCACCGCCCCCGCGGTGAGGATCGCGATCGCGGGATACAGCGGCAGCACATAGTGCGGCAGCTTGGTCAGCACGGCCTCGAACACGATCCAGGACGGGACCAGCCAGGCCAGCAGGAACTGCGCGCCGGGCTCGCGCCGCGCCCGCCACACTGCGGGCGCCGCCATGGCCGCGAGCGGCGCACCCGGCCAGAAGGTGATCCAGAACAGCGCGAGGTACAGACCAGGAGGTGCGCCGTGGGATTCCTGGGCGCCTATCTTGCTCAACATGTCGCCGCCGACGGAATCGGCGAAGAAGGCATCGCCCGCGCGCCAGAAGATCGCGACGAACCAGGGCAGCACCAGCACCAGCATCCACATCAGGCCCCAGACCGGGCGCAGCCGCCATAGCCAGGAGTAATCGCGGTCCTGGATCGCGAGCGCCACGATGGTCAGGCCGGCAAACATCAGGATCAGCGGACCCTTGATCAGGATGCCGACGGCAAGCGCGCTCCAGAAGATCGCCGGCCAGCTCCAGGGCGGATGGGTCTCATCTTCCGCTCGCTGCCAGGACAGATAGGCCCGCGCCATCGCCCCCATCGCGGCGACCACGCAGAACAGCAGCATCGCATCGGTCTTGGCGAGACGCGCCTCGACACCGAGCAGCACCGAGGCGCACATCATCAGCGCCGCCAGCACCGCGGCGCGCCGCGTGACGAAACCAAGCGCGGCCCAATAGGTCATGAGCACGGCACCGATCGCTCCCAACAGCGATGGCAGCCGGTAGACCCAGATGCGCAATTCGGCCTTCGGCAGCTTGAGCGCCGCAGCGGTTTCGACCGCGGCCGATTGCAGCCAGTAGATGCCGACCGGCTTCTTGTAGCGGACATCCTCCTGGAAGCGGATGTCGACATAGTCGCCACTCTCGACCATCTGCTTCGTGGCCTGGGCAAAGCGCGCTTCGTCGCGGTCGATCGGCGGGATGGTGAAGAAGCCCGGCAGGAATAGCAGCAGTGCGCACAGCACCAGGAAGCCGACCGCACGGGCGTGGCTGGCCGTGACGATATCGAGCATGCGCACGAGCCCGCTGCCTGGATTGGCGGGCGATTTCGGCTCGCGGGGGGCTCCAAAACGGGGCGTTGGGTAGGTCTCGGCCATTGGTTCCGCTTACGCTGAAACCGCCATCGCCACAACCGCTTAAGCCGGGCTCATTGAATTCGAATGACAACTGTGTCCGCCGCGCCCGTGGCGTCGATCACGGTGAGCCGCGCAAAGCCCGGACCGGGCGGATCGATCAGCCGCTGGCGACGGCCGTCGATCTCGCCGAGCGCGGTTCCATTAACCATGACGGTCATGGGTAGAACGCCGCCGGCGACTTTGACCGGCATGGCTGCGCTCTCCTGACCACTCGATCGATCGACGTCGATCCGCGAGCCGTTGAGCGGAAACTGAATGTGCAGCGCCTGCTCGCCGCCGGTGCGCACCAGTTCCCCGACCGGACGGAACCTCTTCAGCGGCAGCGGCAACTTGCTGTTGCTGGCCACCAGGGTTCCCCTCGGCGGCTTCGGCAATGGAGCCAGAGTCTTGCCGGTCCGGGCGAAGGCGTCGAACAGGATCGGCGCGGCAGCGACGCGCCCGATCAGGCCGGGAACCGGCGCACCGTCGGGCCGGCCGACCCAGACGCCGACGGTCATGCGGCCGTCGAAGCCCACCGACCAGGCATCGCGATAGCCGTAGGAGGTGCCGGTCTTGAAGGCGATCCGGTTATGGGCGGCATTCTCCGGGGGCGGCGTGCCCAAGAGCACGTTGCCGACCTGCCAGGCCGCGACCTGATCGAGCAGCCGCAACGGCTCGCGGTCATCCCTGTCAACGATGATCTCGCGCAGCGGCTTGGTCGTGCCGAGCCGGGCGAAACCCGTATAGAGCTGGACGAGGTCCTGGAGCGTGACGCCGACGCCGCCGAGACCCATGGCGAGCCCCGGCGCCTCGTCCTTGGGCAACACGAGATTGCCGCCAGCCTGCCGCAACCGCGAGGCCAGGCGGCTGGAGCCGACGCGATCGAGCAGCACGATGGCGGGCACGTTCAGCGACAATTGCAGCGCCTTCCTCACCGGTACCGTGCCCTGGAACGTCATGTCGAAATTTTCCGGCGCGTAGGAGCCGAAGCGGACCGGCCGGTCGTCGATCAAGCTCTCCGGATGGACAAAGCCATCCTCGAAGGCGAGGCCGTAGATGAAAGGTTTCAGGGTCGAGCCCGGCGAGCGGATGGCGCGGGTCATGTCGACCTGCCCTGCCCGGCTCTCGTCGAAATAATCGGCCGAGCCGACGCGGGCGAGCACGTCGCCGCTCTCATTGTCGACCACGATGATGCCGACCGAGATATTGGGCCCGAGCGCGATGGCACGATCACGCGCCAGCGGCTCCAGCACCTTCTGCAAGCTCGCATCCAGCGTCAGCTTGATGACCGGCGCGTCCTTCACGATCGAAAGCGCGGTGTCGGAGGCATGCGGCGCCAGGATCGGCATCGGCTTGCGCAGCTTCGGAATGGCAACGGCCTTGGCCTGCTTCGCGTCCTCCACGCTGACCTGATGCTCGGAGACCATCCGGTCGAGCACGCAGTCGCGCGCGATGCGGGCGGCCTCGGGATGGCGATCAAGCCGGCGCGTCTCCGGCGATTGCGGCAGAGCCACCAGCAGCGCGGCCTCCGCCAACGACAGCCGCTTCGGCTCCTTGCCGAGATAGGCGATCGACGCAGCCCGGATACCTTCGAGATTGCCACCGTAAGGGGCGAGCGCGAGATAGAGATCGAGGATCTGCTCCTTGCTCAAACTTCGCTCGATCTCGATGGCCCGCACCATCTGCCGCAGCTTGGCATAAAGCGAACGCTGTCGTCGCGGCTCCATCAGCCGCGCAAGCTGCATGCTGATGGTCGAGCCGCCCGACACGATGTGGCCGCGCGTTGCAAGCTGCAATGCGGCTCGGCCCAGCGCCAGCGGATCGATGCCGTCATGGGCGTAGAAGCGCTGATCCTCATAGGCGAGCAGCAGTTTTAGATAGGTCGGATCGACGTTCGTCTTGGCATCGACCGGCAGCCGCCACCGCCCATCCGCCATGGCATAGGCGCGCAGCAGCTTGCCATTGCGGTCGACGATGGTGGTGGAGACCTGCCGCGCCTCGTCGAGCGGCAAAGGACCGAGGGAGTAGACCCAGGCGACGAACCCGACGATAGCGAGGATGAAGGCAAAGGCGGCGGCAGACAGGGCACGCATGACGCCGCCTCGCCCTGCCCTACCGCCGCCCTTGCTGACTTCGTTCATCCCATTCTCACTCACTTCGCCGCCCGCACCTCGACGGTCCCCGTCCCGGTGCGGCCGTAGCGCGAGGGATTATACATGTCCTCGACATAGGCCTGCGGCAGCACGTATTTGCCGGGCGAGACCGCCCGCACGACATAGGCGACGGTGAAGACCGATTTGGAATCCGAGGCCCGGTCGACCGCCGCGGTGAAGCGGTCGTCGCGGAATTCGGTGTCTTCAGGCTCCTCGCCATCCTCGATCCAGTCCAGCGTGCCGCTGTCGCCGGACGAGACGAGCTTCGGATTGTCGATCTCGAGGCCCGCCGGCAGATAGTCGGACACCATGATGTGGCCGTATTCGGGCTTCGCCTCGGTGATCTTCAGCACCACCGCAAAGCGCTGGTTCTGCCTGACCTTGCTGATGTCGGCGGGCTTGCCATCAAGCGTGAAGTAATTGCGCTCGATCTTGAAGCCGTTCGACGCCGCCGGCTCCGGCGTGACCGGCGAGCCCGACACCGAGACCACCGCCTGCACTGGCGCATCGCCGGTGTTGGTGATCTTCAGCGACTTGCCCTCCAGCGTCGCGGCCTTGTAACTGCGATAGAGCGCGGTCTTGACCGGCTGGCCGTCCACTTCCATGGACAAGTTCTCCTTGGCCAGCGCCCGCGCCGCCAGCACCAGCCAAGCATTCTCCTGCGTGGAGGTGTAGGGCGTGAGCCCGCGCGCGGTCTCGACCCGCGATACCGCCTGCGTCAGCGTTGCCTTCGGCGCGTTGCCTTCACTGGCGAGCGACACCAGCGCCGCGGCATCGCGAAGTTGCGAGCCATAGTCGGTGCGGCCGAACTCCAGCACCGGTTTTGGCGCGAGACTGTCGAGGGCTGCGCCATAGACGCGTTCCGCGCGGTTGCGGTCGCCGACCAGCGCCAGCGCCGCCGCAAGCTGCGACTTCGCGATTGGGGTTGCGAGGTTGCTCAGCTTGGTATCGGCGAGATAGCGGAGATCGCCGATGGGAGCTGCGCCATTGCGTGCGAGCACGTAGAGGCCATAGGCGAGCTCGCGGCCACCGTCCTTCTCCGGCTCGTTGGCATTGACGACGGAGTTGCGGATGCGGTCGAGCGCATTCTTGAACAGCACATCCGGCACCGCAAAGCCCTTTTCGCGGGCGCGGGTCAGGAAGTCCGTCACATAGGCATCCAACCAGGCATCGTCGCCGCCCGCCAACCACAGTCCGAACGAGCCGTTCGAACCCTGGCGCGCCAAGAGCCGCTCGATCGCGTCGCGGATGCGCTGGTCAACCTCGGTGTCCATGGCGAGGTGCGCGCCGGCGGCGAGATCGTTGACGTAGAGCAGCGGCATCGCGCGGCTCGTGATCTGCTCCGAGCAGCCATAGGGATAGCGGTCGAGCGCTTTCAGGATCGTCGCCGCATCGAGCGCGGTTGACAGGCTCGCCGAGACCGAGACGCTGCCGGTGCCCGGCACGAGGTCGGAGAACATGTCCGGCGTCAGCGTCAGGCTCTCGCCCTTCGCCAGCGTGCGGATCGAACGCCGTGCCAGCACCTGCGTCGCTGCTTTGACGTCGAGCGCATAGTGACGCGCGAGCGTAAGGCCGTTCGGTCCCTTGATATCTACGTCGAGCGTGGCCTGCCCCGCCGCCGTCGCGTCGATGGCCAGCGAGAACGCGTTGCGCTGCTTGGCGGCGAGCTTGACTGTGGTCGCGGGGTTGCCGGTCATCTTCACCGGGCCGGCTGTCTTCACGTTGATAACGTAGTCGCCGGCCTGGCCCTCGACATTGTCGATCTCGAGATTGACCGTGCCGCGGTCGCCGTTGAGCAGGAAGCGCGGCAGGGTCGTCGTCAGCACCACGGGATCGCGGATCAGGACATCGGTGTTGGCGTGACCGAGTTTCGTGGCGGTCCACGCCACCGCCATCACGCGCGCGGTGCCGGCGAACTCCGGAATGTCGAAGCTCACCTCGGCTGTGCCATCAGCAGCAACGGTGACGATGCCCGAATACAGGGCCAGCGGCTTCTGCGTGGGCGGCGAGCCCTGAAGTTCGCCCGCACCGGCATCGCCGCCGGACTTGATCTGACCGCGCGTGCCCGACATGCCGTCGATCAGCTGGCCGTAGAGATCGCGGATCTCGGCGCTGAGGCGCCGCTGGCCGAGATAGTATTCATCCGGTGCCGGCGGCTTGTAATTGGTGAGGTTGAGGATGCCGACATCGACCGCGGCGACGACGATTTTGGCGTCCTCGCCCGGATTGAGACCGTCAAGCCTAACCGGGATCTTCAGGGTCGAATTCGGACGGATCAGCGCCGGCGGCGTCAGCTGCACCTGGAGCGTGCGGGTCTGCTTGTCGATGCCGAACCATTTCAGGCCGATCGCCCGGCCCGGCATGCGCTGCGCGGCCGCATCGAGCGGACGGCGCAGCGTCGCCACCACATAGGCGCCGGTGCCCCAGTCCTTGCCGATTGGAAGTTTCACCTGCGCTGTGCCTTCCTTGACGTCGATGGTCTGCGTCGTCAGCAGGCGGTCGCCGAGCACGTTGATGGTCAGCTTGCCGGCGCTGCGCACATTGACGGACACCGTCATGGTGTCGCCGGAGGCGTATTGTGGCTTGTCGATCGAGGTCTCCAACAGGTCCGGCGTGTCGGCGCTGCCGTCGGAATACCAGCCGACGTCGAACTGCACCGAGGTCACCGGGCCGTCGGCGTCGTTCGACTTCACATCCAGCCGATAGCGGCCGGGCTGGGGGTTCAGCGAAATCCGCGACGGTTTGTCGGCGGCGATCACGACATCACCATCGGCAACGCGCGAGGTCGACTTGACCGGCTCGTACTCCCAGTAATTGTTCTGGCGGTACCACTGGTAGCGCGATTCCATCTTCAGGAGCTCGTAGCGCAGGCCATCGCGGGCGAGTGTCTTACCATCGGGCGAGACGAACACGACGTCGAACTCGGCCTTGTCGCCCTCGGCGACGTTCTTGTCGCCGAACAGCGTCTTGACGCCGATCATGGCGGTCGCCGGCGCGATCGGCAGCACGAGCTTGCGTTCGACGGCACGGCCGCCGGTCTCGACCATGCGGACGAAGATCTGTGCCTCCTGCGGCCGCGTCGAGGCCGGCTGCTTGTCCAGCGTCACCGGGAAGGTCGCAACGCCGTTGGCGTCAGCTTCGGGCAGGTTCTCCAGCGGCGTGCGCTCGTTCGAGGTCGTCTCCTCGTCGTCGACGCCGAACTGGTAGCCGGCAAAGCCCGGGCGCTGGCTCGCGGGGGCGACCAACATATCACCTTCGAGCTGGAGGCCCGAAGCCGGCGCGCCATAGAGGAAATGACCGTCCGCCTTCAGCTCCACTGGAGCATTAGCTTTGATCAGCTTGTCCTTGGCGGACAAGTCGAATTCGATCCGATCAGGGACGTAATCCTCGACCATGAAGGTGGTCTCGCCGACCGATGTGCCCTTTGGGTCGGTAAAGGCGCGCACCCGCCAGGTCCCGGTCGGGACGGCCGAGTTGAGCGGCACGGCGAGGGTGCGGCCGCCGGCACCCTGGTCGGAAAGCACAGCGCGGCGGAATTCGACGCCGTCGGGACGCTCGATCACCAGCGTCAGTGGCCCCCCGGTGACGGCATTGCCCTGCCCGTCACGCAGCAGCGCGGTGAGATAGACGGTCTCGCTGGAACGGTAGACGCCACGCTCGGCATAGACGAAGGCATCTGCGCCGGCCGGGACTGCGCGCCCCGAGACGCCGCGGTCAGACAAGTCAAAGGCGGAGGTCTTCAGGCTGAGGAAGGCATAATCGGCCTTCTCGCCCGTGACCGTCAGCAGCGCCGGCGACAGCCCACCCTCCCCGCGCGCGAGCCCCGCCTCGAACAGCACATGGCCGCTGTCGTCGGTCCTGCGGGTGGCCAAAATCTCATTGTTGCGGGCAACCAGGCGCACCTCGGCCTTGCCGACCGGATCGGTCGAGGCCAGCGAGTTGACGAAGACGTGGATGCCGTCATTGCCGGAATAGGCCGACACGCCGAGGTCGGAGACGATGAACCATTGCGTCGCGAGCTGGTAGTCCTCGTCCGAGGCCCGGGCCGCGGCCGTCATGACGTAGACACCGGGCTGGAGCTCGCCGAGCGCTTGGTCGACCGGAAATGCCGTCGTGACGTCCTGGTTCAGCGTCATCGCGGTCGCAAGCTCGCCGGACCAGACCTTGACGCCGCGCTCGTCGCCGAGATCTGAGAGCTGATATTTCGACAGCGTCTTCTGGAAGTCGCTGTCGACGACCGTGTTGATCAGGTTGCGGTCGCCGATGCGGAACACGTTGATGCTGACCGCGGGCGTGTTGACGCTGACCACGGGAATGCCGCGCTGGCCGGTCCTGGGCAGCACATAGGCGCGGCTGGTGAAGCGCACGAAGGGTTTTCGGTCGCGCACATAGACGTTGAACTCGGCTGATTTCGGCAGGCCCTCCTTCACGGCCGACGGCAGGCCGGCGCGCAGGTTGATGTTGTAGCGCTCGCCGTGCTTCAGCCCGTCGACGCAGAGCTGCTTGCCCTCGGCCGACAGCGCCGGCTTGTCCTGCCCCGCCAGCGCCAGGTACGGCGCGAAGTCGGTGCGCTTGGCCAATTCCTCCGAGAACTGGAAGCAAGCGCGCGGGCTGGCCGAATCCGAGTCCACGGTATAGTCGAGCAGCCGAAAGCCGTGCTCGTCGCGCAGCTTCTCATACTGGCCGCGGACTTCGGCGACCTCGCGCATGTCCAGCGACAGCCGCATTGCATCCAGCGCCGGCCGCCACAGCTTGCGTTCGGCCATTGACTTGCCGAGCACGGCGAGCGCGTCGGCCTCCTCGCCCGGATTGCCGGCGCGCATATAGGCGATGTAGGCCGCGGTCGAAGCACGCTCCCAGAGGAACGTCTGCTCGCTCGACGTCTTCGGCGAGATCTGGAAGATGACCTTGGCGAGCCGCAGCCAGTTGCCGGCATCCTCCGGCGTGGTCGCCGCGATCTGCCCGAGCACCGAGAGGCCGGTGCGATAGTCGTTGCGCCGGAAGGCGGCGTCGGCATCGGTACGCAGCGTCGCGCTGGTCTTGGCGACCGGGCCCGCTTCGCTCTTGATCTGGGCCTCCAGCTTGATCGCGGAATCGGCGAGATCGTCGCGCTTGAACGCCTTGTCGGCGGCCTGTGCTGCGCTAAGGCCGAGCGCCAGCGTGGCGCAGAGTGTGACGGCGCGGATCAGACCGATCATGATGGACTCCCGGAAATCGCGGACGAACGCCGCGGCGGTAAATGAAATGCGCGGAATGGTGACGGACTCAAGGCGATGGAACCAAAGGTGCAAATCGTCGCATTCGCCATGACAAGGCAAGCCCAGAGGAGACCGATCAAGATACCGCCGCGCACGCCGTCCTGATGGCGCAGCAATACCAGACCAGTCGACCGGTGGCCGTGTCCCGGAAGCTAGCCAGCGCTCCCGGCGATGTGATCCATCGTCCAGTACACTGCCGCTCAACCCGGCACCCTGACACCCCACCGTTCCGCTTTGTCGCGGCTCTGAGGAAAACGGTTCGGTTCAGACTTGGCGAAACGCCAGATTTTTCATATTGGCATGGTAGATGAACAGCCAGCCCCCGAACCGGGGCGGCCGAAGACGGTCCCGTAGCTCAACTGGATAGAGTAGCGGATTTCTACTCCGCGGGTTGCAGGTTCGAGTCCTGCCGGGATCGCCATCTCACTTTTCGCCTCCTGTGATTACAATGGGTTGCGCCGCATTTTGGCCCACCGGGTTGGAAGGTGGGCCAATGTTTGTTCGCATTTTGGCCCCTGCGCTGGCCGCTAGCTTGATGCGGTTGGCCTCCTCGATGTAGCGCTGCGCCTCGCCGATCGTTCTCCAGCCGTGCCACGCCATAAGCTCGGGCGCGGTGGCCCCCTTCAGCGCATGGCGGACGGCGCTGGCCTTGCGCAGACCGTGCGCCCTGCCCGGCACGCCAGCCTCGTTGCAGCGGTCGGCAAACCAGTTGCCGAAGCCCGCCGCCGTGAACGGCTTGCCGTACTCCGTCGTCAAATAGAAGAGTTGGTCCGCCTTGTGGTGCGCGAGCTCGACGACCAATTCATCCAGCAGAGGGATGTCGAATTGCACGCCGGTCTTTTGGCGGCGCATCGAGAGCTTGGGGCCCTCAGGGCTTTGCTTCACGTACTGCCGCCCCATCCTGACGGCGTCGGAGCGAGCATGCCCGGTCTGCAGGATCAGTTCTAACGCAAGCCTCGCCTTGGTGCCGGGCTTGTGCCGCTCCCTGTATTTGGCGATCTCGTCCTCGGTCCATGTGTGGAAGCCGCCAGACTTCTTCATCTTGGCGAGCTTGAGGCCAACCAAGGGGTCGGTCTTGATCATGCCGACTGCCATGCAATGGTCGATAAAGCCGCGCATCGCTTTAATCAAGTTGCGCTGCGCCGCTGCCGTCTTGTTGCTGATGATGGCCTGCATGTGCTGCGCGCGCATCAGCGCGATGGGATCGTCGCCATGGTCCTTGCGGAAGTTTTCAAGGATGGCGCGGCGGTTCTTTTGCGTGGTGGTCGCCAGCCCCTTGGTGAAGGCTACGGACTGGTAGTAGCTCACGAGCGCCGCGTTGACCGCCCCGGGTTTGGTCCGCCCTGCCCCAAGCGCCAATCGCGCTCCGCTGAGCTTCGCCTGCTCATAGGCTTCCATGAATGCAGGCGACCAAGGCAACACACCTTCATCGATCTTTAGCCGGACCTTCTTCTGTCCGGGGCGGCGATAATAGAAAACAACCTTGCCGTGGCGGCTGGTGAACTCGTGCACGTGCGGCGGGTTTTTGCGTTTCATTTTTTCAACAACACTCTGTCCCAAGGGTTGACGCTGTTTGTTTGTTTTATTTGAGCGTCAGCGCCATTGACAATGATGCGGAGCGTACCGTTCGGGTCGATCTCGAAGCCGCGCGGGTCAAGCCCAGCCGCCCGCGCCGCCTTAACGGCACGGACGATATCGCTTTGCTTGAACTTGTAATTCCCGCGAGACATGGGTTCGGTTTTCGACTGAGTCGCCTACTTTGACAGCCTTGGCTGTTACGGAAGCGGCATGCCGGTGTTGACCGGTGCAGCCAGCCTTTTGAGGATGTCGCGCTGGATGCTTTTGTGGTCGCCCTTGGTCAGGCGCGGGACTTCGCGCTTGGCCGCCATGCACTCGGTGAACATGGCCCTGCTGACCCCGATCACCGTGACGGCCACGCGGTTCTTCAGCGCCCATGGTTGGGTTGGTAGTTCTTGGGCGTGGAGCGCTGCCAGCGCCCGCGCCTTGATCGTTTCGATGTGGTTCATTGCTGCTGCCCTGCTGTGTTAAGTGGAGCCTTGCGAACCTTGACCCGCGAAACCGCGATGGGGATGCGCTCACCACACCCCATCCCGAAGTGACGCGCCGGGAGGTCAGCTTGCCGTTGTGGGACCGGCTCCGTGGCCCTTCTCCATCGTGCGCGTCACCCCGAATTTCTTAGAACGTGCCGTTGAGACGGATGCGCGCCACAGTGTCGGCCGCACCTTGCGCCTTCATGTTGATGCCGATCTTGGTGTTGCCCGCCGCAACGTTGGTCACGTTCTTGGCGGCATTGTCCCAATAGACGGCGGCGAACGGAGCGGCCCAAGCCTGAGCCGCGACCTTGGGCAATTCGAAAACGCCCACAGTGGCGATCTCCACGTCCTCGCCAACCGCCTGACTGGTGGCGGCGACGCCGAACAGGCTGCCGATGAGGTAGGCATTGCCGCTGACGGTGCCGCCAGCCGGAGCGGTTGCGGTCACCATTTTGCCGGGTTGAATGTAGTTCTTCATGGCTATTGCCATCCTTTCGATCTGACGTTGATGGTTCTGACTTGCGCAGCGCCGGTAAGCGCTGCGATCTCTGCTTCGGTGGCGGCGATGGCCTTCATCAAGTCATCGACGCTGCGGTATTCCACTTCACGCTCGCCATTGGGCCCGGCGTAGCGGACGCGCTTTTCCCCGGAGCGCAGCGCGCGCTTGAGCGTTTCAAGCTCGGACTGGAGAGTTGCTAGGTCAGCCATGGCGCTCTTGGCCCTTTCCCTCGGCCGCGCTTGTTCTTGCGCGGCACTTTCCTTGTGCCCTCACGCATTGCGCGGGCTTGCTGAACTTCACTGTTCAGGCAGCCGCAACTCTGCGTGTGGTGACTGCGAAGGTTGAAGCCTGCGACCCGCGTCCATCGTCCGCAGTCACAGCGGCAAGCCCAATACGGCTGCTTGCTGCGAGCGCTGCCGGTCAACTCAAAGCCGTCGCGACGGATCACAGTCAGCTTTCCGACGCTACGGCCTGTGAGGTCGATCAGGGCGCTCACCGAGTTACGCTCCGGCGTTCGTGTACCAGCCGCGCCAGTCAACGAAGCCCGCGCCGAAGTCCAAGCGGACCTTGGTCTGAACGCCATCGACTTCGAAGCCAGCGCGGCTCTCCGTCTGCGGACCGGGAGCGCCAGCAAGGTGGGCGTACTCAAGGCCGTCCACTTCCGCCTTGTCGGCCACCAGCCACCAGCGGGTCGCGCTGGTCAGGCGCGGTTCAACAACCGGCACCAGCTTGCTGAACACGTTCACGTCGTCCGTGGTCATGGCTTGGATGGCGGTGAGGAGCTTCTCCACCTTCGTTTCCATGTCGGGTGGGATGAGCACAAAGCGCGGCGTGACGGTGATAAGCGCACCAGCCGGACCGGTCTGCTTGCGCATGGCCAAGCGCGCTGCGCTGAGCGTGACTTCGTCAGGCGGTCCCGCCGTGGCGGCAATGTTGCCGTGGTCAACGTGGTGCAGCGCCTTGCCGTCGCTCATGTTGGGGCCCACGCCAGCATTGGCCTGAAGCAGGTCAACCAGCTGCTGCGCCTCGAACGCCTGTGCCGCCAAGCCCAAGCGGCGGGCAATGTCGGTGAATGCGCCGAGGTCGTCGTTGACGATGGCCTGCCGCGTGAACGAAATGATGCGGCCGAAGGTAGCGAGCTTGTAGCTTTCGCCGGCTTCCACCAGTGAGCCGGACTTGAACTCGCCGTGCTCGTTCACCTTTTCCAGCGTGATGCCAGCGCTGTCCAGCATCAGCTTGGTCTTGGCGCGGAAGTCGTTCGCCGTCGTCTGGCGGGCAAGCTGGCGAATGCCGCTCCCGGGCTGGCCGTAGGAAGCGCGCAGGGTGCGGCCCACGGTGTTCGCCAAAATCTGCGGGAAGTCGGACGTGGACAGAGCGCGCTCGATGAGCGTGACGGTGGCAAGGCCGGTGGTGCTGATGCCAGAGCGACGCAGCACTTCGCGGGCCACGTCCTGCATGGTGTAGCCGACGAACTGACGCTCAGCCGCTTGCGGCTGGTAGCTGGCTTCAACGCGGGCATACAGCGCACCACCAACCGCGCGCACGAATGCCTCGCTGTTGTCCATGGTGTGGACGTTGTGGGAAGACGTGCGGATAGTCATGTTGCTCCTCGTGAGCAAGTCGTCGAGGATGGCGGCCCGCGCTTCCTGCTCGGTCGCCCCGCGATCGATAAGGCCATCAATGGTTGACTGACTGACGCCCGCCTGCTGGCCGAGAGAACGGATCAGTTGGTTGGTAGCGCCGCGCGTGCGGGCAGCAGGGTCGGCGGGCACAGCCACAAAGCTGACCTCGCGAATTCTCCATGCCGTGGCGGTGCGAGTGCGCTGGCCGTTGGCGTCGGTGCCGTCAGCCCACTGGCTCACTTCGTAGCCAATGCTGACCGAGTTGATTTCGCCCGCGCGGATCGCCGCAACGAGGCTGGCCACTTCCGGGCGGCTCGAAAGGCGCATGCGGGCAACAATGTTGCCGCCCTCAAGCCACGCGTCCTCAACGGTGCCGAGGATGTTCTCAAGCCCGTTCTGGCGATGGCTGTTCAGGACGGAAGCCCCGCGCAGCGTGGTCAGGTCGGCAGCCGCCGTGTCCAAGACCTCATTGAACTGACCGCTTGCGTCGCTGCGGGTCACGGCCGCACCAGTGGAGATGACCGCCTCAATGGTGCCAGCATCGGCATTGTACGAAGAAGGCCGCAGGGGCGCGCGGCGCGTCTCAAGGGCCGCAGCTTCGCGGACCAGCAGCTTAGTCATTCTCAGTCTCCTGTGTTTGGCTCGCGCTCGGCAAAGCCTTGGGTTCAAAGTGGTCGGCGGCGATCTCCTGATCGACGTCCTGGATATCGCGGCCACGTGCGCTGATGATTTCGGCGCGGCTGCGCAGTCCCGCGTTGAGCAGGATGACGTCTGCCTCCGCTTCCTTTTTTGGCTCGATGCTGGCCCAATCCGGGAAGAGGAAGGTGGCGTTGCTGATCATGCTGGCCTGCCCGTTCAGCAGACGGAGCAGCGCCCAGCGGCGGTACAGCGGCTCGATGACTGTTGGAATGAGCAAGCTGGCGCGGAGCGCCTTGATGCGGCGCTTGAATGCCTCAAGCCCCAGCTTGGATGAACTGTAGTTGCTGTCCTTCAGATCGCCGGTCACCAAAGCGTAGGGCATCCCCACGCCTGCGCAGATTTCATGCTGCATCACTTTGACCAAGGCTGGCGCGTCGCCGGTATCGGGCATTGTCGGGAAAGTGATCGTGGTCCCGACCGGCAAAATGCGCAGCGCGCCCGGTTCGAGGCTCAGGTCGGCGGTGGGTGGCGTGGCGTTCGCGTCGCCAAACGCCTGTCCGGTTGCGTCCTGAACAAACCCACCAAAAAGGGCCGCCGTATTTGCGCGAGCAAGCATCGCGTCTTGCAGCTTGCTCAGTTCGTGCAGTCTGGTCAGCACAGGCGCAAGCTCGGAGATACCACGGCGCTGTCCGGGCACCTTCTGCTCGAACACGTGAATGACATCATCGGCAGGGATGCGTTGCGCGGGAGCAATGGTGGCGAAGGGCTGATCGACTGCATCGGGCAGGATGTGATATGCAATCACCTCGTCCTGTGCCGACAGTTCGACGCCTGCAACAATACGACCGCCATTGGCTAGGTCCTGATTGATGCTGCGATCAAGCTGCTCGGGGTTGAGCACTTGAAGCTGAAGCTGCCCGTTGCGATCCACGCGCATCCGAGTCAGCCCTTCGCCGTTCACAAACTGAGAGCGCACCACCAAGCGAAGCGCGGCAGTGTTGGCCGCAAGCCAAAGGGCGAATTCCTGCTCAACGGCGCGGTTGGAGTTGGCAAGCTTGACGGATGGTGCATCGGGAAAGATCGCGTCGGTGTAGACCGACGCCAAGCTTGCGGCCATGGGCGTGCTGCCAACCGCAAAGCCCGCTCGACCGCCTGCGAGGTAGGCTGCGGCATGTGTCTGAGCGACTGGCGCTGACAAGGTCGCCCACGCGGGCCACCTTGGCGAGCCTGACGCAGCATCAAAGTTGCGCTTGAAGAGGCGCTTGATTACGGCGGGGAGTTTCATGCTGCATCCTCTTCCGCGTGCAGCCGCTCCATCCGCTCGCGCATCTCGATGGTGAGGAGTCCAATTTGGAGGGCGATGTAAGCGCGCGGGCTGCTGCTGCGCTCGTTCATATCGCGCCACCCACGCGTGCTAAGCGCGTAAGTGCCGTCTTCCTCGCGCCAGACAATAACTGCGCGCGGAAGGTGTGTGCTTTCACGCGCCATGTGGAAAGCCATGACGATGGTCGGCCCAAGATCATTCGTCATTCTGCGCGCCGCGCTTACGGCAACTCCGAGTTCGACAAGCTGGTGCATGGCTGCCAGCTTGATCGCGCCGAGTGCGGAGTACTTGCGGTCTGCGCCCACGCCGGGATTGGGGTCTTCGACGTCAACGAAGCCGTCGCGCGACCAGTTGCGCAGGGTCTGAGCCTTCAGGCCGGGCAACAACCTGATCAGGTCGCCGTGCGTGAGGAAGTGTTCGTAGATGGACATGCAGCGGTCTCCGTGGACCGCTTAGGCAGTGATTTGCGCGCGACCGGCAACAAGAACAAAAAAACAAACAGAAAATTCGTGTTCTGCCGCGAATATCAGTGCGATCGCAGCGCGTTGTCACCTGTGCATAACCGAGAACGAGAGCGTCTACAGACTTCCATTTCTTTTCGTTTTCGGGGGTATGTTTTGCTGCATGCTGCAAAACCGCGAAGGACGGCTTGTTAAGCTAGCCGTGGATTGGCGAAAAAGGGCGCTAGAGCGGCGAAACGTGCCTGTGCTTAGATTGCCAGCGGAGAGACGAATGCCAGCTTTCAAATCGACCTATTCCCTTATACCGCGAGACCTCGATCTAACGTGCCAAATCTTGCTGAGCGTAGGCAAGCTCGTTGCCGTTTGGGGAAACTGCGAGAGTTGCTTTTATGGGATCTATTTTTGCCTAGCAGGCCGAAGCAACGGCAATGCAGACGTGACGTGGGCGTCGATCTACAGCACTAGGAAGCGAATGGAAATCCTTCACAACCTTGTGCGCTACGACGCCGATCTTCCTGAAGACACGAAGGCAGAGATATTTGGGTGCTTGGCGGAGTTTGATGCCCTCACGCTCGTCCGAAACTTTTATTGCCATGCCCGCTACAATTGCGAGGAGGATGACGAAACAATTGTTAGCATCGAACAATGGGGTTTGGCTCCAATCAGGAAACCAACCGATCCTATCTTCAAAGAGAAGTCCCGTCCCGCAACTAAGGACACTGTCAACCAAATCTGCTCAACGGCCGACCGCATCGTCGAACTGAGCAGACGTGTTTCTCGGCAAGCGTACAGAGTTCGCGATTGCCTCAAGCTTGATCATCTGAATTGGCCCCCTCTGCCACCGGATTGAGTTTGCCATCGATCGAGCGAACATCCTCCTGAGAGTACGGTTCGCTCCGTTGAGGGATGGAAACAGGAGAGCGCGAAGCACTGATTTGCGGCGCCGCTATAGCGTAGCAGAGGTCGCGTCGAGCTGGCTCGTGCTCGGGCTTTAAGATTGCAGAGGGCGAATGATGATAGACGACGAAGAATACAAGAGGCTGATAGAGGATGCAGAGCGAGCAATTGGTAAATTCATCTTGCAGTTCGGCAGTGTAGAGTTCGGGCTTCGATATATGCTTTGCGAAGTGACCGAGCTACCCCTGCGCTGGCTGCAACCAGTAATCACGCACGATTTTGCATTGCTGTGTACTGCGACAGAGACTGTCTTTGGTGAAATTTTACAAGGCTCACCAGAGGACCAAGCGCAACTAAAGAAGTTCATCAAGCGGGCTCGTGCCCTCAATGATGTACGGGTGAAGGTCGTACATGGCTTTTGGTATGGATTTGGTTTCGGTGGCATCATCGACCACACGTCGCGCCAAACTTTACGCGGCAAGGACACCGAAGGCATGATGAAGATCATGGCCGAGCAAACGCAGATTGCCAGCGAACTGTTCACTGAGATCCATGTCCTGTCGGACAAATGCCAAAAAAGGTTAGGTATTGAGTGGGGAGCAGTAAGTCAGGCACATGTGGAGCGGGCTGAGCGCTTGGGCCTATTTAAGTGGGAACGAGAGGAGCCTTGAAAGCCAGATTGGCTCTGCCTTAGCGCGCCATAAACGACGAACGAAACACCGTCGGCCTAGCAGGCAGCGGCCGTTCAACCTTTAACGCGTCCTCGCGGTCGGTGAGCGAAGCACTGATGATTTGCCGCGCCGCTATGGCGTAGCAGGTCGCGTCGAGCGCTTCGGCTTGTTTCCCCGGCAGCCGCTCGAAACGCCGCTGGGGAACGCCTTTGACATAGCGCACCACCAATCGCTCGCTGCAAAGCTGGTCAAACCAAGCGTCCTCAAGCGTATTGCTGAAGCGGATGCCGTGATTGCGCTTCAGGCGCGAAAACAGCGCGGCTTTGACAGTGTCAACGCCAACGAGGAAGATGCGGCCTTTCTTCACCTTGCCGCTGCTTGAAGCCTGCAACAACGGGCGCGGACCCGGCATGCCCTTGATGGCCAGCACACGGCGGCGCAGGCGCGGGAAGCAGAAGTTGTAAACGCTCTCCGTCCAATGCCCGCCGCTATCAATCGCCGTGGCATCGATGCCGAGCGTGTTGCCATACGGATGAGACCACCGCTTTTGCAGGAGTTGGTCAAGCTCCAACCAAGTTTCATCGTCCGTTGGTGCACCCCAGAGGACCTCATGCCCCAGAATGAATAGTTCGCCGTCCTTGGCGTGACCGAGGATGGTGGCCTCAAGGCGGTCGCCCTGCACGTCAACGCCGCAGGTGATGAGCAGCACTTCTGACGGGATCGCATCGAGACTGAACGCCTCGCGCCGTGCGGCAAGGTCGGTTTCGTCAAGTTCTTCGCCGGGCTCCCGCCAGCCTTCGGCCAGAATAGTGTTGCGAAACACCTGAAGCTTTGTCGGGTCGCCCTGCGCTTTCAGAAATTCGTTGGCTAGTATGCCCCAACGCGCGTTGGCGAGCGGGCTTACCAAGCAGTTGATGCGGAAGCCTGCATGTCCTTTGACCTCGGGTTTGGTCGCGCGCCATTCGCCATACATCACCATCAGGTTCTTCTGGCGCTCGTCCACCAGCGTTTGGCAGTGGGGGCATTTGTAGCAAGCGGTTTCGGGACGCCCCTCTTCCCAAACGATGTGCTGCCACTGTATTTCGTTGAAAGCGCCACACGCAGGACAAGGCACTTCAAACACGCGCTGGTCGCTTTCGGCATAGCGGCGCAGCACAGCTGACGTGTCCTCAAAAACTGGCGTGCTGCCGATGACTATTTTGCGGTTGGGGAAGGATAAGGTGCGGCGCTCAGCCAGCACGAGCGGGTCGCCTTCCGGCGTGATGGCCATTGCGTCGGCTTCGTCTGCAAACAGAACGCGGGCGGTTTTGGCGCGCAGGTTACGCGGCGCACCAGCCGCGATGATGCGCAGGCTGCCACCGGAGAAGCGGCGGGACAGCATCGTGTTGCGCTCGCCTTCCTTCTGGTCGTCGCTGAGCATGCCGCGCAAAGCCGGGCTGGCTTCAAATGTCGGCTCAAGATCGCTGGTGGTGTAGTCGCGGCAGTCGCTTTCGGTTGGTAGCAACGCGATGATAGGCGCCGGGTCGTTCTTGACGTAGTGGCCAAGCGCGCCGGTCAGCAGCGCCGTCCACCCAATGCGGACGCCCTTTACCACAGACACGCGCTCAATTTCCGGGTCGCCAATCGCGGCGGCCATTTCGCGCTGATACGGGTAAAGCCGCATGGGACCGGGGAGCGCGGTGCTGCCTGCCGGGAGACGCACGTGCTTTTCAATCCAGTTTGGTAGGCTCAGGCGCGGCGGCGGCTTGAAGCAGCGCAAGGCGCTGGCCACCAGTTCAGCCGGGGTCATCGTCCACCCTCCGCCAGTTGCTCAAGCGCCTGCCTGATTTCGTCCTCTATCGTTCTGAGGTCCGCCGCGTTCAGGTGCGGCAGGCGGGCAGCCAGGCGGGTTGGCAGCGCCAGCATGGCGGCGCGGGTCGCGGTGCAGATTTGCCGCCAGCCGCTTTGCACTTCGGCGACCGGGACGAGCGCGCCTTCCAGCTTCTGGCGCTTGGCGCGGTACATCAGGACCTGTTCGGCCAACAGGGCGTCGCGGGCGCCAGCTGTGCCGGTGGGCGGGCGGCCCCGCCGAGGTGCTTCGGTTGTCATTATGGGGTTCCCCTTTTCACCCGGGCAATAAGTAATTTTGTTTGCGGCGGGCCGAAAGCCGGGACGGATACCGCCGTGGTGCAGCGCGCCAGCAGGGACCCAAGCCAAGAGAACGGCCTCTGGTGCGTCTGATCGTGCTGGCTGGTGGGTTGGGCCGAGCGAGGGGCGTAGTCGGCCTGTACGGCCACGCCTGCCAATGTCCCAGCTTTGTGCCACCAGTGCGCCGCGCTACCTGCCCACCCTATAGGGGGGTGGCGCAGGTGGCGCAGTGGCGCAAGCGCTAGTGCGCTACCTACCTGTGCGCCACCCCCAAAGGTGGCGCAAACCCTTATTCGCCAATGGGTTAGCATGTTGCGTCACCCTCAACCTGCGCGCCACCCTGCGCAGGTGGCGCAACATCGGCGAGTTTGACCCAATCGCAGGGCTTTCTTTGTGGGCCAACCGCGCTGAACTTGGTCAGCCAGCCGCGCACCACGGCGTTGCGGATGGCCCTGTCGAGCGCGCCCTTATCGGCAGGGGTCACATCGACCATGCCGAGCCACAGGGCGAGGTGGTCGCCTGCCCAGCCCGCCCTAGCCTGCTTGTCGAAGCGCCACGGGCCACCAACCGCGAAGGCCGCTGCAAAGTCCATCTGCGTCAGGTGGGCGATGCGGTCCTGCTCCGGCGTAGCGGTGACCACAAACCGCGTCACGACGCCCACGTTGTCGCCTTCGTCCTCAAAGCCGCGCCCATTGCCAAGCTCGAAGCCTTCGAGGCGATACCATTCGCTGCTTTCCGCAGGCGGCGTCAGGTTTGTCTTGCCGTCAACCGCACGGAAGTAGAAGCCACGCTTTTCATCCGCAATCGCTAAGCGCGTTGACTCGTCCGTCGTCATGGGATTGAGCACGCGCACATAGCGCGCCGCGTTCACCAGCGCACTAGCGCCGCGCGCATCGTCCACGCCACCCTCCTCACCTTTTGGCTTGCGCGTATGATGCACCAGCATCATGGCGCAGTTTGCTTCCTGTGCGATGCCTGCCAGCGCCTTCACTAACAGGTCGATCGCGCCGTTGTCGTTTTCACTCACGCGATGCAGGCTCACGAACGGGTCGAAGATCACCACGTCGATGCGGCGCTTGCGTATGATGCGCCTGATCTTGTCAAGCAGAGCGTGGTTCAGCACAGCACGGCGCTTGAAGTCCTCTATCGCGACAACAATCTCACGCCCGACGCCGCTTTCAACATAGAGGCGGTCGGCAATGTCCGCTGGCGTCAGTTCGCGTGACGCCATGGCGGCATTGAACTTCCTCTTCAACTCGTTGGTGTCGTCTTCGAGGTTGACGTACCAGACGCGCAGCGGAGCAGAAGGCGTGATGCCGAGCAGCGGCTTGCCGCTTGCCATGGCCAGCGCTTCGGCGACGATCAGCGTGGATTTGCCGCGCGCACCAGCGCCAGCCGTGACCGAAACGTTCGCGCGAATATAGGCGGGCTTGTAGAGCCATTCGCGCTGCGCGAGCGTGGCTGTCGCCTGTGGGGTAAAGGCCGCTGCGTTCTCGTCGAGCGTTTCCTGCGCGCGGACTGGTGGCGTTGCTTCGACTATCCGCTTTAGCTCCTCAATCGTGCCGTCGCGCAGGTCGAGCCAGTCCGTAATGTCCTCGCCACGCCCCAAGCGCGGAAGGCGGATCACGCGCACGCTTGCGGCATAGTGGCGGAACGCCTCGACCGCATTTTCAGCGTTCTCTTCACCCTTACTGTCATTGTCCACCAGCACCACAACATGGAAGCCCCTGAGCGCCTTCACGATGATGGGCGTAAGCACCTGCCCGGCTGCGGTGGTTGCTACCAGCCCGTGCCGCATGCAGGTTTCGACGTCCTTTTCGCCTTCGCACCAGTAGACGGGCTGCGTGGGGTCGGCTGCATGAAGCTTCGGCCATTGATATGGCACTCTGGCCGGGCGTGCGTCGGGCTCAAGCCAGTCGCCTTCCTCGCGCCCCTGCCTGATCTCCTTGTGGTTGGGAATGTTGGGGTGCTCGTAGCGGCGCACGGCATAGAGCGTCGTTTCATCAACGGCCGTGTAGTCATACTGAGCACGGCACACGTAGCCTCGCGCAACCAGTTCGTTCTCGGTGTAGCGCCTTGGCTCGGAAGGCGCTTGGCGCTCCGTGGTTGCCCGCCTGTTGAAGTCATCCCCGCTGATGGTAGTCATTGCTTCCGCCTCAATCTTAGATTGTGAGGCAGCCCCAAAACCCGGAAAGATGCACTTGCATCTATCGGCAAAGTCTTATAAGCGGGGGCTGCTGTTAAAACTTCCCTGTTGAGGGGTCGCTCTGCCCGAGGAGCGGCCCCTTTCCTTTTTAGGGGCCTGCCGGTGAGCCAATTTCGGAAATGTCCCTTACGCGCCAATCAGCGCTTTTAGGGCGGTGGGCCAGCCTAAGCCCTTGTTTCAGGCCAGAATGGCTGTTCTGCCGGGATCGCCAGCCTTTTACCTGACAATTCAGAATCTTACGCGCGTATCGGCTCTGTTCTGCGAGCCCTTTCGTGTTGCGCGGCGTTCTCTGTCGCTTGCGGCAATTTCAACGCGATACGCGGCATTCCCAACTGCTCCACGCAACACGGGCGCAACACCGCCCTTTCGCCTTCTGTTCACGACATGGGGGAAGCAATGAGTGCTGTCGATATCGTCGGCTGGATCTTGGCCGTTACGCTGGCGGTCACGTTGTGCATCGACAACAAGCCACGCGCATAGCCGTTGTCCACACCCACGACAGGCTGTAGCTCGCGCGCATTCCGAGCCGCTAGGAATCGATAATTTGCGAGGTACTTACGATGCCGCTTTGATGGCGGCATGCCTCGCCCGATCAAACGTCACACGCCTACGCTCGCAGACGGCCGGCCGCTCAAGATCAGCTTCGGCCAGATGCGCGAGACGGGGCTGTGCGGCGTCCTGGTCTAGCCGAGACCTATTGCCGCTCTTCGTATTTGTCGCAGCGAGGATCGCTTCGCTTCACCCGGACAAGCTCCCGGAACATCGGCCCGTCACAGTGGAGCAGCGTGTATTCCTTATAAGAAGGCGCTGGCACGCGCCAGCAAAGAGCCTTACCGCCGGGCACTGTGTACGTATCCCCGCGGCTTGTCGTGTAGCTGCACGCCGACTCAGGCGTCTTGATCTTCTCTTGTGCATGAGCTTGGGCCAGCGAGGCCAACGCGAAGAACGCCACCGACAACACGCGCATTTTGCTCTCCTCCACAACCGTGCGGTCGTAGGCCTCGGAGATAAGGCGGGAACGTCGGCGCCACGACGGCACACTGTCAAAGCTGCAGCATACAGCTCCCAGAAGTGCGCGCGAAGAGCCGACTTCCCTTATCTTGCGCTCGGCCACGCTTACCCTCTAGCCTGCCGGGCTGGGGGATAGACATGGTTGCACAAGGCTGGGGGCGGCCTTTCGAGGATCCGATTAAGGTGGGCGGCCGCAAGCTGGTGACGTTGCGCGACGCCGGTGAGTACATCGCAGGGCTTCCGAAGGCCGAGCACGACGCGCCGGAATGGCAAGCAGCCGTGGAAGCGCTGATCCTGGTAGCCGAGAGCGGCGGACCAACAGTCTTCGTATACGTCAACACCGGCAAGCAGGCTGGCGATAAGGACCACATTAAGGTGTTCGCTAACCAGGATGCCGCAGAGAAATGGTTCGAGGAAAACGACCCCGAGGACGTAGCGTTCGAATATGAGGTTCTCGAATAAACGCGCATTCGCCGACGTGGATGCGCCGTCTAGGCCAGTACGCCTGGGTGGCCCGCCAGCGTGAACCGGCGGGCACGTGTCACACACCTGTGGCATGGCCATTGCACAGTCGAAACCAACTGGGATTTCAGTGCTCAGTTTGAGAATGAAACGCTGCCGGGACATGTATTTCGAGCCCGGCAGCGTCTTGTTTTAGGACGAGTGGGACAGATCCTCAGCGGCGCTCTTCCGGCATCAGGCGCATGGGCACATCTCCGGGGACTGCTGCTTGGCCTCTTCCGGATCATCGTCCTCCCGGTCACAGTCGTTCTGCTCAAGGTCGTTATAGCCAGACGACCGCCACGCGTGGGCCTGATCTATGATGCGATCGAAACTGCCCAAGGACGGCTCGGCATCCTCCGGCGGCTCGCATTCGTCGGCGCCGGGCGGCTGGCCATAAGCCACGCCGCACGATGGCTCAAGGTCCGGATCGGCCTCCAAGCTGTCGAGGAAGTCGATTAGATCCTTGACCAGCTCCCGGGCATGGCGCGCCATTCCGCCGTCGATCGGCGTCCCCATGAAGGCCTCGAGACGAAAGGCAACCCTCTCGGAGGCGTTGGCGAGTCGAATGCCATGGGTAAGGTGAAGGATTTCTCCGATATCGGCGGCCGGCACATGGTGCGCCTGAATGACAGCACTCAGAGCCGCAACAGCTTTGCGAGCCGCTTGGCCAAGAAATGCCAGGTCAACCGGATCGGTAACGACTGGATGACCGCCGGCGTCTTCGTGCCAGCCGAGCCGAAGGCTAAGCCGGATAGAAATAGACCAGAGGCAGAAAGACGTATGTCCACCAGGCGAAGCCGGCCAATCCGGCCAGGACGAGCATATCCTCGTCGGTCATGGGGATCTCCGAGAACAGTTTCGATTACCCTCCAACCAACGAGCGGCGGTGCGCGTTTCAATCGCGCATCAATTATAAGTTCCGCAAACTCGGACATTGCTGGATGCCGCGTCCCGCCGTCCGAGAGGAACTGTTTTGGCGATTGCCGATTGAATCATGGCGTTACTGCGTAGGAGGCAACAATGCGCCTTCACCTCCATACCCCTTCGGTCGATTTGGTTGCCCTCGCGGCCGGCACCCTTCTGGTCCTCGGTTTTATTGCCGCGATAGCAGTGCTGGTGCGCTAGAAAAAAACCGTGACGCGCGTCCGTCCAACAGATGGCGCTCAAGTGACCCTTGCAATCACGGCCGGCGACACCGTCTCGATGGTGAGTGAGCTTGCAAAGGCTGGATTGCCGGACGACGCAGCCAAGGAAATCACCGATATTGTCGCGTTGGAGAAACCGCAGAGCCGTCTGTGTCGTCGCCGGCCCGGATGCTGAGACCGTCGAGCATCGCTCCGATGAACCAGGACAGCTCTCTGGTGTTCGGCTTGGTCATGACGAGCCCGGTGATGGTCTTGTGCGCGGCGACCAACTGAGTGTGCTGCGGCATCTGGTCGAGTGCTTCGTGCGCGAGACAGTGCAGCTCGAAGCGCTGCTTGCGATCGGTCGGCAGATGTTTGAGCACCGTCAGCTCGCGCCCCTCACGCCGGAGCAGCGTATATTTCAAGGTCGTGAGGGTCCCGCGGGCTTGCGAGAACTGGTCGAGGATCTTGTACGGCGCGAGCGTTGATTTTGGCTGTTATGCCCGTTCTGCCGGGATCGCCAGCCGCGTTCATCTTCCAACCTCAGCCTGATGCATCGTCCACCACCGGGCGATGGCCGCGGCCAGATTATTCCACAGCTCTGTCGGCAAATCCGGGACCGCCACCCGGACGCTATACTGGTCCGTGGTCGCATCGTGAAACCACTCGGTCGCGGCGAAGTCGAAACCAAAGCTGCCGGCGTGACGGATGGGAAAGCCCTCGCCGTGCAGTTCGTTGCTCATGTCTTCGGCGGCCTGTCGCGCCCTCGCCTCGTCGAGCCGGCGCCTGCCTCGAAGCGTCACGTAGAGGCCGTGGGTGAAATGGAGCTCTGCCGAGAGCGCCGGGAGCTTTGCGGCAAAATATCGTGCCGTGCTTCGTCCGTTGCGCAAGATCGCTGCAACGCGCCTTTTCGTCAGAGCCCAATAGGTCGCACTGCCCGCAAAGGGCGGGAAGTGTGCCGGCAACGCCGCGCCGCCGAGCAGCCGCACCGCGTTACGCGTTTCGGCGGCGAGCGCTTTGCAGTCAAGGCGCCCCGCCCGCTGCTCGTGCTCATTGCCGTGCACGAAAACCGCCGAGCCGAGCCGGCCATATTCCGCTCCGAGCGAATCGAGCTTGTTGTGGCTTCGCACCAGCACCAGCGGAATTCCGTATCGCCGGGCCCACCGCAGGACTCGCCTGATGCGACCCGATCTGCCGGCGAAACAGGTCGTGTCGAAAACCAGGAGATCGAGCCCCGAGCCATCACTACGCAGCGCGGCCTCGAAAGCGCCGGCAAAGGAGCAGGAATCCAGCAGAAGCATGCGCGGAGAATTCGCCCTGGCAAACCCATCGCCTAGCGGAAGCTTCAAGTCTACGAGCTGCAGATGAGAGATAAAGCTCCGGATCAGCTCCAGCGTCTCGCCGTAGGAGCCTGGGAGCACGATAATGTCAGCCTTGTCGACGATCTGCGCGGTGGCAAGGAGCACGGCGGAGAGCGCTGCCATGCCTGACGCGGTGTAGATCGCCGTGCTCGTGCAGCCGCACTCGAGCTCATAGAACGAAGGACCGCGTACCCTGAGATCGGCGCGCTGGTAGTCGTAACTGAACTCGAACGGTCCGCTGGCAGGATAGGCCGTATGCGACCAGGCCGTCTCCGTCGCCTTCCACTCATGCAACTCATGCTCCGCCCTCAGCGCCGCAGTGATCTGGAATTTGGACCTGACGACCTCGTCGACGGATCGCGGACGTGCCAAATCGAGCCGGTTCCTCAGACAATCATTCAACAGCCTGAGTTCCTGATGCTTTCGTTCCAGATAGGCTGCAAGCGTCTCCATGCGGATCTTGGACAGGTGCCATCTGCAACGTCAACGTCCGGGCCCTACGTTGGGTCCAGCATCTGCCCGCGCGGTCTGCAACGAAGGCCCCTCTTCGCAGTTAAAGACTGTGCAAGGAGGTCATCATGGCTAATATCAGAGAGCACATGAAAATCATTGGCAAGGACGGTGCCCATGTCGGCACCGTCGACCGCGTCGAGGGCAACCGCATCAAGCTGACCCGGAAGGACAGCCCCGAGGGTCACAAGGACCATCATCACTATATCGACATGAAATATGTCGGCGCCGTCGAGGGCGACGTCGTCAAACTGTCGGTGAATGCCGACGCCGTGCCGAAGACGGAAGCGGCATAAGAAAATAAGCCCCTTCGGGGGCTTTTTCTTAGTTCACAGAGCCGCTTCGAGCCTCGCCGATTCGAGGGGCCTTCTAATCTTCGCACACTTCAAGAAAGCGTGCGCAGACCTGTGCGGCGGCCCGAAGAGCCCTACCTATCCGGCATGCAAAAGAGCTGTCGAAGGATATTGTGATGCCGCCATCCGATTGGACAAGAATGGCCATCACATCCGGGGTTGCCGCCACCGCCATGGCGTTTTTGGCGATTGACGCTGCCGTGGATGTGAGCCCGGGCGGCATCGCAAAGCGCCTTGAAGTGGTACAAGCTTCTCTTACGGACGCCGCAGTCGGTCACCATCAACTGGCCTTCGCCGTTCGGGCCTGGGCGCGTGGAAGCGACCAGACGCATCGTCCGGCCGCCTATCAAACATGCATCGAGCGTCACGAGCACAGGCCGCAGCCGGGAGGCATCGATCGCGGCGTTTGACGGCAGCAGTTGGCGCTGCCGCCCGCGCAGCATCATGCGGTCGATCCTGTTCAGGATGAAGCGGGCTAAATCCTTGTGAAAAATGCTGCGCGTCGTGGAACGAGACCACCACCGGCACGTTGGATGTGGCGAAATAAGGTGGTGCCGACCTACCAGCCCCGGTCGGCTTTCAAGGACCCCGTGCTTGTCCCCCGAGCACGGGGTTTTTCTCGTCGCGAATGAGGCTGCCGGCCGCAATGCGGCTAGTCCGTCCGCTCTTCACGCCGATCGCGGGCGAGCTGGTGCCAGGCCAAGGCCAGCTGGATCAGGCGTTGCCGATCAGCGCCTTCGGACGCTGCGGCCCGCCTCATCGCGGCCTCGGCCTCGTGCTGTGGATCGTACTTGCTGCACATGAGGCTGACCCTATAACCGGCCGATCTGGACAAGCGCATGGCAATTTCGCCCGTATGATTGCGGGGTATTTTCCTCGGCATCCAAGGCGCGTTTGAGGGTCTGTGAACTGCGTCACAGCCTGCACCCCGTATCTCCGCTAAACAGCGCTCCAACGCTCCACGGTGGTGTTCAGGTCATGACACACAAAGCAGCAGCCGAAGTGGTCGTCCCGACGCAACGACAAAAGTCCGACCTGCTCGGCATCGCCTATCTCGGCACGATCACCATCGTGATGCTGGCCTGGATCGGCGGCTTGGTCTGGGCCGCGATGGCGTTCTTCAACTGGCTGGTGTCCTGACGCGCAAGGCGCCGAGCCTGCCGCGAGCGAGCGACAGGGGCCGTGCGCTAGAACAAATGGGGCAGCATCTGCGAGAGCTTGATCCCGCCGCAAACGATGATGGCCCACAACGCCACGCTGATCTGGATGGCATCCAGCATGTCCCACATCCCCCGCGAATCGTCCCGACGTTTTTCTTTTGAGACTTGCGCGAGGCGGCAACGAGTGCCAGCGCTAATTTGAAGCCATCGCCGGGCGCGTAAAAAAGAGGCGGGTCTCGGCCCGCCTCTGCTGCTTCAGATCCAGCTTGGAAAGCTCAATAGCACGCGCGGGGATCGGCCTGCACATACTGGCCGTTCGGATAGCGGTAATAGCAAGTGTCCTGCGCCCAGTAATAACCGGGCTGAGATGCGGCCGTAGCGCCGGCAATTGCTCCCGTCGCCCCGCCGAGAACCGCGCCTGCGGCAGCTCCCGTTGCGTTGCCCGAGAGCAGGCCACCTAGCACGCCACCGACGATGGCGCCGCCCAGTGCGCTTGCGCCGGGATCGGCCGGCTGCGGAGGCGGAGGTGGCGGCGCATATGCGACCGGAGGTGGGGCATAGGCCACCGGCTCATCGTCGATGTAGTCTTCTGAAATGTAGGCCGGCGGGCCCGCCATCCGCTGCGGATAATAATACCAGACGCCGCCAACGTCCCACCACCAGCCGGATCGACCGTTGCGGATTTCGTGACGCCAGCGCCCGCCGTCCCAGGCGAGATTGCCGCGATAGGCGTGTCCGCCCCAGTCGCGCGCCGGAGCGGGACCGCGCGCATAACGTCCCGGCGGCGGACCGCCGGCGTTGCGCGGGCCGGGACCGGCAAGGGGCTGCGGTGCGGGCCGGGCCGCCTGCTGCGGCGAAGGACCATTGCGCATGTTCTGATTGGTCTGGGGCGGCGCGCCTGCGCTCGGCCTTGCCGGCAGTTGGCCGGCCTCCTTCGGCGGTCTGGCCTCCTGCGCCTGCGCCGACAGCGCGAGCAACGACATGGCCGAAACCAAGGGAATGATGATCTTCATGCGGCTGGACGCACTCATGCGTGCTTGACCCCCTACTCTCGATTGCCGTGGTCCCTGGCGCGATAGACGATTCGCCTCACGCTGGGCTGATGCCGGCCGACATAACTGACCTGCTTGATCGGCTAAGTCCCGTTACAAATGATTAAGATCAGGCCAATTTTTCGACCCCAAAGGGCGGCAGAGGGTCGCGCTGGACCGCTCCTAGCGCGCCGGCTCGATCACATTGCAATTGGTCCGCCCCGACATCAGGCAGTCCTGCATCTTGCTTGCCGAGGTGAGGTCGCGGACAAGCCACCAGCCGACGCCGAGGATCAGAAGCGCGATGATCAAGCCGGCAATCGCGCCGCGGCGGCTGTCAGGGGGTGGAGGTCTTCTAGGGGATTTGGGCTTCTGGCCCGGTTCAGGCTTGGGCATGGCTACCTGATTGCGCAACCGGACTGGCTTTATCACCTCTGCGGCAGCCCGTCACATCCCGGTCAACCTCTCACGCTCAGCCCCGGGTCTGCCGGATCGCATCCTTGCGCGAGGTCTCGATGGCCGGAATTGCCTCCTGGACCCGTGGTGCACAGGTTGTGAGCACGAACGCTGTTTGGGTGCATTCCCAATCCGCACCGAGAACGGCGCTCTCGATCGGCTGCGGACGGGCTAGCAGCAACGCGGCGCCGGCCAGCGCGGCCACCACGAAGGCGGCTGCGAGCGCCTTCAGGCTCGGTCGGAAGATCGTCATGCCCGTGCTCCGTCTCGTTGGGGCGGACGCTAGGCGCCGCGCCGCATGCTCCCTTATGAGGGACATCACAATTCGGCAGTTTTTCCGGGCTACGAGATCGTCGGGGCTGGCGATTTTTCGTTGACCTGGTCGGCTGCGATTATGGGTGGCTTCGCGACGCGCGCCGATGTACACGCTTCTGCGTCGCGTGGCGCCTGCTATGCCCAGCCGACGTACCAACAGGCACTGATGTAGGATTGAAAGCGAGGAAGACAAGGCTCGTAATGAGTGGATTCAGGGAACCCGGCTTCGCAGACCGGCAAAAGGCGGCACAGGACGCCCGCAAAAATCTTTTGAACAAGTTCAAGTCGCAGCCGGGTCCCGATGATCCGGCCGTTGCGGCACGCCGCGCCGAGCGCGAGGCCCTCGCGGCCAAGCGCGCCGAGGCAAAGGCTGCGCGCGAAGCCGAAAAGGCCGAGCAGAAGCGCATCGAGGAAGAGGCCAAGGCTGCCGAGGCCGCGCGGATTGCACGCGAGGCCCAGGAAGCCGCCGAAAGGCAGGCAGCCCTGGAAGCCGAGCAGAAGGCCAAGCGCGATGCCCGCTACGCGGCCCGCAAGGCCAAGCGCAAGTAACGCTCAAGAGTAACGTTCAAGTGAAATTGAACTGAAGCGCCACTCCGGGGCGGTCCGTGGGGCCGCACCCGGAATTCGAGATCGCGCGGCTCGCCTCAGGCGAGCGTTGTGCGACGAGGATGGGGATCAATTCTTCTTCATCATCCCGTCGTCTTTCTTCATCCCGTCCTTCGACATGTGATCCTTCTTCATGCCGTCATCCTTGGACATCGTATCCTTCTTCATGCCGTCTTTGGACATCGTGTCCTTCTTCATCATGCCGTCGTCCTTGCCCATCTTGTCCTGAGCAAAGGCGGCCGGCGACAGTGCGAGACCAAGCGACAGAGCGGCAGCCGAAACGCCGAGCACGATGCGGGTGCGAATGGTCATGAGCAGTCTTCCCTTCGAGATGGTGTTTGTCAGCGACGGATGCCGCTATCCTGTCTCGACGGATTGCCACGCAGCGTTGTTACGCGCTCGCCGATAAATTTCTGCGGTCCCGTGCCATCCTTTGGCTGGCGTCGTCCCGCGCGGATCGGAAGTGTGCAGCGCAGCACGACCGGCACTTGCCGCGACATTCGGTCTCGAACTATCAGATGAGAGATCATCGGGTGAAAGACCGGCTAGGATAGGCCTACGCGCCGGTCTCAAAGACCCGACCCAAATCACCAAACAAGAACGTCCAAGGGGATCACACCATGCTTACGCGCCGTCATCTGATCGCGACCGCCGTCGCCGCACCCGCCATTCTTCGTTTCGGCACCGGTACGGCGCAGGCCGCCACCACGCTGAAGATCTCGCACCAGTTCCCGGGTGGCACCATCGACAAGGGCGATTTCCGCGACCGGCTCTGCCGAATGTTCGCCGCCGAAGTCGCCAAGCGCAGCAATGGCGACATCGCCGCTGAAATCTATCCGAACTCCTCGCTGATCAAAACCAACGCGCAATTCTCCGCGATGCGCAAGGGCGCGCTCGACATCAGCCTCTATCCGATGCCCTATGCCGGCGGCGAGCTGCCGGAGACCAATATTGGTCTGATGCCGGGCCTCGTGACCACCTATGACCAGGGCCTGCGCTGGAAGAAGGAGCCGGTCGGCAAGGCGCTGACCGACTTCCTCGCCGACAAGGGCATCATCCTGCTCACCTGGGTCTGGCAGGCCGGCGGCGTCGCCAGCCGCTCCAAACCGATCGTCGCGCCGGAAGACGCCAAGGGCATGAAAGTGCGCGGCGGCTCGCGCGAGATGGACATGGTGCTCCAGACCGCAGGCGCCTCGGTGCTGTCGGTGCCATCGAACGAAATCTACGCGGCGATGCAGACCGGCGCCTGCGATGCCGGCATCACGTCCTCGACCAGCTTGATCTCGTTCCGTCTCGAAGAGGTCGCGAAGTCGCTGACCTCAGGCGCGGGTGCCTCCTACTGGTTCATGCTCGAGCCGCTGATGATGTCGAAGGCAATCTTCGACAAGCTGCCGAAGAACCATCAGGACATCCTGCTCGCGGTCGGCACAGAGCTCGAGGCCTTCGGTCGCAAGGGCGCGCAGGACGACGACATCGAGGTCGCCAAGGTCTATGAGAAGGCCGGCGCCAAGGTCTCGGTGCTCGATGCGGCGACCGTCGGCAAGTGGCGCGACATCGCCCGTGACACCGCCTGGAAGGACTACAGCGCCAAGACAGCGACCGCTGCGAACCTGCTCAAGCTCGCCACCGACGTCGCGGCATGAGCCACGGTCCGCTTCCGGATCGTGATGACCAGGCGAACGCTGCCGCAAGGACAGGCCTTGCGGCGGCGATCGATCGCGGTCTCGCCGTCCTCAACAGCATCATCATCGTGTTCGCAGCGATCGCGTTGGTCGCGGCATGCACGATCCTGAGTTATAGCGTGCTCAGCCGCGCCCTGTTCAAGGCCGCCAATTACTGGCAGGACGAGGCCGCCGTGTTCCTGCTGGTCGGCGCGACCTTCATGACGGCGGCCTACGTGCAGCAGAACCGCGGCCACATCGGCATCGAGGCCTTCGTCGGCCTGCTCTCGCCGTTCGCGAACAAGGTCCGCCTCTGGCTGGTTGACGCCGCAACGTTCCTGTTCTGCGCCTTCTTCACCTGGAAGTCCTGGACGCTGGCCCATGAAGCCTATGTCGACGGTCAGGTCTCGAACTCGATGTGGTCGCCGCCGCTCGCCATCCCCTATTCGCTGATGGCGCTCGGCATGAGCCTGCTTTGCGTCCAGATCATCGTGCAGCTTGCGCTGCCTTTCGCAGGAGCCAAGCGTCCATGAGCGTTTTCGGTATCGGCCTCGCCTACGGCATCGCGACGCTGCTCGTGATGTTTTCCGGCATGCCGATTGCGTTCGCGCTTGGCGCGGTCGCAGTCGTGTTCATGGGCATCTACATGCCCGCCGCTTCGCTCGATACGGTGACGCAGAACGTCTACGAGGAAATGGCTTCGATCACGCTCTTGTCGATCCCGCTCTTCATCCTCAAGGGTGCCGCGATCGGCAAGTCGCGCGCCGGCCAGGATCTCTATTCGGCGCTGCATGCCTGGCTGCATCGCGTGCCCGGCGGGCTCGGTGTCGCCAACGTGTTCGCCTGCGCACTATTTGCGGCGATGGCGGGCTCTTCGCCTGCGACCTGCTCGGCAATCGGCTCGGCCGGTATCCCCGAGATGCGCAAGCGCGGCTATTCCGGCGGCTTTGCTGCCGGCATCATCGCTGCCGGCGGCACGCTTGGCATCCTGCTGCCGCCCTCGATCACCATGATCCTGTTCGCGGTCGCCGCCGAAAAGTCACTGGGGCGGCTATTCCTCGCCGGCATTGGGCCCGGCCTGCTGCTGGTCACCCTGTTCGGCGCCTATGCCGTGATCCGCTTCCGCCGGGAATACAAGGCGGCCGAAGCGATCTACAAGAACGGCGGACCGCAGGCCGCGATCCTCACGCGCGACGAGTATACGCTCGCTGAACGCTTCAGCGTGCTGCCGCGCGTCATTCCCTTCGTGCTGCTGCTCACTGGCGTCATGATCGCGCTCTATGGCGGCTACGCCACGCCGTCGGAAACCGCCGGCCTCGGCGGCCTCCTGGCGCTGGCGCTGATCGCGGCGATCTACAGCGTGTGGCGGCCGAGCGATCTTGCTCCGATCATGCGGTCGACGATCCGGGAATCGACCATGCTGATGATGATCATCGGCATGTCGCTGCTCTATTCCTACGTGATGAGCTATCTGCACATCTCGCAATCAGTCGCCGAATCCATCGTCGCGATGCACCTGCCGCGCTGGGAGCTGCTGTTCGCGATCCTCGTCATGGTCGTGGTGCTCGGCTTCTTCCTGCCGCCGGTCTCGATCATCCTGATGACGGCGCCGATCATCCTGCCGCCGCTCCGCGCCGCCAATTTCGACATCATCTGGTTCGGCGTGGTCATGACCATCGTGATGGAGATGGGGCTGATCCATCCACCGGTCGGATTGAACATCTTCGTCATCCGCAACGTCGCGCCCGACATTTCCCTGAGCGAGGTGATCTGGGGCACGCTGCCCTTCGTGCTCCTAATGATGGCCGCGGTGCTGCTGCTCTGCTTCGTGCCGGAGATATCGACCTGGCTGCCGGATCTGGTGATGGGGCCGGACGGGAGCAGGTAGAGACAATCGCAACTGCCGTAGGGTGGGCAAAGCGGCTTGTCCGCCGTAGCTCGAAGAGCGAAGGCGGAAGCGTGCCCACCATCTACCGCAAACGTTGAAGGGGTCTGGTGGGCACGGCGCAAATGCGCCTTTGCCCACCCTACGAATTCTCCTTCCGGCGTTGCTTCGGCGCGATCGCCACCACCTGCAACAGATCCTTGCGCACCGCTTCGATGTGCCGCTCCAGGAAGCGGCAGGCCTCCTCGATCTTCTGCGCACGGCACAGCGCGATCAGCTCGGCGTGCTCCTTCTCGGCGATCCCCATCGCCTTGGTGTTGGAGAGCTGGAGACGCGTGTAGCGATCACTGGTCTGGAGCAGTGACAGCACGATCGCGCGCGTGCGCGGCTGCGGGGCATGCACGTAGAGCGCCATGTGGAAGTCGGCGTTGAGTTGCCCCCATTCGCTGACGTTCCTCGCCTTGATCGCCTTCTCGAAGCTCCGGTGGATGTCGGCAAGCCCGTCGAAATCATCAGCGGTGAAACGCGGCGCGGACTGCGCCAGAAGGCGCGGCTCCAGGATCCGTCGCAGGTCGAACACATCGTTGATCTCATCCAGTGACAGCTCGGAGACGATGGCGCCCTTTTGCGGCACGATGCGCACCAGCCCCTCGGCTTCGAGCTGGAATAGCGCCTCGCGAACGGGAATACGGCTGACGCCATAGGCATCGCCAAGCGCATCCTGCCGCAGCTGCGATCCCGCCGGATATGTGCCGTCGAGGATCGCCTGCCTGAGCTGGTCGACGATCGCAGCCGAGAGCGTGCGATGCTTCAGAGGCTGTTTCATCTCACCTTCTGTCTTCCTTCGCGACTCATCCGGCCGAAGCGGTCCCTCTCTTGCATGTTGAAGGGCCCAGCAAAAGCCGGTGCCTAGCAAGAGCGCGGACTGCCGCCGAAATGACCGCAATCTCCGTTTGACACCCCAAATGTATAAATTATACATTTGACGATAGCACGACAAATCTCGGGGTTGGGGCCTCCATGATCGAGCAGACGATGCCGGCCACACGCGCATTCAGCGTTCGACGCTTCATTGTCCGCGCGTCCAGCGCCCTGCTCGCGGTCGAGCGCCTCGCGCTGATGGGCCTGATGTACCTGCTCACCGGATTGATCCTGGTGAACGTCGTCACCCGCTACTCGCATTTCCCGATCTACTGGATCGACGAATCCGCGGTCTATTGCGTGGTCTGGCTCACCTTCATCGGCGCCTCCGCTATGACGCGGCTGCGGCTCGATTTCGCGGTGACCATGCTGACGGAGCGGCTTTCGCCGCAGCACCAGAAGCTCGCCAAGGTGATCTCGACCGGCCTCGTCGTCGTGTTTGGCGCCGCCTTGATCGTCACCTGCGTGCTCTGGATGGACCCGCTAGGTCTCGCCCGCGCCGGCTTCGACGGCCGCAAGCTCGCGGCCGAAACCTTCAACTTCCTCTATACCGAGCACACCCAGACGCTGAACTGGCCGACCTGGATACTCTATCTGACGCTGCCGATCTTCGCGGCGTCGATGACCATTCACGGGCTCGCCAATTTGCTGGAAGATCTCGGGCTGGTCCCGCGCGTCACACCGAAGGGCTTTCAGCTCTCCGAGCTGGACGGGGTCAACTGATGATCACGTCAGCGGCCTTCATGGCGTTCATGCTGGTCGGCGTGCCGATCGGCCTCTGCCTGTGCCTCGCCGGCCTCGTCTACATCGCCGCATCCGGCAACCCGGTGCTGTTCCAATCCTACCCGCTCCAGCTGTTCGGCGGCGTCGACAGCTACGGCCTGATCGCCATTCCGCTCTTCATCCTGATCGGCGAGATCATGAACGGCGGCGGCATCACAAGGCGCATCGTCGACATGGCGATGGCATTCGTCGGCTCGTTCAGGGGCGGGCTCGCCTACGTCAACATCCTCGCCAATATGTTCATCTCCTCGATCCTGGGCTCTGCGACCGCGCAGGTCGCGATCATGGCCCAGATCATGGTGCCGGAGATGGAGAAGAAGGGCTACGACAAGACCTTCGCCGCGGGACTGACCGCTTATGGCGGCATGCTCGGGCCGATCATCCCGCCCTCGGTGATGTTCGTGGTCTACAGCGTGCTGGCGCAGGTCTCGGTCAGCGATATGCTGATCGCCGGTATCGTGCCGGGCGTTATCCTCACGGTGATGTTCTGCCTCGTCATCGCGCTGATGGGCTACGTCTACAACTATCCCCGCGCGGATTATCAGACGCCGCGTCAGCGCATCATGACGATCCTGCGGACGTCTCCGACACTGCTGATCCCGATCGTCATCGTCGGCACCATTCTCGGCGGTCTCGCCAACGCGACCGAATCCGCCGCCGTCGGGGCCGTCGCAGCAGCACTGGTCGGAAAATTCTGGACCAAGGAGTTCGAGTTTTCCCAGCTGCCGCAGATGATGCTGCGCAGCGCCATCTATTCGGCGATCGTGCTGTTCCTGGTAGCGGCCGCGGCGGTGTTCTCCTGGGTCCTGATCTTCGGCAAGGTGCCGCAGGAGACTGCCGCCTGGATCCAGACGGCCGCCAAGGATCCGGTCAGCTTCATGCTGATCTGCAACGTCATCCTGCTGGTCATCGGGACGGTGATCGACGGCATTCCCGGCCTGATCATGACGGTGCCGATCCTGCTGCCGGTTGCGACCGACGTCTATCACATCGATCCCCGGCATTTCGGTGTCGTGGTGGTGATCAACCTCGTGCTCGGCTTGCTGTCGCCGCCGGTCGGGCTCTGCTTCTTCGTCGCGGCCGCCGTCACCGGTGCCAAGCCCGGCAAGATGTTCATGGTGACGCTGCCCTTCTTCGTCATCGCCTGCGTCCTCCTCGTGCTGCTCTCGCTCTACCCGTCGCTCTCGCTGATCCTCGTCAAATAGGCCCATCAAAAAGGAGCCCGACCATGCCGCTTTCACGCCGCCGCTTTCTCGCCGCCAGTGCCGCCGCATCGGTGTTCGCGCCGTCGCTGGCGCTCGCCCAGGCCAAGGAATTCCGCCTCGGCCTGATCACGCCCAACGGCCATTCCTGGAACAAGGCCGCGCTCAAATTCGGCGACGATCTTAAGGCGGCCACCAGCGGCCGCCTGACCGTGAGCGTGTTCCACTCCGGCCAACTCGGCAACGAGCCGGCGATGATGCAGCAATTGCAGTCCGGCGCGCTCGACATGGGCTTCATCCAGGCCGCCGAGCTCGGCTCGCGCGTGCCGCACATTGCCGCGATCAATGCGCCCTACATTGTCCGCTCGACGCCTGCGGTGGCGAAGTTCGTGCGGCATCCGGCGGCGGTGAAGCTGTTCGAGGTGCTGCCGCAGGAGACCGGCACCATCGGGCTCGGTTGGGGCATCACCGGCATGCGCGCGGTGTTCTCGTCAAAGGATCTGAACACGCTGGCCGACATTCGCGGCATGAAGCTGCGCATCAATCCGACGCCAGTCTATCGCGATTTCTATTCCTCGCTGGGAGCAGCGCCAACGCCGATCCCGACGCCGCAGGTGTTCGACGCCATGGCCAACGGCCAGGTCGACGGCCTCGAAGCCGATCTCGAATTCTCCTGGAACCAGCGCTTCGACAAGGTGTCGAAGGTGATCCTTCAGATGAATGCCGTCTTCATGCCGATGGCGGCGGTCGTCTCCGGTCGGGTCTGGCAGTCGCTACCCGCAGCTGACCGCGAGCTGATCACCAAGACGATCAGGTCGACGCTGGACGGCCAGATCGACGAGCTCGCCGGCAATGAGCCAGCGCTGATCGAAAACTTCAAGAACGCGCCGATCCCGATCCGCCAAGTCGATGCCAAGGACACCGAGGCCGTCATTGCCGAGTTCGACAAGATCTGGCTGCCCAAGGCCCCTGTTCTCGCCGAACTGCGCAAGGTCGGCACGACGCTCTGATCTTAGCCGCCATCCTCTTCACAACACCCGGCGGATCCAGCCCCCCGCCGGCGCAATCTACCTTGCAAATTTACCTGGAGTGAAATCATGAGCCGCCGCGTTTCCTGGGAAGGCGTCTTCCCGGCCGTTACCACGCAATTCAATGACGACCTGTCGCTCAATATCGATGCGACCGCCAAGGTCATGGATGGCCTGATCCGCGACGGCGTCTCCGGCCTGATCGTCTGCGGCTCGGTCGGCGAGAACACTTCGCTGGAGCGCAAGGAGAAGGTCGCGATCATGGAGGCCGCGAAGTCGGTTGCGGCCGGCCGTGTGCCCGTGTTGTGCGGCATCGCCGAATTCACCACGGCGTTTGCGGTCGAGACTGCCAAGGAAGCCGCGCGCGTTGGGATCGATGGCGTGATGGTGATGCCGGCGCTGGTCTATTCCTCCAAGCCGCACGAGACCGCCGCGCATTTCCGCGCCGTCGCCTCCGCGACCGACCTGCCCGTGATGCTCTACAACAATCCGCCGATCTACAAGAACGACGTCACCCCGGACATCCTGGTCTCGCTCGCCGACGTCGAAACCGTCGTCTGCTTCAAGGATTCCTCCGGCGACACCCGGCGCTTCATCGACACAAGGAACATGGTCGGCGACCGCTTCGTGTTGTTCGCAGGCCTCGACGACGTCATCGTCGAGAGCGTCGCCATGGGCGCCGTGGGCTGGGTCTCCGGCATGTCGAATGCCTTCCCGCGTGAGGGCGAAACGCTGTTTCGTCTCGCCAAGGCGGGGCGCTTCGCGGAGGCGATGCCGCTCTACGAATGGTTCATGCCGCTATTGCACCTGGACGCACGCCCGGACCTCGTCCAGTGCATCAAGCTGTGCGAGCACATCATGGGCCGCGGCACGGCATTGACGCGCCCGCCTCGCCTGGCGCTGCTGCCGCAGGAGAAGGCCGAGATCGAGGCCATGATGGCCAAGGCGCTGAAGAACCGGCCGCGCCTGCCGGATGTGGGATTGAGGGCGGCTTAGGCGAAAGCTCTCTCCGTCGTCATTGCGAGGAGTTCTTGCGACGAAGCAATCCAGAATTTTTCCACGGAGGGACGCTGGATTGCTTCGCTACGCTCGCAATGACGAGGACTAGGAAACAGCGCGCTTCCGCTTGGCGTTCAGCGCGGATGCCACGCGGCTCACCGGCGGTTTGCCCAGCACGCCGCTCATCTCGTTGGTCGCCGTCAGCAGCTTGTCCATATCGACGCCGGTCCTGATGCCCATGCCTTCGAGCATGTAGACGACGTCCTCGGTCGCGACATTGCCGGTCGCGCCCGGCGCGTAGGGGCAGCCGCCGAGGCCGCCAGCGGCGGCGTCGATCACACGGACGCCCTCCTCCATCCCCGCATAGAGGTTGGCGAGCGCCTGGCCGTAAGTGTCGTGGAAATGCATCGCCAGATTTGCGGGCGGGATGTTGGCGGCTACCGCGCGCAGCATCTGCTTCGCTTTATCAGGCGTGCCGACGCCGATGGTGTCGCCGAGCGAGATCTCGTAGCAGCCGAGCTCCCATAGCGTGTTGGCGAGATCGGCGACTGCCTTCGGCTTGATCTCGCCGTCGAACGGGCAGCCGAGCACGCAGGAGATATAGCCGCGCACCCTAACGCCGTCGGCCTTGGCGCGCGCGAGCACCGGCTTGAACCGCTCGATGGACTCCGCGACAGTGCAATTGATGTTCGCCCGCGAAAAGCCTTCGGAGGCTGCCGCAAACACCGAGACGACCTGCGCGCCCGCGGCGCAGGCGGCGTCATAGCCCTTCTCGTTCGGCACCAGCACATGGAATTCGGCATCCGTCAGGTGACTGACGCCGCGCAGCACGGCGTCCGAGCTCGCCATCTGCGGGATCGCTTTGGGCGAGACGAAGGCGCCGACCTCGACCGTACTGAGGCCGGCCCCTACCAGCGCCTCGATGAAGGCAATACGGGCCTCGACGCTGACGGGCGTCTTCTCGTTCTGGAGCCCGTCGCGCGGTCCCATCTCGATGATGCGGACTTGATCGCTCATCTCACTCTCCCGAAGGCTCGACCACGGCGAGCTCGACGCCCTCCTGCACGATGTCGCCGACCTTGCATTTGATGGACTTCAGCACGCCGGCATAGGGCGCCCGCAGCGTCTGCTCCATCTTCATCACTTCGAGCGTGAGGATCGGCGCGCCCTTGTCGAGCTTGGCGCCCTCCTCCGCCAGTACGGCGACGACGGTGCCCGGCAACGGCGCCGCGATCTTGTCCTCGCCGGCATGCTCCTCGCTCTCGCCGCCGAACGGATCAACCCAGTGCAGGTCGAAGCGGCCGTTGCGCGTGCGCAAATACAGCTCATGGCCGTCGATCACGGCCGCAACGGAAGATTTCAAGCCATCAAGCGTCAGATCGAATCCGCCGTCGTGCTGCGCAATCGTGAACGCCAGCTCGCGTTCGCCGATCAGCAGCGTCGAGGGGCCACTGCCGTAGTTCAGCGTAATCTTCTGCTCCGCCCCGTGGCCGACGCGGAAGGCAAAACTGCGCTGGCGGCGGCCGACCGGCTGCCAGCCGAAGGTCTGCCAGGGCGAATTCGCCTGCGCGCGTGAGGCCTGTTGCTCCTCGTTGATAACAGCGGCCACGGCGGCGCACAGCTCGAGTTCGCCGGGGGCCGGTGCGGCCCGCGTCAGGACCGCCAGTTCGCGCTCGATGAACCCGGTGTCGACCGCATTCGTCCGCACTTTTGGATGCGTCATCAGCGCCGACAGGAATGGAATGTTGGTGACGATGCCGCGGACGTCGGACTCCCCCAGCCCCCGGTTCAGCCGCTCGATCGCGACGTCCCGCGTCGGCGCCCACGCGATCATCTTGGCGAGCATCGCATCGTAATAGGGCGATACGCTGTCGCCCTCGCGATAGCCGGCATCGATGCGCAGTCCCCCGGTCTCCGCCGGCAAACGCCAGGTCGAGATCTTTCCGACCGACGGCATGAAGTTCTTGGTCGGGTTCTCGGCGTAGACGCGCGCCTCGATCGCATGGCCGTTGAGCCGGATCTCGTTCTGCTTCAAAGGCAGCGCTTCGCCGAAGGCGACGCGCAGCTGCCATTCGACGAGGTCGATGCCGGTGATCAGCTCGCTCACGGGATGCTCGACCTGGAGGCGCGTGTTCATCTCGATGAAGAACACATCCTTGCCGTCGGAGACGAACTCGATGGTACCGGCGCCGACATAGTTCACCGCGCCCGCCGCCTTTCGCGCGGCGGCGCAGACGGTCTCGCGCTGGGCGGGATTGAGCGTCGGCGACGGCGCCTCCTCGATCACCTTCTGATGCCGGCGCTGGAGCGTGCATTCGCGCTCGAACAGCGAGAGCAGATTGCCGTGGCTGTCGCCGATCACCTGCACCTCGATATGCCTGGGATTGTCGACGTATTTCTCGATCAGCATGCGATCGTCACCGAACGCAGCCTTGGCTTCGCGCTTGGCGCTGACGATCGCGGTCTCAAGTTCGGCGGCCGAACGCACGATGCGCATGCCGCGGCCGCCGCCGCCGGCCGACGCCTTCACCAAAATGGGGAAGCCAATCCTCTCGGCGGCCTTCGAAAGCGTCGCCTCGTCCTGGGCTTCGCCGTGATAGCCGGGCACCAGCGGCACGCCGGCCTTTTCCATCAACTCCTTTGAGCCGGACTTCGAGCCCATCGCCGTCATCATCCCGGCGGTCGGGCCGACGAAGACCAGCCCCGCATCGAAGCAGGCCCGCGCGAATTCGGCATTCTCCGACAGGAAACCGTAGCCGGGGTGCACAGCTTCCGCTCCGGACTTGCGCGCGGCCTCGATCAGCCGCTCGACACTGAGATAGCTGTCGCGGGCACGCGCCGGCCCGAGCAGCACGGCCTCGTCGGCGAGCGCGACATGCATCGCGTCGCGGTCGGCCTCGGAATAGACCGCGACTGTGCGGAGGCCCATGGCCCGCGCAGTGCGGATGACGCGGCAGGCGATCTCGCCGCGGTTGGCGATCAGGAGCGTGCGAAATCGCCGGTAGAGCTTCGAGCGGTCCATCGCATCACATCCTGAACAGGCCGAATTTCGTCGGTTCGATCGGCGCATTCGACGCCGCGGAAAGGCCGAGCCCGAGCACCAGCCGCGTGTCGGCCGGATCGATCACGCCGTCGTCCCAGAGCCGCGCGGTCGCGTAATAGGGATGCCCCTGGCTCTCATATTGCGCACGAATGGGGCTGCGGAATTTCTCTTCCTCTTCTTTCGACCAGCTATCGCCCTTGGCCTCGATATTGTCGCGCCGGACCTGGCTCAGCACCATCGAGGCCTGTTCGCCGCCCATCACCGAGATGCGCGCATTCGGCCACATCCAGAGGAAGCGCGGCGCGTAGGCGCGGCCGCACATGCCGTAATTGCCGGCCCCATAGGAGCCGCCGATCACGACAGTGAATTTCGGCACCGAGGCGGTCGCAACCGCCGTCACCAGCTTGGCGCCGTCGCGCGCGATGCCACCGGCCTCGTACTTCTTGCCGACCATGAAGCCCGTGATGTTCTGCAGGAATACCAGCGGAATGCCGCGCTGGCAGCACAGCTCGATGAAATGCGCGCCCTTCAGCGAGCTCTCGCTGAAGAGAATTCCGTTGTTGGCAATGATGCCGACCGGAAAGCCCCAGATGTGCGCGAAGCCGCACACCAGCGTCGTGCCGTAGAGCTTCTTGAACTCGTCGAACTCGGAGCCGTCGACGATGCGGGCGATGATATCGCGCACGTCGAACGGTTTGCGGCCATCGACGGGGACGACGCCATAGATTTCCTCGGCCGCAAACAGCGGCTCGCGCGGCGCATGCATATTGAGGTTCGGTCGCGTCGGTGGCTTCAGCGTGCCGACGATACGCCGCGCGATGCCGATCGCGTGCGCATCGTTCTGGGCGTAGTGATCGGTCACACCCGACTGGCGCGAATGCACGTCGGCGCCGCCGAGCTCTTCCGCGCTCACCACCTCGCCGGTCGCAGCCTTCACCAGCGGCGGGCCGCCGAGGAAGATGGTGCCCTGGTTGCGGACGATGATGCTCTCGTCCGACATCGCCGGGACGTAGGCGCCGCCGGCGGTGCAGGAGCCCATCACGATCGCGATCTGCGGAATCCCCTGTGAGGACATCTGCGCCTGGTTGTAGAAGATGCGGCCGAAATGCCGCTCGTCCGGAAAGATCTCGTCCTGCAGCGGCAGGAAGGCGCCGCCGGAATCGACCATGTAGACGCAGGGAAGGTTGTTTTGCCGCGCGATGTCCTGCGCGCGCAGATGCTTCTTCACGGTCATCGGATAATAGGTGCCGCCTTTGATGGTGGCGTCGTTGGCGACAATCACGCATTCGCGGCCCGAGATGCGCCCCACCCCCGTGACGACGCTCGCCGAATGCACGTCGCCGCCATAGAGGCCATAGGCCGCGAGCGGCGACAGCTCCAGGAATGACGTCCCGGGGTCGACCAGCAGGTCGACGCGCTCGCGCGCCAGCATCTTGCCGCGTGCTGTGTGGCGATTGCGCGAGGCCTCACCGCCGCCGCCGGCGACCTGGCTGAGCTTTTCGCGCAAGTCCGCGACGAGGTTGCGCATGGCCTCGGAGTTGCGCGCAAAGTCTGATGAGGACGGATCGATGCTGGAATGAAGCGGCATGGTGATTCCAATGAGGTGAACGCTTTAAGCCGTCTCGGCCATCAGCTCGCGGCCGATCAGCATGCGGCGAACCTCCGAGGTGCCGGCGCCGATCTCGTAGAGTTTGGCGTCGCGCCACAGACGTCCGACCGGGAATTCGCTGGTGTAGCCGACCCCGCCGAGCGCCTGGATCGCCTCGCCCGCCATCCACGTCGCCTTCTCCGCGGAATAGAGAATCGCGGCAGCCGCATCCTTGCGCAAGCTGCGCGCGTGGTCGGCGCGGTCGCAGGCGCGCCCCACGGCGTAGACATAGGCGCGCGTGGCCTGCCAGGTCGAATACATGTCGGCGAGCTTGCCCTGCATCAGCTGGAAATCGCCGATCGGCTGGCCGAACTGCTTGCGTTCGTGCATGTAGGGCACCACCGCATCCATGCAGGCCGCCATGATCCCGAGCGGACCGCCTGACAGCACCGCGCGCTCATAGTCGAGGCCGGACATCAGCACCTTGACGCCCTCGCCCACCTTGCCGAGCACGTTCTCCTCCGGCACCTTGCACTCGTCGAAAAACAACGGATAGGTGTTGGAGCCGCGCATGCCGAGCTTGTCGAGGTGCTGGCCGTGGGTAAACCCCTTGAAGCCTTTCTCGATGAGGAAGGCGGTCATGCCGCGCGGACCGGCCTCCGGATCGGTCTTGGCGTAGACGACGAGCACGTCGGCATCGCCGCCATTGGTGATCCACATCTTCGAGCCGTTGAGCACGTAGCGATCGCCGCGCTTGTCGGCACGCAGCTTCATCGAGACCACGTCGGAACCGGCGCCGGGCTCGGACATCGCGAGCGCGCCGACATACTCTCCGGAGATCAGCTTCGGCAGATAGCGCTGGCGCTGCGCGTCGTTGCCGTTGCGGCGGATCTGGTTGACGCAGAGGTTGGAATGGGCGCCGTAGGAGAGCCCCACGGCAGCCGAGCCGCGCGAAATCTCCTCCATGGCGACGATATGGGCGAGGTAGCCCATGTTGGACCCGCCATATTGCTCCGGCGCGGTCATGCCGAGCAGGCCGAGGTCGCCGAAGCGCTTCCAGAGGTCTGCGGGGAACAGATTGGCCTTCTCTATGTCGGGAGCGCGCGGGGTGATCTCCGCCTCCACGAAGGCGCGAAGCGTCTCGCGCAGCATGCCGATGTCTTCGCCCAAATCGAAGTCGATGCTCGGGATGTTCAAGGCGATTCCTCCGTATTTTGGCGTCCGAACCTAGCGCGGCCCCGGCGCTCTAGCGGTCGAAAAGGTTGCATTTTCCGCCAAACTTGGCGAGGATTTTCCGAGGGAATTCCGATGCCTTTTCAAGCCGCCACCGCGATCCCGCGCCGTGCCATGACCCCTGCCGCCTTCGTCCGCGGTGTGGTCGCCGCTTATGAACGATACGGCCGCGATCCGGCGGAGGCGCTGAGCCGGGGTCAGGTAGCGCCGGACCTTGTCAATTCTCCGGGTGGGCGGATCACGGCCGCCCAGTTCGAGGCCCTGGCGGGCCATGCCATGCGCGAGCTCGACGACGAGGCGCTCGGCTGGTTCTCGCGCCGGCTGCCATGGGGCACCTATGGCATGCTGTGCCGCGCCTCGATCACGGCGCCGACGCTGGAGGTGGCGCTCAAGCGCTGGTGCCGGCATCACCGCCTGCTCACCGAGGATGTCGTGCTCGATCTCGCAGTTGGCGAGGAGACTGCGGTCGTCTCCATCCGGGAGCTGCGCGATCTCGGCGGCTTACGCGAATTCTGCCTCGTCACCCTGCTCCGCTACGTCCTCGGCTTCTCCTGCTGGGCGGTCGATTCCGCGATCGCCTTGCGCGCGGCGGAATTTCCTTACCCCCAGCCCAGCCACGTCTCGGTCTACCCGACCATCTTCTGCCGCAATATCCGCTTCGACGCCGACCGCGCCGCGATCATCTTCGACAAGCACTATCTGTCGCTGCCGCTCGCGCGCAGCGCCGCCGACCTCGATAACATGCTCAAAGGCGCCTTGCGGCTGACGGTGCTGCCCTATCGGCGCGACCGGCTTCTTGTCGAGCGCGTGCGCCGGGTGCTCCGCAACGCGCGCGGACGCAGTCTCGGCGCCGAGGATGTTGCGCGCGAGCTGGCGCTGTCCACCCGTACCATGCATCGGCGCCTGCGCGAGGAGGCCACCTCGCTGCGCGAACTCAAGGAAGAGGCAAAGTTCGAGCTCGCCAAGCAGGAGCTGATGCGCGGCCGCACGCCGATCAAGCGGATCGCGGAAATTGCCGGATTCCGCAACGAGAAGAGTTTTTCGCGTGCCTTCCGTACCTGGACCGGCGCCTCCCCGCGCGAGTTTCGCGGGCGGTATCGCTGAGGGACTGTCGCCTCACTGTCACAAAATGACGGCCCCCGAGATGACCCCGGAGGCCGTGTTTTTCGAAACCGGTTCGAATTCAGCCGTTAATTCGAGTTGGTCTGCGCGCCCGGGCGAAGCTTGGTACGCGACCGCGTCTGCTTGGGCTGGTAGGCCAGCGCGTCATTCGAGGTCTTCGCACCACCGCTCTGCGAGCAGGTGCCGCCGATGCCGCCGGCAGCGGCCCGGCAGGCTTCCATGGTCGGATAACCGCAACCGTGAGCGGCCTGGGCACCGTTGGTAATGCAGAAATCGTCTGCACGCGCGGCGGGTGCGGTCATCATGAGAAACGCGGATGCAAACAGCGTCGCAGCGGATGCGACAAACGTCTTCGAAGTCGAGGTCATGGTGTCTTTTCCTGGCTCAGGGTCCCACAAAAGAGTCCTCGGCACGCGATGCAGGCCGAGGTTCACACCTTGGATCTAGGCGGCGGTCCCGAGCCGACAATCACGGCTCAGCGCATCGCAGGACTTCCGAAATCACATGTCACAGTTAGGTGATTTAGTCATCCTTATAGTGCCGAAGTCGGGACGTATGGCAGGGTAGCGCTCCGTCGGAATTTTCGTAAGCCTGGCGGTGACGGCGCCTGCAACGCAGCGTCCCTAGCCCGCCGATACCGCGGCGACCTCCTGCAACGGCAGTGGCACGTCCTTCGCGACGCCCAGCACCGGAAAGCTGCGGACGTTCTTCACATTCGGCATCGCGGCGAAATGCAGGAGCTGCTGGCGCATGCTCTCGACGCTTGGCGCCACGCATTTGAGGAGATAGTCGGTGTCGCCCGAAATCCGCCAACACTGCTGGATGCGCGGGATCGCGGCAATCGAGCTCTCGAACGCCTCCAGCACGGGCTGGGCCTGGCTGCCGAGCTGGATCGAGACGAACGATACCACCTCATAGCCGAGCCGCCGCTCGTCGATGACGGCGCGCACCGCCCGGATCACGCCGCGGCTGAACAGCGATTTCAGCCGCCGCAGGCAGTTGGGTGCGGACACCCCGACCCGCAGCGCCAGCTCATTGTTACGAACCCGCCCGTCCTGCTGCAGTTCGGACAATATCTTCAGATCGACGCCGTCGAGCTGGTCACGCCCCGCCATATCCACCTCGCCCATGAGCTTGTCATGTGCGGCAGCGAAGCATGCGGCGGAATAGCTGCCAAGGGCCGGAGCCGGCGTGGTAGCTGATCCGCGGCGTGGGATGGTCGGAAGCGAGGTTTATAATGTGTGGGCGGAATATCTTCCCGCCGTCATGGCCAGGCCTTGTCCCGGCCATGACGGAAGTCTTTGACGCCGGGTTGGGCCCTCAATGCGTCCAGGGCTCGCCGCGGCGGAACGAGAAATTGTCGGCATAGGCGGCCGGCCGGCGTACCGCCTCCTGCGGCTCGATCACCTGGTAGGCGATGCCCTTGCGCTCGCAATAGGCGACCGCCTCTTCCTTGCTGTGGAAGCGCAGCGTGATCTGCTGCTTCATGTCGCCGGACGAGGTCCAGCCCATCAGCGGCTCGACCGAACGCGGCTGCTCCGGCTCGTAATCGAGCTGCCATTCCTTCGTCTTGGACCGGCCGGATTGCATCGCGTTCTTGGCGGGCTTGAAAATGCGTGCGGTCATGGGTGGTCCGGGCCTCTTCGTCTTTTCGTTCGAACTGGATGCGTCACGGTGGCAGTTGGTGGAAATCTCAGGGATAGTATAGAGACACCGTTCGGGAAGTGTTCGGTGATTCCGGCTCCCCGGGTGCCCTACCTACGGGTATAGTCATTATGCTGCACCGTGACAATTGCGTACCCGCCTTCCGCGCCGGGACCCCGCCCGGCGGCACTGGCTCCCCGACATCAGCGTATTTGTTCCTTCCGAAAGCTCCCGTCGCATGGCCTTCCTGAACATCAGCGCAACGCTTCCCGAAAAGGGACGCGACCTCCGGCTCGACCTGTTTCGCGGTGTCGCGAACTGGGCGATCTTCCTCGACCACATCCCCGACAACGTCGTGAACTGGGTCACGACGCGCAATTACGGCTTTTCCGACGCCGCCGACCTGTTCGTCTTCATCTCCGGCTACACCGCCTCGTTCGTCTATGCGCGGATGATGCTGGAGCGCGGCTTCGTCGTCGGCGCCACACGGCTGACCAAGCGGGTCTGGCAGCTCTATGTCGCCCACATCATCCTGTTCGTGATCTACATCGCCTCGATCAGCTATCTCGCGCTGCGCTTCGGCGATTCCGAGATGATCAACGAGTTCAACGTCGCCGGTCTCGTCGACAACGCCACCGAGACGCTGCGCCAGGGTCTGTTCCTGCGCTTCAAGCCGCTCAATCTCGACGTGCTGCCGCTCTACATCGTGCTGATGGGACTGTTCCCGCCGGTGCTTTGGTTCATGTTGCGCAAGCCCGACCTGACGATGGCGCTGTCCATCGTGCTGTGGCTGGCCGCACGCCATTTCGGCTGGAATCTGACGGCCTATCCGGCCGGCCAGTGGTATTTCAACCCGTATTGCTGGCAGGTGCTGTTCGTGTTCGGGGCCTGGTGCGCCATGGGCGGCGCGCGGCGCTCGATGACGCTGATCAACGCGCCGATCACGCTCTACCTCTGCCTCGCCTATCTCACCTTCGCGCTGATCATGACCATGGCCGGCCGCTTCCCGACCTTGGGCGGCATGCTCCCGCAATGGCTGTTCTCGGCGTTCAACCCGAACGACAAGACCAACCTGGCGCCCTACCGCTTCATCCACTTCGTCGTGATCGTGATCCTGGTGATCCGCTTCGTGCCGAAGGAATGGCCGGGCCTGGAGTGGAAGGTGTTCGATCCGCTGATCGTCTGCGGCCAGCAGTCGCTCGCGGTGTTCTGCGTCGGCGTGTTCCTATCCTTCGTCGGCCATTTCGAGCTGTCGATGAGCTCGGGCTCGCTGTTCGCGCAGCTCTTCGTCAGCATCGCCGGCGTGGCGATCATGACGACGGTGGCCTATTACATCTCGTGGTCGAAGAAGCAGGACAAGCCGTTGAAGCCGCCGCCGTCAAAGCCGGCTGCGGCGAAGGCCGCCTGATGGTGACGCGGCGCCGATGCCGCGTCAGGCCGCCTCTTCGCCGTCGAACTCGGTGAACTTCTTGTAGATCCAGTCGCGGCCGTCGTGGCGGCGCCAGACTTTGCCGTAGACGAGCTGTCCGTTGATCGAGCGGCGCGGCACGATCACGGTCCAGAGATGCCAAATCTCGGTCCAACTCGACTGCGGACCGGCGGTTTTGGAGTTGCGATCGGAAGACATGGCAGAACTCACTGGCGCAGAGCTCGGCTGATACGCGCGCTGCCACGAATTGTGATCTTGTGTGAGCACGGATTTCAGGCAGCCCATCGCGAGCCGTGCTCGATCTGATAACAGCGACTAGGGCGCCCGCAACAACCGCTCGCCCTTAACCTAACCGATCAACCTTACTTCTCGTGCGCAAACGGCGAGATTGGTTGAAAGCCGGCGTCGACTTTTCTAGAGTGCGTGCGCGATTTGAGAGCGCGCCGTTTTGAGGACGCGCGGTGTTTTTAAGCCGACACATATTTTCAAAAGAATTGACTGGCCAGGACGACCACAATGAATTTGCAATGTGCATGTCTGCGCTTGGCGCTGCGATCGACAACGTCTGTCCCGATCGCAAAGACACCGTCCCAGCAGCCGCCGAAGGCCGCCAACGACAACGAGACAGTCTGGCCGTTCGTGCCGTTTCCAGCCGGCTGGCACGCCTCGAACTGACGGGCCAGATCTGAAAAAGTGACGCCTGAAAAGCGCAACGCCGCGCAAGCGGAGTATCATCGCTTGGCGGCGTCCGTTTAGGCATTGGGCGCTGAAATCCCCAACACGCATATGTCTGTGGCGCCGCGCAGAAGGTTCGATGAGCGTCCGGCAATTCTGCGCTGCTCTGAGGGCTGCAATGGCTTGAAAGATCGCGCCGAAGTCGCGCTAAAAGGAGAATGTGCGAAGGCTTCCGCCGCGCCTTTCGGCCCAGACGACGGCAACCAATCACTACGCCACGCGTTGCAGCTTTTTCCCGCCTGTCCGGGGCATCCGAGAGTGTCCGCGATCAGCGTGCGCCCGCCTGTACGGACGGCGTCTCACGTCCATGTGAACTGGAGCGCGGCCGGTGAATTTCCACGAACGAGCAGAGATCAATGAACGGCAGAAGGCAAGGCCAGCGGAGGCCGTGAGCCAGGTCGATACGCCTGAGGAACTCGTCGAGACGCCGGAGGCCGGAAGCTCGCTGCTCGCACTCGGCGGGCTCGGCCTCGCGGCAATCGCGATGCTGGGCTGGATTTGCGCCCTCGCCTGGTTCGCTTGGCGCCTCGTCGATTGGCTGCTGTCTTGAGGCGGCCCCCGAATCCCGAGGCAAGAGACTTGGGCATCGGCCTGGGCATTCTTGGGGTACATGTCGGAACTGGTCGGGGCAGCTGGATTCGAACCAACGACCTGCAGTACCCAAAACTCATTAGACTATTTTCCAGTGGGTGCCAGATGATGCCACAGAGTTCTTTTCGCCTTACAATGTATTGATTATACTAATTATTTTTCTTTCCGTCATTTCCGTTGCTTTCCTATCGTTTCCGCTCAATAGATAATCCGGTGGCTACTCGGTGGCGACTTGGGGGAAGCAATGCCAATACTGAAGCTGGGGCGAAGGAGCGTTTCCGGGCTGCCCGCTGTGACGAAACCAACGATCTTCTACGATTCCGAGTTAACCGGTTTCGGCGTCAAGGTAACGCCCACCGGGGCGCAGTCATGGATCGTGGAGTACAGGCCAGGCGAAGGCGGCAGGCGCGTCAGCAAGCGGAGGATGGTGATTGGGACGCCGGCCACACTATCGCCCGAGAAGGCACGGGAAGCTGCGGAAACCCTACTGGCCAGGGCGAAGCTTGGCGAGGATCCTGCGGCCGAGCGTGGTGCCGCCAGAAAAGCCGAGACCGTTGACGAGCTGCTTGACAGCTTCATCGAGAAGCACCTCGAACCGAAGCGCAAGGCTGGAACCATTCGCCTGAACCGCGGATACATCAAAAACCACATCCGTCCGGCCCTCGGTAAAAAGAAGGCGAATGCCGTCACTCACTCTGATGTTGACCGTTTGCACCGGAAAATAGGCGAAACGCACTCAGTGACGGCGAACCGCGTGGTTGCGCTGCTCGGTACCATCTTTGCGTTCGGGATTAAGACTAAGGCGCTGCCAAAGGGCACAGAGAATCCGGCCACGGGCATTGAGCATTTTGACGAGCAACTGCGGCAGCGTTACCTGAGGGGGGAAGAACTGCAGCGCCTTGGTGATGCTCTCCGCGAGGCCGAGACGGTCGGCATTCCGTGGGAGCCTGATCCGTCGAAGAAAGCCAAGCACGCCCCCAAGCCTGAGAATCGCCTGACGAAGATTGACCAACACGCCGCTGCGGCGTTGCGCTTGCTGTTGTTCACGGGCTGCAGGTTGCGCGAGATCCTCGATTTGCGCTGGAAGGAATACGACGCGGGCCGCGGCCTCCTCTTCCTGCCGGACTCGAAGACCGGGCAAAAAACCGTCGTGCTCTCTGCGCCAGCGGTTGCGATACTCGACTCCCTGCCCCGTGTCGGCGCCTATGTGATCGCCGGTGAATCAGCGGGCACGACGGAGGAGAAGCCGCGCTCAGACCTTAACCGGCCATGGCGCGCGGTACGCAAGCGGGCTGGGATTGAGGATGTGAGAATCCACGACCTACGTCATAGCTTCGCCAGCGTCGGAGCCGGATCCGATCTCGGGCTTCCTATCATTGGCCGCCTATTGGGCCACACCCAGGCGAGCACCACGCAACGCTATGCACACATTGCAGTGAATCCCGCGAAGCGGGCTGCGGACCTCATCGCTGGGCAGATTGCCGACGCCATGAACGGCGGGAAATGAAAAGCCGCAGTGCGGTCACAGTCCCACTGCAACTAAGGCACGTCACATTAGAAACAACGCGCTAGCGGGCCGCATTAAACGAAATGGCGGAATCGTTCGGCAACACCTTCACCGTTGTTCAAGTGACGGCGGACGACACAACAACGCAAATTTGGATCGCACTCGCCAAACCGAGCCAAGCGATAACACTTGTCCTCGCCGCCGTTCCTGAGGGATGGACTGCGGAGGTGCTAAATGTTGCTATGACGCCTAAGCAGCAGCGCTTATTCGAACAGCTTAACCTGCAGCCTGGGGACGTTCATAGGTTGGATAAGTGAGGTCTCGAGCCTTTAGGTCGACTTACGCCGCTCGCGCTCAGCGTCGTTCGCCGCCTTGAGCCGGTCTCCAATGTAATCCGAGATTTCGCCAATTTCGGCCTGCAAGTCGGCTTCTGAAATACCCTGCCCCTTGGCAGCCTCAATAAGACGCCGGCTGAGTTCCTCCACATCCTGAGATGCGCCGGCAGTCCGATATTGCTCGACAGCGTGGATGCTGTTCTCGGTCCAGAAATCGATAAACTCGCGAGCCTTGGTCACCGCATTTCCCTAGAGGCAGCCTAGCCAGCGTTAGCGCCAGTCGGCAAAGAGAGCAAGTAAAGCGCCCCACTCTCGCGAGTGAGGCGCTTCAGCGGAGTGGGCTTGATGGGTGTCAGGCCATGACTGGCCGCCGATAGTAGCTACTCTGCCGCCTGCAGCACCATTGACGACCGCCTGGCAACTACCGCCGCGCGCTCGTCATCCGCCAGTGCTTCAGCGTGCTCATAGGCCTCGTCAAGTTCTTCCTTGAGGTGATCGGCAGCCCACAAGATCCGGTAGATCGTCTCGGCAGTGATTTCCCCCTCCATGTCGCGCAGGTCGTAGAGCAGCCCTCGCAGGACGGCAAAGCCGTTGCGCAGGTTAAAAATCTCCGAGGCGACGTAAGAGGGGGTGGATTTGAAGTCGGACAAATCGGTAGCAGTATCGGCCATAAATGTGATGCCTTCCAAAATCAGTAGCGGAATCGCTACACAGTAACCATATTTGGCGAAATTGCTACGTCAAGTCGTTTTCGCTACGATATAGCGATATTGCACACGACTTTTGGAGGACCGATGATTTCCGCTTCTCAATCCCGCATGGCGCGCGCCGCCCTCAATCTTGGTGTCCGCGATGTCGCAGAGGCCGCTGGTGTATCTACCAACACCATCACCAGGCTGGAGCGCGGTGAAGAATTGTTGCCCAGGACAGTGGCCGATATCCGCGCCGCATTCGAATCCGCTGGGGTTATCTTTCTCGATGATGGACAGTCGATCGATGGCGGGCCTGGTGTGAGGCTCACCAAGAAATAGAGTTGCCCTCGGTCCCCGCTCTGCAGCTGCGCGTACGTGCAACTTCCATCCGCGTGCCGGAACTTTCCCAGTGGCGTCCCGTTGCAACCTGATGCCCCGCACGACATCTCGATCCTGGACGCCAGAGCAAATCGACTTCCTTCGGAGTTCCGCTGAAACCGGCGTGTCGGTTTCTCGCACCTCGGTCGTGCTTAAGCGCTCTGTGCAGTCCGTCCAAACGAAGGCGCGCGAGATTGGCGCCCCATTTCCAACGATGCACCAGGTGCGACGTAAACGGCTGGCCGACGAGGCAAAGGCCTTGTCGGCAGAGGGCTTGCCTCTTCCCTAGCCTCAAGGCCCGCAGCGTGAACCTGCCGCCAGCCCGTCCCCACCCCGTGCTACGCGTACGGTGGCACTTCCACCAGCGTGCCGATCAATCGCAACAGCGCTTGCTGCTCAGGACCCTTCACGTCCGCCCGCAAGAAGTCGCCGAGTTCAATGTGCGAGAGCCGCCCTCCGGAAGGTGCATTCGGCTGATGGATGATGAATGCGTTCCCGTTCGTTGGCTCCCGCCCTAGGAACCAGGCATCCCCGTTCGGACTGCGATAGAGTTCACGACGTTCGGTCATGGGACCCTCCAATTTCCAAAGGCTCCCCAAAAAGGCGTACGCCACACTTAAGTGCCATGAGCGGTTAAGCCGGAACATCAGGACAGCCCGACTTTGGTGTTCACCTCGCGAACTTCTCCCGGTCGTAGGCCAAGTGTCGCCAACTCATCGTTCGCGGCAAGCCCGCTCGGACTAGCCGCCCAGCCCTCTGGGATGGCGTCCAACACCAATTGCACAGCCGCATCTTGATCGGGGGCGGCCGCCAACCAGTATCGCTTTTGATCATCGTCAGTGGTCACCCGAACAAGATAAATTTCCATGCACTGCAATTCAGCTGGGCGGGTTTGGTTTCATTACTGACACCGCCCTGGACACGGCGAGCGACACGGCTAAAGAATAGTTGCCGCTCTCCGGTCGTTCGCCCTATGGTGGCTGCGGGTCTGGGGGAATCCAATGGGACTATTCAGGTCTAAAGAGAGCTGGGAGCGCACGTTCCGGCTCAAAAGCCACCATGGCGCTTCAAAGGGACTTCTAGCCGTACTTTTCTGGCTCTGGGGCGTCGTCGGACTGTTGTTCAATGCCGGCACGCTCTTCGGGCTCACTGGCAATATTGGCGTCGGCACATCCGCCTATTTGAGCGCGACTTGCCTGGTATGGATTGGCGGCATGGTGCTGTTTGGCATCGGCGCCCTGCTCGCTCACACAGATTTCGATGGTGAGCGGCCGATGCCGGAAGACTACGGCGATGTTCGGCTTACTCGGTAGAAGCTGATATTGGAAATGGCACTTTCGCAAATCCCGCAGAGTCGCCTGGGTAGGTTCGCCATCGTTGCTGCTGGGGCGGCGGTATCGTGCTCGCTGATGTGGGCATGGTGGTCGTTCCCGCCTCCATCTAGGGACCCCTACTACTATACAATTTCGGATGGGGCCTATTCAGCAGCTGTTGGCGGGCGAGAGATGTTCTCGGTCGGTTTTGTGCCGGATTATCGATCTCCTGAATGGAAACAGTACGAATACAGATGCTCGATTGCGCAGCTCGCGCAGCGGCCCCGGAATGGTCCGGCCGGATTTGAGTATGAAGGCCGCTCTCTTTGCAATTCAGCTAGTCTGGATACAGCTAGTTTTGACCGAGCGGCTTCCCAATTCAAAGCGTATGTCGATGAAGAGGTTCGTACCCGGCGAATGAAGATCGTCACCCACGTTTGCACGGCGCTTGGATGGGGTATCGGCGCTTGGGCCCTGACAATGCTGCTGGCCTTAAGCTTCGGTTGGATTGCGCGCGGCAGTTCCCAAGTCCGCTAAAATTATGATTGCGGGCACCGTTTCCTACTAAGCGGTCATTACCTTGACGCTTCCCAAAGCTCCTTGGCCTTCTCCCTATCGGCCTCTCGTTCTTTGTATCGGTCATAATAATCGGCGGCTTCCGCCGTGTAGCCACCCTTCTTGGCGCAGTCATCATTCATGCGGACGAGTTCTTGTTTAAACGTCTCAAATGTCGCCAGCTCTTTGTCGGACAGCCATCCACCTTTTGCTGGCATGTATTCGTTGATGACCGTCGAGAGGGTCTTGGTCTCCAGTCGCTCCATCGCTCCGAATTTGCTGGTTTGGTTCGACCACGGTGTAATGAGATCTGAATGAGTCATGCTCGCGTCGTGAGCTTCTCGGCTCTGCGTAGCATGTATTTTTGCAGTTAGATCGCTAGCCTTCATCGTCGCGAACTCCCTGACAACACGACTATACAAGAAAAAGAAATCAGCCCTTATCATGGCTACCCACGGCTTGACGATTATGGCGCGCTCTTCGGGAGTGACCTTAAGATCACTTAATTGCGCATCGATGTCGTCGAGCACAGATTGCTTATCCTTGGCCGACGGCGTTCCCAGCCTGTTTCCCCATGCGATCGTTAGATAGCTCGCTCGCGCAGAAATCTCAGCCAGCCGTCTAACACTGGCCAAGGTGGCCACAGCCTCAGTCACTGTCTGCCGCAGCCTGGCCTCTACGCCGAGGGTTTTAATGAATTCGACCTGGGGCAAGAAGACGATCAGAGCACCCACCAGAAAAATCGTTCCCAGCGTGACCGCCGAGGCCTTCTGATCGTTGAAAGCCTGATAAACAGCCCCCAACATGGCGAAAATCGACATTGCCGCCACGAAGTAGGAGAAAATATCCCTGACCTTATCCATTCCAGCACCAACAAAAAAGCCGAGACTCAGTCCCGGCTGTTGATGGGAAACATAGCAGTTTCGGAGATCCCCTTCTAGGTTGCGCTGCCATTTTACACACGAGAATAGCGACCAAGGCTAATCCTCCAGAGAGACTAACCCGCTATAGAAACGCCGAGAGCTACAGTCGCCACTGCGCCAGACAGCAAAGCAAGCTGATGCTCTTCGATAGGATCTCCGAATCCATTTTACTATCTTCCCTCACGCCGCCACCCGCCTCGCCGGCACACGGCCGGACTTGCAGTTACGTCACAACACCCGTCCCGACTTAGCGCGTCTGACGGTATCAATCACCTTGCTCGGCAATTCCGCATTCTGCTGCGCCAGCGCGGCCTTGATCAGTGCAACAGTTTTCTCGCTAGCATCGCCCTGGATGTAGACCGAGCCGCCGTGAACGGTGACACCACCTCCGCCAACACCGCCGTTGCGCAGTACGTCATTTGGGACGACTTGCGAACCGCGCGGAAGATTGACGAGTTCGGGGCCGTTCTCGCCGACGATCGACGGACCACCTGGCGCGAAGTTGGTGCCGGTGGCGAACTTGGGAAAAGCAAGACCACCTGTGCCAGCACCAAGGTCTCCTGAGAAGCTCAGCGCGCCGCCTCCGCTGCTACCAACTCCAAACAGACTGCCAAGGCTAAACCCACCGCCACCACCAAAAGCAGATGACCACAAATTGTCTGCCGCCATTTGGGCGAGCTTGTCGGCAATTTTGCCCAGGGCGTTAAGACCGGCCTCCTTAAGAGCATCCATTGCGGACGCGCCATTGCGAATCTTGGTTTCAAAATCAACCAAAAATCCGCTGTTTATCTGCTGACCCAAATCCGCAAGCTGCTTAATCGTAGAGTTGAAGCGCAGCGCTGACGCCTGACTCGATGCCATCGCGGCTGGAATGTCGTCGCCGAAAATATCCTTGAGCTGGTTCGCGATTGCCAAGTCTTGCGGCGTGAAGAACGCCGTTTGCCGCCCGCGCGAAATGTCGCTTTCGACCTTTGCCTTGGCCAGGGCCCCAGCCGCTTCCCCAGCGTCTTGCGCGAGATCCTGAATTTGGTCGCGGACCTTATCGGTAATCGGGATGCCCGCCTTTTGCGCCGCGGCAAGCAATTCAGTCTCAGCTCGCAATTCGGCCTGCGCAGCCGCACCCTTGCCCACGGTCTCGGCATCAGCCTGAGCCCTGGCTGTGTGCTTTATGATGGACTCGGTTGCGCGGTCATAAGCGTCGGCGCTATCTTTGCCGCGCTTCGGCAGCTTTGCTGCGTTAGGATCGTCGTTGTTAGCCGATGCAGGGCGTGAGGCCGGCAGCGGAACGCCGTTGGGGAATTCCACCTTGGACTGCTGCTCAGCTGCAGCCTGCAACATGTCGCGCGCGAGCTGAGCCTTAGCGCGAATAAGCTCTAGCGCCGAGACGATCTCTGGGTCGCCCTTGCCGGACTTGTTCATCGCATCAATGGCGCGAGTGACTTGCTCAACGTCCTGTGTCGCGCCGCGCAAGTTCTTTTGGAAAATGTCCGCTGCGTCTGCGTACCTGTCAAAGAGACTCTGCCCACTACCGGACTGAATGTTCTGCGAGGCAAGAGCGGTTTTTACGAGATCGTTGGCTTTATCAATTAGATCATCAAGCCAGCCACCAATATCAGCCGCAGTCGACTTAAACTGCGCGGCAAGTTGCGCTGATGACTGTTTCCACGCCCGATCGAAAGCAGCGGCCTTGGCAACGGTAGCGCCATCGATGATTACACCAGCCGCCTCGGCACCCTGCGCAATATCCTCGAATGACTTGTTGCCATTGCGAAGCGCCTCAACCCAGCTCTCGGACAGTCCGAGCATCTGCGCGGCCTTCGTCTTCTCTGGCATTGAGCCGAACTTATTAAGAAGATCGCCAGCAATCACCAGAAGCTGGTTCAGGCTGATAACCTGACTGTTGCGGTCCTTGTACTTGATGTTGTTGGCATCAAGCAGCTTAGTCAGGGAGTTTTCGTTCTCCTTAGCATCTGCCAGTAGCGAAGCCACCTTGCGCAGATCGTTGACGGACTCTTGTGACGAAACACCACCCTGCCCCGCTGCGAACTGGATCTGCTGAAATCGCTCAGCAGTCAGGCCGGTGTATTCGGCATTCTTCTGTAGGTCGGCCAACTCGCTGTTGACCTTGGTAAGTGCCGCGAGCAATCCGCCAACGAGACCAGTTACGCCAGCGGCAGCTGCGCCAAGCGACGCGAAGCCGCCCATTGTAGGGTTCAAATTTGCGAATGATCGTTCAATGCGGTCTATCGCTGCATCCGCGATGTCTCCGGCTTGATTCATATCGCTTTGGAATTGGTCCAGCTTCGCGCCGAGCTGAACTACCAGGTCATTTGCCATGAGGATCCTAAAATTGAAGCGCGCGGCTATTGACCGCCGTCACGCTGTGGGGAGAGAAAATGCGCGGGTGATTTGGGACCGGCCCCGCGTCGAACAGTCTTCACCGACCTGCCGAACATGGAAAAACGCCGCGAATCCGCTGGACGGGATTCTTCACAATTCCTGAGGGAGTGGACGGTGCTCGTCCGCTCTGGAACCGCGACCCTTCTCGCCCGTTGGCTAGCGGGCAGAACAAGGAGGAGGAAACCATGCCAGTCGTACTGCTTTGGGCTGTGCCTACGGTTCTCGTGATCGGTGGCGTCAGCTACTATTTTCTTCGTGTCGTGCACTAGATCTGTTGTTTTGATCGTTCGGGCGATGCTCAAAGGCGCCTACGTCGCGTCTTAGCACTGCCTGAAGCCCAGCGCCCCCTCGTTGCCCGGCGCTGGGCAGTTACTCGACAGGTTCTGTCATCGTCGCCGCGCGCTTCTTGCCTTTCCCAGCTTGACCGCGCCCGGCAAATCCGCGCGGTACGGTTCCAGAATTAACCCGGACCGCGCCCATCAAGCTTAACGACGGAATGATCGCGCGAGCGCCGGTTGTAGCCGCTAGGCTGCAAACATGGCGAAACGCAACCGTCAAAAAAGGACGCTGACCCGGACGCCCTTCGATCCGGAGATCGCGGCTCGATGGGCAGAAATCCTGCGCCTGCGCGAGCAGATCAAGAAGGCGCTTGCAAAGCGCAAAAAGAAGATCCGACGGCTGCGCTGACTGCTCCTGAGGGAGTGGACGGGCGGCATCGGATTTAGCGGTAGGAACGCGATATAAGTTCCAGCGTTTCAGAAAATGCCCCGATACTATTTCGATTTTCGTGATGACGCCGGCCTCACCATCGACGACACTGGTGAGGAATTGCCTGATCTTGATGTCGCCCGGGATGCAGCGCTTAGAGCACTCGCCGAAGCCATCCGCGCCAAAAGCGAGATCCGCGCCGAGATGGGCCAGATGTTCGTCGAGGTGAGAACTCAGACCGCGGCGGTTTTGACGGTATCGGCCTTCGTCGAGATCATCCTGAAGTCGTGAGGTAATGTGCCGTCATGCAAGATGACCTTCTAGAACGTGCGGCCCGCGCCATAGCCGAGAGCAAGAAGCTCGTCGACGAAGTCACCGAGATCCGATGGCAGGTAGGGCAAAGAGACGCATCGCTTAAATACCAACGCGAGCTTTTGGGACGCGCATCCCGAGGGAGTGGAAATTTGACCACTCCCGCATCTACGAACAGAAGCGAAGCGAGCGGGGATACGTCGTCGAGTCGGTCGTTATGACGCGGATCACGCAGCCGCCTTCTGCCCGATCTCGTCCGGCCACCGCCTGAGCACTTTGATATGTATCCCGGCCGCATCGATACGCGTTTCTTGCGCGAAGCCGCCCACAAGTCCGGTAACGGTGGTGCCTCCGAACGTTCCTGCATCAGGTCGGCTAACCTTTGCTGCGCGCTGCTTCTCTAGCAACTGCAGTCCATCCTCCGGGGAGCGCATATCGGCCGAGCCGGCTACGCTGGGCCTGATGTACCGCTCGACCGCTCGCCCCTTGAACAGATTGTGGTCGAGAAAGCATTCAGTGACATGAATCAACGGGCCTGTTTCGGCCGACCAGCCCGCCAGCACGACCTCGCCGCGGCCGGTAAGATTGTGACCGACCGCCTTGCCCCGGGTGCAACTCGTCTTAACTAGATCCGGCATTGCCTCGGCAAGGGATCGAAGATCGGCGAATTGAGTTTCGATCAACTGTGCCGCCAGCAGAGTCGGTATGACCGACAGGCCCGTGATCGAAAACGCAGCGTTATGCTGAGGGATCGTGTGAACCTTGGTACCGATACCAAGCAGTTTGTCAGACAGGTGCCAGGCGCCATCCGAATACAAATGAATCGAGTCCAGAGATTTGAAGACGTTGATCGCCGTCATTCTTCGTCTCCCTCTTCGTCCTCTGATGTTTCTTCGATCTCGATGATCTCGGCTTCATCGATGAAGGTGCCAGCGGCAAGCCCCGTTACGGCCACCGCGACTGCAGTGAAAATTGGCATTGTGTGTCTCTCCTTTAGAGTGATAGTCCCGCCGACTTCATCAACGCGGCCCTGAGCGCCAGGACAGCCTCGACTGGCTCATTGTCGCAACAGAGCGAGCGTGGCTCAGCATCCAGCGGACATGCGGCGAATTTCGATCTGCCGAGCGCAGCAGCCAGTGCGATCCTGTCGGCATTAGTTGGCTCTTTGTGCGCGCGCCTAAATATCTCAACCGCCTCGGGGGTGATGCGCACGCGTTGACGGCGCCTGCTTCGCCGCGATCTTACCGGCATGGCGGCTCCCCGAATTGTTCGAGTCCCCAGCAGACGTACTGCGAACCATTCGGGTGCTCGGCGCACCACCTGGCCATGATTTGCGCCCCGTAGAGCTTCCACGCGCTGCGCGCCGCCTCCCGATCAGGATGACCGTGCTCGTCGAGTTCGCAGATGCCGTCTAGATCCCCTGTGCACGGCCATCCCAGTTCGAGCGCCCATTCCCAATCATCGAGCGTGCCCGTGTTGCGTCGCTTGTTGTTACGTTTGCGAACGGGCATCAGCGACGGCTCCCATAAGTAGCGTCCCTCGGCAGCCGCGGACCGTCGCCTGATTGCACGTCCAGCCCGAGTTCACGGCAGAGAATCCGGAATCTGTTCTGAGCTTTATGCTGAATGTCGACCCATGGACTGGGTTTTTGGCAACCGAAGCGGTCCAGAACTACGGCTCCATGCTCCGAAATGGCCGCACGCGCCTCCTCCGATTGATCCAAGCTCTCGCAGGCCAGCCGCAGCAAATGGCGGTGGTGGTCGTCCAGGTCGTAGTCCGTATGTACCTGGCGCCACCACGCTTTTGCAGCCCGAGATAGGTGATCTGGAGGTTTCGGCGAGGCCATTCAGGTCTCCAAAATTTTTAAAACTCTGGGGCAGCGGTCGCGAATGTTTAGGTTGGGCCGCCGGTATTTGCTGCCGAAGGTGCGAGAGATTTGCTACACCCCTCCCACTACTCGGCCCCAGCGTCGTCTCACCAAGTCCGCAGCACGTCGACAATCGCGCCGTCATCATTGACGACGAACTCAGCGCGATCTCCACCGTGCAACTGAAATGGACCTTTCCACTCAGGGTGACGCCGCTCGGCACCGAGGTGGCTTGCATGAACCTGCACGGTCCTGCCATCGTCCAATACGGCGATGCCGCGGCGCCTGTGACGATCCCATGAGTGCACTAAGCCATTGATCGTTGTCATTTCAGGATTCCTCTTGCTCGCTGTTTTTCTCGAATTCGCTGGAGTGCGGCCTGGTTGTTGGTCAATGCCCGGCTGATATGAGCTGAGGTGTCCTTGCCATAGGCTCCCCAAAGAACGAGGCTGATCTCATACAGCTTCGCCTCGGTGATCAGGCGCCGCGGCATGTCGCCGCTATCGTCCCACTCCTCAACCACCGGAGTGAACGACACACTGACCTCGTTGACCGTGCCGTTGCCGACAGTCGCTAACGCTTCTTGACCGAGCGGTGCGGCGGGATTTGGCGTCAGCGAGTAATAGAGCCCGATATTATCCGACCTGAGGGAGAGCGCCTTATTCGACACTCGCCCCAGCGGCCGGCTCGGGTCATGAGCCCAGAGCGCGGCAACATCTGGATTTTGCGCGAGGTGCTTATCGAAGGCGCCGCGCGCGAAGCGCTCCTCGAAAAGGCCCGCGATGATGGCAGGCCTGTTCCAGGAGATAGCGTATCCCGAGATAGTCTCAGCCATTGCGCTTTGTCACCCGCAATCGCTTCTCGCGTTTAGCCTGTACCAATTTGCGCGCAATCACTGCTGGCGAGTCCGAGCACTCGGAGTGTCGACTTTCGCCAGGCAGTTTGACACTGCGGCGGACCGGCTTTCGGTCCGCGACGTCGGAAGTGCGCTCGGATCCCTTAGACATTATGACCCGCCTCCCTCACTTCCTTCAGAAAGTGGAAAACACGGCCATGCCCACGGTCGCCGAGAAAGAACGGACGGACTGGTCCCAAGTAACCGAGACGCACGTCCTCGCGCTCCAGATCGTCCAGCAGCGTGTCATGCTCTTCGCGAGCTGCCTCCAACGCGCGAGCGGCCTCGCACACTGCAGTCAGGCGTCGTTGATATTCTTGGCGTACGGTGGCGCATACGGTTCTACTGGCTACGTCCCGTGCCTCAGCGGGCCGGCGCGCCAAGATGCACGTCACGTCTGCCACAAAATGTGGCCTCATATCTCTGTCGGCGGCAGCCGTGATTAGCGCAAACCGCTAGGCGGCCATAAGTTCGGCCAGTTTTCGCGCCGCTCGGACTACTGCCTGTTTGCCGATTCCTTCGTATGCGCGCTTGCTGCTACCTGGACCGGCAACCAGCTGGCCGATCTGGGCAGCTGTACTGTCGTCGAGAACGGCATCCAGTACGTCTGCGTGCTTCCCCATCTTGGTCCTGAGTCGGCTCTCGTCGATATTCCGCACCATGACGTCCTCGACCGTCTGAGTATTAACTTGAGCGGGGGAAGCCCTGGCTTTGCGCGGTCGACGGAATCGTTCGACGTGCATGGCCGCGCTGTATGGAGGGAGCTTCTTTTCGAAGGTTGGATCCCCCTTCGCCTTCTGATCCTCCTCGTACATCGCAATTAGGTCTTCGGCGCTTGTCGTCTCCATAAGGGTTTCGACGATGGTGCCTTCAGGCACAGCTGGCTTATTGACAGGTCGCGCCGGTTCGGCGTGGTTGTCGTTATCGGCAATGAGCGCCTTGCCGGTGAGTTCTGACCATGCGTTGATGCCGTGCAGCGTGATGGTGTCGCCAGCCTTTTGGAGAGCTGGAATAAGTTGAGAGCGATTCACGTGAAATATCTCGCGACGTGACGTACTGGCCATTTACTGGCTCTTGGCGTGGCCGGTTGCCGGCTGCACACTTTTGGAAATCGGCCTTAGGGATAAAGAGATCAAACACTTACTCAGGAAAACAGGTCCGAAGGAAATCGCCCCAGCGCTAGCCTTGCTTTCTTGGGTGGAATTCCAACCGGCCTACCAACCGGGTTGGGATTCCATCCCAACGGTGGGGGTATAAGGGGGTTGGAACACACACCCCGTTGGTAGCCGTTGGTAGGGCGTCGGTAGACCGTTGGAAGGCCTAGGTTGGCGCCATCCGCTTCTGGCGGATTTCATCCTCTACCACCACCAATCGCTCACGCGACCTGGACGGTGGACCTTCCTTGACGACCGCGATCTTGTTTTCAGCAAACAATCTCGCCATCGCCTCTTCCAACGCCTTCTTGCTCGTACCCTCGCGTTCCGGCATGGCCGCCATAACGGTCGGTGCATATGCGCTGCTTCTAGAGGATGACACGCGTCTGCCGCTTCCGTTGATCGATGAAAGCATCCGGAGAAACACCTCGTCGGCATGGTTGGCCAACAGCGACGCGTGCGCCGAAGGCTTGCCGTCGTCGAGGATGAAAGCCCCCTCATGCCAGCGCAGTTTGGTCTCGGCACCCTTCCTGCCGTAATTCGCTTTCATGTTCTTCAGCAGACGTAGATCCTCATCGGTCTTGTCCGCGGTGAAATACAGCCTCGATCGCACCGAGTTATTCCATGCCGTCGACCCTGACAGGCCTGTGCCGGACTGCATGCCTTGCACCGATGGATGCGAGAGCAGAAGCACAGCTAGGTCGAACTCCATCGCAAAGCGGCGCAACATCGACACAAAGAATCGAACCTGCTTGCGGTTGATCTCATCTCCGCCAAACACGTCCGCTGCAGTGTCGAGGATCAGAAGCTTCGGCAAGAAGTCCGCCAACAGGTCCGTAATCCGTTGGGCCAGAGCTGTAAGCTCAAGTTCAGGCTTCGGCGTTTTTCGGACACTAGCTCGGCGTCCTTGCCAGCCATCGGGATAACGCGCATGCCCCCCTTCAGGTCAGCAAACGTGCGCCTCATAGCGGTCAGGATGTCGTGGCCGCGTCGCTTCAGCTCGCCCTCGTCGTCCTCCGCAGCAAAGTAGACGACGCGCCCCTCCGCGGGCCTGAACCCCAGCGTTTCGATACCGAGTACTCCAGCCAATCCGACCTGATACGCCAACAGGCTTTTGCCGGTGCCACCGTCACCAGAGAGCAACGTCACCTGCCGGTTTGGAATGAGGCCCTCCAGGTACCATTGCCGCTCCGGGATGGGCTGCCCTTCCCAGTCGGAAGGATCAATGATCTTGATGGTGTCGGTTTGCTGGTTGTCGTTGGCTGGAATTGGTTGGGACGATGCCTCGATGATTTCGCGCGCAGCTATAGCCTGCCGCATCCAACCCATGATCTTCGGGTCAAACTCATCGAGCGCGGGGGCGTCGGCCTTCATGCCGATCGGGGGCAGCGTAGTGGGGTCCGTGTAAACGAATGGGGTCGCGGTGAACGACTTGCCGCTCCGGCCGGTGGCCTCAGGAGTTGGTGCTGGCATCGGCGGCCTGAAGCTCCACAAGTGATTTAAGAGCGAGTTCAGCGAGCGCCTTATTGAACGAAGGAGAGAAGGTGGCGACACGCTGTTGAAAAGCATTCGGCGCAATGACGCGCGCGGGCTCGTCGCCGCGCTGGCGAAGGCCCAGGTTGTAGAGGCGCAGATGGTCGTTAAGCTGCAGGTCGAAGCGCGCGAGCGTCGTCGAGCCCGGTGGGCTTGGTCGGATGTCAACTATTCGCAATGTGGAATCCCCTGAATGGGGTTGCTCTTTTGGAGCGGTGCACCTGGCTGAGGCCAGTCGTGCTTAGCTGCGGCGCTACGTGGCCGCCGCGTCGTCGTTGGCAGGTTTCCAGGTTGAGGTCCGGCGCCGGGAGGCAATCCAAGCGTCAACATCGGGAGCCGCGTATTTGATGGTCCTGCCGAGCTTGAAAAATGCCGGGCCGGTGCCAGTCATACGGCTTTTGGCCAGCGTCGAGGCCGACAGTCCGGTCAGCGCCGAAACATCGTCGATTGATAGGAAGTTCACGAAAGACTCCCGAGAGGGAGAAATGCAGCGCCCCGGCTACGGCCAGTCGGCGTATACAGATCTAGTATTCCTAGTGTCGAAAAATACTAAATCAGTCCCGTCGATTTCAGCGCGCGCCGCTGAATTCCGAAGAACGCCAACAGATAGGTCGCGGGCGCGGAATCGGTAACGGGCCGGCCGAAGATTTTTCGGTGCAGTTTTCGGCTGGTGGCTACCCGGTGGCGATTCGTTAGTTTTGAGGTTTCAGGCTTCCGGCTAAGCCGTTGATTTTATTGGTCGGGGCAGCTGGATTCGAACCAACGACCTGCAGTACCCAAAACTGCCGCGCTACCAGGCTGCGCTATACCCCGAATGTCCGGCGAGCCCCGTCGATACACGCTTCCCGGCGCGCCAGCAAGGCACCAGTGACGCCGTTCCCGGGCGGCTATTTGCTGCCGAACAGCGGGTGGGCGACCCGGTCGCCAGGACGGATGCCGTATTTCTGCGCCGTTCCCGCCACCACCTCCAGCACCGCCCGGGCCGGCCCCTGGGACGAGATGATCTTGGTCGACATCGGCTCGGTGTTTTCGGCGATGCGCAGGATGCGGCCGTCGGCGCGGATGAAGATCATGTCGAGCGAGACGTAGGTGTTCTTCATCCACATCGACACTTCCTGCTCGGGATTGAAGTCGAACAGCATGCCTTTGCCGTCGGCCAGTTCCTTGCGGTACATCAGGCCGGTCTGCTTCTCCTGCTCGGTCGTCGCCATCTCGACCGAGAACACCTGCACGCCGTTTCTGGTGACGATCTCGAGCGGCTGGAAGCTCGCGGCGCGGACAGATCCGATTGCGACCGCCATGCCGGCAACGACGAGGACGGCGGCAAGCCAGCCCTTCGCAACGGACCAGACGGCCTTTCGATCAGAATTCATGGGGGCTCTCGGGGCGTGGGACTGGAACAGTCCATACGCAACGGTCGCCGGAAAAGCCAGAGGCGCGCTGGCTGGCCGGCGCGCCTCTGCTCACGATTGCGGGAATTGATGCCTTTAGAGCGTTTTCGAGCGAAGTGGATACCGGTTCGCGTGAAGAAAACGCGTCAAAACAAGAATCTAGAGCTTCGGTTCTGATTCAATCAGAACCGATAAGGCTCTAGTGCGACTGCAAGCCCGGCGACCCGGTCTCGGGATGGATCTCGGCCGCCATCATGCCCTTGGAGCCGGGCCCGAACCGGACCAGCACATATTGGCCGGGACGCAGCTCAGTCATGCCGAAGCGGCGCAGTGTCTCCATGTGCACGAAGATGTCGGGCGTGCCCTCGCCGCAGGTCAGGAAGCCGAAGCCGCGCAGCCGGTTGAACCATTTGACCTGGGCCCGCTCCAGGCCGCTGGTCGGGGTGACCGTGACGTGCGTGCGCGGCGGCAGCATCTGCGCCGGATGGATCGCGGTGGATTCGTCCATCGAGACCACGCGGAATGCCTGATAGCCCTTGGCGCGCTGGACGCACTCAACGACGATGCGGGCGCCCTCGTAAGCAGTCTGGAAGCCGTCGCGCCTGAGTACGGTGACGTGCAGCAGCACGTCGGGCCAGCCATTGTCGGGCACGATGAAGCCGTAGCCCTTTGAGGCGTCGAACCATTTGATGACGCCGTGAACCTCGACGAGGTTGGCGCTGCCCTCACCCAGTCCGGTGAAGGGGCTGAGCGCGCTGTCGCGACCGCTTCCGTGCTCGCCCACGGGAACTCCGACCTTCTTGGACTCAAATCCGTCCGACGACCCCATAACCCCGGACCCCACACTGCCATGCAACCCGCCACTTTGGCGGCGCTCGAATCACGCGTCTTAAGAGAATGTTCTCAATTCGACGCGACGCGAATCTTTCGACTCAAAAGATAACACTCCCGGTTGCGAGGCATAGACAAAAAAGAGATTCGCCGGAACCTATGAACAGCTTGCACAGCCGCGAATCAAATTGATGCCTCAATTGCCGGCAAAGGGCCCAAGCGCTTCGCCGATGTCGTGATGGATCACGAGGTCGGCGATGTCGTCCTGCTCGGTCGGCTCGCGATTGATGATCACAAGTCGTGCGCCGGCGTTCTTCGCCATCATCGGAAAGCCCGCTGCCGGCCACACCACCAGCGAGGAACCGATGGCGATGAAGAGGTCGCAGGTCTGCGACAGCGCAGCTGCGCGCTGCATTTCATCCTCGGGCATCATCTGGCCGAACGAAATCGTGGCGGTCTTCACCGGCTCGTCGCACATGGTGCAATTGGGCGCGGCGCCCTCCGCATCGAACCGGCGCTTCACCCAGTCGAGTTGATAGGCCTGCCCGCATCCGATACATCGCGCATAAGTAGTATTTCCGTGAAGTTCAATCACGTGCTCGGCAGCCAGCCCCGAGGCCTGGTGCAGATTGTCGATGTTCTGGGTGATGACGGCGGGAACCTTGCCCGCGCGGTAGAGCGAGGCCAGTGCGCGATGGCCGCGTCCCGGCTTTGCCGCCGCGAACACCTCCTCCATCGCAAAGCGCCGGCGCCAGGATTCGTCGCGCGCCTCCTGGCTCGCCACGAACTCTTCGAACGGGATTGGACGGTTGCGCGTCCAGATTCCGCCCGGCGAGCGGAAATCCGGGATGCCGCATTCGGTCGAGATGCCGGCACCGGTGAACGGCACGATTCGCTTCGCTTCGGCGATCATGTTGCCGAGCCGTTCAACGCCGCTGCGAAGGTCCGATGCTATCACGCGCTGCTCCCGATGTGTGTTGCGCTCGCTGCAAGACGCACAAGCGCCAAGATTATTGACGCTCTGATCCACCGTGACGAAAAGAGCGAACAGAAACAGGACTCGGCAATTCCTGCCGCCCATCGCATATCACAATCCTGCAATGCCTCCTCCCCATTGACGCCCCATTCGGGAGCACCAATGGATGTATCGAATCCGACTCGCAGCGCGATGCGGCGGCAGTGCTCGAGGTCGTTGGAAACAGGTGCGAACAGAGGGGATGGATATGACCGAAGATGAAGAACGCAAAGCGCGCGAACGCGAGGAGATCGCCACCCGTGTTGCCGCCTTCCGCGCCACCCAGGAGAAGTTCAAGCGCGAGCGCGAGGAATATTTCGTGTCGACGCTCGAGAATGCCCGCAAGGTCGAACGTCCCTCGCTCTGGCCGTAGGGCGTGACGTCACGTGTACATGAACGAAAAAAGCCCGGAGCCTCGCTCCGGGCTTTTCGCTTTAAAACTCGCTACCAGTGCCGCCAGTAGTGGTGCCGGTAGTACGGTCCGCCGCCATAATAGGCGTAGGGACCCGGTCCGTAATAGTAGCCCGGGTCGTCATAATAGCCGTAGCCCGGCCCGTAATAGCCATAGGGATGCGATGCTGCGACTGCGCCCGCCGTAATTGCGCCGGCGGCAAGGCCGAATGCGAGGCCCGGACCGATGCCGCGGCCGCGCGCCTCGGCTGGCGCAGGCGCCGCGACCGCGGTTACGCCGACGGCTGCGACGGTGGCGAGAACTGCCAGTGTCTTCTTCATGATTTTCCTCCTTCGCGCGTCTCGCGGAATAACCGCGAGGGCCTGCGATGGTTGCGCGCAGTGCGGAACCGAAAACGGTCAAAAAAACAGTGAACCCGCGGGAACGAACGCTCGCTGCGCCGATTGACATCGTAAGTGCGGAAGCCTCCGCCATCCGGGTTGAGGCGACAGCACGAAGACCTCGTCAGCATCCTCCGCGGTGCTGGCGGGGTTTTTTAGTTTCGCAGGAGCGATGCAGCAGACCATAGCGGCTGCCAGCGTTGCGGCCTTCGGCCGGCAGTTCGATCCTTCCTCGCGGCACCGAAAGACGTTTCTTTTTGTGAGCACGGAACAAGATTTTCGCGCACACGTTGAAGTCGTCTTCAGGCAGAAGAGGCCCGACATGCCCGTGTGGCTCGAAGTCCTGCTCAACCTGTGCGGCTATGCCGGGTTCGTGGCGCTCGCGACGCGCGGCGGCACGTTCCGGGATACGTCCGCGAACGACCGGATCTGCGGCGAGAAGCGCTAGTTCGCGTGCAGCGCCTGCCCTGCCGTGCGCACCAGCCGATCGGCCTTGACCGCGACACGGGTGTCCTCGGCCTGCGGCCGCAGCGAAAAGCTGATCACCACGAAAGCGAGACAGAAGAGCGTGCCGACGATGGCGACGCGCCGGTAGGTGTGGCGATCGCCTTGATGAAAGGACGGCTCTGAAAATGGCGTCATGACAAAATGGCTTCTTCGCAAAATCGCTTCTTGATTGTCGTTGCCACACACCTATCCCAAGTAGCGGCAAGCGCAACGCGATTGGGCTTTTAACCTAACCGAATAGGGTTATCGGCTTTCGGACAAGGTTTCGTTAGACGTTGCGCCAAGATCTCGGTGCGCCGCGCCCGACCGCCTTTGTTCCAGCTTCGACTCCCTTTCGTTCGCGAAGAACGAATCGGAATCGAAGAAATCGGCGCGGAGCAACTCTTAACAAGTGGTGTGAACGCGCGCGGCGAGCGCCCGATCACGTGAGGTCGATCGCTGCGGCACCGACAATTTGTCCTGGCGCAGCCGCGAGTCGCGGTCGCAACAAACGACTGCCTGCAAAAGCCAGCCGTGACCGACATGTCCCGCATCGATACAGAAGGCACGGCTTGTTCTGCATCCGACTCCATTTCGTTCGCAAAGAACGAATCGGAGTCGGAAAAATCAGAGAGATGCGAATCCTAACGATCGATGAAAGCGGGGCGCCGCCACTGGCACAGGACTCTTCGGCGGCAAAATTTTCGGCGGCAAGAATTTAGAGGCGACTGTGAACACGATGACGATCTCGCGGCACGGCTCGCACCGAAAGCTGTTGGGTGAGTTTTGCCGTCATCGGCTTGGCGCATTGCGGGCACGTCATGCTGCGCGAACGCGTGACTTCACACGTTCGTTCCGTCGCACGTTGCGTCCACTCTCGCCGATCCACTCACGCCGCCCGCTTTGCTTTGCCCTTCTCCGAAAAGCATTCCAGGATCTGGATGCGCAGCTCCTCTGCAGCCGGGCCTTCGAGCTTCCTGAGCTCGTTCCAGAGCCTGATCACTTCGCGCTGTTTCTCGACGGTCATGAATCACCTCCAAGAGAAGATGATTGACTAGAACAAAATGAGAACAAAAAGTCCAGCCCCTCCCCGAAATTCCACAGGGGCACGGCGGCTTGAACCTTTTCCGCGCTGTGCGGGACCCATGGAGGCTGGGGATTTCAGGGCCCAGTCATACGGCAGCGCCGCCTGACGAACATACTCCGTCATCGCGGCGCTGTTGCTTTTTGGATTTTCAACCTTACGTTACGAACGTAACCGGCGGCCAGGCGCTGAAATCCCAACGCCGTCGGCCAAGAGAGCCCCGTGCGAAAGCGCGGGGTTTTTCTTGTCAGCCGCGGTTGCGCGGCAGGCGACGGCCGGCGGGCCTGTGGTTTCTCCTGATCGTCGTGGTCATCGCCGAGCACCACCTCGACTTCAGCCGCTGATCCGTTGCGATGCTGCGCGAAGTGGCCCCGGCATCGCCGGCGCCTTAGACGGCGTCCTTGGCCACCTTCAGCGGCGAGGCCTTGACCGACTTGCTCGCCGGCTTGGCCGCAAACTGCATCGGCTCTTTGGTGAACGGATTGATGCCCATCCGGGCTTCGGTCGCGGGCTTGTTCACCACCGACATCTTAACGAAGCCGGGAATGACGAACTCGCCGGACTCGTTGAGCTCCTTGTAGCCCACCGTCGCCATGTATTCGATCACCGACTTCACGTCGTTCTTCGACAGCTGCGTGCCTTCCGCAATTGCATCGATCAATTGGGTCTTCGTCATCTTCGCCATGTTCTGAATTCCTTCGAAGGGATGCGCGTGCGTAAACTCTGCTGTGGACGCGGCCGGACCGCGGAGGCGCGCTTCTAATTCATGCCAGAGGTCATGAAGTGACCGGGCTTAGAGCCTATCGAGGCCCAAAACGCAAGCAGGGGTTCTCTAGGGTTCCCGACTTCCTGTGAAAGATGTTGCAGCATTTGCCGATTCTTTTTGAACCATTTGCCGCCTGGCGCGTCTTACTCATTGAAGTCCCTAAGCTTCACCCCACCAGAAAGCCCCGCTTCCCCCAGGCGGGGTTTTCGCTTTTGCCGGCCTGATAGAGCGCTGCGGCTGCTACTATATGGTCGAAAGGTTTCTCGTGGGGGACAAATGAAAGTCGCTATCGTCATCGCCGGCTTGATCGTTGTTGCAATCGCCGCCCTCGTCGCCATCCAGCCAAGCTTCTTGAAGCCAGCGTCCCTGGCCCTCGTGAAAAAATCCGACATCTTCGGTTTCTCGCCCGGGATGACGTTCGAGGAGACCAGCAAGCTCGTCAGTCAACGTCGCTACCTCTGCCGCCAGATCCGGGGCTCGTACGTCCTCGAATGCGAGATCAATGGCGCCAAGGTCACGGTCGATAGTGACGACGCTGACGCCAAGCATCCGATCTGGCGCGTCCATGCGGAGTTGAACAATCCGGGGCCGCAGGAAGCCGCCGTCAAATCGATCTCCGACCAGTTCAACGCCCAGCCGATCAAGGTCCACGCGGGATGGACATGGATCGTCGGCCGTGAGCTCAAGCTGAGCTATGACGGCCTCGCCTTGAACCTCGTGGACGAGGCTGCGGAGGCCAAGCTTCGCAAAGACGAAGCCAGGCGCTAGCGAGCACGACGAGTCACCTCATCGTGAAACTTGTGACTGGGCACGCCTTGTTGAGACTTCGGTAACCTAACGCCTCCAATCTCGCATCAGTATCGTTGCGTTGGAGTATCCTCACAGTGCTGGATTTTAACGAGCTGCGTGAACTCGCGGCTGATGTACGCGTTTTTGTCGATATCGCCGAGGACAAGGCCGAAGCGCTGCGAGCCGTCATCGCAGCTTATGACGTCGTGCTCGCGATCTTCCCCTCTGGTGACGGCATGGGCCTCCACGTCATCAAAGGCAAAGAGATCCTGGACAAGATCGCAAACTCGCGGAGCCATGCGATGTACAGCCACACGGCCATCGCGGTCCCTGACCTCGAGCACGCAGAAGTGCTCAAATACCTGACGGCGCCGGTCGAGCAACGGATCGCAGCCTGAAGCGGATGCGTTTTGATTGAATCGGTGCGGGCCGTGAGCACCTCTCCCCTAGGGAGAGGTCGGATCGCATCGCAAGATGCGATCCGGGTGGCGAGCCTTCCCACATTCACTGGCCGCCCAGCACGAACACCGTGAAGCCAATCACGATGCAGCCGAGCCCGAAGACCGCCGTCACGATTTCGACGACGTTTTCCAGACCGAAAAATCGGGCGGTGGCGCTCCATGCGGCAGACAGGAGCATCTCCGCGATCGCGCTGAGCAGGCCTTGAAGCATGGCAATAGGTCGTGTCGGTCGTCAGCGGGGTTCAACCGCCGTAACAGCTCGGCCTGTCCCGCAGTAGAACCGCCCCTCATCGAACGTCCCCGGCCTTCCGGCTTTCACCAATTGAAACCGGCTTGTTCAGGAAATACTCGCGATTACCGGTCGCAGCTTCCGCGTACTGGTCGATGGCCACGATGATGGCCTGGACGTGGGCATAGCACCACCCTTCCCGCGTCGCTCTTCGGCGAACATCCTCGAGCGCGGTCAGGAAGGGCGATAGCTCTCTCTCATCGTCGAACCAACGCCTGCTCACCATGTCCTCCCGCCGAGCACCCTGCCCTTGGTCTGGCGCGGCTGCGCGCTCTTCAGCGCGTCCCGCTGGGCGCAAAGACTTTCAATCTTCGCTTCCATCCGCGACAGCAGCGCTTCGGCCGAGGCCGTCCCGACTCCCGCCCGCTGCAATTGGAGGATCTCCTTCCTCTGCCTTCCCATCCGGATGCGCATCCGTTCGATCTCCCGCCTGACAACGTCCAGGTCCGGCATGTTCAGCCCCGCGATTTTGAATATGGTCCATGAGAACAAAAACGGAACGGAAAGTCGAGTCCGACGTTGCACTGAGAAGGAGGAATTTGTGCCGCCTGCGCCGCCCTTACGTCGCACCCGCCCAGAACGGATGCACGCGTGCGAGTGCGCGGGAGCCCTACCTTCCATAGGGAACAGACGATCGCCGCTCGTTTTGACTAGGCTGACCCAAATGCTGGAGGAGTCGGATGCCGTACTTCATGCCCAAGCAGGACCAGGCGCAACGCACTTACAAGGTGCTTGCCGACGTCTTCTGCGCGATCATGCTCGCGACCTTCTCGATTGTGTTCTTCGGACTGCTCGGCGGCATTGTTGCCTTCGTTCTACTTGAGGCCGGTCTGCTTGCGATCGATTGGCTCTTGCCGAACGAGGACGACGATGCGGCAGGCGTTGTTCGCTAGCGGACTTTCCCGTGGTAGCCCCACGCCGACTTGCTCGAACCCATGTTGCTCGAACTCATGAGGTCGACGAGCACGGTGCAAGTCCGGCCGGCTCCCGCTTGTTGGCCAGCGACCACTATTAGAGGCCTCCGAAAAGGACTCCGAGCGCGACCGGGATGGCTCTCGCACACAAAGCCGATGCCCAGCCAGATCGGACAATCAGGCTTTGTCAGAACAGATCGCCTATGAGCTTGAGGATGCTGACGATCAGGCCCGAGAGACATGCTGCAGTGCCGAGGTCGGCCAGATAAAGCAACACGTCACGTTCGTCCTCACTCAGTTCTGCCAGTGCCTTGCGCATCTTCCCTCTCCATGGCCTCGATCAGCTCTTCGTCATCGAGAACATCCAGCAGATCATTGATTGTCTTGTTGCCGTCGCGCGCCCCCGGCTCGACATAGGTTGCGAGAATGGCCTGGGCCTGCTTGACGGCTGCCCTCACGCGATCCGGTTTCACGGCCGGTACTCCACGCATACTGTGGAAGCTAAAACGCAGCTAGGAACGGCGCGTTCCTTTGCTCAGCCCCTTGAATGAGCTTGCGCGCAACAACCCTTCGGATGTGATGTCGCGATACTCCACGTCAGCGTAGAACTTCGGCTCGACCCAGGTGGCCTTCGGCTTCCTGATGGGCTTGGTGAGCTTGGTTTTGGGGCTGACGACGGTCTCCAGTGCCTTGCGGATCTCCGCGGACTTGGTTCGAGACCAGCCGGTCCCGACCTTTCCCATGTAGCGCAGCTCTTTGCCCTCCTGCTTGCCGAGGTATAGCGCCGCGACGCCGGAGGGATCTTTGATGAACCCGACCACGGGAAATTTCTCGCGCTGGACAGCCTTGATCTTCTGCCAGGCTTCGACCCGGTCCGACCGGTACGGCGCGTCAACCCGCTTCGAGATGATGCCTTCGTAGTTGAGCTTGCTTGCGGCCTCGAACAACGCCTGCCCGTCCCCGACATGGTGCTCGCTGTAGACGATCGGCTTCTCCAGCTTGTGGCTCTCGATCAGCTGCTTCAGCAGCTCTTTGCGGGCAACCTGCGACAAGGTCCGAAGGTCTCGCCCATCGAGCCACAGGAGATCGAAGGCGAAGTACAGCAGGCGATCCTGATCGCCCCTTGCGAGATCGGCCTGCAGCTCGGCGAAGCTGGGACGATCCTCGTGGATGACCACGACCTCGCCATCCACGATCGCCTGTCCCTGGATGTCGAAGGCGCCCGCAATGGTGGAAAACTTGTTCGTCCAATCCAAACCTTTCCGCGTCAAGGCTTTGCGGTCGTCGCCGTCAATGCGGAGCTGGATGCGGTAGCCGTCATATTTGATCTCGTGAATCCACTGAGCCCCCGAAGGCGGCTTCATCTTCGGGATCGCCAGCTGCGGGCTGATGAAGCCCGGCATGGGCGCGGCTTCCGGCGCTTTGGCCGGAGGTGCCTTGGTACGCTTCGCCACTGACGCAACTCACGAGAGCCCGCCGCTGGCGTTGGGCGCTGAGGCGGGCAGTGCACCTGCCTTACTCACGTGTCGCAAACGCGGAGGCGTTCTCCGCGTTCCGAAATTCTGGCTGAGGTTGGGTGGGGCCAGGCGATCTACTAGGACGCGGTCTCCCGCGCGGCCGACTTGACCAGGGAGCTGCGATGCTCGTTGCAGAATCAACTGCTGGGACCTGGGATCGGCTTCTTCTCGGAGCTGACAATGATCTCCTGAAGTACTGCTCTAGCAGCCTGGAGATCCGCTGTCTCAAAGCCCTCAGCGAACTGGCCATAGAGCGGACTGAGCAGGTCGTGAGCTTCGCCGCGCCGGCGCTGTTCTATCCAAAGTCGCGCGAGCGATGTCGCTGCGCGCAGTTCCCAGAGCTTGGCGCCTTGCCGGCGCGCGGTTGCAGCGGCATGGCAGAGCCGTGCTTCCGCGGCGATCGGATCGGGCCTCGGCAGCCGCAGCATCAGCTCGCCCATCATCCGATGGAGTTCGGCCTCGAACCACCGCTCGCCGGTTTCTTCCACGCGGTCGAGCGCCTTTGCAATCAAATCCAAGCCTTCCTCCACTGCGCCGGAGCGGCCAAGCGCCTCGGCCTGGAGGCCGAGGAAATGCGGCTCATAGACATTTGCCCCGGTGGCACGCCAAGCCGGCAAGCCCTGCCGAAGCTGCGCCAGCCCTGTCTCTAACTCACCTGACTCGGTCAGAGCCCATCCACGGATCACGGTGGCGGGCGCGAGGAAATGCGGAAAACCCTGCTCGGTCGAGAGCTCAACCAGTGCCTCGGCTCGATTCCGGGCTTCGGGCCCCGCCCGGCGGTACTGCTCGAAGAGACACGCGAACAGGAGAGCGTACGCCAGCGTGTTGAGGTGATTGAGATCGTTGGCGGCATCGAGCGCTTCGCGGCTCCGTGCCAAGGCCTGTTCCGGATAGCCCAGCGCCAACAACGTCCATGACAGCGCCGACAGCGCCGCCACCCGAGGATCCTGCACGTAGAAAAAGGCGAGCGAGCGATGCCGCTCTGGGTCGTAGAGCGCGAGCGTCCGCTCCAGATGGAGGCGGGCAGCGGCGATCTCGCCGCGCCACAGGGCACCGGTCCCGCTGACGCGGTGAGCAACTATGGTTGCGGAAGTTTCCTGATGATTCTGCGCCCGGCGCAAAAACTCGTCTGCCACCTCGCGCGCCGCGTTGTGCTCGGCGCGCACGCCGTGAAACACCCATTGACCATAGAGCACGGGCCAGAGCTGGGCGGTGGCTCCGATCTGCTCGCAGAGCTCGCGGGCACGGGCGTTGGCCCGTCCAGCTTCCGGCGACGCCCAGCCTTGCGTGGCCATCAGCGCGACCCCCAACGCAACCTGCAGGTCAAGTTCGCGCCGCCTTCGATCGGCCTCGGGCAACCCCGCGACAAGATTCAATCCGTTCCGTAACTGCGCAAGCGCTTCAGCCATAGCCGATCGGGCGATGGCTCGTTGTCCCGCCTTCAACCAATACTCGGTCGCCGGCTCGGTCAGTCCTCCCTCCGTGTAGTGGTGGGCCACAAGTTCGGGCTGCGCCTGCATAGTCTCCGGAAAATGCTGCTCGATCGCGGCGGCGATGCGGGCGTGCAGGCGCTGTCGCTTGACGCGCACCAGGGTCGCATAGGCGGCGTCCTGCACGAGCGCATGCTTGAAGCTGTAGGTTGCCTGCGGCGGCGTCCCGCGCCGGAACACGAGGCCCGAATCGACGAGGTCATCCAACCCCGCCTGCAGGT